>Ga0315338_1000201_pt1 | contig 211589 bp, 171 predicted proteins | sample ASW8metaG_FD_204518 | JGI IMG/M metagenome (GOLD analysis project Ga0315338, IMG submission 204518) | Ammonia-oxidizing marine archaeal communities from Monterey Bay, California, United States - ASW #8 | ecosystem: Environmental > Aquatic > Marine > Coastal | place: USA: California | collected...
TGGCGGCGGCGGTGGTGGTGGCGGTGGCGGCGGTGGTGGCGGCGGCGGTGGTGGCGGCGGCGGTGGTGGTGGCGGAGGTGGCGGTGGAGGAACGAAGAACGGAACGTTAGGCGGCGCGCCTGGAGAGTTAGGGAAAGGACTCCCGGGTGCCGGCGGAGGTGCCTGGGGCTCGGCTACGGGCTCCGGAGGCGTCGGCGGCGGCGGAGGCGGCGCGTCCACCGGATTCGCGCAATCGGAGAGAATGGCGAGTCCGCCAGAGGCCGGGTCGAAGAAGCCGATCTCGCCCTCGTAGGGCCGACGCCGGTACGTATTGTCGAGGATCTTCTCGTCACCCCGCCAACTCTGCAGAATGCGCCACGTGGCGTACTCCTTCGAGCTGTCCGTGGGACGAGCCTCGAGGCCCTCGATGAAACGCCGGGCAACCGCTGGATCGTCGGTCTCGATCCATCCCGCGCGATGCAGGGCCTCGGCGTAGTCGTCCATCGTCGCGTTGGCCTTGCCGCTATCGACCATGGCGAGGAGCTCATCGACGGTCTCGAGCGGCTCCGAAATGGTGACGAACTTCCGCGAATAGTACTGACTCTGATCGAAGGCCGCGGCGAGCGAGCCGCTCCCCACGATCGCGACGACCAGAAACACGGACACCCAACGCACGCTACGCTTCATGTGCGGTCTCCTTGCAAACCTCATGATCCGAATCCAAAACGTTTATAGATCTGCCCGCTCCCGTAGACGCCGTAGTCGCCGCCGCCAACACCGACGCGCACACCCGCGTCCCACGACCGCTTGTACAGCTCGAGAAATGGCCCGACCCGATAGCGCACGTCGTCCTTGTCCGAGTTGTGGACGAAGTCGCCGCCATCCCAGAGCTCGCCTTCGCTGTAGATGACGCTCTCGACCCCACCGAACAGGATCAGATCCTTTGCGGTGTCGGTAATCGGAGTGCTGAGCGAATTCCACGTCTGCCAGCGCTCGCTATCGAAACCGTAGAGCGCACCCACATTCAACTGAAACCAATGTCCGGCGATCAGCTGCGACGTACTGACCCAGCCGTCGATGATCGGATCTTCGATGTCGCCGAAGTAGCTTCCGCCGAGAATCGTGACGGTCGTCCGCGGCGCGACCAGAACCCCCACGCCAGCTTCGCCAATGCCGGAATCCCCTTCCCGGAAGCGCGAAGAGTCCAGGTAGTGGACACCGGTAATTCGACCCACGAGCGAGACGCGATCATGCACGGCGTACGAACCGGCGACGCCCTCCCAGACCTGTACGAACTCGTCGTTTCCGAAGACTCCGGCAAACAAGGTCACCGAGTGACCCGCGCCATGACTCATCGACGGACTGACCCCCACGAGCGCCAACGCCATTGCCACGGCGGGAAGCATCCCTCTCGCCATTCTCATGCTCGCCTTCCTTTCTGTCGGTACCGCCCAAGCGACCCACAATCCCCACTCGCGGGGGCGGTACGGCATAGCCTACAGCGCCTCATGGCGCCCAGCAATGTACGAACACACCGGCAAACCCTCACTTCGCACAACAAATGCTACGCGCTCAGGCACGTAACCGCTGCTCGAGCGCCTCGGCATCTTCGGGGGTCAGACTGAAATAGCGCGCATCGGGATGCTGATAGACCAGTGCCGACACCGAACCTTCGGGCTCCATCATATAACCGTCGGTCAGGCGCACGCCGATACTCCGCTCGACGTCCAGCACACGGAAGAGCTTCTCCTGGTCTTCCAATCGGGGACAGGCCGGATAGCCGAATGACACGCGGAGGCCTCGATACTTCGCCTTGAAGAGATCCACCTTCTCCATCTCGGGCGGATCGGCAAAGCCCCACATCCCACGAATCTTCTGGTGCAGTAACTCGGCGAACCCCTCCGCGCACTCGAGGGCGAGCGCTTGCAGGATGTGCGAGCGCAGATACTCGCCGCCGTCCTTCCATTCTTCGGCAAGCGCGCGCACTCCGGGACCGACCGTCGTCGCAAAGAGGCATACATAGTCCGCGGTACCGCTACCGGATGGCGCCGTGAAGTCCACCAGCGAAAGCCCGCCGTCCTTCGCCTGCCGGCCGAACTCGAAACGTTCCAGCTCTTGCGTCCCGTCAGCTGTGAGCAACACCAGCGCGTCGCCATCGGTCTGGGCGCGGAAGAACTTGTAGACCGCGTGCGCTGCAATGTCCGGACGGCGGATCATCTCCTCTTCGACGTTCCGCACGGCCTCCTGCAACTCCTTGGCCTTGGTGTCGCCGCTGGCCAGGGCGTCGGTGAACTTGCCCTTGAATCCGAGATGGCGCGTATAGAGCATCACGGGGTTCACATAGGGGAAGATGGCGTCCAGGTCGTAGTCGTGCAGCTCGTGAGGCTTGAGGTCCGGCGGCGAGAGCGCCGGGGTCTCGTGCGACACGATCGCCTTGGTGAAGCTGACGTTTGGTGCGGCCGTTGGCCGCGGCGCCTGCGCCCCGGAGACGAGCGCCTCGGTCTCGCGCTCCAGCTTGGCCGCGAGATCCTCGCGCCGCGGTGGGTCCTGCAACTGATTGGCGAGATCCAGGCCGTTCATCGCATCGGTCGCATACACCGCGAGCCCATCGTACTCGGGCGCGATCCGGGTGCGCGTGAATTTGTTCGTCAGCGCCGCGCCACCCACGAGGACCGGACACGCAATCCCTGCCGACTTCAGATCCTGCACCGTCGCAATCATCATCTGCGCAGACTTCACCAACAACCCGGAGAGTCCGATGGCATCGGGCGTATGCTCTTTGTACGCCCGCACGAGCTCTTCCGGCAGCACTTTGATCCCCAGATTGACGATCCGGTAGCCATTGTTGCCCAGAATGATCTCGACCAGATTCTTGCCGATGTCGTGCACGTCACCCTTGACGGTCGCGAGGATGATCTTCCCCTTCACGGAGGACTCGCTGCTCTCCATGTGCGGCTCGAGGTGCGCGACCGCGGCCTTCATCGCCTCGGCGGATTGCAACACCTCGGCCACGATGAGCTCGTTCAGGTTGAAGAGGCGGCCGACCTCGTCCATGCCAGCCATCAGCGGGCCGTTGATGATCTCGAGCGGCCGGCGCTCGCGGAGCGCTTCGTCGAGATCAGCGTACAGCCCTTCCTTCGAGCCCACGAGTACGTACCGAGCGAGGCGCTCGTCGAGGGGCAGGCTCTTCCAATCCTCAACGACCTCGGTCGTCTTGCGGTCGCGGAAATGCGCCGCAAACACCGCGATGGGATCGTCGCCGCGCCACCAGATGAGGTCCTCGGCGAGGGTCCGCTCCTCCTGGGAGATCTCGGAGTAACGCTCCAGCTTCTCGGAGTTGACGAGCGCCGAATCGAGACCGGCCTGCACGCAATGATAGAGGAAGACCGAGTTCAGCACTTCGCGGCCGGCAGGAGGCAAACCGAACGACACGTTGGAGATACCGAGCGTCGTCTTGCACTGCGGCAGCTTCTCTTTGATCAGCCGGATACCCTCGATCGTCTCCACGCCAGAGCCGATGTAGTTCTTGTCACCGGTACCAACGGGAAACACGAGCGCGTCGAAGATGATGTCCTCGGGCTGCACGCCGTACTTCTCGGTCAGAATCTTGTGCGAGCGCTCGGCGATGGCGAGCTTGCGCTCGCGCGTGATCGCCTGCGCCTGCTCCTTGTCCTCGTCGATGCAACCGACGATCAGCGCCGCGCCATAGGCGCGCGCCATCGGCACGACCTTCTGAAAGCGCTCCTCGCCGTCCTCGAGGTTGACCGAGTTGATGATCGACTTCCCCTGCGTGCGCTTGAGGCCCTCTTCGAGCACGACGTGATCGGTCGAGTCGAGCATGATCGGCACTTTCACCTTCTTGGCGACCATCTCGAGGAAGGCCGTCACGTCCGCGACTTCGTCCCGATCTGGATCCTGGAGGCAGACATCGAGCACGTGCGCGCCACGGCGCACCTGCAGTCTGCCGATCTCGCTGGCCTCCTCGATGCCCCCCTCGGCGATCAGTCGCTTGAACTTGCGGCTGCCGAGCACGTTGGTGCGCTCGCCGACGATGACGGGGCGCGTGTCCTCGTCGATCACCAAGGTCTCGATGCCAGAAACCGCCGTCCGCCTAACGTCCACCGGCACCCGCGGCGCTTTCCCGGCCATCGCCTCCGTAATCAGTTGAATGTGGTCCGGCACGGTCCCGCAACATCCTCCAACGAGATTCACCCAGCCCTGGTCCGCGAAGCGCGTCAGCTTCGTCGCGATCATCTCGGGCGTCTCGTTGTAGTTGCCGTCCTCGTCAGGGAGCCCCGCGTTCGGAATGCACGCCACCGGGAAGCGCGACAATTCGGCGAGCGAGCGCAGATGATCGGTCATGAAGTCAGGACCCGTCGCGCAGTTCAGCCCGATCCAGAGCAGGTCGCGATGCGCGAGCGCCACATAGAATGCCTCGACATCCTGTCCGGCGAGCAGCGTCCCCATCACCTCGACGGTGCCCGAGACTGCGAGCGGTATCGTCGAGCCGAGTTCGGCCTGCGCGCGATCGATCCCGATGAGCCCCGCCTTCACGTTGAGGGTGTCCTGCGACGTCTCGAGCAGGAGCACATCGACCCCTCCCTCGATCAACCCGAGCGCCTGAAGGCGATAGTGCTCGGCCAGCTCATCCCACGTCACGCCGCCGGTCACGGAGATCGTCTTGGTCGTCGGGCCCATCGAGCCGGCAACGAATCGCGGCCGGTCGGGCGAGGAGTACTTCTCCGCGGCGGCGCGCGCGAGGCGCGCGGCGGCAACGTTGATTTCGTGGGTCTTCGCCTCGAGCGCATATTCCGCCAGTACCAGCGGAGTCGAACCGAAGGTGTCCGTCTCGACGATATCGGCGCCGGCCGCCAGGAATCGCTCGTGGACGCCCTGAATGACGTCCGGACGGGTCAGCACCAGGTTCTCGTTGCAACCTTCGAGCGCCGGTCCGCCAAAGTCGTCCGGGGTGAGATCCAGCGTCTGGAGGGAGGTCCCCATGGCCCCATCCAGCACGAGAATTCTCTCGCCAAGAAGGCGTCGCAGGGTCGCGGTACGGTCAGCGGTCTCTTCACTCATCATTAAGCCCCAGGCTGCGTCAGGTGAACCTGACATTGTAAGGGTAGCTCGCCAGTCAGTCCACTCAGCTCCAGGATTGGCTCCAGGATTGACAGGCAGGCCCGCACGCCGGACAAGCGCGTGATGGTGATCATCGTACACGGCTACGAGGGATCTGGCGACGGCCACTGGCAACGCTGGCTCCGGGACGATCTCCAGAACGCCGGAACACCCGTGGTCCTGCCGGACCTTCCGGCACCGCTGGAGCCGGACAAGGCCGCCTGGGTCGATACCCTGGCTGCCCTCGTGGCCGAGGCCCCCGCGGGCCCCCACACCTTCGTCTGTCATTCGCTCGGCTGCTGGGCCTTCGACCACCTGCTCCACGAAGGGCGCGCCGGCCAGCCACATGCCGCCCTGCTCGTCGCGCCCCCGTCACCCTTCCTGCTCTTCGAACCGGTACAGAGCTTTCTGCCCCCGCCCCGCTCCCGTGCGGCCTGGGCGCCGCTGGCGGCACGCTCCCTCGTGGTCGGAAGCGACAACGACGAACACGCGAGCGCCGAGGAGTTCCAGGAGATCGCCGACGCCATCGGCACGTCCTGTACCGTCCTTCCAGGAGCTGGCCACATCAATACCGATGCGGGATTCGGCCCGTGGCCCCTCGCCCTGGACTGGCTCCGAAGCGTCGGCGCTCTCTGAGCCCCGTTCGAGCCACCTCCCCTCCTGTTTCGGAGATGGGCCCGTGCGTGTCCATGCGTGACACGAGTGTGCTAGGAATTCACCACGCGGACGTGCCCGCACCCGGAGGACGACACCATGACGCCAACAAAGACCAGCTACCGCACCTGCCCACTGTGCGAGGCCACGTGCGGCCTCGTCATCACGACGCGCGATCGCGAGGTCGTCGATATCCGCGGTGACGACGACGACGTTCTGAGCCACGGCTTCATCTGCCCCAAAGCCTACGCACTGAAAGATCTCGACACCGACCCGGATCGCGTGCGCACGCCACTCCTGCGCGAGGGCGATACCTGGAAGGCGGTCAGTTGGGACGACGCGTTCGCGGCCATCGACGCCGGCCTCGGGAAGGTGATCGCGGAGCATGGCCGACCGGCCGTGGCGGCCTATGCTGGGAATCCGACCGCACACAATCTCTCCAGCATGACCTATCTCCAGGCACTGCTCCGCGGACTCGGCTCGCCGAACACCTTCTCCGCCAGCACCGTCGACCAGATGCCGAAACACGTGTCGGCGGGATTGATGTTCGGCTCGATGCTGAGCATCCCGGTCCCCGACATCGACCGCACCGACTGCCTGGTGATCATGGGCGCTGATCCGCTCGAGTCGAACGGCAGCCTCCTCACGGCACCCGATATGAAGGGTCGCATCCGCCGCCTGCGCGAGCGCGGCGGACGGGTGATCGTGATCGACCCTCGCCGGAGCCGCACCGCGAGCGTCGCCGACGAGCACCATTTCATCCGGCCGGGGACTGACGCCCATCTTCTCTTTGGCATCGTGCATACGCTGTTCGCGGAAGGTCTCGTCACCCGGACCGCCGTGTCCGAGCACGTCGCGGGCCTCGACACACTGGAAGCAACGGTCCAACCATTCGCCCCCGAGCACGTCGCCTCCGCCTGCGGCATTGCCGCCGAGACCATCCGCGATCTCGCACGCCAGCTGGCCGGTGCGAAGCGGGCCGCGCTCTACGCACGAATCGGCACCTGCACGCAGGAGTTCGGCACCCTGACCAGCTGGCTGGTCGATGTCGTGAATACGCTCACCGGCAATCTGGACCGCGAAGGTGGCGCCATGTTCACCAAGGCCGCCGCCGGTGCCAGCAATACCAAGGGCACCCCCGGCAAGGGGCGCGGCATCCGCCTCGGCCAACGCAGCAGCCGCGTACGTGGCGTGGACGCCGTGTTCGGCGAATTGCCGGTCGCATGCATGGCCGAGGAGATGGAGACGCCGGGCGAAGGACAGATCCGCGCGTTGATCACCGTGGCGGGGAATCCCGTCGTCAGTACGCCGAACGCCGGCCGCCTCCGGAGTGCGCTCGCCGGACTCGACTTCATGGTGAGCGTCGACATCTACGTCAACGAGACGACCCGACATGCCAACGTGATCCTCCCACCGCCGTCGCATCTCGAACGCTCGCACTACGACCTCGCGCTCTATCAACTCGCCATTCGCAACGTCGCGAACTACTCCAGCCCTGTCTTTCCACGCCCGGCGGACAGTCCCGACGAGTGGGAGATTCTGCTTCGACTCACCGGGGTAGTCACCGGCCAGGGTCCGGACGCCGATCTCGCCGCCCTCGACGATTTCATCGTCGGACAGCTCGTACAGCGCGAGGTCGCCGCGGCCGGTTCGCTCGTGGAAGGGCGCGACCCGGGCGAGATCATCGCCGCGCTCGCGCCTCGCCGCGGCCCAGAGCGCCTCCTCGATTTCATGCTGCGCACGGGCCCCTACGGCGAGGGATTCGGTGCCCACCCCGACGGCGTCAGTCTCGACAAGCTGGAAGCACATCCTCACGGTATCGACTTCGGAGCTCTCGTGCCGCGCATTCCGGAAATACTGCGCACGCCGTCCGGGAAGATCGAACTCGCGCCCGAACCCATCCTGGGCGATATCGCTCGCCTCGAGAGCTCACTCGCACGTGCGGTCTCCACCGACGCAGGATCGATGACGCTGATCGGACGCCGCCAGCTGCGCTCCAACAACTCGTGGATGCACAATCTCGAGGTGCTCGTGAAGGGAAAAACGCGCTGCACCCTTCAGGTTCACCCAGAGGATGCGAGCAGCTTGGGCCTCGTCGAAGGCCAGTGGGCCCGCGTCGCATCGCGCGTCGGGCAGGTGGTGGTACCCGTCGAGATCACCGATGCCATCATGCGCGGTGTCGTCAGCATTCCTCATGGCTGGGGACACGACGAGGCCGGAGTGCAGCTCAAGGTCGCCACCGCGCACGCTGGAGCGAACAGCAACGTACTGACCGACGAACAGGCCATCGATCCGCTCTCGGGAAACGCGGTCCTGAACGGCATTCCGGTCCACGTCGAGGCAGCGCCGGGCGCCTAGCCTCCCGGGCAACGGGCTACGGCCGAGACCGCACGAGCCTATGCACACACCCGCACCGCCGGACTTCGAGACGTTTCTTCGCGTCGCGAATGTGCTGAACTCGTCCCTCGAGCTCGATGCCGTCCTGCGGGAGCTGCTCAGCGGATTGGAGCAATTGCTCCGCCCAACGCATTGGTCCCTCCTGCTCACCGACGAGGCAACGGGCGAGCTGATCTTCACGCTGGCCCGCGGCGATGCGGCCTCTACCCTGCACGGACGTCGCCTCGCGTCGGGCGAGGGCATTGCCGGCTGGGTCGCCGCCAACGACCAGCCGTTGCTCCTGCCCGATGTCACCCGTGATCGGCGCTTCTCGGTCCGCATGGATGAGATCTCCGGGTTCGAAACCCGCTCGATCGTCGCCGTGCCGCTGCGTGCGGACGGCCGCTGCATCGGCGTCCTCGAAATCATCAATGCCACCGACGACCGCCCATTCACCGAAGCCGACGCCCAGATCCTGAGCGGCTACGCTGACTTCGCGGCCCTCGCCATCCGCAACGCGCGCACCCACGCCGCGGTCGTCGAGTTGACACGCACCGATCATCTGACCGGCTTGCGAAACTCGCAGTACTTCCTGACGTGTGTCGGCGACGCCATCGTCCGCGCCGAGCGCTTCGCGCTGGTCTTCTTCGATATGGATCGCTTCAAGACGCTCGTGGACACCCACGGCCACGTCTGCGGCAGCGCGGCGCTCGCCGAGGTGGGCACGGTCCTGCAACGCGTCCTCGACAAGGAGGAGGTCGCCTGCCGCTTCGGCGGCGACGAGTTCGCGCTCATGCTTCCCGACCACGACGTCGCGAGCGGCAGCGCCCGTTGCGCCGAGCTCGCCGACGCCATCGCGAATCATACGTTCCTGCGCGACCAGGATCTGGCGCTCCGCCTCAGCGCCTCGTTCGGCGCTGCCGCGTTTCCGCACGACGGCGCGACGGCCGCAACGTTGCTGCACGAAGCCGATGCGCGGATGTACGCAGCGAAACGTGCGCGCAAGCTGGCGCGATCTTGACCCCCTGACCCGACCTCACTACACGAACGCCATGACTTCGCCGGGGAACCTCGCCGATGCACACACCGCGCCCCCCTCGCTCATCACGAGCTGGCGACAGATCATCAGCACGGGCAACCTCGCCGAGGGACGCCCGATCGACCGCGTATCCCGATGGCTGTTGATCACGCGGGCCTGCGTCTTCTCGATGACGATCACGTCGGCGTTGATCGGCGGCCTCCTCGCGGCGGCCACCGCGGCGGACCCGCACTGGGGGTACTTCGCACTGGCCCTGCTCGGCCTCGTGATCGCGCACGCGAACAACAACATGATCAACGACTACTTCGACACGATCGGCGGCGTCGATACCGCAGCCTATACGCGCGCGCAGTATGCCCCCCATCCATTGCTCTCGGGCCTGATCAGCACGCGTGGCCTGCTGACCGCCATCGTGGTCCTGAACCTCGTCGACCTCGCCGTGGGGGTCGCGCTGCTGTCCGCCCGCGGCTGGACGGTCGCGGCGTTCGCGCTCGCGGGCTTGTTCATCAGCGTCTTCTACGTCGCACCACCGCTCAAGCTGAAGCACCATGGCCTCGGGGAACCCGGAGTGTTCATCGTCTGGGGGCCGCTCATGATCGGTGGCACCTACTACGTCACGGCCGGCGCCATCCCGGCCTGGGTGTGGATCGCGTCACTGCCCTACGCAATCCTGGTGACGACGGTATTGATCGGCAAGCACGTGGACAAGTTCGAGCAGGACAGCGCGCGCGGCATCCACACGCTGCCAGTGCTGCTGGGCCGCACGGTCTCCCTGCGTCTGACGCAGGGCATGATGATCGCCTTCTACCCCCTGGTGGCCGGCCTCGTGTTCGCTGGCACGCTCGGCCCCGGCGTCCTGCTGGTCGTATGCGCCCTTCCGAGGTTGGTACAGGTCCTGCGCACCTACTCCGCGCCCAAACCGGCCCACCCGCCGGCCGGCTACCGGCTGTGGCCACTGTGGTTCGTTGCGCAGGCGTTCCGGCACAGCAAGCTCGCTGGGGGCCTGTTCGTGCTCGGCCTCGTCCTGAATCTAGGGTGGATGCTGCTCGCTCAGCCCTGACCACCACATCCGCGTACAGTTGCGTGGGCGTCGTGGCGAAGGTCGCGTCTCCAAGGATCGTCATGCCGGCGCTTGCCCTACACACGTGCCGCCAAGTACGTTGGTGACCCATGCGCTCGCCCTCCCGGACCACGATCTCCATGGGCAAGATGACGCTCGAGGACGGCAACGCACTGATTCTCGTCGGCCTCCAGTGCGATGCCTTCCCCGGCGGTAGCATCGCGATCGCCGACGCGCCCGCGATCGTCCCCATCGCGAATCGCTACCTGACGGCCTGGAGCAACCTCGGTCTACCGATCGTGCTCAGCCGCTGTTGGCACCCGGCCGATCACTGCTCGTTTCACACGCACGGAGGAGCATGGCCAGCGCACGCGATCGCCGACTCGCCGGGTGCCGCCTTCGCGCCCGACCTTTTCATCCCACCGACGAGCATCATCATCTCGACCGGCAACATTGCCAGTGACGACGCCTCTTCCGCGTTCGCCGACACCGAACTCGACTCACAGCTCCGACGACGCGGCACCACACAAGTGTTCATCGGGGGCATCGCGACCGAGCACTGCGTACTGAATACGGTGCGCGATGCGATCGAGCACGACTACGCGACCGTCGTTCTCCGCGACGCGAGTCGTGCGGCCAACGTCCGCCCCGATGACGGCACCAGGGCCGAAGACACCATGGCCGAACTCGGCGCCCAGGTCCTCGCACTGGAGATGCTCGGGCTGTAATCGCCGTCGGGAAACGCGATCCTATGCGAAGCATCGCGGCGTCCGCGAACCAGACTGTGTTTCGAAGGCCGTTCGCTGGCATTCGCCACAGAATCTCACTTGCACCACGCCAGCGGGGTGTCCCATTGTAAGAGTCTCCCATGGCTCGTCTCGCGCTTCTTTTCGTTCTGCCGCTCGCCGTCCTGGCACCCCCGGTCGGCTACGCAGCGACCCAGTGCGACCAGGGGCCCACCGTGAACCCTGTCATTCTCGGTTGCGCACCCGGTGTGGATCCGTGTGTCGTCCTCGACCATGACATTCCCGCGGGATGCGATCTCGACTTCGGCGACCGCGCCGTCGTCTTCGCCGGCACGCTGGATGTAGGCACGGCCGCGCTCACCGTGCGTGCCGCACGCATCACGGTCGATGGCCAACTCCATGCCCGTGCGGATGACGACCTGCGCGGCGGCGCCGTCACACTCACGGCGCTTGCGATCTGTGCGCCTCCCGACGACGACGGTGCGATCATCGTCCGCGGCACCATCGATGCCTCCGGCAACCCGGGGGGACGCGTCACGCTCGCCGCCACCTGCCACGTTGATCTCGCAAGCGGGAGCCGCGTGTTCTCCAAGGGCCGCTTGGGCACGAGCCCGAACTTCGCCAGTGGCGGAATCGTCTCGGCCCTTGCGGGCACCGCGCTGCTCGACGAGGGCGATCTCGACGTCCACGGGGGAAGCGGAGGTGGCGGCGGCCAGGTGATCCTGCGCGCCGGGACCGATCTCATTGTCGACCATCCGATCGACGCGACCGGTGGCGAGCGCGACGGCGGCGCCATCGACCTGCTCGCGGGCGACCATCTGACGCTGCTCCGAACACTCGACGTGCGCAGCCGCGGCGGCGGTGGCGGTGGTACGATCACCGCCCTCGCCGGCGTCGATCTTCAGGGCGGCGTCGTCCCGGGCGGCGATCTGCTCCTCGATGGCGACCTGCTGGCGGACGGCGACGGCGAGGCCGATGCGGGTTTCGATGGCGGATTCCTCACCCTGAGCGCCGTCGGCACCGTCGAGCTCACACCGGCCGCCCGCATCCTGGCCTCGGGCGGGAGTCCGGACGGATTCGGCGGGGTCGTGACCATCAGCAGCGGCGATCTCGTTCCAACACGAATCGGCGCACTCGACGGTGATGTCGTCCTCAATGGGACCCTCAATCTCCGGGCGCCGGGTGACGGTATCGGCGGCGAGCTCGAGATCACGGCGGGCCGGGATGCCATCCTCAGCAGCACGATGGATCTGAGCGGAGGGTTCGGAGGCGGCGAGATCGCGGTCCTCGCAGGTCGCCATACGACCTATGATGGCGACCTCGATGTCAGCGGGCGCGGCAACGAAGGTACGGGCGGAGCCATCGAGATGCGTACCGGGTTCGCCGACATCGGTACGACCCATATCTTGAGCTCCATGGACGCGAGCGCCAACAGCGACGACGCCGATGCCGATGTCCTGCTGGCCGGCTGTCATCTCGTCGTCGAGCCCAACGTCACGATCGACGGACGGACGTCGGCCCCGGACGGTGGCGGCGTCATCGATCTCATCGGCCGGTATTCGATCACGCTCGGCACAGCCAGCCGCTACCTCGCCACCCCCGCCGGGCCCATCACCCTCGTCCATCCCCCGGGGATCGTGCCGCTGCTGGATGGCGCCGTCTTCGACCCACCGGTGACCATCGAGACCGACGACCCGGGCCTGATCCCACCGTGCCCCGACTGCGGCGATGGGGTCCGCGATCCAGGCGAGATCTGCGATCCAGGCCCGGAGGCCGACGGTGCGTGCTGCAGCGCAGACTGCAGTACCTTCCTGTGCCCCACCCCGACATCGACACCAACGCCGATCACGACACCAACCGGGCCGACGCCCACCGCGACCGTCACCGTCACTGCGACCTCGACGATCACCCCGACGCCCGGAACGCCAAGCCCGTCCACCACGCCGACGCCGCTCGCGCCCGAGCCGAAAACGGCACTGCGCTGCGCACAAACCCTGGCCAAGGCCAGCACGAGCTTCGTGCTGGCCGACTTGAAAGCACTCGAACAGTGCGCGACGCGCGCTTTCCGTTGCATCCAAGGAGCACCCCCCGGAGACGCACGCGCCGCGTGCCTCGATGGCGCCGCCCGCCGCTGTCGTTCCCGCGTCGACAAGCTCATCGTCGCCCGCACCCGCTTCAACGCGCTCCTCGCCAAATCCTGCGGCGGCACGCCTCCGGTCGTTCCGCTCGCAGTCATGCGCGACCCCGATGTTCTCGCCTTCGCGATCCTGGAACCCACCTGCCAGGCCGAAACCGGCCTTTCCCTCACCTCGCACGGTGCGATCGCCGCTTGCGTACAGCTTGGCGGCGCGTGCGCGGTCGAGCAGAGCCTCGGCACGGCGATGCCGCGGCTGGCCGACGCGCTGGGACTACTCTTCCCGCTCGAAGGCTTGCCGTTCTGCATTCCGGAGCCCCTCGGCAACGATCTCGGCCTCGACGGGAACGCCGCGCGCGACGCAGCCCGTTGCCAGCGCACACTCCTCTCATCCGGCCGGAAGCTCCTCAGACGCCAGATCGCCGTTGCCGGGCGCTGCGTCACCAAGCTCCTGGCGTGTCGCCTCGCCGACGCGTCGAGCCCGTGCGCACGCGCGACGGAGCAATGCGCCCGGAAGCTCGCGGCCCTGGCCGACCCCACACGCGGCACCCGGGCGAAACTCGTGAGCGCTGCCGAACGCTCCTGTCGTGCGCTCGATCTCCCGGCGCTCCGTGCCACCAACGGGCTCGGATTCGACGGTGCGGTTGCGCCCTGCAGTGCCCTCGGCGAAGGCCCGCTCGAGAGCATCGGCGCCATCGCAGGCTGCGTCGCCCGCTCCTACGAATGCGCCGGGAACGCGATCGCGCGCCACGCCCTGCCACTCGTCGATAGCGAACTCGCTCGGGTCGCGCTCGCGCTCCCGTCCTGCCCGTAATCGGCGGGTCCACGACAGCGCGCGCTGTCGTGGACCCAGCCAGGCAGGAGATCTAGCTAGCCGTTCAGGAGATCTAGCTATCCGTCGTCGGAGTGCCGATGATGTTCGGACAGCCGCCGCGCGGCACGACTTCGCAGCCGTTCAACTCGGAGACGTCATTGGTCGACGCCGAGTCGTCGTCGTCGATGAGGACGACGGTGTCGACCCGAATGTCATCGACGTTCTCGTCGGCGGTCATTTCGATCTCGCCACGCTTCCCGATGTCGTTCCGGATCGCGGCTCCGGTCAGGTCGATGAAGGCCGGGACACTCGCGACCCCACCCCCGACACCCGACATCACGAAGATGTTCTGCGCCACCGTAATCTGACTTCCAGAGAGATCGACGAAACCGAATGCCTGAATCAGCAGATCGCTCTCAGGTCCGCCGAAAATCCGGTTCGGCGTCCGCACCGGATTCGTCCCACCGCCACCGCACTTGTTGTTCGGCGGCTGCTGCGGCAACGTCGCGTTGGCGCCCGCCTCTACGTTGCCGTTCAGGGAGACGATCTCGACCCGATCCCGCGGGCTGTTCGTGGTGATCGTCACACCCGAGAGCACGATGTCGCCCACGGCGATCATGTCGAGTTCCCGACTCTTGAACGTCGAGGCCAGCGCAGTGATCGTGCAATCGGGCGAGGAATCCGTGCAGGTGATCAGCAGCTTGTCACCACCGGATCCCGTACCACCAACAACGACGTTCGTCCCGTCGAAGAGGATGTCCCCACCGGTCACGATATCGACCGCTGAGTTCGCGTTGGTACTTTCGATGACCGTACCGAGGGCCTCGAACATCCCGGTCGCAGTGACCCGAATGGCCTTGCCCGAACCGTCCGCGAACAGGCGGCCCGCGGGGCCCTGGATCCTGATGTTGGCGGCCTCGAGCACGAGGCTGTCCGTGCTGCCGAGCGGCGCCAGTGCGCACTCAATGACGAGATCGTCCGGCGCCACCTCGATGCGGGTCGAGTCGGTACCACCCTGGACGACAATGTTGGGGTCATTGGCACAGTCCGTCACCGTGATGGTAGCCGCGACCGCGGGACCAGCCATCATCAGGATGGCAGCCAGAACGGCAGCGGGCACCAGCCCGGTCACCCGAAGCGAACGAGACATCTGCAGGCAGTTGGGGGTGATCATCTCCGTGCTCCTCATGAATCCGTGCTCGGGGTGCCAACCGTATTGTTGTGGCCTTCGTGCGGCAATTGCTCGCGGCCGTTGATCTCGGAGACGTCGTTCTTGTTCGCAGAGCGATCATCGTCGATCAGCGTCGCATCGGTGATGTCGACCTGCCCGGCACCACCAGCCGCCGTGATCTCGATCTCGCCCCGCTTCCCGAAATCGTTCCGGACGGATGCTCCGACCAGGAGGATGTCGCCGGCACCGCAGAGACCTGAATCGATTATGATGTTGCGGCCGATCGCCAACTCGACCCCCGACAGATCGATCTCGCCGCAGGCCTCGATGGTCATCCTGCCCTCGACATCGCCGATAATCTGGCCTCCGCAGAAAATAATATCGCCATTCCGCGATTCGAGATGAATGCGGTCACGCGGGGAACGTGTCCGGACGACCGCCCCATCCGCGATGATGTCGCCATCGACCACCACACGGATGCGCTGTGCCTCGATGGTCGACTGGCAGAGGTTCATCCCGCAACCCGCTCCATTGCATTCGAGTCGGAGTTCGCGCCCCGGCTTGAGGCCTCCCACCTTGATGATCGAGCCGAGGATCGTGAAGCCCGTCTCCGACACCAGCCGGACACGTCCGTTGCTGTTCGTGGCCTCGATCGTCGCCATCGTGAGCGTAATGTGCCCGTCCGCCCGTATATCAACCGCGCGCCCCTTGAACGACGAGTCGATGCGACCCAGGGGGCCGTCGATGGTGATGTTGTTCGCGCGTACCTGGATGCGCTGGCTCTTCCCGAGCGGCGCCAACGCGCACTGGAGCACCAGATCGTCGGGCCGCACGTCGAGCACGGTCCTGCGCCCTTGAACCTCGACGGGGCCTGCGGTCGTGCAATCGGTGACAGTCACCGTCGCCGCATGGCCAGACACCGGCACGGCCAGAATGAGCATACCGACCGCACCAAAGAGCGCGCCCAGTACGTAGGTGGAGATCGGCGTACGCTGGCTCCAAGTCATTGACACCCTCACTCGTGAGTTTCGTTCGGTGACCCGGACGGGTCGCCGGCATGCAGTGGAAGGAAGGACAGGCACAGGAGACGTTCTCAGTGCCCCCTGTTTAGGTCGAAGACCTGCGGCCTGTCAATGCGCACGGCATGTGATTCAACATGCAAAATTGGGAACTTGGGGGCGCACAGCGTCTGCGGGTGAGCCCGGTCGCGCGGCGTCGCGGGACACCGAAAGTGCCCGCGCGGGCCGCTCAGCTTTCACGCGGACGAAACAGCCCGAAGGCACTGGTATACCCGTGCAGGAACGTTTCCCCCTGAACTGGACCGATCTCGCCGTTGCAGAAAAACCCACCCAGGGGCACGACACCCACGTGGCGGGCAAAGGCCTTGGAATCATGGTCCGCGCTACCATAGAGATGCTCTCCCCTCCCGAGGCAGGAAAAGAGGAGCGCGCCAGCAGGTGGACGCGCGGGACGATAGCGCTCGAGCAGGGTGACGAGATCGGTCGCCGATGTCTCCGCATCCCGCAAATGGAACTGGACCACTGCACCGGGCTCGACGGCCGCACCGACCGCCAGCGCCCCACGCTCCCCATCCAGACCCAGAATGTTGCGGATCAGAAAATCACCCTGCTGATACGCACCCTGATGCGGACGCATCACCACGCCGACGAACAGAGAATGTCCGAACAATCGACGATCGCGCGCATCGGCCCGCTCGGCGAGTTGCTGCAACACATCGAGCGGCCGATGACCATCGAGTTCGAAGATGAGGTGTTGATCGGCCCGCGTCACGAACATCGGCTCACCGATGGGACGACACCCCTGCGCCACGATTGTATCGAGGGCCACATTTCCGGTCAGCGCGAGCCCGACCAGACCGGCGCGATGCACGGTCGTGTCGTGGTACAGGGCCTGCGCGCCGGGCGTCTGCCCACCACTCGCGAGACCACCAATCGTCGTCGACGACGGGAAGACCCGATCGAGTCCTTGAATGACCGCCTGTGCATCGCAGGACAACGGATCGGGCAAGAGCACAAACTGCGGCGTGTCGGCCGCAACGATCCCCAGGCGGGCTTCCCAGGCCTCGCGGGGAGCATCGGGCGGCGGCACGGCCTCAGCCTCGACGTAGAACGAGCGCACGGTCACGTCGGGAAGCACCGCCGCGGTGATCGACACCCCGGCTTGTCCCTCGATCTCGCTGCCGCCGCCGATCACGCCGCCCGCGGAACATCCGATGAGCCGCACCGGAGCGAGCGTCTCCGCCAGCAGTGCGGGCAGTCGCCCATACCCCTCGGCGTGATGCGGCGACACGAACGCAACCGCAAGATCGGGCTGAACGCCGTCGAGTTGATCGCCGAGCGCACGCGCGACGTCGCGAACGGCCGCCTCGAATGAAGACGCCGTCGATCCCGCCGAAGCCCACCGCATGCCTCTCCCTAAGACAGCAGGGTCCGCGCGGCAACCCGAAGTCGGCGGTTGCGGGCCGGGTCTGCTTGTCGCTAGGCTGGGTGGTCATTACGATGCGCTCGCTGGCACCTTCCCTCGCCCTCGCCATCGTCATCAGCGTTGGCGGGGCCGCGTGCGACAGTTCCCACTCGCACGACGACCAAGCCACGGTCGAGGCTGACGCCCCGGCTCAGGTGTGGACCTGCGGCATGCACCCCGACGTCGTCGAGGATCACGCGGGGCGCTGCCCGGCCTGCAACATGGAGTTGACGCCCCGTGCACTGGGCGCCGTCGGGGTCTCCACCGTCGCCATCGACCCCGTCGTCGTCCAGAACATGGGGCTACGGCTGGGCGAAGTCATCGAAGGACGACTGTCGCAAACCCTGCGCCTCCTGGCCACCGTCCGTGCCGGTGATTCCGGGGTCTGGCTTGAGCTGACCCTGTTCGATCGCCACCGCCGGTTCGTCCGACCGGGCCAGGAGGTGCGGACACGCTTTCCGGCCGTTTCCGGCCGAACCTACCGCAGCACGATCGGATCGGTCGGCACCACGGTCGATCCGACCACCCGCACGATCACCGCACGCGCCGAGCTCAACGGAGATGTCGAGCCGCTGGTTCCGGGCATGTACGCCATGGCGGAGGTCCTGGCACTGAGCGCCGAGCCGGGCCTTCTCGTCCCGCGGGAGGCCATCATCGACAGCGGTCGACGACAGGTCGTCTTCCTCGCTCTCGGCGATGGACACTTCGAGCCGCGCGAACTCGAGCTCGGCACACTGTCCGAGGAGTGGGCGCAGGTGAAGTCCGGCGTCGACAAAGGCGACCAGATCGTCATCAGCGGCCAGTTCCTTCTCGATAGCGAGAGCCGCCTGCAAGAGGCGCTCGAGAAACACCGCACGGGACGATGGGAGATCCCGCTGTTCAAGAAGGGCTCGGCTCACTAGCTGCATGATCCAGAAGATCATCGCGCTGTCGGTCCGTAACCGCGGCCTCGTCCTGCTCATCACCGCGGTCGTCGTCTTCCTGGGCGGCCGCGCACTCGTCGAGCTCCGCCTCGATGCGCTGCCCGACCTCTCGGACGTGCAGGTCATCGTCGTCACCGACTACCCCGGCCAGAGCAGCGAGGTCATCGAAGACGAAGTCACCCATCCCCTCGCCAGTGCGCTGCTCAGTGTGCCCGGTGCGAAGACCGTGCGTGGCTTCAGCATGTACGAGCTCTCGTTCGTCTATCTGCTGTTCGATGACGACACCGATCTCTACTGGGCGCGCAGCCGCGTCGCGGAGCAGTTGTCGGCCGCGCGCGATCTCCTGCCCGACGGCGTCCGTCCCCGGCTGGGACCAGATGCGACGGGCGTAGGGTGGGTCTACCAATACGTCGTCTACCCCGGCTTCTATTGCCCCGATCACCGCCACGGGCTCTGGCACGATCGGGAGCACGATCTCTGGTACGAGCGATCGCACCACGCGCCGCTCCCGCAGCAGGAGGCCCTGCGCTTCGTCAATGGCTTCGAGCACCCCGGCGCCTGCCCCATCGACGACCAGCCCCTGGAGCGGTCGCCGCGGCATCTGGGTGATCTGCGGAGCCTGCAGGACTGGACACTCAAATCCCCGCTGACGTCCGTGCCCGGGGTTGCCGAGGTCGCATCGTTCGGAGGGTTCGTTCGTCAGTACCAGGTCGTCGTCGATCCGATCGCCCTGCAGGCCTACGACGTCACCGTCGCCGCCATCGTGCGCGCCATCGAACGCTCGAACGACGACGCCGGCGCCTCGGTGATCGAATGGAGTGAGATCGAGTACATGGTTCGCGGCCGCGGTCGGCTGCAGGACATCGACGATCTGCGCAGTGTTCCTGTGGCGCATCGTACCGACGGTGTGCCGATCTTTCTCCGCGACGTCGCGACGGTACGCATCGGCGGCGCGCCGCGCCGTGGGATCGGCGAGTACGGCGGTCTGGGGGAAGCGGTCGGCGGCATCGTCATCGCTCGCGTTGGCGAGAATGCCTATCAGGTCGTCGAGGCGCTGAAGGCCGAGATCGCCGAACTCGCGCCCACCCTGCCCCCAGGTATCATCCTCATCCCGACGTACGACCGTTCGGCACTGATCGCACAGGCCGTCACCACCCTCAGCTGGGCGGTCGTCGAAGAGCTCCTGATCGTCGGGTTGATCTGCCTCCTGTTCCTCTTCCATGTGCGCAGCGCGCTCGTCGCGATCATCGCCCTGCCCATCGGGCTCCTCACGGCGGTGTTCTTGATGCAGTTGCTCGAGATGAACGCGAACATCATGAGCCTGGGCGGACTCGCGCTGGCCATTGGCGTGATGGTCGACTCGGCAATGATCATGATCGAGAACGCCAACCGGATGCTGGAGGCGGAAGGGCGCAAGCCCGCCGACGTCCCGAGGCGAAGCCGGGACGCCATCATCATCGAGGCCGCGCAGGAAGTGGGACCGAGTCTGTTCGCCTCGCTGCTGGTCATCGCACTGTCGTTCCTGCCGATCCTCTACCTCGGCGGCGAGTCGGGCCGTCTGTTCCGGCCGCTCGCGTACACCAAGACGTTCGCCATGGTCTCTGCAGCCGTGCTCGGCATCACGCTCGTGCCCGTGCTGATGGTCCTCTTCATCCGTGGCCGGATGCCCGCGGAACAGCGCAACCCCGTCAATCGACTCGTGCTCGCGATGTACGAGCCCGTCTTCCGGCTGGCGATGGGCCATCCGAAGACGACGCTCCTTGCGACCCTGATGCTCGGCTTGTCCGCGATCTATCCGGTGCTGCATCTCGGGGAGGAGTTCATGCCGCCCCTCGATGAGGGCGATCTCGTGTACATGCCGACCACCGACCCCGGCATCAGCGGCACCAAGGCCGGCGAGCTCCTGCAGCAAACGAACAAACTCATCGCGACGTTCCCCGAGGTCCTGCACGTGCACGGCAAGGCGGGCCGTGCCGACACCGCGACCGACCCCGCACCGTTGTCGATGATCGAGACGACCCTGCAACTCCACCCCGACCGCGAACGCTGGCGGCACCGTCCGGTGCGCTACTTCTTCAGCGACTGGCCCGGTTGGCTCCACTGGCCATTCACCTCGACGTTCTGGCCGGCCTCACGCCCAATCTCGATCGACGAATTGAAGTACGGCTGGACGGACCCGGACGGCGAGCATCATGCGGGCCTGAACGACGTGGTCGACTTCCCGGGCCTTGCCAACTCCTGGCCGTTTCCCATCGAAAGCCGCCTCACGATGCTCAGCACCGGCATCAAGACTCCCATCGGCGTCAAGATCGTCGGCCCGGAGCTCGACGAGGTCGGACGTCTCGCCAGCATGACGGCGTTTGCACTGCAGTCGATTCGCGGAACGGCAAACGCCTACGCCGTGAAGACTGATGGTGGCTTCCACCTCGATCTCGACATCGATCGGGAACGCGCGGCCCGCTACGGACTGACGACGGGCGACGTACAGGATGCGATCCAGGTCGCCGTCGGAGGCAGAACGGTCACGCACCTCGTCGATGGCGTCGAGCGCATGCCCGTCAGCGTGCGCTACCCGCGCGAGCTTCGCGACAGCATCCCCGCACTCGAGCAGATCTTGATCGCAACGCCAGAAGGAGGCCGGGTGCCCCTGGGGGATCTCGCCGAGATCGCCATCGAGCCGTCGGCGCCCATGATCCGCAGCGAGAACGCGCAGCTGTCTGCCTGGGTCTTCGTCGATATCGAGGGCCGGGATCTCGGCGGCTACTTACGCGAGGCCCGCCGCGTCATCGCCAAGGACGTACGGATGCCCGAGGGCTACTCACGCGTCTGGTCGGGACGCTTCGAAGCGCTGGAATCTGCCAATCGGCACCTCGCCTACATTCTCCCCATCACCATCGTGGTGATCATCACCCTGCTCTACGTCGCCAATCGCAGCTGGCTCCGTGTCGGCATCGTGTTGCTCGCGGTACCGTTCAGCCTGATCGGCGCCTTCTGGTTTCTCTGGGCGCTCGACTACAACATGAGTCTCGCCGTCTGGGTCGGCATCATCGCGCTGATGGGCGTCGATGCCGAGACGGGGCAGGTCATGCTGCTCTACCTGCATCGCAGCTGCGAGCGCTTTCACGACGAGGGCCGTTTGCGCACTCGCCAGGATCTCTACGAGGCGATCCACGAAGGCGCAGTGAAACGCATCCGTCCCAAGGCGATGACCGTCGCGACCAGCATGATTGGCTTGCTTCCGCTCCTCTGGGCGTCCGGTCTTGGTGGCGACGTCACGCGCCGCATGGCAGCGCCCTTGGTTGGGGGCATTGCCGTGAGCTTCGTCATGGAACTCGTCGTGTATCCGGTCATCTTCCAGATGGCACAGACGCGGCGGCTACCTGCTGCCGCCGCACGCGACTGAGTACGCGCACGCGCCGACACGGGTGCGGATTCTGCATCGGAAAATGCCGATTCCGCACGAACTCCGGGCCCGCAGCGTCCTTCGATCGCTTTTCTGCCCTTTCTTCACCCATCCCTCTTGATGCCGGACCTGGCATGAAGATAGCTCTAATACGTCAGTGCCGTACGGAATCTTGGGCTGCGAGTCGTTGGCGCAGCGGGCTCATCGAGGGAGCCAGGGAGAGACCACCATGTCGCGATCAGTCGTGAGAGTTCCAGGTTCGTCCACGCATGCGCTGCTACGGGTCATCGCAGTAGCCACCGTCGTCGCCTTCTCGCCCGCCATCACAGGGGCCCAGATCTTCCCCGACGAAGACGAGAAGTGCCGCACCAACATCGGGAAGCGCATCCGCGTCTACAGCGACAAGGTGCTCAAGACCTACGAGTACTGCCACAAGCAGCAGCGAAAACTGAACCTCCCCCTCAGCGTCGATTGCACCGATCTCGACGATCCTGGATTTCCCCTGAACAAGAGCGAGGCACTGGTCAAGCAAGTCGGCAAGACGGCGGAGAACATCGTCAAGAAGTGCCTGGACGCTGCCACACCAACCGCCAACGGCTACGATACCTGCCCGAGCCCGTGCGACCTGGTGGTACCCGCGATCGTCACCTACACGGACGTGTCGAACTGCCTGACCTGTCTCGCCGAGGACGAGATGCGCACCGCGGTCATCGACGCGTACGGAAGCAATCCCGATCTGACCACCGTCAGCAACGACGCGCGCAAGTGCCAGGAGAGCAACATCAACACGTCCCTCCGCAAGTACACGAAGACCAGGATCATGGAGCAGCAGCGTTGTCAGCGCGACGAGGACGAGGGCGACATCGGCAGCACCGACTGCGTCGCCGTCGATCTCCGCGGCAAGATCGCCAAGGCCGAGTCGAAGCTCATCGTCAAAATCGCCAAGTGTACCGACCTCGATCTGGCCGAGCTGACCTCGTGCGGAACGACGGTCGCGACCGAGCAGGCGTGCATCCTGGCTGCCGGCCAGGGTGTGGCGGACAATCTGTTCGCTGAGGTCTACCCCGTGCCCGATCCGACCCCCACGCCGACGCCGACCGTGACGCCGACCGCCACCCTGACCGTGACCCCGACTGGCGTCCTGACCCCTACGCCGACACCGACGGTGACCCCCGAAGCAGGCGCACTGTTCATCCCGCCGACGCTGACCGGCACCCTGAGTGGTGGTCGCATCCACTACGATCTCACCATGGACGAAGGCACCCACGACTTCGGAACCGGCGACTCGACGACCACGGCCGGCTACAACGGCAGCATCCTCGGTCCGACGCTGATCATGCAAGACGGGGACGACGTCACTGTGAACGTCACCAATGATCTCGCCGACACCACGACCACCCACTGGCACGGCCTCCACCTGCCGGCCATCTCCGATGGGGGCCCGCACTCGGACTTCGACCCGGGCGATACCTGGGTCGCCGAATGGACCGTTGATCAGGCGGCGGCAACGTTCTGGTACCACCCGCACCTGCACGGCACGACGCAGGCACAGGTGTACAGCGGCCTGGCCGGCTTCCTGATCGTCCAGGATACGGCAGAGGCCGCCCTCACCCTGCCGCGGACCTATGGCGTCGATGACATTCCGTTGCTCCTCCAGGACAAGACCTTCACGGCCGGGCGTCAACTCGACAACGAAAATCTGGCTGAGGAGATGATGGTCAACGGCGTCCTGAGCGAAGTCAGCGGCGCGAATCACGCCTTCCTCGAAGCGCCCGCACAGATGGTCCGCTTTCGCGCCCTGAACGGATCGAACCAGCGGGTCTACGAGCTCGGCACCAGCGACAGCCGTACGCTCTACCAGATCGCCACCGAGAGCGGCCTGCTCGCGACGGCGAACGCGGTCACGCGGCTGCGCATCGCGCCGGGCGAACGCATGGAGTTCATGCTCGACCTGACGGGCGACCTGAACGACGTCTTCACCCTCATGAGCTTCGGCTCCGAGCTCCCGAACAACATTCCGGGCGGCGGCGGTGGTGGCAATCCCTTGAACAGCGCCGACTTCGACATCCTCGAGATCCGGGTCGTGGCCCAGACCGCGAGCCCGGTGACAACGATCCCGGGTTCGTTGATCACCCACCCGACCTGGGATCCGAACGACGTCGACGTCAATCGCACGATTGTCATGGGCGGTGGCGGAGGCGGTGGATTCACCTTGAACGGCAACAGCTTCGACATCGGGGTCATCAACGATAGCGTGAGTCTGAACGACGTCGAGATCTGGACCATCCAGAACGATACGGGCACCTCACATCCGCTGCATCTGCACGACATGCACTTCTTCATTCTCGACATCGACGGCAACCCGCCGCCGGCGTACTTGAGCGGCCCGAAGGACACGGTGCTGGTGCAACCAGACCTGGACGTCCGCTTCATCACCCAATTTCTCGACTTCTCGGATCCGTCCTTCCCGTTCATGTACCACTGCCACATCCTGCCCCACGAAGACGGCGGCATGATGGGACAGTTCGTGGTTACGGATCCTTAGGATATTGCCCCCGTGCGCGCGGCCGCGGAGCGGCCGTGCTCCGATGGGCGTTGGGGGCGCAAAGCGTGGTTTGCGCCCCCCCCGCTGTCTAGAGCAATGGCGCGGGTTGGATTGCACGGCTTGCGGCCCTGCCCGCTGTCTGGAGCAATGGGGCGGGCTGGTTTGCGTGGGCGGGCTACTTGGTGAAGCGTTCGAAGGTTAGGCAGTCTTCTAGGGGGCGTCTTTTGGGGCGGCCGTAGCGGCCTTGGGGCCAGCCGATCGGTAGGAGGGCGCAGCTGGGGCAGTTCTCGGGCAGGCCCAGGTAGGCGTCGATCTCGGCGCCATGGGTTCGATGCAGGGTGGTGAGCGAGGCCCCGAGTCCGACCGCGCGACACGCCAGGAGAATGTTCTGGATCGCTGGGAACAGCGCCTGGTACTGCGGCTCCGCCCGACGCGTCCATCCGGCGACGAAGAGGTGCACCGGGGCCTCGTGGAGATGATCGGCCAGGTGCATCGCCGCCCGGATGTTCCGTCGCTTCGCCTCGGGAAACGCTGGGTCTTTGGCCGCCTCGAGCGCAGGCGCAATGTAGGTGTGAAAGGCGGGCCGATATCGGTCGGCAACCCACGCGCGGCGCTCCGGCTCGGTCACCGCAATGAAGAACCACGGCTGCCTGTTGCCCCCGCTCGGGGCGAACGTCCCCGCCTCACACACCGTCCGGATGAGCCCCGCCGGCACCGGATCGGGCTTGAGACGCCGAATCGCTCGTGTCGTACGAATGCCCTCGAGGAGGGACACCCCCTCGCCTCCGGGTTCAGGCTGCCCTATATCGTCCGTCATAGAGAGGTCTGAGCGCGAGGAGGTGGGTGGAGTCAACCCCGCGCCGCGATCGGCCCGCACCCACTTGCCTCCCTGCCACAACGAAGCTACTACCCACAGCCGCCGCCACTTGCGGCGTCCAAAGGAGCCTTCATGCGAAAGACCGTTCTCACCATAGCGCTGACCGCCGTCGTCTCGATCGTCGTCGCCTGCAACTCCAGCTCGTCTCCGGAGGCCAGCAGCGACGCGGCCCAGAAGGCCGACGCCGGCACAAATGCCGAACTCACCACCGAAGATCAGCGTGTCTTCTACGCGCTCGGACTCGGCCTCGCGCGTCAGCTCGCGGCGTTCAAGCCCACCGAGGACGAGCTCAAGTACGTCCAGCTCGGTCTCGCCGACGCCGCGCTCGGCCGGCCAGAGAAGGTCAAGATGGAAGAGATGCGGCCGAAGGTTCAGGAACTCGCCAAGACGCGCGCCGAAGCTCAGGCCGCGGGCGAGAAGACCAAGGGCGCAGCGTATCTCGCGAAGGCCGCTGAGGAAGCTGGCGCCACCAAGACGGCGTCGGGCCTCATCGTCCAGGAGCTCACGGCGGGCAGTGGTGCCACGCCGGCCGCCACCGACAAGGTCAAGGTGCACTACACCGGGACACTGATCGACGGCACCGTTTTCGATAGCTCAGTCGAGCGCGGCCAACCAGCGACGTTTCCGCTGAATGGCGTCATCAAATGCTGGACCGAGGGCGTGCAGACGATGAAGGTCGGCGGCAAGTCGAAACTCGTGTGCCCGTCCGACATCGCCTATGGCGACCGCGGACGCCCACCGACAATCCCACCAGGCGCCACGCTCGTCTTCGAGGTCGAGTTGCTGGAGATCGTCGCAGCAGAATAGCGGAGGCGATCCCATGCGGGGCACCATCCAGGACCATCCGCTCACCATCCACGACATCCTGGCACACGGGCGGACGGTGCACGCCCAGAGTCAGGTCGTCACCCTGGAAGAAGGCAGCGCTCGCCGTACCTCGTTCGCCGAGGTCGGCGAGCGCGCTGCCCGTCTCGCGGGCGCACTCCACCGCCTCGGCATCCGCCCGGGTGATCGCGTCGCCACCTTCGGGTGGAACACCCAGGAACACCTCGAGGCCTACCTCGCCGTGCCATCGATGGGCGCGGTGCTCCACACCCTGAACATCCGGCTCTTTCCCGAACAACTCGTCTACGTCGCGAATCACGCCGAAGACCGCGTCATCATCGTCGACGACGCGGTGGTCCCCCTGCTCGCCAAGGTCCGCGACCAACTCCGCACCGTCGAGCACATCATCGTCACCGGCAGCGGTGACGCCGCCGAGCTCGGCGAGACCCTCCGGTACGAGACCCTACTCGCCGCCGAAACGCCGACCTACGAGTGGCCCGAGGTCGACGAGCTCTCGGCTGCGGCCATGTGCTACACGAGCGGTACCACCGGCAACCCCAAAGGGGTCGTGTACACGCACCGCTCGACCTACCTGCACACCCTCGCCACCTGCACGGGATCCGCACTCGGCCTGACCGAGCGCGACCGGCTGCTCGTCCTCGTCCCCATGTTCCACGCCAACGCCTGGGGCCATCCCTACGCGGGCTGGCTCGCGGGCTGCGACTTCGTCATGCCGGGTCGCTTCCTGCAGGCCGAGCCGCTCTGCAAGGCCGTCGCCGCGGAACGGCCAACGGTGTCGGCGGCGGTCCCGACGATCTGGAGCGACATCCTCCGCTATTCCGAAACCCACCCCGTCGATCTGTCGTCCCTCCGGTTGATCGTATGCGGCGGCTCGGCGGTACCCCGGAGCCTGATGGAACGCTTTCAGGAGCGTCATGGCGTACCGATCATCCAAGCGTGGGGCATGACCGAAACCAGCCCGCTCGCCGCCGTCTCCTTTGCTCCGAAGGGCACCGAGGCGCGTGAGGAAATGAACTGGCGCTCCAAGACCGGTCGCATCATCGGGGGCGTACAGCTCCGCATCGTGAACGACGCCGGTGAGACTCTCCCGTGGAACGGCACCGACGCCGGCGAGATCGAGGTCCGGGGGCCGTGGATCACGGGCAGCTATTATCTGGACGACGATCCGGACAAGTTCCACGATGGCTGGCTCCGCACCGGCGACGTCGGCACGGTCGACGCACGCGGGTTCGTCCAGATCACCGACCGCGCCAAAGACGTGATCAAGTCCGGGGGAGAATGGATCTCCTCGGTCGAGCTCGAGAACGAGATCATGGCGCATCCCGACGTCCTCGAAGCCGCGGTCGTCGGCGTCCCCGATCCGCGCTGGGAAGAGCGCCCCCTGGCGTGCGTCGTCCTGCTCCCGGAGAAGACCGCCGATGCCGAGGCCCTCAAGCACTTTCTTCAGGACCGGGTCGCGAAGTGGTGGGTACCGGAGCGCTGGACGTTCATCACCGAGGTCCCGAAAACGAGCGTCGGCAAGTTCGACAAGAAAGTGCTGCGCGCACGCTACGCCGACGGGCAGCTCGACGTGCTTTCCTAGCTTCCGATTGCAAGGGAAGCGGCGAGGAGATCGGTGAACTGGGACGCACTCGCGTCTTACATCGATCGACTGACGAACCAGTAGACGCCGAGGGCGGTTACCCCGCTCAGACCGACCTCGCGCCAGAGGCCGCGACCGAGAACGCGGAGGATGGGCCAGGCCAGTGCGACGAGGATCAGTTGGCCGATCTCGACGCCGACGTTGAAGCCGAAGAGCGCGCCAGCGACGCGTGCCGGGGGTAGGCCGACGTCGAGGAGAAAACCCCCGAAACCGAGTCCGTGGATCAGGCCGAAGAGAAGCGCCACGGCGGCACGCACCCGCTCCGGGTGGGTCGCCCGCACGAGCAACGGGAAATGGCAGCCCGCGAAGAGCGCGAGGCCGAGCAAGCTGATCGTCGGCACGGTGCCCACTCCGAGACTCCCCACTCCGGCAAGCAACGTAAGTCCGAGCGCCCAGGCGATGCCCCACATGCGCGCACTCCCGACCGTGATGACGCCCTCGCACGCGACGAGCGCGATCGACAGACCGATCAAAGCCTCGACGGCGGGAGCCTCCGGTTGCAATAGCTGCAGCGCGGCGACGGCCAACGTCACGCTGTGACCGATCGTGAAGCCGCTGACGACCACGACGACCTCTCGTCCCCCACGTCCGACGAGCAGTAGTGCGAGCAGGAACGCGAGATGGTCGACTCCGGTCGCGATGTGCGTCAGTCCGAGCCAGACGTACTGGCGGAGGCTCCGCGCTTCCGACTCACCAGGGGTGTCGCCCAACACCCAACGCGGCTCGCGTGCAGACAGGATGCGCTCGGCGGCGTCCCCGGCCCGACGCACCTGCGCAAAGTGCAGATGCGCAGGTGCCACGTCGAGCAGGAACCGACTCTCGATGACCCGGGGTCCGGGACCACAGCGCAGCGCCCAGGCAATGCCGACCCGATCCTCCGCTGGGCGGAGCACCTCCGGCGACGCGACGACGGCGCACCGCTCTTCCCCCGCGTACAGACCCACCCGCGAGGTCGTATAGGCTCCCAACCATCGGTCCAGCTCATCGTCGGCGCGGCTCGTCACCTCCGCATCGGGAAGCCTGGTGATCTCGAGCAACGGCACCCGCAGAACGACGCGCGCACCGTCATCGGTGATGATCCACTGTGACACCGATTGACTGCGGGTGTGCGCCTCGGCGTCGAGTGGCGCGCCCGCCAGGACACACGCCAACGCGAGCATACGCGCGCCGACGATCACGGCAGCTCGTCAGACCGGACGATGTCCGTGCGCAGCCGGAGATCCGCCAGATACTCCGCAAGCGCACGCTCGCCAGCACGGCGGCGATACTCGGCGCGGACCGTCGCCTCCATGCCTGCAAATACCGGCAGGAAGGCGTCCCCGCGTTCGACGAGCTCGAGGACACGGTACCCGCCCCCGGACCGTATGGGCGCGGTCACGCCGCCGACTTCGAGAGCCAGCACCGCCCGCAAGGCCGTCGGTCCGACATACTCCCGCAGCTTCGCCGGGGGGAGCATCGCGTCGGGAACGACTCCTCCGATACCGGCACCAACCGAAGCGGCGACTCCCTCGAATGGCTCTCCCGCTGTCACGCGATCCCGCACCGCCTGGGCACGCTGCCGCGCCGCGGCTTCGTCCGCCCCCGCACGCACGAACACTTCCCGAACCCGAAGGCGTCCCGGTCGCCGAAAGAGGTCCGGCTCCTCCTCGTAGAAGCGTTCCAGGTCGGCCCGCGAGGGCTCTGCATCACGCGCCGCGGCCGTGATCGAGGCAATCAGTGCATCGACGAGGCTCGCGCGCACGGTCCGGTCCATGCGGGCGAGTCCCAGATCGAGCGCCCGCTGCACGAGCAGTTCCTCGTCAATCAAACGCTCGAGCACGCGACGTTGCTCGGCGGCGTCCGGTGGCGTGCGGCGATCGCGAGTCAGGGCGTCGATGGCACGTCTGAAATCCTCGGTCTCGATCTCCGCCTCGCCCACCCGGGCGGCGACATCCGGACGCAGTGCGGTCGGATCCGCCGGACGGCGCACCAATCCGATCAACGCCAACGAGATGCCAGCGACGGCACCTGCGATCAGGAGCGCGGATGGACGCCGGGACGATGGCGGTCCCCCGGCGTCCGCCGGCGACATTAGCGACCCGGCCTGCGCGATCCCGAGCTGCGCGCGCCATGGAGATAGATCGGCGATGACCAGGCACGTTCCTCGGCCATGACGAGACAGTCGTCGTCGATCGCCGTCCGCTCGTCCCCATGACACGGGTGCACGGCAATACAGTTGCCCTCTACGTCACGGTCGCAACGAAGGTTGCCCGCATTCACGGTCGGACTCGCCTCCTCGATCGCCCGGACGTAGTAGACCATCTCGCGGCCGGCTGTCCGATACTCCGGATCGTCGAACTCCACCGCGCACCCCGCGGGATCGCCACACCCGAAGACGCGCCACGGATCCTCGATCAACTCGTCGATCGGCTCGTCCGGCCGCGTCTGCGGACGGATACGCACGACCTCGATCCGCGTGATCGTCTTCCGGGTATCGCCCGGGTGATAGCACTCTCCGCGACAGAGCGCCTCGAGGCGCTCGGCGGGAAGACCCGAGACACTGTGCGCCGGACATCCCGGCTGCTGCTCGAGCGCTCCGATGGCCCGCACCAGAAAACGGGGCGCGCCCGCAAACTCCACGATCGAGCCCATCGGCTGCACGTCGTCTCCGGCATTCAGAAGATCGAACCAGAGCAGGATCCGATCACCACTGGTACCGTAGACCTCGCGCCGTTCGAGCGCCTCCCAGACCGAGTCCCGATCACGCCCGGTCGCATGCGTGGCCACCAGCCCACCGGTGACGAAGAACGACGATTGGCGCTCGGTGTCCCACACCTGCAGCTGGATCAATTCGCGAGGGGCCGCGGGATCGAACGCGATCGAGGTCGGGCCGTCCCCCTCGGGGATGTGGGTCGTTGCGTACTTCGTGCCGAGTTCGTTCGCCGTCCGCGCCTCGGTCATGCTCGTCCGGCCATATTCTTTGTAGCCGGTCCCGGGGCGCGCGCTGTGGTTGTCGCTCGACGCCAGGAACCCGAACTGAAAATGGCGCGGGTCCCCGGGCTCGTCGAAGTTTCCAATCGCGAGGGCGTACTGCGCACTGCCTCCGGGTCGGTACGAGAAGGCCGGCGCATAGCAATCCGCGCACTGCCCGCAGTCGCCCCAATCCTCCATCGTGGCCCCGGGGATGGTCTGGCGGCCGGCGGTTCCGGCGGCCAGAAAGTGCTGCTCGGCCGTCTCCACACGCCGGTCGCATTCGTCAGCCGGCAGATCGTCGCACCGCGCCCGAATCAACTCGCCCGCGACGTGACAGCATGGCCGATAGCCCTCCGATGGCTCCGGGCACACCGTGTTCCCCTCGGCGTCGTACTCGACCGCCCGCCAGTTGCGATACTCCTCCGAATTGCCGTGGCCCGAAAACACCTCGAGCAAGCGCTGAAGCTCGGGATCGTGCTGATCACCCGCGAGCTGTTTGTCGAGCGACGCCCCCGGTGGCCCATAGAGACCCCACGACAAGCCGTGCGGAATCACCATGCTCGGAAACCCCCATTGCCCGAGCTTCTCGAACAGCACTTGCGGCGTTGGGGCCTCCTCGATGCAGTCGGCGGGAAGCGCGTGGACATCTACCCCCTCGGGGCAGAACGGTTTGCTGGCGAGGTCTTCGACCTTGTAGTCGAGATCCTGCACATGGCGGCGTGCAGGGAAGTCGGCGTAGGGTGCGAGAAAACGCAAGGACAGCGACCGCTCCTGACGCATCGCCTTGGTCGCGACAGCCCCGGAGGTGATCGGTCGCACCGGCACCTCGTCTTCCGCCGTATCGCGAAAGATGACGTTCTTGTGGCCCCAGTGCGTCGCCGGCGTCAGCCCGACCTGCGTCCATTCGAAACCGAGGAAAGTCACGAGGTCGGGATTGGTCGGATCCCCCGCCAGGGCGTTGCACTGCCGCACGCTGTCTTTGATGAGCCCCCAATGGCGCGGCGTCAGGGCTTCGGCGTGATCGGTGTGGGCCCAGAAGTCGAGATCGGCGCAGTAGCGCGCGAAGTCACAGGCATCGGCCGGCGGATGCGCGCCCTCCCCCTGGAAGATCGGCAGGCTCCAGGCGAACGCATCCATCGAGTACGTCGTGTGGACGTGAAGATCCCCGAACAGAATCTGCTTCGCGGACCGCGAGGCGCCGACCTCCGCCCGCGCCGTCTGCTGCCGCGCGGCGCGCTCTGCCACCCATGCCGCAGGAAGTGCCGCGCCCTGAATCTCGCCCGCGCCCTCCGGGGTCGGGCGGTAGTCCAACCACAAGGCCACGACCATGATCGCCAGGACCAGCGCCACCCCGATCAGCACACGCACCGCTCGCTTCATCGCGTCATCCTCGCGACCCGTACCCCTCCAACGCGCGGCCTCGTCCCTGCAAACAGGACGGCCACCCTACTGCAACCCCGCCACGTCGATGTGGAACAGCTCGGCGACGTTCCGAGAGAGAATTCGCTCGCGCTGCTCGTCACTCAAGTCCGCCTTGTGTTCCGCCAGGACATCCTGCGACCAGGGCCAGGTCGAGTCGCTGTGTGGAAAGTCGTTCGCCCACATCAAGCGGCGCCAGTTCATGAGGTCGGCGGTCTTGAACGCCACCCAATCGTCCTGAAACGTCACGTAGACGTTCTCGCGAAAGTACGCCGACGGAAGACGCGACAGCGCCTGCCCTGCGGGCAGCCAGTTGCGGTGCCGTTTGTAGGCGTGATCCATGCGGTACATGTAGTGCGGCACCCAGCCGGCGTCGGCCTCGACGCACACGATCTTCAGACGCGGGTGACGCTCGAACACGCCACCGAGGATCATGGTCCCGATGATGTCCTGGCACCCCCGGATGACCGCGAGAAAGCTGTTCATCTTCGGCCCGCGCGGCTTCGCGTGGTCCTCCCGGGACGTCAGAATGTGAAACGCGAGCGGGAGTTCGAGGGCGATCGCGGCACGGAAGAAATCATCGTAGATGGGATCGTCGTAGTCACTGACACCGGGCCGGCCCGGCATCATGACCCCACGGAGGCCGGCAGCCTTGATCGCCTCGAGATCGCGGATCGCGTCCGTCGGTGTGCAGACCGCGGTCTGACCCATCCCGAACAGACGATCGGGGTGCGCGCCGCAGTATTCCACCAGCCAGCGATTGTACGCCGCGAAACACGCCTTCTTGTAGTCGAGGTCGGGATGGTTGCAGAGCACCATCCCAATGGTCGGATAGATGACCTCGGCCGCGACCCCGTCACGCACTTGATCGGCGAGCCGTGCATCCGGATCCCACCCACCACGGTGCAATTCCTCGAAACGGGCACCATCGGTACGGATCTCTTCGGCAGGCTTCCCGGCCGCGGCCACGGTGCCGAGCGGAATCGGACGCTTCATGCCATCGATCACGAAGACGTCTCCGGCGGGCTCGTGACGCTCGAGGCGAGGAGCGCGATCCCGCCACGCCGGATCGATGTAGTCGATATACGTGTTCGGAGGCTCGGTGATGTGCGAGTCGGCGGAGATGATCGGATAGCTCATGTCGTCCGGGCACCACGCAGCAGGCGTCCCGGAAGTGCGCTCTCGGGATCGAGGAGATCCTGCCCGTCCTCGCGCAGCGGCACGCCATTCACGACGACCGCGCGCACGCCGGTGGCATCGGCGACCAGACGATCGGCACCGGCAGGCAAGTCATGCACCCGTCGCACCGGGGCGCAGCCCACGGTCGCCGGGTCGAAGACCGTGACGTCAGCGACGAACCCGCGCACGAGGCGCCCGCGATCGCGGAGGCCGAAGAGATCGGCGCCGCTCGATGTAAGCTGCCGCACGCCCTCTTCGAGGGTCAGCACCGCCTTGTCGCGGACCCAGTGCCCGAGAAGATGCGTCGCCGCACCGGCGTCGCAGAGCTGACTCGCATGGGCACCCGCGTCCGAGAGCCCCAGCACCGTCGTCGGATCGGTCAGCAACTCGGCAACGATGTCCTCGTCGGTGTTCATCACGGCCATCCGGAAGCGCGCCTCGAGATCGGAGGCCAACGCCAGATCGAGAACGAGGTCGACGGGATGCACGCCCCGCTCCGCAGCGACCTCGACCACATTGCGCTCGTTCAGCGCCGGCTCGGTGGGGCAGGCCGAGATGACGGTCTGGTCCCACTGGAGCGAAAGGGCTCCGCGTTCGCCGCGCTCACGAAAGGCGTGGCGGAAGCTCGGATCGGCGTAGATCCGTTTCTTGCCGTCGAAGTCCGCGGCCGAGACTGGCTGAAAGATCGACAGGCTCTCGAAGATGAACGGCGCCTTGAACTGGAACTCGAACAGGAGGGGGCGACCGGTCACCTGCGGTGCGACCTCGACACCTTCCTCCCGTAACTTGGCCATCTGTTCGAGCACGGGCCGATGGCCTTCTGGACCGAGCATTCCCCCGAGCAGCGCCGTCCACGTCACGGGTCGTCCGATCCGTTTCGAAATGGCCGCGAACTCGTCAGTGAACAGCCCCATGCCGATCGTGGCCTGCATGACTCCATGACCAGCCGCGGCGAGACAGTCGGCGAGGGTCTCAATCTCCTCGAGACTCGCCGCACGACTCGGCACCGGCCGTCCGGCATACCCGACGTGGGTGGGTGCCTTCGAGGTGGCGAACCCGAGGGCGCCCGCGCGCAGCGCCTCACCGACCAGACTCCGCATCGCCTCGATCTCGTCCGCGGTCGCCTCACGCTCGGTCGCCGCCTCACCCATCACGTACATACGCACCGGCGTATGCCCGACGAGCGCGCCGACATTGATGGCCGTCCCGCGTTGCTCCAGGGCGTCGAGAAATTCCGGAAAGGTCTCGAACGGCCATTCCGTCCCCACGCCCTCCCGCAACGCCGCCAACGACATGCCTTCGACACTCTCGAGCGTGCGCATGATCAACTCGCGGTGCTCCGGCCGGGTCGGCGCGATGCCGAAGCCGCAGTTCCCCATCACGACCGACGTGACGCCGTGCCACGGAGAGATCGTCAGCATCCGATCCCAGAAGACCTGCGCGTCGTAGTGGGTATGGATGTCGATGAACCCCGGGGCCACCACATGGCCCGCAGCGTCAATGGTATGTGCCGCGCTCCCCTCGACCGTGCCAATCGCCGCGATCCGCCCATCCCGAAGACCGAGATCCCCGGCCCGTGCGGGCGCCCCGGTGCCATCGACGAGGGTGCCGCCGCGAATCACCACATCAAAGTCGTGGGCCATAGGTCCTCTCCGGTATGCGAGTGTGCGCCCAGCCGTCAAGTTGCTGCTCAGTCTCGGTGATCGGCAGCTTCCACGAGGGCCCGGAAGATCTTCTCCCGGTGCTCCGTGCCTGCCATGCGTTCCGGGTGCCATTGGACGAAGAGCGCGAACGGCTTGCTTCGCATCTCCGTCGCCTCGACCAGGCCGTCGTCGCTGCGAGCCACAACAGTGAGGCCCTGCCCGAGGCTGTCCACTGCTTGATGGTGCCGCGCCCAGACATCGACCTCGCTTTCACCGAGGATCGCATACAGCCTGCTTCCGGGATCGATACGCACGCGGTGATGGACTCCGGCGGGCGTCGCGTGGACGACCTCGTCTCCGACTTCGGTGGGGATGTCCTGAATGAGCGTACCCCCCTGAACGACATTGGCGAACTGCGACCCGAGACAAATGCCAAGGACGGGCTTGTCCGTCGCCAACCACCCTCGGAGCAGAGCGCTCTCGAACTCCCACCGCGCTGACGGCATCGGGACGAGCGTCGCGGTAGCCTCCTCGCCATAGGTCTCCGGCGGAATGTCCCTGCCCCCGACTAGCACGAGTCCGTCCAACCGCTGCGCGTACGTGGCCAGCGCCTCTTCGTCGTTCACGGGGGGAAGGACCACGGGAACGGCCCCTGCCTCCTGCACGGCATCCACGTAGGTCATGAAGACGCCTGTGCGCGCCGGACTGCCATCGCGGCCTTCCATGTAGACGCTCGTGATGCCGACCAGTGGCGCACGTCGAGGTGCCACGGTCGGTCCGCAAGCCGTCAGGAGGGTGGCCGTAAGCAAGAGCACGGCGGGCGTCGCCCGCCATCGAGAATGCCCCCAGCTCACCCCATCAGACATGAAGATCCGTTTAGTGAATGCCCCCAGCGCCAGCAAGCGCTGGCGCTCGACGGACAGACGGTCTCTCAGGAGACGATGCGGGCGCTCCGGAGTTCGGCGATCTCCGACGACGAGCAACCGAGTTCCGCCAGCACCTCGTCGGTATGCTCCCCGTGCACCGGGGCCGGACGTCGAATGGCCGCCGGCGTCGTCCCGAACCGGGCCGCTGGCCGGGGCTGACGCATCCGGCCTGCATGCGGGTGCGTCGACTCGACCAACAACTCGTTGGCAACGATCTGCGGGTGCGTCACGAGTTCGTCGCGGGTCACGACCGGCGCGCACGGGACCTCCTCGGCGTCGAGGCGCTCCAGCCATTCGCGTGAAGTTCTGGTACGAAGGGCGTCCGCCGTCAGACTCATCCGGGCCTCCGCGTTCTTCTCGCGACGCGATGGTGTTCGAAAGCGCTCGTCCTCCAACAGCGCCGGCTGCTCCAGAACTCGTACCAGGCCGCGCCACTCCGCGTCCGACACCACACCGACGGTGATGTAGCCATCGGCAGTCTCGTAGATCAGGTCGCGGACCCTGTTGGGTCGCCAGTCCTCTTCGTCGACATCGAGAAACGTGTGCGACGCCATGCCCTCGGGCCAGAGGAACGCCACGGTGGCATCGAGCATCGCCAGACGCACGTGCTGCCCAACCCCGGTGCGCTCGCGCGCCACGAGCGCCGCCGTGATCGCCTGCGCGGCGGTGACCGCCGTCAACTTGTCCGGCACGATCGTACGCATCATGCGCGGTCGACCCGTGGCTGCATCGGCTTGAATCGTAGCCAGACCCGACAACGCCTGAACGACCGGATCGTAGACCCGCTTGCCGACGTAGGGCCCGCGCTCGCCGAAGCCGCTGATCGACACGTACACGAGATCGGGCTTGATCGCGCGCAGCGCTGGCTCGCCGATCCCCATCCGCTCGACGGCGCCGGGCCGGAAGTTCTGCACGAAGACATCGGCGCCCGCGACGAGGCGTTCGAGCAGCGCGCGGCCGCGCTCCGACTTCAGATCGAGCACGAGCGAGCGTTTGTTGCGATTGGTGGTGGCAAAGATGGCGGGCACCCCCGCCCGGCGGGTTCCGAAGGCCCGTACGAGATCGCCCACGCCCGGGGGTTCGACCTTGATGACATCGGCCCCCTGATCGCCGAGGATCATCGTCGCAAGCGGACCGGACACCATCGCCGAGACGTCGATCACGCGAATTCCGTCCAGCGGTCCTGCCATACAGCCCCATGTACGTGCCTCGTCCCGACTGACGCAACCCGGCTCGCATTCCCGTCCGGGCAACGCTAGGACACCGATCCATGAGCCGTCACGATTCACATCTCGCACCTCCCGGCCCCCGCCGGCGCCCGCTTCCGGTTGCCCGACCGAAACCGGACACCGACGACGCTGAAGCGTCGGTCCGAACGCAGCGCATCCTCGCGAGCCCCAGCTACCGCCGTGCCGATCAGGATCTCGACTTTCTGGCCCGCAACGAGACGCGTGCGCCCCGACTCGAGCTCGAATACATGAAGCCCGATCTGTTGTTGACCGAGGCCGGCGTTCGCTCGACGATCGTCGTCTTCGGCGGCACGCGCCTCGTCGAGCCGGCCATTGCCTCCCGCAATCTCGAATTGGCAGCGCGCACCCTCGCCGCGCATCCGGACGATCCCGAAGCGCAAGTGCAGGTACGCGTCGCCGAGCGCATCGTCGCCAAGAGTCACTACTACGAGGTCGCCCGCGAGTTCGGCCGCCTCGTCGGCCGCTACGGCCAGGGACCGCTCGATTCCGGATTGGTCGTCGTCACCGGCGGCGGCCCCGGCGCAATGGAGGCCGCCAACCGCGGAGCGTTCGAGGTCGGTGCTCAGTCCATCGGCCTCAACATCACCCTCCCCCACGAGCAGTTCCCGAATCCCTACGTCACGCCTGAGCTGTGCTTCCAGTTCCGCTACTTCGCACTCCGGAAGATGCACTTCCTGGCGCGCGCGCGCGCCCTGGTCGCCTTTCCCGGGGGCTACGGCACCCTCGACGAACTGTTCGAAACCCTGACCCTCGTGCAGACGCGGACCATCGAACCGCTGCCCATCGTGCTCGTCGGCGAAACGTTCTGGCGGCGTGTTTTCGACGCCGACTTTCTCGCCGCTGAAGGCCTGATCGATCCCGAGGACAGTGAGATCTTCTGCTTTGCCGAGACCGCCGAGGACACGTGGGCGGCGATCCAGACGTGGTACGAGGAAGCGGGCGAGCCGCTCTGCAAGGAGGCCTGATCGCCTCTCAAGGCGCGGCGGTGAGCGCTTCGAGCAAGCGACGGACGGGGCCCTCGAGCTGATACTCGGCCGCGAGCCGCGTCAGGGTACGCGGATGCGCGGCCTTCCTGGGGAGACGCGTCACGACCTTCCGGACCGGCGCGTCCTCGACGGGATAGACGACCTCGCGCGCTGCCTGCAAGTACTCCCGCGCGCCGTCCACCTTGCGGGCGATGGGTGCCGGCAGATCCCGCGCCGCCTCGACTCCGGCCAGCGAGCCGTATGCCCGTATCAACTGGGACGCCGTCTTCTCGCCAATGCCCCGCACCCCTGGCAATCCGTCGGAGGGATCGCCGCGAAGAATCGCGTAGTCGGCGTAGGCCCGCCCGGGAATGTCGTAGCGGCGCTCGATCTCGCCCTCGTCGATCTCCGCCAACGTGCTCACCCCTTTGGTCGGGTAGAGCACGCGCACGTCCGGGTCACGGACCAGCGCGAAGAGGTCGCGATCGCCGGAGACGATCTCGACCCGTGCTCGCGCGCCCCGGATCAGCGTCGCAATCACGTCCTCGGCCTCGTAGCCCGGCGCGCCCGCGACCGCGATCCCGACCGCCGCCAACACTTCGCGACCAATCGCCTCTTGATCCAGCACCGGGTCGGCCTCCTCGCCCTCCTCGCCCTCCTCGCCCTCCTCACTCTCCTCGACCACGCGATGTGTCTTGTAGGAAGGAATCGCCGCCACCCGAAACGCCGGACGCCAATCCTCGTCGATCGCGATCACCAGATCGGTCGGGCGACGATCCCCGATCAACCGGGCGAGCATCGACAGGAACCCGTGCACGCCATGCATGTGCACGGTGTCCGGCATGGAGTAGAACGCCCGGTAGAACAGACTGAGGTAGTCGATCAGGAGATACGTGCGGCGTCGCGACGTCCGCCGCGCCGGAGCCGTCACCGCCGGACTTCGACCGGCCGACCCGCCGACACCCAGCCGTCGAAGCCACCGAGGAGCGCGTAGGTATTGGTGAACCCCTCGCGCTGGAGATCCAACACCGCCCGCGCTGCGGAAGCCTCGTTGGCGCACGCGCAATACGCGATGATGAACGCATCCTTCGGCTGCTCTTTCGCCCACTTCCCGAGCCACGAGTACGGCACATGCACCGCATCCTGAATCATTGGACCGATCGCGCGCTCGCGCGTGTCGAGGAAGATGACGTCCTCCCCGGCATCGAGTCGAGTGAGGGTCTCCTCGAGCGCAATCCGACGAACGACGAGGGCCTCAGCAGGCACCGACACGGGCGCCGCGCCCGCACAACCCGCGAGCCCCAGGAGCAGCACGAGCGCGAACACTCCGCGCGATCGATTCGGAGACCTCGGAGATGCCGTCACGGCCGCAACTCTTACGGCTGGCCTCGATCAGGGTCAAATCGCACCGGGCTTTGTTCAGGAGCGCCGCTCTGGCAAGGCTATGCAGGGATACTGACATGACCTTGGAATTCTGGTTCGAGTTCGCGAGCACCTATTCCTACCTTTCGGTGATGCGGATTGCGTCCGTGGCCGAGGCGGCGGGGGTCGAGGTTCGCTGGCAGCCGTTTCTGCTTGGGCCGATCTTCGGGGCGCAGGGGTGGAACGACTCGCCGTTCAACATCTACCCGGCCAAGGGCGCGTACATGTGGCGGGACATGGAGCGACGCGCGGAGGTCTACGGGCTCCCGCTCCGACGCCCGAGTCAATTCCCCAGGAATGGGCTTCTCGCCGCGCGCGTTGCCCAGATTGCGACCGCGGACGGCTGGTGTGGCGACTTCACCCGCCAGGTGTTCACCGCGAACTTCGCCGAGGATCGCGAGATCGCCGACGAGTCAGTCGTCCGGAGCATCCTCACCGATCTCGGCCGCGACCCCGATGCGATCCTCGCCCAGGCCACCAGCCCCGAGAACAAGCAGGCACTCAAGACCGTCAACGAAGAAGCCGTGCGCCGCGGCGTCTTCGGTGCACCGACCTTCTTCGCGGCGGACGAACTCTTCTGGGGTGACGACCGCCTCGAAGAGGCGTGCGCCTGGCTCCGCAAGCGCGCCTGAGCCCTGCTCAGCGCAGCTGGTCGGGACGCCAGCGCAAGCCCAAGCTGAGGATACGATCCATCAACGCGTCGTACTCGATGCCGGCGTGCTCGGCGGACTCGGCGAAGTCCTCGCCGTAGGCCAGCTGCGGATTGGGGTTGGCTTCCAGCACGTGGCAGCGTCCGGTCGCGTCCATGCGCAGATCGATGCGCGCGTAGCCCGACAATCCGAGGGTTCGATACACGCGACGGGCGATGCGCTGGATCTGCTCACGCCTCTCGTCCGTCAGGTTCTTGGCGAGGCAGGTGTCGATCCCCCACTTCTTCCGATAGGCGGCGTTCCACTTGACCTGATTGCTGGCGATCGGGCGGGCGTCGTCAGGCAATCGCTTGAACACGAGCTCCCACACTGGAAGCACCTCGAGCCGCTGGTTGCCGAGAACGCCGACGTAGAACTCCCGCCCGTCGATGTACTCCTCGATGAGCGCATCGGTGCCGATCGTCGTGTGCATGAAGCGCACGCGCTCTTCGAGCTTGGCGTCATCCTGCACGACGGACGCTTGCGAAAGCCCCGCCGACGCCTCCTTGGTCAGCGACTTCACGATCAGGGGAAAACGGAGTTCTTTCGGCCGACGCACCTTGCGCCCGATCCGGCAGACCAGGAAGTTCGCCACCGGCACGCGATGAAAGGCGCACAGCTTCTTGGCCAACGCTTTGTCGCGCGCCAGCAGGAGCCCGCGCGGATTGCAGCCGGTGTAGGGAACGCGCAGCAACTCGAGATAGCTGACCAGGTTCTGGTCGAAGATGGGGACGTCGTGAAAGTCCTCGAGGAGATTGAACGCGATGTGGGGCTTCAGGTCGCGGACCGCATCCCGAATGACGCCGAGATCGTCAGAGACACCGAGCGAATGCACGTCATGCCCGGACTCGCGCAGGGTCGACACGACGTCGAACTCGGTCTTCCAGTCGGCCGTCCCGACATCGTGACCGGTCGTGTCCTCCGGGGGGACGAGGACATCGTCCATCAGGGCCAGGACGCGAAGCTTTCTCATAACCAGACCCGGTGCTCGCCGCTTTTGAGGTGGTGCATTGTCTGCGTCGCCAGAAAGACCGTGAAATCGACCTTTGCCTGCTCTTCGGACACCGCGAGTCGGAGATCGAGCTCCCGACAGCGGGCCGTGATGGAACCGATCACCTGCTGAATCGTGTACTGGTACACCCCGGTCCAGCGCGCCACGACGGGGCGCACGTCACGCCGCACCCGGGCGATGAATCGCGCGGCCGAGAGATTCTCTTTGCACTCCGGAGCGTCCGAGAACAAGCGCAGGAGATCGCCGTCGTCGACGGCTGAGGTGTCGATGCCGTAGTACTGTCGTTTCTTCGTGTAATGCTCGCGGAGAGTCTTCTGCAGGGTCGCCACGGGCTCCACCCGTTGGCGCGACCGCACGACGGGCGGCTGCGCGCCGATCTCCCCCATGACCTCGTCCACGTACTCGAGCTTCTTCAACGCCGGCCAGCCGACGTAGCGCTGCTGCCAGAGCGAGTCGGGCGTCAGCCAGACGGCGAACGTCTCGGCGAGATCCTCGTCGGGATGACTCTGCGCGTACCACGGCTTGAGATGACGCACATAGCGCCGACTGTAGGGCCGCGGCGTGTAGAATTTCGGGTACGGCTGCGACGACTTGCCGAACAGGGCAATGCGACGGCGGCGTCGGCGCAACCGATACGCGTTCTCGATGGCGTGCCCCGTCTCGTGACGCAGGATCTTCATGCACCACTCGGGCGTGCCGCCCTCGGCCTCGACCATCTGCGCGGCCTCGAGCCGGATCAGCCGCGGATGCGCTACGTAGAACGGAATGGCGATCCCCGGAACGCCGTCGGGAGTAAACCAGTCGTCGGAGAGCCAGAAGTACGGTCGGAACCGGAGCCCTCGCGCCCGGAGTTCGCACCCGAGCATCCGAATGCGCTCTTCGAGCACCGATCCCCGGATGGCGAGACGCGGCGCCAGATCGCAGAGCCGTACGTCGAGGAGCTGCTCATCCGGCCAGCCCGGCCAATCGTCGGTGAGCTCGCCCATGCGGGCGTCTCTTATCGCCCGCCCCATCAACGGTGTAAATGAGTGGGGATGATGAACGCCATCTGGGTGGGGCTGGTGGTAGCATCCGTGGTTGCCGCGGCCTTCAACGGAACGATGGAGGCGGTGGGCGCGGCGTCGATCACGGCCGCGAAGGATGCGGTCACACTGGCCATCGGACTCATCGGGGTCATGGCCTTCTGGCTCGGGCTCATGCGCGTCGTCCAGGAAGGGGGACTCCTGCACACGCTGGCGCGCGGCCTCCGACCCGTCATGACCCGACTCTTTCCGGAAGTCCCTCCAGACCACCCCGCCATGAGCGCGATGATCATGAACATCGCGAGCAACATGCTCGGGCTGGGAAACGCTGCGACCCCGTTCGGCATCAAGGCCATGATGGAGCTGGCGCGCCTGAGCCCGGTCCCGGGTGTCGCCACCAACGCGATGGCGCTGTTTCTCGCCATCAATACCTCCAACGTCGCCCTCGCCCCCCTGGGGGTGATCGCGCTCCGCGCCTCGGTCGGATCGGAGAACCCGGGAGGCATCTGGCTCCCGACCCTTCTCGCCACCCTGTTCTCGACGGCAGTCGGCATCAGCGCCGCCAAGCTGCTCCAACGGGCGTATCCGCCCGTTTCGGCCTACGCGCCAGCAGCGACGACGACGACCGCCACTGCTCCCGACGTCGGCCCCCCGATCCCACCCCCACGACCCACCAGCCCGTGGGGATGCGCCGCGGCCATCGTCGTGCTCGCGCTCCTGGTGATCGGGTTCGTGCTGCAACTCGGCGGCGGCGCGGCCGGCGTCCCGGAAACGCTCGGTGCATCCGGAGATCGAGGCGCCCTCGCCCGGGCAGCAGCATCGACCTGGATCCTCCCGGTGCTGATCGTCGCCATGATCCTCTACGGCGTCGCCAAGCGTGTTCCCGTCTACGATGCGCTCGTGGCCGGAGCACGGGAAGGCTTCGACGTGGCCGTACGGATCATTCCGTTCCTCGTTGCCATCCTGGTCGCGGTTGCGATGTTCCGGGCGTCGGGCCTGCTGGATCTCCTCGTGGCCGGACTCGCGCCGCTCACCGGCGCCCTCGGCTTCCCCGCCGAGGCCGTACCCATGGCTCTGCTCCGACCGCTGTCAGGGTCTGGAGCCTACGGAGTCATGGCCGAGACGATGGCGCATGCCGGCCCGGACAGTCACGTCGGCTACCTGGTATCGACGCTGCAGGGCAGCACGGAAACGACCTTCTACGTCCTGGCGGTGTATTTCGGCGCGGTGGGAGTGACGCGCGTCCGGCACGCACTTGCGGCGGGTCTGGTCGCCGACGTCGCCGGGATCGTCGGTGCGATGCTCGCGGTGCGGTGGCTGCTCGTCACCTGAAAGGGCAGAGGGCTCAGGCGGCTCGCGGCGTCTTCCGGAGCCCGAACGTCTTCACCTTCCTCATCAGCGTGTTCCGGCCGATGCCGAGCCGCACCGCGGCGAGGCTCTGATTCCAGCCACAACTGACGAGTACCGCCGCAATATGATCCCGCTCCATTTCACGCAGCGTCACCGTCTCGGGAGCGACGCGCCATTGTGGGCCACCCACGAGGCGGAGGTGCTGGCCCTGGCGTGGCGCGCGCGCCGACCGCCCGGCCCGGCGCCGCCCCGAGCCATCGCCCAGTCCGGACGCATCCGCCGCCTGCCGAATCGTCGCCAGGGTCTCGCGCAAGCCCCCAAGCAGTGCCTGTTGCTGGCTACTGAGCTTCGCGATCTCTCGATCGATCGCACGAATGCGCTCCTGCCCCAAACGGCGTAAGCGTCGTAGTGACGCGCGCGCCTCACGGCGCATACTCGCGAGCGAGGACGCACTCCGGTCCTGCCGTGATGCGTCATGTCGTCGTCGCATGACCACCCTCCCATTTCGAAATTCTCATTTGATCGTTCCGGATCGGTGCAGCCAGGGTCGCCTCGCGCGACCGCTCCACCGAACCCATCCCTTGCCTCGCAAAGCGCATGCCAAAGCGCACTAGTTGAAACGCTCCCCTGCGTCGTCGCGCGCACCGCGGTTCCGCGTTGCCTCGCACGCATGCACTATCGCGTGCCTCATACGCCGTACCGGGGAGCAATCCCCAGATTCGGGAACCGCCCCTGGCGGGACCGGTCAGAACCCGATCGCGCTGCCGTCCTTCCGCGCATCCGAACCGCCCCAGAGTGCACCAGTGGCGGGATCGATCATGATGCCCTGCCCGCCCCCGAATCCGCCGTACGGGAGCGCGGCCGCCTCATCTTCCACCTGGTGGCCGAGGGCACCCAGGGCATCCCGGGCGGCGGGCCCGAAGGTCGCCTCGACGGCGACTCGACATCCATCCAGATAGTGAAACCGCGGTGCATCCAGCGCCTCCTGGATATTCGCGCCGTGGTCGAGCAACTGCGACACGACCTGCACCTGGGCTTGCGCCTGGATGTTGCCTCCCATGACGCCGAACGAGACCACCGGACGGCCGTCGCGGCAGATCATGGCGGGAATGATCGTATGAAACGGTCGTTTGCCAGGCGCGATGCAATTGGGATGCTCTGGATCGAGCGAGAACCCGAAACCGCGATTCTGCAGCGCGATGCCGGTACCATCCACAACCATCCCCGATCCGAACGGGAAGAAAAGACTGTTGATGCACGACACCACGTTGCCCTCGGCGTCGGCGGTCGTGAGGTAGACCGTGTCCATTCCTCGGAGCGGCTCGCCGGGTCCGACGTCCACCGCTGCCGCGTCGGGCCGGATCGTCGCGGCCCGCTGGCGCGCATACGCGTCGGCGAGCAACGCCTCGACCGGCACCGGCGCCAGCTCCGGATCGGCCAGATAGCGATCCCGGTCGGCGTACGCGAGCTTCACGGCCTCGATGCGAAGATGCGTGGCTGCCACAGGATCGCTCACTGCCGCTACATCGAACTGTTCCAGAATGTTCAGGGCGAGCAGCACGGCCAGGCCCTGTCCGTTCGGGGGCATCTCATGCACGGTGTAGCCGCGATACGTGGTGTCGATCGGCTCGACCCACGTCGATGCGTGGGCGGCGAGATCCGCAGCATCGAGCAAACCTCCGTGGGCGTCCGAGAAGGCAACCATCCGCTCGGCGAGCGCTCCTTGGTAGAGAACCTCCGGCCCCCCCTCGGCGATCTGGCGGAGCGAGTCGGCCAGTTCCGGAAGCTTCGTGACCGCGCCGAGCCGGGGTGGTGCAAACGTCGTCCTCCCGCCCGGCGTCTGCAGGAGCCCGGCACCGAACGCCCATTGGGCACACACCACTTCGGTCGCCGGGAAGCCGTCGGTCGCGTACTCGATCGCTGGTGCCAAGGCCTCGGCGAGCGACCGCCGTCCGAAGCGCGCAAGCGCTCGTGCCCAGGCGTCGACCGCCCCCGGAACCGTCACCGACGCCATTCCGAGCATGGGCATGGTCGTATGCCCCGCCGCACGCAGCGCCTCCACCGTGGCCCGCCGGGGCGCCCGCCCGCTCCCGTTCAGCCCGAAGAGCCGCTGCTCACGCGCCGACCACACGAGCATGAAACAGTCGCCGCCGATGCCGGTCGAGAACGGCTCCACGACCCCGAGGAGGGCCGTCGCCGCGACCGCCGCATCGATCGCGTTGCCCCCGGCGCGCAAACTCTCCACGGCCGCCAGCGACGCCAGCGGATGGCTCGTACAGGCCATCCCCCGGCGCGCCAGCACCATGGACCGATGACTGCCTTGCCCCGGTTCGTTCCGACGTGAGCTAAACATACCCGACACATCGCACGGCGTAGCACGCGAGCGGCCGCCCTGTCATCGGAGCGAGACCGGGGCCAGGCCCCGAAGCGGACGCGACAGCGCCAGCACGATCGTCGCCACGGCCGCACCGCAGGCCGCAACGACGAACACCGCCGCATATCCGCTGGAAGCCGCCACGACGCCGAGCCCCGTCGTCCCCACCCACACGCCCAGGCTGAACGCCCCGGTGAAGATCGCCAGGATCCGACCGCGCTCTTCTGGCCGCACCGCCGTCACGGCGATGGCATTCATCGAGGGATAGAACATCCCGTGGGCGAGTCCGAACCACATGCCCAGGAAGGGAGCACTGGCCGGACGCAGGCCGGCCATCGCAATCGCCGCCCCGGCGTAGAGGCTCAGCGACACGACCGCCACGCGATGGCGTCCCACCCGGTCCGGAATGTGGCCGCAGCAGAGCCGAATCAGGATCGCCGCCGCCGCGAACGCGACGAAGAACGAGCGCACCTCGACCCCACCCAACGAGAGCACGTAGGGCTGTTCGAAGGTCACCACCGCCCCGAAGGTCATTCCGGCACAGGCCACGACGACCGCGTAGTGGCAGGCGACTGGCTGGACGAGGACCTCCAACAGCCCGCCCGTGGCGGTGGGCGCGGGCCGACAGGGTTCTTGCACCTGCAGCGCCAACACCACCGAACAGACGCCAGCGACGGCCGCGAGCACGAACACCGCCTGCCACCCCGCCGCGATCGCGAGCGGCTCGACGATGGCTGGCGCGATCGCGTTCATGAGCATCATGCTGGCACCGGCCAGCCCGAGCAGCCGGCTGAGATGCGCGGGCGGTGCGAGATCGGCCACCACCGTCCCGACAGCCGTCAACACCAGCGCATAGGACGCCCCCTGCACCAGACGCAGGGCACCCATCGCCATCCCGATCGAATCGATCGTCAGGAACCCCAGCGCCGAGACGCTCATGGCGGCCGCGCCCGCGACGATGGCATACCGGCGCGGATAGCGCTCGACACAACGTCCGACCAAGGGCGTACACGCCACCGTCGCCAGCGCGAACAACCCGACGACGAACCCGATGTCACGCGGACCGGCGCCGAGTTCGTGCGTCAGGAAGACCGGCAACAGGTAGAAGCTGGAGAACGCGAATCCCCAGCACGCCGCGGCCCCCAACACGAACGCGAGGGCACGGCGCGCGCCCGGCGCGTATGCGGATTCCAGTGGTCTCGTATGCTGTTCCATCACACACTCTCCGTGTGCCGCGACTGGAGAGGGTGAGGTCCAACAAAAAACCCCTCCAGCCGAATACGGCGGAAGGGGTTGGCTCGATCGATTGGCTCGATCTGTTAGCTCAGGTGCCTACGCCGAAACGCACACCGCCCCTTCCCCGTAGCCGGGGAAGACGACAAGGACGTGCCATTTCTGCGTCAACCTCATGATCGTTCCTTGATATCGATCCCGCTTCGCTGACGCAACCGCTATACTGAGCGGGATCGCACCGGCAGCGAGTGTCACGCTTGCGTCGCGCCGGCTCCCAGTTCCCGGAGTGCGGCGAGCGCGCCATCGACATGGGTCCCGGCGTTCAATTCGGCCTCGATCACCCGACGCACGATCCCTTCGCTGTCGATCACGAAGGTCACCCGTCGGGGTGGAATCCACCCCGCGAGGATGCCCCCGAGCCTCGCGACGCCGTACGCCTTGCCGATATCGCCATCGGTGTCGGAGATCAGCGGGTAGTCGAGGCCGTGCTTCTGGGCGAATCCCGCGTGCGAGTCCGGCGTATCGTTGCTGATGCCGAGGACGGCGGCACCGAGATCACGGATTTCGGCGGTGTGGTCGCGGAACCCACATGCCTCCTTCGTACACACCGGGGTATTGTCCTTGGGATAGAAGAACACCACGACGGGCGTCCCCCGAAAACTCGCCAACGACACCGTCGTGCCGTCACTGGTCGCCCCTTCGAAAGCCGGAGCGGCCTCACCTTCTCGCACCATGTCGCTTCTCCTTTTGCGGGCGGTCGTCTGCCCGTGTCGCGCCGTACCACACCGCGCCGGGTCCGCGCTATGCGCCGCTACAGAAGCGCCAGGCGGAGCGCGCCGTAGAACACGATGGCCAGTCCTGCCCCGGCCGGAATGGTCACCATCCACGAGACGGCGATATCCCGGACCATCACCAGGTTCAGCGCGCCGAGACCGCGCGCGAGCCCGACGCCCAGCACCGCTCCGACGAGGGTGTGCGTCGTCGAGATCGGCAGCTTGTAGACGGACGCCAGCAGGATCGTCGTCGCCGCCGCGAATTCGGCGCAGAACCCCCGCGACGGCGTCAGCTCCGTGATGCGCTTCCCGATCGTCTGGATGACACGCCACCCCCAGGTCGCCAGACCGAGGACGATGCCGAACCCGCCGAGCGCGAGCGCCCACATGGGGACGGCCGAACTGGTCGGGATGGCCCCGGTCTGCGCGATCTGCACCACGACCGACAACGGCCCGATCGCATTGGCCACGTCGTTGGCACCGTGCGCGAAGGCGACAAACCCGGCGCTGAGAATCTGCAGATAGATGAAGATCCGCTCGACGTCCTGATACGCCGACCGTTCGTCGCCCTCGTCCGCGGAGCGGCGAACGTCGTCGAGCAGCCGCTGGGCGTTCCCGAGTACCACGACGGCGCGCTCCCGGATCGCCACGGGCGCCGCATACTCGACCCGGCGGAGATGCATGATGGCTTTGCTGAGCGCGCGTGCCACATAGAAGCCGCGCAGCTCCGCTGCCCGCCCGGCGTCAGCTGGCACGATGCTGCGTGCCAGCCGGCCCGAGATCAGCGCCCCGATGAGACCACCGCCGAAGGCTGCTCCCAGGGAGACCGTCAGCGGCAGCGAGTCCGTCGGATTGAGGCCGAAGTTCTTCCAGAACGGCTTCAAGCCCTTGAAGCCCAGCACGAGCATCAACACGACGAGCACGCAGAACACGATGTACGGCGTCAGCCGACGCGCCGCCTCCACCGGGTCCGGGCGATGAAAGATAGCCTCCAGCACGACCAACCGAAACGTGAGAAAGGCGATCGTACCGGCGAGCACCGGCGAGACGACCCAGCTCGCCACGATCGACGCGACCCCGCCCTTCCCGCGCAGGACCGCCGTGATGCCGCCTTCTCCAACCCAGTTGACGGCGTCGAACCCGCCATAGATCACGCCGAAACCGACGATCGCCCCGACGATCGAATGCGTCGTGGACACCGGCCACCCGAAGTACGACGCCACCTGCAGCCACACGCCCGCGGCGAGCAGGGCCGCCAACATGCCGAGCGCAAGCTCGGTCGGGCCGTTCGGGTCGTCCGCGAATATCGCGAGATCGACGATTCCTTTGCGCACCGTCTCGGAGACATGCGGGCCGACGAGAAACGCACCCATGAACTCCATCGAACCCGCAAGGAGAACCGCCCCCATCAACGTGAGGGCACCGGACCCGACCGACGTGCCCATCGCGTTCGCGAGGTCGTTGGCCCCGATGTTCCAGGCCATGTAGAAGCCGAACACCATCGCCAGCACAACGAGAGCTGTCGCCACACTAGCGTCCATCAACCCCCCGCACGCCGATCTCCTGCTTTCGCTTCTACTTGAGTTGTAACGTCGTCCGCACGCGATTCGCGAGCCGCTCGGACAAGTTGGACAGCTCGCTCACCTCTTGGATGAGCTTGTTCCAGACGTGAAACGTCGCCATCGACAGCTCATCCTCGCTGGCGAAGAGCTCCCGCAGCAAGGTGTGCTGCAACCGATCTGCCTCGTGCTCTTTGAATGCGACGTCGTGCACCATCCGCTGCACCTTCTCGGCCTCCGCGCCGCCAAATGATGTCGCCAGGAGCTCGTCGATCTGCTGAATCACCTGCCGACCCGACGCGTAGGTTTCCAGATTCTTCTCGACGAAAGCCTCGAACGGCCCGCGCAGTCGCTCCGGCATCGCCACCTGCTTCAACGTCAGCAGCACGCCGATGTTCTCGCACTTGTCGGCGATGTTGTCCTGGATGGCCAGGATCTCGAGCAGACGATCCTTGTGCACCGGCAGAAAGAGCGTCCCGGGCAGATGGTTCTGGATGTCGTGTTTCGCCTGGTCGGCCACATGCTCGAGATCAGAGATCTCCTGCGCCAGCGCGGGAATCACATCGTAGCGCCCTTCGACGAACGCACGAAGGATATCGCGCGTCTTGTCGACGCACTCGGCCACCTTGTCCATGTGACTCTGAAGCGGGACGAAAGGCGAGTGGGCGAAAAGACTGGCTATCGTGCGCATGGGCCCCTCTCTATCGTGCGCATAGGCCCCTCTCCATCACGCGATGGGTGGTGGCGACCAACTCGCGCGGCAGCGGATTCATCGATGCACAACTGCCAGACGCGGCCGATGCCGTCAAAGGGCGTCGGGCACTACACCAGCGTGAGGCCGCCGTCGGCGACGATCGTCTGCCCGACCAGCCAGCGCGCGTCGTCCGAGCAGAGGAAAGCGACGATACGCGCGATCTCTGCCGGTGCAGCAACCCGGCCGCGGGGGGTCCTGCGAGCCCAGGTCGCCGGATCCTGCCCGAGGTCACCGCCGCCCGTGCGCTCGGCCCAGGTTCGAGCCGAGTCCGTGTCGACCATCCCGGGCATGACACCGTTCACCGCGATGTCCTCGGCCGCCAACTCGACGCCGAGATATCGCGTCATGGTCTCGAGCGCCGACTTCGCCGCGGCCAGCATACCGTGGCCCGCGATCACCCGTACCGTATCGAACCCGGACACGGTGACGATGCTGCCCCGACGCTGCTTCATCAGCGGCACCGCCCCCTGTACCAGAGCCACGAACGAATGGACGATGGTTTCCAGCGTTCGGCTCACGTTGTGCGGTTTGAGCTCGCGGATCGGCTTGAACGCGGTCGCGGCCGCATTGGCCACGAGCACGTCCAGATGACCGACATCGCGGGCGACGGTGTCCATCATCGCCGCGACCTCTTCCGACGAACCGAGATCCGCGCGTACGACAAAGCCACGCCGCCCGCAGCGTTCCACCTCGGCGGCGACGGCCCGTGCGGCGTCCTCGTCGCGCCGATAGTGGACGACGACATCGGCACCGCTCTCTGCCAGTAGCGTCGCCGTCGCACGTCCAATACCGCGCGAGCTTCCGGTCACCAGCGCGACGCGACCGGCGAAATCGTACGTCACGCCACCCATCGGCACCGGACCTAGGCGCCCACCGTCGCGTTCGTCGACACGACCTCGACCGGATCGCCGACGGCGACCGAACCCGCCTGGACGATCCGACAGTTCACCCCGCGCAGCCGACGCGCGCGATTGGATTGCACGTTGACCCACCGGAGCGCACCGGGGCCGAAGCGCGCCGCGAACTTCTTGCATCCGAGATGCGGCTTGGCCGAGATTTCGATGATCGCACTGCCGAGTCGCAACCGGGTCCCCACCGGGAGCGCGTCCTCGGCCAGATCGAGATCCACCAGGACGTTGTCGCCCGGCATGTGCAGTGGGTGCTCAGCGTCGGCGACGAGCTCGGCGGCCCGGACGTTCATGAGTGTGAGCTGATCCTCGGGATCCGGCGCGTCCCCCTTCCGCCCGTGCACCCAGCGGTCCCCGGCCATGCCCTCCGCCGGACTGAGCTCGACCGCCGCTGGCTCCTCATGCACCTCGTCACCCATACGACGTACGAGCAGACACACCCTGCCCCGCCCACGGAGCGGCGCTGGTCCGGCATCCCACAACTCTTCGAGCTTATCGAAATCACGCATCTCGACTCAGATACGCGCTACGCCGCCCTGGGCCAAGACCGCTCAGATCGGGCCCGGTCCCGATCGGCCACGCAGGATCCAGCGGATCATGGGGAGGTGCTGGCGGCCGTAGAAGACTTCGTCCTCGACGATGTAGGCGGGGACGCCGAAGAGGCCGTAGTTCCGCAGCGCGTCCTCGAGCGCCGCGGCTTCCCCCGGACCGTCGCCCGTGGCCCAGGCCAGGAACCCGGAACCATCGGCGTCCATTCGATCGAGGAGCGCGGCGACCGCTCGTGTGCTCGAGGCGTCGAGCTCGAGCGCCCAGTAGGCGCGGAAAGACTCGCGAAGATAGGGCACGTGCTGCTCCGGATGACGATCGCGCACCCACAGGCTACCGAGATGCGCGGCCCCGGCCTCGGCGTTCCGGTAGTACTCACGCACGACGAGCCCCTGGGCCGCCGCGTACACCTCGATCTCGCGCGCGATCGCGGTGGCTCGGGCCCGTCGATGGCGAATGCCCCGATCATCGTTGGCCGCGGGAATCGACGGCGCGTGCAGCGGCGGCGTCGCCAGCGGGAGCCAGTTGATCTCGATCCCCTCGGACACGCCGAGCGCGATCGCGGGACCGAGCGCCAGATACGCGAGCGGGTGGCGCACATCGAGCAGCACGGTCACACGCGACTGATCGAGCTCGGCGCCGCGGGTCATGTCGAAAAGCTCCGGTTCGCAACGTCGGGGGGTTGCCCGCGCGCCCCCGCCAGCAACCACGCGACCCGGGGGAGGTGCTCACGCCCGAACCACATCTCGTCCCTGACCAGATAGGTGGGGACCCCGAACACCCCGGCGTCGAACGCCGCGAGATTGATCGCATCATGCCTGTCGCGCCCTGGTCCGTGGACGAACTCCTCGAAGCCCGAGACATCGACCGCGACCTCGCGCAGGACCGATTCGAGGACGTCGAGCTCCTCGATATCGAGTTCGCGATTCCAGAAACGAGGGTAGAGCACGTCCAGGTAGCGCTCCAAACACTCGGGCCCCTGGTCTTTCGCCCAGAGCATCGAAATGCCGGCCAGGCTCGAGTTCCAGATCTTGACCGTGCCACGCACCGTCTTGCCGGTGACATTCGCGTAGCGGCGAGCGTCCCGGTAGGAATACTTCACCCCGGTCCATTGTTGCGCCGACCGGCTACTGGCGGCGACCTTCCCCTTCCGGTCGAGCTTCGCCGATCCGAGATAGCTTGGGATGTCGAGCGTGAACGGACGCCAGTCGATCGCAACGTTCAGCGTTGCGGCCATCGCGCGGGTCGGCTCGATCGCGAGGTACGCGTACGGACTCTTCAAGTCGATGTAGACCGCCAGCGTGGCGTCGCCGCGCAAGGCATCACCGAAGCTCACGAGGCGTTTCTTCTCCGCAGCTCCTCTCAATGGTCATCCCCACATGGCACGGAGCTTGGCGCCGACGTCGACGCTGCGCCCAGGGGAGGCCTCGCCTTCGTCTGCGGGATGTCGCCGTCCAAACGATCCTTGCGCGAACCGTGGCAGGATCGTCTCTGGCAGGAACCGGCTGCGTGGCGTGAAGATGTGGGCGTCGCCATGGCGATGCTGCTGGCGCACGAAGAAGCGCAGCGGATGAATCAGGTGCAGATGATCGCGGGCGCGGGTCATGGCGACGTACAGCAACCGCCGCTCCTCTTCGATCTCCTCCGGACGGTTGGTCGACATATCCGATGGAATGCAGCCGTCGGCGACGTTCAGCACGAACACCGCGTCCCACTCCTGTCCCTTGGCCGAGTGGATCGTCGAGAGGATGAGATAGTCCTCGTCGAGATGGGGTGGCCCGGCCTCGTCGCCACACGCGTTTGGTGGATCTAACGTCAGCTCGCTCAGGAAGCGTTCGCGACTGGGGTACCCCGCGGCAATCTGCTCCAGCTGTTCGAGATCTCCCGCGCGCACGTGTGCGGCATCATAGCAACGCTCGAGGTGGGGCTGGTACCACTTGCGGACCATCCCGATCTGCCCCTGCCAGTCGGTCCCCGTCGCGCGCAGCGCGCCCATCAGCGCGCAGAGCCCGGGCCAGTCGGCGGCAGCTCCCGGCGGTGGGCGGAGGCGGGCGAGCGCCGTGAGATCGAACGCCTGGGTCTCGACGTGCGCGAACGCACGCTCGGCGTGCCCCGGGCCAACCCCCGGGAGGAGTTGGAGCACGCGGAATGCGGCCACTTGATCGCGTGGGTTCTCGGCCCAGCGAAGAACGCAGACGGCATCCTTGACGTGCGCCGCCTCGAGAAACTTGAGGCCGCCGAACTTCACGAATGGAATGTTCCGCCGACCGAGCTCGACCTCGAGCTGATCGCCATGGTGAGCCGTCCGCATCAGCACGGCTTGACGCTTGAGCGCAATGCCCGCCTCGCGATGCGCCAATACCCGCTCGACGACGTACTCGACCTGACAAGCCTCGTCCTCGACCGTCACCAACGCCGGTGGCTCTTCTGACCGGCGTCCGGAGAACAGCGTCTTGCTGAACCGCTCGGGGGCCTGGTCGATGACGGCATTGCAGGCGGCGAGGATGGGCTCGGTCGATCGGTAGTTCTGCTCCAGGGTCACCACCGTGGCCGGCGGCTCGAACTGTCGCGGGAAGTCGAGGATGTTCCGGACACTGGCGGCGCGAAAGGCATAGATCGCTTGCGCATCGTCGCCGACCGCCGTGAGTCCAACCCCATCCGGCTTCAGACCGAGAAGGATACCGGCCTGCAGCGCGTTGGTATCCTGATACTCATCGACCAGCACGTGATCGAAGCGCTCGCGTACCCGCCCGGCAAGTGCGGGCTCGCTCATGAGATGGAACCAGTAGAGCAGCAGGTCGTCGTAATCGAGCAGGTGCCGCTTCTGTTTCGCCGCCACGTACGCCGCGAACAGTTGACGTAACTCGTCCGCCCAATTGCGACACCACGGAAACGCGCGCTCGAGCGTCTCCTCGATCGACCGCTGCGAGTTCACGACGTGCGAGTAGATGCCAAGACACGTCCCCTTCCGGGGAAAGCGGGTTGCCGTCTTCGACAGGTCGCGCTCGTGCCGCAGCAGATCAAGGAGATCGGCTGAGTCGGACCGGTCGAGCACGGTAAACGAGGGATCGAGTCCCACCTCTTCCGCGTGCAACCTGAGCAGGCGATTGGCGATCGCATGAAACGTCCCGGACCAGCGCAGGCCCGGCGCACGCACGGCCTGGCCGACGATCCGCTCGGCCGCACGCGTCATCTCGGCCGCCGCACGACGACTGAACGTCAGCAACAGCATCCGACGTGGATCGGCACCACCGACGATGAGCCGAGCCACCCGATGCGCCAGGGTCGTCGTCTTCCCGGTGCCGGCGCCGGCAATGATCAAGAGCGGCCCCGCGACATCGTGCTCGGCCGCGGCCCGCTGTGCCGCATTCAGCCGGTCGGCCTGCTCGTCCCACCCCTCCATGGCGTCCCCTCCCCGACGAACACCCATAGCGAAGTGAAGGCGAAAGTGGAAGAGATCCTTCAAGTTGCAACGAAATTCGGCCGATACACCTTCGATGTAGTGTGCGCGATGCGAGTTCGCCGAGCCATTGAAGCCCTGATTCTGTGGTTTCTGCCGCCACAGATGCGCGATGCCGATCCCGATACGATCCGGCGGGCGAAGCTCTGTGTCACCTATACGATTACGGTACCGCTCTGGGGCCCGGGCTTCGTATGGCTGCTCTGGCGGATCGGACAGCCACAAATCGCCGCCATCATCGGCGGTGGGATGATCCTGGCGCTTCTGCCACTCATCCTCCTCCGCACGACCGGATCGCTGCCGTGGTCGGGCAGCGCCATGGCGGGGGTCGCCGCGATCCTGATGGTGAGCACGGCGTGGCTCGAAGGGGGCCTCGCAGCTCCCGGCGTGATGTGGTTTCCGGTCGTACCAATGCTGGCGCTGCTCGTCGGTGGGCGCCGCATCGGCATCATGTGGGCGACCATCATGGTCACGGTCCTGATCACGTTCTTCGTCGTCGAACAGATGGGCGTGGCGGTCCCGGTCTTTCTGGAGCCCAGTCATCCGCACCTCGCCTTTCTCCGATTGGCGCTGAGCGTCGGTGCGGTCGTCCTCTTTCTCCTGCTCGCCGCCCTCTTCGAGTCGCTGAAGACGCAAGCCCTGAGCTCACTCGAGACGGCCAACGAAGCGCTCGGCCAGGCGCTCGAACAAGCGAAGGCCGCCACGCGTGCCAAGAGCGACTTCCTGGCAACCATGAGTCACGAGATTCGGACACCGCTCCACGGCGTGTTCGGCATGACCGAGATCGCGCGCGAGTCGGACAGCCGCGAAGAGGCGCGCGAGTGCATCGACCGCGCGCGCTCCTGCGCCGAGACGCTCATGGCGATCATCAACGACGTCCTCGACTTCTCGCGGATCGATGCCGGCAAGCTGACGCTCGAGCGCACCCGGTTCGATCCCAGGGACGTCGTCGATGGCGTGCTGGACACCCTCGCCGTCGACGCGCACCACAAGGGACTCGATCTCGTCGGCTGCGTCGATCCGGATGTCCCGACGACACTCGAAGGCGACCCCAGCCGCATGCGCCAGATTCTCACCAACCTTGCCGGCAACGCCGTGAAGTTCACCGAGGAAGGCTCGGTAGTGATCGCACTGCACGCGACGCGCCACGACGCGCCGGACCGCCTCACGCTCGGGGGTGTCGTGCGGGACACCGGAATCGGCATCTCGCAGGAGGCGCAGGATTCGATCTTCGACGTCTTCACCCAGGCCGACTCGTCCACGACTCGACGCTTCGGTGGTACCGGCCTCGGTCTCGCAATCACACAGCGCCTGGTCTCCCTCATGAGCGGGAGCCTGACGGTCGAGAGTGCGCCGGGAGAGGGTACGACATTCCGATTCGCGGTCGAACTCGACGCGCCGACGGGTGGGTCGGGCGCCGAGCGCGCAATTCCGACTGTGCCGATGGCCCTCATCGCCGGCTCGGGAGCGATCGGTCCGCACATCCTGCACACGCTCCGCGACGCGGGCGGGCAGCCGACGGCCTTCGGACTCGACGACCCACTACCCATCGCGCCACCACCCATCACGATCGTCGATCTTCCCGACACCGAGACGGAGCGCCACGCCTTCCTCGCGCGACTCGATGCCTGGCCGGAACGTACGAAGACCGCGATCGTGGCCCTGACGCCGATCGGCCCGGACGTGCACACCCGGACCGTCACGAACCAGTTTGCGGCCCTCGTATCAAAGCCGCTGAAGGCGCGCGTCCTCCTGACGACGCTCGCCGGGCTGCCGGCGCGCCACCTCTCGACACCCGTGACCGCTCCGGTCGTGCTCACCGATCAGTCAGCGTGACGGCGCGCGACGCGGGGGCACGCCCCGGCGTCGGCTGACACCCGAGGCTTGATCGCACGACTATCTCCGGGTCAGGCCCGCTCGACGACAGACCCGACTTGACCACGGCCCCCGTCCGCGTCAGGTTCGGCACGCCGCGACGCGGTCGATCCGAATGAGCCACTCCTCACAACCCAAGCAACCCGTGGGCGTTCGCGCACTGAACGCTGCCGGCGGCGCCCTCCGCACACTCGGACTCCCGCTGCTGCGCCTGGACGCCGCCACGCTCCTGGCACGCGCGGAGCGGGCGACCGGACTCCACGACTTCGGCGATGAGCGATTTCGCGAGCCCCTCGCCCTCCTCCTGCGGGCCTTCGACGAGGAAGCTCACCTCACGTTCCTCGGCCGCATGATCGCCCGTGCCGATGTGTCCCGCCTGCTCGAAAATCGCCTGCGCATGATCGATGTGCGAAAGCGCCATCCCGAGATCGGCGACGGCGAGGTGCGACGCCCCCTCTTCATCATCGGCCTGCCGCGCACCGGCACGACGATCCTGCACGAGCTCCTGGCCCAGGATCCCGCGAACCGGGTGCCGCTGACCTGGGAGGCCATGCGACCCTACCCACCCCCCGAGCGCGCGACCTACGACACCGACCCCCGGATCGCCGCGGTCGATGCCGAACTCCGGCAAGTGGACCGGCTGACGCCGACCTTCAAGGCAATCCACGCGATGGGCGCACTGCTACCGCAGGAGTGTGTCGCGCTCACGGCGCACGACTTCTCCACGATGATCTACACGACGGCGTACCACATTCCGAGCTACGACGCGTGGCTCGAACGCGCCGACCTTCGCTGGGTCTACGCGGCGCACCGTCGGCAACTGCAGTATCTGCAGTGGCGTTGCCCGGCCGAACAGTGGGTCCTCAAATCGCCCGCGCACCTCTGGGCCATCGATGCGCTCCTCGACACGTACCCCGACGCTTGCTTCGTGCAGACACATCGCGATCCGCTGCGCGTGGTCGCCTCACTCGCCAGCCTGCTCGCGACGCTGCACGCCCTGGCGAGTGACACGATCGACGTCCCCGCGCTGGCGCGCGAGTGGACGGTGCGTCTCGCCGATGGACTCGAGCGCTCGATGGCGGCGCGCGACGACGGCCGGATCCCACCCGACCGGATCTACGATCTGCCGTTCCATACCTTCGTCGGTAACGAGGTCGAGGCCCTGCGGGGACTGTACGCCCATTTCGGACGGACCCTGAGTGACGAGGCCGCCGAGCGGATGCAGCGCTACCTGAAGGTGAATCACCAGGGCCGCCAGGGCGGCCACCGCTACGGGCTCGCCGCAACGGGTCTCGATCCCGCCATCGAGCGGGAGCGCTACGCCGCCTACCGCGCCCGCTTCGACATCGTCGACGAACCACTGAACTGATTCACCAGCAAGGGCCGCGGGCGCGATTAGCTCTGCCAGAAGGTCCGCGAGCGCCCGCGGATGTCCGTCCACTGCTGCGTCTTGCCTGCGAAGTTCGCAATGCCGTCCAGGTTCTCGCCCATCCCCGCGCTCGGATCGATGGGGACCTCGAACGCAGTCGCTTGCGCGAGATGTCCCTCGGCGGCCTTGTTCAGGACGAACTTCGTACGTCGGATGGCGTAGCGGTTCTTCGCGAGCATCAGGTCCGTGAGCGACTGAACCTCCCCCGCGAGGTCGCCGGGCTCGACCAGACGATTCACCAGACCCCACTCCTCGGCGTCGTTGCCGGTGAATTCGTACGCCAGGAGGTTGATCTCCTTGCATTTGCGGCGGCCCGTGAAGCGCTGCATGCGTGTGCAACCGCCCCACCCGGGCGTGATCCCCATGTCGATCTCCGGCATGCCCCAGCGCGAGTCTGGAGTGGCGACCACGAAGTCACAGCAGAGAGTCAACTCCAGCCCCCCTCCCATGCACACGCCGTCTACCGCTGCGATGGTCACGCAGTCGAGATCCTCCAGCATGGCGGCAGTCTCCTGGAACATGCGGATGAACATGAAGTACGTCGGGGCCTTGGGCTCTTCGTCCACAGTGCCCTTCGATTCGGCCGTGACGTTCAACGTCGCCATGACCGGCATCTCGGGTATGTCATCGCCTGCGCAGAAGGTGTTGCCGGCGCCGGTGATGACGAGAACTCGCGTCTCCTCGTCGAACTTCACCGACCGGATGGCCTCGTGAAGCTGTTTTTGCAGCGAAATCGTGAGCGCGTTGTGCTTCTTTGGACGGTTCAACGTGATCCTGGTGACCGGACCGTCCTTCTCCAACATGAGATCGTCATACATCACTTGTTCCTCCTGGTTTTGCGGCCCGGACCAGTTCGGCGAGCCTTCTTGGTCGTCGACGACGAGGGGCTCCGAATCAGAGCCGTGACGGCATCGATCAGTTCATCGATGAACTCCTCGGGAGCCGGAAGAGAATCACGGTCCTCCTCACGCATCCGGGCGTAGTCGGCGAGCCCATGGAAGATCGATCCTGTTACGAGTATCCACCTCGAGAGCCACAACTTGCGATTGCTCTCCCTGGCTCGGCCCAGCGCAGCCAAGATGCGATCTCCTCCTTGCTCTACGGCCGCCCGGTGGTGGCCGAGGACAACGAGCCGAGGGTGGCCAATGAGCTGAGCCACGATACGGAGGTAGGCCACGCCAGCGGCGTCATCGAGCAATTCTCCGAGAGGCAGGACCAGCGTGCGCACCCAATCACGTAGGGTTGGGCGTCCCTTCCCCTCGATATCCGCGATCAGTTCGAGTCGCCGAGACTCGATGCCGGGTTGGTGGCCCTCCAATACGGCTTCGACCAGTCCGTCCTTGCCCCCGAAGTGATAGTTCACTGCTGAGCGGTTGCTCTGGCCCGCCGCGACCGTGATGTCGGCGACAGTGACGCCATCGATCCCGCGCTCGGCGAACAAGCTCTGCGCCACCACAAGGAGACCGCTCCGGGTATCAACAGAATCGGAACGGCGCCTCTGTCGGAGTGGTGCGGGCATGGCTAGTTAATGGCAGATCTTAACTAGCCAGTCAACGCTATTGAATCGGTGGCTCATATCCCGGCTCGCTGGCGGCTCGGCCGGGCGCTCCGCACCCGGAGATTACGCCGCCAGAGATCTGCCTCCGACACGCGACCAGGCGGCTGGACTCGTATGGGTCCAGCGTACGAATCCGTACGGTGCGTGCCTTTGGTAACGCTCGGTCACAGCCGAAATCCGTTGCCGCCGTCGGCTACGCTACGATCCTACCGAAGTTACGGGGCTGGCAGACCTCCGATCGTCCCCCGCTCCTGGCACATCAGTTGCTCTTCTCCCATGCAGTGCGGCGCATCCCGAGAACCTCGCTTCTCTGGCAGACCGCCATTCCGAGTCCGTGCGTCAGAGAGCTGACCACGCCCCAACCCCCACAGGGGAAGCAGGAGGAAGCAAGTATGGGTCAATCCAGAATCGCAACTTTCACCTTCGGACTGAGCTGCAAGATCGTGATGTGGACCGTCATCGGCACGGTGCTGCTGTCGGCGCTGCCGGCACATGCACAGCCCCTCAGCACCGATCCCGTTTCGTACTTCATCCTTGGCCGTGACGAGGTCCGGCTGAAGAATTTCGAGATCCTCTCCGGCGCTGGGTGCAACATCGGCGTCAACAACACCGGCGGCCTCCTGCTGAACACCGACAAAAGGTTCTCCGGGCCATTCGCCCAGATCGCCGCCGACGACTGCGGCGCCGCGGGCGGCGACGTCTCGCAGTGCTTTTGCGATGCGGGCGGGGTCAAGTTCGACGAGATGTGCGTACCGTTCCCGGGCATCCTGACCGACGACACGCTCGCCACGTACGTCGCTGCGTGCAACGAGCTTCCCGGCGCCGACTTCCCGATGCCCTGCGTCGCGGGAGTACAGGACGTGTTCATCGACGACGACGAGGACTGCGACCCCCTCGTGGTCGACAGCAATCCGGGCAACATGCGTTGCGACCTGCCGCCCGGCGACTACGGGCACATCGAGGTCGACCGCAAGGGCACCCTGAGCTTCGACGGCGGTGTGTACAACATCGAAAGTTATCACTCCGACCGCCACACCAACGTCCTGACGACGTCTGGTCCGGTCACGGTGAACGTCTGTGGCGACGACAACTTCGTGCTCGGCGACCAGGGCGCCGTGATCGGCGAGTGCGGAAGTTTCCGCCTGAACTACGTGTCGAGCGTGGGCTTCGTAAACCTCGGCAACCGGAAGAACGTCAACGCCGCCGATGCGTTCCTGACGATGCACATCTGCGCTCCCGAAGCGGTGCTCAAGCTGTCCCGCGGCAACACCCTGGAGGGCAACTTCTTCATGAACCTCGCCAGCAGCGACATCAACAATCGCGGCCGATGCTGCGAGGTCCAGCAGCCGGGCCTGTGCGCCTGTTTCGATGTCGTCGACCCGACCAGCCTGCAGATCGGCGACGATCTCACCTTGAGCGGCGGCTGCGATCTGTCGAACATCACGCAAGTCACGGTGTGCGGGGTGGATTGCCCGATCTCGATGCAGGACGACGCCAGCATCGTATGCACGGTCCCGGATCCGGGTGTGGGCCTGCCGACCAACTGCGATGTCGTCGGCGTCTCCGGCACGGGCGAGTTCAAGAGCAACACGCAGGTCACGATCAACCCGTAGCAACACGCGCGGCGGTGGACGTCTCCAGACGTCCGCCGCCGCACGCTTCATCGCCTACTGCGGCCGACCCCGCAGCCGATCGGCCGGCGCGATACTCCCGCTACGCGTCCTCGTAGTTGGGAGCGCGCTTCTCGAGAAACGCGGTGATCCCCTCGCCGACGTCCTTGGTCCGCACCGTGAGGATCTGATTCCGATCCTCCATCGCAATCGCCGCTTCGAGACTCGGCGCGTCCACCGAGAAGCCGAGACACTCCTTCGTCAGACGAACCCCGAGCGGAGAATTGCGAAGGACACGCCCGGCCATCGCCTCAGCGGCGGCATCCAACTCGTCGTCGGGCACGACGCGCGACACGAGACCAGTCTGGAGCGCCCGCGCGGCGTCGATGAAATCGCCGGTCAGGAGCAACTCGGCGGCCACCGAACTGCCGACGAGCCGCGGCAGGAAGTAGCTGACGCCGACGTCGCAGGCCGAGAGCCCGATCCGGATGAAGGCGGCATTCATCCGCGCCGATTCGCCCGCCAGCCGCACGTCGCTGGCCAGTGCGAGCGCGAAGCCGCCCCCGGCCGCCGCTCCGTGCACCGCGGCAATGAAGACCTGCGGCGCCCGGTGAATCTTGATGGCCAGCGCGGCGATGTGACGCTGACTCCGCAGGCCCTCCGCCACCGAGCCCGCGACGCCTCCGGTGTTCTCCTTCAAATCGAGCCCAGCGCAGAACGCCCGCCCGGCGCCGCGCAGGATCACCACCCGCACCGACGGATCGTCGTGCAGGGCATCGAGCACCGCGTGCAGATCGTTCACGAGCGCGCGACTCATTGCATTCAGCGCTTCGGGGCGATCGAGCACCAACCAGAGCAAGCCGCCATCGCGACGTACCGTCAGGGTGTCGTACGAGGTCTCCCAGGTCGTCATCACACTCCGAATGCTACTGCCTTCCCCTGTCAGGAACAACGACGACTGGCGCACGTTGACCGTACCGCGCCCGGGAGGCTAGATCCGTGCGCATGGCGTGGCGTGTGGCGGGGACGAAGCGCGCGGAGCAATCGCTGCGTCCAGTCGGCCTCCGCTCGCTGACCGTCCTCCTTCTGAGTGCGCTGCTCGTCGGGTGCTCGAGCCCTCCGGAAGAACCGCGGTCCGCGTCCGCGCCGAAGAGCGCAACGACACCCACCGGCCCCGCGGGCGCGCGCTGGGAGATCGTCGAGATGCTGCGCGGCGCCCGCGAGCTGTCTCATCATCCCTCCGATGGGGGCGGACACGCGTCGATCGAATCGAGCGAGCCCGCGATCATCGTCGCGGGCGGCACGGGACGCTTCACCATTCTCTACGAGGTGGGGCCCCACGGCGTGGCGACGGACGGGATGATCTTTCTGCAAGTGTCGCCCTTCTGGGGATGGAGCACACCGCAGGCGGAACAGCCGACGGCGCCCGGATACACGACCGTGACTCCGATCCCCGACGACATCACCCTCGAGCCCGAGACCCTCGATCGCCAACTGCTCGGCCTGCGGAACGTCGGCCGACCGCTCGTCGAGGGCGACCAGATTCGGCTCGTGTACGGCGCCGGCGCCGGCCTTGCCCGGGTCGATCGCTACGCGGAGCGCGGCGCGCGCTTCTGGATCGCCGTCGATGGCGATGGCGACGGTGTCCGCACCGTGCTGCGCGACTCGCCGACCATCGACGTCGCCTCGGGTCCGCCGACACGCATGATCCTGACGGCGCCGACGATCGCGCGTCCCGGCGCGCCGATCCGTCTGACGGTCGCCCTTCTCGACGCGGCCGGCAACGCCGGTGGCGCCGTCGGCGGCTCGATCACGTTCGACGATCCGCCCGCCGGGGTCCGCATCGAGGGACCGATCGTACTCACACAGGCCGATCGCGGTCGTGCCACGACGACCGCCACGGCGCGCGAGCCAGGCGTGCTCCGCCTGCGCGCCACCGGACCTGGTGGGCTCACCGCGGAAAGCAACCCGATCATCGTCTCGGCACAGGCGCCGCGTGTGCTCTGGGCCGATCTGCACGGCCATTCGCACCTCTCGGACGGGACCGGCACCCCGGCGGACTACTTCGCCTACGCCCGCGACGTCGCCGCACTCGATGTGGCGGCGCTCACCGATCACGATCACTGGGGCATCGTTCCCCTCGACGAGGAGCCGACGTTCTGGGACACGATTCGCGCGGCCACGGCCCGCTTTCACGATCCGGGACGGTTCGTCACGCTCCTGGGCTACGAATGGACCAGTTGGATCTACGGCCATCGTCACGTCCTGTACTTCGAAGACGCCGGCGATGTCCTGAGCTCGATCGACCCGCGGTACGAATCACCGCGCCAACTCTGGCAAGCGCTCGCCGGGCGACGCGCCATGACGTTCGCGCATCACTCCGCCGGTGGCCCGATTCCGACCGACTGGACGATCCCGCCCGACCCCATCCTCGAACCCATCACCGAGATTGCCTCGGTGCACGGCAGCAGCGAGGCACCCGACACGCCGAGCCGCATCTATACGGCGATCCCCGGAAACTTCGTCCGCGATGCGCTCGATCGCGGCTACCGACTCGGCTTCATCGGCAGCGGCGACAGTCATGATGGACATCCGGGACTCGCACACCTCGGCGCGCCCTCTGGAGGTGTCGCCGCGATCATCGCCGACGAGGCCACCCGGCCCGCCATCCTCCGCGCACTCCGGGCGCGGCGGACCTATGCCACCAACGGTCCGCGGATCCTGCTCCAGGTCGCCCTCGGCGCGCATCCGATGGGGAGCACGATCGCGGCGCCGGGCGCCGACGCAACCGAGAGCACCCTCAGCATACGGGTCATCGCCGTCGGTGCCCTGACGCGCGTCGACGTGATCCGGAGCGGTGCGGTCATCGCGTCGTTCGACGCCGAGGGTGCGCGCGAGTCTGCCATGCACGCGCCGATCGCGGATCTCGCCAGAGGCGAGTACGTCTATGTCCGCGCCATCCAGGAGGACGGCGGCGCCGCCTGGTCGAGCCCGATCTTCATCGAGTGACGCTTCAGCGCTGCTGCACCGCGCCGCCACGCACGACCCGGCCCGGATGCGCGCCGGTCGGCTCGCCCCCCTCCACGATGACCTCGCCGCGAACCAGCGTCGCGCGGTAGCCATCGGCGGTCTGCATGAGCCTCGGCGCGCCTCCCGGGAGATCGAACACGAGATGGGGTGCCCGCACCTGCAGGGACGCGAAGTCGATCAGGTTCACGTCGGCCTGGTAGCCGGGCGCCAACACACCGCGATCGCCGAGCCCGAACAAGCGGGCGGTATCCTGGGTCTGCTTCCGCACCAGCCATTCCAGCGGCAGCTGCTCACCGCGCGTCCGGTCGCGACCCCAATGGGTGAGCATGAACGTCGGCACCCCTGCGTCGCAGATCGCCCGGCAATGCGCGCCGCCGTCGCTCGCACCGAGCGCGGACTGCGGATGCAGCAGCATGCGGCGCACCGCCTCGAGGTCGCCATCCGCGTACCCCGTGATGGCATAGAGCAGGAAGGCCTTGCCGTCGTCTTCGAGCAGGAGATCGTACGCGAGTTCCTGAGGATCGCGACCCGCAGCACGTGCCAGGTTCGCCAGACTGCGCGCCGGATCCGGCTCGTAGTTCGGCGGATCCCCGAGCACGTACACCTTGTCCCAGGGGTCGGTCATCACGAGCTTGAACACATCGTCGTTGGGATCCTGGTCGGCGAGCACGCGGGCCTTGAACTCCGGATCGCGGAGACGCTGCAGCTGCTCGGCGAACGGCAACCCCGCCAGCGCCTCGAAGGTCGGAAAGCGCATGAACGGACACACCCCGAGAAAGCTGAACAGGATGTTGGTGGGACGACCGAACACCTGCGGATGAATGCGGGCACCGTCGCGCGCGGCCTCCTCGCACAACGTCAGCATGCGCTCCCAGGCCGTCGGGTCGGTATTGTGCTGGCCGAGCAGAAAGGTGATCGGACAGCCGGTCTCGGAAGAGACCTTGCGCATCCATGCCATCTCCTTGTCGGGCGCCGACAGGTCCTCGCCAACCACGCCGGCCGGTGCGACTTCGAGGATACCGCGCCCGAGTTCCCCGAGGACACGCCCGATGGCCATCAACTCGTCTTCCGCAGCGAACGTACCCGGGACCGGCTCTCCGTCGATGGCGACATGCACCAGCGTGCGCGAAGTGGAAAAACCAAGGGCCCCGGCGATCACGGCCTCGCGCACGATCGCCGCCATCGTGGCGATGTCGTCGGGGGTCGCGGGCTCGTTCTTGGCACCGCGCTCGCCCATGACATACGCACGCACCGCGCCGTGGGCAATCTGGGTTCCGACATCGATGGCGTGCGGTTTCCGTTCGAGCGCATCGAGGTACTCCGGAAAGGTCTCCCATTGCCAGTCGATACCCTCGGCGAGCGCGGTCCCGGGAATGTCCTCGACGCCCTCCATGAGACCGATCAACCATTGCCGGCGCTCGGGCGCCGCGGGCGCGAAACCGACGCCGCAGTTCCCCATCACGACCGTCGTCACACCATGCCAGAACGAGGGTGTGAGCAGGGGATCCCACGTCGCCTGCCCATCGTAGTGGGTGTGGATGTCCACCCAGCCGGGCGTCACCAGCAGCCCGTCGGCGTCGATCGTGCGGCGTGCGCCCGTCGCGATCGTCCCGACCTCGGTAACGACGCCGTCGTCGATGGCGACGTCTGCCGTGCGCCGTGCCGCCCCGGTCCCATCGATGACCGTCCCGCCCTTGATGATCGTGTCATGCATGGGCGTCACCGTAGGCGGTCAGCCCGGGACGACGCAAACGGCGGCGCTCAGAGCCCCGCAACCGCATCGGGATCGTCGGCGGAACCGTCGTCGAGATGCGCAGTGCAATTGAGGGTGCGTACCTGCCATGGCGGGGAGGCGTCGATCTCGGTGACGCTCGTGTTTCCCCAGTGGCGTGGCGCTTCGCGGTCGGCTGGCAGCTGCAGCAGGCGATGCGCGATCGAATGACAGACGAGCCCATGGCTGACGACGGCAAGATCGCCAGCCGTCGCACGCACGGCCGCCGTAATCTCGTCCCACGCGCGATCGACGCGGGCGTGGAAGGCTTCCCAGCTCTCGCCCTCGGGCGGGACATACGTTGGACCGAAGAGATCGAAGTCGAACTCGCTGTAGGCACGGCCGCGGATGCGACCGAAATTCCGCTCCTGCAGCGTCGGCGAGAGCGAGAACGTGCCGCCCGTCGTCGCGTGCACCTGCTCGGCGGTCTCCCGGGCGCGAGCGAGGTCGCTCGCCAGGACGTGCGTCACCCGCGCGCCGTCAAAGCGGGTCGCCAGTCGGCGGGCCTGCGCGTTGCCACGGGCATTCAATGGGGTGTCGGGCAGTTGCACGACGTGCGCAGCATTCAACGCAGTCTCGCCATGTCGGATCAGGAAGATGGTCATGTCTTGAGCTCGCGAACGAGATCGGCCCAGTGCCCGGGATCCGGCGCCCGATTGTTGGTCAAACTGACGCCGTCACCAATCCCGTCGAGTCGGGCGCGGATCTTCGCGGCAATCTCGCGCGTCGTCCCGACGACGGCGATCTCCTCGAGGATGGTATCGTCGATCAGCGCCGCCATGTCGTCCCAACGCCCGGCCTTCGACAATCGGTTCAGCTCGGGGTGTAGATCGCCCCACCCATGGCAGTCGAGGGTCGGACGATAGGCCGGGGTCGAGCCATAGAACGCCAGCTGCTTCTTCACGGCGTCTTTGATCTCTGTGAGCCGCTCCTCCGTGTCGGCCGTGATGACGATCGTCGCGCACACGACGTCGAGGTCGGCTCGCGTCCGCCCCGAACGCGCCAGGCCGCGATCGACCGCCGGCAAGGTCACCTCCAGGAGCGATCGCCGGGTCGCGAACGGATGCGCGATGAAGCCATCTGCCACCTCGCCGACGACTTCCAGCATGCGCGGCTGCACGCCAGCGAGAAAGATCGGTGGCCGACCGAACGGATTCGGCCCCGGATCGAACGCCGGAATCATCAGCGTGTGCCGGTAGAACTCGCCGTCGAAATCGAGCTTGGCCTCGCCCTCCCACGTTGCCCAGATCGCGCGAATCGCCAGCACCAACTCGCGCATCCGCCGTGCGGGACTCGACCACGTGGAACTGAAGCGGCGCTCGATGTGCGGCCGCACCTGCGAGCCGAGGCCGAGGATGAAGCGGCCCTCGCTCACGACCTGCAGATCGTAGGCGAGATTGGCGAGGTTCATGGGATTGCGGGCGAACGCGATTGCAATCGCCGTCCCCAGGCGCAGACGGCGCGTATGCTCCGAGGCGATGGCGAGCGGCAGGAAGGGATCGTGCTTGGCCTCGAAGGAAAAACCCCCGTCGTAGCCGATCTCTTCGAGCGCAGGAAAAATCCGGCGGGCATCGCGCGGATCTTCGAGGGGCGCCGTCGTGTAGACCTGCACCCGGCGGGTGTATCAGGTTGCGACGTACCGGCAACCGATTTCGCTTGTACCGCCGCAGGCACCAGACGTAGACTTGACCATAGCGAAAAGGGGGATTTGCCATGCATGCACTCGCGATTCTGGCAGTGATCACGAGCATGATCGTACTCGGCGCGGCTCCAGCCGACGCCATGGCGCTCAAGGCGAAGAAGCTCGGAGGAAGCTTCGTAACGGCGTACGAGGAATGCACCACTCCCGACACCGTAACGGATACCGGCATACCGGCCTGTACCGCGGTGCGCTCGGATCCCGTGTGCGGTTTCGGCCCCGGGGGCGGCGTCGGCAAATTCAAGCTGATCTCGAAACCGAATGTTCGGGACGTCAAACTCAAAGCGAAGCTCAAAGACCTCGATCCGGCCTGTCAGGGCGAGACCCTATCCTTCGCGATCTCGCAACGGCTCACGGGCGCGGAGTGCGCGGGCAGCCTGTGCACGCTGGAGGATTTCGCGACCGGCCGTGTCGCGGAATGCGTGGTCGACGCCAAGAATCGATGCAAAGCAGCACCCATCGTGAGCCTCTTTCTTCCTCCGCCCGGGCCGCAACCGACGGGAGAAGTCTCGCTCATCGAGGGGGTTCAGGTGTTCCGCGGCAACACGCTGACATTCGATACGGGCGTCCTCCTGCTCATCCCCTGATCAGGGAGACGGGGAACGATCCCGTCGAGCACTAAACTGCGCTAGAGTCCCGGGGATGACCCACCCGGGACTCGTCATTCCCGTCTACTACGACTTCGCGTCGACCATCTGCTACGTCGCGCACCGCGTGATGGCCCGGATGGATGCCGACCTCGAAGACCTCGGCATCCACCTCGAATGGAAGCCACTCGATCTTGCTCGCCTCACTGGCTGGCAACGCGGCGCCACGGTCGACGGACCGCGCCGCACCAACGCGCTCCGGGTCGCACAAGATCTCGGCGTCCCGGTGCACATGCCGCCCGTGTGGCTCGACTCGTGCTGCGCCCACGCCGTCGCCCTGACCCTGGCGGGCACGCCCAAGGAACCGGCGTGGCGCGAACGCGTCTGGACCGCCGTCTTCGAGGAGAGGCGCGACCTCGACGACGACACCGTGCGTCAACTCGGCCGCGATCTCGAACTCGAGCTCTCTCTGCCCACACCCGCCGAGGCGCTCCTGCGGCTCGATCAGCTGACCCACGAGGCGCACGAAGCCGGCGTCACCGGGGCGCCGACCTTCATGCTCGACGCGTGGCCGTGCGGCGGCATCCAGGAAGAACGCACGATGCACGCCCTCCTCGAACGCTTCGTCCGCAAGCAGACCCGCGCCTCCGGCGGGTGATCACGATGCAGCACGTCAGCGATCGGCGGTACGAAGCGTCCCGTCATCGGCCCCGTCGAGCAACCAGCGCACCTCGTACGTCAGCAACCAGAGAAGCGCGCCGCCCGGCGGACATACGCCGCTCTCCCCTGGGCGGCGCGCGCCACGGCCTATAGCGTCTGCGCCCTGCCGGCGCGCGGACGCGCACGCAGTCTTACCGGTGTGCACGACCGTTGCGGGGCTGCATGCCGCAGGCCCCGGAAATCATGGGTTTCGCGCGGTATGCCCCTTGCTGTTTCCCCGCTTGAAACGAACACACCTCCCGATGGGGTCGAGGGCCCCTTCCCCCTTCTCAACCAGCGCTGGTCACGCGCCCTCGACCCGATCCCCGGCGACGCCGGGGATCGGAGACATCCTCTGCACGAAGACCGCATGGTGATGCGGCTGGGATCCAGTGGATCCGAGTCGACGGTCGAGTTGCGTCCTGCTCCAGCCAGAATCCGATGCCCGAATTCCTGCCGACGAACAGCCCATTCCGCTCCAGCGCATGGCGCGCCCGCGTTGCGGTGCTCTGCGTCGTCGCCCTGGCGATCGCGGCGCCGACGCAGGCCTTCCAGCTCGTCTCTCCACGTCTCCTGATCGATCCGGCGATCGCGGCGACCCCGATCGACGTCGTGCTCTGGATCCGCGACACCGTGAGCGACGATGATGCCGCGTGGGTCACCGCGGAGATCGAAGCGGGCCTGGCGCTCTGGGAGGGCGTCGAGACCTCGGCGCTTGCCTTTGCTCCGCGCGTGGTCCGCGGCGCCGCCCGTCCCACCCTCAACCCCGAAGCGCTCCTGATCGTGATCGCCAACCACACGGATCTCAGCTCGGGCGGCACCGTCCCTTCCAACGGGCGGCCCGGAGAGTGGCGCGGCGCCCTCGCCGACTTCCGTGACGTCTGCTCCGCCCCCTGCAATCCCTTCCGGATCATCGCCGCCCACGAGATCGGCCACGCGATCGGCATCCTGCACAGCACCGTGAGTTCGCGTCAGTTCGAGGCGGGCATTCCGTTGATGCACTTTGCCGCCGGGCATGTCGGCCTTTCCGTCGACGACGAAGCCGCAATCTCGACCGCCTATCCGAGCACCGTGCTCCCACTCGCTCGCGTCACCGGTACCGTACGGGGGCGCTGCACTGACGCAGCCACCGGCATCCCCATCGACGGCATCAACGTCGTCGCGGTCGATGCGGACACGGGCGCGCCCACCATCGGGCGCCTGAGCGGCACCTCGGGCGACGATGGCACCTTCGAGCTGGTCGGGCTTCCACCGGGCACCTATGAGCTTCAGGTACTCGACGGCAGCAGCTTCGGCGGTGCATTTTTCGGCCTGCCGCCGAGTCTCGTTCAGGTCGACAATTTCACTTCGTTCACGCTCGGCCCGCTCACCGTGACCGCCGGCGACTCCGTAGACCTCGGTGACGTCCCGGTCACGATCGCGCCACTGGCGATCGCCGAGGACAGTGCCGTGCCTCCCATCGTTACCGCCGGCGTTCCCTACGAAGCGACGGTCGAGTTGCGCGGTGGTGTCCGGCCACTCCGCTACCGGCGGGCGGAAGAAATGCCTGCCGGCCTCGCAGGGTCGATCGCCTCCTACCTCCCCGCATACGCGCACGCCGCGCGCCACAGCGAAGCGCGACTCCGCGGCTCCGCGCAGGAGCTCGGCATCTTCGCCACCGACCTCATCGTCGCCGACGCGCACGGAACCGAAGCGGCGCTCCCGATCGATCTTCAGGTTGTCGACGTGCTCCCGAACCCGATCTGCGAAAGCGGCGTCCGCCTCGACGCTGCCAACCTCTCCCTCAAGCAACTGACCAAGACGCCTGGTCAGCAAGCTCTGACATTCAGTGGCACGTTCCGGCTCACGCCCGAAGCCGCCGCAGCCTTCGACCCGGCTCGCGACGGCGTTCAGATCCGGATCGACGACGTCGAGAACGCAGGCGCCACCGTGTTCGCGCTCACCGTTGATGAGGGCTCGCCGGTACCGCCGGACGGCCGCGGGTGTGGAACGCGCGATGGCTGGCGCTCCCGCGGTGGCTCCCACGCGTACAAGAACCGCTCGGGTGCCCTTGATGCGCCGGCGTGCACCCCCGGCTCCGCGAACGGCCTCACCCAGATCGCCTTCCGCGCCCGCCGCTCCGACCCGGGGCTCGTACGCGTGAAGGTCAAGACACGTCGGACGACGCTCGCCGCCACCGCCGCAGGCGGCCCACTCCGCGCAACGATCGTCTTCGGCGCAGAACGCGATGCCGGCGCCACCGGCGCGTGCGCAAGCACCCACGCCTTCGCCGCCCTCCCCTGCACCGAGCGCTCGCGCGGTGCCGCGCTCCGCTGCCGATAACCCCAACGCTCCTGCGTCGGCCCGGATCGCCGCTCGGGGCATGCCCCGGCAGGCCCGACCGTACCGGCTGGCCGCGGAACAGGGGGCGCGGCGCGCCCTCTCGAACCGGTAGTCGCAGCGTCGCCCCAACCGTCAGGTGTTGCTACTTGACCATTATGACCATGTCGATGATAGTGGCACGCATGGGGCGCCCGTACCCGATACACGAAGCGAAGGCCAAGCTCAGCGAGATCCTGCGCCGAGTAAAGCAGGGCCGCAGCGTGACGATTTCCGACCGCGGTAAGGAAGTTGCGCGCGTCGTGCCGGTCGCGCTGCCACAGAGCCTCGACAAGCGGCTGGACGTCCTGCGACGCGACGGCGTTCTGGCCGCCGCGCAACGCGAGCCGTCTGCCATCCAGCCGATCGTGCGCCGGCCGGGAGCACTCCGGCGTTTTCTCGATTCGCGCGAGTGACGGCGGCCTACCTCGACAGCTCGTACCTCCTGGCCATCATCTTCGGCGAACCCCGGTTCGCCACTTTGCAACGGAAACTGGCCGGCTTCGATCAGATCGTGAGCGCGGACCTGCTGACGGCGGAGTGTCTCTCGGCTAGCGGCCGTGAAGGCCTCGACCCAGCGAGCGTCCTGGCTCCGCTGCGCTCGATCGCACTCGTACTCCCGCCCCGGTCACTGGAAGCGGAGTTGCTCGAAGCGTCAACGCATGGGCGCCTCCGCGGTGCGGATCTCTGGCACGTCGCCAACGCGCTCTTCGTTGCCGGTGAGGCACGCGGCGATCTGCCGTTCCTCTCCCGCGATGAGGCGCAACGCAAAGTCGCCCGCCGGCTCGGGTTTCCCACACCGTAGCGTCCACAAACACGAAGGCCCCCACTCCGTGGTCGGAGTGGGGGCCTTTCTCGCGTTGGCGATCAGAGTGCTCGAGCTACGGTACGCACATCCCGAGGCCGTCGCACATGGTGCCGCCATTCTCAGTGCATCCGGTACCCGCAGTTTCGAAGGCATCGGCCGGGCAGTCCTTCGTCCCGGTACACGTCTCTGCGATGTCGCATTCACCCGCGTCGGCACGACACTCCGTGCCTGGGGCCAACACGCCATCCGTTGGACAGGTAATCACAAGGCCGTTGCAGACCTCAGCGACGTCGCACCCGCCGGAAGCCGCCCGACACAGGGTGCCGATGGCCGCTGCGCCGTCGGCCGGACACGCCGTACCGCCCTGACATGTCTCAGCCACGTCACAGGCATCGGCCACCGCGCGACACTCGGTACCGGTCGGCAACACACCGTCGGCCGGACACGCGACACCAACGCCGCTACAGGTCTCGGCCACGTCACAGGTATCGACCGACGCACGGCACTCGGTGCCACCGGACACGAAGCCGTCCACTGGACACGCTGCCGCACTTCCCGTGCAAGCTTCGGCGACGTCACAGACATCCGCCATCGCCCGACACTCGGTCGCGGCCGCTACGAAGGCATCGGCCGGACAGGCCGTCGCCACCCCGTCGCACGCCTCGGCCACATCACAGCCACCCGCAACCGCACGGCATTCGGTCCCGCCCGTCGCGACGCCATCGGCCGGACAGGCCGTCGCCGCACCGTCGCACACTTCCGCCACATCACACACATCGACCGACGCACGGCACTCGGTGCCGCCCGTCGCGACCGCGTCACCCGGACACGCCGCACCACTCCCGGTACAGGCCTCCGCGACGTCGCACACATCCGCCGCCGCACGGCACTCGGTCGCGGCCGCCACAAAGGCATCCGTCGGGCATGTTGCATCACTGCCCGAACAGGCCTCGGCCACGTCGCACGAACCCGCCGACGCACGACACTCGGTTGCGGCCGCCACCAGGACGTCCGCCGGACACGCCGCCGCACTTCCCGTGCAGGCCTCAGCCACATCACACAGGCCCGCGGTCGCCCGACACTCGGTCGCCGCCGCTACAAAGGCATCGCCCGGACAGGCCGTCGCCACCCCGTCACACGTCTCGGCGACATCACAACCACCCGCAACCGCGCGGCACTCCGTACCGCCCGCCGCCACAGCATCAGCGGGACAGGTCACGGCCGCCCCGTCGCACAGCTCGGCCACATCGCACAGATCGACCGACGCACGACACTCCGTCGCGTTCGACGCGACTCCATCGACCGGACAGGCGGCATCACTGCCTGAACACGCCTCGGCCACATCGCAGACACCTGCCGACGCCCGACACTCGGTCGCCGCCGCCAGGAACGCATCCGCCGGGCACGCCGCCGCACTTCCCGTGCAGGCCTCAGCCACATCACACAGGCCCGCGGTCGCCCGACACTCGGTTGCCGCCGCCACAAACGCATCCGCCGGACACGCCGTCGCCACGCCGTCGCACACTTCGGCGACGTCACACGAACCCGCAGACGCGCGACACGACGTGCCGCCCGTTGCGACCCCGTCGGACGGACACGCCGTCGCTACGCCGTCGCACACTTCTGCCACGTCGCAGAGATCGACCGACGCCCGGCACGTACTGCCGACCGTCGCCACGCCGTCCGCCGGACATGCCGCAGCACTTCCGGTACAGGCCTCCGCCACATCGCACAGATCCGCCGACGCGCGGCACTCGGTCGCCGCCGCTACGAACGCATCTGTCGGACAGGCCGCACCAGCCCCGGTGCAAGCCTCCGCCACATCACACGCACCCGCCGACGCACGACACTCGGTCGCCGCCGCCACGAACACGTCGGTCGGACAGGCCGTCGCCGCCCCGTCACAGGTCTCGGCCACATCACAGACATCGGCCGACGCACGGCACTCCGTCCCCGCCGTCACGACCGTGTCGGAGGGACAGGTGATCACCGCACCATCACAGGTCTCCGCCACATCACACGGACCCGCCGTCGCCCGGCACTCCGTCCCCGCCGAAGCAATACCGTCGGCCGGACAGGTGATCGCCGCGCCGTCGCACTGCTCCGCCACATCGCAGGGGCCTGCCGAAATCCGGCACTCCGTCCCCACCGACTCCACACCATCCGCCGGGCAGTCCGCCGCACCGCCACAAGTCTCCGCGACGTCGCAGACACCCGCGGACGCGCGACACTCCGTCCCGTTGATCTTGAAAGCATCGGCCGGACACGCCGAACCGCTGCCGTTGCACACCTCGGCCAGATCGCAGACACCAGCCGCCGCACGGCACTCCGTTCCGATGGCACGAACGGCATCGGTCGGACAGGTCGGCAGCGCACCGGTACACGTCTCGGCGATGTCACACCCACCAAGGACTTCGGCACGGCACTCGACACCTGCCGAGGCCAACAGATCGGCCGGACAGGCCGCACCGGCACCGTCACACACCTCAGCGACGTCGCACAAGCCCGCCGCCGCACGGCATTCCGTTCCTGCCGTCGCGACAATGTCGGCAGGACAACCCGCCGTCGCACCATCGCACGTCTCTTCCGCGTCGCAGGGACTGGCCGACGCGCGACACACCGTCGCAACGGACTCGAACCCATCCGCTGGACACGCGCCGCTTGCGCCGTCACAGGTCTCCTCGACGTCACAGGCACCCGCCGAGGCACGACACGAGGTCCCGGCCGTCTGCACACCGTCGCTCGGACAGGTATTCGCCGCGCCGTCGCACGTCTCGGCAACGTCGCAGGTACCCACCGACGCCCGGCACTCGGTGCCGGCTGTCACAACCACATCCGCCGGACACGCGATAGCCGCGCCATCGCAGGTCTCGGCCACATCACATCCACCCGCGACTGCCGCGCGGCACTCGGTCCCCGCCGTGGCAATACCATCGGCCGGACACGTCACCGCCGCGCCATCACAGGTCTCGGCCACATCGCAGACGTCAGCCGCCGCACGGCATTCCGTGCCCGCGGCCTCGAGCGCATCGGCCGGACAGGTCGGGCTTGCACCATCACAGGTCTCGTTCGGGTCACAGACACCCGCCGAGGCACGACACTCGGTGCCGGCCGTCACGACCACTTCGGCCGGGCAGGTCGGCGACGCCCCGTCGCACTGCTCTTCGATGTCGCAGGAGCCTGCCGAGGCACGACACACCGTACCGGCCGACTCGATCTCGCAGCTCTCCGAACAGCAATCGCCATTCGTATTGTTGCCGTCATCACAAGCCTCGCCCACGTCGAGCAGGCCGTCACCGCAGATCGGCGGAATCGGGCAGAAGGCGCTCGGGAAGACGATCGGCGGCGTGAGCATGTTGAGCAGCTCCGTCGCGCGCGGCGACTGGAAACGCAGCATCTGCTCGACGCGGCACTCATGCTGCAGGAAGACGCATTCCTTGTAGTCGGCAAGGCTCGCCAGACTCGCGACGCCGTAGCCGTCGCACTCGCCCGCGAGCGTACTCAACTGCGCGCCGTCAGGTGAGCTCAACACGGCCCAGGAGATCTTCTCTTCGGCGCACTTCTTGTCGATCGCCGGGCCGATCTTGGCCTCCTCGGCAGCGATCTTGTCGAATTCCTTGACGCACGTGGCGTTGGCCTTGTCCATGCACTTCTGCTCACCCGTCTTCGTCTGGATGCACGTGAAGACGGCGTCGACGCACTTCTCGAGGCTCTTCAGCTTCTTCGAGACGAACTTGGCGCCGGTTTTCTTGATCTGCTTCTCGCAACTGTCGACCGCCTTCCCGGTCCCCTTCGGGTCACCGGTGCCGTTCGTCGAACCGCTGTACTCCACGAGGCACGGCAGCTTGTCGCGATCCGTCGGCGAGACGCCTGCGACGCCCATCAGAAACTTGGCACGCGGCTCCTGCACCTCGAAGATCTTCTCCGCGTAGCACTCGTGCTGCATGACGACGCAGTCGGCCAGACCGTCGATATCGGCATCGACCTCGGCGCTATAGACGTCGCACTCGGCAGCCATACTCGCGTATCCAAGCCCTTCGACACTCAGCAGATGGCTGAAGTCGATGTTCTCACCCGAGCACTTCTTCTCGGTGATCGTCGCGTGGAGCTTGTCCTCTGCCTCGATGATCTTGGTGAGGTTCTTCCGGCACTTGTCCCCCGCCTTGGTGAGGCAGTTGGCGTCGCCGGGCTTCCGCTGCACGCACTTGAGCGCGCCGTTGGCGCACTTGTCGAGCAGCTTCAGCTTCTTGTCGACGAACTTGCGCCCGGCCTTCTTGATCTCGGTCTGGCACTTGTCGGCCGCCTTGGCCACATCCTCGTCCGGAATGCTGATGCTCGCGCGCACCTGCGCGATACCGAGCACCATGCTGACCGCCATCACCAACGCGACCAGGAATGCACCAAGCTTCCGTACCTGCGACTGACCCATGGAAGGTCTCCTCTCCCTCACCGATCTGTTCCCCACGTGAACTCTCCATTCCCCGACTGTGCTGTACGCACCCGGGCGCTACTCGACTGCGCAAGGAGGAGCATGAAGCGTGCCGCATTGCGGACGCGCAAGATTCTGGCGGGACGTCGGGAATCTGGGGACTTAGAAGGGAGGGGGTGAGAGCGAGCTCTCGAGGAGCATCACAAAATTGACGGTCGCCCCGTTCAAAGATGTGCGGTGTGACGGTGGTGCCGGCCGGGCTCGAACCGGCCCGGCGGCTACCGCTGGTTCATTCTGAATCGGCCGCGACCGGACGTCAGTCGAGATCGGCGATCACGGGCGCATGGTCGGACGCCACGAGGTCGTCCTTCTTCTTGCGGTAGTCGCGATCGATCTCGACCGAGCGGACGCGCGCCGCCACCGACGCCGTCGCCAGGAGAAAATCGATACGCAGACCGTGCTTTCGATGGAAGGCCCCCCCGCGATAGTCCCACCACGAGAACGCCTGCAGGTCGGGATGCTGCGCACGAAAGACATCGATGTAGCCACGGTCGAGCAGGGCCTGAAAGCGCGTGCGCTCCTCGTCGGTGTGGAAGATCGCACCGGCGAATCCCGTTTCGTTCCACGAGTCGATCGCGGCCGGACAGACGTTGAAGTCGCCGCAGAGGACTGCCGCCCGGCCGTCAGCCGCCGCCGCAGCCGCGTGCTCGGCAAGGGCATCGATCCACGCGAGCTTCCGGGGGAAATCATCGTGGCCGATCGATTTGCCGTTTGGACAATAGATGGTGGTGAACTCGATACCGCCCACGTCGGCCGTAATCAGGCGGGCGCCGAAGTCCTCCTGCCCGGGAAGCCCCTCCTGCACGACGGTCAACGGCTCGCGCGCGAGTACCGCAACGCCGTTCCAACTCTTCTGACCGTGCGTCACCACCTGATAGCCGGCCGCCTCGATCTCGGCACGGGGAAACTGCTCGTCGGTGACCTTCAATTCCTGCAGGCCAACGACATCGGGCTGACGCTCCCGGAGCCAGAGCAACACGAAGTCGAGGCGCGCCCGCACGCCGTTCACGTTCCAGGTGGCGATCCGCATGGCGGAACCCTATAGCCGATCTCGCGCCGGAGCGCGCCCCACGGCGCAGGCTGGGTTCCGCCAAGGAACGCGGCAGCTAGGCCCTTTGGTACGCGGAGGCTGGCCTTCTCGTACCACAAGGCGGAGACGCCCACCTAAAGAGAGACCTAGTCGTCGCGTGTGGCCACGTCCGCGAACGTGAGGAAAACAACGCACAGGCCCGCAAGCAGCGTCGCGTAGTAGAGCCGAAAGCCTGGGGCGGAAACCACGAGGACGTTCGCGATAAGCGCCCCAACCGAGACCGCAGTCAAGAACCAGAGCAGGATGGTAACGGGCAAGTTCATCACGACTATTCCAGTCATGCCCAGATTCTTCAGAGGATAGACCATGGTGATACCGGCGACGACGATCGCTCCGAGGAACAACAGCGAGGAGAGCCGCCACAGATCCGGACCCGCCGCCTGGGACTCGGAAAGCCAGATGGGGACCAAGCACGCCAGAATCTGTACCAGTGATGAGAGCAGGATGGCGAGAAAGCGGTTTCGTTGCACGGGCGCTAGCGGTCTCTGGAACGCGGCAACCACGCTCGCGAAGCCAGCGACCGCGACGGCCACCTCTGCGTGCGTTAGTAGAATCGCTTCCACGATCGGTCTCGGAATCGCCGTCTAACGAATCGGGCGCGTAGACTGCCGCCCGGGTTGACTCACGCCGCCCAACTCGGATTGCACGGTCTGTGTAACACGCCGAACACTGCAAAATCCGTCTGCATAGGCCCGGGTGGTCGATATCACGGGCGAACTGGGAGATGCCAACCGAACGCGGTCTTGCCTCGCTCGAGCGAACCGCCGCTTCCGCGTGTCAGCCTGCAAAGGGACGCCAGATAGCACTCAGGAAATCTCACGCTCCCCCGTACGTGTCCGCGAGCTGCGTGCGGAGCGCGGCCTTCTGCACTTTTCCCATGGCATTCCGCGGCAACTCGGCGACGACGAACACGCGCTTCGGCTGCTTGAAGCGCGCCAGCGTATCGCTCAACGCGGCGATCAGCGCTGCCTCGACGAGGTGCGCTCCCGCCTCGGGCACCACCACGGCAGTCACGCCCTCGCCGAAGTCGGGATGCGGGAGGCCGATCACCGCCGACTCGTACACACCCGGCAAGGCATCGAGCGCGGTCTCGATCTCTTTTGGATAGACGTTGAAGCCGCCGCTGATGATGAGATCCTTAGCGCGGCCGACGAGGGTCACCCGGCCGTCGTCCGCCATGGTGGCGAGATCGCCCGTGATGAAGAAGCCGTCGCTCCGGAACTCCTCGGCGGTGCGCTCGGGCATGCGCCAGTAGCCGGTAAAGACGTTCGGACCACGAATCTCGAGCGTGCCCGCGTCGCCCCGCCGGCATTCGCGGCCCTGGTCATCGACGACGCGCGTGTCCACTCCCGGCAGGCCCGGACCGACGCATCCAGGAATCCGCGGCCCGTCGTACGGGTTCGACGTGATCATCCCGGCCTCGGTCATGCCGTAGCGCTCGAGGATCTGGTGTCCGGTCCGCGCCGTAAAGGCACGATGCGTGCTCGCAAGGAGCGGTGCCGAACCGGAGAGGAACAGCCGCATGCCACCGCACGCAGCGTCATCGAGTGTCGGTTCGGCGAGGAGTCGAGTGTAGTGCGTCGGCACGCCCATGAAGACCGTCGCGTCGCGTAGCAATGCAACTACGCGCGCCGCATCGAACCCCGAGACCAGTCGCACGCGCGAGCCGTTCAGTAGCGCGCAATGCAACGCCACGAACAATCCATGCGCGTGAAAGATCGGCAGGGCGTGCAGCAGGACATCGCCCGGCACCCAGCGCCAGACGTGGTGGAGCGTGAGCGCGTTCGCCGCCAGGTTGGCATGGCTGAGCATGGCGCCCTTGGACCGCCCCGTCGTCCCGGAGGTATAGAGGATCGCCGCCGTGTCGTCGGTCGCACACGCGGCAATCGCCGAGTCGGGCGCGCACTGACGGTAGGCCCCTACCGAGCCGTCGCCATCGGCGCCAAGCGTCCGCACGTGCGTGACGCCAGCGCGCGCCGCCACGGGCGCCAACGCCGCCTCGCGAGCAGGATCGCACACCAGGACGCGCGGCGCCGCGTCATCGAGAAAATAGGCCACTTCTTCGGTCGTGTAGGCCGTGTTCAGCGGTACGTAGATCGCGCCGCGACGGAGACACGCCAGATAGAGGAGGATCGCGAGCGGCGACTTCTCGACCTGCACCAGCACGCGGTCGCCCTTCGCTACACCGAGCTCCGCCAACCACGCCTGCAGGCGACCAGTCTCGGTATCGATGGCGTCGTACGGGACGTGCCCGGCCGGATCGTCGATGTCGAGAAAGAGCGCGCCGTTCTCGCGTGGAAATCGCGCCTGAAAGAGCGCGTACAGGTTCGGAGGGGGGACGCTGGTCACGACGGCCCGAACGTGGTCGACGACGCGACGGGGGGCGACGCCGCGAGCACGCGCAGCACCCGTCGACGGTGATCACTCACGACCGCGCGCCCTCGATGCGCTGCAACTCGGCATACAGCTCCTCGAGCAGCGGGCACGCCACCCCCGAGGCCCGGGCGGCGCGGAGCGGTGCACCATAGATGGCGTCGATCTCGAGCGGCTGGCCGCGTTCGTGATCCAGCTTCATGCTGGGCTTGTAGGAGGCCATGGCCTCGGTCGCGGTGAGCATGATCGTCACGAACGCGGGCTCGATCGTCCGCCCGGCAGCCGCGGCAATCGCGACGACCTCCCACATGATCGCCTCGCAATGCGCGCGCATCGCGGGATCGTCCATCAGCACATCCGTGGTGCAGGCGTGCACGACGCACAAGCCGTTGTAGGTCATGTTCCAGACCAGCTTGCGCCACCGGGCGAGCACGAGATCGTCCTCGCAGACGGTCGTGATCCCCGCACGCGTGAAATCGTCGGCGACCGCCTGCACGATCGGCGTCACGCCAACCGGGGCATCGTCGGCCGCGAACTGCCCGAGCCGCACGTCGCCGTAGTCGAGGTGATGAATGTGCCCCGGTCCGAGCTTGTTGGAGCAGAGAAAGGCCAGCCCACCGAGAATGGTCCGGCCCGGGACCACCCGCGCCGCCGCCGCCTCGATGCCGAGGCCGTTCTGCATCATCAACACGACGCCGTCCGGGCGCACGAGTGGCGGCAGCAACTCCGCCAGGAGGTGGTTCTGCGTCGTCTTCAAACACACGGCCGTCACGTCGGCCGGCGGAAGGTCGTGCACGTTCCCGTAGGCCTGCGGAGTAGGAATCGAGAGATCGCCCTCTTTCGCCTCGACCCGAAGACCATGGGTGCGCACGTGCTCGTAGTCGCTGTGGAGCAGGAACCGCACGTCGAGTCCGGCGTGATGCAGCTTGGCGCCGTAGTACCCGCCGAGCGCGCCCGTCCCGACAATGGCGTAGCTACGCGCCATCAGGGGCACCCCGCCCGCGTCGCCTGGCGACGATCCAACTTCGTGGCGTCTCGATTCTCACGATGAGCCTTCCGCACCGGCATCCCGGTGGCGAACCTGCTCTTTCCTCCGAGATCGCAGCATTAGCAAACCGACGGCAGGGGCGTCGGCCGCTCCCTGCCCGTGACCGTCGCCTCATGCCTTGCACAGCGTGGCATATGCGTCCGCGAGGCGCGCGACGCCGTCGCGGATCTCCTTCTCGGTCAGCGTTGCGTATCCGAGCAGGAGCGCGGCCTGCGTGGGTGGTTCCCGGTAGAACGTCGTCACCTCGTAGACGCCGACGCCACGCCCACGGGCTTCGTCGCACAACGCCGGCACGCACGCCGCGGCGAGCTCTGGCAACCACAGCATGACGTGCAAGCCCGCATCGGTGCCGCTCACCACGGCGCGCTCGCCAAAGTGGGTCGCGAGCGCGTCCAGGAGTGCCGCGCGCCGCGCACCGTTCCGGGTGCGGCTACGTCGAACGTGCCGCTCGAGGTGCCCGTCTTCGATGAAATCGGCGAGCGCGAGTTGCTCGAGGGTAGCGCTACCGGTGTCGGCCAGCGCCTGCGCGTGCAGGAATGGACGACGGAGCGCCTGAGGCACCACCAACCAGCCGAGGCGGAGCGACGGGAAGAGCAGCTTCGATGCCGTGCCGGCGTAGAGCACGCGTCCGCTCTGATCCAGACCCTGGAGCGACTCGATCGGGCGGCCGTCGAAGCGGAACTCGCTGTCGTAGTCGTCTTCCAGAATCAGCGCGTCCTCGCGCTCGGCAAAACGCAGCAACTCGAGCCGCCGGGCGAGGGGCAGCACACCTCCGGTCGGAAACTGATGCGATGGCGTCACGCAGACGAGGCGTGCCGGCGTGATTCCATCCAGGCGATCGACGCACAGGCCCTCGTCGTCCACCGGCACACCCACCAGTTCGGCCCCCGCCGCCGCCGCATTGAGCGCGATGCCCGGATAGTGAGGATCTTCGACCACGACGCGGTCGCCCGGATCGATCACCATCCTTATCGTCAGATCGATGGCCTGTTGCGTGCCGTGCACGACGATCACCTGCTCGGGCGTGCAGACGACACCGCGGGCGCGGCGCAGGTAGGCGGCGAGCGCCTGGCGGAGTTCGGGCGCACCGCCCGGCTTGCTGTAGCTCAACCGGCGCGCCGACAGATGCCGGGCACGACGTCCCATGATGCGCCACCAGGTTTCGAGCGGAAGATCGCCAAACGCCGGCGCGCCGTAGCGGAAATCGTAGGGCAGCGGGACCGGCCGGAGATTCCACGACAGCCCGCGCGGAACGACGTCGAGCATGCGCTGCGCCGCGAGGGAAAGGCGCGGGGCGCGCGCCGGCACGGCGCTGTCGTGCCCTCGCCCACCAGCCGCCAGGTGGCCGACGGCGACGCGCTCGTCGGGGAGCGTATCCGCGACGTACGTTCCGGAGCCCCCGCGCGCGGTCAGGTAGCCCTCGGCCAGGAGCTGATCGTAGGCCTGGAGGACCGTGTTCCGCGACACGCCGACGTCGCCCGCCAGCACGCGCGTGGCAGGCAGGCGCCGGCCCGGGCCAGGATCGCCGTCGAGGATCGCGGCCCGGAGGGATCGGTAGAGCTGGCGTTGCAGCGATCCCTCTCCATCTAATGCGAGCTGTGCCATCTGGCCTCCGCCTGCCGAATTGGTACCATCCGTTTAGCAGAAGTGGCCATTGCATTGGAACCGCCTAGCCTTCATTACAGACACCAACTGAGAGGGAGGTGGCCCATGTCTGATCTTGCCCGCATGCTCGCCTACGCACAGGCGTTCGAACTCGCTCACGTGAGCGACGATTGGTCGATCATCGCACCCTGCTTCGCCCCCGAGGCGGCGCACCACGTCGAGGCGGATTTCCCATTGGGCGACCACAACGAGGGGCGCGATGCCGTCGTCGCCGGGCTGGCTGCCGGTGTCGGGAACCTGGATCGCCGGTTCGATGCGCGCATTGCCGAAATCATCGAAGGCCCGACGCCGCGCGCCGATGGCGTGTTCATGCGCTTCCGTCTCACCTTCTGCCGCGCGGGCCTGCCCGACCTCACCTTCGAGGGCGATCACCTCGCCATCTACGACGGCCACGACGCGATCATCCGACTCGAAGAAGCCGTCACGCCCGAGGCCTGCGCCTCGATCGTCGCCTATTTCACCAAGCACGACGCGGCCCTCCGCCCCAAGGGGAGCGGCCCCGTACTGACCAACGACCCGGCGCTCCTGACTCGCATCGAAGACGCCACCAACCGCTCGCTCGTCCGGATCTACGGCTCGGCAAAGAGTCATCAAGACATCGAAGCCGCCCTCACCCCATGCAGCGGCGACTTCACGATCGATTCGGTTTCGTTCGGCCTCGAGTCGCGCGACCGTGCCGACACCGTCGGCCAACTCGAACTCTTCTTCCAGGCCTTTCCGGACTACGGCGTCACCGTCGACGGCCTGACCAGCGGGCCGGCCACCGCCTCGTGCTGGGGCACCGCCACGATGACGTTCAGTGGCGAGTTCCTCGGCTATCCACCAACGGGCAAGACGGCGACCTACCCGTTCTTCAGCGCCTTCGAGTTCAAAGACGGGCTGCTCAGCCGCGAGCTCTTCTTCTTCGATCTGGCGACGCTCTGTGATGGAATCGGCCTGCCGATGGACGCCGTTGCCGAGTTGCTGAAGCAGCTCAGAGAGGCCGCCTGACATGAGCGAGACCGCCGTGGGGAACGGAAACCGTATCGTGCACCGAACGTGCACCCTGTGTGAGGCCTGCTGCGGTCTCGACATCGAGGTCGACGGCGCCAAGATCGTGTCCGTCCGTCCGGATCACGAGGACGTGCGCTCGCACGGCTTCGTCTGCCCGAAAGGGATCGCGATCTCGGCCATCCACGATGATCCGGACCGGCTCCGCCAGCCCATGCGGCGCATGCCCGGCGGCACCTTCGAGCCGATCGGGTGGGATGAAGCTCTCGACCTGGCCGCCGAACGGCTGCGCGGCGTCCGCGACGAGCACGGCGCCAACGCCGTCGCGCTCTACACCGGCAATCCCGTCATCCACAATCACGGCGCGCTCCTCGTCCGCGCCGGCCTCACCGCCGCGCTCGGCACCAAGAACTCGTACAGCGCTGGCTCGCAGGATACGTCGCCGCGCTTTGCCACGTCGAATCTGCTCTACGGCAGCTCGTTCGCACTGCCGATCCCCGACGTCGACCGCACCGACTATCTGCTGTGCCTCGGCGCGAACCCGCTGATCTCGAACGGCAGTGTGCTGACCGCGCCCAACATGAAGAAGCGCCTCCGTGCCATCCGGGAACGCGGCGGCAAGCTGGTGATCGTCGATCCGCGCCAGACCGAAACCGCGCGCGTCGCCGACGAGCACGTACCGATTCGTCCCGGCGGCGACGCCGCCTTTCTGCTGGCCATGGTTGGCGTGCTGATCGAACGTGGCCGCCTGCCCCACAGCACGCTCGCCGAACTGACGCGCGGCTGGGCGGAGGTCGAGCGCCGGATCGGTGCGCTCGGGCGTGAGGATCTTTCGCGGGCATGCGACGTTCCGGTCGCGACGATCGAACGCCTGGCGCTCGAGTTTGCCGACGCACCGACGGCCGCCGCCTACTCGCGGATCGGCATCTGCAACAATCGCTACGGCACGCTTGCCACCTACGCCACCGATCTCCTGAACCTCGCCGCTGGCCGCCTCGGCAAGGTGGGCGGCGCCATGTTCACGACCCCGGCCATCGACACCGCCGCGTTTCTCGTCCGCGCCAAGCAGGACGGCTACGCGCGCTGGCGCAGTCGCGTCCGGGATCTTCCCGAGACCCTCGGCGATCTCCCGTCGGCTTGCCTGGCCGAAGAGATGGAAACCCCGGGCCCGGGACAGATCCGCGCCCTCGTCACCTTCGCCGGCAACCCCGTCCTGACGACCCCGAATGGCCGGCGCCTCAGCGACGCGATCAGCAAGCTCGACTTCATGGTGGCCATCGATCTCTACGTAAACGAGACCACGCGCCACGCCGATCTCATTCTTCCGCCTGCCTGGACCCTCACCGAGCCTCACATCGATCTCTTCTTCGGCGCCATGTCGGCGCGCAACATCGCCCGTTGGTCGCCGCCCGTGGTGCCCATCGGCCCCGACGAGAAGCACGACTGGGAAATCATGCTGGCGCTCGCCGAACGCCTGGGCGGTGGCCCGAGCGGCATCCGCCCGCTCGATCGCTGGCTGGCAGTCGCCAAACGCTTTGGCCAGGGATTCGATCCCACCCACACCGCCGATCTCCTGCTTCGCACCGGACCGTACGGCGATTGGTTCCTGCCGTGGAGCAAGGGCCTGAGCGTGAAGAAGCTGAAGGACGCTCCGCACGGGATCGACCTCGGCCCGCTCGACGAGGGCGTCGGCCGGCGCGTCTTCCATCGCGACAAGCTCGTCCACGTCGACGCCCCACCGCTCCTCGAAGCGCTCGACGCCTTCGCGGGCGAGGTCCGAACGGCCGCCCCCGAGGATCAGCTCCTCCTGATCGGTCGACGCGAGATGCGCACCTGCAACTCCTGGATGCACAACGTCGAAGCGCTCGTCAGCGGCCGCGACCGCTGCGTGCTCTACGTCCACCCCGAAGATGCGGAGCGCGCCGGCATCTTCGACGGCGGCGTCGCGCGCATGGAGAGTCGCGTCCACGCCGGCGAAGTCAAAGTGCGCGTGACCGACGAACTGATGCCCGGAGTCGTCAGCCTGCCGCACGGCTGGGGCCACGCCCCGGCGGCCCCCTGGCAGCACGTCGCCGGCAGCCACCCCGGCATCTCAATCAACGACTGGACCGACGATCAGGAAGTCGAGAGCGTCGTTGGCCAATCCATCTTGAATGGTGTCGCCGTGCGCCTCGGCCCCTGCGCCGAGATCGCCGTCGCCGGCCACGCCTGAGGAGACGACCATGCATCTCTACTCCGGACCACTCAGCCTCTTCGCCGCCAAAGCGCGGATCGCGCTTGCCGAGAAAGGCCTCGACCACGAGCTCACCCAGGTCGAGTGGAGCCTGCAACATCGCTACGAACCGCATCACCCCGAGGTCGCGCGTCTGAATCCCAAGGGCGAGGTCCCCGTGCTGATCGACGGCGACGTCGTCGTCTACGACTCGACGCTGATCTGCGAATACCTCGAAGAGCGGAATCCGACCCCGGCGCTATTCCCAACCGACCGCGCCGCCCGGGCGCGCTGCCGCCAGCAGGAAGCCGCCGCCGACGAGGTATGGTTCCCGCACATCTGGACCCTGATCGAGGCCCGCGTCTATCCCGGCGGCGACCCCGAATCGGCCGCCGCGAAAGCCGCGTGCAGCGCCCTCGCCGCGTACTGGACCGAGTTCGACCAGGCCCTCGGCAATGCCGACTACTATTGCGGCGACTTCTCCGTCGCCGACATCGGCTCGTTCATCTTCACCAACGCCGCCGCCTCGTTCGGCGCCCAGATCCCGGAACCATGCGAGCGCATGCGCGCCTGGCGCGACCGCGTCGCCGCCCGCCCCGCCGTCGCGCAGATCATCAACGACCTGAACACCGCCGCACTCGCCGCCATCAGCGGCTAGTCACCGGAGGAAGAAGCCATGGCACCCCAAGTACTCGTCGTCGGCACCCTCTTCGTCCTCATGGGCCTCAGCGCCCTCGCCCGCCCGGAGTTCATCGTCGGATTCTTCGGCGCCACCGTCGAGACCCCCGACTTCCGAAACGAGATCCGCGCCGTCTACGGCGGATTCGGCGTCCTCCTCGGCTCGCTCCTCCTGATGACCGGCACCCTCTTCGCCGCCCACAGCGCCGGCATCTTCATCGCCTGCGCCGCCGCCCTCTTCGGCATGGCCGCGGGCCGACTGCTCTCGTTCACGATGGAGCGGACGGGCGCCTGGCCCGTCTTCTACTGCGCGGTGGAGTTGATCGGCGGGTCGCTGCTCGTGTCGGCCGTGCCGTAGGGAAGACGGCGGGCGGCGTCAGCAGGAAAAGGAGACGCTCACGCCTTCTCTGATAGGGATCGACGCAACGCACGAGGATCACGCCTACCGTCCCACACCCGCAGTACGACAATCTCCTCGGCGGTATTCCAGTAGACGATGCCGTACCAATCGACGAACCAGAAGAAGAGGTCTTCGTCGCTCAGGTCTCTACGCCGATGGCCAATCGATCGTGTGGCCGGAAGAGCGAACGCCTCGAAGAGCCTATCCGTCAGAGCCTCGGCGGCTTCGTCACCCGCACGCTCACTCAGGTACGCGTCGATGCCGTCGAGGTCGGCTTCCGCCTGTTCCGTCAGCCGGTACCGTTTCCTCGCCGCCACTCCGCCCCTCTCGTCGTCTCTGTTGCTTCGCTCGGAGGCGCTGACGCGCGGTGGGACCATCCACGAGTCGTCCACTACGTGCTTGGCGCGCGCCGACCTCGATGAACGCCCGCATACTCGCGCGAGCAGCCTTTAGACGATTGCCCCACTCATCTTGGGCAATCCCGTTCGGCGGACCCTGATCGATGCCTTTGGCAAGGTACGTAGCAAGCCTCGCTTCGGCGATGGTCTCACGCTCGCGATCCCGCATCTCGCGAAGCGCGGTCCGAACGACTTCAGCTGCGGATCCGAATCCACCGTCAGCAAGCTTCTCCGCAACGAACTGCTCCAGTTCTCCAAGATGGACGTTCATGGGAGCAGCATAGCAGAGATGGCCAGATCGGGCCAAACTGGACATATAGCCCTCGAAGCGACCGCCACGAGTCCCGTCCATGTGGATCCGCCACATGGAAGCGCGCGGACAGACTCGCCATCAGCTGTTGTCGGCAACTCGCGAGAGCGCCGCCGGTGAAGATACCTTCCCCATCAGCCTCCACTCGATTCGCCGCCCGGTCGACGTCAAAGGCCTCGAGATCCTGGAGATCGATCTGTAGGCCAGCCACGCTCTTCCTCGACGGCGCACTAGCGAAGCCAGAGCGGGACTACGATGTACGCAAACGTGTTGTTCAACACGTGCAACAGCAGCGGCGCCGTGATGTCTCCGAACATCAAGAACAAGATGCTCGGCAGGATGGCCCAGACGCTGACGAACGCGACTCCACCCAGACCGAAGTAGGGGTAGTGGATGAGGGAAAACGCCAGAATGCCAGCGACGGCAGCCGCGGCCCGGGGAATCCGGGTGCCCAGCACCCCGATCCAGATCACACGGAAGAACACCTCCTCACAGAACGCCGCGGTTCCCACCGCGGATGCGAACAGCAGCAAGCCCTCAGCGACACTCGGTCGCGGGTAGCTCATCCCTTGCACGCCGGCGAATCCGGCGTTCGTCAAAGCAACCTCGACGGCATGATAGACCGCGACCCCCATTAGCAGCGCGACTAGGGATGCCGCCACGCGCCTCGCGCTGACAACGATCCGGAGTCCGTGGGCACGGAGACGCGACCACCCTGCCACGTACAGAGCGCAACCGAGAGCACCCCAGCTGCACACCGCGTAGATCGCGAAAGAGATCAGCGGAGTCTCCAATTCGCCGAATAGCAGTGGCACCAGACCCGCCTCCGTCAGCAGGCGGCGAAGCATGATCGTCGCAGGCACGGGGAGCGCGGTGAGCACCAGGACCACGAGCACCTCGAGCGCAGTGAATCGCTCGTCCCGCCTCAATCCAGCTCCGGCACGAGAGAGAGAAGATACCCAGGCGTGTAGTCGGGCTCGTTCTCTTCGAGGAACGCGAATGCCGACATTCTCACCGACGACGTGTCATGAAAGATGTGATCGTGGATCGTAATCTCGGTACTGATACGAGATCCGAGCACCTCCTCGAGCTTGTCGTACCGCACGGTCTTCAGGACGTGCCCGGCTTCAGTCATGAAATCGATCTGCCGCGGTTCGTAAGTCCGACAATCCACGCGGTACCGCGCGCGCGGGTACCGCACCTTCGGGGTTGTCGTCGCGAGTTCGAGCACATAGTCCGCACCGCCCTCACAGCTGCCCTTGCGAGTGGTAGCCTCATAGATGTTCGAGAGATCGACGGCTGCAACGTCGGAAATGGCCGCACCACCGAACACACGAAGCTCCGGAGGAATGCGGGTCAATCGATGCAACTGCCGCGGCCGAAGCCACACGTCATCGCCAACCTTGAGGAGTGCGTCTCCCCGCCTTGGCTCGCGCACCAGAACGAGTTGCCTCGCGAAGCCATCCGAGCGGACCTCGACGACCGTCGCACCTTCCCCCCTGCTACCTCCTGTCGCTCGACGATTCGGGGCCGGCCGACGCATCACCTCGGCAACGAATCGATACGGACGGCTGAATCCCCGAAACTGGTCCGCCGCGAGCATGACCTCGTGGGAACTCGCCGCGCCCACCGGTGCGAGAAGAGTGGCGCCGAGTGCGACCGCACAGCCCCGGAACCAGCTAGCCCCGCAGCGCATCCGAGACCTCTCCGCGAATCGCTCGTAGAGATGGCAGGAATCCGGCTAGCAACGCCGAGAGCACAGCCCCACCCACCGAAGCCAGCAGTGCCGATTCCGCAACGGAAACTTCTAAAAGATACCCCTGGCTGCGCCCGGGTGGAGGAGGCATCTCGATAGCCCACCAGGTGAGGAGGCGAGACGCACTGATGCCCAGAACCACACCACCGACCGAGCCGAGCACTCCGATCAGAAGCGCCTCGAGCAGGAAGAGAGCCACGACCCGCACCCGTCCGAATCCGATCGCACGTAGAATGCCGACCTCCACGATCCGCTCGAGCACCGCCATCATCATGGTGTTGGCTACGCCCAGAACTACCGCTACCGCGAGCACCCCGAGAAACGCCCGAAGAATCCATCGGTAGAGGGCGACCACGCTGCCGTAGACCGGAGACAGGTCACGCCACGTCAAGACCCTGGCGCCATCGCCGCCTGCTCGCACCACGGCGGACAGGTATTCTGCGAGAGGCTGCGCGTCATGCGACTGCCGAACGGTCGCCACCAATGAACTCACGCGCTGGGTCTCCATGAGCCGCTGCGCCGCGTGGAGAGGCACCAGAATCGTCCGTGCATCGTACTCGATCACACCGCTCTCGAAGATACCGGCAACCCTGACATCAGCAGCGGTCATCCGGCCCGAGTCCGAGTATGCGATCACCGAAACGAGGTCGCGGGTCTGTATCCCGAGTCGGCGCGCAAGCCCGTACCCGACAAGCGCGCTGGGCATCCGCTCTGAGCCCCGAAACCACTCGCCCGATCTCATAGTGAGCAGGCTACGAATCTTCGATTCGCCCGCGGCCTCGACGCCCACTCCAGACACGGCCAGTGTGCCCCCCGCCGCACTCAACAAGCCCTCGAAACCAACCCGCGCCGCAAATGAGCCGACCCTCGCATCCGACCGAAGGCGTCGCTGCAAGGCGAGCACGAGGCCCTCGTCGAGCCGGGCCCTCGGGTGCTCATCCTCTGCGAGCACCTGCACGTGCCCGAGGCCGCCGTACACGACGCTTTGCTGCAGGCCCTGGAGGGTGAAATCGACGAACCCTTCGGCAATCACCATGATGGCCACACCAAGCGTCACCGTCGCGCAGGTCAGAAGCGTTCGACGTGGGTGCCTCCACACGTTGCGAACCGCCATGAAGCAGAGGTCCCTCATCCGGCGTGTTCCGAGTCGGCATTTCCATCCGCCACTACATGCCCCGCGCGGAGACAGACCCTGTGCGTCGCCAGCAGCTGCAAAGTCGAATCGTGCGTGGCAATCACGAGCGTCGTCCGCGCTTGGGTGTTGATCGTTCGCAGAAGCGCCAGGACTTCGTGCGTGGTCTTCTCATCCAAGCTGGCGGTCGGCTCGTCCGCCAGCACGAGTGCCGGCTCGTTGACCAGGGCTCGCGCAATTCCCACCCGTTGCTGCTGACCACCACTCAATTCCGGAGGGCGATGCTTCGCGACCTCCGTGAGGCTCAGCTCGGCGAGCAGTCGGTCAACCCGTCGACGACGGTCCCCCCGCTCCACCCCCTGTAGCGCCAGCGGCAGCGCCACGTTCTCGGCAGCCGTGAGAACGGGAATGAGATTATGCGCCTGAAACACCATGCCCACCCGAGCCAGACGAAAACTTGCGAGGTGCCGACCACTCAAACGCGACAGCTCTCGCCCGTCGATGCGTACTCGCCCGCTCGAAGGGCGATCCAGGCCGCCCATGATCGCCAGGAGGGTACTCTTCCCGCTGCCCGTTGGGCCCACGAGCGCACAGATCTCTCCCCGCGGTACGTGCAGAGAGACCTCCCGCAACGCCCGCACGGGTGTCGCCCTCGCCGCATACTGCTTCGAGACAGCCGAGAGCCGAACCATGCCTACTCCGGGAAGTCCTGATCCAACGCGTCCAGGGAAGTCCTCGCGTGCTGGTTGCCCGGATCGAGCGTCAGCGCATATGCGAGCGCTGCCCGGGCCTGCCGCACATGTCCCGCACGCCGCAGCGCGATGCCTTCCCAAACCCACGCCCTGGTGCAGTGGGGATCCAGCAGTTGCGCCTTGCGAAACTCGCTCAACGCACGCTCGGGATCCCCCCCGAATAGAACAGGCGTCTTCAGCATCGAGATCCCGACGCCGACGTGCGCCAACGGATTGCGTGGATCGAGCTGTACAGCTCGCGCGTAGAGCTCGGCCGCTCTTCGCCCGTGGCGAACCTGAGCGAGCGTCCCGCCGCGACTTGCGAGCACGCCGTGCAAGTCCCCGAGGACCGTCGCGGAGGACGAGGTGGGTCGCCGACCCCAGGAAACCTCAGCGGCATCGACGCCCTCCAGGAGGAGCTCGCTCACGGCGTCATCATCCTCTGTAGCGGAATGCCGAATCGCAAGGTCGCGGAGGGCAACCGCAAGCTCGTGGTGAGCACGTCCGTCCGCGTCACTGCGTCGCGCCGAAACTCTCAGCCGGTCGAGTAACCGAGAAGACAGCGAGTGGCCCTCTGACGACTCGCTGCGAAGCGCCGGCACCGCGCCTCCCGAGTCTCCGACGAATCGAACGACCAACCCGACGAAGCCGATCGAACCCGCGATCGCCAGGACCGCGAAACCAGATGCCCCTTTCATCCCCCCTACCCCTTTGAGACCGAGAGCGACACCTGCACCTTGCGACGCAGGCCTTCGTCGCGAATCGCATCCTCAGAGAAGCCCGCGCGCCGCCGTAGATCGACGTTCAATGGCATCCCCTGGCCCTGCTCCAGTTTTCCCAATAGCCGTTCGAGGTTTCCAGCATCGACGCATCCATCTGCGGCCAGATCTTGTGCCGAGTCGACGAGCCGTGCGCGTGCCTCTGCCGACGCACGCGCCGCCGCCGCAGTGATCTGCCGCTCTCCGCCGCAGAGCCAGCGCAGCCAGTCGTTGCCCTTGCGAACGTGGGTGACCTCGTCCATTTGCACCCGAGCAACGTAGTCGACCATCGTGCGATCGCCGCGCGACTCCCAGAGCACCCGATTCAAATCCAGCGCTTCCAACGCGAACCCTTCGACGATCCGCTGCAGCAGGGCCAACCGCCCAGCCAATGACTGCCCGGTGCAGACATCGAACTCCAAAGTGCACAGCCGGAAGTCACCGAGTCGCCCGCCTCGACGTCGCAATCGCTCCAACCACATCAGCAAATGCCGATGCTCGTCGCGAATCTGCGTCGCCATGTCTCTCTGGAACGCCCAGGGCATCCAAGGAAAGTCCGCGATCTGTCGACCCACCGCCTCGAAGGCCGCGATCTCGAACGCGATCATCTGATGCAGATACTGATGATGTTCACGCACTCCCGATCCCAGCCATTCCTCACGGCGGATCTCCCCACGATCTTGCGCACGAATCGGTGCATCACGCGCGGGCCTCTGGACTACGGGCGCAATCGGTGGAGGACAGTCGCCCGCTCGCCAAGCGCGCAGGTCACGAGCGAGCCTTTGTACGCAGTACGCGTAGCGATGCTCTTCCGCGTCCATCGATGAACCGCGCCGCACACGCCTGCGCCCAGTGCGACAATAGTCGCGCGCGCACTTGCGCGTGAGACTTGCCGGCGCGCCCCGCATGCCGGCCATCCGCACATACGCAGCCCCAGCCGCTGGAACGACGGACTCGGCGAGCGCCTGAGCGAACGCACGAGCCGAGGGCGCCGCAACCACCGCTCCGACAAAACGCCGCGTGCCGACGTCCAGGCCGACCTCGAGAGCGTGCCCTCGCCGACTCGAAGGCAGCCCCCGATCGAGCATTCGTACGCGCTCGGCAGCAGCCCAGATCCAATCGCACAGGAAGAGCTTGTCACCCAGTGAGGGACTGCGTGCGATCCAACCAGCACAGCCGATGAGGAGCGCGCGCTCGAACACGATCGCACCCTCCAACTCAGTGACGACCCTCTGTACATCCCCGGCGCCCATCGATCGCGCCTGCCCTCGAACGACGCCCCCTCCGCCTCGTTCACGATCGACGACCATCAGGGAAGGCGACCTACGGCGACCGACGTCAGTGCGATCTCGGAAACACCGTCGACGTCCAGCAACGCGTGTAGGCGATCGTCGTAGAATCCATCCAGAGCGACGATCCCGATCCGCAACGCAGCCGCGATTAGATACAGTGCCTGACTCACATGACCTGCTTCCAGGAGGGCTAATCGATACGCTCGCTCCCCGTACTTGAATCGTGACCGCCGCATGTCGGCCACGACCACGAGCACGGCGCTCGCTGCACGCACCGTCTCGGGGTACATGGAGGCAGCCTCGAGATCCGCGGTTTTGCATGCCGGGCGAACGCACTGCAGCACATGCGCCCCGGGGTGATAGTGATAGGCGCCTTCGCACACCGAGCGCCCCGGCACTTGAAGCACGTAGAGATCGAGCGGGTACAACCCTCCACCAGATGGCGTGGGTCGCCGGCATCCGCCGTTCTTGTCCAACCCTCTGCCGTAGCTCATGACGAGAAGTGTCGATAGCTCGGCGAGGGAAAGTGGCTGCCCCCCGAATGTGCGATGCGACTGCCTGCCTCCGATTGCTTCCCCCAAGGGAAGGGGCAGCGGTAGCGGTGCCCGCGGGAGCTCAACGCGCCCACTGCGTGGATAGCTCCGGTACCGCCCACGCGTCGCACGATGGGAATCGTGAATCCAGCGGTCACGCTGCGCGACCTGCAAAGACGTAGCGAACGACACCTGTGTCGGCGAGTGCTTGGAATTGCTGTGGTAGACCTCGTCGAGCCGTAGCGGCGCCCCACGAAAGTACTCATTCACGTTGATACCCATGCGCCAACCTCCCAGATTCTCCGCTTACGGCATCGGATGCGGTATCGAGTTCAGTTCGACAGTCGGTATCTCTCGCTCGCGGTAGCCGAGCTCTACCGGAACCTGGCGGACCCGCTTGCCTCCGAGACAGCGTAAGTGGTGGCCACCCCACAGAGGATGGAGATCACTCACCACGACGCGGAAGACTTCGAAACCGAGATCCGCGATCTCCGGTGGCGTAAGATCGATCGCCACCGCGTCCAACCCCGCGTCGGCCAAGACCCCGACCCAATGTGCGAGTTCACGTTTCGGGTCGCTGCACTGAGAAGTCCGAGATGAACGACGCGTACTCGGAGGTCGCGCCTCACCGCCCAGGAATCGAGTATGCTCTCGCATGTGAGGGGAGGCGAAGAGCAGTGAGTGCGCATCCAACGATGTCACGTCCGCGAAATCCGCACGCTCCGGAAGCTCGCGCCTAGAGTCGAGCAAGCGGGTGCGGATCCAGAACCAGGTATGTGCACTCTCGACGAGAGCCTTCCGACCGGCCGCGCGTAGCGTCGAGCGCGTCGCGGCACCGAACGCTTGCGCCGGAGTCTCGGCGTCGCGCCCCTCCAGAACACAGACGATGGTTGGGCAGTCCAGATCAGATGTCGCGTCGAACCATCTCGGCGTGATCCCACGCCGCCGTAGTCCGTACACTAGCGACAGGTCCTGCTCATCGAGAAGCTCTTTGGCAGCAATCTCGGGCAGCGGGAGGCGATTGAGCCAGGCGATTACGAACGCGTCCCGCTCGATACACTCGTGGAGTGCGCCCAACAACGCGAGATCACGGTCAACCTGACAGGCGGCCCCCGTGCTGGTCGACTGCATCAGCAGCTCGGGCTCGCACGGTGCAACATACGGCGTGAATACTCTCACCGCCGGCACCAATCGCTGGCGACCATCGATCAGCGATACTCCTGGCACCCAGCTCAGCGGGCGCCCAGGATCGAATCGAGTGTAGGGAAACCCAGGCCAGTCGTACTGCTCTTCGGTGAAAAAGATGAGGCGACGAGGATCCATGGCCTCTCTCGCAAGCTCGGCAAACGACCCCCGGACCAGGTCGCGCTCCCGATACAACCCGATGCTGTAGCGCTCGATCGCCTCACCAATCGCCCCCATCACCGCAGTCGCAACGTCAGATCCGGCGCCACCATTCAGGAGGCCAGCCTCGACATCGGAGAAGCCGCGCGTCGATCCCAAGCGCGCCGTCGCGAAGAACAGCGGTGGATCAGCCGGGCTCACATCGTGCACCACGACCTGCCGGATGAGCCCGCACCAATCGCCCACCAGACCGAGCGCCCGCCCCAGGACTTCGTTCGTCTGCGAATCGGTCATCAGCTCGCAAACAGGTGGCCGTCGATAGGCGGACGACTCACCTCGGGGGAACAACCGCGACAGCGCGGTACGAGGAGAACGCGATGTGGCTCAGCCTGCCCCCGGGCGAAATCAATGCGCAGCATCGTCCCTAGCAATGCAGGTACCCGAAACTGCGCCAGGAATTTCGTCGCTTCGAGCACCCCCCAGTAGCCAACCAGCCCCCGATACGCCGGCAGGGACCCGTGTGCGAGCGCAGTCTGGCCATCTCGAGCGACGGCCTCGTAGTAGAGTCCGGTGAGTTCGGGATCCGTCCAGTTCGCAGCCTCTCTCGATTGCAAACACTTGAGGCACGGGCCCTCCGTGGGCAGGAACAGCGGTCCAACAAATCCAGCATCGCCGAACACGAGCAGGGGCAGCCACGGGACCTTCTTGGCTCGTGATTCGTCGTGAACGAGCTCGGCAAAGGGGTCACGGGGACTCCCAAGACACCCGACGATCAAGTCGAGATCTCCCGACCGCCATTCGTGCGACTGCACTCCGACCTCGTGCAACCCCTGACGCGCCTGATCCGCAAGATCGACCGCCCCACCGACGCCGACGCGACTCGCGCTCAGTCTCCTGCGACAAGTTCTCGGATCGTCGTGTGTACGAGCAAAACAACGCGTCTCAGCGGGAAGGGAGTCGTTCGGGCCCAGCCGGACGATATCTCGCGCCACGAGCTCGCCGACGATCTCTGCGAACCCCCGCCCGTACTTGTGGAGCGCACCGAAACTACGTGAACCGTCCAGAGAGCGTAGCGCTATCGCAAGATCGCTGGCGGCCACCCCTGGGACGCGAACACGCAGACCCTGTTCGGGCGATCTGATCAGAACGCTCGACTTGTCGATCGGGAGAATCTCGTACTCGGGTCGCACGAACAGTTGCTGCGTGTCGGCTAGCTCGACCATACCCTCGCCCCCTTCTATTCGTGTTTCGGTCTTCCGCGGAGGGGCCTACCTGGCCCCTCCGCGACATCGGCTCGTCGCGAGCACTCGGGTCTCGCGCCCCACGAATCACACGGCCTCGAGCACTCGGCGCGTCAATCGCACTGCGCGCTGGCGCAGCAACAAGTCGTGGTGCACGTGGCGCCGGCCGCCACCACGTCCAGCTCTCCTGCGTACCCAGGCACCTCGAGATCCTCCACAACACAACCGGTCCGATCGTTCGCTCCCATCAGTTCCTCTCCTTCTGAGAGCGCGGAACGCTCTCGTTGATGCCGTAGTCCGGCGTGGCCCTTGCCGTCGTCCCTCCGGGGCTCCAACTGAGGAAGGTGTCAGAAACGAGCCTCCCGCTGCCCCTAGATCGACGGAACAGAGCAAGGCCGATGCCACGACACGCGGGTAGATGCGCCTGCCAGCGGTCGACGACGCAAGCATCTGGCAACCCCACCGACAACTCGGGGAGCGTTGGAACAACGCGAGTTGCCACCCGGACACCGCGACGCTCCACGGAACGACCGGAGACAGCTCACGCAGGTGCTGCTGGCGCCGCCCTCCGGGCCCGACGTTTGCAACGTGCGGAGTCTTCTGATGCACGCGCTCAAAACGATCCCTGAACGTCTCCCGACACTGTGGAGAGTGATCTTCGCGATCATCGCACTTGCACTAGCGACCGCATCACTAGCAGCGGCAGGACTGCCGCCCCCCGAGATCGCGATGATCGTTCATTCGCAGAACCTCGTCCGACACCCGAACGAGCGGGACTACCAATTCGTCCAACAGCGCACGACCCTCCAGACACGCCTCCAGTGGAACCGGGCGACAGACCCGACGCGCCTTAGGTTGGTCAAGAACGTACGCCTCGTTCTCGAATCCCGCGCGAGCTACGACAGTGTCTATGACTACACCCCAACGTTTCGTGAGCGCGACCTGCGAGGCCGCCGACCCAGTCGCGTGGCACGGCGCGACCTCGCGGATCTAACGCCGCAGGCGCGAGCAGCGATACGGACCGAGCTCCAGCTGCGGCAGGCCTACGTCGACCTCGAGCTGCGGCGGCTCCCACTCCGATTCCGGCTTGGCAGACAACAAGTCGTGTGGGGAGAAGCCGACTTCTTCAGAATGCTCGATCGAGCGAATCCTCTCGACATCTCGTGGCACGGGGCGCAGGAACTCCCACCGCCTGCGTTCGGATGGGATGACCTCCGCATTCCCCTATGGATGGCCCGCGCCTGGTGGATCATCGGCACCGCTGGCCCCATCACCGACATCGCCCTCGAGGCCTACTGGAATCCAGGAGACTGGCGCCCAGCGCGAGTCTCGTTTCTGCCACGGCCGTGGGGAATTCGCCTGCTTCACCCCCTCACCAATCGGGAGGACGGCGCGTTCCACGCCCCGTTTACCGGAATTGAACGACTCGCCAATGGGTCCGAGCTGTTCCGACAAGGCGCCTATAGTCGACACCCCGGAGAGAACAGCCAGATAGGCGTGCAACTCACTGGCCAGGTCGGGGACCTCAGAATGGGGATCCACTATTTCTACCAACGCTGGGCCGGGGATGACGGAACGCCCTTCGCACCGATACGCGGGATCGTAGACGACCTGCCCGGCCGCCTCCGCACGCAACAACTAATCGCCCGCGGCACCCTGCCCGCGGAGTACATCACCCCGCATGTGCATACGATCGGGATCTCGGCCAACTACTTCGATGCGGATTGGACACTGGCAACTCTGCGAGTCGAAAGTGTGCTCGACCTCGACCTTCCGCTATTCGATCGGAGCAAGGCCACGACCCTGGCCCCCCTCCTCCCGGGCGTCAGTACTCGGGACTATTGGAAGGCGATGGTGGCCATGGATCGCGCCGTCGTCCCGCCCGGGTTCAACGGATCGCCCATCTTCTTCACCTGGCAGGCCTACGTTCATCATCTCATCGGTAGCGTCCGCACGCTGACAGGCCCGCTCGATCTCCCAACCGCGGGACAACGCTCGCGCCCCTTCTGTGGGGCCGAGCCACCCGATCCGTGCGACGACCCTTCGGGCAGCGGCTCGTTCCGGGACAACGTACATCGGTGGGAGGCCCTCCTCACATTCGCCGCGCTCACGTTTCTGAGAAACGGCGCCGTCGTGCCGGTCGTCGGTATCGTCCTCGACCCCGTCAACAGCTACGCGATGAATCTCTTCTGGAGCCTCGACTACGCCTGGAACAAGCACGTCACACTGAACGTCACGCAGCGCTTCTTCACTTCCGCCCAGGACGACATCCAGAAAGGGCCGTTCGACCCCTGGAACATCGGCACGCAACGCGGTCGCTCGGAAACGGGCCTGCGCATTTCGTACGCGTTGTAGTAGGTGCGAGCGAACGGCTGCTTATCGGTTCAGTCTGACGCACCTTCCTACTGCGGCGGCCCGATCAGTTGACTACCGAATTCCCCGCTGCGAGCATTCTCCGTGGGAGAACCGCCATGGGCAAATTGCACGGGCTCTTACACGCAGTCGCTCTCGTCGCCGTTCTGACGTTCGGCATGGCTGTACAGGCGGAAGCGTTCAATCGCTGCCTGCTCGGGAAGCAGCTCTGCGTCCGGAAGAAGGTCACCGCATTGCTGCGCTGCCATGAGAAGGCCGAACGATCGAGCCTTCCCGCGGACCATGCGGCCGTCGTCCGCTGCATCCGAAGGGCAAAGCTCAAGTTCGAAGGCTCGCCAAACAAACCGGAGAACGGCTGCTTCGCACGGCTCGAGGCGAAACAGCGGTCGAGCGGAGACGGAGCGAGCTGCCCGACCACCGATGACCGCGACGAGCTGGAGACAGTGGTGGACACGTTCGTGGTCAACATCCTTTCCCGGCTGCGTACGGGGGTTCCGTTCCCAATCCCGCTTCCTGAAAGCCTCTGCGACGACGGCGTGGACAACGATCTCGACGGCCTGCCTGATTGTCGTGACGAGGACTGCGGCGATGATGCCGCGTGTCCGTGCGGCGTGAGTCCGGTCGACTGCAGCCTTTCAGCAGCCTGCCACTCCGGCTTTGTCTGCGATCACTTCGCTGGCGGACCGGCGGAGTGCTTTTGCCCGCTCGAAGCGCCGTTCACGTATTTTTGCAACCTACTACCAGGCGGGAAGTGCAGACTGCCGTAAGGCGAACGAGCCCGTCGCCGCACGGCCCTCTGATCGTCCACGGGAGCGTCGGAAGTCCAGCCTACCAGCGCTTGAGAGAGGTGATCCATGGGGAGGAAAGGCAGTCGGGTTCATTCGGACGTTCACGCGGGGCTGCAAGCGAAACGCTGTGCGACACGTGGACGAGGGGAAGAGGGTGACCGAGGTAGCGCGCGATCTCAGCATCGCGCGGAGCCTGTTGCAACGCTGGCGGGAGCAGCTCGTAGGCGGCGTGGTCGCGCCCACGCCAGCGCTACCGCGACAACGCGGCACGAACGACCGCGTCCGTGGGCTCGGGCAACGCTTACGTGACGTGACCGAAAAGCGAGACGTCTGCGTCGCGGATATCGAGGATTGCTTCGTCTTCAAGGGGTCCGCCCCCAACTTCGTGTGCGCCCCCTCGGAGGATGGCACCCGGGATTGTTCGTTCCACTAGACGCACCAGGTTCCCCGCGCCACGGTACAACGATCAGTCGACGGGTCGCGTAGCGTGACGTAGGGGACGTCGGTGGCGGCGGAGCGCCGCACGCGCGAAGCGCTCCGCTGCCTGTGAGACAGACGCATCCGGCTCTTCCGGAATCACAGGGAGTCCGTGAGTCAGAACGAAACACCTTCTGAAAGCGCGTCGCCGCGTTCACAGAACCCGAATGGTCGGTACCGGGACCGAATTTTTCGATTGTATTGAAACGGAACAGAACGAGGCGCCGACACGATCATTTCGTTGACGAGCGAAAAACTCGTGTGTCAGGTGGGTAACGGTATGATCCATTTCCCGCATCGGAGGACACTCATGCGCGCCATCGTCAGCGTCCCTCTCCGCCACGCCCACGCAACCATCCGGAATCCTCACGACCGCACCAATACCAACGAGTGGAATCTCAAGAATCTTGCCGGGCGACTGGCGATTGCAGCAGTCGGGGTTTTTTGTTTCGCGGCAAGCTTCACGCCGAACTCCGCTGCCGCGGCGACCGACGAGGAGCGCTGCCTGCAGACCTCGGTCAAGGCTTCTGGGCAGTACTTCAAATGCATCGCGCGGCGGAACGCCAAGGCTATTCTGAATGGCACGACCCCGGACTTGACCCGCTGCGACACGCGGCTCCAAGGGAAGCTCGACGCGCTGGCCTCCAGGTACGGGCTCGCCTGCCCGGACTTCGATCAGATCGGCGTGCCGAGCCAGCTCACGACCTGCCTGGAGGACGTCACGGCTGACCTGACCGCCGACCGTTCCGTCAACATTGTTTTCGTGTCGAGCTCGAAGCACTCGGCGGGCAGCATCAACGGGTGGACGGGCCAATGTAACGCCCGGGCGCAGGAAGCCGGGCTCCCGGGGGTCGGCACCTACAAGGCATGGGTCTCCCGAGGACCAGACACAGAAGCGCGCGATGTCCTGGTGCACTCACCGCGCCCGTACGTGCGCGTCGATGGAGTCCGCATCGCCGACGATTGGGATGATCTCATCGATGGGAGCCTCCACGCGCCAATCAGCTTCTACGAAACCGGGGAGCTGGTCGTGAACACCACCCACGTCTGGACGGGCACGCGCGCCGACGGCTCGCTGGCAACCAACGAGGGCGGATTCGACCTGGCCTGTCTGCACTGGGCCAACGAACATATCGGGACGCCGGTGGTCGTCGGTGATGTGCACGACGCGGGCCCCGGGTGGACCGAGGGGGACATCGTCGGGTGCAACGGCTTTCGCAGCGTCTACTGTATCCAGCAACACGCGACAGCGACGCCGACGGCCACTCCGACGCCGACACCCACCCCGACCCCAACCGCGCCTCCCGTCAACTTCATCTTCGTATCGAGCTCGAAGCACTCAGCGGGCAGCATCAACGGGTGGTCGGGCCAATGTAACGCCCGGGCGCAGGAAGCCGGGCTCCCGGGGGTCGGCACCTACAAGGCATGGGTCTCCAGAGGACCTGACACGGAAGCACGCGATGTTCTGGTGCACTCACCCCTCCCCTACGTGCGCGTGGATGGCGTCCGCGTTGCCGACAATTGGGACGACCTCGTCGATGGGACCCTCCAGGCACCCATCAGCTTCTACGAAACCGGGGAGCTGGTCGTAAACACCACCCACGTCTGGACGGGGACGCGCGCCGACGGCTCCCTGGCAACGAACGCGGGCGGATTCGACCTGGCCTGTCTGCATTGGGCCAACGAACATAGCGGGACGCCCGCTGTCGTCGGCGATGTGCACGACGCTGGCCTGGGATGGAGCGAGGGGGACATCGTCGGATGCAACGGCTTTCGCAGCGTCTACTGTATCCAGCAGCAAGAGCCGTGAGGGAAGCGCGCACCGTCGCATACGGGCCACCCGAATTGCCGAACAGAGCAGAGAGGGGCCTTATGAGGACGACGATCGCAGCGTTGATCTGCTTCATGCTCGCAGCCCCCGGCTGCAGGGCAACCGACAAGGTGCAGGAGGGCACGCTTGTACCGTTCGAGCTCTCGGTTGATCCACGGGTGTTCGACCGGGACCCCGCCACGAGTCGGAATGTCGTGACCGTTGCGGCATCGTTCGGGACCCAAGTTCCGATGACCTGTGCTCCCCTCATCGAACGGGGGATCATGCTGCGCCTGTACGACCCGAAGCTCCTCGGCGGCGAACCGAATATCAACACCAAGTACTTGGCGCAGCAATTGACCGCGCTGCCAGCGCCCACCGATCCGGTTTCGCCCACCAGCAAGATGGAAATCGTCCTGGGGCCACTCAAGGTCCCTCACGACGCCCCTGACAGCGTGTTCCTTGGAGTCTGGAATTGGTGCAACTCCCAATGGGACGAGGGGCAGGGCAAAGCGCTTATGGGCGAGAAGGAATTCGGTGCGTTCATCGGCGGTGCGCTCTATGATTTCGTCTGCCCCGGGGGAACTGACCAGCTCTGCGGGTACCGCCGACAGTGACGATTCCGCCTCGCCGCCGTCCGCTCGGCCGTTGATCGGCTTCCAGACTCCTTCGGATGCCACCAATCCGAAAGGAGTCTTCAAGTGTTGTAGTGCCGACCCGGTGTGCGCAATTTCCTTTCGGCCGGCGGAGAAACTTCCAAATCTGCGCCAGGGTGGCGCAAGATTCGTCGGCAAACCCTGTTGACCCGCCGGAGGCAGGTCACGCATCTTGTGGGGGCGTCGTAGACGGCAAGGGCGCCGCCCACGCCACGCTGTGTCGCCGAGGGGCTCGAGGTAATTCTCGGGCCCCTTTTTTTGGGGCGCGCTCACCTCGGTCCACGTACGGTTGGTATTCGCCGCTTGGCCCGTGATACCGAACGCTCGGACTCATGCAGAAGCATTCGATAGTGTTCCGATTGTCACACCAACCGTCCAATCCAAGCGATACGCCACAGAACGCGAGGCGACGGTGACCCTGCAGGACTGGGGTTCCATCGGAGAATTGGTCGGCGGCGTCGCGGTGATCGTGACGCTGATCTATCTCGCGGTCCAGTTGCGCCAATACGCTCTGGGGATCAACTCAGCCACCTTTCACGCGATCATGCAGGGCTTCAACCAGCTCAACACCATGTTCGTGCGCGACCCCGCGCTTGCGGACGTGTACAGCCGTGGAATGGCGGATCCTGCGTCGCTGAGTTCAGCGGAGCGGTACCAGTTCGTCTGGCTCACGCGTTGTTACGTGAACATCTACGAGAACCTCTATCAGCAGTTCGCGCGCGGGGCGTGCCCGGAGGCGTACTGGATCCGATACGCGCGCGAACTCAAGCAGACGCTCGACTCTCCCGGGGGGCGTCAGTTCCGGACGACGAACACGACCTACGAAGACCTCTACGCCTACGTCGATCAGATGCCGTCGAATACAGGTCCCGCGTACGATATGGCACTCGCACCCGCCGACGTGGTCGAACAGCAGGAATCCAACCCGCGCGCCGTCTAGCACTCCGCGGCAGCGGGCGTGCTTGCGTGGTGGCGCCCTGGCGTACGATAAGCCCCTGACCATGAGGCGTCCCAGCCGCGGTGCCATGTCGGCACACGTCCTTGAACGTCGGTCCGTGAGGCGGCGGAAGTGACGATTCAGGACCTCGGAAGTATCGGCGAGCTACTTGCGGCGATCGCGACCATCGCCACGCTCATTTACCTGGCGCTGCAGATCAAAGGGAGCGCCGCGGCCACACGGGCGGAAGCGCGCCGAGCTCTGGACACAAGCGGAAACGAGATCGTCAGGCAGATCGCAAGCGAGCCCGAACTCTCCCAGCTATTCATGCGTGGGCTCGCAAAGCCGGATGCCCTCGATCCCGAGCAGGCCTTCCGATTCCGCCTGCTCATGAGTCAGTTCTTCTTCTCGCAACTTACGGCATGGAAAGAAGTGCGTCTGGGCACGATGACGGAACGCCAGCTTGCTGAGAACCTCGAACGCAATCGAACTCTCCAAGAGACCCGAGGCGGCAGGGCGTGGTGGCGTGAGAACTCCAACCTGTTTTCCGAGGAGTTTCGCGACTACCTCGAGGCGCAACTCCCCCGACTGAAGCGATGATCGAGCGCGCGTCCTCATCGAGACCTGAGCACGCAGTCGAGACTAGGCGGTGCATGTGACGCTTCAAGATCTTGCAGCATTGGCGAGTTCGTCGCCGCGATCGCCACGCTAGTCACCCTCATCTGAAGAACGGCACCTTCGACCCGGAAGCCTGGACAGGGTATCGGAACTCGATCGTACAAGAAATTCTCGGGGGGCCGGCCTTCCGCGCAATGTGGTCTCTGCAACGAAGCGTGTTCTCGCCCTCGTTCGTAAACTTCATGGTCGAGCGGGCCCAGGTGGCGATAGCTCGCGAGGAGCAGTCCGCTTCCGACGACCTCGCGAAGCTTTGGAAGGAAGCTCTCGGCAACGAGTGAACGGACGGGATGGTCGTTGTCGGACGCTGGCGCCAGGACGCCCGTATTCGTAGCGGTGCGGTGAGGGTGGTGGCGATGCTACGCCTGCGTCGGTGCCGGTCATCTCGACGTTCTTCGGTATCGTCGTACGAATGTTGTATCGAGAGCACGAACCGGCCCACTTTCACGCGGAGTATCAGGGTCAGGTGGGCAAGTTCGACTTCGCGGGAAGGATGATCGTTGGTGACATCCGGTCGAACACCGCGCAGCGCCTGGTTCGCAAGTGGGCGCTGCAGCACTCCTCAGAGCTTCAGGCGAATTGGGAGAAGATGCACGCTGGCGAGCCCCTAGACCGGATCGCCCCGTTGGTGTGAGAATGGGGCCGTGGTCATCCCGAACGTCATCGAAGCAGAGTACCAGGGGGACTTCCGCATCCAACTGAAGTTCGGCGACGGTGCAGTTGGGACGGTCGATTTCTCGCAGTGGTTGCACGGGCCTGTCTTCGAACCGCTGAAGGATCTGGAATTCTTCCAGCAGTTCTTCCTCGACGGGGGCACGGTGGTGTGGCCGAATGGCGCCGACATCGCGCCCGAGACGCTCTACCAACAGCTTCGGACACCGGGTACGGCTTAGGCCGCGCTTGCTTCAAACTGCGCTGGGCGCCTTCGCGCAATTCTCACGACGAGTCGGAACTGGAGCGGGGAGGCGCCCGGCCCCGCCACGTCAGGCGGGGCGGCGCGCGTACGCGATGGCCAGGAACAGCACGATGGAAAGCCATCCGTTGGTCATCGGTGGCTCCAGCATGGCCATCAGCGCCACTGTGGCGAGCATCGCGAACTGATCGGCGGTTGGCGACTGTTTCCGCGGGCTCGCGCTCCGGAACTCTCGCCAGGCGCGTACGAACACGACGCGCGCCCACCACCCGAGGCAGAGCAGCCCCAGCACGCCCGTGCCCACGAAGACGTCGACGATCTGGTTCCCCGAATGGTGGAAGAAGGCGCGACGGCCGTAGAGTTCGTTGAAGCGATCTGGGAAGCGCTCCTCGAGGTTGCCCATTCCGTATCCGATACCGAGAACGGGGTCCTCGACGCCGAGTGTCACGGCGGTGTGCAGAATGCGCAGGCGATCGGTGTCTCCAGTCGCGCGCGTACCGAGCCACTGGTCGGGACGCTGCACGGCGACGAAGACCAGCGCCCCGGCTGCGGCCACGAGCAACATGCGTCTGCGGTGGGGGTGGTGCCAGAGCACGAGGATGGTGCCCACCATCAGGCCGAGGGCGGCGCTCCGCGAAAACGTGAGCAGGGCTCCGGTAACCGCGGCGGCGAAGTACCCGCTTGCGACGAGGGCGCGGCCCCGGGATGCGGCGAGCGCCTCGGCGAGAAAGAGCGGCGCGACCATGGCGAAGAAGTATCCCAGGGGATTGGGGTTCCCGGTCACGAGCCTGTACCGGCTGAATTGGGAGAACTCGAACACTTCGGGATTGCGCAGGACCTCGTGCGCGATCATCAACAGCGCCATGGCCCCGAAGTAGTGCAGGAACAAGTGGCGGCGCTCGGCCGGATAGAACAGCGCCCTACCGATTGCCCCGAGCCCGATCGCGGCCCAGAGGTTCCGGATGTCCCCAAAGTGCCCACCCCCGAACACGACCGAGACGATCGCAACGACGAAGAAGACCGCAAGTGGAGCATCGGCCGCGTCCCAGCGATACGGGACGACACGGCGGAACGACGGCAGCAGCAACGAGATCATCCAGACCGCCACCGTCGTGCGCGCGACCTCCTTGTAACGGACGCGAAACTCGAACCCGGCGATCGTGCCTTCGAGCGATCCGACGACCGCGAGGGCGAGCACGGCGGCAAGCGCAACGAGGAAACCGGTGGCGACGAGGGTATCGCGCCTGGCGGACGGCGTTGGCGGCATGGGCGATGGTGCTCCTACCACGTCACGGCAGGAGACGCTCGCGTTCGAGCATGGCGAGAATCTCCCGGGTCAACACTTCCTGGCCAGCAACCGCAAGGTGGGGATCACCGTCGAGCCGCACCTGTCGCCCCGCACGCTGGGCCCGGCCGAGAGCCGGCCCGCTGTCGAGACACGGCAGGCGCCACGAGGAACAACGCGCGGTCAACCACTGGCGCATGGGCTCGGGCATGGCCTCCATCACGATCGCGAAGCGCGCGCCATCGGCGTGCACGCTGGCGGCCAGCCTCTGGAGCAGCGCCTCGGTCAGGGACCAGGCCTCGCTGTCGCCTGCCGGCGCGGCAGGGACGAATCCCTGCGTGGCGCCCTCGACCGGTATGACCGGCGCCAGCCCATCCGATACGGGTTCCTGCGCGGCACCTGCCATCGGCTCGGCATGACCTACCTCGGCGAGAGATGCCCGCTCCGCACTACCGCCCGACTGGTCCACGGACGCAGACCCGGCATCGACGGCCTTCGGTTCGCGCGCGACCGGCGCACGGAAGGAGTGCTCCACGACCGACGCCAGGTAGTTCACCTGCGCGAAGAGGCGCGAATGAGCCTGCAGCCACTGCTGGGCCCTGGTCTTTCGTCGCGGCACGGGGACGTTGCCGAGCGCGAGCTTGCCGTCCTCGACCCGGAACCGGGGGACGCGCCGCGAGATGTTGTCGGTCGGATCGTTCGGCGACATCACGAGCAGCACCAGGTCGGCGCCGTATCGCCGGCCGTCGCGCTCGTAGTAGAGGAGTTCCTGCGCGGTCGAGTACCCAGGCACGCCGGCATTAATGACGTCGGTATCGGGTAGTGCCGCTTCGAGCCGTTCGGTGAAGCACTCCTCGTGCTCGACGCCCCAGCACCACGCCACCGAATCCCCGAGGACGAGAATGCGCCGTTGCCCCGGCGCCGGTGCGCGCGGATACTCACGATCTCTGAGACCGTCCGCGTTGTGCACGACGCCCACCGAGAAATGCTGGCCCTTGAAGACCGTGGTGCGATCGGGAGCGAGCTTCCAGCCGAGTTCGGGGTCGTACACCGTGAACCCGGCGATCGAGTGGTACGAGGCGGTCTCGACCTTCAGCAGGCGCAGCGACACCTCGAGCACGCCGGCCGTGAGCACCGTGGCTCCGAGCACGAGGGCGACGCGCTCCAGCAGTATCCGACGACGACTCATGCGAGCGGTCTCAGTGCCATTGCGCGAAGACGGCCGCAATCTCCGCCTCGTCCGCCCTCCGCACACTCCCGAACGACGAGAGGATCCAGCGCCCGCCCCGCGAGACCGACGTCGCCTTGACCCTCCCGCGTAGAAATGCGAACCGATCTAGTGAAACGCGTCGGCGCGCTCCGAGCGCTTGTCGGGTCCCGTATCTTCCAACCGTCGAAAGGAACGAGCATGAGCAAGTGGGCATCGCGGGCAGTGGTTGTGGGAGTCACGTTCTTCGGGCTGTCGCTCTTCATGGCGGCGAGCGCACGCGCGGACGAGACCTGCATGTCGCCCTACATGGCGAAGATCGTTGGCCAGGAGGACTTCGTCTACGTGTGGACGCTCGGCGCCGAAGGCGTCGGCGACGAGCAGGACAAGCTGGTCACGATCGACGTCAATCCCGACTCGAAGCAGTACGGCACAGTCGTAGCGTCACTCTCCGTCGGCGGGCGGAACGAGGCGCACCACTCGGGCCTGACCGACGATCGGCGCTACCTCTGGGCCTCGGGACTCGACACCAACAAGATCTTCATCTTCGACATCCACAGCAATCCGGCCAAGCCGACGCTCCACAAGAGCATCGACGACTTCGTCAAGGTGAGCGGTGGCGTCGTCGGGCCGCATACGAACTACGCCCTCCCCGGCCGCATGATGCTGACCGGCCTCTCCAACAACAAAGATCACGGCGGCCGGACAGGCATGGTCGAATACACGAACGACGGCGCCTACGTCACGACCCACTGGATGCCCACCGACGAGGAACTCGGCGGCGCGACGAAGAGCGGCAAATTCGCTGACGGCTACGGCTACGACTTCCGCGTGCTCCCACGACGGAACGCCATGCTGACGTCGTCGTTCACGGGCTGGAACAACTACATGATGAACCTCGGCAAGATGATGGGCGACCCCGAAGCGATGAAGCGCTTCGGCAACACGATGGTCGTCTGGGATCTGCACACCCGGAAGCCGAAGCAGGTCCTCGACGTGCCAGGTGCGCCGCTCGAAATCCGCTGCGCCTGGGGTCCCCACAACAACTACTGCTTCACGGCCACTGCCCTCACGTCGAAGCTCTGGCTCGCCTACGAGGACGACGACGGCACGTGGAAGGCCAAGGAGATCGCCGACATTGCCGACGCGTCGAAGATCCCGCTTCCGGTCGACATGTCGATCACCGCCGATGATCAACTGCTCTGGGTGAACACCTGGAACGACGGCATGACCCGCCTCTTCGACGTTTCGAACCCGCACGAGCCCAAGGAGATCTACACCGAGAAGATCGGCGCCCAGGTGAACATGCTGTCGCAGAGCTGGGACGGGAAGCGCGTGTATTACACGTCGTCGTTGCTCGCGAACTGGGACAAGACCGACGGGCCCGAGGGCGACGTGCAGTACTTCAAGGCGTTCACGTTCGACGGGAAGAAGCTGACCCCGACCTTCGCGATCGACTTCACCGCCGAGAAGCTCGGGAGCCCGCATCAGATGCGCTTCGGCGCGCGCGCGCTCTACGGAACGGCCGCTGACGCGAAGGCGCGCCCGGCCCGGGTGGCCGCGCGCTAGCCGGGGACGAGATTCGCGCCCACGACGGCGCAGACGGAACTGCTGGCCTCCACATGATGGTCCACTGCACGTGGCGGGCGGGGCTCGTGGCGCTCCTGGTCACGAGCCTCGTCACCGCGGCCGCCGCGCACTCGCCGAAGACGACACCCGGCGAGGCCGCCCCGGTCGTGCTGGCGCCGGGATGGACGCCCCTCACCTTCGATCCTCCCGCGCCCGGCACCTACGAATTGCCGCCGCTCGGGAAGGCCATCGACGCCCCGGTACTGACGAGCGACGGCGAAGCGACGACCCTGCACGCGCTCTACGGACGTGGCCTCGCCCTCCTGAGTTTCGTCTACACGACCTGCCCCGACGTCAACGGCTGCCCGCTTGCGACAGCGGTGCTCGCGAAACTGCACCGACGCCTCGCCGATGATGCCGTCCTCCGCAACCAGGTGACCCTCCTCAGCCTCAGCGTGGATCCGATCCGCGATACACCCACGGTGATGCGCGAGTATGGTGCCGGCCTCGTGGTCGAGCCTCGCACACAGCATGACCGCGCAGGGCGGAACGCGCTCGGCACACCATCCGGCTACGCGCTCCGGACCATCGCGACCGACGTACCGTCCGCGGCGCCGGCCAACGCGCCCGTCATGTGGCGCTTTCTCACCACCGCCTCGGAGACGGCGCTCGCGCCCATCCTTGCCGGCTACGACCAGGCGATCTCGAAAGACTACGACGCCGACGGGACCTTCCTCGGCACGATCTCCCACGTCCTCCGCGTCGTCCTGATCGATCGCGCCCGGCGCATCCGGAACATCTACAGCGTCTCGTTCCTCCACGCCGACACCGTCCTGACCGATCTACGAACGCTCCTGGCCGAAGGCGACGCGCCCGGCCCCGCACGCGCGCCCGCACCACACGACGACACACCGGAGCACGCCCACGGCACCGATGTTGCCCGTGCCGCCGCCCTCCCCGGATCGCTGCAAGGTGCGGGAGACGACAAGGCGGGGTACGAGCACGACACCTACCAGACACGCTCGCGCGACCTCGCTCGCCGCCGCGGCACGCCCACCGATCTCCTCGCCCTCGCCCGGACACCGCCGCGCGGCCTTCCCGCGGTCCCGGTACCGGGCGACAATCCCCTGACGGCGGCCAAGATCGCGCTCGGCCGCAAGCTCTTCTTCGACCGGCGCCTGTCCTTGAACGACACGGTCTCGTGCGCCATGTGCCACGTCCCCGAGCAGGGCTTCGCCAGCAACGAGTTGCAAACGGCGGTCGGGATCGAAGGACGGACCGTGCGCCGGAACGCCCCCACCATCTACAACGTCGGCTACCTGCCACGACTGTTTCACGACGGCCGCGAGCACAGTCTCGAACAACAGATCTGGGGCCCCCTCCTGGCCCAGAACGAGATGGGGAACCCGTCCGTCGGGCACGTGGTCGAGACCCTTCAAAGCCTTGCCGACTACGGCGGCCGCTTCGAAGCGGCGTTTGCCGGCCGCGGCCCCGACATGCTGACGATCGGGGCGGCGATTGCGAGCTACGAGCGGACGCTCGTCTCGGCCGATGCCCCCTTCGACCGCTGGCGCTTCGCGAACGAATCCGACGCACTCACCCCGGCCGCACGCCGCGGGTTCGCGCTCTTCACGGGCAAAGGGCAGTGCGCCATGTGCCACACGATCGGCAAGGCCACGGCGCTGTTCACCGACGGCGAGTTGCACGATACCGGCATTGGCTACCGCGCCTCGATGACGCCGGAGCCCGCGACGCGCCAGGTACAGGTCGCGCCCGGCGTGACGCTCGACGTCGATACCGCAAGTTTCGCCGCCGCAGCGGAACCTCCACCGAGCGATCTCGGTCGCTACGAGATCACGCAGGATCCCGCGGATCGCTGGCAGTACCGCACGCCGACGCTCCGAAACGTCGCCTTGACCGCCCCGTACATGCACGACGGCTCGCTCGCGACTCTCCGCGAGGTCGTGGAGTTCTATGACGCCGGCGGCGTCCCGCACGAGCTCCTCGATCCACGCATCCACCCGCTCGGACTCGACGCGTCGGCCATCGACGATCTGGTGGCGTTCCTGACGTCGCTTACCGGGGCGAACGTCGACACGCTCGTGGCCGACGCCTTCGCAGCGCCAGTGGGCGACGCCGACGCCGCAACGTCCGTATCCCCGCCGTCCCCCTGACCGGCACTCCGATACCGCATCGGGAGGCCGCGGATCTCCGCCGTGGCTCGCGCCTGCGGGCGGGCCTGAGTTCTACCCACACTGACGCGGGCACCCTATCGAGCAGGGCGACGATCAACGCCCTCCGCCCATGATGTTTGTCATCTCTCGATACCGGTGTGCTCGTGCATTCCCAGCAATGACTAGACACCGCGAGCAGGATTCCGATTCCTGAGAGCGAAGAAGTTGTGACACGCGGCCACGTCACGGGCGATCTTGCGCTCGAGGGCCGCAAGTGAGTCCAACTCCTGCTCGCTCGAAACGCGACACAGCAGGCGCACCGTCAGCAGCGCTCCGTAGATGTCGGCGTCAAAGTCGAACAGATGCGTCTCGAGCCGTGCGACCGTACCCCCGACGGAGGGGCACACCCCAAGGTGGGCACAGCCCTGGTAGACACGATCAAGCCCCGTAATCTCGGCAGCGTAGGAGCCAGCGAGCGGCGAAGGGCAGTCGGCCAGTGCGATATTGGCCGTCGGCGCGCCAAGCGCACGTCCGAGCTTCCGACCGTGTTGCACGTAGCCCGAGATCACGACCGGTGCCGCGAGGGCCTCGCACGACCCACCGATGAACCGAGGCGGATGCTCGGTATCGACCCTCGACACATCGCGTCGAACGAAACGGTCCATGAGTAAAAGCAGATCCCGTGCCGCGTGCCAGCCTCAGAAAGCGAGAGCAGAGCGGGCCGGCGTTTCGCGTGGCGACCGTACCGCGATGCGCGCGGAACGCCACGACCGCGCGAACCCCTGGCCACGTTCTTGCAACGACCGATGGACAAAAAGACCAGGCGTCCCCTCTCCTCGCCTCAGCGCTGATGGCGAGCTCGGACAAGGAAAACACACATCATGATCCCGCCAGACATCGACTACGACCTGAGCGAGGAAGAGCGCGCGATCCGCGACACCGTGCACAGGTTCGCCGCGGAAGTCCTGCGCCCCGCCGGGCAGAAGCTCGACCGCCTTTCCGCCGAGGACGTCATCGCCAGCAACTCGTTGGTGTGGTCGGTGCACGAGCAGTGGGACGCGCTCGGGGTTCGGCTGTTTACGGCAGAGGACACCGGGTTCAGCCCCGAGCAACTCGCGCGCCTCGGTTGTCTCGTCAACGAGGAACTCGGCTGGGGCGATTCCGGCCTCGCCATCAGCATCGGCGCTGCCGAGTTTCCCGCCATGCTGGCGCAAGCATCGCAGAACCCGGAGCTGAAGGAGATCTTTTCACCGAGCCGCGTCGGGTGCTGGGCGATTACCGAACCTGATCACGGGAGCGACGAGCTCGACTTCCACGACGATCCGAACCGCCCCGCCCTGCGCAAGCCGAACTGTATCGCCAAACGCAGCGGCGACGACTACGTCGTCAATGGACAGAAGGCCGCCTGGGTCTCGAACGGCACCATCGCCGAGACGGCGGCGCTCTACACCGCGGTCGATAACGGCGATGGATCGACCGGATGCGGAGTCCTGCTCATCGACCTGTCGTCAGCGGGCGTCACGCGCGGCAAGCCGCTCGAGAAGCTCGGGCAGCGCCCACTGCCGCAGGGCGAGCTGTTCTTCGAGGACGTGTGCGTCCCCGCGAGCCATCTGGTCGTCGAGCCCGCGGTGTACCCGATGATGATGGAGATGACGCTCGCTACCGCGAACGGATTCATGGGCGCCACCTTCGTCGGCATGGCGCGCGCCGCGTACGAGTTTGCGTTGGCGTACGCGCACGAGCGGAAGCAAGGCGGCATTGCCATCTTCGGCCATCAGAGCGTGAAGGGTCGATTGTTCGAGATGTTCCGTCAGATCGAGGCCGCCCGCGCGCTGAACCGGCGCGTGATGCTCTACAACACCGTGCATTCGCCACTGCTGGGCAACGGCGACGCGATGCCGGCCGTGCAGTATGCGATCGCCTCCAAGATCACGTCGACGCAAACGGCATTCGATGTCGCCTCGGAGGCCCTGCAGATCTTCGGCGGCAACGGGCTCAGTCGAGAGTACCCCATCGAGAAGCTGCTGCGCGACGCCCGAGCATCGCTGATCGAGGACGGCTGCAACGAGGTGCTCGCACTACACGCCGCGGACAAGCTCTAGCGTGAGCCCTGCGAACTGACTTCGGGGAGGACACCATGGAACTCAAGGAAGTGATCGGACGCCGCCGCTCCATCAGATTCCTGCGGCCGTATCAGCCAGTCGAGCCGGAAAAGATTCAACGCATGCTCGAAGCCGCGCGACTCGCCTCTCACTGGGGGAACGTGCAGAGCCTGCGAGCGTTGGTCGTCCTGCGCGACAGCGCGCCCCAGGAGACGCTCGACGCCATCCAGGCCCCGGTGGCCGGCTGGCAACTACGCCTCGCTCCCGTCATCATCGTCTGGTACATCGAGACGGCAGCGATCGACGAGCAGGATGATCGCCTGCGCGAACTCATGCACGCCGGCGCGCTCGGGTTCGGCGACATCGACACGAAGCTGAAGGCGCTCGAGGAGCAGCTCATCCCGATCTTCTCCGGCATTCGCGAAACGCTGAAGGAGCCGGGGCTCGGTGAAGTCGACTGCGGCCAGGGCATCGCCCAGGCGACGCTCGTGGCGTACGAAGAGGGACTCGGCACGTGCTGTATCGGCACCCCGTTCGGCGATCAGATCGTCAAAGCCCTCGGTCTCCCGGAGAGCTGCCGACTGCTGGTGCTGCAGACCGTGGGCTACGCCGCCGAGCACTGGGAAGCCGGTGGCCAACGCCCGCGCCAACCCTTCGAGAAGCTCTTCCAGCTGAACTCCTACGATGCGCCTTTTCCGCGGAGCGAGGCTGTGGTGAGCGATCTGCGTGCGAAAGCCATGTTCACCCGCGCCGCACCACTGCCGCATCGCGAGGACGAGCTCGCCTACCTGCAACGCGCGCTCGCGCTCGACCCACCGGGACTCATCTAGCGCGGACAGAAGGAGCACCCGATCATGCGACTCAACGCCTATGTCGCCGGCGTGGGAATGACTCACTTCGGCAAGCATCTGGATACGGGGCTGAAGGCGCTCGGCGCCGAGGCGGTGCGCGCGGCGCTGAAGGATGCCAACATCGAGGCTTCCGATCTCGAGGCCGCCTGGGTCGGCAATGCCGCCGCCGGTGTCATCACCGGGCAGGAGTCGATTCGCGGCGAAGTGATCCTACGGAGCCTCGGCATCGGACGCCTGCCGGTCGTCAATGTGGAGAACGCCTGCGCCAGCGCCTCGACGGCGCTGAACCAGGCCGCCGCCATGGTGTCGGCGGGACTCTACGACGTGGTCCTCGCGGTCGGCGCCGAGAAGCTCTACCACCCGGACAAACAGCGCACATTCCGCGCTTTCAGTGGCGCCGTCGATGTCGAGGCACTCGCCGACATCCTGGCGGGCTTGAAGAAGAACGCCGAAGCGGGAGGTGCCAGTTCGGCCGCATCCGGCGCCGGCGAGAAGCGGTCGATGTTCATGGACATCTATGCTGCGGCGGCGCGCCAGCACATGGAACGCTTCGGCACGACCGCCGCACAGTTCGCTGGCATCTCGGCCAAGAACTCGTACCACGGCAGCTTGAATCCGCGCGCGCAGTTCCGTGAGCGCCTGACCGTCGAACAGGTGCTCCAGGCACCGATGATCGCCGAACCACTGACGCGCCCGATGTGCTCCCCCGTCGGCGACGGCGCCGCCGCCGTCGTCCTGGTGAGCGAACGCAAAGCACGCGAGCTCGGCCTGCGGCAGCCGATCCGTATCCGCGCGAGCGTCCTGCGCTCGGGCTGGGATCATGCCCTCGAAGAGGACGGCCTCTCCGAGACCTGCACCCGCGAGGCCTACGAGGAAGCCGGTATCGGACCGGCTGATGTCAGCGTCATCGAGCTACACGACGCGTCCGCACCCGCGGAATTGATGGCCTACGAGTCGCTCGGACTCTGCGCCAAAGGCGACGGCGGCAAACTCGTCGATGACGGCACAACTGCGCTCGGCGGGCGACTTCCCGTCAACACGTCCGGCGGCCTCCTCCGCAAGGGCCACCCGGTTGGCGCCACCGGCATCGCGCAGATCGTCGAGCTTACCGAACAACTGCAGGGACGTGCCGGCGAACGGCAGGTCGAGGGCGCTCGCGTGGCACTGGCACACAACGGCGGCGGCAACATCGGCATCGACGCCGCCGCGCTCTGTGTCACCGTGCTCTCCCGATGACCTCTCTCCATGCGTGAACGCAACGACACAATCCTGGCGGACATGATCGCCACCCGCTCCGAGCGGGCACCCGACCACGCGGTGGTCACCTTCGAAAATGCCGGCCAACGCGACGACGAGGTTCGGACCTATGCCGACCTGTGGGCCAACGCCAACCGCATCGCCGCCGGCCTGATCGCCCGTGGCTTGCAGCGGGGAGACCGCTTCGGGCTCCTCATGCGCAACCACCCCGAGTTCATCGAGTGCATGATTGCTGCCTCCATCACCGGGTGTGTCTTCGTGCCGATCGATCCCCGCACGCGCGGCGACAAATTGGCCTACACTCTGCGCAATTCGGAGTGTCGCGGCATCGTCTGCGCCGACTACGCACTCGCACAGATCGCTGACATCCGTGCGGACACGCCAGATCTCGAGTGGGTCGCCGTCCTCGAGAGTCGCGAGGAGCCGGGATCCATGGCGACCGACGCCGTCGCTGGTGCGGAGTCACTCGCCACCATGCTCGACGCGCCGCAACGCTGGATCGACGTGCGCCTCCAGAGTCCGCGTGACCCCTTCGAGATCATCTACAGCTCGGGGACGACTGGCGACCCCAAGGGCGTGGTGTGCTCGAACGAACGCTACGGAATGGCGGTGATGCTCGGCGTGCTCTTCGACCTCCAACCGGATGATCGACCCTACACGGGCCTCTCGCTCACGCACGGCAACGCACAGCTGATGACCTTGGCACCGGCGTTGGGCATGCAGTTGCATGCGACCTTCAGTCGCAAGTTCACGAAGTCGCGATTGTGGGACATCACGCGTAGATACCACTGCACGCTCTTCAACCTCCTCGGGGGCATGGCGACGGCCATCTACAGCGAACCACCTCGTCCCGACGACACCGACAACCCGGTACGCATCGTCGCCAGCGCGGGCATGCCAGCCGGTATCTGGGAGGCGTTCGAGGAACGCTTCAACCTGCGCGTGCTCGAGTGCTACGGCGCCGTCGAGGGCGGGATCGCCGTCAAGCCGGTGGGGGTCGGCCCCGTTGGCAGCTTCGGCAAGCCACCGCCGACGCTGGAAATGAAGATCGTCGACGACGACGGCAACGCGTGTCCGCCTGGTGTTCCGGGCGAGTTGATCTCACGGCCGCTCGGCGGCGAGAAGGCCGAGGTGGAGTACTTCAAAAACAAGGAGGCATCCGAGAAGAAGACCGCCGGCGGCTGGCTCCGGAGCGGAGATGTCTGCCACTGCGATGCGGAGGGGTGGTTCTTCTTCGACTACCGCAAGGGCGGCGGCATTCGGCACAATGGCGACTTCGTGAATCCCGGCTTTGTCGAGAAGGCCGTGGCCGAGCACCCGATGGTCGACGACGTGTTCGTCTACGGTGTGCCGGCGGCGAGTGGCGCCCCGGGAGAAAAGGACGTCGTCGCGGCGCTCGTACCTACCGACCCCGCGGACTTCGATCCCGCAAGCGTCTTCGAGACGTGCCGCGCTCGCCTCGAGGCCAACTTCGTGCCGTCGTACCTGCAGGTCGTCGACGAGATCCCCAAAACCGCCTCCGAGAAGCCGCAGGAGCGCCTCCTGCTCGACCGTTTCGCGCCAGACGGGGATGGTGTCCATCACGACGCGCCACGAAAGGCCGCGGCGCGCTGACGCGACGCCTGACCATTACAGCCGCGCGCTAGGCGCGACCGCTGGCACTACGGTCTACGGTCCGGCATCCGACTCGTACTGACACTCGCACAGGTCGCGGATGTGAGCGACAAGCGCTTCGATCTTCGCGTCACCAAGATGGCCGAACGATTGCATCAGCGGGCTCTTGCCGACGCCCAGGCCGCCCTTCTTGATCATGTCGAAGATGACCTGGTCCGGGATCGTGCTCATGATCGCAGCGCTCGAGAGCTTGCGAGGCTTCGGATTCAGGACGGCGGCACCAGGCCCATCGGCGTTTCCCGTGACGCCGTGGCAGACCGTGCACATCTCGCCGTAGAGCTTCGCGCCCTCGGTCTGCTCGCTCGCATCGACGCTCTGCACGAGTAGCCCGATCAGGAGGACCGCGAGGGAAAGAACTCGAACATCGCTCATGAGCCTGCTCTCCTTACGAGGTCATAGAGTGGTCCCGGCTTTGGATCTTTGCGGCCCACGATGGCGAGGAGCTCATGAAGCGTCAGCACGACGCCGTCGCTCTCCGCCACCAGTTCCCGTGCACGCACCTCCGTGCTCAACGCCGCCACGCCGTGCCCCATCGGGGTCGTGATGTCCTTGCTCACCGCGAAGAAAGCGTCATCGGCCGGGATCCAGCTCTCAGTGTCGTGGTCGTGCACCCAGAACCTCGCCACGACGTCGGGATACGAACCGTGGAACGCCAGCATGTCACCAATGTCGTCGAACCGATGCGAGCGCCCCTGGCGTGTCATCGACGCCGCCGCGAAACGCGGACCTGCGATCTGCATCCGGCAGTGATCGCAGGTGTCCTCGCCGTACTGGATCTCGGGCGGAGTCTCGAGGTCCGGGGCCGACCGACACCCGCCGAGGAAAAGACCGACCGCGACGAGACCGCACAGGATCCACCGTCTCGAGCAACGTGCTTCAAGGCTTCGCAATGATCCCCCTCACGCTTTCCTGAAAATCTTCCTCCAACACATAGTGGTGGTAGATGTGGCGAATGCGCCCATCCCTGCCGATGAAGACGATGATCGGGACGTAGTTGACCTCGTAGTCCCTGAGGAGCTGCGGGTCTTTGCCCGCGAGCATTCGAAACGGCAAGCCGAACTGCTCCTTGTAGCGCCGGATGAGCTTGCCGCCGCTCGCCCACACGTTGACGGTGATGATGGTCAGATCGTCGTCGGCATGCGCCGCATGCGCACGCTTCAGGAACGCGATGACCTGCGTGCAGTAGTGGCACATGTTGTGGGTGAAGTAGAGAATGATCGGTTCCCCGAGCAGGCGCTCGAGATGGTGGACCTCCCCATTCTCATCGGCCAACGAGAAGAGCGGGGGCGATGCACCGACCTCGGCGTCTCCGGCCTCGACCGGGGCCACGTTCGCCAGCGCCGCGAGCAGGAGCGCCAGTACGGCTATGTAACGCGCGCGCGTCATCCCGGCTCTGGGGATCCGCCGCCGGCGCGCCCCTCTGATTCGGAAGACGTCGCGACACCGGTCACGGTGAACGTCACGATGTTCTCGTAGTTCTCGGGGTAGATCAGCGGAAGACCGTCGGCTTCGGCGTAGGCGAACGCGAAAGTCGAGAGCGGGTCGAAGCCCTGTGCCGGATTCAGGCCGATCGAGCGCCCTTCGGAGATCTGGAAGCGGTTGGGCGTGAGGTTGCCAAAGAAGAACCCACGCATGGGCGGATTCTTGTCGGCCTCCGAGACATCCACCGGCACCCACCCAAGTTCCGGATCATAGAAGCTGACCCAGCAGTGGGCCCCGGAGCAGTCGCCACTCAGACGGCCGCTGGCCGCATCGACGCGATCCGCGCTTGACGGATACGGAAGCGGGAAGCCCTGCTGCCACCGTACCGGAATCCCACGCGACACCAACATCGCCATGAACAGGGCGTGATAGTCGTCACACTTGCCGCGCTTGTGCTTCATGATCCAGGCGGTATCGCCCGTACCACAACCGGGGATGAGCTTGTCGTAGGCCAGCAGATCGATGATCGCATCATAGGCCTTGCGAGCCGCGTCGATCGGACGCCCGCCCTCCCCCATCGCCTGCGCGGCGAACGCCTCGACTTCGTTCGTGACCCGGACACGCTCGGTCAGGCGGAGGTACTTCGCCGCCGCGGCGGCATCGAGGGTCTCGCGACGGGCGCCGACACGATGCCGCACGACCCGGTACCGCACCTCGACGTCGAAAGGTGTGGGACGCCGACCCGTCTGCACATGCACGAGTCGATTGCCATAGGTCGAGGTCTTCTTGATCTCGTAAGCGAGCGGCGACTCGATGGTGAGGTCATGAATTTCCTGCGCCGCATCGGTCGGGGGCAGAGGAATCCAGAGCTGCACGTCCTCGGCATCACTGGGTAGATCGTGGACGACCGTGCGATAGGAGACATCGAACTCCATGCGGCTCACGGTGGACGGATCGAGCACGCCGGTCGAGGCGAGCGGCACACCGACTCTGGCTGCGAGCAACCCGACGCCGCCGTAGCCCGCAAGGCGAAGGAAGCCACGCCGATCGAGCATCCCGACACGCGACGGATCACGAGCGCAGGGCATTCAGCATCCTTTCCTGATCCCAGTGGTAGGTGTCGAAAGTCGCCACGGGCGTCGCGCTCTCGTCCAGCACCAGGACCTTGATCGTGTGCTCGACGAAGGTCCCGATCTCCAACTCGGTGCGCTTCACCTCGATACCGAAATCCGCCAGGACCTCCGCGGTGGCGTCCTCATCACCCGTGAGGAAGAGCCAGCGTGGATCCATCTCGGCATCGATACCATGCTTGTCGAAGTGCTTCAGGATCTCCTCGCGGGTGTCGAGCGACGGATTGACCGAGATGTGCAGGTAGTTGAGATCGGGGGGATTACCGTGCTCGTCGTCCAGGGTCTTCAGCTGCTGCGTGACCATCGGACACGCCGCCACACACTTGGCGTAGGTGAAGGCGAGAATCGTCCGCTTGCCGCGTAGGCTGGCCACGGACATCTTCCGCCCGTCCCAGTTGGTCAGCTCGAAATCCGGCAGGGTCTCGGTGCGCAGGCATCCTCCGACACAGAGGAGGAGGATGCTACTCAGGACCGCAGGACCCTTGACTCTTCGGCGCAAGCGCCTCTTCATGGCTCGGGCTCCGCGGCCGCGGGCTCGAGCGTCAGCACGACCTCGGCGGCGCCGGATTCGCCGACGGCGATACCGCTCCGTTTGGAAATCACGCCCTCGTGCCAGATGCGAACGTCATGAGTTCCCGCCGGGACCTTCGGGATCGAAAAGCGACCGCCCTTGCCGGTTACCGTCGCATACGGGTGGTCGAACACCAGGACGTACGCGCGCTCCTCGGGGTGCGGATTGCACACGACTTGAATGAACCCCGTGTCGTCGCGATAGCGATGATAGGCCGTGATCGGCTTCTTCACTTCCATACCTGCCTTCGGAAGCGCGACGTTGTAGAGGGTGGCGCCGTAGTGCAGGGGACGTTGCGACACGGTCTTCTGGTGCGCGAGACCCAGATACAGATGGGTGTTGTGCAAGGTCTTGTCGTCGTTCCGGAACACATACGAGTTTCCGACGAAGCCGATGCTCACATGGGGCTCGAAGCGACCGGCGACATGGTTGATCGTCGTGTCCCCAGCGGGAGCCTCGCCGGGCACTCCTTCGATCCAGACCACCGCGGGGTGATCGACGGTGGCACCGACGACCCGGCCTTGCAGCTCGCCGGCATGCCCGGATTCGACGCCGAGAACGAGGAGCAATCCCGCGACGGCAATGTTGGCACCTCTGACAGTGTGCGATCTCATCCAGGCTCTCCTCACGCTCAAATGAGCGTGTCGTTGGCGACGCGGCGTTGAAACACCGCGTAGCTGATGCAGAGCGGCAGAACGGCCCACGCGACCAGTACCCCTGCGAGGAGCAATGTCGATGGGACGAACGGTGTCAACGCCGACAGTCCCAGAGGCGAGGCAGAGCTACCGATCCACTTGAAGCAGAGGATTCTGAACACATCCGTTGGATTGAGCAGAAGGATCGTGCGGAAGACGCTGGAAGGCAGCTCACCTCCGAACACGACGAGGAGGCCTACGAGCACCAGGTCGAAGACGAAGACGGAACAAATCCAGACGAAGAGCGAAGCGACGACTGCCCGCGTCCGCTCCCTCGAAAGTAGTGAAAGCAGGAAGGAGAGCCCCAGAAAGACGATACCGAGGATCAGCGCCAGGAATGTGAGGGCGACGTACGCGCCAAGCTCCATGCCCGACCACAGACCAAGTACGAGTCCGGAGATCCCGAAACCCGAGACGATGGCGATCGTCAGCGCCAGCGCGAAGCCGAGAAACGTCCCCGAAAAGTACTCCCCGGTCGACACTGGATACACGAGGATGAGGTCCAGCATCCCGCGCTGTTTCTCGTCGATGATGGCGCCGCAGCCCATGACCAGCGCCAGGAGCGGTACCAGGTAGACGGCGAGATTCATCAGGCTCGCGATCAGCGCCCCACTGCCGTGCACGCCGTGCACGCCAACGGTTGCCGTGCCGAAGAACGCGATGACCAGCACCGAGGTCGCCAGCAACATCGACACGATCCAGATCCAGCGATTGCGAAGACCACCCGCCAGTTCCTTCCGAGCGATGGCAAAGCACGCGCTACTCGGCATCGAAGTATGCCCCCTCGAGTGTCGGCTCCTCGATGTGCAAGTGCCGGATGGCCGGCCTCTGGTCATGGAGCCCCAGAAGGAACGCGGTCTTCTTCGCCTGGGGCACTTCCACCACCAGCACTTCATCGTTCCGCGCCACCACGGCAGCGCCCAGACCCGCGAGCGCGGCCTCGAATGTGCCGTTCATCGCGCTGGTGGGATAGATGTGGACCTTCACGGGCAGATCGACCTCCGCGAGGAGCTCGGGCAGGGTGCCGAGCGCCCGCACGGCGCCGTCGACGAGAACGCAAATGCGATCCACGTGACGGCAGACCTCCGAGATCCTATGCGAGGAAAAGACGACCGTCCGCGCCGCACCGCTGCGCAACAGACTGAAGAAGTCGCGCACGCCCCGCGGGTCGAGACCTTCGATCGGCTCGTCGAGCACCAGCAGCTCCGGGCTACCAAGGAGCGCCTGCGCCAGGTTCAGACGTTGCCGCATCCCCTTCGAGTACTCGCGGACCTTGCGTCTCGCCGCCTCGCCCAACCCCACACGCTCGAGCAGCGGCAGGACCGTCGCCGCATCGAGTTCACGCAGCCTGGCGAGGTACTGCAGGTTCTCCTCGCCACTCAGATCGCCGTAGAACTCGATCCGCTCCGGCATGAAGCCGAGGGTGCGACGCAGCTCACGCCATGTTTCCCTGTCCACCGGCTCTCCATCGAGGAGAAGCTGCCCGCTCGACGGCTGCAACAACCCGACCAACATGCGAATCAGCGTCGTCTTGCCCGAACCGTTGTGTCCGAAGAGACCCACCCACTCGTCTCTCCGGATCTCGAGATCGAGCGGACGCAACGCTTCGATCGTGCCGAATCGCTTGGAGACCTTGTCGAGCCGGATCATCGTCATCCACCGGGAATGTGCGGCAGCTTCTCCAGCGAGCCGTAGTACCGTTGATTCGTCGCAGGGTACCGCGCCAGGAGGGATTCCCACTCGCGATTCGGCGGCGCCATCCAGGGCAACGGATCGACGCCCTTGGGGACGGTGATGACAGGAAACTCCCGCTCAGCCAAGGCCAGCACCTGGAAGGCCGGACTGGCGAGCAGCAGCTTCGCCAACGGATACTGCCACAGCAGGGAATCCACGAGCGTATTCGAGTGGTAGGGGACGTCTCCACGCCCGTTGCCATCGACGTCCCAGCCGACGTAGTCGCTCCAGAAGTTCCCCTCCCACACCTGATCGTGCGACGCGACGAACTTCGCCTGGATCTCGTTGGCAATGAACGAGTTGTCGACGATCTCGTTCTCCTCCGCGCCGCCCCAGTAGTGCAGTCCCAGATTGTTCCGCGCCACGAGGTTGCCGCGGATCGTATTGTAGAGCGAGTTGTACACGAAGACGCCCTTGGAGTTGCCGACGACGATATTGTCGATGGCCTCGCTCCGGGTCACCTGGGTCAGCAGGATCCCGTGCGTAGCGTTGTCGTAGAGGGTGTTGCCGCGGGCTTCGATCTGCTTCGAGAACATCAAGGCCAAGCCGACGAGATTCCCGGTGACGACGTTGTCATTGTACGCACTGCGATCGCACCACATCGTATGGACCGAGTACCGCGAATCCCGGATGGTATTGGCGGTCACCCGGCAATCGGTGCTGAGCTCCATGTAGACACCGTCGCGGCAGTCGGCGAGGACGTTCTTCCGGATGTCCGCGCCACGAGCCGCCCAAAGATGGATGCAGTCACCGCGTGCGTTCCGATCCAACTCGCGAATGCCCGTGATCGCGTTCCCGACGATCGTCGCCTCCGGGCTCCCGTGCACCCACACCCCGAAGCGGCACTGCTCGATCCGGTTGCCGACGATCTCCACGCCCTCGGCGTCTTGCGCAATGCGGATCCCCGCCTCCGAGAGTTCGATGTCGTCACCGCAGCCGCGCAGCGTGAGCCCCTCCACGCGCACGTCGGACGCCGCAACGACCAGCACGTGCCCGACGCCACCCGCATCGAGGATCGCGCCCTCGTCCCCGCGTATCGTCAATCGTTTCGTCACCACGACGTGTTCCGCGTAGACGCCAGGGCGAACGTGGATCGTGTCGCCGGCGGCACTCGCCGCGATCGCCTCGCCGATCATGTGGACGGGGCTCGCCGTTGCCGCGCCAGCCGCGTCGGGAGGGGGCGTGACCGTCCAGGTCTTCGCACCGGACGACGCGGGGACGAGAAGCCCAGTAAGCAGCAGCGCCCCCACCAGCAACCGCGGCGCTCGATCCTCGCGCTTCGCGAGAATCAGTTCGGGACAGACGGCCGCATCCTGGCCCGTGGCCTGACAGTCCCAGCACTGCAGGCACTCCCGATAGTCGATGATCCCCGTCGCATGCGAGATCGCCTTCGGCTCGCAACCTTTGTAGCAGATCTTGCAACTCGAGCACTGCTCGTAGCGCTGCAGCGGCGCCAGCGGCTTCCAACCAGGCAGGGCGAGCGCACCGCCGAGTGGGCAGAGAAAGCGGCAGAAGAACCGGTAGGACACCGTCGACACCAGCGTAATGGCGACGAAGTACACGATGAAAGCCGAGGGGCGCATCAATCGGAGAATGAACGTCTTGAACGGCTCGACCTCGTTCAACATCTCGGCCGCCGGCAGGTTGACGAACGCGACCGCGAGAATGCCAAGGAAGGTCACGTATTTGCCGCTCCGCCACACCGGCCCGGGATCCCAGGCATCGATGCGATGCCGGAGGCGTTCGGGACACACGCGTTGCCAGATGGGAATGAGGATCTCCAGCAGCGCTCCGTAGGGACACAGCCAGCCGCAGAAGAAACCCCGTGCCCAGAAAACCATCGAGATCACGATCGCAATCCAGAAGAGAAAGATCAGCGGCTCGACGAGGAAGATCTCGAATGGGAAGGCGAAGTGGACCGCCGAGGTGAAGAGCGTGAGGATCTGCGTGTTGCTCGGCTGGGCCTTCAGCACGATGCCGACCCAGACGACGGCAATGACACCAATCGTGCGGTGCAGCACCTTGCGGTAGGGGACCAGGCGCTGCCGGAAGATGAACATGAGTGCCGCAGCGCTCAAGAAGAGCCCGAACGCGACGATCGTCAGCGCATTCTCCTGCCAACGCGTTACCCAGAACGGTACGTCTTCGACCACGAGCTCGGCGGGAAGCTGATACTCCGCGAGGAACGTTCGGTAGGCCCTCTCATCGCTCACCCGATAAGGCACCGTGAGATGAAACGTGAAGGGCACGGCCGGATCGAAGGCTGGATCGGTCACGAAGAAGATACCACCCTCCCCGAAAGCCGGGGCGCCTTCGATCGGGAGCGCCGTATAGTTGATGTAGTCGAGGTCCTTGAAAACAAAGAGGCCCTCACCCTGCTCCAGGGAGAAGCGGTCGAAGATCCCGCCACGCGCGAATCCTGCGCCTTTGAACGACAGGGAGCCTTCCGCACCGATGAACAGCGCACTCCCCCCCTCCCGCGCAAGGCGATCCTGGACGATGGCGTAGTAGCGCTCGCCGAGCAGGTTCTTGCCAATCGTGGGAGCATCGAGGAGCGTGAAGCGGAGGTCGAGGACTGGCCCTGTTCCCTCGCTCTGTAGCTGCTGTGGCTGAACGATGAGGCGTCCGATGGTCTCACCTGCGACCAACTCGTCCCATGTCGCCGGCGTGAATCCATCCGCCACTCGCCGTGTGCGGACCTCGAACGCCTGGACGATGCCCACGGTCCGACCGACGCGACGCCCCGCCTCCAGAATCGTCGCGTTCTCGGCCACCGCCGTCACCGTCGCGCCGCTGATCGCGTCCACGGCGATATGGCCCTCGCGCGCCTGGTCGCTGATGATGATGCGATCCCGAATGTCCTTGCCGATATACTGGGCGACGAAATCGTGGATGACCTTTTCGCTCAGCCCGATCAGAACGATGGGCTCCGAATGCTGGACGATCTTGATGCCGGTGATTTTGCCGCCGCCATCCATGCCGACCAGCGTGTTCAGAGTGTGGCCGGAGTAACCTGGGATCTCGACCAGATCGTCGGTCAGGAGGACGTAACCCACGAGAGCACGGGCGTCCTCGTCACCGGGACCATACCCCACCCAGTACGTCTCCTCGCGCACGAACTGCACGGCACCCGGCAGCACATCCGCGGGCTCGTACTCGTACTTCTGCTCGCCGAAGGTGATCCCGGCCAGCACCATGTCCGGGGCACCCGCCAGGACGCCAGACAGAAGCAGGCACAGGAGGGCGAGCCCCCCTCCCCTTGTCGTGCACCATCCCCTGACGAGGGACGATCGCTTCTGACCTCCCGTGCCCGAGCCCGCGACGCCCGGAGGCCGGCGCTCGCCGCGCCGGCCTCTGCTGGCTCCTCGCTCGCGATTCAGGCCTTGGCCTTCACGATCAGCCGCATCCGCATCTCGAGATGCAAGGCATGGCAGAAGTTGGTGCAGTAGATCCAGTGGACCCCCGGCTTGCTGGCCGTGAACGTCACCGACTTGGTCTGGAAGGGTCCGACCACGAAGTTGATGTTGTAGTTCGACACAGCGAAGCCGTGTGCCAGATCGGGGATCTCGTCGTTGTTGGTGACGATGAACGTCACCTCGTCACCCTCGTTCACTTCGATCTTCTGCAGTCCGTAGACGGGCGCATTGGCGGTGAGGCGGACGGTGACCTTCTTGCCATCCCGCTCGACCGAGCTTTCCGTAACCGCGTCGGGATGCTCGTCCATACGCACCCGATGCTTGACGATGGGCTCGATGATATCGCGGCGCACGATGATGCAATCGTGCGGCTCGATGTAGGCGGGCTCGTCCTTGAGCAGCACCATCTTGTCGCCGGAGATGTTCACCAGCTGATCGTTCTCCGGCTTGAGTGGCCCGACGTTCAAGAATCGATCCTTGGAGATCTTGTTCAAAGAGACGAGAAAGTTCCCGTCGGCCTCCTTCGTCTCGGCCATTGACGCCATCGTGTGACCGACCTGGTAGTGAATGTCGAGGCGATCCACGACGGCCGTCTCGCCCGCCTTCGGGTTCTGGTAGATGTCGATCGCCTTCTGGATGTCCCACTTGACGATCTGACTGTCGATGAAGAGCGACGTATAGGCGTTGCCCCTCCCGTCAAAGGTCGTATGCAACGGCCCGAGGCCGAGCTCCGGCTCCGCCACGATCGTGTCCTTCGGCTCGATCTTGCCGTCGAACGCGTCCGCCAGCTTGTCGATCGAGATGACGCTGGCGGTCGGCGACACCTTCCCGGACGCGACCGCATACTTCCCATCCGGACTGATGTTGACCCCGTGCGGGTTCTTCGGAATCGGCACCCAGAGCGTCAGGCCCGAGTCGGGGCCTCCGTCGATCATCTTGACCCCGTTGACGACTTCGTACTGCTCGTTGGCGAGCGCCTCTTTGATCCGATCCCAGTTGAACACCACCAGGTTGTCGCGATCCTTGGCGAGCATCTCCGAGATCGTGACGCCGCCCTCGGTGTTATACGACGTCGCAAACGAGTAGCGGCCGCCGTAGTCGGTAGCAGCGAGATCGAGGTTCGTCGGAACCATGACCTGCGCGATGATCTTCATCTCGTCTGCATCGATGATGGTGTGCACGCCCTTGTAGGTCTTGGCGTCATCGAGCTCGCCGCGCCCGTCGTTGTTGGGCGGCACGCGGAACTCGCTGTTGAGAATGAGCCACTCACTCCGGGGAGCCCGCTGCGGGAAAATTCCGTGTGATCCCTGCGAATTGGGAATCGGCAGGATCGCATCGACCTCGAGAATATCGACGCGGATGCGGGCCACCCGGTTGTTCGCCTTGTCATTCACCCACAGGTTCTTCCCGTCGTAGGTCCCATCCTTGTAGGAGCCCTGCACGTGGTGGGTGTCGCCCACGAAGGTGTCCCCGAGGAGGGCCTTGCTCTCGTCCGTGATGCCCCAGCCGCTCCCCGAATCGATGTTGAACACGGGAATCCGCTTGAGGACGCGCATGGAGGGAAGACCCAGCACGCGCACCTCGCCCGAATGCCCGCCACTGAAGAAGCCATAGTAGTCGTCCAGTTCGCCTGGATGCACCTTGGTTCGCAGCGTCGTCTTGGCCGCTTCCACGTACGACGGTGCCCATCCGTTCGCGACCACCAACGAGCCGGCCGCACCGACCACGACCCCGACTAGCAGCGCCAGGCCGACCGGGCGTATGACCTTCTCTCTCTTGTTGTTGCGCATCGCGAATCTCCTTCCATCGATCTGTTGACCTACCGTCGTGGCCCCGCGGGCCCGTGGCTTCCTAGTCTCGTGCACGCTGTCCAGCGGCCATGATGTCCAAGCAGTACGAAACGATGTCCCAGCCCTGTTGGGTCTCGAGCACCCCTTCGTAGGAGGGCATCGGCGTGCCATCGAGACCGGTCGCGAACGTGCGATAGATGTCGACGGGCTGGGTGCCGCCCTTCAAGCCGCCCGACGTGAAGTCGAACGGAAGAATCTTGTCACCCCAGTTGTCCTTCAGCGTAGCCGAAGACGGCCCATCGCCCCGTCCACCGACTCCGTGGCAGTCCACGCAGCCCGCGTCGACGTACAGCTGCGCGCCGCGCTCGACCGACGCGGGAGTTCCGACATAGTCCGGCTGACTGCCGATCTCGACTGGCGCCTCCGGCTTCTCCTCGCTCCACCGTTTCGAGAACGTCTTGATGTACGCAATGACGTCCTCCCGCTCCTCGACGGTGAGATCCTGATGGGAAGGCATTCCGGAGCGCGCGATGCCGTTCGAAATCGTCCGCATGAGATTGGCGTCGGTCGGGAGCGACCCTGTCGGCGTCGTGCGGAACTTGAACATCCCCGCCGTAAAGTCCCGCGGATACGTCTGCACGACGAACCCGTTCTTCTGGGCACGATGGATGATGCCCATCAGGCCCTTGCCGTCGCCCTTCACCCCGTGGCAGACGACGCAGTACGTATCGTATACCTGCTTCCCCCTCGCCACCTGCTCCGTCTCGTCCGCCTGCGACGATGCGGGCACCAGGCATACCAGGCAGCCAAGCGCGAACGTAGCCATCCGGCTCTGGCGTCGTCGTACCGTGCTCAAATCTGAACTGCGGGTCGCTCGTGTCATCGTGCATCCCCTCCCGTAGGATTGATCAGCTTCTCTCCGGATTGCTTCACGACTGTCTCTCACCCTCGCGCCCAGGGATTCGGCGTGGGCTTCCCGCTACCCCGGCGCGCGGCTTTCCTGACGCCCACGCGCGTGGATGTGCGCACGCCAAAACGCCGGCCGAGGACGAACCTGCCGTCCTTCATCGCCTGAACGACCACCTCGACGCTCTGAGCGCCCAGCAAGTCGATCATCTGCGCGCGAATCCCCTGCCATTGCTCGTGGAGGGGACAATGGGTTCCGCGTTCCGAACACCCTGGGACGCCTATGATGCACCGCTCCGTCAGATCGTGCCCCTCGACCGCCTCGACCACATCGAGGAGCGTAAGCTCCGCGGCAGGTTGCGCGAGGGTCACGCCGCCGCGAGGCCCCTTGTGCGAGGCCAGGAACCCGAGTCGCGTGAGGTTCTGGACGACCTTCGCCAGCGATGGTCCCGGAATGTGGAGTGCCTGTGCGATCACCTGCACGCGGATCGGCTGGGCGTCCCGGCCGTTGACCGCCACGTAGAGGATCGCGCGGATCGCGTACTCTGAAGCACGAGAGAAAAGCATCATGCACCGCGCCTAGCCTGCATACTCACCTGCTTCAGCTCCTTCTCTCGCGTCGCGAGTGAGGGAAGAAAACGAATACTGGACCTTTTTATCTTCTATTCGGCACGCAATCAAGGGCGCCGACCCGGCCGAGCACCACGATGGCCCGGCTCGAGCGAGCACTCCCCACGGCAGCAGGGCTACCTGGCAGCGGCCGGTGACTGGATAGGCGCTGGCCAGCCGGTCGATACCAGGCGCTGCTGGTCGCGGTCGATCAGCAGCGCCTCGATACCGGCGCTGCGCTCCACCAAGGCCAGGCCCTCGACCGCGCCCATCACCAGAACGGCGGTCGCAAGGGCGTCGGCATCGATCGCGCGCGGGGCGAGGACCGTCACGCTGATCAGTCCCCGGGCGGGCATCAGGGTCCGCGGGTCGAGAATGTGATGGTAGCGCACTCCCTCCAGCTCGAAAAATCGCTCGTAGTCCCCCGACGTCGACACTGCGCCGTCCGTGATCTCCATCACCACGAGAGGGGCTCGCGACCCCCGGGGATCCCGAACCCCGACCCGCCAGGGACGCCGCCCCGGACCGAGGCCGAACGTACGAACATCCCCGCTAATCTCCACGACACCACCATGCATCCCTTCGGCCTGCAGCAGGCCGACCACGCGATCGGCGGTATACCCCTTGGCGATCCCTCCCAGGCCAAGGGCCATACCGGGCAGGGCCAGCGCAATGGTCGCCTGCTTCGGCCGGACCCCAAGCCCCGTCAGTTCGATCAGGGGGAGCAGCGCTCGCAGTTCCCCGGGAGACGGCACGTGCGGATCGTGTGGGATGCCCCACAGCTTGATGGCCGGGCCCATTAGCGGATTGAAGGCCCCCGCAGTTTGCGCCGCGATAGCCGCCGCGGCGAAGGTGAGTTCCGAAAGCTCTCGGGGAACGCGCACCGGGCCTGTTCCGGCTTGGGCGTTCAAACGATTCAGATCACTGGCTGGGCGGTAGGAGCTGAGCATCTGCTCCAGGCGGGCAATTTCGGCGAAGGCGCGCTCGATGGCGTGCACCCCGGTCGACTCGTCGCGCGCGGCCACCGTGAGCGTAACGACGGTTCCCATGTGGGGAGCGGACCGGGTAACGATCGTGTCGCCGTGGTGCGCGCATGCCGATGCGACGGCGAGGAGCGCCAGGGCCACGCGCGGGGCGATCCGACTTGGATCGTAGCTCGTCGACTTACCGAGGCAGCCGGCGGGATGCCCGTGACTGACGCGCCCCCGGCCCCGGAGCATTGCGCGGGCTGTGCCCCGGCCGATCCCAGGCAGTCTCGATCGGCGGGCCGTCCTCGCGACGCCCGGGGGCATCGCGCTGCACACGCGTCTGCCCGGCGTAATCGCGACGCGGCTTCAGATCTTTACGTTCGATGATGACAATCGCTCCGTTGATACCTGCGCGTGAGAGACGCGCGCCGGCTCAGGCCTGGTCCGGAGGGCGTTCAGCCCGTCGACTGGTCCTCGCCCTTCTCGGTGTCCGCGTCGCCTTCGCCATCATCATCGACGATCTCGTTCCCGTCCTCGTCGTACGGCGAACGGAAATCGTCCACGATGCCGTACTCCTCGGGGAGCGCCTGCGGTCCTGGCACGATACCCGCGATGTCTGGATCCTCGCCGGTATCCTCGCCGGGCTCGCGCTCTTTGCGCTCGGTCGAGCGCTCGGTGCGACGCATCGACTTGTCCTGCTGCTTACGTTTGCGCGCCGACTCCTTCTGGCGCTTCATGAACGTGGGTCGGCCGCGGCCGCTCATCGAGTGCGCATCCTTCCAGCACCAGATTGTACGTTCATCGTGACCTCCCTCGATCTGTTCGGAATCCCGGCAGGCACTACCCACAACCTGCCAACGAAGGCGCGGACCGCCACGGCGCACCTGCTCGCACCGCTTCTCCCTCAGGTCCAAGGTAGCGGGTATCAGGCGCGGCGCGTCATCGCAACCTCGGGCGGCCCAACTCCGCGTTCCGCCGTCGTTCTGGAACACCTGGCACCGGGGCGCCGAGGCCCTGCCCCGGCCCCAGAGGACTCAAAAAGGGAGGTCTCCCGCGGCGACCCGGACGCTCCCATTTTTGCTGTAGGCGTCGATCGAGCGCTGAGCGATGCGCCACTGGTGCACCTCGTCGGCACCGTCGGCGAAGCGCGCCCAGCGAGCCTGCGTCGCCATCTGGGCGAGTGGCGTATCGGTGGAGTAGCCGAGCGCGCCGTGCACCTGCACCGCACGGTCGATGATGCGGTTCAGCGCATTGGCGACGAAGTGTTTCGCCATCGAGACCTCGCTCTTGAAGTCCTCGCCGCGGTCGATCTTGTAGGCCGCGTGCAGCACCATCAGTTTGCACTGATACAGCTCCATGGTGCTGTCGGCGATCATCCACTGAATGCCCTGCTTCTCGGCCAGCATCGAGCCGTGCGCGTAGCGCTTCAAGGCGCGGTCGATCGTCATGTCGAGCGCCATCTCGGCCTGCCCGATCCAGCGCATGCAGTGGGCGAGTCGCGCCGGGCCGAGCCGGTACTGTCCGAGCTTGTGGCCCTGCCCTCGCCCGCCGAGCATGTTTTCCTTGGGGACGCGGAGATCCTTGATGCGGATCTCGCAATGGTTGTGGCCACCGCTCATGGTGTGGACGTCGCGGACGATTTCCCAGCCGTCGGACGGGAGATCGACGAGGAAGGCCGAGTTGCCGGCCTGTGGCACCTCGGGCGTCCCCTCGGTCCGGGCAATCAGGATGGCGAAGGTCGCGCCGCGAGCGCCCGAAATGAACCACTTGTGCCCGTTCACGACCCAGTCGTCGCCGTCCTCGACCGCGTGCGTCTGAATGAGGGTCGGGTCCGAGCCCGCGACCTCGGGCTCGGTCATGGCGAAGCACGACCGGATGCGCCCCTCGCAGAGCGGCTTCAGGTACTTCTCGCGCTGCGCCGGCGTCGTCCAGTGATGGAGGGTGTGCATGTTGCCCTCGTCGGGCGCTTGTGCGTTCAGAGCGAACGGGCCGAACCGGGTCCGGGCGGCCTCCGCCGAGACCGCGGCCATCGCCACGTGGCCGAGACCCATGCCGCCGAGCTCGGCCGGCATGTGCGGCAGCCAGAGGCCAGCCTCTTTGGCGGCCTTGCGCATCGTGACCACCTGCTTCACGAGCACGCTCCGGTCGCCCTCATGCTCGTCGATCGCCTGCTCGCCGGGTCGCACGACCTCGTCGCAGAACTCGCGCACCCGCCGAATGACGTCGTGCAGCTCCTCGGGAAAGCTGAAGTCGATGGCCATGGCCGCGTCTTGTAGCGCCGTTGCCCAGCTACGTCTAAAGCCACCGAGGCAGGCCCAACGCCGCGCCGGGGAGGGCTCCGCCCCTGGTGACGGATTCGGGACTCGTCACCGCGGACTCCGTGTGGCACCCTACGTCAGATGCCACCACTTGATTTTCACATCGCATGCGCGATGTTGCGTCCCCAACCCAGTTTAGGGAGGCGATAATGCCCGAATTTTCCGTCAGCCCGGCCGGTGAGAAGTTCCGGCTGCCCGATAAGAAGGACTACGCCGCCGAGTTCCAGCGACTGCAGAAGCTCGCGAACAAGGCCCGGAAAGAAGGCAAAGAAGTCGTAGTGGTGATGGGCGTCGGATTCGTCGGCGCCGTCATGGCCGCGATCGTCGCCGACACCGTCAACAAGAAGACCAAGAAGCCGAGCAAGTTCGTGATCGGCTGTCAGCGGCCGAGCACCCGGAGCTACTGGAAGATCCCGCTACTGAATCGTGGCGTGTCGCCGGTGAAGGCCGAGGATCCGGAAGTCGATCCGATGATCCACCGCTGCGTCAAAGAGAAGAAGACGCTCACAGCCACGTTCAATCCCGATTGCCTGAAACTCGCAGACTGCGTCGTCGTCGACGTGCAGTGCGACTACTCGAAGCACGACCTTGGCAACATGCGCACGGGCGAGGTCGAGATGGCAGCCCTCGAGGCCACCATCCGGACCATCGGTGAGAAGATCCCGCAAAAGTGCCTGACGTTGATCGAGACCACGGTCGCCCCCGGCACGACCGAGTTCGTCGCGTGGCCGATCCTGCAGAAGGCCTTCGCCAAGCGCGGCATCAAGGCCAAGCCGATTCTGGCCCACAGCTACGAGCGCGTCATGCCCGGCCGCCAGTACGTCGCCAGCATCCGCGATTTCTGGCGCGTGTGCAGTGGCTGCGACAAGCAGGCCCGCCGGCGCGTCGTCAAATTCTTGAACGAGGTCCTCAACACCGACGAGTTCCCGCTGACCGTGCTCGATCGCCCGATCGAGTCCGAGACGTCGAAGATCGTCGAGAACTCCTACCGCGCCACCACGCTGGCGTTCATGCACGAGTGGAGCTTGTTCTCGGAACGGAACGGCGTCGATCTCACCAAGGTCATCAACGCGATCAAGGTGCGTCCGACCCACAGCAACATGATCTTCCCGGGACCCGGCATCGGTGGCTACTGCCTGCCGAAGGACGGCGGCCTCGGCTACTGGGCCTACCGCCACATCCTCGGCTTCGACGATGGTGACGACATCTTCAAGATGAGCACCACCGCCATCGACATCAACGATACTCGCGGCCTGCACGTCGCCACGCTCACTCGCGACGCGCTCCGCAACATGGGCCGGTACATCGCCAATGCACAGGTGCTCATCTGCGGCGCGAGCTACCGGCAGGATGTTGGCGATACCCGGTATAGTGGCTCCGAAGTCGTGGTCCGGCGGTTGACCGAGATGGGCGCCGAGATGCGCGTCCACGATCCGTACGTCGATCACTGGTGGGAGTTCGAAACCCAGGAGAGCTATCCGGCGCCCGGACACTCCCTGGCCCGCTTCTTCCGCAATCAGGACGGCCTGACCGACCTCCGCGTCGAGCCCAAGCTCACGGACGCCCTCAAAGGCGCCGAAGCGGTCATCCTTGCCGTCCCCCACGATGCCTACCTCGGCCTCACCCCCGAGCAGGTGGTGAAGATGGCCGGTGGTCCGCTCGCCGTCGTCGATGCCTTCGGCATCCTCAGCGACGACGACATCCGCCGCTACTTCGAGCTCGGCTGCGAGGTCAAAGGCCTCGGCCGCGGCCACATCCAGCGGATCAAGGGCGAGGTGCGCGGGGATTAATTCTGTTCGCCCCCGTGCGCGCGGCGCGATGCGCCGTGCTCCGATGGGCGTCGTCCCGCGAAGTGAATTCGCGGGACTCCCTGTTCGCCCCCGTGCGCGCGGCGCGATGCGCTGCGGGAGGGCCTAGCCCTCCCGTTGAATGGGCGTCGTCCCGCGAAGTGAATTCGCAGGGCGGCGTGACTCAGGGAGCCGAGAGGACGTAGAGGGAGCCGACGACGCTCGGGCCGTACCGGCCTGGGGCGAAAGCGTCGGCGAGGGCGGCCTTGGCTCGCCAGCCGGTGCAGTGTCCGGGTGCGACGACACGCGGGTCGATGCGCGCGCCGAGGTCACGCACGGTCGCTGGGATACGCTCCTCCATGGCCTTGCCGCTGAGGTGATATCCACCGAGGACGGTGTCGATCGCGGCGCCGGCGAATGCGTCTTTGGCCGCCAGGGCAGCATTGACGACGCCGGCGTGTGAGCAGGCCGAAAGGACGGTCACACCGCGGCCACGGACGTGCGCCGCGAGATAGCGCTCGTCGAGAATCAGCGGGTCTGGAATCGGCCCGTCCGGGGTAAAGGTGCAATGCCCGACGAGCCCGGTCTCATAGTCGGTCACGCGCGGGATCTCGCCGCTGCCGAGGAAGAACCCGTTGCACAGGGCATGGGCCTCCGCGTGCTTGGCGATACGCCCACCGGCCGCCTCGATGTCCTCGAAGCGCGGCTCGGGAGCCAGCATGAGATACATGCCGAGGGGATGCTTGAGGCCACGCTGGTCGGGACGATCGGGGTGCAGATCGACGACGAGCGGCGCCTCGAGTCCGGCCTGGCGCCGCGCTTCGGCAACCACGGTCACGACAGCGGGTAGCGCGCCGCTGTGATCGAAGTGCCAATGCGAGAGGAAGATCACCTCGATCGTGGCGAGGTCGATATCGAGGCGGGCCGCGTTGTCCTTCCAGAGGTCACCGTAGGGGCCGACGTCGAAGAGCATGGTGTGGGACTCGTCGCCCTTGCGACCGGTGACGAGCACGGAGAATCCGTGGCCGGCGCAGCAGAGCTGGTCGAAGAGCACCAGGCACGGCTCGCCGTCGATCTCGCGCGTGCTCGGCGTGCGCCCAGCCAGGTGCATCGCTTCGGGAATCTGGGGTACACCCTCGTCGACGCTCGACAAGGTATCGGTCTCGTTGTCGACGACGACCAGCAGCCGCAGCTCGTCGAGTTCGGTCACAGTAGGCATGCGGGGTGCTTATCCGACGGCGACCCGGACCTGCAATCGAGATGGCGCGCCGGGCCTGCAATCGAGATGGCGCGCCGGCGTCAGAAGTGTCGACCGAGCAGCGCCTCCGATACCTCCCACAAACGCACGGCCATCGCTGGATCGACGGCGTGGGGCAGGTAGCCCGTGGTCACGCCCTCGGTGCCGACGGGTGCCGACAGGCCACAGTCCTCGAGGTATAGGCCGCCCTTGCCGTCGAGCTCGGGAGCGGTTGCCGCCCACACCGACGTGGCCGCGCCGGAAGGGACCTCTTTGAAGCCGCCCGCCGTTGCCGTGATGCGCTCGAGCAGCGGCGCGAGATCCTCCTTGCTCAGGTGACGGCCAAGGTCGGTCGGAATCGCGCCCGGGTGGAGCGAAAACGCCCGCACGCCCGAGCTCGCGACACGAGCGTCGAGGGCCACCGCGAAGAGCGCGTTCGCCGTCTTGGCCTGGCCGTAGGCCTCCCACTTCTCGTAGGGCCTGCGCTCGAAGTGCAGATCGTCGAAATCGACGGGCGCCCGCATATGCCCGGCCGAGCTGACGCTGACGACGCGCGACGGCGCACCGGCCTGGAGCGCCCCCAGCAGCAGGTTCGTGAGCAGAAAATGCCCCATGTGATTGGTCGCGAACTGGAGCTCCCAGCCCTCGGGAGAGCGGCCGAGCGGGCAGCCCATCACGCCGGCGTTGTTGATGAGCATGTGGACCTGCGGATGGCGGGCACACACGGATTCGGCAAATGCCTGGATACTGGCCTGATCGAGAAGATCGAGCGCATCGACGTGCACCGCGCCGCTCCCGGCAGTGGCCTTGATGGTCTCGACGACCTGGGCTCCGCGGGCCGCATCACGACATCCGATGGTCACCTCGGCGCCCTTCACGGCCAGCGCGCGCGCCGTCTCGGCGCCGAGACCACCCGATCCGCCCGTGACGACGGCGACCCGGCCCCGGAGATCGATCCCTTCGAGAACCTCGTCCGCCGTGGTGTGAAAACCGAACTCGCGTGTTGGGCTCATACGCGCTCCTTAGCCGCAAGCGGCCGCCGACACCAGAACCCGGCCCAGCTTGTATTTGCTCTGCAGCCTGGGAAGATTCGTCGGCACCATGTCCCGGCAGATCACCGATCGCTTCGGCCGCACGTTCGACTACCTGCGCATCGCCGTAACGGAACGCTGCAATCTGCGCTGCGTCTACTGCATGCCGGAGGAAGGCGTGGCGTTTCAGGACGCCTCGCAACTGCTGTCGACGGACGAGATTCTGCGCGTGGTGCACGTCGCGGCAGGACTGGGGGTGACCAAGTTCCGCTATACGGGCGGCGAGCCTCTGGTCCGGAAGGAGATCCTTCCGATCATCGCGGGCACTCGGGCCACGCCCGGAGTGCAGAGCATCCATCTCACCACCAACGGGGTCCTGTTCAGCGAGGCCGCCGAAGCACTTCGCGAGGCCGGCCTCGACGGCGTCAATTTCAGCCTCGATAGCATGCGCCCGGAGCGCTTCCTGCAGATGACCCGCCGCACCGGTGCCGACAAGGTGCTCGCCAGCATCCGCCAGGCAGTGGCACTCGGCTTTGCGAGCGTGAAGGTGAATCTCGTCGCCATGCGTGGCTTCAACGACGACGAGGTCCCGGATTTCGCAGCGCTCACCCGCGAGCTGCCGATCACGGTCCGCTTCATCGAGCTGATGCCCTTCGACGAGCATCAGGTATGGAAGCGCGGAAATTTCTTCGGCGTCGATCGGATCGTTGCGGCGCTGCGCGATGCCGAGCCCACGATCGAACCGAGCGCAGGCAGCTCGACCGAAGAGCACGTGTTCCAGGTCCCTGGATACGCGGGCAAGCTCGCCGTCATCCCGGCGTTCACGCGCAGCCTCTGCGGCACCTGCGACCGCGTGCGACTCACCGCCGACGGCCAGATCCGGAACTGCCTCTACTCCGACCGCGAATTCGATCTCCGCGCCGCGCTCCGCCGGAACGCCAGCGACGAGGAGCTGGCCGATATCCTCTGCCACGCCATGGCGCAGAAGCTCGTCGATGGCTGGGCGGCCCAACGCGAGGCCGAATCGGCGGGACGCCAACGCACCAGCATGACCCAGATCGGCGGCTGATGACGCGCCCCTCCCCATCCGGCGTCTCCGTGTGGATCTTCGGTCGCCGCTGCGCCCCGCTTCTCTGATCGTGGCGCCGGCATCGAAACCCGCCACCCGTTTTCGCACGGCGCAGGCAGATCGCCCGTGGCCGATCGGTGTTGCCAATTGCCTGCTCGGCTGGACCCGCGGCTTCGTCCCCTTCGACGCAGCAACCCTGATCGCGCGCGGGGTCCGCGCCGTCCCGGGGTCTCAACCGGGGGACCTCGCCTTCCAGACCGAACTGAAGACGCTCTGCACGGCCATCCGCAGCGAAGCGAATCTCAGCTTCGCGGGACACATCGCGGCGCGGGACGACACCGCACGCCTGGTCCGTACCCATCTCCGCGTGCAACGCGCGCTGGCCGAGCACGCCCTACCGACCGCCCTCCCTCCCATCTTCATCGTGGGCTGGCCGCGCAGTGGCACCAGCCATCTGCTGGGGCTCCTCGCCCAGGATCCTGCACACCGCTCCCTCCGCTACTACGAGAGCTTCGATCCGGCGCCGGCCGGAGGCCCTCCCGAACCCGACGGTGCCGACCCACGCATCGCCCGACTCGGTCGACTGCTCCGTGGCCTCGACTGGCTCTCACCCCACTATCAGTCGATCCACGCGATGGAGCCCGACGATCCCGAGGAGTGCGTCGCACTGTTCATGAACGCGTTCCGGACGCTGCAGTTCGAAATTCAATACCGCGTCCCGAGCTACACGGCCCATCTGCTCCGCACCTCGCCGCGCGCCGCCTATACGTTCTACCGCGATCAGCTCCGACTCGTGCAGGCCGCCACACCCTCCGGCGAGCGATGGATCCTGAAAGATCCGACGCATCTGTTCGCGCTCGACGTGATCGCCGACCTGTTTCCGGACGCTCGTATCGTTCACATCCACCGCGATCCGGTGACCGCCCTCGGCTCGATCTGCAGCCTGTACGCGCACACGCGGGCGCTATTCAGCGATGATGTCGATCCGACCCTGCTCGGGCCAGAGGTACTCGGGAGCTTCTGGGCCGACGGACTCGAGCGAAGCCGGACCTTCCGCCATGCCCACCCCAGCATCCCGGTCGCCGACGTACGCTACGATGATCTCGTGCGCGACCCGCTGGCGACCCTCACGACGCTCTACGCCGATCTCGGACTGACGCTCACCGAGCCGGCGCGCGCGGCCATGGTCCGTTACCTTGGGCAGCATCCGCAGCACCCGACGCGGGTGCACCGCTATTCTCTCGCGCAGTTCGGCCTGCGACCCGATGCGATCCGTGAACGTTTCACGGACTATCGTCAGCGATTCGCATTCACGGAGGCCTCAGAAAACAGCCCCACCACGACCGGGCGCCTGACGGACGAGAACGGGGACGTACGCTAGTCGCGAAACGCTTCGCGGAGAATCCGACCGCGCGATCGCTCTGGCACGCGCTTGCCCGTAAGGGCGCGGGGCTCACGCAAGTCGAGCAGCCAGGCGGTCGTGGTCCCGAGATCGGGATTCGCCGCAGGCGGCGTCCCCTCGCCAGGGATCACCCGCTCTGCTCGTAGCCGTGGGTGGCCACCCGTGACCAGGATCGGGACCGTCTGCGCATCGGGGCCGCCGTGCATCCCGAGGAACGAGGCGGCCCAGGGCCGGAACGGATCAACGAAGTGGTATCCGGGCCGTCCGACCAGCACGAGCGCACCGGTCCGCGGATGATCGATCCGCCAGGAGGGACGCGCCCGCCGGATCGTGTGCTCGGCTCCTCCATCGTGCGGGTTGTCGTTCCGGTACCACGCAGCCTGGACGCCGGAATGCTCGAGCGCGTGACGACGGACCTCGGCAAGAGTCCGATGCTGGTCGGAGGTCAACGCATCGGGCGTTGCCCCGACGATCACCACCGACTCGAGCCCACCGATCCCGAGGAGGCCGACGCCCGCGAGACCCTGCGCCTCCATCACCGATCCCAGCGTGATCATGGGATACGGCCGACCGGCGGCGGCATCCGGCGAGACGTCCGCGAAGCCGTGATCGGCCGTGATCATCAGCACCGTGTCTTCCCAGGCACCACTACGCTTGAGCGCGCGAATCAGGCGATCGACCTGCCGATCGGCTTCGAGCATCGCCGTCCGGGCCCGATGCGAATCCGGGCCGAACACATGCGAGGTCCGATCGACATCCGGAAGACCGACGAAGAGCAGATCGGGATCACTGGTCGCGATCACCTCCAGGGCCTTGTCCATCGTCCGGCGATCCGAAGCGAAACCCCGGTTCCGGTCTATGGGTTCGGTCGGGGTGTCCGGGTCGCCCCAGAGGATGTCGGGCGCGCGCTGCGATGCACTCGCCGTGAAGAGCGGAACCAGGCGGGTCTTGCCAAAGAGTGCCGCCGTGACCAACTTCGGGCGAGTCCGTTCCGCCACGGTGAACAGGGTCTCGACCTGAAGCAGATCCGCGCGTTCACTCGTCATGCCCCGGCGTGGGACCGCTTCGGCCCAGAAGGCGTTGTTCACGACACCATGTGCCTCGGCGTAGGCGCCGGTCATGATCGACACGTGGTTCGTGTTGGTGACCGTCGGCATCACGGCCCGCCCTTCGCGGTAGAACGCGCCCCGCCCGCCCGGGCCGGTGCCGAGCTTCCACAACGTCGGCGTGAGCGTCTCGCTGAGTCGCCGACTGTCGAGACCGTCGATCAACACGATGTAGACGTGCGGACGTTCGGCCGCGACGGTCACCCCGACCCCCGAGAGCGTCGCGCAGGCCGTAATCCCCGCCGTGAGGCCGACGATGGCACCGATCCACCCGAGCCATGCGACCATTCCCTTCATCCCCTGAGCGGGCCGCCCTACGGCGATCCGCCCTGCCCGTCGCCTCGTCACAATCCCGATCATGCCGTGCTCCGGCTACCGTGGTTCGGACCACATCGCAAACGACCGGCGGCGGGCGCGGCCCGCGGCTGTCGCGCGGCGCAGGCCCGCCGGCATCAGGAGCTTCCGTAGTCTCCCGCGCAACCATCGACTAAGGTGCCCGGCTCGTAGGCCCCCAAATGTCTTCCGTCCTTGTCGATGCGCTCGTTCGCGATCTGCTCCTCATCCTCGCGACCGGACTCACGATCGGTGCGCTCTGCAAACGACTCGGCATTTCGCTGATCGTCGGATTCATGCTGGCCGGCGTGCTGCTCGGCGACGGCGGCCTGGCCCTCGGCGCCGGCACCCGTGCAGAGATCGAGTCGCTGGCCCACATGGGGGCGCTCTTCATGCTGTTCACGATCGGCGTCGAGTTCTCGTTCGCCGAACTACGCCAGCTGCGCCGCTTCTTTCTCATCGGCGGCGCCCTGCAGATGGCCCTCGTCGCCCTCCCCGTCACCCTTCTCGCCCTCCAGCTCGGCCTCGACGGGCGCGGCGCGCTGCTGGTTGGCACCGCGACTGCGTTCAGCTCGACGATGCTGGTCTTCAAAGCACTCCTCGAGCACGGAGCGGCAACCGTCCCCGCTGGACGCGGCGCCATCGGCATCCTGCTGTTTCAGGATGCGGCGCTCATTCCGGTCATGCTGCTGATCCCGGCGGCGCTCCTCGCCCAGGGTCGGGAGGAGATGCGCGTGCTGGCCGTGCTCGGGCTGGCCCTGGCCGTGCTTGCCACCGGAGCCCTGATCCGGCGCTTCGTGATTCAGTTCCTCGCCGCCCTCCGCAGCCCGGAGCTGATCCTGCTGCTGGCCATCACCGTCCTCGGCGGATGCTCGTTCGGGGCGCACGCTGCGGGGCTGCCACCGGCACTCGGCGCGTTCACCGCCGGGCTGGTGCTGAGCGGTACCCGCCTGACCCAACAGATCGATGCCCTGCTGCTGCCGTTCCGCGAGACCTTCGCGGCGCTGTTTTTCGTCAGCATCGGGATGCTCCTCCGACCAGCGATCGTCCTCGAGGATCCGACCACCGCGTTCTATGGAACGATCGCGATCGTCATCCTGAAGACCCTGGCGGCGATGATCGCCCTCCGGGTTGCTGGCCTCACCTGGCGGGGCGCGCTCGGCATGGCCCTGGCGCTCGCCCAGCTCGGCGAGTTCGGCTTCATCGTCATGTCGGAAACGCTCGGCAGCGGACTGATGCCGCAAGACCTCTACGACCGCCTGCTCGCGGTCGCGCTCGCGACCCTGCTGGCCACCCCGCTGCTCGTTCGCTGGGGCGTCCGGATCGCGCGGAGCGACGACCAGATCGAGGATCCGTTACCCGCGCTCGGCGACACCAAAGACACCTTCCACGCCGTGGTGATCGGCGCCGGGCCGGTCGGACGCAGCGCGGCCTCGGGCCTCGAGACCCGCGGCTTCGACGTCGTGCTCGTCGACCGGAGCCCGGTGAACCTCCAGAGTTTCGCACAGCTCGGCTTTCAGACGGTCAGCGGCGACGCGCTCGAGCGTTCCGTCCTCCTCCGCGCCGGCGCAGCACAGGCGGCGGTGGCGGTCGTCAGCGTGCCGGACGATGATGCGGCACTGCAGATCACCCGGGGAATCGCCAAGCTCAATCAGGACGCCCTGGTGCTCGTCCGGTGCCGCTATCAACGTAACGCTCCCGAGCTGCGCCGTGCGGGGGCCTCGGTCGTCGTCAGCGAAGAGTCCGAAGCGGCGGGCGCACTCGGACGTGCACTCGACCGTCTCCGTCCCGGGTAGCGCCGCCCCCTCTTGCTGCTATGACGAACGCAGGAGGTGCCTCATGGACAACAGGGTGCATACGGCATGTTTGCTTCTGCTCAGCACGGTAGCGGTCGGGGCCGCGCTCTACTGGCTCCGGCCCGTGATGATTCCGTTCGTCCTCGCGCTGGTGATCTCGCTCGGGCTCTCGGCGCTCATCGATTGGCAACGCGAGGTCCTCCGCATCCCGGCCGCGCTCACGACCTTCACGACGCTCATCTTCGCGGTGATCGTCTCGGTCGGCATGGGAGTGCTGATCTCCACGTCGGTGAGCGAGCTCGCCGACAGTGCCCCCGCCTACAACGCGAAGCTCATCGATGTCGTCGAGCGCGTCACGGTGTTCCTCCCCGAGAGCGTCCGCGCCTCGGCACAGCTCGACGCCCTGCGGGACATCCCGGCAAGCACCCTCGGTACGATGCTGCTCCGGACCGGGAACGCCATCTCGGGCGTCCTCTCGCAATCGACGCTCGTCCTGATCTTCGTGCTGTTTCTCATGATGGGCGATCGGCGACGCGACGGCCCCGCAAGCGACGATTGGTGGAGCGAAGTCGAACAACGCATCAAGCGCTACCTGGTGACGAAGTTCGTCCTGTCCTCGGTCACCGGCCTCCTGGTCACCGCGGTGCTCGCGATACTCGGAGTCGACCTCGCGATCGTGTTCGGCCTGTTCGCCTTCCTCCTGAACTTCATTCCGAGCATCGGATCGATCATCGCGACACTGCTGCCGTTGCCCGTCGTCATCGTGAGCCCCACGATCTCCCCCACCGTCGCCGTCCTCGCGATCGGCATCCCGGGGGCCATCCAGTTCACGATCGGGAGCATCCTCGAACCGAAGCTCATGGGCGAGTCCCTCGATCTCCACCCGGTGACCATCCTGCTGGCGCTCATGCTGTGGGGCGCGCTCTGGGGCATCGTCGGCATGCTGCTCGCCACCCCGATCACCGCCTCGCTGAAGATCATGTTCGAGCGCATCGAGGCGACCCGACCGGTGGCCGATCTCCTCGCCGGGCGACTGAGCCCGATGACCCCGATGGAAGATCCGGCCTGAGCCGCGCGATGGCCTACGGAACCGCGCCCCCTCCCCCCGCACCTACGAAGCGCAGCACCCGCTGCTCGAGGTACGGGAAGAAGGGATTCCAGCGCTGACGGAGCATGTCGCTCGCGGGAATCTGCAGGACACCGCGTTCGCCCCGGAGTGCCAGCTCCCCGAGCCAGAGTCCGGTGCCCGCCGGCACCGCGATCCCGCCATAGAGCGGATCGTCCTTCGCAAAGGGAATGGCGACGTGCGACAGCGAGTAGACGCCCTGCGGCCACGCGAGCCCGAGCGGCACCTCCTCGGCCATCTGGGTCCCTGGCGGACGCTGGCGCACGACGACGGCGGCGGTGTCGCCGTCCAGGTTGGTGATCAGGCTGAGCGTGTAGGGACGCGTCAGGTCGGCCACCTCCGCGGCAATGGCCGCCCGCGGATTGACCGCGAGCAGCCGCTCCGCCTCGGTGAGCCGATTGACGTCGAAGAGCACCAACTCGTGATCACCCTGCGGAAGCTTGTCGAGAAGCCCCTCCACGAGCGCCGGTGTCGAGACCGTCGCATCCACGACTGATTGAAAGGCCAGCACCGGCGGAAAGTCCCGCAGCCGCTCGGCCGCGCCATCGGCGTCGAGCTTGGCGTGGATCTCGGCGGTCATCCGGTACACCTGATCGCCCGCGTTCACCGCAAAGGAGTTGTACTTGAACGGATCGTACTCGGGGAGAATCGAGTTCCACGAGAGCTTGCGGAGCCCGAGCAGATGCCCGAGCCGTGCCTGCCAGATGGCGAGCGCTGCGACCGGGGTCACGCCGACCGCCGGCGACATCAGCGCGAGGCCGTCGAGTGGCGGCAGCGCGGCGTCCTCGAGGCTGTCGAGCGCATAGAGCACCCCGAGCGCGCCGCCGGTCGAGTACCCGATGATGTAGAGCGGACGCTCACCGACTACCGAGTGCAGATGGCGCACCCCGAGCCGGCTCGCCGCGATCATGTCGCGCGCACGGACTCTGACGAGGCCGGACGGCGCCGTGCCGTGGCCCGGCAGCCGCAACCCGACGACGTGCGCGCCAGCAGCATGCAACCGCTGCGCGAGACCGCGCATGCTGTACGGCGAGTCCGACATGCCGTGCAGCAGCAGCACGCCGGCCACCGGCCGCTCGGCGACGAGTTCGAAGGTACGGTTCCAGTTCGGCGACCAGGTCTCGGGATCGGAACGACTGCCGGCGTGATACCGGTTGAACAGCCGTCGTTCATCGTCGTCGATCCTCGCCCGCACCCGCTCCTGGAGCTGCGCGAACAGCGCATCTTCCAGCGCCTGGTACTCGGCGAGCGTGTCGACTCCGCTCCGGTGCGTGAACTCGGCGTCGAGCTTCGCCTCGTGCCAGACCGAAAGGTCGACCCGGCCCTCGAGGTACGTGACGAGCACGACCACCAGCACCACGAAGCCCCCCACGCACCCGTACACCACCGCTCGCACGACGGCCCCGAGTAGTCGCCGGATTCCTCCTGCACGCGTCCGCGTCATCGGGCGTCAGCGATAGTCGGGGTTCGGAAAATCGAAGCGGCAACCGGCATCCCACTTCGAACGTTGATTTCCATGCGCAGGGATCCCGCCCGCGTCTTTGATGATCCGGGCCATGTGCATCAGGTTCCAGGTCATGAACGTCGTGTTCCGATTCGTGAAATCGTTCTCTGGTCCGCCCGAACCAGGATCGAGGTAGGATGGCCCGGGGCCGGCCTCGCCGAGCCACGCCGCGTCAGCCTGGGGCGGGATCACGTAACCGAGGTGCTGGAGCGAGTACAGCACGTTCATCGCGCAGTGTTTGCCCCCATCCTCATTGCCGGTGACCAGGCATCCGCCGACCCGACCGTAGTAGGCGTACTGTCCGTGCTCGTTCAGCAGATGCGAGTTGGCGTACAGGCGCTCGATCACTTGCGTGCACACCGACGACTTCTCCCCGAGCCAGATCGGCATGGTCAGCACCAGGATATCGGCGCGCTGAACCTTTTCGAAGATTCCGGGCCAGTCGTCACGCTCCCAGCCGTGCTCGGTCATGTCGGGCCAGACTCCCGTGGCGATCACGTGATCGACCGGACGCAGCACCTCGACCGCGACCTTGTTGCGCTCGAGGATGGCTTGCGCGATCCGGATCAGCCCCTCCGTATGCGAGACCTCGGGGGAACGCTTGAGCGTGCAATTGAGAAACAACGCCCGCAGATCCGAGAAATCCCACGTGCTGTCCGCACAGTCTTTTTCCTGCTGTGCATTGAGTACCATCCCTGGCTCCTTCCGCGCGCGCGATCGTTCATCGGCCGCGCGTCAACTGCTCGATGGCCCCGGCAGCCGTCACCGCGACGTCCGTCTCCGGGGCAAGGACAACGACCTGCCGGTAGTGCTCGACGGCTTGGTCATACCGACCTTGATCGTAGAGCACCCCCGCCAGCACGAAGTGCAGCTTGTGATTCCGCGCATTGATTTGCAACCCGGCGCGCAACGCCCGCTCCGCGTCCGTCCGCGCCTCGGCCGCCGCCACCGCGTCACCCGCAGTCGCGTGCGCTCGCGCCCGCCATCGATACCCGATGCCCAGCCCATGGAACGCCCACGCATGCCCCCCGATGGCGTTGGCCTCCTCGAACAGGAGGATCGCCTCCTCGCCACGGTGCTGCTGCAGGCGCACATGGCCGAGGTTGATGAGCGCCAGGCGTCGATTCGACGCGTCGCCGCGTTTGTCGAGAGCGGTCGTCAGCGCCGCGTCCGCTTCGGCGACGCGACCGGCCTCCTTGAGCCCGATGCCGAGATTCGTGAACGGGAGCGCGTCACGCTGCTCGACCGTGACCACCGCTGACCAGAGCGCGACTCCATCGTACCAGACCCGATTGCGAACGACCGTCACCGCGGCACACACGCACAGCACGACGACGAGGCCGATCTGCAGTGGCCGCTGGCGAAGCCGCGCCTGGTGCCAGGTGAGTTCCCCCGCCACCATGAGCGCCAGCCCCACCGATGGCAGATACAGGTAGCGTTCCGAGACTTTGGTCTGCAGCATCTCGGCAACCGCCACCAGGAGCGGCGGTCCGATCCCGAGCGCGAACCACGCGAGCCCGAAGCGCCGGAGCGTGCCCTGCCGTTCACCGGCCAGCACGACGCCCACCCCCGCCACCAGACCGGCGAGCGCCCAGGCCATCACGCCAACGCCGTGTGGCGCCTCGGGGACGTAGGCGGTCACTCCCCATGGCAGCACGGTCTGTCCCACGTAGAAACCGAGGGCCCCCAGCACGCCCGCGAGTCCATCCAACCCCACCACATCCATCCCGAGGCCGACCGCGCGATCCAGCGGACGCATCGCGACGTAGAAGGCAACCGCTGCTGCGGCGACCACCGGCCGCTGCCACCGCGGCCGCCCTGCCGCACCACCCACGATCTCGAGCACCGCCAGGACCACGGGCACGGCCACCCCCACTTCTTTGCTCCCGACCGCCGCAAGCGTCGTCAACGCGATCGCCCCGAGCCACATCGCACGCGGACGCACCCGATCCTCGAGCGCCACCATAACCGCCAACAGCGCACACGTCGTGGCAAGGATGTCCGCGCGGCAGGCGACCCACGAGACCGCCTCGCTGTGGATCGGATGCACCGCGAACAGCAATCCCGCCAACACGGCGGGCCACGGAGCACACCCCAGCCCGCGAGCGACCCGGGCCACCAGGGCAGCGTTCATACCGTGCAGCACCACCCCCGTGAGATGAAAACCGAGGGCGGTCCGTCCCCAGACGAGAACGTCGAGCCAGTAGGAACCGAACGTGATCGGGCGATACACACGCAGGCCGGCGAGCCCCGCCGGCTCCCGGAAGACATCCAACAGGCTGCGATAGTGACGCACCTTGTCGAACAGGATGATCGTATCATCCCAGACGAATCCGTACGCCAGCGTATCGGCGTAGACGAGGACGCCCGCCACGAACGGTAGCAGCACGATTGCGACCGACGACATCGGCGGAGCAGACATAGCACAACGAGCTCGCGTCTGCCCGGGGGCACCGGGGCGCATCCCTGCACCGGAACGTGTTGGAGCAGCGGCTCCGGCCGCGTATACAGAGACGCGGTCGTCGGCGATGCTGTCCAGCCCGACTGCGCACCCCGACCAGCGCGCGGGGCGTCACCCGCGAGGAGGACCCCACGATGACTCGTCCCGTCAGCGACATTGCGTTCACAGATACCGTGAAAGGCATCCAGGAGCGGCTCGGCTCACGAGCGGGCTACGCAAAGATGGAGCAGAAAGGCGGCTGGAGCGACGCGGTCAGTCCAGACCTGGCCGCATTTCTCGCCACCCGCGACTCCTTCTATCTCGGAACCGCGAGCGCAGACGGCCAACCGTATGTCCAGCACCGGGGTGGGCCGACCGGCTTCCTCAAGGTCCTCGACCCGCACACGTTGGCGTTCGCGGACTTCGGAGGGAACCGCCAGTACATCTCGATGGGCAACCTCACCGACAACCCCCGGGCCTTCATCTTCGCGATGGACTACGCGAACCGTCAACGCATCAAGATCTGGGGACGGTGCAATGTGATCGAGGACGACCCTGCGTTGATGGCGACGCTGGCCGATCCGGACTACGCCGGCAAGCCGGAGCGGGTCTTCCGCTTCCGGGTCGAGGCCTGGGACGTGAACTGCCCGCAACACATCACGCCGCGGCTCACTGCCGAAGAACTCGAACCGACCGCAGCACGCCTGCGCGCACGCATCGCCGAACTCGAAGCCGAGGTCGCCGCACTGCGCCGCAAATCACCGGAATGACCTAGGGGTCCGACCCTGCACGCCATCTCCGGGCGCGCAGCGCCCGGCCGAGCGATCAGCGAGCCGGGGGATGAGGCCTCCGCGCGGCTTTGCCGCGTGGAGAAGGGGGACGGAGTCCCCCTTCTGAATCAAATCGTCAGGCCACCGTCGATCGATACGATCGAACCGGTCATGTAACGACCCTCGTCCGACGCGATGAAGGCCACCAACGCGGCGACCTCGGCCGGTGAACTCATGCCGAGCGGCGAAGCGAGCTTGGCAATCGCCTTCGGATTGGCGCCAGCGGGAATCTCGAACTTGTTCGTGAGCGGCGTGTCGATCATGCCCGGGGCCACGGCGTTCACACGCACGTTCTTCCGCAGGTACTCGTCGGCAAGCGCCCGGGTGAGGTTCACGACGCCGCCCTTCGAAGCACAGTAGGCGGCGCTGAACGGTGCCCCCATCAGTCCGGCGTTGGACGCGATGTTGACGATGTTGCCGCCGCCCTCGAGCATATGCGGCAGGACGGCCTGCGCCATCAAGAAGGTCCCGGTCAGATTGACACCGATGATCCGCGACCAGTCCTCGAACGGCATCTCGTGCGCGTGGGCGAATTTCCCGATCCCCGCGCAGTTGACCAGGACGGAGGGGCGCCCGAGATCCTGCGCCGCGGACCCCACGGCTTCCCGCACGGAAGCAGGGTCGGCCACGTCGACGCGGTACGCCTTCGCAGTGCCGCCCTCGGCCCCGATCTCCTTCGCGGTCTTGTCGGCGGCATCCACCACGAGATCGACACAGGCTACCGAAGCACCCTCGGCAGCGAGGCGGCCCGCAACCGCTTTCCCCAAACCAGAGCCGGCGCCGGTCACGACCGCCGTTCGACCCTCGAAACGTCGCAAGTTTTCTCCAGGCATAGGGGCGGGAGCGTACACCATCACCCGAGAACTTTCGAATGCGCTCCGCCGCCCGAATTTGACTCACCTCCGCCCCCGGGCGATGTGGGCGCCGAGGAGGAACGCCATGTCGGACGTCATCATCAGTAGCGCCGTACGCACTCCCATCGGCTCGTTCCGGGGGGCCTTCGCTGGGCTCAGCGCCTCCGATCTCGGGGCCCTCGTCGTCAAGGACGCCGTGGCGCGCGCGGGCTGCCAACCGGCGGATGTCGAACACGTCTTCATGGGCTGCGTCCTGCCGGCAGCGCAGGGCCAGGCACCGGCACGCCAGGCCGTGATCAAGGCCGGGCTGCCAACCTCCGTGTCCGCGATCACCGTCAACAAGGTCTGCGGCTCGGGCCTGCAGGCCGTGATGTTCGCACGCCGGGAGCTCGCGCTCGGAGAAGCCGGTATCGTCGTTGCGGGCGGGATGGAGAGCATGACCAACGCGCCGTACGCGCTCGCCCGAGCACGCGACGGGTACCGCATGGGTCCGGGCGAGTTGATCGACACGATGATCCACGACGGGCTGTGGGATCCCTACCGTAACGTGCACATGGGCACGTGCGGCGATCTCGTCGCGTCGCACTACGGCTTCACACGCGAAGATCAGGATGCATTCGCGGCCGAGTCGTATCAGCGCGCGCTCACAGCGCAGGCCACCGGCAAGTTCACGAGTGAGATCCTGCCGGTCGCGGTTCCACAACGCCGGGGTGACCCGAAGATCGTCGATCAGGACGAGGAGCCCGGACGCGGAGACACGTCACGTTTCGGCGCGCTGCGACCAGCGTTCACGAAGGACGGTACCGTCACCGCCGCAAACGCCTCGCCGCTGAACGACGGCGCGGCCGCGCTCCTCCTCGCCTCGCCCGCCAAGGCCGACGCGCTCGGCCTTCCAAAGCTGGCGCGCGTCGTCGGCGACGCCACCGCCGCGCACGAACCCGAGTGGTTCACGACCGCGCCCGTAAAGGCGCTGGCCAAGCTCTACGAGAAGACTGGACGCGGGCCGCGCGACTGGGACCTCTACGAGATCAACGAGGCCTTCGCCGGGGTGACCATGGCGGCGATCAAAGAGCATGGTCTCGATCCCGCGACCGTCAACGTCCACGGCGGCGCCATCGCGCTCGGCCATCCCATCGGCTGCTCCGGCGCGCGTCTCCTCGTCACCTTGCTGCACGCCCTTCGCGAGCGGGGCAAGCAGCGCGGCATCGCGACCCTCTGCCTCGGTGGTGGGGAGGCCGTCGCGCTGGCGGTGGAGCTCCTGTAGCGGGCGGCCACACGTCCCGGGGCGTGCGACCGCCTTCAGCGCCCTACTTCACCGCGAAGATCTGGAGGCTCGTCAGGGTGTCGGCGTAGCCGCGTGCCTCCTCGAGCGAGATGTTCATGCGCGTCATCGCCTCGCGAATCGGTGGGTCATCGAAATCGATCGCGTCGAGGAAGCGCGCCTCACGATCGATCCGCACCTCCGCGAAACCAGCGCCGGTAATCGTGGCCAGGTATTCCGCGCGGAGGCTCGCTCCGCCGATGCACCCGATGTACGCGTCCAGGCTCTCGAGAATCCCTACAGGCAGCGGGCGCTCGAGAACGATGTCCGAGACCATCAGCCGGCCGCCAGGCCGGAGCACGCGATGGGCCTCCGCGTAGACCCGATCCTTCTCGGGCGAGAGGTTGATCACGCAGTTCGAGATGATGACGTCGACACTGGCATCGTCGAGCGGCAGCGCCTCGATGTTGCCCTTCCGGAACTCGACGTTCTCAACGCCGGCGCTGCGTGCATTCTCAGTCGCCTTGGTGAGCATCGCATCGGTCATGTCGATGCCAATGACGTGCCCGGTCGGACCGACCTGGCGCGCGGCCAGAAACGCATCCATGCCCGCGCCCGAACCCAGATCGACGACCGTCTCGCCTGGCCGAAGCGCATCGATCGCGGTCGGGTTCCCACAGCCAACGCCAAGATTCGCGTCCTCGGGCACGGCCTCGAGCTGCTCCTCGCTGTAGCCGAGACGCCGTCCGGTCTCGTGGACGCGCTCCGCGTCCGCTTCGCTTCTCCCTTCGACGATGCGGGCATAGCCCTCGCTCACGAGGTCCCGAAGCTCATCGGCAGTGCCGGTGCGTGGGTTCGTCATGAGGGTTTCGCCTCGAGCTCGGCGGTCGCGTCGCGGCCGAACGTCTCGGAATCCTCGAGGATCCGATACCATTCCCAACGCATCCCCTGCGGATCGCGGGACCAGACCTTGTTCATGGTCGCGTAGCAGCAGGTCGCCTCCGTCTCCTCCGGCCCCACGATGCCCTCGTGCTTGAAGCGCATCGCTGCTGCGGTGACATCGGCCTGCTCGAAACACTCGACGCCGAGATGATTCAAGCGCTCGGCGGCACCCGGTGCTTCGAACAGCACGAGCTTCAACGGCGGGTCTTCGATCGCGAAATTCACGTAGCCAGGTTTCCGTTTGTTGGGCGTCGTCGCGAAGAGCTTCGAGTAGTACTCGACCGCTTCCTCGAGATTCTCGACGTTCAGCGCCAGCTGCACTCGATTCGTCTGCATCGTCCGCTCCTTCTGTTGTGGCCGTACGCGTAGGCGCCCGGCGGTCTATGCCTTCCCGGTATCGGCGGCGGCGATCGCCGCCGCATCCGACACCACGCCCTGCTTCTTCGGAATCCCCTGCTGCACGAACGCGTCGCTGTCGGCCCATTCGCCCTGCGCGGTCAACCAGAGCCGAACCAAGTGACGCTTGCGCGCAGGCTCATCGAAATCTTCGTACGCCGTCCGCGCGTGCAGCGCCGTGCTGTTCTTCAAATAGGCGATCTCGCCCGGCTCGAGCATGAACTCGAGATAGAACGCGGGATCGTCGGCGATCGCATCGATCAGATCCAACAACTCGTGCTGCGCGGCCGTGAGCCGCGGCACCTGCGAATGACGCTGCGCGCCCCGGATGTACCAACCGAGATAGAAGAACCGGAGCTGTCCGTTGGCGTCGAAGCAGATCGGGAGCGTGAAATACGGATCCTCGCCGCGGCCCTGCTCCTCGTGCCGATCCCAGTACCAGGGCTCGTACAGGAGCGGCATCAGGTCGGGACGGCGCCGCAGGATCTCGTTGTAGAGCGCGCCACAACTCACCATCCGACTCTCGCCGCCGCGCTTCGCCGGCCGAATGCACATGAGCGCGATGATGTCGGCCCCGTCGCTGTGGTAGTCGAGCCCGACGCGGGTCTTGTACAGCCGCACCGCCGGATCGTTGGGATCCGCGCCCGTGTCACGCACGTGCCCGAGGAGATCGCCAGCAGCGTTCTGCGATACGGCCGTGCCCATGTGGAGACCGATGCCCCACTGCATGAGCGCCAGGTCGTCCTCGTCGAAGCGATCGACGGGGAGCCCCTTCACGTTCACAAAGCCGCGACCGCGCTGCAGCATCTCCATCCAGGCAGCAATCCTGCTCGCCAGCACCGGGAGCGGGAAGTCCTCCCGTTCCAGGGCGAGCATGGCCTTGCCCGTCGCGTTCGCATGCCTCAACGCCGACTCGAGATCGGCGACCTCGCGGCTGGTCAGGCGGTGCTGCCAGTCGGCACACCCTGCGACCTCGGGCCCCGTCCAGACGGCGGCCCCGTCGAGTGGCGTCCGGCGCCTCTCGTTCGTCGTCTCCATAGTTCGAGATTACTGGAACTATGGAGGGGTTGTCAAGCCGATAGGCGAAAGAAGTGTGCGCGCTTCAGGAGGCCTTGCGCGTCGCGGTCCGACGGGGCGTCACCGCGACCCCCTGACAACAGCTCTCGGTCAGAAACGAGAGCAGGCCCTGCATAGCGTCGAAATTCGGCCCGTAGATGAGCGAGCGCCCTTCGCGCCGGCAGGTGACGATCCCCGCGTTCTTGAGCTCTTTCAAATGAAACGACAGCGTCGCCGGCGGCACGCCGAGCGTTTTTCCGATCTGCCCCGCCGGCAAACCCGCGATCCCCGCCCGCACGAGCAGACGAAAGATGTCGAGTCGGGCCTCCTGGGCGAGCGCACTCAGCGTGCGAATGGCCACCTGCTTCTTCATATTTCCAGCTTACTCGAAATGTCCTCAGGGTCAAGTACGCGTGACGGTACGACGGTTGAGTCCCCCGCCTACGGCCACCGGGACTAGGTAGATGTGATGTCGAACTGGAGCATCAAGATACCGACATCGCCCGGCTCGTACTCGGCCCGCGGCGTACACCCTTGAAGGTGCGCGTGGAGCACACGGACTTCCGCTTCAGCGAGTTGAGGAACGCCGACCAGAACCACCGCGCTACAGTGCAGGCACCGCGCACGGATGGTCATCGGCGCACACGCGGGGCACCCCGCTCAGTTGGACGCATGGCGACACTCGTAGAGTCATGGCGCATGGGTTTCCTCCTTCGCCGGGAGGGTGCGCGGACCATTCGCGAGTGAGGAAGGCGTGTCGCGCTGACGACGGCAAGAGCGCGCTGGCTAAAGGAGGTCGGCACCCTGAACCCGCAGCGGCGCCACGCTTCCCAGCTATCCAAACGGGTACATCCCGAGAAACGCGCGAGTCAAGAGCAATCCGCCATCGGCATACGACTCGATTCATTCTGAAACGGGGCAGCAGACGATCCGATTGATCACGCCTGATCAGGCCTGCGCGTACGCGCAAGACGATCGGCGACCACCCGGTAGACGTGCGGGTGAATGCCGAGCCCGATGTGCGTCGCGCGCACCTCGACGTGTTCGACCTGCGGACTCAGTCGGTCGATGCACGCGTGCCACATCACGATGCCGTCGCCGCGCGAATAGATGGCCGTAATCGGCACCGTGATCGGCGTGCGATTGCGCTCGTCGATGGCAGCCTCGATCGCGTCGAGATCGTGGCCGCGCTCGGCATAGCGCCAGCCGACGAACGTGTACTTGGGGCCACCGACGATCGGCGAGCCGAAGGTGATCACGCGCTCGACGAGGTCGGGGCGTTCGCGTGCCACCTCGCGAGCAATGACGCCCCCGAGGCTCCAGCCAACCAACCGCACCCGTTGACCGGTACGCTGGTACGCCGCCGCCGTCCGCGCCACGACCGTGGGCAAGATCCGCTTGACGTCACCGGTGTTGGTGCCGAGGCCCCAGCCTTCGGGCTCGTAGCCGAGGAGACGAAGAAATGTCCGGATTGCGAGTGTCGAGGCATCGGTGCCCCCGTATCCGGGGAGGAGCAGCACGGGTTGTCCGTTCCCGCGCGGGGCCCACAACAACCGCGGCCAGCCGAACCACAGTCGAGCGACATCGAGTGGCAACGCCAACTCGCGCAGCACCATCCACGGCGTCGGGAGCTCGAGCGCCGCCCCCTCGGAAAGATCGCTCGGTACCATCGACATCGGGGCCCGGCTACGCGACCTTGCGCTCACTGCCGTGCGGCGCCGCACCTTCCGCGGTCGAGCCAGCCAGCGCACCGATCACCTCGTACGCCGCGCCGTATCCCGGGAGGAAGGTCACGCCAGGGCCGGGATGACACGAGGCCCCGCACAGGTACAGCCCTGCGATCGGCGTCGCGTGCGCGGAACCCTCGACCGTAGCCCGACCGCCGAGCATCTGCTCGGGATGGATCAGGCCATGAGTGAAGTCGCCGTTGGTGGCAGCCTGCATCGCCGCGAAATGATCCGAGGAGAAGACCGCTTGCTCGACGATCAGGTCGCGGAAACCGGGGAGGTGCTCCTCGAGGCGGGCAATGACGCGCGCCGCCATGGCGTCCCGGAGCCGGCCCCGTTCCTCACGTGGCGCCGTACAGGGAAAGTAGAAGCCGTAGCTCGTGCCGATGTGGACTCCGGGCGGCGCCAGATCAGGATCGAGCACGGTGGGAATCTGCAAACTGATGGGCGCGTATTCGGGCACCTCACCGCGGTCGCACGCCTCGAAGCCTGCCTGCACCTGCTCGGGATCGGGCACCAGCGCCGTAATGAAGCGCGTACGCGGATCGCGGTTGAGATGCGCCCAGGGTGCGGCGAACTTCGGCAGCGCGCGCAGCTTGAAGAGCACGTGCATGTACGCGCCCCGATGCTCGACCGCGCGAACGACGGCCGCGAAATCCGGCGTCAGGTTCTCCTCACCCACCAACCCGAGAAACGTCGCCGGCTTGTCGAGATTCGAAAGAACGGCCCGCGCGGTCAGGCACTCGCCACTCTTGAGTTCGACGCCCGTGGCCACGCCGTCGGTGACGATGATGCGCCGGACGGCCGCCTTGAGTCTGACCTCGCCACCGCGGGCCTGGATTGCGCGTGCCAGCGCTTCCGACAACGAGCCCATGCCGCCCTTCACCCGCCGCATCAGCCCACCATTGTCGTTCTGGGCCAGGGTATACACGAGACAGAGCGCACTCCCCGGCGTGTACGGGCCTTTGTAGGTCGATTGGATCGCGGCGAAAGCCAGCATCCCGCGAAGCGCACGGTGCTTCCGCTTGTCGGGAAGGAAGCGGTCGATCAGATCCATCGCACTTCCGGTGAAGGCGAGTTCGAGTTGCGCGCGCGCTTCCTCGGACGGTGCGTCCGCGAGCAACTGGTCGAGGGGGCGCGGTGTGCTGCGCGGCGTGAAGCGATCCATCACGCTGGCCGGATATTGGCAGAAGCGCATCAGGCCGATGAAACCCCACATCGCGCCCGGCCCGAAGCTTCTGAGGACGTGCGCCGCCTGACGCAGGGGGTTCCGGTACAACACGAGCGGTGGCGCGTCGGCGGTGCTCAGATTCACCGACATCACCGGCAGGTCGATGAACTCCGCGCCGTAGCGCTCGAACTCCAGCTCGTCCACGAGCCCCTTGGCGAGCGGAAAGAGCAGGCTGGCGCCTACGTCGTTCCGACAGCCAGAAAAAATCTCGCGGGTCCCGGCCATCCCACCCACGTAGTCGTTCTTCTCGACGGCAAGCACTCGTAGGCCGTGTCGCGCAAGAACCGCCGCGGCCGCCATGCCATTGTGGCCGGCTCCGACAACGATAGCGTCGTAGTCAGGCATCGTCCGAGCTTCCCATAGGTAGCCCCTCCGAGACAACTGGGGCAACGGCATTCGTTTGAGATGGCGCCGCGCGGACGGTAACGTCGCCCACCATTTCAACCAGGAGAGGAGTCACCATGCTCGTTGTCGCGGGAACCATCGGACTCGATCCCAGCAAGCGTGAGACGGCCAGTGAGGCCTTCAACGTCATGCGCGAGGCCACACTGAAGGAACCAGGCTGCATCTCGTATCAGGCGTTCTTCGATCGCGCCGATCCCGGCACGATCTTCATCTTCGAGCAGTGGAAGGACGAGGCCGCGCTGACCGCACACTTCAGCGCCCCGCACATGGCCGAGTTCGGCAAGGCCATGGGCGACTTCGGAGTCACCAGCACCGACGTGCAGCGCTACGATGTGTCGGCACAGTCGAAGTTGATGTAGCCAACCCGGCCTGCGGCGCGCGGAGCCCGCGCGCCCGTCAGGTTGTACGAGCAGGTCTCCGTGATAACCCTAGCGGCTTATGCGTCGTCCAGTGTGGCTGCTGAGCATGGATACCGAGCAGTTCCGGGCCCCACCGATGACCACGGGGGGTCTGAAGGCCTTCTTCAGCGCCTACGGCACCACCACTGAAGCGACAGAGGTGGAGCTCGTCCACTTCCTCGCCGCTGCCGAGACGACGACGTGGCTCGAAGGGGAGTGCGAGACCACGCTCCTGCCACGCGCGCAGGCTGCGGTCGCGGCCGGCCTCCAACCGGTGCTCGGACTCAGCTGCTACACCTGGAACGTCGCCGAGTTTCTCGCCGTCGCGCGCCGCATCAAGGCCGAGGTCCCGGAGATCCTGATCATCGCGGGTGGGCCTCACGTCCAACGCGCCGCGGACTTCCTGTTCGACGAGTCCGTGGATGTCGTCGTCCTCGGCGAGGGTGAGGAAACCCTGACGGCGATCCTCGATCGCCCACCCGAGGTATCGCTTCGTACCGTCACGGGATGCGCCTTCGTCGAAGAAGGAACGCTCGTCGATACCGGCGTCCGGCCCCGCACGAGGGACCTCGATCACCTGCCGTCCGCGCTCGATGTGATCACGCTCCGGAACGAGGACGGCACGCCGCGCTACCGCCAGATCTCGTACGAGACCAGCCGTGGATGTCCGTACCGGTGCGCGTTCTGCGAATGGGGCACGGGCGCAATTGGCACCAAGATGTACCAGCTGTCGCTGGCGCGCTTCGAGAGCGACCTCGAGCGCATTGCGGCCGGCGGCATTCGCGACATCTGGCTCGCCGACTCCAACTTTGGCGCCCTCCGCGAAGACGAGGCCAAAGCTGCCATGGTCGTCGCCCTGCGTCAGCAAACGGGCCTGCCGCACACGCTCGCGACCTCGTGGTCGAAGAACCACAATCAGCGCGTACAACGAATCGTCCGCTCGCTGCACCAGCATGGCCTGCTGTCGCACTACCATCTGGCACTCCAGACGCTCACACCCCGCGCACTGGAGCTCAGCCACCGGACGAACATGCGCGCCAACGACTACCAGCCGATCGTCAAGTCCCTCGCCGAAGACGGCATCCCGGTCGCAGCCGAGCTCATCTGGGGCCTGCCGGGCGATACGCTGGCGGAGTTCGAGGACAACCTCGATCACCTGCTGACGATCTTCCCCAACATCAACATCTTCGGCTACACGCTGCTGCCCGGCACCGAGTTCTTCTCGCGTCGCGACGAATACCGCCTCGAGACACTGCCGGTCGCCGGCTACGGTAAGGCGAAGGGCGAGTACGTCGTCGGGTGCCACACCTTCCCCCGCACCGAAGGTGAAGAAGGATACTTTCTTCTGGCAGCGTACATCGTGCTGGCACGTGGCCAACTGATGCCGTTCACGACTCGCCATCTCGCATTCGCCGGGATCGCCTCGGTGGCGGGACTCCTCCGCGAGGTCCTGCACGCACTCTTGATCGCGTACGAGCATACGACCGACCGGATGACGGTCTACGAAGGCCGTGCCGAGCTCTACGTGCGCCTGCTCAACGATCGGCCGCGCACCTACGGCGTGATCGGGACCGTGGTCGGCGACTGGCTCGCGCGCCACAACGCAACCGCACTCGCGGACGACGTCACCCGCGTCCTTGCCCTCGACGAGGCGCTCTGCCCTCGGCCCGGCGCGTCGCACACGATCCGCCAGGAGTTCGACTTCGCAGCGGATCTGGTCGCGGGGACTCTCGGACGGATGGACCGGCCGGCGGGATCGCTGCTGGCCGAGAACGGCGGCAGCGTCGAACTCCATATCGAGCATCCCGCGGGCGTCGGCGACATCATGCTCGACCCCGACGGCGGCGAGTGGGTGCGTGGTCGTATCCTCGACGCGCCCCCTCCGAGCGAGCAACCCGACCGCAAGCTCGCGTCCAACGCGTGAGCGGCACGGCTCGGCAAGGTCCGTAGCGCGAGGCTAGTTCACCGCACGCGCGTGGCCTTTCCAGAACGGCGCGCGCAACTCCCGCTTCAGCACCTTCCCGGGCCCCGATTTCGGGAGCGGCTCGGCGCGTAGATCGATCGCCTTCGGAACCTTGTAGCCCGCGATACGCTCGCGGCAGAACGCGATCAGCGCAGCAGGCTCGACGGGTCCGGCCTCGTCCCTGGGCACGACGACTGCGTGCACGGCTTCCCCCCAGCGTTCGTCCGGCACGCCGAACACCGCCGCCTCGAGGACCGCCGGATGCTGGTAGAGCGCCTCCTCGACCTCGGTCGAGTAGACGTTCTCGGCACCGGTGACGATCATGTCCTTGCTGCGGTCGACGAGGAACAGGTAGCCCTCATCGTCGAGGTAGCCGAGGTCGCCGGTCCAGTACGCACCGTCTCGCAGCACCGACGCCGTCTGCTCCGGCTTGTTCCAGTAGCCCGACATCACGTTCGGACCACGCACGACGACCTCGCCCACCTCTCCCGTGGGCCGTTCGTTGCCGTCGGGGTCGAGGACGCGGAGATCGACGCCCGGGACAGGCTGGCCGCATGCCCGGCCGCGGTCGACGTCGACGAGCGTCTGCTCATCCCGAAGCACGGTCGCCAGCGGTGCCAACTCGGTCGCACCGTACACCTCGACCATCTCGGCGGTCGGGAACGCGGCGGCCGTCCGCTGGACGACCGCGGTCGCTATCGGCGAACCACCGTGGGCGAGCACGCGCAGCGTCCCGGTGCGCCGCGGGCGGGCATGCTGCTCCTCGGCCATGGCTGCCAGCATGGTCGGCACGCCGAGGGCGATGGTCACTCCCTCCTGCTCGACGAGCTCTACCGCCCGGCCCGGATCGAACGCCGGGAGCATCACCTGCCGCCCCCCGGTCCAGATCGTCGGTAGCACCCCATTCTGCCCGGCGGCGTGAAACAACGGCGCCATGACGAGATAGACGTCGTCGGGGCGGGACTGCGGACCGAAGCTCATCCAGTGCAGTGCGTTCGCGACGATGTTCCGATGCGTCAACATGACGCCCTTCGACGCGCCGGTCGTCCCACCGGTGTAGAAGAGCCCGGCGAGTGTATCCTCGCCGACGCCGACGCCAAGGTCGCGCGGGGCGGCCTCGTCGAGCAGGCGCTCGTACTCATCAGGAATGGCAATGATCCGCGGCACGACATCGACGAACGGCGCCGGATCGCGATCGGTGATCAGCACCTTGGCTCCCGCATCCTCGAGCGCGTAGCGCAACTCCGGCTCAGCGTGTCGCGTGTTCAACGGGACGACCACGTACCCCGCAGTGGGCACGCCCACGTAGACTTCTACGTAGCGATGGCAGTTTGCCGCGAGAATCGCGACGCGGTCGCCCGGCGTCAGCGCGAGACCGTCGAGCGCGCCGGCCAGCCGTCGACATCGCTCCCAGAGATCAGCGTAGGTGAATCGATCGGACCCGCACGTGAGCGCCTGACGGCCGGGCGCCACCTGCCGAGCCCGCGCGAGCGGTGTCAGGAAGGTCTGCATCCGGGTCTCTTACCTGGAGCGCCCGACGCCTTTCAATCCTCCGAGCACGCGGCACGCGCGCCCGGAAGACTCGAGCCTACGGACAGGGACCGAGAATCGGAGTGGTGAAGCAGCGCGTGATCGTCGATGGTAGACAGATCTCGGTGGGCCGCGTCACCCGCAGGAAGTCGAGCCCCTGCGCATTGCCGAAGTCGTTGTTGACGAACACGAGATCGCGCCCCGGAAATCGCGGCGTGCGGTTGGCGGTCTTCACCTTGTAGCAGGCCAGATGCACGTCGGGCAGGAGGATGCCGTTGCCCATGAGATCGGTCGCGATACAGACGCTCCGCGGCCGCTTCACATCGAGCGTCAGATCCCCGAACTGATCTTCGATCTCGATGGTCGGAAACGTCGCCTTGGCACTCCGGGTGCGATAGCACTCGTAGTGATCGATCGGCAGCGGGTCGGGCAGAGCCGGCGGCGGCGCCACCTCGCTCTTGGCACTCGGCACCATCCAGAGGTCGGGCTTCTTGGCGTCGACCAGGAACGTACCGAACTGGTTGGTCACCGTGAGACCCCGTTGGAGGTCCACGCGCCGGGGCTCGGTCTGCCTCGTGCGGTACCCCACGAAGTGCTCGTCGTCGGTCGGCGCGGTCGGGTCCTCGCCGTTCTTGTTGGCCGGGTTGCACAGGCGCTTCGGCTTCTTGACGTCGATCGAGGTCGGACCAAACGGGTTCTCGACATCAACGTTCACCGTCTCGAACGGAGCCTTCTTCACTTCGTAGCACATGAAGTGGTTGAGCGCCGTGAGCTGCGCCCAGGCGGAACCGGTGCCACTCACGGCGACGAGGGCGGTCAGACCTGCCATGACGAACATACGGACGGGACGGAAACGGCACACGGTGATCATGAGGATCCTCCTGGGGCTTGGGCGGCCGGAACTGCCAGAGGGTAGAATCAATGCCCCCCGACGGTCAACCGGTTGGGGAGAAAGCGATATCGGACCATGTAGAGTTCCGCATTCGCGTTGAGGCGCGGGGTCGGTCACGGTACGTAGGACCCCGATATGGCAGCCTCCGGCGGCCCCACCCTGCCCCACTTCCTGGTCGGGGCCACACGACCACTCTGGCGGCGTCTCCGGCGCCAGCACAGCATCGCTCCCGAACGAGGACGACGCGCGGCCGTCATCAACGCCGTCACGAGCATGGGCTCGCTGATCGCCGCCTACGAGCACCGCCGTCATGGCGCTCGGATCACACGCACCACCATCGACCCCTCGCCGATCTTCCTGATCGGCCACTGGCAGGCGGGACACTCGCTGCTGCACTACTTGCTGGCCTGCGATCCGCAATTTGGCCAGGTCTCGCTGGCGCACTGCCTGCTGCCCTCGAGCTTCCTCACGATGCGCCCGCTCCTGCGCCGACTGCTCGCTGGCCGGCTCCCGTCCACGCGCGGTGTCGATACGCTGCCACTCGGACTCGACGCGCCACAAGGCGACGACTTCGCGCTCGCCAATCTCTCCGAGCTGTCGTTCTACCACTGCTATGTGTTCCCGGAAGATGCGGATCGGATCTTTCGCCGCAGCGTACTCCTCGAGGACGTGACGCCCGACGCCCTCCGCGCCTGGCGCGCGCACTACACCTGGCTGATGCGCAAGGTCGCATACGACACGGGGCGGGCACGGCTGGTCCTGCGGAATGCCTCGAACACGGCGCGCATTCGGGAACTGCTCACCATGTTCCCCACGGCGAAGTTCATTCACGTGTACCGGAACCCGTTCACCGTCTATGCGGCGCTCACGCAACGCTGGCAGGCGCTCCTGTCGACGTGGGCGTTGCAGCCGTTCGATCTCCACGCGATGGAACAACATACGCTCGCGTTCTACGAACAGACGATGCAGCGCTATTTCACGGACCGCGCCCTCATCCCCGCCGGCAACCTGGTGGAGGTACGCCATGAGGCGCTCGCCGCCGACCCCCTCGACACGCTGGCCTCGCTCTACCGCGACCTCGATCTTACCGGCTTCGATGACGCGCGCCCGCGGCTGGCGCGCTACCTCGCCGATCATCCGGGGGCAGTCGGCGCCGGTCATCCCCTCGATCCCAGCGTCGTAGCGCGGATCCGCACCCGTTGGGGCTTCGCCCTCGAGCAGCTCGGTTACACGGAGCCGGCCGCGTGAGCGAGCGCGGCGGCAAACTCCATCTGCTCCTCGGGTGCACCGGGCTGAACTGGATGCGGCTCGCGCTCCGCTACGGCCGCAGTGTCGATCGATCACACCTCGACCGCGTACGCCGGATCACCCTCGCAACCGCCGCCGGGACACCGATCCGACTGGCCGAAGCGCTCCGCTACCGCCGCCAGATCACGCGGCAGGCGCTCCGCCCGCCCGTCTTCATTCTCGGGCATTGGCGGAGCGGCACGACCAACATGCACAACCTGCTGCTGCAGGATCCGCAGTATGGGTATGTGTCGCTGCTGCACGCCGTCGCACAGGCCTATTTCCTGACCGCGGGCGATCGCTTCCGGAAGCTCCTCGCACATCGTCTGCCCGCGACGCGACCCATGGACGCCGTCCCCGTGGGCCTCGACGAGCCGATGTCCGAAGACTTCGCCATGGCACCGATCTCCGACCTAACGCACTACCACGGCTATTTCTTTCCCCGAGAAGCGGACGCCACCTTCCGCCGTACCGTGCTCTTCGAGAACGTGCCTCCCGGTGTCGTCGAGCGCTGGGGTCGGACGTACGTCCGGATGCTGAAGAAGGTCACGCTCGCCCACGACGGTCGACGACTGGTGCTGAAGAACCCACCGAACACCGGACGGATCCGCCAGCTCGTGAAGCTCTTCCCCGGCGCGAAGTTCATTCATGTCGCTCGGAACCCGTTCGTCGTCTACGAGTCGACGCTGAAGCTCATGGACCGGTTCCACACGACGTACGCGTTGCAGGACTACGACCGTCAGACGGTCGAGGAGCAGATCTTGCAGCGCTACCGCATGCTCATGGAGCGCTACTTCGCCGATCGCGATCTCATTCCACCCGGCAACCTGGTCGAAGTGCGCCACGAGGATGTCGAGCGCGATGCCGTCGGCGTCCTCGAAGGGATCTACCGGGACCTCGACCTCCCGGGCTTCGAGAATGCTCGACCGCGCCTCGAGCGCTATGTTGCCTCGGTGTCTGACTACCAGAAGAACGTTTACGACTTCAGTCCGCTGACGGTCTCACGCGTGCGCGAGACCCTGCGATTCCTGCTCGAGCGTTGGGACTACGATCTTCCGACGGGTGGGTGACATCGGAGGCGGCACCACCCCAAGCGCTCAGCTGCGACGCGCAGCGAGCGGCGGCGCGAGGCCGGCCGCCAGATCGCGCAGAAGATCATCATCGATCGCGACACCCTTCGGTACGCGTTTGATGCCGTCGAGCACCACAGCGACCTGATCGTCCGTGAGCGGAACGCCGAGATCCTGCAGCCGATGCTGCACCGCCTGCCGTCCGCTGTGTCGCCCGATCACGAGCTGGACGCCACCCGCTCCAACTGTTTCAGGCGGGTACGGAAGGTACGTGTCGGGATGCTTCAGCAGCCCGTCCTGGTGAATGCCCGCCTCCGTCTTGAACACGTTGCTGCCGGCAACGGGCTTCATCGGCGAGAGCGGGACATTGGTGAGCTCGGCGACCAGAGCGCACAAGGCGTGCAGCTTGGTGGTATCGATCTCCGACGTCCGGCCGTACTGCTCGGTGTTCAGCGCCAGCGCCAGGGCCACCTCTTCGAGCGAGGCGTTCCCGGAGCGCTCGCCGATGCCGTTCACCGTGCACTGCACGATGTTCGCCCCCTCCTGAATGCCAGCGAGCGAATTCGCCACGGCCAGGCCCAGATCGTTGTGGAAGTGCACCGCGAGGAGCGCCTCGCGAAGCGCGGGCACAGTGTCCTGCACGTAACGGAGGGTGTCGCGAACCTTCTCGGGCGTGAGCACGCCCACCGTATCGGGGAACCCGACCGTGGTGGCACCGGCCGCGATCGCCTCGCGATAGACCTCCGCAAGGTAGTCGCGCTCGGTCCGGCTGGCGTCCTCCGGACTGAAGACCACGATATCGAATCGTTCGGCCGCGTACTCCACGGCCGCGGTGATCATGCGCAGCACCCCGGCCTTGTCCAACCCGAACTTGTGCTCGCGATGCTGCGGACTGGTCCCGCAGAACAGGCTCACGCCGCGCTTGAAACGGGGCGCACCGGCGAGCGCCTCGACCGCCGCATCGACGTCACTCGGCACCGTCCGGCAGAGCGCCGTCACTATACAGCTGCGGACCGACTTCACGATGCGCTGGATGGCCTCGATATCCGCCGCCGACGACGCAGGGAACCCTGCATCGAGCGAGTGCACACCCACCGCCTCGAGTGCTTGCGCGATGCGGAGCTTCTCGGACGGGTCGAGCGTCGCGCCCGGCATCTGTTCGCCGTCACGCAGCGTCGTGTCGCTGAAGAACACAGAACCCGAGTTCTTGTGGCGACGAATGATGGCGCGGGTCGCGGCCGCGCGCACTCGGCGGGTCGTCCGATGCAGGAGTGAACGTCGGTTCAAGGCGGTCATTGAAGCGGATCACTCCCACTGTGTAAAGCTTGCAATTGGCAGCACCAACGAACCGTGACAGCCTGTCAGAGCATGGCAGACGTCGATACGATCGCCTCCGCACGCACGATCGCCACGATCCGCGGCCCGTTTCGCGCCATAGCCTCCGCTGTCGTGCCCGACATGGCCACGCTCGACGATGCCGGATGGCAGCAGGTCGAGCGCTATGTCGCCATCGGGCTCGCCGCACGTCCGCCCGACGTGCGGCGACAACTCGCGCTCTTCGTCCGGGTCGTGAACGCCCTTGCCGTGCTCCGATACGGGCGCCCGCTTGCGGCGCTGTCCATCGCACGCCGGCACCGCCTGCTCGCAGGGCTCGAACGCGCACCCTTCTTGCTGATTCGTCGTGGCCTGTGGGGCGTCCGGACACTCGCGCTCATGGGCTACTACTGTCAGGACGCCGCACGCACCGCCGTCGGCTACGCCGGAGACCCGCGCGGCTGGGCTCGGCTGGGAAAGACCGCCGGCGCGTGGCCCGATCGCAACGGCGCCGCTCCTCCCGAGCCGGGGCAACCCACGGGAGGCGGCGCCACTGGAACGTGCCGTGAGTAGCCTGCACTCGCCGATCGCGTGCCGGCAGCCCGAGGGACGGACGCTCCGACGACCGTGTGGAGCATCCCATGCGTGACGTACACGCCGATGTGGTCGTCATCGGCTCTGGTGCGGGCGGCGGCACCGTCGCGGAACGCCTCGCCCCTCTCGCCCGGGCCGGAAAACGCGTGCTGGTTCTGGAGCAGGGCCCGCGCCTCGACGATCACGAGTTCACGGGCAATGAAATCGACATGGGCCCGGCGTTGTTCGAGGATGCCGGGGGCTTCCTCACCGCCGAGGGCACGATGACCCTTGCCATCGGACGCGCGTACGGTGGCTCGACCGTGGTCTACACTGGCGTCTCACTGGTCGCGCCCGAGCGTGTCATCCAGGGGTGGCAGGTCCCCGCACTCACGTACACCGACGTCCAGCAACGCGCGCTCCGCTACGCGCGCGACAACAACGTTCACCTCCTTCCCGACGACGCCATCAACGAGAACAACCGCCTCTTCGTCGAGGGCTGTACCGCGGCCGGGTACGCCTGCCACCAGTTCCCGGTGAACGTCGCGGGCTGCCTCGGCTCGGGCCTCTGCAATCTCGGCTGCCCGAACGGCGCCAAACAGGGCACCAATCGGGTACAACTACCGCACGCCGAAGCAGCGGGGGTCGAGGTCGTCACCCGCGCCACGGCGCGGCGGATCGAGGAACGCGCCGTCGTCCTCGACGTTTCCCCCAAAGAAGCCCACATGAAGGGGCGTCCTTCGGAATGGGAACCAGGCACCTATCGGGTCCACGCCGCTACGATCGTCGTCGCCGGGGGTGCGGTCGGATCGAGCGCCCTCCTCCTCCGCTCCGGGTTCGGGGCGCAGCTCCCGCGATTGGGACGCGACTTCACCTGCCACCCCGCCTTCATTCTGGTCGGGGAGCACGATCGCCCGATCACGAACGACGTGGGCCACCCGAAGAGCTTCTACCTCGATCGCGCCGAGACCGATGGCTACGTGCTCGAGACCTGCATGTACTTCCCATTCACGACGGCCAAGAATCTGACGAGCTTCGGCCCCCCGCACAGCGCGCTCATGCACGCATTTCCGCGCCTGCAGATGATCCTCGTCCTCGCGTGCGACAAGCGCGTCCCCGAAAACCGAATCACGATCGATCGTGCGGGCAAGCCCGTCGTCCACTATCGGTTCACGGACGCGGTCGTCGAACGGCTCGTCGCCGCGACGCGCACCGCCGCGGAGATCTTCTTCGCCGCAGGGGCCCTCCGCGTCCACGCACCGCCCGCGAATCCACCGCTCCTCGAACGCGACGAGGCGCAACACATCGCCTCCCGCATCCGTGCCGAGCACTTCCTGCCGGGCTCCGTCGCCGTCGCCGCGGCCCACATGATGGGGGGCTGCGCGATGGGACATGACGCCACCGACTCGGTCACCGACGCCTGGGGACGCGTGCATGGCGTCCCGTGGCTGCGCGTCGCCGACGCAAGTCTGTTTCCAGACTCGGTCGAGATCAATCCCTACCTGACGATCATGGCCCTCGCCGACCGGGTGGCCGAGGGCATCCTCGAGGACCGCGATCGGATCTGATCACGCGCCCGTCGGGATGTCCTTGAACGGAACGGTCTTGTCGACCCGGATCTCGGGCGGCAGCCCGAGCACCCGCTCGGCGATGATGTTCCGCAGCACCTCGTCGGTCCCACCTGCGATCCGAAGGCCGGGAAAACCGAGAAACCGCGCCTGCCATGCCCCGCCGTCTTCGGAGGATGTCGGATCGTACGCGCCGCCCGCCATCCCCTGCAACTCGACCCCGAACTCTGCCATGTCCTGCCCGAGGACGGCTCCGACGAGCTTCCCCATGCTCGCCTCGGGTCCGGGCGTCTTCCCGTGCGAGAGTGCGGTCAAGGACCGGAGGCCCGTGTAGCGCAGCCCGCGCGCCCGGACCATGAAATCGGCCAGGCGCTCCTTCACGGCGGAGTCGTCGATGGCACGCCGGCCATCGATCTCTATGCGCTTGGCAAGCTCGATCAGATCTTTCATCGCCGCGCCGCCGCCACCGCCACCGATCGAGGCGCGCTCGTTCATGAGCGTGGTGAGCGCCACCCGCCAACCGTTGCCGATATCGTCCAGGCGATGCGCGTCCGGGATACGGACATCGGTGAAAAAGACCTCGTTGAAAGCACGCCCACCGTTGATCTGATTGATGGGTCGCACCTCGACGCCCGGGGCATGCATGTCGATGACGAAGTACGTCAGGCCCTTGTGCTTCGGCACATTCGGATCGGAGCGGACGACGATGATGCCCCAGTCGGCGATCTGCGCACCGGTGGTCCAGATCTTCTGCCCGTTGATGACCCAGTCGTCGCCATCCCGGACCGCCGTCGTACGCAGCCCGGCCAGGTCGGAACCCGCCGCAGGCTCACTGAACAACTGGCACCAGACGTTCTCGCCGGTGAGCATGCCGGGGATCCACTTCTTCCGTTGCTCGTCGGTGCCGTGCGTCATGACCGTGGGCCCACACATCCCGTGCGTGATGCCGAAAATGTCGGCGGGCGTCTTGCGCTTGTTCTCTTCCTGATTCCAGATGACTTGCTGGATCGACGTGGCGCCACGCCCGCCGAACTCCTTCGGCCACCGCATGCAGGCCCAACCGGCGTCGGCCTTCTTCTTCTGCCAGGCCTTCGCCGTCTTGACGTCTTCGTCGGTGACCGAGTCGCTACTCTCGTCGGTCGCCTCGTCGGGGTTTTTGAGCGCGGTGTTCTTCTCCAGCCAGGCGCGCACTTCGGTCCGAAACGCGGCTTCTTCCGGGGTATCGTTGAAATCCATGTCAGGCAGCCTCCTCTGAAGCACTGACGCGCTCCACGAGCTTGTGTTTCCAGCTAGCGGTCGTCCCGAGCATCGTCGAGAGCAACTTCGCGCGCCGATAGAACAGATGGCAATCGAATTCCCAGGTGAAGCCGACACCACCGTGCAGCTGAATCATGTCGGTTGCCATACGGTCGAGGGCTTCACTCGCGCCGATTCGGCTCAGGCACGCGGCGGCGCCGAGCTCGGGCGCATCGTGCTCGAGCGCCCACGCGCCGTAGTAGCAATTGGAGCGACCGATCTCGATGTCGCACCAGCGATCGGCGAGGCAATGTTTGACCGCTTGAAACGACCCGATGGGACGGCCGAATGCGAAACGCTCGAGCGTGTACTGCTTGGTGATCTCCAGCGCACGCGTGGCCGCACCGACCTGCTCGAACGCCAGCAGGACTGCCGCCCGATCGAGCAGGCGCTCGACGAGCACGCGCCCCTCACCGGGTGCGCCCAGGCGCTCGGCCGGGGCGCCTGTGAGTTCGATCCGCGCCATCGAGCGACTGGGGTCGAACGACTCGAGGCGGGTGACGGTTGCGCCGGGGTTCGGCAGCTCGACCAGGGCCAACGTCGGCCCCTCTCCCGCCGTCGCCGCGACGACGACGAAGTCGGCGATGTCCCCATCGACCACCGGGACCTTGACCCCGCTCACGGCGTCACCCGCAAGGGACGCGGTCACGCCACCATAGCCGTTCTGGCCGGGGCGCTCGGCGAGCGCGAAAGCACCGATCGCGTCACCACTCGCGAGCTTCGGCAACCACCGCTTCTTCTGCGCATCCGACCCCGCCAGCAGGAGAGCCTCGGTCGCGAGGTAGACACTCGAAGCGAACGGGATGGGCGCGAGGGCCCGGCCGACTTCTTCCGCCAGCATCGCGAGTTCGAGGCGTCCAAAACCGGCGCCGCCGTACTCTTCGGGAATCGTCGTCCCCTGCCAGCCGAGTTCGGCGATCTGCTTCCAGAGCCGCGCCGAGTAGGACTCGTCCGATTCGAGAATCGCACGACAATGGGCCAGCGGCGCATGCTCCTGGAGAAAGCTGGACGCGGTCTCCTTCAGCATTTTCTGATCGTCGGTAAAATCGAAATTCATGCGTGCTCCTTCGCGGGGAAATGGCGACGCGTCGGGCGGGGCCCGTCCGAGCGGCGGCCATCCTGCCAGGCCGCCGCGGGTCACGCCAGCGCGAGCGGCCGAGGACCCGGCGATTGACCATCCGCGGCGCACGGAGATAGGCAGGGCGGATGCGAGGCACTCGAACGAACACTCGGCACCGCTCGGTGGGCCGCACGGCGCTCCTGGCAGGCATCTTCATCGCGGGCTGCAACCTTTTGCCAGCGCAGTCCGTGCCAGACCCCGTGGACGGAATTTCGGCCGGTCAGGGTTCGGCACCGAAGAAGCCCGAGGTGTTCTACACCGCAGAGGCGGGCGTGAAATTGTACGCAGAACCGGGATTCGGGAGTGAGGAACTCGCCGAGCTGCCCCGACACCAGAAGCTGTACCGCAGCGAGATCGACCGCGGTTTCGCCCACGTCGAGGTTGATGGCACCGGCCAGCGTGGATGGGTCGAGAACGCCCCGTTGATCTGGAAGGTCACGACGCGAGACGCCGCCCCTGCCACGAAGGCGCCCGCGACGTCCGCCCCAGATCCTGCGTCCCCCCAGAGTCAAGCGACACTGCCCACGGGCGACGCGTCGACACCCACTGCTCCCACGACCGTGCCACGCGTGGCCGAACCTGACGACAGCCACGAGACCAGCCCTGCCGTGTTCGACGCTTTCTAGCGACACCCATGACCGACGAGAACTCCGGCGCGTCTCGGCGGAAGCCCTTCTGGGCCATTTCCGTCACACCCGCGCGCCAGGACGCCCTGATCGACGAGATCGTCGCGGGCTCCGCACCGCGGCCGCTCTACTACATCCTTCTCGGGATCTCGACGCTGATCGCGGGGTTCGGATTGCTCACCAACAGTCCCGCCGTCGTGATCGGTGCCATGCTCGTGTCGCCGTTGATGATGCCGATCTTCGGCGTCTCGCTCGGACTCGCGCGCACCGAACTACCACTCCTGCGAAACGCCCTGATCGCCGAGTTCGGCGGGGTCGCTCTGGCCATCCTGCTCGCCTTCCTTCTCGGACTGCTCCCGCTGTCGTTCACCAACACGCCGGAGATGCTCGCCCGCACGAGCCCTACCCTCATGGATCTGTTCGTGGCCGCGCTCGCCGGGCTCGCAGGCTGTCTGGCAATGATCGACGAGCGCATCAGCCCAGCCCTTCCGGGCGTGGCGATCGCAACCGCACTCACGCCTCCGCTCGCCACCTGCGGGCTGAGTCTCGCGTCTGGCGAGTTTGCCGGTGCGTGGGGCGCGTTCCTCCTCTTCTTCGCTAACTTCTTGGCGATCCTCGCGGTCTCGACCGTGATCTTCATGATGGCCGGGTTCGTCACCATCGAGCAGGTCGGCAGCGCTGGCGATCTCACACGACGCTACGGAGCAGCCCTCATCGGCCTGTTGGTCGTAACCTTTCTGCTGACGCAGCAACTCGTCTGGATCGTCAAGTACCGACGCACCACCCAAACGGTCAGCCGCGTGCTCACCACCGAACTCGCGCACGAACCCAACGCAACGGTGATGGACATCCTGCACGACCGCGAGGACGGACGCCTTCGCGTGTTGTCGGTCCTCCGGACGGCCGAGGCGCTGTCGCCTCGCACGGTCCAGGATATCGAGGAAGTGCTCGCCCGGGAGCTCGAAGAACCCGTGGACCTCTTCTTTCGTTGCTCGATCACCAAGGACATCGCGGCGACGGGGTCAGCGTACCTCCTGGCGCAGCGGAATCTCGACGGTCATTTCACCGACCGAGCCCCCTCGTCGGAGGCTCGCATCCTGCAGGTGGCCGAGCAGACGATCCGCGATCGTCTCGTCAACGTACAAAGCATGCGCCTCGAGAGTATCGACCTCTTGCAGATGCCCGTCGGCCCTGTCGTCATCGCCTCCGTGCAGACTCCGTTTCGGATTCTTGGGCTCCACGTGAAGTCCGTCGAGGATGAGATCCGGAACCGACTCGGCGATTCCACGATGCGGCTCGTCATCCGCTCGGTGCTGGCGTCGAACACGACGAGCCAGGGTACCGTGCTCATCGGCCGTGCCCACTTCGACGACCAGACCCCGGACGAAGCTGCGATGGCACGGACGCTCGAGGTCGCGGCCAGGACGCGCCTCGAGGCCATCCCCGATGTGCTTGCACCGGACATCGACATCGTCCGCGAGGATGAGCACTGGAACGTCCGCGCCGACGTGTACGGGCCGCGGGCACCCACTCCCGGCCAGGTCCGCGCCATCGAGCAGGCACTCACGTCCCTCGCAGAGGAGCCCGTCGCCATCACCCTGCGCGCCCGCAGCGACATCATCGTCACCGGCGACCGCTACCGTACCAGCGACGATCTCGTCACCGAGCTCACCTGGGAACTGCGGCGGGCGCGAGAGGGCCAGAACGCCGAGCCGACGACGGAGCGCTGACCGCCCGGGCGACCGGGACGGTGGCGCTAGCCCAGCAGGTCCTCGGCCTCCAGATCGAGGGCGTGTTGCCCGTGACGGGAGGCCATGGCGACGAACATCTCGTCACCGCGCGTGGTACGCTCGACGATCATGGAGGCAGCCACCGCCATGACGAACCCGGCAAAGGCGTAGCGGCGATAGTCGCGCCAGCATTCGTCCCAACCGTACCCCGACACTCCGGCCGCACACAGCGCGCCGTAGTACTCGCGGACCAACGACGCCTCGTGCGCCCGCCGCTGATCGGGAACCAGCCCCGCACCCAGGAAATAGGCGACATCGGCAACCGCCGGGCCGTGCGTCACGACCTGCCAGTCGACCACCGCCACCGGATCGCCGCCCTCTGCGGTCGCAAACAACAGATTGTCGAGTCGGTAGTCCCCATGCTGAATCGTCCAGGGCCCGGGCCTGTTCGCAGCATAGGCCTCCATGCGCGCGAACAAACGCTCACCCAGCGCCAGAACCTCCGACGCCAACCGATCCTGGTATCGCTCGCAGAACCCAGGAAAGAGACTTGCGAGCAGCGCGCTCATCGTCGCCTGTTGTTCGGCATCCACACGCGCCAGCCATCCGATCGCCGCCAGCTGTGGATCACCCCAGCGCGGCGCGTGCAGCTTCGGCAGCTCCAACACCGCGGTCGCCGCCTGATCAGGGCTGCACCCGGCGAGCTGATTCCCCTGCGCCGCTGGCGCGAGATCCTCGAGCAACAAGACGTAGGCGTTGCTGTCGAGATCGATCGCCGCGTGATAGCAGCGCGGCGTCCGCACCGGCAGGGTTTCGGCCAACTCCTGGTAGAACCGCACCTCGACTTCGTAGGTGCGGAGCGCGCCTGCCGCCGCCCGACTCGTCTCGCTTGTCGACGGCAGTTTGGCGACCAGGCTTCGGGGCACGGTGGTCGGCGCCGAGAACTCGAGTCGGAGACGCACGTTCTCGCCGACCTGGCCCGTCCCGATCGACGTCGCCGCCACGCTGATGATGGACGCCCCACCGAGACTCGGCGCCAACGCCTGCGTCAGCCAAGCCGGGGTGAGCGTCTCGACGGTCGTCGGAATGGCAAGCGGTGGCATGGCCGGGGTCACGCAGACGCGAACGCGGTACCGCCGTCGATCTTGAGGATCGCGCCCGTCGTGTAGCTCGACGCCCCACTCGCGAGGTAGAGCGCGGCACCGACGATCTCGTGCGCCTCCCCTCCCCGCTGCAACGGAATGGCCGCCTTCGCCAGCTTGTCGAACGCCTCGAGATCCCACGCCTTGCTGATGTCCGTGAGAAACGGCCCCGGCATGATGCCGTTGACGCGCACCTTCGGAGCGAAGGCCCGCGCGAGACCGATCGTCAGCGCGTTCAAGCCAGCCTTGGCGAGACCGTACGGGATCTCGGTCGGCATCGGCTGCACCGCTGCGATGCTGCTGATGTTGATGATCGACCCGCCATCCCCCGCGGCCATGCGGGTTCCGATCAACGACGCGAGGCGGAACGGACCACGAAGGTTGACGGCCTGCACTTTGTCGAAAAGCTCCTCGGTGACCTCGGCAAGGGACGGATAGAGCGGCGACATGCCGGCATTGTTGACGAGCACGTCCACGTGCCCGAAGCGATCGTAGGCTGTCGCGACCAACCGATCGCAGTCGGCCCAGCTCCCGACGTGGCACGCGACGCCGAGCGCCTGGCGCCCGGTCTCCGCGGCGACCTCGACCGCAAGCCGCTCACAGGCCTCGCCCTTGCGACTGGCGATCACGACGTCGGCCCCGCGCCGCGCGAACGCCCGCACCATCGCTTGGCCGAGGCCACGGCTTCCTCCGGTGACCAGGGCCACCTTGCCCGTGAGATCGAAACTCGGCTCCGGCAGCTCCGGCGCGCTCATCAGAGATTTCCCACCTCACGCTCGAGGAGCGCCGCAAAACGCTCGCGTGCTGCCGCCCGGCGCGTGGGCAGATGCGCGCTCGGCCAGCGCGGATCGCCGGCCTCGTACCCCCGCAGCACCTGTTTGGCGACCGTCACCTTGTGCACCTCGGTCGGGCCATCGGCGAGCGCCAGCCACGCCGCGTGCATCGTCATACGGGCGAACGGCATCTCGTTGGAGACGCCGAGCGAGCCGTGAAGCTGCATCGCCCGCTGCACGACGTCGTGGTATACCTGCGGCATCGCGACTTTCACCGCGGCGATGTCCTTCCGCACGCGCTTGTAGTCGTTGTACTTGTCGATCAGCCACGCCGTCCGGAGCACCAGCAGCCGAAACTGCTCCATCTGAATCCAGCTGTCGGCGATCTTCTCCTGGGTCATCTGCAGATCGCCCAGCGCGCCGCCGCGCACTTGCCGTGACAGCGCGCGCTCGCACATCATGTCGAACGCCTTCCGTACTTGCGCGATCGTCCGCATGGCGTGATGAATACGACCGCCGCCCAGCCGGGTCTGCGCGATGACAAAGGCGGTCCCGGGGTCACCGAGCAGGTGGTCGGCCGGAACCCGCACATCCTGGTAGCGAATGTAGCCGTGCGTTCCCTCCTCGTCGGGCTCGCCGCCCACCGCGACATTCCGGACGATGTCCACGCCGGGCGTGTCGGCCGGCACGATCAACATCGACATCCCTTGATAGGCGCTCACGTCGGGATCGCTCACGGCCATGACGATCAGGAAACTCGCGTAGCGGGCGTTCGACGAGAACCACTTCTCGCCGTTGATCACCCACTCGTCCCCATCGCGTACCGCGCGGGTCGTGAACAACGTCGGGTCGGAGCCGCCGTGCGGCTCGGTCATCGAGTAACACGAGGTAATCTCGCCATCGAGCAGCGGCTGCAGATAGCGCTGCTTCTGCTCCTCGGTGCCGTAATGCGCCAGGATCTCGGCGTTGCCCGAGTCGGGCGCCTGACACCCGAAGACCGACGGCGCCCAGGCGGACCGCCCCAGGATCTCGTTCATCAACCCGAGCTTCACCTGCCCGTACCCGGGCCCACCGAGCTCCGGTCCGAGGTGACACGCCCACAGCCCCCGCGCCTTCACCCGCTGCTGCAACGGACGGAGCACGGCCATCGCGCGGGCGTCGCCCTTGTCGTATGGATCGCCGAGCAGGAGGTCGAGCGGCTCGATCTCCTCACGCACGAGGCCGTCAATCCAGTCGAGCTCCTTTTGAAATGCGGAATCGGTCTCGAAGTCCCAGGCCATGGCTGCCCTCCTGATGGGTCGTGCGCTAGACGGTCGTGGTCGATGCGGGGCGCAGGCGGTAACGAATGGGGAGTCGCTTCAGACCACCCACGAATGAAGCGCACACCTGCTCGGGTTCACCGGCGAGCTCAATGTGTTCGAGGCGCGGCAGCAGCTCGGCGAGGAACGCCCTGAGCTCCATGCGGGCAAGGTGAGCGCCGAGGCAGAAGTGCACACCAGTGCCGAACGCAATGTGCTCGTCGGCGTTTGCTCGCCGGACGTCGAAGCGAGAGGCGTCCGCAAACATGGTCTCGTCGCGATTCCCCGACAGGTACGACAACAGCAGGCGATCCCCCTTGGCGATCGGAGTCCCCGCCAGCACGTAGTCCTCGGTGGCATGCCGCATGAAATGACGCACCGGACTCACCCACCGGATAATCTCATCGACCGCATTCGCGATCAGCGCGGGCTCGTCCTGAAGTGCACGGAGCTGCGCGGGATGGCGAATCAGCTGCTCCACCCCACCCGCGAGAGAGGCGGAGGTCGTATCATGCCCCGCCGTGGCGATGATCATGTAGTAGCCGATGCGCTCGAGATCGCCGAGGGGCTGATCGCCGATCGAACCATTGGCGAGGATCGTCGCGATATCGTCCGCGGGTTGGGATCGCCGCGCCTCGGTCACGCCATTGAAGTAGGCGAAGAAGTCCGCTGCGGCGGCGAGCATCGCCTTGGAGCGATCCTCGCCCGCGAACTCCGGATCTTCATTGCCGAACAGTTGCTGCGTCAGCTGCAGCATGCGCGGCTCGTCACTCTCGGGCACGCCGAGAATGCTCATGATGACATGCAACGGGTAGAAGAGCGCGATGTCGCGGGCGAAATCACACGCGCCATCGTGCGCGAGCATCCGGTCCACGAACTGGCGTGAGAGTTCGGCCAGGCGCGTCTCGAAGAGCGCCCGGAGGTTCCGGGGCTTGAACCAATCATGGGTCAGTTTCCGGTAGTCGCGATGCTCGGGGCCATCCATATGCACGAGCGTCTTGATCACGAGGCCGGATTCCTGTTGCTCCCGGTACGCCTCTGACGGGAACAACACCGACTCGATCGTATTCAGGAACCGATCGTGCTGGCGCTCGATCTCCATGATGTCGGCATGTCGCGTGACCGCCCAGAACGGCGGAAAGCCCTCGGCCTCGACCCGCAGCAACCCGGGACGCTGGCGCACCTGCGCCGCAACGTCATGCCACGCCGAGAGATCGCGATACGATGCGCCGTCCCAGAAGATGCGCCCGAGGTCATCATCGCCGGCAGCGTCGGTCGTCCGCGAGATCGCCATGGCTCACCCGTGCGTAGCACCGTCACCGGACCTCCGCCAACCAGGCCTCGAAGCAGCGGATCGCTCGAATGCCATGACGTCCGATGGCATGGTAGGCGCGTGAGTTTCCTTCACCTCGTACGCCACCCTCCGTTGCGGGAGGTGAGACTCGACACCGGGTCGAAGAACGTCTTGGGCGTGGAGGCCATCCGGGCACTCGCGAACGCAATGGCGCCGGACCCCGAAGCGCCCGTCGTCGTCCTCAGCGGCCACGATCGGGCGTTCTGTGCAGGACTCGACATGGCAGCGTTGGCAGAGAGCGCCCTCGCGCGGGAGGATCTGCTCACGGCGATGGCGGAGCTCCTGCTCAACGTCGTGACCAGTCCGACCCGTGTGGTCGCCGTCTGCGAGGGACATGCGGTCGCGGCTGGGGCGATGCTCCTGCTCGTCGCGGATGTTCGGATCGGCGCCCCTGGCACGTACAAGATCGGGTTTACGGAGCCCCGCCTCGGCATGCCCCTGCCCGAGCTTCCCGCGCTGCTGGCCAGAGAACGGCTTGATCGACGACGACTGCACGCGCTGACGGCGCTCGGCCACACGGTGAATCCAGAAGAAGCCGTACACGCGGGCTTCCTCGATCGATTGGTGGAACCGGGCACACTCGACACGACCGCCAGCGCGCACGCGCGGCACCTCGCCGAGCTGAGCGACGCGGCCTACCAGGGAACCGTCCGCTCCGTCTGGGGAACAGCCATCGAGCGCATGCGCGTTCTCGTCGACGCGCAGATCGCTCGCCGCGACGCTGCACGCTCCGCCTGACGGCCAGACCGGCCGCACCGCGCACCGACGTTGCGTGGCCGAGCGTTCGTCTTCTATGATCCTGCGCGCCACACACCCACCACGATCAGAAAGCGAGTATCTGCCATGGCCCTTCGAGTCGTCGTCTGGGGAACGGGAAACGTCGGTCGTCCTGCGATCCGCGCGGTTGCCGCACATCGCGACCTCGAGTTGGTCGGCGCGATCGTCGCCAACCCTGACAAGGTCGGGCGGGACGTTGGCGAACTCGCCGGCCTCGCGCCGCTCGGGATCGCGGCCACCGATCGGATCGACGCGGCCTCCGCTCCCGACATCGACGCGGTCGTGTACACGGTGAACGCCGACTTCCGGCCCGCCGAATCACTGGAGGAAGTCCAGGCCTGCCTGCATGCCGGCACCAACGTGGTGTCGACATGCTTCTACCCCCTGCTGCACCCACCGTCGGCGCCCGCGGAGATTCTCGACCCGGTGACCACGGCCTGCCGCGAGGGCAACGCCTCGATCTTCGTTTCCGGCATCGATCCCGGCTGGGCACTCGACATTCTGCCGCTGCTACTGTCGGGCGTCGGCGCCGACATCCGTGAGATCCGCGTGCAGGAGATGTTCAACTACGCACTCTACGACCAGGAGGATGCGGTCCGCACCCTGATCGGCTTCGGCACATCGATGGACGAGCTGCCCCCCATGCTCCTGGACTACTCGCTGAACCTGGTCTGGGCGCCGATGCTCCGGGTGCTGGCCGACGGTCTCGGCCTGACCATCGACGAGATCAAGACCCAGGTCGAACGCCGCCCGCTCGAGCACACGATCGAGGTCCCGGGCATGGGGACCTTCGAGCAGGGCACTCAGGGGGCCTTCCGCTTCGAGGTGCAGGGCATCGTCGAGGGGCAGCCGTTGCTGATCGTCGAGCACATCACGCGCATCGACGACGCCTGCGCGACGGATTGGCCTGTCCCCGACAGTGGCCAGGGCGCGCATCGCGTCGTCATCGAGGGTCGACCGAACTTCGAAGTGAGTGTCCATGGCACGGAGGCCGGCGAGCCAGGAGCTGCGGGTGGCGGCAACGCTTTGGCCGCCAACCGGATCGTCAATGCGATCCCGGCGGTGTGTGCCGCCGCGCCGGGCGTCATCCACCCGCTCGCGCTTCCGCCGATTACGGGGGCACGGCAGCTGAGAGGGGTCACGGCAGAGCGTCGATCATGACGGGCGCCGACAGTCTCATCCGGGCGGCGCGCGACGCCGGTCTCGACGTGTGCTTCGCCAACCCGGGCACGACCGAGATGCTGCTCGTGGGCGCGCTCGACGCCAGCCCCGCCGTCCGCCCGGTCCTCGGACTGTTCGAGGGCGTATGCTCCGGGGCGGCCGACGGGTATGCGCGTATGGCGGGCCGCCCCGCCCTCACGCTCCTCCATCTCGGCCCCGGGCTGATGAACGCAGCCGCCAATCTGCACAACGCACGGCGGGCGCGCACCCCGATCGTGAACATCGTCGGCGACCACGCCTCATGGCACCTCCCGTCCGACCCGCTTCTGACCAGCGACATCGCGGCGCTCGCGGGCACGTGCTCCGATTGGGTCCGGACCACGACAGCGGCCGGCATGATGGCGACGGATCTCCGCGACGCCGTCCGCGCGTCGTACGCACACGGCGGCCAGGTCGCCACGTTGATCGTGACGGCCGACGCTCAATGGGGCGATGCCCCGGTCGAAACCACGCCGCCGATCGAGCGGCCCGCGAATTCAGCGCCGAGCACCGCGAACGTCGAGGACGCCGTGCGGGCACTCCGCCACGGAGCATCGACCCTCCTACTCCTCGGTGGCCATGCCTGTCACGGTGCGCCCTTGCGCGATGCCGCCCGCGTCGCGGAAGCGACCGGCTGCCGGCTGGCCCTCGAAACGTTCCCGGCCCGAATGGACCGCGGTGCCGGCACCCCACCGATCGAGCGCTTCCCCTACTTCCCGGAGCAGATGGCGGACTTCGCGAAGGGACTCGCCCGCGTCGTGCTCGCAGGCGCCCGCGATCCGATCTCCATGTTTGCCGAGCGCAACGGAGCCAGTCGGCTGCTGCCCGAGAGCATTGATATGCATACCCTCGCAACGCCGCTCGAAGACAGTGCGCATGCGCTTGCGGGGGCTGCCAGCGCGCTCGATGCACCGGCGGTCCCCCGCTCGCTGGCGACGCGCACCCAGGTCGTCCGTCCCGAAGGAGCGCTCGATGCCAACAGTCTCGCCACGGTCCTCGGTGGTCTCCTCCCCGACGACGCCGTCCTCGTCGACGAGGGCGCCACGACCTCGATCGGGCTTCAGGGACCCATGGCAACGGCCGCACCGCACTCGCACCTGACGCTGACCGGTGGGGCCATCGGCATCGGACTTCCGTGCGCGACCGGGGCCGCCCTCGCCTGCCCGGATCAGAAGGTCGTCTGTCTGCAAGCCGACGGCAGCGGCCTCTACACGCTCCAGGCCCTCTGGACCCAGGCTCGCGAGTCCCTCGACGTCACGACCGTCGTGTGCGCAAACCGCAGCTACCGCATTCTGCAGATCGAACTCGCGCGGGCGGGAATCTCCGCGCCGGGCAATGCCTCGAACCGCGTCACGCATCTCTCCGAGCCGGCGATCGATTGGACGGCCGTTGCCCGCGGCATGGGCGTCGACGCCACGCGCGCGGAGACGGCACAGGCGCTTTGGGATGCGCTCGACACCGCGCTCCGGGAGCCCGGACCACACCTGATCGAGGCCCTGCTACCGTAGCGAACGCGTGGCGACGAGGGCGACGCAGGCGCTGCCTCGATCGTACGCTCGATCCAGATCACGAGATCGCGCGTCATCTCGACACACGCGACCGCTGACCTACGATGCAGCTCCGCTCTGAAGCGCACGCTCGATCCAGCCGATGAGTTCGCGCGTCACGTCATCGCGATTGGTCTCGTTGAACATCTCGTGGCGTCCGCCCGGATAGAAACGACTGGTAACGTTCCGCAGTCCCGCCTGCTCGTAGCGCTCGATCAGCAGGTGCAGCAGCGAGAGTTCGGCGTTCACCGGATCGGCATCACCAGCGAGGACGTAGACCGGCAGATCCGGACGTATCCCCGCCAGCCTGGCAGGGTCGGCGAGCACGGCACCCGCTTTCGACATGTCCGTGACCGACTGAGCGCTCACCGTGAACCCGCAGAGCGGGTCGGCGACGTAGACATCGACTTCGGCCGGATCGCTGCTGAGCCAATCGAACTCCGTCCGCGCCGGCTCGAACGGCGCATTGAACAGCGCCAACGACAACGGCACGGAACCGTCCACGCCCGCCGCCAGCATGTCGAGGGTCGACGACCCGGAGAGGATCGCCGCAGCAACCCGGTCGCTCTCGGTGAGCAAGAGTTGCTGCAACGCGTACGACCCCATGCTGTGGCCCAGCGCAACCAACGGCAGCCCTGGATGCGCCGTCCGTACGACCTCGTGGACCGCGGAGAGGTCCGCCACCATCGCGTTCCATCCGTCCGGGCCAAAGACGCCGAGTCCAGCCGGGGACGAGACCGAATGGCCATGGCCGCGTTGATCGTGCGCGTAGACACCGTACCCCACCTCGACGAGCGCGGCGCCGAGACGCGCGTAGCGACGCCCATGCTCTGCCATGCCATGGGCCACCTGCACGATCGCCTTCGGGCGCGTGGCGGGCATCCAGGCGTACAGGGACAATACCGTGCCGTCGGGCCGCTCGATCCGTGTCGTCGTCTCGCTCATGCCGGTCGTTCCTTCCATATCCACACGGTCACGTCACCCCGCCGACGCCGCCCCGACTATCGAGCACAGCAAGCCGCAGCGCATCGCCCATGCGCGTCGCCAGGTTACGTTGCCAAGCCCCGAAGCACCGTGGTAAGCAACGCGCGCAGTCCACGAGTTGATTTCAATGCCCTCGCGACGTGACATCGCCATAGGAATGGTCGTTGTGCTCGTGGCCTTCGCCGCGGCACTGTCGTGGCTCCGCCGCCCGCCGGCGCCGCCCGCACCCGAGCCTCGCGCAGTCGCAGTCGCCGTCGCTCCCGCACCCGAAGCGACGGAGGCTCAAGAGGCCCCACCAGCACCCGAGCCGCGCCGCGAACTCAAGCCGCGGCGCGAGCCGTCGAACGTCGAGCGCGTCGAACGCCTGCGCCGGCGTGCGATGTTCCCACCCGATTCACGCGCCATCGACGACGGACTCGACCCGATCGCCGGCAAGCGCATCGGAGAAATCGGTCGCAGCGGGGAGCCCGACGAGCCAGGCCAGCATCTGGTCGTGCAAACCACCGACAGCAGCTACCAGGCCCCTGGCACGGTGCTGATCCGCGCACGGGTCGTCGAGCTCGATGACTCCGGTCGGGAGTACGACGGCGACATCCCCGAGCTCGCTCAAGAAATCCAGGCGATGAGCGGCGAGATCCTCGACGACGAGGGCGAGGCGGTCGTCGCGCTGACTTTCTCGGACGACGGACAGGACGGCGACGGCCTGGCAGGCGATCGCGACTACACCGCGACCCTCACTCCCGACCCCGACCGCCCGGAAGAGTTTCAAGGTCGATACACGATCGAAGTCAGCGCCGAGACCGTGACGGGGGAGATCCTCGTCGCGACGACGAACTTCTTCTACTCGACGCCCGGCGCACACCTCACGGGTCAGTACCGCGACGCCATCGTCGATGGACATCTGCAGATCGAGGCCGAGGTCGCCGTGGAGACGGCGGGCGAGTTCAAGATCGAAGCGACGATCACGTCACCGTCCGCGGTCATGCTCGGCCACACACGCACGACCGTGAATCTCGAGCCTGGCACGTCGTGGGTTCCCATGAGGCTCTGGGGCCTCATCCTTCGGGAACAGAACGTGGACGGTCCCTATACGCTGTTCTCGGTCACGCTGTCCGAGATCCAGGGCGACGTTTCGCTCCCGAGCGACGTCGTTGGCAGCCCGTACTCCACCGCAGCGCACAAGGCCTCCGATTTCTCCGACCGGACGTTCGACGATCCGCGCCTCCTGGAAGCGGCAGCGCGCCTCGAGTCCGCGGGCGGCTGAACCAGCAACCCCGACGGGCGGCTGAACCAGCAACATCGACGGGCGGCTGAACCAGCATCCCAACGGGCGGCTGAACCAGCCACACCTAGGAGCGCGGCAACACGCCGTCGAGCAGGTGTCGCAGCTCGTGGATCGGGGATGTCCCGAGCCGGGGAATCGGCAGCTTCGTCGTGAGGTCTCCCTCGTAGCAGCGGTCCTCGACGGCGTCGGGCAGGCCGACGAAATCGCGAAAGCCGAGACGCAGGACCTGCTGGCGTCGCATCTTCAACTCTAGATCCTCCTGCCAACGACTCTCGGTCCAGTGATCGATGAGTCGGGGGAGGACGAGCGCCAGGATCCGACGCCACCCACGCAGCAGGAACTTGTAGTTGGTCGTGTGGATGATGTGGTCGCGGCGATCTTCCACGATGGTGATGCGCGTGATCGAGGGAATCCCGAACAGACCGAGATTGATCGTGAACATCGTCTCTGCATCGTGCTTGATGTTGATGTTGAGTGCCTGCGACTTGATGAACGAGAAGATCGGCACCCGGATCGTCACCAATCCGACGGCGTACTTCTCATCCTCGTAGAGCAGGTGTCCCGCGACCCATCCACCCTCGTGCGCGACCGTCACGTGCTCGTGATCCCACTGATTCCACCAGCCCACGGCCGCCGAGCAGTCGGCTTCGCGGACGATCTCGCGCTCAACGATCGTCATGCGCCGTACTCGACTTCCAGCATGCCGTCGCGCTCGACGATCTCGTACCGTCGAAGCCGGCACGTCGTCTCGTGCGACAGGCACGCGCCCGTGCGCAGATCGAAGCGCCAGCCGTGCCACCGACACTGGAAGGCTCCCTCCCCAACCCGCGCCTCGAGTCGCCCGCCGAAGTGCGGGCAGATCGTCGACCAGGCCAGGATCTCGCCATTCAGCTCGACGACCGTCACCTCGTCGCGAAGGTCCTCCAACCAGCGTGTGATCGTGCGCTGGGGACCCAATTCGTCGCGTCGGCAGAGAAGGAAACGTCTGGGCACGGCGTCCATGGCTAGTCGAGGCCGTAGGTAAAGTCGATCCGCGTCAGCCGTCGTCCGCGCCGGATGACCCACGCAACGCGATCGTCCCCCTCGAACGTCGGCCCCCACAGAAGTTCATCGAAGTCCGTGATGCGGCGATGGTCGACGCCGAGCACACCCGCAGAGCCCTCGGCGACCTGGGCCTGCCATGCCATGTGGCTGCCGTCGGCGTTCAGTCGAGGGCGCCAGAGCGCATGATGCTGCCCCGGCTGGCGTTGCCCGTCACGGTAGAACGACCACGGCAGCTCGGGAAGCTCGCCGCTGCCACTCGCGCCGTCGATCGGGACAGGGACCTCGATTGCGCCGTACGCAAGATGCTCGCCGTCGTCCGACAGCGCGAGGCCCCACACCTCGGCGTAGGGACCGTGGCGCACGCCATCCTGCACTACGGTGATCTTCGTGGAGCCATCCGCGTCACGCGCAATGCACGCGTAGGCGTAGTGCTCACCGCCGGGACCAATCTCGGGCGGCTGAGATCGCAGAATGTCGTCACAGCGGTACTCGTCGATCGGCGTGCCATCGCGCATCACACGCCATCGCCCCTCTTCGCCGAGCCGGCCCCGCTCCCACCAGATCGCCACCGGCGCATCGCGTGCGGCGCGCACGTACTCGAGCAGGAGAACGCTTTTGCCGGTCAAGCACTTGGTACTCGCGGCATCGCGAAAACTGAGCTCGTAGGAGGCGAGGCGGCGGTCCTCGCGATAGAGGCCCCAGCCGTCGGCATCCCGCGTCCCGAGCAGGAATCCACCGTCAGCGAGCGGCTGAACGACGTGACGCCACAGATCGGGCTCCCCCTCCTCGGGCATGGCGTCCACGGCGCACGCGACCTCGGGCGCGGCGAAGCGCTGCCGCTCCTGTCCGTCGACGACCAAGCGCACCGCACCGTCGGCCCCCTTCGCGAGCATCACAACCACGCCAGCCGCGTCGCCATCCGCAGGGCCGAAGACCGGCTGCGACACGTCGAGCCAATCCTCCTGTCGCTCACCATCAAGGAAGAACAGCAGAGACGTCTCGGGCACGTTCCCGTCGATGCCGAGGGCCGCCCATCGTGCCCCATCATCGCTCAGGACGAGCGTTCCGGGAGAGCGAAACCCGGTCGCCAACGGCGTCCGGTCGGCGACCAGCACGAAGGTGTCGCGCGGGGCGTCCTCGGGACCCGCTTCCGACGGATCAGCGTGCGGCTGGGCCCAGTAGTAGACGCGCTGCCCCTCCGGGCCGAACAGCGGTCGTTCGCAGCGTGCGTACAGCGGCCCCGGGCCGTCGGGACCGACCACCCGGTCGCCCTCCGGCGTCGTCGATACGAACGCGTAGGCATCACCGCCACTCGAGATCGCGACGCTCCGGCGACGATGATCGCCGGGGAGTTCCCCGAGGTGCGTCTTCCGCACCGGCGACGGCGTACCCTCGAGCTCGCGGGCGCAGCCTCCACCGAGAAGGCAGAGAAGCGCAAACCCGACGGTAACGACGCCAACCGCTGCGCCCACCCCTGCTACCCGCGTAGTCTGACCGTGCTCCATTCGCCTCGCGTCGCGTCATGGAGCATCGACGACCGATCGTCAAGACAGGGATACGTGAGGGAATGCCCGGTGGTAGGGCGCCGCCGCCCGTGCGATGATCATCCCGATGCTCTCGCCCGCGCCCTTCCCGCGCCGCATCAACGTCGAGGTGACCAATCACTGCAACCAGCGGTGCACCCTCTGCCCCCGCCAGGAATTCACCCGCCCGCTCGGCTTCATGACCCGAGACGTCTTCGAACGCCTCGCTCGCGAGTGCGCCGAACACGCGACGAAGTTGTGGCTGCACTTTCTGGGGGAGCCGCTGCTCCACAAGGACCTGGCGGACATGGTGCGGTTTGCCAAGGACGTCGGGGTGCAGGAGGTCGGGCTCTCGACCAACGGCGTCACCCTCGAGAGCGCGCTCGCTGAAGCGCTGCTCACGTCGGGTCTCGATCGCCTCGAATGCTCGGTCGATGCGAACGACCCTGAGGGCTACCGCGCCATGCGCGGCACCGACGACTTCGAGCGCGTAACCCGGAACGTGCGCGCGTTTCTCATCCGCAAGCGCGAGCTTGGTCGGGAGCACCCGATCACCTCGATCCAATTCATGCGAACCCCTGCCGTGGAAGCCACGCTGGACGCTTTGGTCGATGCGTGGCGGCCGTTTCTCGGCCCGCGCGACTTCGCGATGACGATCGTCCCGGTGAGCTTCGGCGGCGCCATCGACGTCCCGGCGCTTCCCGCCCCGCCCCGCCCGCCGTGCCCGTGGCTGTTCTCCTCGCTGATGGTGCTCCAGGACGGAACGGTAACGATGTGCGGGACGGACTGGGACGCGCGCGCTCCGCTCGGCCACCTCCGCGATCAGACCCTCGCCGCAATCTGGCAGGGCGAGATCCTGGCGCGCCGCCGCCAGGCCCACCGCGACGGGCAATTCGGCGCGGTCGCGATCTGCGGTGGATGCGAGGACTGGCGCCTGGCCGATGGGCACGGCTACCAGAACGTCCTCGACACGAGTGGACCAGCCTCGGGAGACCCGGACGGTCCCGCATGACGCGTATTCCGTTCTTCGTCCACGATCTCGGCGACACCGAAGTGGCGGCGTTCGCCGACGCCCTACGTGATCCGATCCTCACCACCGGCCGGGCGGTGGCGGAATTCGAGGGTCGATTCGCTGATGCCCTGGCCATGCCCCACGCCGTCGCGACGACCAGCTGTACCGGCGCCCTCCACCTCGCCCTCCTGGCCCACGGCATCGGCCCCGGCGACGAGGTCGTCACGACGCCGATGACGTTCATCGCGACCGCGACCGCAATCCTCCAGTCCGGCGCCCGTCCGGTGTTCGTCGATGTCGAACCGACCACCGGCAACCTCGACGCCACGCGCATCGAGGCCGCCATCACGCCGCGCACGAAAGCGATCATGCCCGTGCACCTCTTCGGACAGATGTGCGACATGCGCGCGATCCGTGCCATCGCCGATCGCCATGCACTCGTGGTCATCGAGGACGCCGCCCATTGCGTCGAGGGCACGCGCGATGGCGTCCGCCCCGGCATGCTGTCGGAGGCCGCCTGCTTCTCGTTCTACGCCACCAAGAGCCTCACATCGGGCGAAGGTGGGGCTCTCGTAACCCGCGACGCGTCGCTCGCCGATCAGGTCCGTCTGCTGCGCCTGCACGGCATGACCTCGAGCGCCGCCGAACGTGAACGCGAGGGCTACGCGCACTGGGACATGGTCACGATGGGCTGGAAGTACAACATGGACAATCTCCAGGCCGCCATCCTGTTGCCGCAGCTCGAGCGCCTCGGCGCGAGTCACGAACGCCGAACGCAACTGGCACGGCGCTACCAGGAACTTCTGGTCGGCCTCCGCGGCATCTCGATGCCCACCGTCGCTGCCGACGTCCGGCATGCCTGGCATATCTTCGCCATCTGGATCGACACCGCCAATCGCGACGCCATCATCCAGGGCCTCGAACGGGAGGCCGTCGGCGTCACGATCAACTACCGCCCGGTCCACCTCACCCGCTACTTCCGCGAGACGTTTGGCGGAACGCCGGGGCAGTTCCCGCACGCCGAGCGCATCGGCGCGACGACGATCTCGCTCCCGCTCTACGGCACGATGCCCGAGGCTCACGTCGACGAGGTCGCAGCCCGCCTCGCACGCGTGTTGGCGGACCCGCCTACCAGTACGTAGCGGACCCGCCTACCAGTACGTAGCGGACCAGCCTACCAGTACGTAATCGTGCCGTCGGCGCCCACGACCGGCACGGAGCGCATCCACAGCTGACGCTCCCACCAGTCGCGATTCGCGTCGTACCAGGCGACGGTGGCCGCCAGACCATCGGCCAGGCTGGTCTGCGCTTCGAAGCCAAGACCTCCCGCCGCCTTGCGGGTATCCGCACAGTGCCGCCGCAACTGACCGGGCCGGTCTGCCACCTGCTCGACCAACCGCGGTGACGCTCCAGTAATGCGGACGATCTCGTCCGCGAGCGTCCGGATGTCCGTGGCATCTCCAGTCCCGATGTTGAATACCTCGCCCCGCACGGTCTCCAATGGCGCCGCGAGAATGCGCTCGATGGCGTCGCAGGTATCATCGACGAAGATCCAATCGCGTGCAGCCCTCCCGTCGCCATGGACCGTCAGCGCATCGCCCCGGAGCGCGCCGGTCACGAACCGCGGCACGACCTTCTCGAGATGTTGGCCCGGGCCGTAGTTGTTGAACGGGCGGACGATCACGGCGGGAAGATCGTAGGTCGTGACAAAGGAGTGCACCAGACGATCGGCGGCACACTTCGCGGCCGCGTAGGGTGTGCACGGGTCGAGCGGATGGTCCTCCGGCATCGGATCGACGACCGCGGTTCCGTACACCTCCGAAGATGACACGTGCACGAAGCGCTCGATGTGCTCGAGACGCGCGACCGCCTGGGCCGCAAGGGTCTGCGTGCCGAGGACATCGGTCTCGAAGAAGATCAGACTGTCGCTGATACTCCGCGGCACGTGCGTCTCGGCGGCGAAATGCACGACCGTGTCACACTCGGCGAGGACCGACTGCAGAATCTGTGGGCTCCGCACGTTCCCGTGAACGAAACGCACCGACTCGCTGCCACCGGTCGCGCGCATGAGATTCTCCAGACTTCCCGCGTAGGTGAGCGCATCGAGAACCACGATGCGATCAGCCGGCTGCGCGCGGAGATGCTGCGCCACGAAGCGGGCGCCAATGAATCCAGCGCCACCAGTCACGAGGAGCGAGCGCGCGCGTGCCATCGGAATCAACCTCACGCGCGCGAGCGCGTCAGAACCCCACGAAGTACTGCTGCGCGAGATTGTAGGCGTCGATACCGATCTGCGAACCGGTCACGCGACCATCGAAATCATCGGCCTCGACATGGATGCCGCCGGGGAGTCGCGACAGGCCAGCCTGGTCAGCGGCGTCGAAGTACGTGCCCCATTGCAGCGTCACGTCCACGCTTGGACCCGACTCGAACGCCAGGCCGGTCGTTGCCGGGACGACGTGCTCGCCGAAACCCCCGGGAAAGAACGCGTCGCCCGTAAATGCCGCCATCACTTCGGCCGCAGCCCGGCTGAACGTACTGTGGCCGGAGGTATAGGCGGGGAATGCCGGGGTCACGAACGAGGTCTTCTGATAGGTCACCCATTCGACGCCGCGAATCCAGTGCACGCCAACCGGGCCACTGGTCGGATCCTCCGGGGGACCACCGTAGGCTCGCACGGCGATCTCGCCCTCGAAGCCCGCCAGGTCCTCGTGCCGCTGCCCCGGCACGGTCGTCGCGGCAGTAATGATTTCGACCAACCCTGGCTCGAGCGGCATGCCGTCAGGATGGTAGGAGGGATCGTTTGGATCGGTGGACTGCCCGTTCTGCGACATGTAGCGGATCATCGAGATCGGCCGCACGTAGTCGTGCTCTCGCTTCAAGCCCCAGGCGACGATGGCGGCATCGTGCACGGCACCGTTCAGCGCAAAATAGAGCTTCACGTCCCATTCGAGTCGATCGACGACCGGGCCCACCCCGCCGATCTGCAGGGACGGCAGAACGTCGGACACCTCATTCGCAAGCACGTTCCAATGCCCAGGTGGCGTCTCGGAGTCGGGGCCGTCGGCCCAGAACTCGGCCAGCACACGGTAGAAGTCGGCACGCAGGACGACGTTTGGTGCATACGGCTGACTGGTTGCTGGATTCAGCGCGTGCCCACTTCCGTCATTGGTACCAAGCGTGCTGTTGCCATACGCCCCGGGCGAGATGTCGATCATCACGCCATCAGCCGGGTCGAGCTGGCTCGAGTACTCGACGACCTGGCGCGCCCCCTCCTTGAAACCCGCGTCGTCCACGCCACCAAGTTGCGGCGGTGGACCGGGAGAGAAATACGGCAGCCCCTCGCCAGGCCGGATGAGCGCGAACGGGGAAACATTGTCCCACCCGGGCCCGATGACGAATTGCACCTTGTCGGGAATCTCGAGGCCGTTCTGCAGGACGATCTTGTCGAGTGCGAGCGGCTGCCACCGATTGGGATCGACCATCGTCGTCCCGGGATCTTTGACGACCATCGGCTCGTTGACGGGGGCGTAGCTGGAATCACCGTAGTTGCCGACCTCGTTGGCACCGTCGGTGAGCGCCGTCGCGATCATCAACGCACCGAGGCGATTTCCGACTTCGGCCGGCGTATTGCCTGTGTCGGAAACGTAGGAGGCATCGTAGCCGAGATCCTCCATCAGCTGCTGCAGGGCGACGATCGTGGTCGGAGCGTTCGGGCTCCCGACGAAGCGGTGAGAGAGCAACCGATACGCGGCAAAGCTCATCGCCGTGGCACGGTCGGCGTTCGGATCGCTCGAGGCGTGCGTTTCACCGAAGAGGTAGGCCGCACCCTGGCCACCATACACGAGCCAGGCGTCCCACAAGACGGCTGACAGATGCAGGAGGTTCCGTGCGTGCACGGTTGGTCGCGGTGTATCGAGACGAATGGCATCCAGCAGGGCCTCGTTCCAGCGCCGCGCGACGGAATCGGCGGTGACTTGCACGTCTCCGCAGTAGTTCGTGGCCACCCCGTCGAGATACGTGTGGCACGGCTCGTCGAGCCGGTCGGCACCATTCAATGCCGTGCACACACCGCAGCGCGCCTGGGTCTCGAGGCAACCGAAGAACGCGCTGCCGGTCTCGGTACTGCACTGCCCTGGAAAGGCAGTAGCCAGATCGGTGTTCTCGCATTTGCGCGACACCTTGCGCTCGACCAACGTCGTGGCCTTCACGACACGTTCGCCCTGCAGCTCAGCGTAGCACGCGGCCAGATCACCCGCCGACGAGATCAAGCCACGCGTCAGACCGTGCTTCTTACAACGGATGAAAGACTTCACCTGCGACAGGGCGATCTTCACGAGCCCTTTGGTCACGGCCTCCTGGCAGGCGGCACCGTCCGGATCACCGGCCTTCGGGATGATCGCGCCGTCGAAGTCCGACCCGAAAACATCCTGTACCCGCATCACCCGCTCGAAGGCGACATTCACATCGGCGGCCGACGCCGCACCGAACCCGGGGGGCACGCCGCACTTCTTGACTGCGACGGCGTCCGCCTTGGCCTGCAGACGCGCGATCTTCCCCTTCGGATCGGCCGAAACGCAATCGGTCGCGGTCACACCACCCGGCAGCTGCCCACGGGTCGCGTCCTTGACGCAGCCGATCAGGCGCTTGCCCGCGGCCTTGGCCAGCTTCTCGCCCGCTTTGTTGAGCCCAAGAATGCAGTCGGCCTCCGCCTTGGCCGGATCGGTGACGTTCTCGGTGATTCGGAACACCGTATCGATGGGCAGACCACTCTTCACGTTCTGGACGGAGCCGCTCGTCCATTCGACACGCACGTTGTCGACCTTGGGCGTCCCGGGGCCGAGCCCGAAATGCAGCCTGGCCGTACCGTTTTGCGAAACGTAGGTCCCGCTCGCTGACATCTCCTGCACGAGATCGAGCCCCGCGGATGTGACGGTCACACGTGCCCCGATCCCTTGGCGCGGAGACTCGAGGCCCTCCAGCTCGATGTCGATCCAATGGTTCGCGTTGCCACCGTCGTTGCGAAACAGAATCGGCGCCGCGAATTCGTGCGTCACCAGGACATCGAGATCGCCGTCACTGTCGTAGTCGAAGGGCACCACCCCACGACCCACACCGTTCTCGAACAGGCCGACCGCCACCGACATCTCGGCAAAGACCCCGTTGCCGTCGTTCTCCCAGAAGCGAATGGGATCGGCCACGAACTGCGCGAGGTTCAACGGACCGATGTCATCCTCGACCAACATCTGGTTCTCGACGTTGTTGTCGGTCCCGTTCACCATGATGAGGTCGAGATCACCATCATTGTCGTAGTCGAAGGCGTCGGTACCCCAACCCCAGTAGCCATCCCGTACGCCGGCCGTGTCAGTTGCATCGGAGAACACGCGTCCACCCTCGTTCCGATACAGCCGATTGCCGGTCGCATTGGCAAAACCGGTCGCAAAGATCGAGGTGACGAACATGTCGAGCTGGCCGTCACCGTCGAGATCCGCGGTGGTGACGCCCATGCCGTGCTCGTCGGTTCCGACACCCGCGGCATCCGTACCATCGGTGAAGGTGCCGTCGCCGTCATTCCAGAACAAACGGCTCTCGGCGAAGTCTGCGACGACCGTGAGGTCCGGCCACCCGTCGTGATCGAGATCGACGAAACGACTGGTGAGCGGGAACGTGCCGTCCTGCGTGCCCTCCACCGCAATCAGCGAGAGACCCGCGGCGAGCGTCTCATCGGTGAAGAAACCCGGCCCGAACACGCCGTTGTTCTTGAACAAGTGACTGATCACGCCGCCACCCGGAAAACGCGCCTCCGACTGCCACTCCGACGCATACGCGTCGAGGTAACCATCGCGATCATAGTCGCCAAACGAGACGGTGCGGCCGGTTCCCGGTGACCCGAAGGCCGCGCCGCGCTGGAGCCCCTCCTCTGCGAATGTGCAGGTCCCGTCGTTGATGTAGAGGTAGTGTCGCGGCCCGGAGAACCCTGTCACGTACAAGTCGACGTCGCCGTCGTTGTCGATGTCGGCGAAGCCGGCGCCCTTCGTGGACTGATTGTAGCCGAGGTTCGCGGCCACGGTGATGTCCTCGTAGGTCCCGTCTCCCCGGTTGCGGTACAGCACGTCGTGGGCGAGCCCCGAGAAGTAGATGTCCGGCAGGCCGTCCCCGTCGCAATCGCCGACGGCAGCACCACCGGCGTGAATCGGTGGCGTGAACGTGCGCCCGGGCGCGACGTCGATTCCCGGAAGCGCCGTCGCCGTAACATCGGTAAACACCTGGGCGAATCCCGGCGTCACCGCAACGAGCAGGAGGATGCTGAGGCAGATGCTAGGGATCGGCAGTATCGCGACCCAGCGTTGTACCCTGGGCGCCACTCTGCGTGCATACCGCACCCGTGCCGCGAAGAGCAATAGGGATCTCATGACGGATCTCATGCTTCGCGCGAAGAGACGCTTCCCAATCGTGAGGCTGGGATGGTATCCACGACGAGAGGCGCACATGGCGGCAACGTTCGAATTCACACGACGGCTGATGGCGGTCAGCGACCGGGACGTCGATCGGCTGCGTGAGCACTTTCTCGATCCCGCCGAGGCGTTCGATGCCCGAACGCTCGGAGAGCATACGCTTTTCCCGCTCGAGATGACGTGGTTCTACGGCGAGCCGATATGGCACGGCCTCACGCCCGAGAAGCAGCTGATGCTGAACCGGCTGTCGTTCTGCCAGAGCTATCTTTCCACCGCGGTCGCGGAAGTCGCCACCAACGTCCTCAACCTCCAGGCGGCGCTCGGCACGATTATCGATGACGATCCCGAAGTCTCACTCTATATGGCTCGCGAGGTCGTCGAGGAGACGATGCACATCGAGGCATTCCTCTGCATCATCAGGAAGGTCCTCGCATACTACGACCTCTCTCTCGATCAGCTGCGCGCCACGAACGTCTCGCTGCGGATGGCGCGCCACTATGTCGCACTCCACAACGCGCTCGGGTGGCTCCGCGGCAACCAGCACTACTACTACTTCACCCGATTCTCGCTGAACGTGAATCAGAAAACCGTCGAGCGCTGCACGATCAACGAGCCCGCCATCCACCCCACCGTGCGCACGATCCTCAAGAATCACGCGATCGACGAGGCCCGCCACATGCAAATGTCGCGCGGTACCGGCCTGGTCGCTCTCGAGCGCATGCGCACACCCATCGCGCGCACCGTCGCGTGCCTGGGCTATGCCTACTTCGCCGCGAACAACTACATCGGTCGGAACGGGCGCACCTCGAAGCTCCGCCGCGAGACACGTACCCAGACGCTCGCGCTCTGCGGCGTCCCGTACGCACAGGCCGCCGAAGCGTGCGACCAATGGTGCGATCGCGTGCACCAGCCGGTAGACCCACCGCTGGTCCGCGCCGGCCGCGACTACTACCGGAGGTGCAACCATCGCTACATCGACGACCTTCAGTCCCCTGCATGGTTGAAGCGCCAAATGAAACGCATCCTCGACAAAGGTTATGCGGACGTCGCAGCACCGCTCGGCGATGGAACCGTCGCGCCGATCGAGTTCGACGACCTGACCCGGGCTGCGTGACATGGGCTGGCGGCCCCTTCCCGGCTAAGGCGATCGCGAGCGCGCCTGTGTCGATCCGCGTCGCCGGCATCCAGCCGGGCTATCTCCCCTGGCTCGGATACTTCGACCAGATGCGACGGGTGGACACCTTCATCGTCGCCGACGAGATGCAGTTCTCGTCGAGCGGATGGACCCACCGGAACCGGGTGCGCGGGCCGCGTGGCGCCCATTGGCTGACCCTGCCGGCCCGACCCGCCCACGGACAACGTATCTGCGACGTCCCCCTCGACCCCGACAGCCCATGGGCGCACAAGCACCTGACCACGCTCCGCCACTTCTACGGGCGCAGTTCGTTTGCCGAGGCCGTACTGTCGAGCATCGAACCCACCCTGCAGCGGCCGAACGCACGGATGGTCGACGTGTCGATTCCCCTGATTCGCTTTCTTGCCGACCGGCTGGGCATCACGACACCGATCGTCGTCTCGTCCGAACGCGGCCTCGAGCAACACTACGATGAGGAATTCGCCGCCGACCGCGGCCCGACCCAGCGGATCATCGCGTTCATGAAAGCGCTGGGCGCCAACGAGCTTCTCGAGGGCGCAAGCGGTCGCACGTATCTCGATCTCGCGCTCTGCCAACGCCACGGCATTCGCGTCGTATTTCAGGATTTCGCGCACCCCGTCTATCCGCAACTCGACGAGCCCTTCGTCTCGCACCTCGCAGCCCTCGACCTGCTCTTGAGCGTCGGCGAGGATGAAGCCCGACGGATCGTTCGGGAGCTGCCGTGAGCGAACCGGGCCCTGCCGCGCCACCTGACGTCTCCGTGGTCGTACCGCTTCACAACGAAGAGGCGACAATCCGGGAACTGGTGGAGCGCACCGTCGCGACACTCGACGCGCGCGCGACGCCGTACGAGATCGTCATCGTCGATGACGGCAGTACGGACAGCACGCCCACGTTGCTGCGCGAGATGGCGACGACACACCCCTCCGTGCGCGTACTGACCCTGTCACGCAACTTCGGTCAGGCCGCGGCACTTTGCTGTGGCATCTTCGAGTCACGCGGGCAGACCGTAGCGACAATGGATGGCGACCTGCAGAATCCCCCTGAGGAGATTCCACGCCTGCTCGACGCCCTCGGTCCAGAGGTGGACGTCGTCACAGGCTGTCGGGCGATCCGCCACGACACCACCTGGCGCTGGCTTGGATCGCGCATCGTGCATCAGATGGCGCGCACGTTGGTCGGAATCGATCTCGAGGATTTTGGTGGCCAGTTCAAGGCCTACCGTCGCGAGGTCATCGATGCCGCGCGCCCGGTGTGGGCGCCGGGCAAACCGTTCTTCGCGCTCACCTGCTGGCTCGGATTTCGCGTGGCGGAGATCCGGGTCCGGCACGACCCACGGCGCGTGGGAAGTTCGCGCTACGGTTTGCTGTCGCTGGTGCGCCTGAACGTCGATCTGATTACGAGCTTCACGACCGTGCCCCTGGCGCTCCTCGCAGTCCTGAGTGCCGTCTGCGGAGTTGCGGGCATCGGCGGCGTGGTCTGGTGTCTCGCCACGGGCGCTACGACGGGCTTCGGCGCCGCCCTGTCACTGCTCCTCCTCGGGCTCGGCGGGATCTTCTTCGCGGCCGCGGCGCTCGGCGTCTACCTCGCACGCGTCTACCGGACGCTTGCCGGCGGGCCGACCGGCTACGTCGTGCGACGGTAGATCTGCATCGGATCCCCGTCGATCGGCACGCGATACCAACGCAACTGGGGTTCGGCGATGTTGTCCCACGGGACGTCCGTGACCGTCCCCGGCAGCAGTTCGTAGTGATCGGGAGGAACGTGGTTGTTCAGCCACTCGAGCGTCCGGTCCGCATCGGCCGCGTGCGCTGGACGATCGCGGAAGCGGAAGAAGCTCCGGATGACGACCCACTCGGGCTCTGGCCAGCCGAGGAGATCCTGGCCCGATTGTCCTCCACGCACCTCGTGGTCGGTGTAGAACTTGAGGATCAGATCGCCGTAGGTAATGAAGATCCGGTCGCCGGGGCGCGCCTGCTCGTTCAACTGGTCGAGCAGGTCCTCCATCGGGCCCTCGTACGGATGGGTCACCTCGTAGAAGTGATTGCCGAGCGGAAACAACCGGTCGTAGAACGCAAAGGTGCGGCCCTCGAGGTGCAGGTTGTAGCGCGCGTACAGGACCGGCCACGCCGACACGTCGTGCAGCACGGCCGTGAACATCAACGTCGCCGTGAACACGACCCCCGCGACGCGACTCCAGCGCAAGACCGACCTGCACATGAAGGCCAGCAGCACGGCCGCGACCGGGAGGAGGTTCACCGACCAACGGTAGAACGACCACGGGGCCGCCGACACGACGACGATGTACACCGCGATGAACACGAGAAGCGCGACAAACGGACGCTGCGACTCTGCGTCGATCCATGGCGCGCGACCTTCAGTGCTCGACGGAGCGGCCCCGGCCGATTCAGGACGGGGCGCCGAGCGGCTGCGCCCGATCGTCATCGCCAGCGCCACGAAGACGACGAGCGCCGCCCAGGGGAACGTGTACCGGCTCGTCAGATCGAGGTAGGTGCGGAAGTTCTCGCCGTACGAGTACAACTCTTCCGACGTCTTCCCCAGAATGTCGAAATAGAACACCCACGGCAGGACCAGCACAGCCGTCACGCCGGCAGCAAGCACGGCACGCCGCCACGCGCCTCGGTCGAACCTCAAGGTGAGGGCGCACACCACCAGGGTCAGACCGGTCGCCAGGAAGGTGAGCACGTTGCCGTGGAACAGCGCGGTCATTGCGACGGTCAATCCGACGACCGACCGCCAATCACCGCGTCGGAGGCGCACGAAGAAGTAGACGACCCAGATCGCGGCCAGGATGACCGGCGCGTAGTACCGGCATTGGCGGACGTGCAGGAGGAACGGCATCGAGAAGGCAAGAAACGCCATCCCCCCGACGCCGACCCAGCGATCCCGAAAAACTGCGATGCCGAGCGGATACATCGACACCACCGCGAGCAGCCCGAGGAGCGCGAACGGCACCCGGGCCGTGAACGTGGACTCACCGAAGAGCGCGAACGATCCAGCCACGAGATACTTGGCGAGCCAGGGCGTCCAGCGCCAGACGTAGTCCGGCCCGTACTCCTTCCCCACTTCCTGTGACACGAGGTTCGTGCCATCCCAGGCAGTCGGCACGCCATGGACGAGAATGCTCCGTCCGAGCAACGCCGTCTCCGCCTCGTCGATCCAGAGAAGGCGCTGGTCGAGCTGCGCGAAGATCAGAACCGTGGCGGCGACCGTGACGGCGACAGCCACGAGCGTGACGGTCCGATCTCGCACGAGGCCTCCGTACTCCAATCCAGCCTTCAAATCCATTCTGTGCCGCCCCTGCGCCATGAACGTCGACCCGGAGGTGAATTTGCCGGGTTCTAGCTCGCGACCACGGGAGCGGGTAGACAACACACGATGACCTCGTCGGCCGCCCGTGGCCAGACCATGCTGCTCGGGCTGGCGTTCACCCTCGGCCTGGTCTGGCTCCATGTCGCCTATCTGGGCAATGCCGGAGCGCTCTGGCGGGACGAGGTGAACAGCGTCAACGTCGCCAGCATGCCGTCCTGGGGCGCCGTATTCGCACACGGCCACCTCGATTCGTTCCCGCTGGCGTGGGTGACCGTGCTACACGCCTGGATCGCCGCAGGCCTCGGCGAGACGGACGCGGAGCTCCGGCGACTTGGGTTCGTCATCGGCCTCGGGACGCTCGCAACGCTCTGGTGGACGGCACGCCGTCTCGGCCTTGCGGCGCCCCTGGTCGGCTTGCTGCTGCTCGGCATGAGTCCGTCGGTGATCGTGTACGGAGATCAGGTCCGTGGCTACGGACTGGGCACTCTCACAATCATCTGGGCCGTCGGGGCGATCTGGGCGTTCGTGCAGCTCCCGACGCGACGCACGTTTCTCGTCGCGCAGCTTGCCGCGATCGGCGCGGTCCAGAGCTATTACGCCAATGCCTTCCTTCTGCTCGCCGTGTGCGCCGGTGCTGGCGCAGTCTGCGTACGTCGTCGCGCGTGGCCACGACTTGGTGCCGTCGGCGTGCTCGGCGCCGTGGCCGCCGCATCCTTGGCGATCAACTGGGTCGGAATCACCTACGCCGCACGGGTGTCGCAGATCGAGCTGGAGAATCCCGGGCTGGGCTGGCGCGTCGAGGTATTCCGACACGCGCTCGCGCCCGACGTTCCGGCCCTGTCGGTGGCGTGGGGCATCGCCGCCGCGCTCGCGATCATCGGCTGCGTACTCACGCTCCTCGGGCGCCGCGAAACGCCGGGACATGACGGATCGCTGTTCGCGCTCGTCATGGTTGCCGTCGGGCTGGCGAGCTTCGCCTGGTACCTGCAGTACCTGGCGCGCGTGCCGACCCAATACTGGTACTACTTGTCGCTCATGGCGCTGATCGCACTCGCGTGCGAGCTCGGCATCGAAGCACTGGCGCTGCACCACCGATGGGGCTACGGGCTCCGGGTGCTGGCCGTCACAATGGCCGCCCTCCTCGCCGCGCCCGCGGTTGCGCGGAACGTTCCGCTACAGATGACAAACGTCGACGCGCTGGCAGACCAGGTCGAGAAGCTCGCCCAGCCGGACGATCTGGTCGTCGTGCTGCCCTGGTACTGCGGCATCACGTTCGCCCGCTACTACGATGGTCCGGCGTCGTGGATGACTCTGCCCGCGTTCGAGGACCACCGCTTTCACGTCCACACCGAAGTGAAGGAGCGTATGACACGCGGCGAGCGCGCCATCACGGCCGAGCTCGGGCGGATCGAAAGCACGCTCCGCGCCGGCGCACGCGTCTGGATCGTCGGCACGCCGCTGCCACCGCCGGCGACCGGCCCGGTCCCCCTTGCTCCGGCACCAGCGGGACCGGAGGGGTGGCACGTCGGCCCCTACCTCGAAGGCTGGGCCATGCAGCTCGGCGCCCTCCTGGAAGACCACGCGGATAAGGTCGGCAAGATCGACATGGTAACGTCCGGGCCGATGAACCGCTGGGAACGCCTCGAGCTCTTCGGCGTCGAGGGATGGCACTGACCCGCAACGCCAACCGCGCGGGCGCCCCCGGATGGAGCACCCGCCTCGCCCTGGCCGCGATCCTGCTCGGGACGACCCTTCTCCGCTTGCGCCTGCTCGCCGTCCCACTCGAACGCGACGAAGGCGAGTACGCCTACATGGGGCAGCTCATCCTCGCGGGCGAGCTCCCCTACGTCGCGGCCCACAACATGAAACTGCCGGGCGTGTACTACACCTACGCCGCGATCCTCGGCATGCTCGGAGAGACCGACGTGGCCATTCGCCTCGGCCTGCTCGCGATCAACCTGGCGACCGTCGTGCTTCTCTATCTCGTCGGCCGGACGCTCCTCGATAGCGTTGCCGGGGTGGGTGCGGCGGCGGCGTACGCGGTGCTCTCGCTGAGCGCGTCGGTCGCTGGCTTCTCGGCCAACGCCGAACACTTCGTCGTGGCCCCGATGCTCGTGGGCGTCCTGCTGTTGGCGCGGACAGAGGTCGATGGTGGCACACGGGCGCTCCGGCTCATCGTAGGCGCCGGCATCGCCACCGGCATCGCCGTCCTCATGAAGCAGCATGGCGCCGCCTTCGTAGTCTTCGGCGGGCTCGCAGTCCTGCTGTCGCGCCGCGGCACCCCCTGGCAGGAGAGCGCGCGTGCAGGCCTCGTGTTCGGCGTCGCGGCCTGCCTTCCGTTCGCCCTCACCTGCCTCGGCATGCTCGTAGCCGGTGCATTCGACCCGTTCTGGTTCTGGACCGTCACCTACGCTCGCGAGTACATGACGATGATCCCCATCGCGACCAGTCTCCGCTGGCTCCGTGACGCGAGCGTGGAAATCGTCGGTGCGTCCAGCGCGCTCTGGCTACTCGCGGCGCTCGGCCTCAGCGCGCTCGCGTGGGACCAGCGCAGCCGACGGCACGCACGCTTCCTGGTGCTGTTCGTTGGATGCTCGACACTCGCCGTCGCGCTCGGACTCAGGTTCACCGACCACTACTTCGTGCTCCTTCTCCCCGCAGCGAGCCTGCTCGTCGGCGTCGCTGCCAGCGCGCTCGCACGCGCGATGGCCCTCGGTTCGCCGATGCGGGGACGCGCGCTTGCGCTCGGGCTCGTCGGCGTCGCCGTCGCACTCTCCCTGGCCCAGGAGCGAGCGTATCTCTTCTCGCTGTCGCCGCTGGGCGTCTCACGCGCCGTGAACGGCACGAATCCATTCCCGGAAGCGGTGGAGATCGCGCGCTACCTGCGCACGCACGCGGCACCCGACGATCGAATCGCCGTCCTCGGCTCCGAGCCCGAGATCTACTTCTACGCCCGCCGACGCGCCGCCACGACTTTCGTGTACGCATATCCGATGATGGAGCAACACCCGTTCGCCCGGGCAATGCAGACGGAAATGATCACGCAACTCGAACGCGAGCCGCCGCGCTACATGGTGTTGGTCAACGTCCCGACATCCTGGTCGCGTCGCACCCACTCATCGCACCTGCTCCTCGATTGGGCGGAAGACATCGTCAATCGGGAGTACGAACCCGTCGGACTCGCGGAGATCCTTCCAGGGCAACCGACACGCTACCGATGGGACGCGGAGGCGCACGGCGCCGAACCCAGCTCGTCGCTCTACGTCGCCACCTTCCGCAGACGCTCCTGAACTGCCCCCGGTGCTACGGGTGCGCGCCCAACACGATCGTCCCGAGAGGTTGCGGCAGGGAGTCGCGTCCGCGCGCGACGCGGCACGGTGTGCCGCGCCATGCGAAACGCGTAACGCAGGTGTCGGGGCGAGGAAATTTTCGGCACGAGGTAGCGCAACGCGTTTCTCGGATCCCAATAGAAGCGGACGCGCCCCGTGAGATAGGCGTCCGACGCCTCCTGCGCGACGCTCTCCAGCTCCGTGCGCGTAAAATGCTCCGTCCGCCACGACACGTGCGGCGGCTCGCCCCGCTCGATCCAGCCGTTCTCCTCGTAGATCGGATACATCCGCGCACCTGGCAGGGGAGTCGCGATGAAGTAGTTCACGGCATCGAGTCCCGAGGAGGTGCCCCACTCGATCGTGCGACGGATGTCCTCCGCCGTTTCGAACGGAAAACCGAGGATGAGATTCGCGACCGTGTAGAGCCCCTGCCGATTGCAGTAGTCGATCATCGCCTTCGCGTTGTCGAGATTTACAGGCTTCTTGATGAAGCGGAGGGTCTCGGGATTGCCGCTCTCGATCGGAAGACAAACACGATAAACACCGGCGCGGATCATGAGATCGATCATCTTCTCGCTGAGGGTCCACACGGCAACCCCGGCCATCACGTCGAGCGAGACGCGGATCCCGCGCGCAACCACCAGCTCGAAGATACGCTTGGCCCAGCGTTGGTCGAGCATGAAGTTGTCATCGACGAAGACGACCTCGCGCGCCCCGTAACGCTCCACGCAGTGTTGGATCTCGTCGACGACGTACTCGGGACTATGCGCGTTCCACTCGTCGTGGACGGCCACGATGTCACAGAAAGCGCAGCGCAGCTTGCACCCCCGCGACCCCTGAATCAGAAACGCCGGCTGCTCACGCGCGAACGGGAACGACGCGCCCTGGGTCCGCGCGTCGTCGTAGAACGCGCGCGGCAGCGACTCTCGATCCGGATACGGGTACTCGTCGAACGGAACCTGCGGCACCCGGGGCGGATTCATCCGACACGCCCCGTCATCCAGCCGCTCGCACGTTCCGGGGACACCGCGCAGCGTCTCGCCACGATCGAGCCGATCGAGCACGTCGAGAAAGGTCTCCTCACCCTCCCCGCGGACGACGAGGTCCACACAGCCCGAGCCGAGGTACTCCTCGTAACGCACACCGGCATCGAGACCGCCGACAACGACGAGGACCTCCGGAACCACGGCACGCGCCAGACGTGCGAGATGCAGGACCTCGGCCTGCTGCACCTCGAACAGCGCGGAGATACCGACGACCCGAGGCGCAAGGTCGCGGATCGCCTGCGCCAAGCCGACATCCGGCGTCCCCATCCGGAAGGCACCGTCGTCGGTCTGGGTGACACACGACGCGTCCGCCTGGGCGTCGATGATGGAGACCATGTGCGCGGAGTACTTCCGCACGAAGGCCGCGATCTGCATCAGGCCGAGCGGCTCGAGATTGACCGCGACGTAGGCCTCGGACGCGCCTCGTTTCGCGGACTTGATCAGTAGGGATCGAACGGCCATGAGTGGAATCCGCGCGGCGGCGTCGGCACCGCCCTGGTGTGGCCCGCATAACGGAGGCGATCGAGCGAAGTCAAGATGAAAGTCGCCCCGTACACTCACGTCCTCGGTAGCCGGGCCTGGCTCGTTGGTGTCGTAGGGCTCGGCGTCAGCCTGCGTCTGGCGCACCTCCGCGCACTGCGGGCCACGCCCTGGTTCGACCACCTGGTCATCGATCCCGAGTACTACGACGCCTGGGCGCAGCGGATCGCGGCTGGCGCCTGGATCGGGAGCGAGCCGTTCTACATGGATCCGCTCTATCCCTACGTCCTGGGCCTGCTGTACCGCATCTGCGGCCACGACCTGCTGCTGGCCCGCATGTTCAATGTCGCGTGCAGCGCCGTGACCATCCTCTGCGCCGCGCGACTGGGGCGGCGGGTGGGCGGCCCCGCCGTCGGTGGCATCGCCGCGCTCGGACTCGCGCTCTACAAGCCGGACATCTTCGCGACGGGCGAGATCGACAAGACGTCGCTCTCGATGTTGCTGGCCACGAGCTTTCTCGCACTCGCGTGCGGGCGCTCGCTCGCCTCGCGCTTCGGGACCGGCATCACGCTCGCCCTCACCGCGCTGACGCGCGCGAACTTCCTCATCTTCGCGCCGCTGATCGCGCTTGCGTACCTACTCGATCCCATCGACCGCCACGCGCACCTCGGCCGCGTGCCGCGTTCGCTCGCCTACGTCGCCGTCTTCGCAACCGGCTTCGCCCTGACGCTCGCGCCCGTCGCCTGGCACAATCATCACGTCTCCGGCGCGTGGATCCTCACGACGGCGCAAGCCGGCCAGAACTTCTACACCGGCAACAACCCGTCCAATCCGTACGGTGCCTACGGGATCGTGCCGTTCGTCCGCGCCAACCCCAACTTCGAGCAACACGACTTCCGAGCCGAGGCCGAGCGACGCACGGGACACACCTTGGAAGCAGGCGCCGTCTCGCGCTACTGGTTCGGCGCCAGCCTGACCCACATGCGCGAGCAGCCGGGATTCGCGGCGCGAGCGTTTGCCCGCAAGTTCGCGCTGTTCTGGAACGACTTCGAAATCTCGGACAGCCAGGATCAGTACCTCGTTGCGCGCGAATCGTGGATACTTCGGCTGCCGCTTCTGGGATTCGGCCTGCTCGTGCCCTTCGCCCTCCTCGGCGGGCTCGCCGCGTTTCGTGCGCACCGGCGCGTCCGGCTCCTGACCGGCTTCGTGGCGGTCTACTGCGCGACGCTGGTCGCGTTCTTCCTGTTCTCTCGCTATCGCATCCAGGTCGTGCCGGCCCTGCTGCCACTCGCGGGGGTCGGCGTCATGGCCCTGGTGGCACGCGTCAGAGAACGGGATCTCCGACAACTCGCGATCGCCCTGTGCGTCCTCGCCGGGGCGTCAGCGTTCTCCTTCCAGACGATCGGCCTGTTCACGCCCGATCACCCGCGCGTCATCGAGCACCGGCTGCGACACCTTGCCGCGCTCTACACAACGACCGGCGATCCGGCGCGCGCCATCGCTGTCCTGCACGAGGCCGTCCCGCATTGCACGCACGGCTGCCCCTGGGCGCTCAAGGACCTCTTCGATCTGTACATGCGCACCGAGCGCTTCGAGGAGGGCGTGGCCTACTTCCGTGTCTTCATCCCCGCGCACCCGGGACAGGCCGACGCGCCAGGTTACCTCGCCGCGCTCGAGGCCGCGTCAGGATAGCGCCGCATCCACGCCTCGATCTCGCGCGCGGTCTCGAGGCGTCCGGAGCTCCGGGCCAGCGCTGCCGCCTGCTCGGCAGCGTCCATGGCGTCGTCCTCGCGGCCCACGGCACCCAGTGCAACCGCCAGGCCGTAGCGCGCCTCGACCAGATTCGGCGCCAGACGCACGACGACCCGATAGTGGGCGATCGACTCGGCGGCACGATCCTGACCGACAAGCGCCGCCGCAAAATTGTAGCGTGCCTTCGGATCGTCGGGGGCAAGGCGGACCGCAGAGGCGTAGTGCGCGACGGCCGCCTCGGGATCCCCGATCTCTTCGAGCGCAACCGCCAGGTTGTTGTGGGCCGGAGCGAGGTCGGGCGCGATCTCCAAGGCCGCGCGGTAATCGGCGATCGCCTCGGGGTACCGCCTGAGCGCAGCGTTGGCCGAGCCGCGATTGTTGTAGGCTCTCGCGTAGCGGGGATTGAGCGCGAGCGCGCGGCTGTAGCGCGCGATCGCGGCCTCGAGCTCGCCCTGGTCCGCCAGAAGCAGACCCCAATTGTATTCTGCCATCGCCATGCCGGGATCGAGCCGCAGCGCCTCGGCGTAGTGCACGGCGGCCACTTCCCATTGGCCACGATCGGCAAGCGCCTTCCCGAAGTTCACCTGGGCCTTCGCATAGTCCGGCTTGAGGCGAAGGGCTTCGGCATAGTGGGGCATCGCCTCGTCGGCGGCCCCCGCACGCGTCAGCGCCACGGCGAGATTCGTGTGCGCAAGATGGTTCCCCGATGTCACGGCCAGCGTGTGGCGAAAGAGGGTTGCGCTATTCTCCCAGAACGCAACCTGACGCGCCGTCAACAACGCGCAGACGGCCAACGCCCCCACACCCAGCCCTGCCAACACACCGCGACGATGCTCGAAGAGATCCCGCAGCCCCCACGCAACCATGATGCTGACGCCGACCAACGGTAGGTAGGTGAACCGATCGGCCATCGCCTGCTCACCATGGCGGATCAGTCCGATCACGGGCACGAGCGTCCCGATGAACCAGAACCACCCCACGAGAAGATACGGCCGCCCGCGATGCATCGCGACGACGAGCACGGACACGCTGGCGAGCAGCACGCCGGCGCCAACGACCTGGGCCAGCGGCAGCCCCGGATCGAACGGGTAGAAGGGCGCGAGATCAACCGGCCACACTGCCTTCCGAAGATACGTGGCGTAGGCGACGAGCGCGTTGGCGACCCGGGGTCCGAGCGGGACCGCGGCAAGCGGCGCGACCGCCCCCGCCCCGCGCTGCACGAGGAACGTCACGATGCCGACGGCGATCGCCATCAGCAGCAGCGGGAGCTTTTCCAAAACAAGCGCGCCCCACGTCCGCCCTCCACCCGAGCGGGATCCGTGTCCGAACCGCCGCAGCGGCCAGACGTCCAGGAGCAGCAGGACGAATGGAAGCGTGACCACCATCGGTTTCGCGAGCAGCGCCATCCCGAAAACCAACACCAACACGAGGTACCGTACCCGCGTGGGGCGGCGCGCGAACCGTCCGTAGCGCCAGAGGGCCACCATCCACAGGAGCCCGCTCAAGACGTCCTTCCGCTCCGACACCCAGGCAACCGATTCGACGTGTAGGGGATGGAGCGCGAACACTCCGGCGACGAAGGCACTGGGGCCCAGGGCGCCCGTCATCTCGCGCATCACGACGAGCAGCATCAGCGTCGCCATGACGTGCAGGATCACGTTCATCCGGAGATGCGGGCCCGCGCGCAGCCCGAACAATTCGACATCGAGCATGTGCGACAGGCTCGTCAGGGGATGCCACGTGGCCTGGTGGGTGCTCGTGAATGCCCAGTGGACGGAGTCTGACGAGAGACCGTTTCGCACCGCGGTATTCGCCGTCACGTATTCGTCGTCGTCGTAGTTGAGGAACTGATGCTCGCGAACGGGCGCGTACACCGCCAGGATCGAGACCGCGAGACACACGCCGACGAGCACGACCCGCAGTCCTCCGCCCTCTCGCGAGGCCAGCAACGGCTCCGTGCTTTCGGGTTCGGCGTCTGGAGTCACGGGGCTCCAGTCGGCGCGGCCAGCGCGGCACGTGCCTGCGCGTGCCCCGGATTGATCTGCAGGGTTGTGCGAAAATGCTCGGCGGCCTCGCGAGTGTCACCACGATCCGCCAGCATGACGCCGAGGTTGTAGTGCGCGGCCGCGTAGTTGGGATCGAGCTGCAAGGCCACGCGGTATTGCGCGATCGCCTCGTCGACCCTCCCCTGCTGCGCCAGCACGTTGGCAAGGTTGTTCCGAGGATCCGCATAGCCGGGCGCGAGACGCACGGCCTCTTCATAGTGTCCGAGTGCTTCCGCGAATTGGCCGGTACTCGCGAAAAGGTTGCCGAGGTTGTTGTAGGTGCCGGGGGTGCCGGGCGCGAGACGGAGGGCCTCCTCGAAGTGAGTACGGGCCGCGTCGCGATCGCCGAGGGCGGCACGGGTCACGCCCAGATTGTCGTGGATCTCGGCGTCGGTCGGCGCCAGTTGCAGCGCGGCACTGAACTGCTCCGCCGCATCGTCCAAGCGACCCTGCCCGTGCAGGAGCATGCCCAGATTGATGTGCGCCATCACGGCGCCCGGGTTCTTCGCAATGGTGTCGCGCCAGAGCGTCCCCTCGTCGGCGTAGATGTGCCCCTGGCGCCAGGTGAGCGACATCAGGACGACCAGAACGAGGGCACCGATGACGGTACCGATCGTGCGAGCGGCGGACCCGAAGCGTCGAACCGCGCTCGCGGCCAGGGCGACAACCAGGGCAATGAGGGCGGCGCTCGCCAGGTACTGGTAGTGATCGGCAACGAACGTGTAGCGCATCGGATAGACGTCGATGAACCCGAGTGCGGGCGCCAGGGTGACGGCAAAGCACGAGACCGCGACCAGGGGACCGCGGCCGATACGCCGATGCCCGAGCAGCAACCCGAGCGCGAGAGCAGCCGCCCCCAACGGAAAGAGGTACTGCCAGGCGCGCCCGGCATCGATGTCCCACCTCGGATAGATGAATGTCAGATCGTTCGGCCACACCAACGCCCAGGCGTAGAACCAGAGAGCCCGTCCGGCGATCAGGGTGCGCTCGACGAACGAGAGGTCCCACGAGGCTCCGCGCGCGCCGACGTGCTGCTGCTCCATCCATATGGTCACGCACCCCAACGCCAGACCGAGGAGAAGCATCGGCGCAAGGCTCCGCACGTCGTCGACACCGATGCGCCCACGCTTCCACCACAGGACCAGGGCAATCACGATCGGGATCGTGCACGTCACCGTCTTGGCGAGCAGCGCCAGCGCGAAGAGAGTCAGCGCCAGCGCGTACATCGAGCGATCGGACCCGCCTCTGGCGTCCGCGCCTTCCCCCGCGAAGCGCAGATAGGCAAGCATCGCGCCCAACCCGAGGGCGCCCGAGAGGACGTTCTTGCGCTCGCTGATCCACGCTACGGATTCCACTTGCACCGGATGCAGGGCGAAGATCGCGGCGGCGAGCCACGCCCCCGGGAACGCCAGCCGACGAAGGATGAGCCAGAACAGCACAGCGGTGAGGGCGTGCAACACGACGTTGGTCACGTGGTAGGGGCCCGGCGCCAGCCCGGACATCTGGTAATTCACCCACAACGTAGTGAACGTGAGCGGGTAGTATTGGGGCACGGCTCCTGGCTCGAGCCAGATCCGCGCCAGGCCGTTCATGGTTTGCAACGCAGCATTCCGGGTGACGTACTGGTCGTCGTCCCAGATGAACCCACCCTGCATTGCCGGCCAATAGGCGAGAAGAATCAACAAGACCAGCGCGCCGGCCGCCGCCGCGACCTGCGGCGCATCGCTGGCGGACGACGCCCGGGCAGGCGCTGGCGTCGAGCGCCTGGCCGTTGCGCTCACCTGCCGGCGCGCGGTCCGCCGCCGAGTCACGTGTCGCTCCGCGTCGGATCAACGCGTTCGATTTGTCGCGCAGCGCTGCGCGACCGTGCGCGACTCTGCGCGAAATCGCAATGCACTTGCATTCCAGTCAGACTCGCACGATCGATCTCCGGAATCACGCCCAGGCTTCGTGACAGCAACGCCTCCCTCTATCGTACCGACGCCCAGCTCACCAAATCAGCGCCCCGTAATCGGCGACTACGTGTCCGAATGCATTGCACTTTCTCCTTGACAGCTCGCAATGCATCGCCGATAGATTATCCATCGCCAAAGAATCCGAGCCGACACACGACCAAACTTAACTGATCCCTTTGCCTGGAGGGTGCTGACGATGGCTAGAACTCTTTCTCCCTTTTCCCCGACACGTCTTCGCAGGAAGTCGAAAGTCTCCGCGATCCTCACCGCCGCGCTCGCGCTGTTCGTTTTTGCGGCGGGCCCCGCGCTCGCGCAGACGATCTCTAGCGTGAGCGTGACCAGCGCCGGCAGTACCGGGAACAGCGGCAACGGCGACGGCTCGACGCGGTCGCAGGTCCAGACCCTGACCAACAACGGGACGACCGTGCTCAACACGCGCTTCGCGTGGAACATCAGCGCGGACGTCGGCGCCGGCAGTACCCGCGATCAGGGCGGCTCGGCCCACAACAACGTCGACTTCACCGTCAACTCGCCCGGCTCCTACTTGGTGAACATCGCGACCCGGCAGACAGGCAACTGCCGGCGACGCAGCGACATCGTCAACTGCGACGGCGCCGCGAACCGCGGCAGCACCAGCGGCAGCCGCACCGGCCCGGGCGCCTTCGGGGGCTCGCTCTCCTTGGGCGACCCTTGCGGCATCGGAAACGGCGGCGGCAACACGTCGCAGAACTTCAACAACACGAACAACGCCACGATCACCGACACCAGCAACGGTGCCAACCGGAACCACGATCTCAACTTCACCTGGTCGGGCACGGTGCGCAGTAACTCCTGCGAAGCCTCCGTCCGCCAGGGAGCGGGCAGCAGCGTCACCGGCTGCAGCGCCTGCGTCTACCCAGGCGATCCGAGTCGCACGCAGTCCAACGACGGCCACTTCGTCAACATCACCGTCACTCACTTCTGCGGCGACGGCCTCGTAAACGGCACCGGCGAACAGTGCGACCAGGGCGGCGCCAACGGCAGCGGCACCTCGTGCTGTACGTCCACCTGTCAGTTCCGCGGCGGCGGCCAGCAGTGCCGCGCCTCGGCGGGCGTCTGCGACCCGGCCGAAACCTGCACCGGCGGCGCCGGCGCTTGTCCGGCTGACGCCAAGAGCGTCGCGCTCTGCCGCGCTGCGGCCGGCGTCTGCGACATCGCCGATTTCTGCGACGGCACCAACAACGCCTGCCCCGCCGATGCCAAGAGTGTCGCGAGCTGCCGCGCCTCGGCCGGCGCCTGCGACATCGAAGACTTCTGCGATGGGGCCAACAATGCCTGCCCCGCCGATGCCAAGAGCGTCGCGAGTTGCCGCGCCTCGGCCGGCGCCTGCGACATCGAGGACTTCTGCGATGGGACCAACAACGCCTGCCCCGCCGACGCCAAGAGCGTAGCGGTGTGCCGAGTCTCGGCCGGCTCCTGCGACATCGTCGAGTCGTGTGATGGCGTCGGCAACAATTGCCCCGCGGACACCTTCCTCTCGGCTGCCACGGAATGCCGCGCCTCGGCCGGCGTCTGCGACATCGCTGAGAACTGCCCAGGCAACGCCGCGACCTGCCCGGGTGATGCCAAGAGTGTCGCCGAGTGTCGCGCAGCGGCCGGCGTCTGCGACATCGCCGAGTCCTGTGATGGTGTTGGCAACAACTGCCCGGCCGATGTTCTCGAGCCCAGCACGACCGTCTGCCGCGCGGCAGTCGGCGTCTGCGATCTCGACGACACGTGTAGCGGCTCGAACGTCAACTGCCTGGCCGACATCAAGAGTACGGCCGAGTGTCGCGCCGTAGCCGGCGTCTGCGATGTCGCCGAAATTTGCAACGGCGAGGACGACGACTGCCCGGCCGACGCCGTCGAACCCAACACGACCGAGTGTCGTGGGGTCGCCGACATCTGTGACGTCGCCGAGAATTGCGACGGCGCGGCTGTCACGTGCCCCGCCGATGGCTTCGAGCCCAACACGACCGAGTGTCGGGCGATGGCCGACGTCTGTGACATCGCCGAGAACTGCACCGGCGCCGGCGCGGCCTGCCCCGGGGATGGCTTCGAACCAAACACGACCGTGTGTCGTGTCGCAGTCGACGTCTGCGACGCCGTCGAGAACTGCACTGGTGCGGGCGCGGCTTGCCCCGCGGACATTCCCGAGAACACGACCGTCGTCTGCCGCGCCGCGACCGGCCAATGCGACGTCGACGAAAACTGTGACGGCGTCTTGTCCTCGTGCCCGGCCGATCTCTTCGTAGCCGCGGCCACGCCGTGCGACGATGGCGACTTCTGCACTGAACTCGACGCCTGCGATGGACTGTCCGACAACTGCGCCTCACAGCCCGTCGACTGCAATGACGTCAATCCCTGCACCGACGACAGCTGCAGCGACACCGGCGGCGGCTTCCTCTGCATCAACGCCAACAACGGTCTCTGCATCGGCCCGAATTGCGGTAACGCCATCGTCGACGCGGGCGACGGCGAGACCTGCGATCCGCCCACCACCCTCGATCCGAACGATCCGGTCCCGCAGTTCGGCTGCCGCTTCGATTGCACGAGCTGCGGCGACGGCGTGATCCAGGTGCAGAACGTCGAGACCTGCGACGACGGCAACGCCGTCAGCGGCTGCGGCTTGAACGGCAAGCCGCAGAAGCCGCTCGACGACTGCTTGAACAACTGTACGGCGCCGATGTGCGACGATCCGGCACGCCTCAAGTGGGGCAAGCCGCCGCGCCTGGATCAGTACAAGTTCAAGGGCCGGATGATCACCGCCAACGCCCTCGACATCATGGGCAGCAACATCACGATCGAGATCACCAAGAACGCCGGTCAGGACGTGGTGCTGCGCGCCTCGCTCTCGAAGGGCAACCTCATCGAGCGCAACGAGCGCAACTGGAAGTACAAGAACCGCGACGCCAAGGAGAACGGTGGCTTGACCAAGCTGAAGATCTCGTGGAGTCCGACCAAGGGCTACTACAAGATCGGCGCCCAGTCGTACGGCTCGTACCAGACCGCCGTGTCCGACATGACCACGCGGGTACACATTGGTCAGTCGCAGTTCGTCTGGCGCGGTATCTGGGAAGAAAAGACCAAGGGCTTCCAGTTCGGCAAGCGGAGCGAACTGCTCGAACCCGAGCTGTAGTCTAATCGTATGTCCTGGCTGACCCGGTAGGGCGCGACAGCTCGCGCCCTACCGGGTCCCGCTACCCGCACTTCCTTCCCGATACTCCAGCGCCCTACGGCTCCGGCGCTCTGTTGACGCATTGCGCGGCCACCCCTTGCGATTCTGCGCCAAGATGGCGCACGTGCATCGCAATAGTCGCGCAACCCCACCCCGCTATCTGCTTGAAAGTACGCGCGAGCGCTGGGCTCGCACCTCAGTCACGCGTTCCCGGCCAGCACACCTCGTTCTCGTACCAACGTGCAGCCATCAGCCGACCTCGGATTGCCATCATCTGCGCGAAGATACAGCGTTTTTTCCTTGACAGCTCGCAAGGCATAAAGGATAGACAATAGTTGCCACGAGTCTGAACCGACGCTCGACGCACTTCAATCGACCCCTTTGCCTGGAGGGTACTCACGATGGCTAGATCTCTTTCCCCGCATCCCGCCTTTTCCCCAACGCGCCTTCGCGAGAATTCGAAAGTCTCCGCGATCCTCACCGCCGCGCTCGCGCTGTTCGTTTTTGCGGCGGGCCCCGCGCTCGCGCAGACGATCTCTAGCGTGAGCGTGACCAGCGCCGGCAGTACCGGGAACAGCGGCAACG
>Ga0315338_1000203_pt1 | contig 208927 bp, 163 predicted proteins | sample ASW8metaG_FD_204518 | JGI IMG/M metagenome (GOLD analysis project Ga0315338, IMG submission 204518) | Ammonia-oxidizing marine archaeal communities from Monterey Bay, California, United States - ASW #8 | ecosystem: Environmental > Aquatic > Marine > Coastal | place: USA: California | collected...
GTCGTCAAATGTTTGATATATTTGAATCTTGTTGTGCGAATAGCGCGTACGTTCCAACGGTGTGGTTCCGAAATAAAAGTCGCGTATACTTCATTGCGAATAGGGCTTCCCGTTCCTTGGTAGAGACATTTCATATCTAACGCCATAAGTGCAAGAGAATGTAGATACGCTCTTAATCATGCGGGTTCTCTCCCGCTGTATAGTGTGGTGTCATCTGTAAAACATCGGCAATGACCGATTCGCTCTGCGACTCTTGACAAAATGAATAGGAATGACCGATCGGGAAATCACTTATGTGTTCAGCCTTTAGCAATGGTCATTGAATTGGTTGTAGATCAAGAGCTATATTCCGTCGCCTGATTCTGACCACTTGTCCCCTACGCAGTCCGACATGCCTGTCGCATTCTGTCGCGAGGGTCTTCTGAGTGGATACACCAAGCCCGAGCGGCCTAAAGAACCGAGTTCGATGACCAATACTCAATGGATTTTTAATATATAACTTGTATTTTAGCATAATTGTGATTAAACTCAATGGAGTATGACTTAGCCGATTTGTGCAGGGCGTGGATTCTGCTCCAACAATACCCCCTCGACAATTAAAGCTTCGACGTGAGTGGGTCTTCGCGGCTGAAGATTGCGTGTTTCGCGGACATTTACCTTCTGCACCGTACCATGCGTATATTCCTCGAAGAGCGTTATTCAGAGTCACATGTGCGATGTTGACGTTCTAGAGGACCGGTAAGATGGGCCTAAGAATTTATGGTCTATATCGACTGACTAGTCTTAATAAGGTGTCAACCACATTACGAGAAGGCCAAACCAACGACATCTGAGTATTCATGCATATATGGATTTTGCAGTGATCAATACGGCCATTCGACATACAGGCATTGTCGATAGCGAAATGCAGCGATCATTAGGGGTTGGTGGTTAGGGCTGATGTTTTGAAAACCACAGAGAATACGTTTAGCAAGTCACTGAAACATCTAGCGCAAACATTCGGATGGTCAAACTTTACTCCGAGGATGACGGGTCAATCGAATTTCTACAGTACCTTTCACATTCACAGAGAGTTCCAGAAACGATGAAAGCGTGTGACGTTGGATCTAATCACGTCGCATTTCAAGTGGCTCACATTGACTTAATGGATGACAAGGTAATGCCAGCTGGCATCCGATTTCACTCACCACAGCTCATATCGTCCGATGGCAGTGCCGAAGTCAACTAATGCCGTGATCCTAAAGGAGTAATCATCGAATTGGTGGAGCTACTGAAGAAGTCATAGCTCTTGCCTCCCGTAGCGTGTCTGTGCTCCTATCCGCATAATTTGCTTTACCCCATTCCGAATACTTGGCTCACGGGTCGTGAACAACATAAATATTGAAGTGGGGTCTGAGTATGTTACGACGTGAAGATATAAAAGGTGTCATAGCCTTTATGCCTACTGTGTTCACACCGTCTGGAGTGTTGGATGAAGAATCTAATCGCGAGAACGTTCGCACTTTAATCTCAAGAGGAATACCGATTGTTCAAGCGACTGGTGGGGCGGCAGAGTTTTACGCCCTAACGGTCAATGAGCACGAGGCGATGATGCGCGCAGTTGCTGAGGAAGCAGCTGGCAGGGCACGTACCATCTGTGGTTGCGGTACAGTCATGGGAACCTCGGACGCTATTGAGCGTGTAAGGATCGCAATGGAATGTGGCATTGACGCAGCGATGCTTACCACTCCGCCTTATTTTGCAGCAACGCCTAGCGAGGTAATTAGGTTTTTTGAGGAAATCGCATCCGCCGTGCCTGGCATCGGCTTAACTCACTACAATACGGGACGTGCAAAAGTAGTGCTCAGAGGAGAAGATTATCGCGAGTTGGCTACCATCCCTTCCTTTCTGGGTGTGAAACATGGCACGGCCAATTTATATGAGTGGTTTTCGTCTTACTCTCTGTCTCCTGAACTTGCTCATTTCGTTACCGACGAACTTTGGGTGCCAGCGATGATGGTGGGGGCGACAGCGGTGGACAGCATATTGGCCGCTACTCGCCCCGTATTTGCCATTAATCTTTGGCAACTCTGCGAACATCGGAAGTGGGAAGAAGCGATGGCATTTCAGTGCAAAGCGTGGCGTTTCGCACGTGCGACGAATGCTTTGCCTGAGGCGGAAGCATTGTATGGTGATTGCAGTATCGACAAAGGCGTTGTCAATGCGGCTGGCGTCTTGCGAGTTGGCGGTCCTCGGGCGCCGTATAGTCCCGTTGACGACAGATTTCTCGAACTCTGGCGCCACCGATTTAGAGAGTTTGACGAGGGCAAGTATGATGGTGATTGGTAGTGACACTATCTAGTTCCATTGTCTTCGATCGTGCTCCCTGACGATTTAGTGGAGCATTACTGTTGCAACTAGCTTAAAACATTGGGCTAAGGACTTATTGGAGAAACACGTGCCTCACCGGCTGCAAGATCATATAGAATCAAGAGAATGAATTATGGAAACCAAGAATTCAAGAAATGCAACCGCTAACAATACTGTGGCCCATTCTGGCGGCCGAGTGGTTTACGTTAATGGCAATTATGTTCCTGAAAGTGAAGCAGGCGTATCTATTTTTGATTCGGCCGCTATGTTTGGCGACTTTGTATTCGAGATGACCCGATCATTTAATCGAAAACAGTTCAAGCTGCGGGCTCATCTCGAAAGGCTTTACTATTCGATCAGGGCACTACAAATTCCATTTGATATATCGATAGATCATCTTGAACAAAGAGTCTTTGAGGTCATTGAACACAATCAAGCTTTCATGGACGATGATGACGAGGACCGAGTAATGATCAACGTGTCCCGCGGCATCGTAACCTTATACCACTCCATTTTTCCTTGCGATCCTGGACCGACCCTTGTTATTTCCAGCTTCCCACTCTCGCTAACCATGACTGCATTTGCAAACATCTATACTCAAGGGATCCACGCCATTACCCCTAGCCAGCGGGCTATCCCATCAGATCTGCTCGACCCCAAGATTAAGAGCCGTAGCCGGCAACACCTCTTGGTGGCGAATCTCCAAGTTTCATTAGTAGATGATCCCAATGCGTGGGCTTTGCTATTAGACCCAGACGGCTTTGTGACTGAGGGCACGGGCGCCAATTTCTTTATTGTCAGCGACGGTGAACTGTGGACTCCAGAACCTCGAAATATTTTACGTGGCATCACACGCGCGCATACCATGAAATTGGCGAAGAGCCTTGGATTGACTGTCCGCGAGAAAAACCTCGAACTGTATGACCTGCTTCGTGCTGAAGAGGCGTTTTATACTTCTACGCCCGCTTGTATTTACCCATGCACTCGAATCAATGGCAACAACATTGGCACTGGTGCAATGGGAATGACTACCAGACGATTGATTGAAGCCTGGAGCGATGATATTGGTGTCGACATTATTGCACAAACACAGCGTTTCGGAGCTCGAGCTCAAGCAAGTTCCGTCGCAGGGGCAAACCCTTATAGGTTTCAGTCATTAAAGAACCCTGGCAATGTTCGTAGCGTTTAGAAAGACATGCACAGCACAACTAGCAAGAAGTCGAGCGACTCACGTTTGGTGAAGAGGCCGCGAGCGTCGTGGATGCCACGGGTATCGTTGGGATATCGAGGCCGCCTAGCATTGCAATTGTTAGCGGGTCTGCGTTTTCACGATCTTCGCGCAGCTCGTACGTTCGTTCACAAGAAGTTTCCACGATCGTCTCTTCTGGTCAAATTGTGGCGGTTTATGTGTTGGTCGTTGCACCAAAGTCTTGATGTAATCCCGCTTGGATTATGTAATGCAACATTTGATCAGCCTGTTCAACGGACTCCTCTTTGGCTCGCCGAAGGCAATCCATTAACCAACTATCCGTGGCAACATCAACCCGATGCCTCCCTGCCTGAATCGGCCGAGGTGGTCGTCGTTGGCGCCGGTTTCACAGGAGGCTCCCTTGCGTATCACTGGTCCAAGACCACGGAGGCAGGAAAACAGATGGTTGTGCTGGAAATGGATGATCCAGCCAGCGGAGCCTCGGGACGCAGCGGTGGCGAAGTGGTCATGGGACGATACTTTGCCTTGGTTCAAAGCACCGTGACTGAGGGCCTTCGACATTCCTGTCCCGATCTAAATTCAGCAGACCGTGGTATTCTGGCCCAGCAGTTTTCTGAGGTCTACTGTCGCGCGGCCTACAAAAACGCCGACCTAATCGAGCATACGATTCGTGAAGAAGGATTCAATTGTGACTATGTTCGCAAGGGATGGGTTCAGGCCCGCACCGCCAACGAGCAGCATCTCCTTGAAACTTCGGTGTGTATGGGCCAAGCGCACGGATTTACTGACTGGGTCAAAATATCTCCAGAGGAAGCTTCCAAAAAAACTGGCGCCAACATCACAGATCCGGCCAACTTTTCCAGGAAAGCAGCCCAATTCCATCCCGGTAAATGGGTCTGGTCGCTCTTAGCTCATGCACTGCAATCGTCGAAAGTACAACTTTTCTGTCGCACTAAAGTATCATCAATCCGAGATGCAGGTGAGTCATATGAAGTGACCACTTCGAGGGGTCTGATCCGTGCCAAGTACGTGGTCAATGCGATCGAATCTTATACACCCACTCTTCACAAACAGTTTCGTAACGTCATCTTGCCGGTACAATCGCAAATGGCCGCAGGTACAGATGAAAGCAAGTCGCTCAAGCCAGATGTCACTCTCAGCAACAGTCTCGGGTTCGTGGGCCGTTATGGAAAATATATATATTTCGGATCGGATGAGACGCGTATCCCAGATCGGCAGATCGGCCGGAATCAACCATCACGTTTCATCACTAAGTTCTTGATTGGCGAGTTGCGCAGATTCTGTGGTTGGTTTCCACTACACGTTACGCATGAGTGGAGCGGCACAGTTGGATTCACGCGTGACGAGTTCCCAATTGTTGGCGTTATGGACGGAAAACGACAGTACATCATTGCTGGAATGTGTGGCTCGGGCACGGCCGTCTCGTTTAATGCGGCGAGGTGGACCTGCAACCAAATTAGGGAAGTCGATGTGGATGAGGAGGACTATCCCCCTTCGTTCTTCAGCCCAACTCGACTGCTTGATCCTAAGAATCATCATTGGCCCGACGTCAACAAGAGTACGACAATCTAAGATTGACGGATTCTGGGCGGAAGTACAGTACTACTTCTGAAAGGGACCCTCCATGAGTGAAGCGATGTGGTTCTCGACACAAAGAGGTTGAAACCTATGGCGTCCACGCCTGCCTTTTGGAAAGGCAAGTGAAAGTCCAAACAAAAATATATGAGGTTAAACATTGCAAAATCCGCCAATTCTTTGGAAGGTGCTGCACACAGCCCAATCGATCAACTTGGCCGCCGCTTGAAAAACCGGTTGCACGATGGGGTAGTTCTAATCGGCTTCTTAGAGCATTTCCAAGAACTCCAGCCGAGCTGAGGGTGGTCCAAGCGAAGGAGAGATGCAAGAAGGCAAGATAGTAGTCCGCCTTCTTTTCCAGCGGATAAGCAATCGACGAAAGCTATAGCTCCAAGAATGATTGCGTTTCACAACCCAGCGACGAAGACGGTATCCCGACTTGTTTTTCAAGTCATGGGCTTCTTCGCCACACGATTTGATGTGAGGCACTTAGTTTCGACTGCGAAAATAGCGTCGAGCATCTTTTCGAGTCGTATCCTTTGTCGAGACAAAGATGCTGTCGCTTGTGTCGAATCGGTTCCACACAACAAGACTCGTATTATATCAAACATTTGACGACGGGGCTCTCCGGCGAAGCTGATCAATCCGCCACAAGCGGCGAGCCGAAGCCCTCTGAATAACTGAAGGGCTTCGCCTCAGCCAACTCCAGCAAGTTTCCACAGTATCGATACCGAATGAGTTATCCCACTTCACTATTTGGAGTTTGTAATGAATAAGTTTCTGATCTGTATTCTGGCTTTTTGTGTAAATATGGCGTTCGGTGCCGAGGACTCAGGCACGAGTGGTCTCACCATCCAGGTCGATGCATCTGTTCGCGGCAAGCCTGTAAGCCCTCTGCAGTACGGCATTTTCCTTGAAGATTATAACCATAGCATTACTGGCGGACTGTACGGTGAAATGCTCCGTAACCGTTCCTTTGAGGATCGAGACACTCCTCGCGAGTTTACGTCACGACTGGCATTGGTATACCGCAAAGATCATTTAGAAAAGATGGATACGCTCGAAAGTTGGCGGTCCAACACCGACAACAACGGGGTGATGCTTGTTGACCGTTCACAACCATTGAATGCAAACAACCCGACTTCGTTGCGCATTGAGGTCACAAAACCCGGCTACGAGATTATCAATGATGGGTTCTGGGGCATGCAAGTGGAACGCGGTGCGGAGTATAAGCTATCTCTATATGCCCGAGCTTCAGTCGATTTCAAAGGTCACTTGGAAGCTATACTGCAGGGCCAAGATGGCGAAGACTATGCCAAAGTTTCGATTTCCAAACTTACTGACGTTTGGCAGAAATTTGAATACACCTTGCGATCAAGCACAACTGATTCTTTGGCTACCTTTAGACTCCGAATTCAGGGGACCGGGAAAGTCTGGCTAGACATGGTATCGCTCTTTCCATTGGACACTTGGAAAAACCGACCGAATGGTGTTCGAGCCGATTTGGCAGAGATGCTTCTAGCCATGCGTCCAGGATTTGTAAGATTTCCTGGGGGATGCGACGTAGAGGGGAGTTGTCCCGCCAATGCATGGCGTTGGAAACAGACAATCGGCGATATCGCCGAGCGCCCTGGTCGTCAGATTATTTGGGGATATCGTGCTTCGGATGGAATGGGTTATCACGAATACCTGGAATTCTGCGAAGACCTAAATTCCGAACCGATTTTGGTCGTCAATGCGGGAATTAATTGTCAAAAAAATGGCTTTGAAACCAGCATTCCTCTGGAAGAGTTGGAGCCGTGGATCGATGACGCCTTGGACGCTATCGAGTATGCCAATGGTTCCGAGGCGAGCACCTGGGGCGCGCTGCGAGCCAAAAACGGGCATCCGCGTCCTTTTCACATGAAGTACATTGAGATTGGCAACGAGAACTTCGGCCCAGCTTATGCCGAACGCTACGCACGCTTCTTCGATGCCATCAAGGCGCGCTATCCAGAAATCAAAATCGTTGCAAACGAACGCGTAACTTCACGGCCATTTGATATCCTCGCCGACCATTTCTATAGAACCCCAGATTGGTTGATTAGCCGAGCTCGTCAATATGATACTGCCGAGCGCAAGCCGTGGACTATTCAGATTGGCGAATATTCTGCACATGGCAATGTGGACTCGCGCAGCTGGCGCGGGGCGCTGGGTGAGGCGGTCTTACTGTTGGGCGCTGAACGCAACCCGGACGTCGTATCCATGGCCTGTCACGGCGCTATCCTATCTCATGCACGTGATCCCAGGCCTGTATGGGAGCCGAATGTAATCTATTTCAGCAGCGAAAGCGCTTTTGGAACTCCTTCGTACTATGTTCAGAAGATGTTGGGGAACCACCGACCAGACTTTATCGTGCCTTTCAACATCACGCCGGAATCAGAACTCGATACCATCATCGCCACCATCGGTGCGAGAAACCACGAACGAGAACTAATCATTAAGGTGGTGAACCTTTCTGAAACAGCGCGAAGTGTGGAAGTCCGAGTTGAAGGAATGAAAACCAGCACATTTGAAGTTGTCGCGACGATCATGTCAGCCGCGCCCGACGATGAGAATTCGTTTGGCTCACCTTATAAGGTGTCACCCCGCCAGTTCAATCTAGGTAAAATCAATGACGTCTTTACTACTATCCTAGAGCCGAAATCCTTGAGTGCATTCATTCTCAGTCGCGCAGCCAATGAGTAGACCTGTCCTTCCGCGCAGCCCAAGGCATCAGACAAGACATGAAATGGACAAGAAACGCTCCCAGGAAAGCGTCGTTAAGAATCTCGACAATCATAAGAATCACGATGTTGTGCGCGACTCCTTGACCTCCTCCCCGGTTCATAGTCCATGGGGAATGTGAGAATTTTAGTATCTTGCATTTCCGAAGGAGGGCACAGAACCATGATACGGAAGCGTTATGCCGAGGAGCGGATAGCGTTAGCTCTTCGTCAGCATGAGGCAGGCCCGGATATCTTCCGTAAGCTAGGCATTGCGGAGCAGACTATCTATCGATGGAACAAGAAGTATGGAGGCATGGGAGTCGCGGAATTACGTCGCCTGAGACAATTGGAAGAAGAGAACCGCAAACGGCGCACTCGCTCGTCCAATTTAGCCAAGGCGTCTAGCTTCGCTTCAACGAACGCCACCATCCGCTCAGCATGTTGAAGAGCTTTACGTTCCAAGGAAAGCTGAAGACAACACAGTTCAACCGTAGTTGTCTCGTCAATGTTAATGAAGTATGCATCGAGCGTTAATGAAGTATGCATCGAGCTTCTGAAGAGTCTCCTTGGTTCAGCGTGCGTGGCCGGAAGGCTAGGCGATTCACTATTAGTCACGAATCGAGCGGATCCTGTTCTTGATTGCAATTCGCCGCGATACGAACTTGTATCGGTAGGCGATCAAATTCCTCCACAGTCTCGTTACCTTCTTCGGCATATGCACCAGCTGCACTTCAAATCGCCCCTCACAGTACTCGCTGAGCCTCTGAGCGACGAAGACAAGTTTACGCAGATTGCCAAAAATCGAGTCGGCAGGAGATTTAACAGGGACGACTATTCTGAGTACCGCATCCAAAGTTCTGCTACTGTCATTGCAGCTTGTGTAGCTTCGACTTCACGCTGCACGAGATTCGCCCTAATTGTGTTAGTGCCGCAGGAAATCTGTTCAGGCTCTAGCACATACTCATATGTGACAATCCCGTCAGACTCGATTTCGGAAGACGGTTCCAGCAAAAGAAATTCGTTTATGACGAAAGTCACCTCATCTCCAGCTTTTAAACCCTCGACACCTAGTCGTAAGATTATATCTGGCTTTTTCCCTAGGGATATTGCCCTTCGAATATTTTCGAAGCAGGTGAACTCAACCTGATTCTCCTTGTCTGCGAGATGCAATGGGAGGAGGTTATTGCGCGGCATATAAAACTCAACGTCACCACCGCCATAACCCCATTGAGTGAAGTCCCAATCCACAAGGTAGAGTTTATCGCGGAATCTTAGCGCGTCACTGCTGTCAAGTTCATTAAAAAGTTCCAACTTGTGATTATAGTAACGCTTCGAGTCATAAGTATTGAATAAGTAGATCCCGTCACTACCTGATTCAATAGCGTTCGTAGCGCAGGCCCGCCACAACTCAATGTAATTGTGGTAGGGGTGTCCGCTACCACCTGTATTTGCATTGACCTTGATGTGGACGGGAACACCATGCCTGCGTCCTACTGAGATCATCTCGAAGGCAGCAGGAGAAAAGGGAATATATCCGTTGCCAGCTATGATGATGTCGACTAGGTCTTCCTCAAGCCATCTTTCAATGTCGATTCCCACATGTCGTGCTTTCTCGATAGTTTCGGGGACAACCACTGCAATCAGGCACGGCCTACGGCGATTTAACGCAGCCGCATTCGCCCTTTCACGAATCTGGCGTTGGAAAATCGTCAAAGTCTTGCGATCCTCATCTGTTGCGCTCCGGCCTTCGAAAACAGCAGGAAACAAGCTGGCATTGCGACCGTAGTCCAATTCCAGCCCATCCCACTCCCACCGCTCGATCGCCTCCCGGATGAATCGCATAATGTGTTCTCTAACCGGAGGAAGGTCGTAGTTAAGTGAAGACCAGATACATTCTTTCAGCGTGCGGTTGCTGGTGTCCACTGGGGGATGATCGCGATCCTTGTTACCCAGAAGCCACTCTGGATGGTCTTGTTTTAATTGACCTATGTTTCCGCTGAACGAATCGTGGATGTCATTCATGCGAAAGGAATAAAAAATATCTATGTTGTTTTGGTGGCAGAAATCAATGGTCTCTTGCATGGGATCGATGCCTTCACACAGCAACTGACGCAATGCCGAACTTGCACGTAGTTCCACCCCATCTACCTCGGACTCATAGAAGGCTCCGGCCCAATCGTCATGACCGCAGAAAAAGACGCTATCGACCTGTGTATCCTCGAGCCTCGCCAGCCGCGACGAAAGGTAAGACTCAATGGAACTATGTGTCATGTTCTTCATCTTGCCGCCATCATCGTTGTAGATTATTCGCCTGCTAGTTGTTCTTTGTTGAGAGTTAGACTCTGGCCATGCCTCTTCTACTACGACGAACGTAGTAAGCACTAGAGCGGTCCAATACGCACAACAAGAAATCTGTGGCTTCAACATGAGTAACCTGTCATTTCGTTTCTGAGTAGAACGGGATTTCGATTGAGGCGGATCCCTTACATATCATTTCACGTTCAACCATTTCCGAGATTCTCCTGATGAAAGAACAGTATCGCAAACTGCTTGAGTCCTTAATGCGTTTCGGAAGTCAGGTTGGATGGGTTGCCCTTTCTCTAAATTCCTAAGGAAATCGGCGACCTGGTGAACAAAGCTGTGCTCGAAACCGATGCTCAATCCCGGCACCCACCAACTGTCCATATAAGGCATTTCTCCCTCGGTGACATGAATGCTGCGCCACCCACGCACGATGGAGTCGTCGCCATGCTCAAAGTATTTCAGGCGATTTAGGTCGTGTAGATCCCAGCAAATCGAAGCTTTGTCCCCATTGATTTCGAAGGTAAACAGGGCCTTATGCCCGCGAGCGTAACGAGTAGATTCGAATAGACCAAGCGAGCCATTCTCGAAGTGGCACAGGAAGGCACAAGCGTCGTCGATTTCCACGGCATGTACTTGCTTTGTCTCGGCATGCATGCGTCTTGTGACAAATGTCTCTGTCATAGCGCTGACATCTGTGATCTGGCCATTGAGCCACATAGCCGTGTCGATGCAATGGGCTAGTAAGTCTCCTGTGACTCCCGACCCTGCTGCCGATGAATCGAGTCTCCAGGTGGCAGCCCCACCTTGGGGAATCTCTTTGGAAATGGTCCAGTCTTGCAGAAAGTTGGCACGAAAATGATAGATTTGCCCCAGTCTACCTTCTTCGATTAGCGCCTTTGCCAGCGCAACTGCCGGGACGCGCCGGTAATTGTACCAGACCATGTTTGCAACGCCAGTAGCCTCGACGGCGCGGCACATTTCCTCACCTTCAGAAACATTCATCGCCAGCGGCTTTTCGCAGAGAACCATCTTTCCTGCTGCAGCAGCGGCAAGAGCAATCTCTTTGTGCAAACTATTTGGAACACAAATATCAATCACATCGAGGTCGTCTCGTTTGACGAGCCGTAGCCAATCGGTCTCATGCGACGCATAACCCCATTGATCGGCAAAGGCCTTGACCTTAGATTCATCTCTGCCACAAACGGCTTGCAAAACAGGGCGATAGGCCCGCTGCGGAAAAAAGTCGTCGACTCGCTTGTACGCGTTCGTGTGAGCTCGACTCATGAAGCCGTAGCCGACCATGCCAATTCGTAGTGGTTGACTCACTGGTTCAAACTCCCTGATTGCAAATGCTAGTTCGTAACGCATCTTTGTACTCTACTGCCAACCGGTGCAAATTAACCCTCATCAACTCAGCCATGTCTGTCTCGCACGCTTATCAGACTGCTCAATATCTTGTTCCAAGTGTCCGGATTGAACATGATCTCATTGGAAAATGACCTTCCCCCAATCCTAGTACCAGCTACTCAAGAGAACTGGCGTTGTTGCAGCAGGTTTGCTGTACTGAGGCCGTAGGCCGAACGGAAGCAAGCCTGCTGGCGGCGAATGCCGCCGGGGTCTGGTAATCTATCGAACTATGGGGTCTGTGGTGGTGTTAGTCAAGCCGCCAGCGGTCGATGATCCAGCGGGCCTCGGGCAACTTCAGGAACAACTCGCCGTTGAGAAGCGCATCACGCAGCTTCCCATTGAAGCTCTCTACGTAACTATTCTCCCAAGGACTACCTGGGGCAACGTACAACGTTCCGACGTCTGCTTGGTCGAGCCACTTGCGTAGCTCTTTCGCAACGAACTCGGGACCGTTGTCACTATGAAAAGACTTCGGAGCACCACGCACGGCAAACAGGTAACGCAGTACTTCAACGGCTTGCGTTGCTCTGAACGAACGAGATACTTCAATCGCTAAGCACTCACACGTGAACTCGTCGATTACCACCAGCATACGAAACTGGCCTCTATTATCGAGTCGGTCTGTCACGAAGTCGTAGCTCCCAAATACGGACTTTGTGCTGGGCACGATGACGTACTCAGCTATTCTGGCTACTGCCCGAAATCAACCTCCGCTTTTTGTGCTGCTGCTTCGGCACTTGCATGTTCTCCTCTTGCAAGATGCGTTCCACGCGTTTGTGATTCACTCCCCAGGGTTGATTGTCATGGAAGCAGATACGTTTGCTGTTAAAACGGCTTGATTACGGCCGCTGACCATGAGAAGGCGGGCACTCTCTTTTAACTACTCGCAAGTGATAAAGAAGCCGCCTAACATCTCGCGAAAGCTGGCGGGATTCGCCAAGAAATATTTGAGCTGCTTACTCACACAAATAACGCTTGACCGTGGCCAAACTCGCTTTTATACCGCTGGACCAAAATCTCTTAAATCTACGCAAGACCAGACAAAATTACTGAACCAGTACTCCTGAATAAGGTCAATGTACTATCCAATTCACCAAGCCGAAATTCGCATTTTTCCATGGATAATTTGGCTTGTATACGATTATTACCGCTTTTTTTGGCAAAATGCTTGCAATGTCCATGGGAATTGATAACAATGAGTTGGATGATTAGTGCCCAACCAGAAATCCAATACGTTGTGTAAGTAGGGTCCACGAGTCAGCATTCGCCTATCAGAAAACCTTCAATAAAGGATTGAGCCTCTGATGATTCCACATTCTTATCGCGTGCTTGTCCGTCGGCTTTTGAGCGCAAGATTGTCACTCTTCATCTGTCTTGCATCGCACCTTGGATCGTCATCGATCGTTCTTGCGCAACTTGTTCTATATGACGGGGCTGTTGGTGATGCGGACCCTGTTACACAAGCCTGGACTTTAACGCTCAATCCCGACCCGGCTATTGCGACAGCCACGCCCAATGCGGTAGATGACTTTGTGACATTGTTTGTTGAAAACGACTTCCTAGGTGATCCCGTTGACCCTCGTGACTTGCAGTATGAACTGCCGACGAATTTGCCCAGTCTTCAGTCCGAGATCGGAGATGATTCATATCGATGGGACCTGAAATATTCGCTAAACGAGTTTGTTTTCAATGGATTTCCCACCGGTACTTCACGACACACACTGGCTGATTTTCGTCTTCAGACGGGGAGGGACAGCGGAAGTGCCGGCTATGCGGATCGTTTCTTCCTCACGGGGGCAGATATCCGACTAGCCAGTGTCGACGGTATCCCCCAAGTTCGGGCAGATTTTGCTTATCCGACTAGATTTTTTCCCACGTTTCCCACCGGAAGTCCGACTGAATACGACATTTCTCCAAATTGGAACAGCCTGTTCGACACGAATGAATTGTCGTTTAATCGCATTGGTAATCGGGTGGAATTGTCTGTTAATGGTGATTTCATATTTAGCGGATATAGCAACACAGCCGACGTTAGCAGCACCCAAGTATCGCTCGACGACAATGCCGACAGTCAGCGTTTGGACATGAATTGGAATCGCTTTCAAGTTGGGGATGCGCAGCCCATGGTTGTTTCAAGTCCACCGCCATCACGCGTTTTGTACGACGGAGCGTACTTTGGAGGTGATCCAATCAAGCAAGGTTGGTCTGTGGAGCCACTTAGTCCTGGGTTAACTCTTACGCCAGACGCCGTTAATAATTCTGTAAACTTAGAAAACTCTGGGACAAATTTTCGACTTAAAGTCGAAAACGGCTTGGCTAAAATGGCTTCGGAAAGCACTGGCAACTATTACAAGTGGGGTATCACTTTTTCGGTTGACACAGTCAACCATGAAGCGGCGCAGGTAAAATATGTTGCCGACGGGCTACGTGAGACGATCGTCATTGAGGACGATTTAATCAGGATTTTGCCGACTGTGAACCTGGCTAATCCTGGAGCTATCCCGCTCGAAGCTGCGGCGGGCTTTGACATGATTGCTTCTCCTGGTGAAACACCTAATTTTACTAGCATGTCCGATATAAATGAACTCTCTATGTTCCGCAAAGGAGATGAGGTTTACATGACCGTCAATGGTGACATTGTTTTTCGTGGTATCGGTGGTGTGGATCCAGCGCTGAACAAAGGACAATTAGCGATTACTCAAGATCTCGGGGTTCCTGATGCCGATTTCGATATCTACAAATTTGAAATATCTCCTGCGCTTGAAGGTGACTACGATCAAGACGGTGACGTAGACAATGATGATCTCTCCCTATGGGTCGCCAACTTCGGAGCAGTTCTTCCGATATCGCCGTCGGCCGAATTGTACAAAACAGATGGAAACCGTGACGGCGTAATTGATTCGGCAGACTACACAGTATGGCGAGATCACTTAGGGGAGACTGCGGACTTTCTTGGGTTATCTTTGCCGCTCTCTGCTGTTCCAGAGCCGACCAGTTGTCTACTGATTTCGATATCGATAGCTAATGTTCTCTGCCTGCGCCGCCAGAGAGTGAATACTAAAAGCCCAGCTTGGATTTGTTCATGACGTAGGAACGTATTGTGGAACGCAACCTCTTAGTTGGTTGCTAGGAACGGTCGGCTGGGACAGCTCGAGCTCGTCACCGGTTAAGACAAAATTGGTTACCTTTGGCCGATTGCGACGCAAGAGAGGCAAGAAGTTTGAGAGAGGCAGATTGTTGAGTTTTCCCTGTTTTTTCGTACTTTTTTTTGGAGGTGTAGTCTCGTGAAATGCAACATTCTTAGAGTCTCTTTTGCAATCTGCGCAGTGATGTTGATCGCATCTATGGCGCAAGCGACAAAAGTAGTTGTTTATGATGGCACGATCGGCGATGCCGATCCCCGTACACAGGGCCTTACATTGGAAGTGCCGGACGGCACACCTGTAGTCGGCCCAAACCCAGCGGGTTTCACCCCCGATTCAGTCAACGATTACGTTACCATAAACCCGGTAGCATTTACCGATTATGCCTATCAGCTGGGCGCAGGTGCTCTTAAGACATCCCTCGAGCCGCTTGTCGCAAATGACAAATACAAAATAACCTTACAGACTCAGGCTGGTCCAAGTACTGATTTTACGAAGTCGGAAGTATTGGATTTAATAACTGGAACCGGTACTGGTAGCAGTGGCTTCCGTGAGAGAATCCTATTGGAGACAAATTTGACTCAGCCTGGAGGTCCTGGCAATGGTCCCTTCAATGATCGATATCGTTTGATACTTCAAGGTGGTACCATCGACGTTATTGGTGATAGGTTCTTGGAAGTTGGTGAGACGCCCAATTTCACCAGTATGCATGCGGTGAACACCATAGAATTGGTGAGAGACAGTTTTCAGTTCGATGTGTTGATCAATGGAGATCTTATCTACCGCGGAATTGGCAACGCATCTGGAATCGGGGGTTTTCAGTTAGAGATGCGAGACGCTGGGCTATCCGATTACAATCTTAGTTATCTATCAGTTGAGAGTATTCCAGAACCTTCGACTGTTGGGCTTGGTCTGTTGGGGACCATCGCTTTGTCGGCACGTTGTCGGAGGAAACGCCTTTCCTGATAGAGGGTCATTAAAACTAGGATGCTAGGTTTTTGTTTTCGCGTGTTTCGTTACGCGAGCCCGTTTGTGAAAGAGGTTGTCAGTGTTCTCTGACTATACAGCCTATACAAAGAGTCATTTTGTGCAACTATTCAAAATGAAGCAAAGCCTAGTATTCCTTGTTCGATTACTGTTCAACTCTCAGGACATGATGGCAATGAGTGGTCGGTACATAAGCCGATATGAACACTGTTTGAAAAAATGCGGAGGAGTTTAGATGAATTATGGTCACCGTGTGTGTCTGATTATTCTCATTGCAGTTGTGAGACAAACTGCAAGCGCAGACCCCGTATTAACTGTAACTGATATTGGAATCAATGGCGGTGGAAACCACGAATGGAGAGTTGACGTCGAGCCCGACGTGAATCTTTTTGCGACCACGAGTCTCGGATTGGGGGGCTCGGTTGACGTTGAGTTGGCCTTTGAAATCACTGGCAGCGATCTGCTTGGTGCCACGGTAAACACGACTGACTGGCCCAATGACACGCCTGGAAATAATCCATTCACAACTTCAGTTACGCAAGGCGCTGTCCTCGATTTGGCTGGTGACACACTGTTCGCGTCCTTGGGGAGTGAGTTCTTTACGTCAGGTGCGGCGGTGGAAGTTCTTGTTATTGAAACGATGGGTTCAGGTGCAACGACAGTAAGTTGGGGAGGGCACACAGTGCTGCCAGACACAGCCCAACAGTATGTCGGCTCGCGTATTGCTCAAGCCGGTTTAAAGTTTGACAGCTATCAGGGCATGATCCCACAACTGGTCGAGGATGCAGATTTTGATGATAACGGATTCGTCGAAGGTGCCGACTTCCTGAGCTGGCAAAGAGGTTCAGGCAACGGCACTACTCATGCAGAAGGCGACGCCGACTTTAACGATGTTGTTGATGGAAGCGACCTTGAGATTTGGGAATCGCAGTATGGTGGTCCTCCTCCAGTGCGTGCCGCAGTGGCGACGATTCCCGAGCCAGCGAGTGGGTTCCTGAGTGCAATCGCTGCAGGGTTCCTGACGCTTGCACGCATTCGTTACTTTAAGATGTACTCTGATACTCAAGCTTGAATAGAGAAGTGGGAACCACCATCACATTTAATCGGATGAAGAGTACAATCCTGCGTCGAATCGAGGCCGTGTTAGTGCGCTCTTCATGCGACCGCATTCTGGGGCAGAAAAAATCGGAAACGCGGAGGGTGAGTTCCAGGTTATCGGATGTGATAACTGCCTCTGGACTGTATCGAGCCAGTTCCTGGTCCGGTTTGCAAATTTCTGGGTCCCTCTCGTGTCTCTGATTGGAAACGGGAAATGCCATACTTGAGAGTCAGATTTCGACTAAGTGATTTAACTCGGTTTATCGTAACGGACTTCTCTGAAAGTCAGAGTCGTCTTGTTTCTCAGATGTCCTGCAACCGTTACATGATAGTTTAAACTCCCGACTAAGCAGACCGATGATAATACGTGGTTCGCAAATAGTTGCGGCTTACAAAAGGTCTACAACATTCACTGGATTACAAACATGAACACCAACACATCTCATAGCAAGGGATTCACACTAGTAGAGTTGCTCGTCGTGATAGCTATTATCGGTGCTCTCGTCGCGTTGCTTTTGCCTGCTGTTCAAGCCGCACGAGAATCTGCCCGCCGTGCTCAATGCATTAATCATTTGAAGCAATTGGGATTGGCTGTACTGAATTACGAAAGCTCGACAGGGGCTTTTCCAGCTGCGGCTGTGGGACATAACCTAACGGAAGATACAGTGGCAAATTGGTATGGTCGAGACCAAGCGTTCTTTGGCAGGCTTGGACACAGCTGGATGGTCTTGATTCTTCCGCAGCTGGAACAGTCAGCAATTTACGATGCCTGGGACTTTGAAGAAAACGTTTCAGAAAACGCTGATTTAGCTACGACAGATATTCCTGGATTTTATTGTCCATCTCGACGGGATGGAGTACGAGATGAGGACGTTAAATTCACGCCTTTCGGAGCATGGGAGTCAGGGGGAACAGACTATGGGGCCTGTACGGGGTTCGGCAACAGCACACAAGACGCTGGTGGCGGCAGTCAATACGCACCTTGCAAACACCCTTTTGGGGCGTTTATTAACTTCGAATTCACCGGTACCGCCAACAACCCCATCGCTAGAGCCATCGGGGCGATTGTTCCGGGACGGTCGACAAAGCTTTCCAATATCACCGATGGATTGTCACAGACGATCCTGTTAGGAGAACTGCAGAGAACTTCTAGGGAGGACAATCACTGTTCTTTCTTTCCTGAGGAGGCGTGGTCGATCGGAGGGGTCTCAAATCTATTCAACACTCAGACCGGTTCCATGAATGATATGTTTTTCGAGAGCCCTGGTAGCGATCATCCTGGTGGAGCTCACTTTGCCAACGCAGATGGCTCCGTTCAGTTCTTAAGTGAGAACATCGACTCAGACACTTTGCAAGCTTTCTCGAGCATTGACGCAGATGATATCGCGCAGCCCAACGAATAAGACAGCTTGCGTTTTTGAAAAACACTCGGAGGACACCCAGTTGCGAAACCATTATTTGCCACTTCGATTGGTACTTCTGCTCGCTATTGCTCTGTGTCTTGGATGCACCTCAGGTTCGAATGTTCCGAATCTCGGCTTGGTTGAGGGTATTGTTACACTCGATGGTAAACCGCTCGCTAATGCATTTGTCGTCTTCAATCCGGTGAAAGGAAAGCGGTCGACTGGCCAGACAGACGCGCAGGGTCATTATTTTCTAATTTATCTTCGCGAAACAAAAGGTGCGATTGTTGGAAACCACTCGGTATCCATCCTAACGCAGAGTGAATTCAATCCTGAGGAATTGGTTCCGCCAGTTTATAATCACAGGACAATCCTTTCAGCTGACGTAGAAGTTGGAGAAAATTCTTTCGATTTCGACCTGAAATCGCATTTTCAAAGCAAGCGATAATCGCGCCATTATGTCTCTGAAATAGATCTGGGGCTGACACTAGAGATTAGGCGGAGTCTGGTTATCGCTGGACACTTCCAGCATATGGGTTCATGCGGACCTTGCATAATATATATATGAGGAGGAGATTGCTTGATGAGGTCTAGCTGCTGTGTGTTTTCGGCCACGTGTGTTGTGATGATGATTGGAAGGGCTACAGCTGACCCCTCGTTGTTGGTCTTCGACATTGGTCTGAACGGCAGCGGCAACCGTGAATGGCGGGTGGAAGTCGCTCCCGATCCGAAACTTTTTGAGGCCACGATTGAGGGTTTTGGAGGATCACTCGCCATTGAGTTGGCTTTCGATATCACTGGAAGCGAATTGCTTGGTGCTAGCTTCAACGCCATCGACTGGCCCTACGACATTCCCGGCAACAATCCGTTTACAGCAACCGTTACTCAAGGCGCTGTCCTCGATTTAGCTGGTGACACGCTGTTCGCATCCTTGGGAAGCGATTTGTTCACTTCTGGTTCGCCTTCCGAAGTCTTCACCTTTGAAACCTCGGATACAGGGTTTACGACCGTGAGTTGGGGTGGGCACACTATTGATGGCTACACAGGCTGTCGCATTGCTCAAGCGGGTGTGAAGTTCGATGGCTATCAAGGGAGTCTCAGTGAACCACTGCCACCCCCGGGTTCAAGTTTGCAGTTTGTTCGTGATCACCCATTTGTCGTATCCGGTGTGATGGATAGAACTGCTCTGAGCAACTCAGATGCCACCACCTATTTGGACACCTGGAATGCCACCACAGGCGATAATTTCAACTCGTCAAATCACGTTCTCAATGAATGGGAACCTCGAGGAACGCAGTGGACAATGTGGGTGTCTCCCGGTTCCGAAGGGATCGACGGCATGTTTGATGGGGTTGAGCTTGGCAGAGATAATTCTCTTTCGGCTGGGCTTCCTAGCCGATACGGCTACCACATCGGCGGCGAGCCGAAAACACAGGCTGAAACCGACGAAGTGATCGCCACCGCGGCCGCTCTGAAGCAGTACGACCCGGGAGGGTTCGTCTACGTCGGTCTCAACACCGACGCCACCGACGCGATGGAAGATCAGATGATGTCCAATCCCAACATCGACGGGGTTATCGGTCACAGGTACCACGGCAACAATACCTCCTACGAGAATCTCAGGCATACTCGTGACCTCGGACTTCAGCACAACAAGCCGTACTTCCGTTTCTTACGGTCCTTCAAGAGCAGGCCAGATGCCGCGGAACCTTATGATCTCACCGATTCCGACTACCGATTCAGTGCGTTTTCCTCGCTTACTTACGGATACACGGGAATTCAGTGGTTCATCTACAACCTAGAAGAAGTTCACAATCTTGACTCGCAGCTCTTTACCGCGACGGAGACGTATCAGTTTTCCGACAGGAAGTCACCGGCCTTCGAAAACGTAGCCGCACTCAATCAAGAACTCTTCTACATTGGCGAACAGACCAAACACCTCAGGAGCACGGATGTTCGCCTCCATCTGGGCGACGATGCGCCGTATGGCCAACCAACCGGTACGGCCGACTGGAGCGCTGGGGCTGGTGGTGATCCGTACATCACAAGCGTTGACCAATTCGTGAACGACGATATGGATATCCTAATTGGCTTCTTTGAGCACTTGGATACGCAGGACCTGTATTTCATGGTCCAAAACACCTTACACACGCACGGTGACAATAGTCCAGCGATTATCGACGGTGTGGTGGAGATAGCGTTTGATTTCAGCTCCGTTGTCGATCCTCTTTTCGAAAAGACCAGTATTGAGAAAATGAGCCGTCTCACCGGACTATGGGAGACGATTCCACTCACGCCCGACGGCGACGACCTCTATCACTTTGAGTATCTACTGGCAGGAGGCGATGCGGATCTGTTTCGGTACAGCATTAGTACTGGCACCTCCGGTGACTTCGACGGTGATGGCGACGTGGATGGTCATGATTTCCTCCTGTGGCAACGCGGTGGATCGCCGAATCCACTGAGCCAATCGGATTTAGCCGACTGGGAAGCAAACTACGGCACTGCCAGTCCGATCGTAGCGACCTCTACTGCGGTGCCCGAACCGTGCGCAGGAGTGATGCTGTTGCTTGGGGTGATGACCCTGTTCTGCCGCAGCAAGGCGATCGTGTCACATCCTATATATTATTCGGCAATGTAAACAATCTATGAGTAATTGGCCGAGGCCTACAGTCTCTTGAAGTGGTTCTTGAGGAGTTCTCAGGCGGGTCAAGGCAGTAGTCAATTTTCTTTAGACCATAAACGTAACCGCTTGAAACCGATGAGGGACCTACTAAGAACGAATAGAATCTAAGCACCTGGATGCTCTCGGCGATATTTGTAGTTGTAGTGGTTGAAACGGTTATTGAGGTCCCCGCGTTATCGGTTACTGATACAGGCCTCAATGGAAGCAACTGCGAACGGTGAGTGGAAGTCGCGTCCGATCCGGGGCTTTATCGATCGCCAATTCAATTTGCTTTTCAAAGCTTTCACCTGTGAACTTATAAAAGCTGGGTTGGCAGATTCGACTTCTTTGAGTGCCTGGATATGCAGGGCCTGTGGTTTAAGATCCTCAACTCCTTGCACACAGACGACAATAGTTTAGCGACTATCACTGGCGTGACGGTGACGGCAACAGCGATGGAGCCGATTTTCCATCTGGCAATGCAATATAACCAACCCAGGAAAAAATTATTCCGCGTTGTTCTGTATTCGAATAGAGAAGGGATTAATTGGTTGTAATTACTGAACCAGTACTGAATCCTGCAAAAAGCGATCTTGTGTTCTTATTTTAAGGAAGAAATTCTGATGAGACAAAAAATTATTATTGTTGCTGTAATGTGTAGTGTCGGTTTAAGAGTATCGTTGGCAGAGGCCGCAGAGGTCATTGTCTACGATGGTAGTGTAGGAAACGCCGACCCCCGTGCCCAGGGGTTTGATTTGGAGGTGCCTGACGGCACGCTTGTTACCGGCCTGAATCCCGAGGGGTTTGATCCCGCTTCATATTTGAATCTTGTTCACATTGATTCTTCGGCAAATACCGACTTCGCCTACCAATTACCAATTGGCGGAACAACTGTTGATGCATTAGAGCCGGTTGTCGGGAACGACAGATACACATATGAGATTATACTCGAGGGGGCCAACAGTGCCGCCTATACTTCGACGTGGATCGGTGATTTCATCAGCGGTACCAACTCAGGTAGCCTTGGATTTCGTGATAGGTTCCTTATGGAGACTAATCTCGGTCAACCAGGGGGTCCTGGCTCAGGTGCCGATCGCATTCGGATGGTCACTTCCGGCATAACTGCGACCATATTCGGTGATAGTTACTTCGATGTGGATCCGAACTGGAGCTTGGAGAACGATACCACGACGTTGCGACTGGAGCGAACGGGGCACGCGTTTGAGGTCTATATTAACAACAAACTTCAATACTCAGCGATCGGCAATCAGAGCAGCATCACTACTACACAGTTAGAGATAAAAGACAACGGTAGCCCGCTTACTTGGTATTCTTTGAAATCGCAAAAGATCGCAGATATCGCTTCCACGTCTAATGATCAAATAGATTATGTTCGTGATCGTCCGTTTGTTATATCCGGTTTAATGGACAGAACGGCTCTGAGCGAGACGGATTCCGATACTTACCTGGACGACTTTAATGCCACCACGGGTGATAATATAAACTCGTCGGATCATATTCTCGCTTCAGGGCATGGATGGGAAGCTCGGGGAACGCAGTGGACTCATTGGGTCTCAGCTGGACGCGAAGGAGTCGACGGCGAGTTCTCGGCGCTTGAGCTTGGCGTTGATAATGAACTTGACCCAGCTGGAGATCCAAATAATATCGACGATCGCTACGGCTACCACATTGGCGGCGAGCCGAAAACACAGGCGGAAACCGACGAAGTGATCGCCACCGCAGCCGCTTTGAAGGACTTCGACCCAGATGGGTTCGTCTATGTCGGCCTCAATACTGACGCCACGGACGCGATGGAAGATCAGATGATGTCCAACACCAACATTGACGGGGTCATTGGACACAAGTATGTGAGCAACAACAGCTCCTACGAAAATCTCCGGCATACCCGCGCCCTCGGATTGCTTCACAACAAGCCCTATTTTCGTCTCTTGCGGGCCTTTAGGGATAGCCAGGAAGATTACGTTCTCACTGATTCCGACTACCGATTCAAGGCCTTTGCCTCGCTTACTTACGGCTACACGGGTATTCAGTGGTTCGTCTATAACTTGGAAAATAGTCAAGGCATGACCCCGCAGTTCTTTGACGAGACAGAAACGTATGCCGCCGCCGACACGACAGATGGCTGGGATGATGTAGCCGCACTGAATCAAGAGATTTTCTATATTGGAGAGCAGACCAAGCACCTGAGGAGCACGGATGTTCGCCTCCATCTGGGCGACGATGCGCCGTATGGCCAACCAACCGGTACGGCCGACTGGAGCGCTGGGGCTGGTGGTGATCCGTACATCACCAGCATCGACCAATTCACCAACGACGACATGGACATCCTGGTCGGCTTCTTTGAGCACTGGGATACGCAGGACCTGTATTTCATGGTCCAAAACACAATGCGAACACACCGCGACGATGATCCAAATGGGTCTTTTAGCGGTGTGGTGGAGGTGAAGTTTGATTTCAGCTCCGTTGTCGATCCTAATTTCGATACGGACAATATCGAGAGGGTAAGCCGTTCGACAGGACTATGGGAATCGGTTGGACTAACGTCTCTCGGCAATGATCTTTACTCTGTCAATCTTTCCTTGGCGGGGGGCGATGCGGATCTGTTTAGGTACAAGCTTACTGGTGGTGGCGCCCTTATGGCTGGTCTTGCTGGTGATTTCAACGGAGATGGCGAGGTGGATGGCGATGACCTGGCACAATGGGAAGACCACTATGGTGTCAACCTTGACGGATCTGATTTTCTTGCCTGGCAAAAAGATAGAACTAACCCAGGGACAATTACTTCGAGTGAGGCTTCAGCTGTACCGGAACCGACTGCTGGGATTCTACTGCTGGTAGGTGTCTGCTGCATTTCTGCTAGTCATCGTTTTCAGAAAGTCGCGGTCAATTGAGTATGGTCCCAAAAACCCGACGTCGTTTTGCTGTTATGGCCTTACCGATCCTGTGTCTGGGAGCGGCCTTTCAGACTGTGTGCGCCACAGAGCTTGTGAAGCTGTCGCCAGAAAACTGGGAAAGTTTTGTTCCCCGTGGCAAAGAAGTCGACGCCATCTTTGGTGACTTCGTGCTGCGCAACGAGAAGTTGACCTTAGTGATTGGCAACCCAGTTTCCGGACGCAACGGAAACATGACGTTAAAGAACGTCGGAGGCGTCGTAATAGACCTTACTTTGCGAGGTGAGCCAAATGACCAACTTGGCGCGTTCTATCCGGCACCGAACCATTATCCGGTGCCGGACGGACGTGCACTCAAGTTGGTTCGTATTGCTGCTGACGGTATCGTCCATTACGACGTAGCAGACAAGGATGGCTCGACTTCGCCAACATCTTCCATAAAGAATGCTGAGGAGATTCTGCTAGTTTTTACGATGGCCAAGCTGCAGGCGGGTCAGCCTGATATCCAAGTCGAGTATCGGCTAGCAAATAGCGATGAGTCGCTCTCAGTCACGACAATCTATGGGAACTCACATGAGCAACCCCTTGAATTAGTGCTCGCAGACCTCTTGCGCGTTGACGGCGAATTCTCACTTGGTTTTGAGGAGAACGGCTCCTGTTGGGCCTACGATATCTGGTGGCAACAGGCGTACGGGATCTTTGCGGAAAAAGCACTCTTGTCGCTGGATCCGAAAAGCTTGCAAAGCAAAGGCTACTTGAGGATGTTTGGGCCCATGCTGCGCTACGAATCCAATGAGTTGGCGAGCGATACCTTGATGCCTGGCGAGTCCTTTACACTAGTGCGAAGGATATTCCCGGCTCGTGATTCGATTGCCGTCAAGGCAATTGCCGCACGGTTGGCAGGAAAAATGTTGGAGCACCTTTCATTCCGCGTGTTTGATTCCGCGGGCCCTATCGAGCAAGCGCACGTCGAGATTATTAAGTCTGCAACTAAGAATAGCGAGGACTCCGATCGTGGCGTGGATGAGAATATCTACGGAAGCGGCAGAACCTCGTCCGATGGGATTCTACACGTAGAACTTCCAGCAGGAAGTTATCAGCTTCGAGTTACTTCCCCCGGTCGAGATTCTCACATGACGTCCATTCTCGTGCCAGGGGATAAAGAAGTATCGATTGAAATGCCGGTTCCTGGATACGTGTTTGCCCGTATCTGCGATGAAACGGGGGATGAAATACCTTGTAAAGTCGGTTTTTATGGTTTGGACAGCACGCCTGATCCGTGTTTTGGTCCTGACAGCGGAATTAACGGTGTCCGTAATCTGTACTACACGCACACAGGAAAGTTTCGTTTGGAGATCGCCCCGGGCCGCTACCAAGTGGTTGTCAGCCACGGCCCAGAATACGACGCGGTCGTGAAGCTGCTCGACGTTCGTAGCGGTGAGGAAACCAAACTCGTAGCTGCGCTGGTTCGTACGGTTGACACGACTGGTTGGATCAGTGCCGATTTGCATAGTCATTCTTCCCCGTCTGGTGATACCACCGCGAGCCAACGGGGGCGAGTGTTGAACAACTTGGCGGAACACTTGGAGTTTTGCCCCAGCACCGAACACAACCGCGTATCTTCTGTTGCACAGCATCTGGAGTTTTTTGGCGCAACCGATCGAATGCTCACTTGTCCCGGTATCGAATTGACGGGCCATCCACTTGGAGTCAACCACCAAAACGCTTTTCCTCTGAGGCATCGCCCTAACACGCAGAATGGCGGCGGTCCGGAGCCTGATGTCAGCCCCGTGGCGCAGATCGAGCGGCTTGCTCAATGGGATGACGGTGCTGAGAAGCTCGTGCAATTAAATCATCCAAATATTGTGCAGATTCTTGCCGACCGCGATCTAGATGGCAAACATGACGGGGGATTTGTCAAGATGTTTGACTTCGCCGACGTCGTTGAAGTGCATCCACTGGAGGATATCTTCCATTGGCCTGAAGCACTGCCAGCAAATAGCCGCGAGCGCAGTAACACGATTTTCCATTGGCTCCAAGCGTTGAATCTTGGTTATCGCTTGCCAGGTGTCGTTAATACCGATGGTCACTCGAACTTTCACAAACTATATGATTTAGGGTTGCTCGATGGCGTCACATGTTCTGAATTCGATTGGACCCTTCATGGAGCGGGCGCGCTACGGAACTACATCGGTTCCTCAACGGACAACCCGGGAAAGGCAAACCTATTGGAGCTCTGTCGTGCGGCCAAACGAGGAACACTTGTCATGACGAACGGTCCGTTTTTGGAGGTGCAAGCGACTGCACCATCGGCCCTCGATGGTCTGAAAGCAGAATTGGGCCATGACTTGCATGCACCCGAAGGTGCGGTCAGCCTGCGCGTTCGGGTACAGTGTCCTAATTGGATTCGCGTAAATCGAGTTCAGCTATTTCTTAACGGACGGGCATCGGAAAACTGGAATCTCACACGCCGCACGCACTCGCAATACTTTCACGACGGTTCCGTAGTGTTTGACGGCACTCTGGAACTTTCGCTAAAGGAAGACACGCATATTATCGTGGCGGCCGCAGGCGAAGGTGAAGAGCTTGGAATCGTTATGGGACCTGACGCCGGAAAGATGATGCCGATGGCAGTGACGAATCCGATTTTTGTAGACACGGACGGAAACGGATTCAGACCAAACGGTGATATGCTGGGGTTGCCATTGCTCGAAGCCGACGGCGGTGAACTAAATCATCTGATTCGTTCATTTTCAGACTAGATCATAAAGTCCAGATTGTGTTTTGCGGATTTGCGACACAGCGTTTCACAGATACACCATAATTTAGCCACAGGAGTATTCTTAAATGAATCGCAAGCAATTGTCACGGCGCAGTTTTTTGCATGCAGGCGCCAGCGCCACGGCTGTGGTAGTGTCGGCCAAGAGCTACGCACGAGTTGTTGGTGCTAACAATCGAATCGCAGTGGGTGTGATTGGCTCTGGTGGACAGGGCATGAAGCACATAACTGCTTTTAGAAAGCTCGCCAATACAGGTAATCTCGATGTAGTTGCGGTGGCCGATTGTTGGAGACAGCGTGCCGACGAAGGAGCAGCCCAAAGTGGCGATTCTCGCTCAATCCAGGACTACCGTGAATTGCTAGACCTGAAAGAGATTGATTACGTTACTATCGCCACGCCTGAGCACAGCCACGCAACCATTGCTCTAAAAGCCCTTGACGCAGGCAAACATGTCTACTGCGAAAAACCGCTGACTCACACAATTTCCGAAGCCAACAGGCTGCAAGAGAAAACACATTCTTCTGGACTGGCTTTACAGGTTGGCATTCAAGGGATGTCAGACGATAGTTACGCATCTGCAGGGGAAGCAATTCGTGACGGTCTGCTCGGTGTAGTTGTCCAGGCCCAGATTGAATACGTTCGGCGTTACGGCGAACAGGGGTTGTTTCGAAAGCCAGGTTTACGGGACGATCTTCCCAAGCCTGCCGACTTGGACTGGGATAAGTGGCTAGATTCGGCTCCGACTACCGCTTGGAACCCTCACCATTATTTTGAATGGCGGAACTACTCTGCCTATTCAGGTTGCATTGCATCGGACCTATTTATTCACCGACTAGCTAGAATCATGAAGGCTTGCGACTTACTTTATCCAAGTCGTGTTGTTGGGATGGGTGGTATATGGCATCGGCCTGACGGTCGGGACTTGCCGGATAATTTTGAGATGATCTGCGAATATCCTCGAGGCATGAGTGTCTATGTGCTCGGAACGCAGAGCAACCGGCATGGGATCGAGCACTGCATTCGTGGGTATCGAGGCACGTTATTCTTCACCAAGGAAGGTTGGGTAGCTAGAGACAAAGATGGAAAGATTCTAGCCGAGCACAAGAAAACTGGGGCGGAAGATATCACACTGCACCACGCAAATCTTCATAAACACCTAAGAGACGACGGACAACTCAACTGCCCCATCGAAATTGGTGTCGCAGGAGTTGTAGCGGCCTGCATGGCAAATGAATCGTGGCGTTCTGGTCGAATGATGGCATGGGACGCCGACAAACAAGACATGGTCTCAGCTACGTCACTGCAGTAACCCCTTCTTGTCCAAAGTAATTCAGATATCGGCCTCACATCACCTGTCACGGATGTTCGATTCATGAGCATGCCCAACTTGTTTCAGTAGTGACTTAAGGAGAGCAAAGTGAAAAGATCTGAAATCAATCGAACTATCGAGGTAGCCAAACAGGTATTTGACGCAATTGGATTTAAACTTCCTCCGTTTGCCTATTGGACCATTGAAGACTGGCAAGACAAAGCCTCTGAAGTCGATGAGATTCGCAAGTGCATGCTTGGCTGGGATGTGACTGATTTCGGATTCGGTAATTTTGAGGAGTACGGACGCACATTGTTTACGTTGCGAAACGGATCGTCAGGCTACTATTCGGGGAAAGACTATGCGGAAAAACTGATTCTCGATCCGGAAGATCAAAAACCTCCTTTGCATTTCCATCGCAATAAAATGGAAGATATCGTCAACCGCGGGGGTGGGAACATTCTCATACTGCTTTTTCAATCAACGCCGGACGGTCAATGTTCAGATGAGGATTTTGCCGTTCAGGTGGATGGCGTAACTCGTGATTACAAGGCGGGACAGAAGCTTCGCCTGGAGCCTGGCCAAAGTCTATGTATTCCGCCAGGGCTGATCCACCAATTCTGGGGCGAGAAGGGTACAGGCATCCAGGTGGATGGCAAACGATACAGCGTCAGTGGCGAAATTAGCCGTGTCTGCGACGACTGGAACGACAACTGTTGGCTCGAGCCATGTGAAAGGTTTTGCTCCATAGAGGAGGACGAAGCTACGAAACACTACCTAGTTCACGAATACCCGTCCTCCCAGCACGTAAATACCTCGTAAGGAAAAATTGTCGATGCCTTCACCGATTACGATGCCTAAACTTGGGATGACGATGACCGACGGGACCGTCGTACGCTGGTCGGTTGCTGACGGCGATTGTGTCAAAAAAGAACAGCCGATCGCCGAGATCGAGACGGAAAACTTGTCAACGATCTTGAATCTCCAGCCACTGTTATTTTGACGAATATCCTCTTCGACGAAGGTTCTACGGTACCAGTAGGTGAGACCATTGGCTGGATCCTCCTGGAAGGCGAGTCGAATAACGATATCGCTCGGCAATTTGATCACGGTATTATGCAGGCTGAGACCTCTGCAGCAGAACAGTCAGGTGCGACGCTACCTTTCGAGGCGTCTGCCCCCGTTTCAACGGCTTCTCGTCCTGTCGCTTCTCCTGCTGCCCGTCGCGAAGCACGTCAACAAGGTATTGATCTTGCGACCATCATTGGCACAGGACCCAACGGGCGTATCACGAAAGTAGACGTTCTTCAAGTAGTCCAGCTGCAAGCAACAGCCGATCATGGACACGACTCAGATACGATTGAGCCATTGTCGTCCATGCGACAAGCCATTGTTCGGCACGTGATGCGGTCGGCTGCTCTCCCACAAATCGTGCTCTATTCTCATGCTGACGCATCTGCACTGCTGGAGCTTCGTCTGCACGATAAAGCGATCGCATTCGATGACATGATCGCCCGGTGCGCTGCTCAAACGATAGTAGACCATCGTTATTTCAACGCTTCTTTCTGTGACAATGCGATACGACTTCACGAGAAAACCAATATTGGATTAGCGGTTAACGTAGAACAGGGCCTCGTTATTCCGGTCCTCCGTGACGCAGCGACTGTGAGTGTTTAGTGCCCTAAGAATACTAAGGCCGTAGGCCGAGCTGATTACAATCGTCAGTAAACACACCTACCAGAGGTGGGTCCGAGAGAAAAACTGCGGCAAAGCCCCCAATAAAATGGGAAGACCACGGACCATCGAATCGATTCGTGAAATCGTTATTCGCCTAGCTCGCGAAACCGGCTGGGGATACGGCCGCATTCTGAGCGAATCGAGAAAATCGCGGCTGCGCGGTGTTTCTCGGTCGACAGTAAAGAATATCCTCAAAGAGGAAGGTATTAAGCCTAGTCCCAAGCGAGGATCTGGCAGTTGGGACGAATTTCTCAAGGCCCATGTCGATGCACTGTGGCAGGTCGACTTCTTCAGCAAGATGGCATGGACACCTACTGGCTTGCGGCAGGCTTTTGTGTTGGGATTTATCCATGTAGGAATACAGCGAGTCTTCTGTTCACCTTGCAGATTCAAGTCTGGTGCCAAGTGGATGGTCAATCAAGCCCACGCATTCATGGAACAGGCCAGAGAAGCCGAATTACCGATGACTCATCTTATCCGTGATCGTGACGGTAAATATGTTCAGGAATATATAGAAGTGTTTGAGTAGGCCAATTTCCGAGTAGAGCCAACCGCACGACGAGCACCCAATCTAAATGCTTTTATCGAGCGGTGGGTTAAATCAATCGGAGTTGCGTGATTGAATCACTTCACTGCCTTTGGCAAGAAACACCTGGACTACCTGGTGGCTTCGTATCAGGATAACTATAACGAGCTACGTCCTCACCAGTCCTTGGATAATCAGCCACTCACAGGAAAGTGGCCAGAGGAAGCTAAGCCACTATCTGAAGGTGAGAAGATTGTCTGCCACGAAAAAATTGGCGGCATCTTGCGACATTGCGAACGCGTCGCTGCTTAAACCAATTCTGTCCGAGGTTTCAAAGATCGTTTTCTATTGCTTGTTATTCGCTGCTGAGCGGCGGGTCAGAAATCGTTCCTTCTTGCTAATCGAACGGAGCAATCGGTAGTACAGAGCGACAAATCAAGCGACCTTAGTTTCGATGCAACTACTTCCTATGCAATGCTTTTCTGGAGACGGGACTTTTTGTACGGTATGGTCGAAACGTTGTACGTTGCCCCAGGGAAGGGTGTCGACAAGGTGGTTGTGAAAGAAGACTCTGCTTCGGTTTCGCTTCGGCGGAGAACGGTTCTTCTTCAGCTCAAGAGACGATACCGCGATACCCGATGCCCCGGATTCAGACGGTTTCAGCGGGATTCAGAATTAGAAATACCCTTGAAATACAGGGTTTTCTCGAAAAGTGCGGGGGCAGTTTCGGCGTTATGATTCCGCTGCTCTAACCAACTGAGCTACTCCGCCTCGCTTGTATTCTAGGCTCCCTTGTCTACTCTGAAAGTTGGATCGCAGGGACGATACCTATTTTTCGTAATCTAGACTTCGCCATTAAGCCGAGCAAGCCTTACCCGGAGTTCCCTTTGACCGCTAACGGTTATGGGCAGTAGTCTAAGAAAATCAGAGGGAAGGTGCATTATTTCGGCATCTGGGATGATCCGCAACCGCAACCCGCATACTTCTTCTTCCACCGGTAGAACGTCTGCTCCACGACACCCAGCTTGCGAACAAAACCTGCTACCGAATTTCCGGATTTCTGCTGGCGAAGTGCAAACGCAATCTGCTCCTCTTTAAAACGCTTTCCTTTCATGGCTCAAGGCCCTCCTTTGAAAATGCAAGATAATTAAAAAATCGCATTCGGCATGGACCGAGAAGTGGGGGAAAGGTCACTGGAGCGCTGCCACATTCAACAATATTCGTTCTCATCCTGCGAAAACACACGGCTTTTCCTGCTGAAGTAGATGGCTCACAGTAGTCCACGATTGCCCTCGTTCCTAGAGTTTTGGACTTTACTAAGTTATATTACTCTATTCCACAACTGGCAGACGCACCGACCAAATGACCACCGAGTTCTTCAGAGATCTGCTTTAACGAGATCCAAAGTGAGACAGCGTAAGATGAGTCGACCCAAAGGCGATATCGGGGAAACTCGTCTGACTCTTCCCGCAAGACACCGCAGTTAACTCCCGCTACACGTGTCATGAAGAGTTGATTCGTAGATTCTTCTTGGAAATTAACTGCGCAGGTTTGCGTCAAAATATCAATCGCTCGCGAACCGGTAATTTGAAAAGTCGACTCTTGCCTTTCGATACGGGTGACGCCGGGTGCACCTTCCCCCAAGTCTGCATCGAGCTGTTGTATTAATTCGCTATTGAAACCGTTTTCTAAGAGAAACTCATCGCTACCAAGCCGCACTATCCAACCGCCGTCATCATACTGATGAGAATCAAGAACCAAGTTGGGCACTGAGACCCCTCTCTCTTGGAGCCACACCAGAGCGTTTGGCCCTTTCAAACCGAACTTCGCGAGCGGGCTAAGATCGCACAGACCGAGCGTAAGCACGGCGTCGCCTTCAGATGCGGCCGAATCGTAGCGCCAAGCGATCCGAGCGTCGCCGCTTTCTCGCCACTCAGGACGATACTGCTGCAGCAAATCGTGAATTGGGCTAACTCGGGTGGGTGGTGTCATATTCATTTCTGACGCACATTCTCTGAATCATAGAAAGGTAACGCAGTTACAGTCGCTTCAACGAGCTGCCCGCCCTCGACGCGGATTTTCAGTTTCGCGCCCGGCTCCGCCAAATCGGGTCGCGCAAATGCTAGACCGATCGCATGACCAATCGTTGAATTGTGCGCGATGCTCGTCACGCGTCCCACAAGTTCGTTACCGTCAACAACCAGGTGACATTCCTCTGGATACGGCCCGGTGTAGTCTCTCTGGAATGCGATCCCGACCAATCGGCGCGTCAATGGCTGCTTCTCGACAATCCTCAGGCTGCGCTGTCCCACGAAGAATGGCTTGTCCATTCCCAGGGCCCAATCGGCGCCAATCTCGTAGGGATTGGTCAGCGCGTCGGTGTCGATACTGACAATCGGATGACCTTTTTCCAACCGGAGCAGCCGCTGAGCTTCAACGCCAAAGGGACAAATCCCCACCGTAGCGCCCGCTTCGTGCACGGCGTTCCAAACGGCCAGCCCGTACGATGCCGGGACGTGAATTTCGTAGCCGAGCTCACCGACAAATCCGACTCGGATTAACTTGGCTGAAACACCCGCCACGGTCCCTTCGCGGGCACCCCCAAAAGGAAACGCATCGGCCGAAAGATCAATATCGGTCAAACCAGCAAGCACTTGTCGTGACAATGGCCCGGCAAGATTCATTGCGGTAAGTTGACCAGTCAAATTAACCAGCGTGACGTCACTCTTCCAGATCAGAGCCCAGCGTTGCATTTCACGAAAGAACCCGGCGGCGCCACCTGTCGTTGCTGAGACGTAGAAACGATCATTGTCGAATCGGGCCACGATGCCGTCGTCGATAATTACGCCAGTTTCGTCACAAGCCATAGCGTAACGAAGCTGTCCGACTTTCTGATTCTGGAAATGTCCGGTGTATATCCTCTCCAAGAACACAGCGGAGTCGGGCCCGGTGACCTGAATTTTGCCAAGCGTCCCCAAGTCGATCAGGCCTACGCAATCACGTACATTCTGCGCCTCGGATAGAATCTCCTGCTCCCGTGATTTTCCTTTGATCTGGTAGTATTCGGGCCGTAGCCACGCTCCGGCATGCATTAATTTAGCGCCCGCCGTCACATGCCAATCGTGCATCGGCGTGCGGCGAAGTGGGTGGAACCGACGTCCGGCAAGATGTGCTATCGAAACAGGGTGGTAAAATGGTCGCGAGGTAGTGCTGCCTGTCTCGTTGATCGATTTACCGTTCAGACGGGAAAGGATCCGGACGGAATTCATATTCGAGAGCTTACCTTGGCTCGGCCCCATGCCAACCGTAGTGTACCGCTTGACCAACTCGATGTTGTCGTAGCCCTCTTGATGCGCATTGACGAAATCGGTCAAGTGGATATCCTCATCGAAGTCGACAAAGTTACACTTCTTGGGATGCCCAAAGACTGGGTAGGGATGACTCGGCGGAGCGCCTTCAGAGCGAGATGCATGCGGAGCCGTTTCGGAACAAGCCCCCAAATGTCGTGCCGCATCCAAGCCCGCACGATGACCATCCACCAGTCGCTCCTCTAAAGTATAAAATCCGTTCACGCGGCCAGCGGCAAAAACTCCGTGGGGGAGAGACTGCGGGACGAACTGCTCAACATCGACCGCATACTGGAGTTTCGCCCCGGACTGATAGAGTGGAGCAGCGGCCGGTGCCCAGCCAACGCTTACGATCACCCCATCGCAATCGATTCGCTCGAGTGCGGTGTTATCAGGCTGACCATTCTGGTCGAGGGGGCAGAGCGTCACCCCTATGACATTTGTATTGTTGCGATTTGCTAACGCCTCGCAGACGGTGTGATTTGGCCGGACATCAATTGCCGCCCTGTCGACTTCAGTGGCAATGTCGGTTGGCTCGCCACCAGGGCGAATGTCTGCGATTGCAGCAACATCGACCCCCGCGGCTTTAAGGTCAAGCGCGGTCCGATAAGCATTACAGTTGCCGGCCAGAACCACACACCGCTCAAAGGGCTTGACCGCATACAGGTGCATCAGACGCTGTGCCGCAGATCCAAGCAAGACGCCCGGCAGGTCGTTATTGTGGAATACTGCGGGTTGCTCGACCGCACCGCTGGCGACCAACATCGCCCGAGCCCGTAGTTTGGTTAATCGCACCGCATCGACCAATGCGAACCAGTGATCGGCATAACAACCGGCCACTTGCGTAGCAGTGCGCAACTCAATATTCGGCCTATTTACGACGTCGGTGATCAAGTCCTTCAACTTGCCACCAGTCTGAGGGTCGCTCAACCCTTGCCAACAGAGACTTCCGCCCGCGCGCGGCTGCTCATCGACAATCAGTACTTGCAGACCTTGGTCGGCTGCCGCAATCGCACCGGCCAAACCTGAGGGACCGCTACCAACGACCAACAGGTCGCAGAAGGCATAGTCCTTCGGCGTCGACTCGCTAATATTGTCCGCCCGAATCGCCCCGAGGCCAGCCACCTTGCGAAGTTGTTTTTCATAGAAGGGAAACAACTTGCGCGGCGTATGAAATGCCTTGTAGTAGAATCCGACCGGCATCATCCGTGCGGCCCACTGGGTGAACCGGAGCCAATCGCCTTTCACACCGCCGAGGGTATTCACACCGCTCAGATCAAGACCCGCCTCGATCGGCAGCACGTCGCCGCGAAGATTTGTCGCCTTGCCGCTGGCAAACATCGCATTGATGTCGTGGTTGGCCAAGCTGTAGGTGCCCCGGGGACGGTGATACTTAAAACTGCGGCCAACCAGACGAATGCCGGATGCCCATAGAGCGCTTGTGACTACATCGCCTTCAAATCCACGATAAGTGCGGCCCTCGAAGCGAAATTCGACTGGCAGCTCCCGATTGATCCATTGACCCTCTGCTGGCGGTACCCTGGTCATACGTCGCGATCCTCGCCATAGAAATACGTCCGAACGATCTCGTCGGTCACATTGTCGCGCTCGGCGATAAACCATATGCCACTGGGAACGTGGTACCACCACTCCGGTTTTACTCCAGGTTCGCCCGATCGGTTGAAAACATAATCGGCCCACTGGTCGTCCGAAGCCAGTTGGGGGTCGGGCATTTCGCGCAACTCGCCACCGAAATGAAATTCCTGCAACGGTCGGGGACCATTGAGGGGGCAGTGCATGATCTTCATAAATCAATGACCGACCGACGCGGCCCCTTTCTCACCTACCAATTGGAATTCACGGAACCGGCCGAGCGTAAAAGCGCGAATCAAATCATGCTCTTCGCCGCGAGCGATTGTATGGGCCATCGTGTAGCCACTGATGGGAGTCGCCTTAAAACCCCAAGTGCCCCAACCCGCGTCGATATAAAAACCATCGATCGGTGTCCTGCCCATGATGGGCGAAAAGTCGGGAGTCATGTCACAAAGGCCAGCCCATTGACGCATCACATTGATCTGCCCAAGACAAGGGAACAAGTCGAGCATGTGGCCGCCGAGCGTTTCTGCAAAACCGAGCGTTGATCGCTGTGATATCAACTCGTAAGGATCGAGCGATGCACCGGCAACCAGTTCGCCTCGTGACGACTGACTCAAGTAGCAGTGAAGACTGGCGGACACAACAATGCTGTTCAGCCAAGGTTTCAAGGGCTCGGTCACGAGCGCCTGCAACGGATGCACAACCAATGGGGTGCGCACGCCGACCATCTTGGTGATGTGCGTTGTCCATCCCGCAACAGCCGACAGCACTTGACGAGTCTTGATCGTCCCGCGCGTGGTCTGCACACCTTCGACCTTGCCATCGCGAACGTCAATTCCAGTCACTGCAGTTTTCTGGTGAATCTCGACGCCTCGACTGTCAGCCCCTCGAGCATAGGCCCAGGCAACCGCGTCGTGCCGGGCGATCGCGCCAGGAGGGTGGAACAGGGCACCATGAATGGGCGCTTGATGGCCACCGCAGGTCAGGTCAATCTCTGGGATTGTTTTCTTGATGAACTCCGGCGAGACGACCTCACTGTCGATGCCAAGATGCTTGTTCGTCTCTGCGCGCCAGCGTTGCGTCCTTAGTGAAGCAGGAGAATGGGCCATCGTAAAATGGCCTCGTTCTGAGTAGAACAGATTGAAATCGAGCTCGCGTGAAAGGCTCTGAAACAACTCTCGGCTGGCTTCGTAAAATCTGATTCCCTCAGGCGTAAGATAGTTACTCCGTACGATCGCCGTATTGCGTCCTGTTCCTCCGCCACCTAGATAGCCCTTCTCAAGCACAGCCACGTTAGAGATGCCATGCTCCTTGGCTAGATAATAGGCGGCAGCCAACCCATGCCCCCCACCACCGATGATTACGACGTCGTACTCCGGCTTGAGTTTCTCGGGCGCGCGAAACATTCGCGGCTCGGGGTACTTCTTGTTCCAGGCGAATCTGAGAAGTCGGTGAGGCATGTGCGAGGCAACAAAAAACCGTCGGCCAGTGGTGAAGGACAAGCTGTCAATCAGAAGAACGTCAAATACTCATCAATTTCCCAACGAGTTACTTGGCCATCATAGGTTTGCCATTCCTTGATCTTCAGGTCGATGAATTCCTCTGCAATCGGACCCAAGGCTCGTTGAATGATCTCGTCCTGCTGCAATTCTTCGACAGCTTCCCAAAGCGACTGTGGCAGCAGCTTGATGCCGGAATCACGGACTTCGCTCAGCGATCGTTCGTACATATTGCCGAGGTTTGGCTCTCCCGGATCGATTTGATTGGCGATGCCGTCCATGCCGGCGGCAACATAGGCGGCCAGGGCAAGGTAGGGATTGCAACCGGCGGAGACAGTACGGTCCTCGAAATGTCCCGGTCCGGCCGTGCGGATCATCTGAGTTCGGTTGTTGTCACCGTAACTGATGAACGCCGGTGTCCAGGTAAACCCGGAACGGCTTGAGTAGAGTCCTTCGCCAAGTTGCAACCGCTTATAACAATTGACGGTCGGGCTTGTCACTGCGCATAGTGCTCGGGCGTGATGAAGTACTCCGCCAATGAAGTGATAACCGAGTTGAGAGCAGCCGAGGCCGCGGGCATCCTTACTATCTTCGAAAACACCGTCGCCACTATTTGCATCTGCCAAGTGAAAGTGAACGTGCAAGCCACTGCCTGTACGATCACTAAATGGCTTAGCCATGTGAGTAGCAGTAGCGCCATACTTCTTCGCCAGCTGAGAGGTGGCCATCTTGAAAAAAGTAATTCGGTCGGCGGTAGTCAGGGCGTCGGAATAGTCGAAGTTTATTTCGTATTGGCCGTTGCCGTCTTCATGGTCCGTTTGATAGACCCCCCAACCTAGTTGATTTAGAGATGTCGTGAGCTCCTGTAAGTAGCCCATCGCCGGAGCCATCGAACGAAAGTCGTAACATGGCTTTGATAAACTATCGACATTATCAGGATCCCAAGGCTGGATCGAGCCGTCTGAGTTGCGGGATACCAGAAAGTGCTCAGGTTCCATACCAACGTTAAACTGGTAGCCCTGTTGACGAACCCCGTTAAGCACGCGCTTGAGATTTGTACGTGGACAGTAAGGAAACGATTCTCCATCAACATGTAGATCCGCAGCAAAACGTGCGGTGTTCGGGAGCCAGGGCAAAGGTGTATAGGTATCTAGGTCAATGCGAGCCATCATGTCGTGGGAGTGTGGTCCCTGTCCAACTCCCCAGACGGCAGCGCCTGCAAAACCGGCTCCATCGTCGATCATATTTTCAAACGAAGAGGTGGGCACCATCTTTACCTTCGCCGTTCCATGGATGTCGACAAATTGGGCAAGCAGAAACTCAACACCATTTTCATCCATCCGTTTGCGAATCTCTTCACGATCAGCCACGATCTTCTTCTCCTTGCTGAATTTTTTTCGCTTGCCGCTTGTACTTGGTATTCTCTGATTTCAGTTTCCAAACAAGAAACGCCACACAGATTGCGACGGCAACTCCGTACATCAGTGTTTCGGAACCTAGGAACGGATAGAGTGGCCCTAATTCTAGAGGATCGCCTTGCCAAGTATTTACCGGTCCAGTTGATGAGATCATCTTATCACTCACTAGGTCTATTTGTACTTAACTATTTCGGCGCGCTCGAATTCTACCAGCTCGATTTCGTAACCAGCATCAGCGTCTAATAACGCATGGTCCAAGCCTGCCAACTCGACTTCAGGGGGTATTCGTAACAGACCTGCTTTCCTTAGGAACCACGCCAAAATGAAACAAGGTATAAAGCCGAGACCTATGAACATAATTGCCGCACCGGCAAGCTGCCCCCATGGCGTAATCGGTGCAAAGCCTTCGTAGGGCGAACTGGGATATCCCCACAAGAGAAAACCCGCAGCAATCACGCCGATCGACCCACAATATCCATGAATCGCCACGGCACCAACTGCATCATCAATCTTAAATTTCCGCTCGACCCAATAGTGAAGTCGATAAGCAAGGAAGACGCCGATAGTAGCTACGAAAAAAGCTTGGAATGGATGGTAAAGGTCGTTTCCTGCCGAAGCGGCTATAATTCCACCCAGTCCACCTTGGAACATCCAAAACGGATCGCCGCGGGATACCCAATAGCCTACAATCATGCCGGCCGTCAGTGACATCAGAAAATTGAATGTGATCGCGCTGAGAGTTGTCGGAGTCAAGTAGATCGTCGTTGCCGAGAAAAATGTCCGCCCATCATCGGGGTCGATGTCAGTGATGGGTACGTTACAAGCCGCATAAAATCCCCAAAATCCGGTGTAGATTAAGAACATTCCTATCGCAACCATCCAGAGATTATGTGCTGGAAAGACCCTTGGTGAGCCATCAGCACGAAAGCGTCCGATTCGAGGTCCTAGTTGAATGAGGATTGCCAGTGCAGACCCGCCAGCAAGTGCATGGATCACGCCAGAAGCGTAAGCGTCGTGATACCCCAATCGATTGACCATCCATCCTGAATCAGACCACCCCCAGGCAGCATCGATCACCCACGTGACACAGCCAACAAGTAGTGCCAGTAACCAGAAGGCGCCGGAGCGGATTCGCTCGATAACAGCGCCAGAAAGTATTGACCCTGCAGTCCAGGAAAACAGCAGAAAAGCGGCCCAGAAAACGCCATTGAGCCTGGCCCAAGTTTGGGTGTCGTCGGATGTAAGCTGCGGATCGACCGGCTGGCCGCCCATGTGCGTTCCCATCAGTTCATTCCACGGCTCGGCCCAAGGCGCGCTCTTTAGCCCCCCGGTTATTCCAGGGCCATTCTGAAAAGCGAAATAAATCCACCAACCGAAAAAAAAGAACCCGGCTGTGATGACCGGAATCAGCATCGCGTTTTTCATGAGCGTATTGAGTTTGTGTTTCTCCCTCGCGCAGCCGACTTCATACAAACAGAAGCCCACGTGAATGAGAAACATTAACACGATGGTTACCCAGTAGTAGAATTCGGTGAATATAACCGTCAGTGCGCTGAGCTCGTTGCTCATGAGTTCACTCCGGGGATCCAGTCGGTTCCTGCCAAAGGTAGCTTTGCCATAGCTGCAGCTTCGACGGTCAGTGCCACTAGGTCTTCTCGCTCGAGATGATGCACGTTCGATTTACCACAGGCGCGAGCTATTGTCGTCAACTCCATCGAAAGCACTTGCAAATAATTCTTGAGGCGACGCGCGCCCCACGCCGGATCGAGACGCTTTTCGAGTTCTTTATCTTGAGTAGTGATTCCCACCGGACAGAGTCCCGACTGACAGTGATGACAGAATCCTACCTGCGTCCCCAGCTTTTCATAATCTGCTGTTGCATCAAATCTCTCGCCATCACCCGTCCAGGTCGGACTATTGCAGCCAAGGGCCATCAGTACGCCCTGGCCAATCGCAACTGCGTCGGCTCCTAAGGCCAGTGCCTTAGCGACGTCTGCTCCATTGCGTATGCCGCCTGACACGATCAATTGCACCTGACCTACGACATTCATTTCCTCAAGTGCTTCCACTGCCAGCCGTACTGCCGGAAGTGTTGGGATGCCCGTATGTTCGATAAATACCTGTTGCGTGGCTGCCGTTCCTCCTTGCATACCGTCGACGACTACTACGTCGGCTCCCGCCTTTACGGCTAGCTTGACGTCATCTTTGACTCGGGTGGCACCCAGCTTAATGTAAATAGGTACTTTCCAGTCCGTGATCTCTCTTAATTCTCCAATTTTTATGGCCAAATCATCGGGGCCAGTCCAGTCTGGATGACGACAAGCGGAACGCTGATCAATGCCTTCGGGGAGTGTACGCATTTCTGCTACCCGAGGACTCACTTTCAACCCCAGCAACATTCCTCCACCCCCTGGCTTGGCCCCCTGACCAAGAACCATCTCAATTGCATCCGCCTGACGAAGGTGATCGGGATTGAAGCCGTAACGAGAAGGTAGACACTGGTAAACAAGTGTCTTGGACGACTGGCGTTCCTCAGGTGTCATGCCGCCATCGCCGGTTGTTGTGCTGGTGCCCACTTCAGTGGCAGCCCGGCCGATTGCTTCTTTGACGTTGGCCGAGATCGAACCAAAACTCATTCCGGCGATGGTAATCGGGGTTTCTAATTCGAGAGGACGCTCCGCGCATCTGCTTCCCAAAACGGTCTTGGTAACACACTTCTCGCGATAGCCTTCGAGTGGATATCGGGAAGCAGAAGCAGTGAGGAATACTAGATCATCAAAGCTCGGTATCTTGCGCTTGGCACCCAAACCGCGGATGTCGTAGATACCTCGCTCAGCTGCTTGATGAATGTAGCCCAGAGTATTGCGGCTGTAGGAGGCGTTTTCCTCTCTGAGTATGTTCGGGCTGCTGGGGTTGCTAGACATTTTAGTACTCCTGCTCCGCATCACTATTCCAATGATAAAGCGTTCGCGCCGAGGCAACTCGCTTGAATTGGAGAGGGTCTCCCTTAAGCTGTGCCGTTTCAAGTAACTCAGCAACTTCAGCGACATCATTCTCCGTCATTGGCTCTTCCCTGGCATCGGCACCTAGTCCTCGAATTTTTCCCGCGACATAAATCACTGCTTCGTAGATCGAATCGCCCAGACCGGCCTCAGCGTCGCCACAGATCACCATGCGACCAGCTTGAGCCATGAAACCAGAAACATGGCCAACACTTCCTCCAACCACTATATCAACGCCCTTCATCGAAATGCCGCAGCGGCTCGACGCATCACCCTCAATAATGACCAATCCTCCGTGTCCAGAAGCAGCTACGCACTGCGAAGCGTTTCCCTTAACGCGGACACTTCCCGACATGATATTCTCAGCCACGCTCCAACCCACATTGCCGTGAATCGTTACCTCGGCTCGGCTATTCATTCCCGCGATAAAATAGCCGGCATGTCCGCGGATATCGATCTTGGCCTCCGCATCCAATCCCGCAGCGATACTATGATTGCCATCGGGATGAAGAATCTCAACGTGCTGTAAACTCTCATCTCCCAATTCGTGAAGATAATGATTCACCTCGCGAACTGATTGTTTCGCAAGATCGAGTTGGACTGTCTGATTCACACCCGCCACGAGTATATCTCCTCCGGCTTCGGTTCGAAGATGTTTGCATCGGTAACTCCGGGAAGATGCGCCAGTGACCTATACTCCGAACTGATAGCCACGTACTCATCAGTTTCGACCACAACGGCGGGCTTACATGCAAAGGCATCACGAACAAGGCAAATCTGGTCTCCTGTGGCCATCAGTAAGGTGTAAAAGCCGTCGAGTTCTGTAAACGCTGCTTTCAACGCTGTTGAAAGATTATCTCCCTCACGAATCCGCCACTCAAGAAAGCGGCACGCTGCTTCTGTGTCATTGTCGGTTTCGAAACGAATCCCCTCACGTTCTAAACTGCGACGCAGCATGTAAGGATTGGAAAGTGAGCCATTGTGGACCAGGCAGAAATCCTCGCCTGCCGTATAGGGATGTGAGTGAACCGGAGTTACTGCCGATTCAGTAGCCATCCGTGTGTGCCCAACGCAGTGGGTTCCGGTGGCTTCGGCAAATCGAAAACGCTGACTTATCTCCACCGGATCCCCGGCATCTTTATAGACATCCATACTGCGACCAACTGACATCAAGTGAACTTTTGGTTCGCATTGATCTAACCAGCAGCTTATCGCTATCGGATCTTCGCCCGAGATCAGGACAGCATGGTTCTCCAAAGTCTGAAACTCTCGAGGAGAATCATTCATGACTCCAAATTCAGCATCATAAGCATCTAGCATCTTCTGCCATGAATACTGACGATCGGAGACGTAGAGGCTGAATCTACGGCGGGAAGAATCTTCTGCTTTTGTGAAAAACGCGCATCCCCCTGAGTCCGAACCACGTGCTGCCATGCACGAAAACATCGGCACCATTAGTTCGCCGAGCCGCTCGCGAAGAGGGTCGGTCTTCACAAGCAAACCGACTATTCCGCACATAGGCAATCTCTAGCGTCTCGAGTGGAAGCAAACGCTGAATACGAACTCAACGCTGTGCCGCAAATTCAAGGAAAAGAGCCTCGGATTCGACGGGGTCAGGCTCGAAGCCGCAAATCCGCAAACGGCATTCCAATATTGAAGAGTCGAGAATCTGATACCAAGAAAGCAGCTTAACCCGCTCTATGGGAATGTCTTATGTCCTATCGTTAGAGGACTGTTAATCCTCTGTCCACGAGCTAGAATGGCCAAGACTGTTTCGTTTGTGTCACATGTAATATTGGATGTTCCATTTCCGGACACTTAGCTGTGCATATCTTTCATTACAACGAGGAAGAAAAAGAGCTGCACCGCTATCTCGAGGAGCGCGGCCACACCAATACGGTCGTCGACGCGAAATCAGACCCTTTTGACGTTTTGAAGCACGACTTTTTCGATGCGGCATTCGTGGGTCTTCATCCTCACGGCCTGAAACTGATCCTGGCACTGCACAATAGAAACCCCCGTGCACTGGTGACGATCATTACTGAGGATCAAGACACACGTATGGCAGTAGAAGCGATGAAGCTTGGAGCATTCGATTACTTACTATCTCCGCTAGACTTTTCAGAGGTAGAACGAACGCTAATTATGATGCTGCGGGAACATGAGATGGTGCAAGAACAACGTCGCTTAGAAACAGAACTGGCGGCGGCTTTTGGGAGTAGTAGGTTGATCGGTAGCAGTGAGGCGGCGCGTAAACTACTGCGCGTGATTGGGAAAGCTGCCGCTTCGACTGCTCCTGTGTTGATTACAGGTGAAACTGGTACTGGCAAGGAGCTGGTGGCCAGGTTGCTCCATGAACAGAGCGCACGCCGAGATCATCCTCTAGTTACTGTCAACTGCAACGCGATACCTAGCACGCTCTTAGAGAGTGAGCTTTTCGGCTATCGCAAGGGGGCTTTTACTGGGGCAAACGCCGACCGCCAGGGATTGTTGACTTCCGCGAAAGGCGGTACTTTTTTATTCGATGAAATTTCTGACCTCGAACTTCCTTTACAAGGCAAACTTCTGAGAGTTTTGCAGCAAGGCGAGGTCTATCCACTAGGCGATACCACTCCTCAACCACTGGATGTGCGATTCGTTGCTGCGTCAAACCAAGATTTGGCCACACTCGTACAGCGAGGTAAGTTTCGCGAGGATCTCTATTACCGTCTGAATGTGGTGCCAATTCATGTTCCGCCACTGCGAGAACGCATCGAAGACATTACTCTACTGATTTCTCATTTTCTGAAAATCTACTCTGAGAAAGAAGGGAAATTGCCTTTGAGAGTTTCGCCTGCCGTATGGCAGTGGCTCGGCGGGCACCACTGGCCGGGCAATGTTCGCGAGTTGGAGAACCTTTGCCAGCGTGCTGTAGCGTTGGCAGATGATGATACATTTGGTACTGACGTTTTAATGCTGTCAGACTCGTTCACTGCAACTCTCGACGAAAGAAAAAAGGAACGTAACCCTGCGGGGACTCCACGGCTGACCGCTCAGCGTGATCGGGCGGAGCGGCAGATGATCGAACAAGCATTGGCCTGCCATCGGGGCGTTGTTTCCAGGGCAGCTCGCGAGCTGGGAATCAGTCGCACAACTTTCTACAGGAAGGCAAGAAAAGCGGGCATTCAACTGCGGCCTTAGCTTTGCGGAGCACCTTAATTTCAATCAGAAATCTCCATTTCATAAATGGCTTCTCCCCTATAACTTTGGAGAACGCCACAAATGCCGCATACCCGTCGTTCAAGAAGACGTTGCCGGCGAAGATCTGGGCACAGCACCTGTTACAGTCTATATACCAGGATCACCTTTGTGTAATGACTAAGAAATTAAACGGCCAACTGAGAGTGTCCAGAGGACTCCAACGGGCAGATTGGTCAGAACTAGCAGAGTCACAATACTACACTACTTGGCGTATCGTGGTTACGTTAAGCGACGACCGTAGGTGAAACATCATCGCAGCATGTGCTGTTTCAGGATCATGCTGAGAAAGCGCCGCTAGAATCGCCAGATGCTCGCGGTGTCCGATTTCTTCTAGCTCTGGATTAGAGCACCCTAGTTCGTAAGAGAGCGTTTTGAACTTCCAGCACTTGTAAATAGTTTCGCGGAGAGCCATGTTACGACAATAGTCCGCGATCGTGCGATGCAGTACAAAGTCGAAATCCCGAGCGGATTGAAGCCAGTTGTCACTCAATCCAGGGGTGGCCGAATCAGCATACTCTACAAGCTTGGCAATGACCTCGTCAGGCATATATTGCGCGGCTAATTTGGCAGCCGGTGGTTCGACCAGTTCCCTCAACTGATGAATCTGAAGTAGCCATGTTTCCGCCGAGTCTTTTACACGCGCACGGCGGTTCTTCTCTTTTATCAGGATTCCATCACTGACCAAGCGATCAACGGCACTGACGACTGGCGTTCTACTCACGTTTAGTTCTTCAGCCAAACGCATGCAAATTAAAACCTCGCCCGAGACCAACTCACCGCGGATAATTCGCAGTAAGATTTGGTCGTAAACGTCATCGACGGAGGACCGCTCATTTGGTTCTCGATCAACCTCGAGCAGGTTACCGGTAAACTGATTGTTTTCCAGAGTTTCTTGAGTTTCCGCCATTTGTTGATCACTTTCTCCAATGAATAGCCAGCCCGCAACAAATACGCTTGAAGTTGAGCTATACTCGGAACAATGCTTGGCTAAGCGAACCCTAATGCTCCCATCGGTTCTCAAATTCCCCAAACCTAAAAGAAATCGCTTGACTGATCCAACCGATTTATGCAAAAATGCATGCAGTTTGAGAAGACTTGTCGTTTCTTTACTTCTCTCACTTTGGTAGTTAGAGTATAACGAACCAGCAGGCCTTCGCCAAGAAGCCCTGTAAAAAATAGACAAAAACGCTATTTTTTGACGTATTGCTATTCAGAATTCAATTCAGAAGCACGGGGAATTTAAGCCTCATCATGAATGCAACTTGCATTCATGATGAGGCCAGAATGTAATTCTCGAAGAACAGCTTGAGCTTGGAGCTAGATATGAAACCTAACTGCTTGTTGGCTTACGGTTTCCGACGCAAGAAATCTTCTCTGGCCTACTGTCCCTATGGCCTGGGGATGCAGTTGACTCGGAGATATCGTGGATTCACCTTGGTGGAACTCTTGGTTGTCATAGCGATTATTGGAGTGCTGGTGGCGTTACTTCTGCCGGCAGTCCAGGCCGCACGTGAGGCAGCTCGGCGGTCACAGTGCTCGAACAATCTGAAGCAGATTGGAATCGGGTTTCAAGCCTTCCACTCTGCTCATGGGCACTTCGCTCCCGGTTGGACAGAAGACAATCGGGACGATCGTGAAGATCGTGGCCCCAATTTGTCGTGGGGTTTTCACCTGTTGCCCTATATCGAGCAGTCGCCTCTCTACGACCAATTTGACCAAAATGCTCAAGCCGCTTCTGGAACTCCTGGTGACAATGTCATCGAAAATATCGATTTGTTAGGAACCTCTGTAGAAACTTATCGCTGCCCAACCGCACTGTCGCCCTACACAGAGAGTATCGCGGGACAAGGGGCTTTCTTTCCAGATATTCCCGAATATGGGGTATCAAACTATGTCGGTAGTGCTTCTAGTTGTGAGGTTTGCCAAACCGGGTATCTCCCCGACCTGAACAATGGACTGGAAGGTTCTCAGCCCTGTTTTGAGACGAATCCGAATAGTCCTTTACCTTTTCCGATAGCTGTCACTCGTGTCCGGCACAACGGAGTAGTGTTTCGCAATAGCTATACCGCTATCAAGAGAATTACGGATGGTTCAACCAATACGTTTCTTGTGGGTGAGCGGTTTTTTGGCGAGCTGCTCGATCCAGGTACTGGAGATACGTTTTTTACGCAAGCTTTTTGGGCCGGGATTCCTGGGCCAAGCAGCAATCAGCTCGCATGTTTTGCGGGACATCTTACTGCCTTTGTTAAGTACCGAGAGCAAATAAAGGCGCCGATGATTAATGGACACATTTACGGGTTTAACAGCTATCACCCTGGTGGAGTACAGATTGTTCTTTGCGATGGATCGGTCCGATTCTTTTCCGAAGATGCGGACAACGAACTGATAGAGTACATGGTTCGTCTTGACGATGCCCAAGTGTTTGAATCGTTATGATCAGAGTGAGCCTGCTTGTTATTATGAACCAGTTTCAAAGTCCAATACCTGTTGTCCTTGGATTATGTTTGCTAGCGGGTTGCGGTGAGCCGAAACCAGAGCGCGCCACAGTTAGTGGACGGATTACCTTTGAGGGGAAACCGGTTGATTATGGCCATATTGTCTTCGTACCGGTCGATGGTTGGGACGGATTCTATTCGCAGGCGACAATCATCAATGGAGAGTATTCTTTGGATGAGCATGGTCCTGTCTTGGGAAAGAATCGAGTTGAGGTCCACGGACAACGCAAGACTGGGGAGTTGGCTCCGAACATTTCCGGTGTGCGCCTAAATGAGCAAGCGAAGATCGCCCCAGTGACTGAAGCTTATTTGCCCGCGAAATATAACGTCGCCAGCGAAATCACTGTCGAGATCCGTCCGGGTAAGAACGAGAATGTCGATTTCATTCTCGAATAGTTTGATGTAACTGGCGCCATCTTGTGGATAAATAGTGATCGTGCGTGGTCATGAACCAAAATAATAGCTCGGTTTTCTACCCAATAGCGAGAAGCTGGAGATTGGCCTCTGCATTGAGCTTGCTTCTTTTGTCTGGATGGTGTTCCTGGCCGTATGCTTCATATGCTGATTCGCCTATCGGTGAGCATCCCCGTCTCTACTTTGATCAAACCGAACTTGAGGAGTTAAGGTCGTTACGGGATCAGGGCTCTCGAGCGGATATTTGGAAGAACATAGTTACTTGGGCCGAGTGGTGCCAAGAACAAGAGCCTCGAAAGGAGTGGATTCCCACACTCGAGGACGATCCTCGCTATGAGAATCTCTACGATCGCTTCTACGCAGCCATGCACGACATGGCGATTGTCGAGCATTTGGCACTAACGTCTGCGTTGTCCGATCCAGCGGACGACCGCTTCTTTGAGCCTGCACGGCAATGGGCCGTTGCTGCCTCACGAGTGTGGCGTAATGAGGCTGACAATTCACCTGACGCTAGTAAGGCCTACGCAGTGTTGCGGATCATGAAGGCACTGGCTGTCGCATATGACGTGCTCTACGACCGACTCAGTGAAGATGATCGCCAAGAAATCCGAGAAACAATTTTGAAAGTGGGTCGCGCCTATCATGAATTTTTCCAATTGGCCTCGACGGCCGGCGAGGGATACAACAAACATCACGGCAGTGTCGATGCGGCACCTTTTGGTATCATGGCTCTGGCGCTGTTGAACGAGGAGCCAGAAGTTGATGCTTGGCTTGAAGTGGCTATCAGTAAGCACGTTGATTATCTGCTGCCAAACGCTCTCACACCGAGTGGCACTAGCGACCAATCGTCCAACTTTTGGGCATCGACCTTACAGTATCGCATTTTTTTTCTGGATTCCTTACGTCGTGTTACGGGACGTGACCTCTTCGCAGAGTTTCCGAAATCGTTGCCAGGTGACATCGCATTAGCCGCGGTTGCAGGAGGGCAACCGAGCGATCTGCGATTCAATGAGAACAATCGGTCCGTATTATTTGGTCCCTCGTATGGGCAAATCAATTATTGGTCACCTGTCTTGATCTATTTGGCCCGGCACCACCAACGGCCAGTTTTTCAGCATCTAGCATCCTGGGATCAATCGCTTGGTTCGTTGCAGCGCACTCGCTACGTAACACCGTACCGTGAAGAAGAGCTGATGTTCTGTTTCGGACCATACGTTTACATTTGGTATGACCCCAATGTCCCAACCGCAGTCGATAATAACATTCCTCTCTCATTCGAGTTCCCTGAGCCAGAGGTCAACGAAGCTTATATTCGCTCGTCCTATCAATTGGACGGTATCGTAGTCGGTTTGAAAAAGGGCGGGTTGGTTGTGCATGCTGGTGGTTATCCAGTATTGGTCGACCAATTGGGAGTCGAAGATATTAACGATCCCAAAGCAGCGGCAGATCAAACCACAATAGATGAAGAAGGAAGTCATGCTACGATCCGATGTGTCGGTCCGGAGTCCGCGGGCTTGGGGCAGCAAACCATCGAATTGCAACGACCAGGCCGTCTGTCGATCGATCGTGAAACAAATCGTCCGATGACCTGGTGGTTTAGCGGCCCAGCTGAGCAAGAGGATAATTCGTGGGTGTGGCCTAGCGGAACGCGTTTAGAGCTAGTTAGCGGGACGGTGACATCAACCACCCCGAAAGGGTTTGTGGAAACGAAAATTCACTACGGCGGAATGAAGTTTGCGGACTTACATCCTTTCGTTTATCCGACAGTCACCGTCGAGCCAGAAAACGGGCGGATCGCCGTGCTTGTTACAAACCCAGACTAATTCTGCTTCATTAGATAAAACGAATAAGAAACGAAAGGAAATGCTATGTGGTCCCGAGGCCTGCGTGATAGAGCAACCTTTTCTCGGAGCGTTGTTCAGCTACTCGTAATCTTGCCGATGGTAGTTTCTACCTCTTACCTATGGGCCGAAACTCGCACCTACGAAAACCACTTGGAGCCGATAGAAAATCCGCAGCCATTGCTGGGAGAGTTTCCAGAATTTGTCGAGCCAATCGTCGAGCGACGACGTTTTGAAGCCCCTATGCTCGTGGCTGACGAAAATGGTGATCTTGAAGTTCGGGCGTGGCGGTTTTCCTACAACGCTCGCGGCATCATCGAAATGCCTAATCGACTCCGCGCCGATCAAACTGCAGTGATACTGGTCCATCCCTGGGGCATCGACGACGGCCAAGGCTGGCGTACGCCAGAGCCTGCTGGCGTTGCAGACTTCTGCACGCCTGAGAAGAACCATCTTGCGGGCAAGCATACTCGAGAGGTAATCGATCCACTCTTGAAAAGATTGCGCCCTCACGTGGCGCTGGTGATGTACAGCCTTCGAGGCGGCGAATTTCCGGTACACAAAAAGATTTATCGGTCGATACGACGTCAACCAACCGCCGAAGAGCGAGAAGAAGGGCTCCGCGAGCAGGCCGCTATTCTCAATGGCTTCGACTATCGCGGTGGAAACCTACCCAGCGAATTAGAGGTTTCTACCGAATTTCCTGTGATCGACTACTTTCAAGAATTCCCTGGTCTACAGTTTGGAGCTAATTTCAACAATGAAGGCTTTTGGGATCTACCTATCCCCGTTTGTGCCGACGTTACGGTGCATCCCGACGATGTGGTGATCTACGATGCTGACGGATATCCCGTCTTGCGAGATTTCTTGAAAGAGAATGGTGTGCGACACGTTATCCTTACAGGCTATGCTACCGACATGTGTTTCTGTAGGACTACGGCGGGCTACGAAAACCTTTCCAAAGATTTCAATGTGTTTTTAGTTGGTGACGCAACACTGGCGACTTTTCCTGCAAACATCACTCCGAAATACGCAACAAACGCGCATATCTCTTTTGCGTCTCTCAACCAATTAATTACACAATCATCCTGGATAAAGTTGCAAGACGAGGCCGAGCAGCAAGCACAGCGAGTGCAGTATCAAGACGAATCGTTGGTGAAGTAAATTCAATCAGCGGACTCCTTTTTTACTCGTTGAGTTTTTAATTTGCTTTTTCTCCTATGATATCGATTATCCGGCCTCGATTGTCGTTGCTTGCTTGCTTGTTAGCGATGTCACCCTGCGTGTCCAAGCCCGCGATAGGAGCGGATCATGCTTTGCCTGAAGTCGAAGAAGACTACTCCAAGGAGCTACCTCGCCTTGAACCCCTAGAGCCAGAGCAGGCTCTTCGAAGCTTTCAGATTGTGGATGGTTTTCAGATCGAACTGGTTGCCGCCGAGCCTTTGATCACCGACCCAGTCGCTATGGCATTCGATGAAGACGGGCGACTTTACGTAGTTGAAATGCGCGGCTACTCGGAGCAAGGGGATCAAGACCTAGGAAGAATTCGTCTTCTAGAAGACACCAACCAAGATGGTCGCTTCGACAAGAGTCAGGTGTACGCTGAGAATCTTTCCTGGCCTACCTCCGTGGCGTGTTATGCCGGCGGAGTGTTCGTAGGAGCTGCGCCCGATGTGTATTATTTCCGCGATGACAACGGCGACGGTCAGGCTGATCGAAAGGAGACTGTCTATACGGGCTTCGGACGCGGCAACGTGCAAGGTTTACTCAACAGTTTCAAATGGGGCCTCGATAACCGAATTCATGGGACCTCTAGTAGCTCGGGAGGCGAAGTCTTTCGACCAGACAATCCTCAGTCGACTAAGCTCTCGCTGCAGGGACGTGATTTTGCAATTGATCCCCGAACGAATCATCTCCGTGCCACCAGTGGTGGTGCGCAGCATGGGCTGACCTTCAATCGCTGGGGCGACAGATTCGTTTGCCACAACAGCGACCATTTTCAAATGATTGTAGCTGAGGACCGTTACCTGGCGCGCAATCCCTACCAAGCCATTAGATCGGCACGACGCAGCATCGCAGCCGATGGACCCCAAGCAGAAGTGTTTCGCTCAAGTCCTGTCGAACCTTGGCGAGTGGTGCGCACACGGTTGCGAAAGCACGGAATTGTACCAGGAGTTGTCGAAGGGGGAGGGCGAGCTTCTGGGTATTTTACGAGTGCAACAGGAATCACTGTCTATGAAGGCAACGCTTGGCCCGAGGCAAACCGGGGTGAAGTATTTGTGGCCGACGTAGGCAGCAATTTAGTGCACCGCAAGCGACTCCGCCCAGATGGCGCTATCTATGCGGCAGAGCGCATCGACGATGGACATGAGTTCCTCGCATCCACTGACACTTGGTTTCGGCCTGTGCAGATGTGTAATGGACCTGATGGCGCATTATATATAGCCGATATGTACCGCGAAGTTATCGAGCATCCCAAGAGTTTACCGGAGAGCATCAAACGGCACCTTGATCTTACTAGTGGGAGTAAGCGGGGGCGTATTTATCGCGTTGTACCGGAAGGTTTTCAGCAACCAACAATTCCGCAGCTGAGTCGGGCAAGTCCTGAAAAGCTGGTCCAGTCGCTTGACCACCGCAACGCTTGGCACCGCAGAACTGCCTCGCGACTGCTCTATGAGCGTCAGGAGGTTAGCGCAATTCCCTTCTTACGACGACTTGTTGCCAATGGCAGTTTACCTGAGGGTCGAATTGCGGCTCTCTATGCGCTCGAGGGTCTTGGACAATTAGAGTCCGACGAACTATTGATAGCTCTGAATTCGACACATCCAGAAGTTCAGCGTCACGCAGTTTGTTTGAGTGAAACGATTGCGGATGATTCACCACAACTTCGCAAAACAATACTTGATCTGGTCGACACCAATTCACCGCGCCTCTTGCAACAAATAGCGTTTTCACTTGGTGAATTAAGCGGCCAAGAACGTGTTTTCGCGCTAGCGCATATCGGCGCTAACGGTGTGGAATACCCACTTGTTTTGGAGGCAGTTGCAACTAGTTTGAACAATGGCGCAGGTCATGTATTGGCTGAGCTCATTGGAAAAGATGGCTTTCGTGAAACCTCTTCAGGACGAGACTTCCTGATTGCGCTTCTCAAGCAGATCGCAAAACAACGCAATGAAGAGGATTTACGAGTTATATCACAAATAGTCGCGCAGGCTATCGATAAGGATAGCCCAACACTCTTCTTCCTCTTTAGCCAACTTGGTATCACACCTGATAGTATTCTGTTCGTTGAGCCAATCAATTCGGCTCACAAATTTGATCCTGAACGAATAAATACACTACTAAATAGTGCGGCCGCACTATCCCTTGATCGTACACAGTCGATACCAAATCGAATAGATGCGATTCGACTTTTGCGCTGGCTTGCGTGGGATGAGTTGAGACCTGTGGCAGACGAATTGCTGCGCCCCAGTGAACCGACATCGATCCAATCGACGATTCTTGAATCTGTTACTCACTGCCAGGATGGAGAATCTGCCGATTTTTGTATCGAGCGTTGGCAATCGCTTTCTCCGGCACTACGAAGCCAAGTTGTCGCGGCTTCGTTCTCACGAACGGAGCGGGCCGCCAGATTTCTCGATGCTATCGAAAACGGCAGGCTTGCAGCTCAAGACCTGGGACCAAGTGATTTTAGCTTGCTCGCTTCTCATCCTGACGAGCTCATTCGTGGACGGGCAGAAGCACTCCGATCGAATTCGCAGAGATATCGAAGAGATGTACTACTAATGGATTATCTTCCCGCACTCAAAATCAAAGGCGATACGACACTGGGTGCGGAAACCTTTAAGAAGTCCTGTTCGTCGTGCCATCGACACAAAGGAATTGGTTACGAACTTGGACCGAATCTAGCAATGGCTCAGGACAAAGATGCCGAGACGTTGATGCTTAACATCCTTGCGCCAAACGCAGAAGTCAATCCTCGCTATCTCAGTTACGTTGTCGTAACCAACGATGGTTTGGCGCATGCTGGCATGATCACTTCGGAAACAGCCACAACAGTGACTCTTCAGCGTAATAGCCTGGAAACGATTTCGATTTTGCGATCTGAAATCGAAGCTATGCGTACAACCGGTCTCTCTCTCATGCCCGAAGATTTGGGGCGTGAAATCGATGTTCAGGCTATGGCCAATTTGATTTCATTTCTGCGTTCTAAGGATTAGACAATGAAGTTTCGTTCTAGGTTCCATGCCCCATATTGTTCTCAGCAAATTCTAGTAGGCTTAGCGTGTATCGTCGGTATGCTTTATCCGATGTCCGTCTGGGCAGTGGATCTGGAAGTCGCCACATTCCAAATCGATGCCACACCGCCGGTAGGCAGTCCACTTTGCGACGCGCTCGTCCCTCCCTCGATTGGCGTTGACGATCCGTTATCGGTGCGTGGGATTGTTCTCTTACCTGCCGATCAGCCTGCTATTGTACTTGTTGCTGTTGATTGGGTTGGCATTGGCAACGGCGGACAAGATGCTTGGCGTCAGGCTCTGAGTAAGGCAGCCGAAACGTCGCCAGATCGGGTTTGCGTTCATGCGCTGCATCAACACGATGCGCCAGGTTGCGATTTTACAGCAGAGGAGATTTGTGCTGATCATGAACTACAAGGTCAGCTGTTTCCGGTTGACTTTGCTCGACAAACGATCCTTCTAGCAGCGCAAGCGCTGGTTGATGCAGTCGCCCAGCCACAACGTGTTACTCACATCGGTATGGGCCAGGCAAAAGTTGAAAAAGTTGCCTCAAATAGGCGTATCTTAGGCGCAGATGGCAAAGTGCAGCACGTTCGGTATAGTTCCTGTCCCGACCCAGCGATACGCGCTCTGCCAGAAGGAACCATTGATCCTTGGGTCAAACTCGTCAGTTTCTGGAATGATCAGGAGCCGCTGGTGGCAGTGAGTTACTATGCGACCCATCCACAAAGCTACTATCGAACCGGGTTGGTTAGTGCAGATTTCGTCGGGATGGCGAGATCAGAGCGAGAAAAAGAGTTGCCCAACACGCCACACATTCACTTCAACGGTGCAGGCGGTAACATCGGTGCTGGAAAGTACAATGATGGCTCGCAGGAAAATCGCCCACTATTGGCCAAGCGATTGGCTGACGGCGCGAAAGCGGCATGGGAGGCCACTGAAAAAACCACGACAGACGATTTATCGTTGAGTTGGCAGACTCGCCAAGTTGATTTGCCAGTTGCTGCCTGGCTTACTGAAGCTGATTGTCGAGAAAGAATAGCTGACAAGAACGCATCTCAGATAGACCGCCTCGCTGCCATAAGAGACCTCGCCTGGTGGAAGCGATGCCAAGCTGCCGGGGGGATCACAATCGGGCGACTTCGTTTGGGCAAGCTCGATATCTTACATTTGCCTGGCGAATTGTTTGTGGAGTATCAACTTGCTGCCCAGAGAATGCGACCCGAATCATTCGTCTGTACCGCAGCTTACGGTGATTATGGACCAGGCTACATAGGCCTTGCCGAGGCGTATTCTCAGGGAGGCTACGAAACGGGGAGAGTTTCGCGAGTCTCACCTCGCGTCGAGGTTGTACTCATGAAAGCAATCCAAGAGTTGATGCAGTAGTCCTTTCCCAAAGTGGGCTAGCTCACTCCCATTTCTTCTTTAGGAAATCATGATGAACCAGATACTCTGTCGACCTTTCTTACAAACTGTTTTAGTCTCCTCGGTGGTGTCAATTAGCTTTGCTTGCACCGCTGCTGACGAGTCGTCCGAATCTCTGCCAGAGGTGCGGATCGGAATTATTGGATTGGACACATCGCACGTATTACGGTTTACCGAGTTGTTCAATGCGGATGAACAGATTCCAGAACTCGCTGGCTGTCGCGTGGTCGCCGCATATCCAAAGGGTAGTCCCGATATCGAGTCGAGCGTTAGCCGCGTTCCTGGATATATCGAGCAGATCAAATCAATGGGTGTTGAAATCGTTCCCTCGATCGAAGTGCTAATCGATAAAGTGGATGCTGTGCTATTGGAAACGAACGACGGTCGCCCACATCTGCGACAAGCGCTACCGGTTCTGAAAGCGGGCAAGCCTATGTTTATCGACAAGCCAATGGCAGGCTCGCTGGTCGATGTGATCGCCATCTTTGACGCCGCCAAACATTACAAGACACCGATATTTTCGACCTCGGCACTGCGATTCGGCAAAGGCACTTTAGAGGTGCATGGTGGATCTATTGGTAAGGTCCTTGGTTGTGACACATTTGGCCCTTGCTCGTTGGAAAAAACGCACCCCGACCTGTTTTGGTACGGTATCCATGGCGTGGAGGCTTTGTTTACTGTGATGGGCACTGGTTGTCAGACGGTGACCAGAACTCATACTGCAGATACAGATTTCGTAGTTGGGGTCTGGGAACAGAATCGAGTTGGTTCTTTTCGTGGCATGCGGGCCGGAGCACAACAGTTTGGTGGTATGGCGTTTGGTACAACGGGTAACCAAACCGTTGGTTCCTACGAGGGTTATCAGCCTTTGGTTATTGGAATAGCCGAGTTTTTTCGAAGCGGCAAACCACCTACCTCAGAAGACGAGACAATCGAAATATTCGCTTTCATGGAAGCAGCGGATGTGAGTAAACAACGCGGCGGGGTACCAGTGTCGATACCAGAGTATATCAACCGAGCTCGCCAACAGGCTGAGAAGAAACGCACCTGGTGACAAGTCTATGTCAGATCGCACTTCTAAATTAGACGTTTCCACTCGCACATCTTGGCGACGCCAAATGCGCTCGGTTGGCCCGGCATTGATTGTCGCATGTGTCGTGTTAGGCCCAGGAAGCATACTGACTAGCTCGAAGGTCGGTTGCCAATTTGGCGACAGCATGGTCTGGCTGCTGATATTGGCAGGTGTGTTAATGGTGGGCGCTGTGGCAGGTGCTGCTCGAGTCGGTGTTTCGTTTGATCACTCTCCTTGCACTGAGTTAGCACAACGGCTGGGGAGACCCGTGGCCGTGTTGGCAGGTTTGAGTGTGTTTTGCATTGCCGCTTGTTTTCAGTTTAGCAACAACCTCGGTGTACTGGCATCGATTGAACCTTTGGTAGGAATGCAATCCAGTTGGCAAGCGTGGCTCCTAGTGGCGCTTAATGTGGCCCTTATTGGTACGCTGTTTGGCTTAAAACGGCTTTATCCGTTGCTAGAAAAATTCATGATGGTTCTGGTCGGAGCAATGTTGATCGGATTTGCAGTCAATCTGCTGCTGGCTCGTCCGTCGTTGACGAGTGCAGCGGCTGGATTGGTTCCTAATCTTCCACCAGAATTAGAAGGAAGCTTTTGGCCCAAGCTGATACGCGACGAAACAGGTACAGCTCAGTTGCTCGATCCCTGGATTGTTGTGCAGGGTTTGCTTGTCACGACCTTCTCCATCGCTGGAGCGTTCTATCAAGCTTACTTGGTCAAGGAAAAAGGATGGACAACTGCTCATCTGAACCAAGGGCTTTTTGATTCGGTCGTGGGCACCTCGGTGCTCGTCTTAATCTCGTTGATCATAATGATTACCAGCGCTACTGTGCTTCATGGCAACATTAACCCAGGCGACCTCAAGAGTGCCGCGGACGTAGCACTTCAGCTGGAACCCTTATTCGGTGTCGCGGCAAAATGGTTGTTTTGCCTGGGGATTTTTGCCGCCGCTTTGAGCTCATTCTTGGTTAACTCAATGATTGGCGGCACTTTACTGGCGGATGGGTTCGGATTCGACGCAAGAATTGATAGTTTATGGAGTAAACTCTTTACGACTCTAGTATTGCTAATCGGCATGTTAGTGGCGCTACTAACGGACCCCGAATCGCGCGTACCACTGATTATATTTGCTCAAGCGATGACTGTATTGGGAGGTCCGGTACTGGTGTTTTCGTTAGGGTATTTGCTCTGGCGTGGTAATACCGAGAATAGGCTGTCATTACCAAAATGGATCGGGATTCTGATGGCCGTGTCTACGATCGTTGTCTTGGTTTTGGCTGGGAGAACTGCTTGGCGACTCTATCTGACGTATCAGTCGTAGAATAACAGGCAGATTATTCAGTCTGATTGTTGAGAATGACTATCTTGCCGGCCTGTCCGCCAGCAATTTCGCCTTCACCATCGCCGTCGAAGTCAGCAATAATTGGCCAATTCAAGTGAACTGGGGATTGCCAGCGAATCTCGCCCTCGCCCAGAGAGTTTGTGCCGATGCAATAACGCCCTGAAAAAAACTCACCTTGTCCGTCGCCGTCGAAGTCCGCTGTAATAGTCGTCGCGTTTGTGGGCGAGGGCAGGTTGATTGTCCACTCGATATCACCAGTCCAAACATCGCGACAAACAAATTTAGTGCTGTTAAGAGCAGAGTATCCTGCCTCTAACTCGCCATCGCCGTCGACGTCTACCAATGCGATGTTTCTCGGAACGTCATAATCCAGATCTTCAAGCCAGACACCATTCCGAGGATCGGGATTCATTAGGCCAAATGGCCCGAAGCCCGCCGTGACGAACCAATGTGGTTTCGAGTCGCTCGAATTCCTAAATAATGGACAGAAAGTGTTGTACAGGTGGCCGCCATATACAGCATCTTCACTGCGCACGTTGTGAGTATGTCTCACGTAGGCAAAATCGCCGTCTTTGCCTTTCAAGTAGGCCATGTAGCTAAGCAAATCCATACCGATCTCTTCAATACCGTCTCGATCGAAATCATACGCAGTGGGAATTCCGTTGGGACGGAAGGGCATAGCAATCGTACCGTCATGATGCATCCCCTTGAACCAAAGGACCTCTCCGTTCCGGCCATCCAGCAGGAAAGTTCCTTCGTGAATGCGGCGAGGATCGGTCAGTGAGACCGCAACGCCAGAGTGATCTTTGGCCAGGAATTGGCCAGCATTGAGAACCACACCATGCAGATTATCTGCTGCGACTTCGAGAGGTGTCTCCCAGAATTGAGAACCGTCTAGGAGATTAGCTCGTATGACAAGATCTCCGTTCTTGTCTTTTGCAGCCGCTAGAATACAAGAACTGCCGTCGCCCTGAAGATCATAAATCACGGGATGATGGGTATGCCAACCAAGGACATGATCGAAGCTCCGCAACTCCTCAGCCGAACCATCTGCCGCACAAGTGTAGACGTGTAGCTGTTTGTCCGGCTCGGCTGCCACTAGCTCTGCTTTTCCGTCTCCATCTAGATCTGCGGCACTAACCGAGCTAGCGCTACCACCGCGCAGTGGATGGCTCCACAGCAAAAGTCCATCCCAAGAGAGACCTCGAATTTCACCTTTGTCTTGGATAAGAAAAAGTTCTTGATCGGAATGGCTATTCTTGATGACATGTAGAAATGGTTGTGCGAGGAGCTCAGCGGCATCACTTCTGGCAACCTGCTGGAGCTCCCCATTGGCGATGGTGAAACGCGAGAGCCACTGAGTGTCTTCAGGACCCTGTTCCCTTATGAGTAGCTCATTCCCTGAGTCACTCGAAATCGTGAGTGGACCCCAGGTACCTCCGTCAGCTACGGTTGCAATCTGCTCAGGAACCTCCGACGGCTTGAAGCAATAGACCTTTAACTCTCCGCCATGGGGTATCTTCCCCTGGGGAGCCGAGAATGCCAGAAAGCCATCTCGATTCTCTTCGCCTACGTCTGCAAATGTCCCTGCACACCAATGATCGGGTAGCTCAAGCTTAATTTCACCAGTATCAACAGAACGAAACCTCACAAACGATCGGTATTCATACGCCGGATCGCGCACGGAATATACCATCTCATCAGCGCCATCGCCGTCTATATCCACTAAGCCGTGAGCATTAAGCGCGACTCCTGCGGCTTCTTTGTATACTTCGCCATAGTAGTGTTCCCAGGCGAGTTCATTTGGCGAATCACGGTGGAGGCGGATTGCATGGACATGCAGCTGAACAAATTGTCCGAAAACACACGCTAGCGGTTGCCCATTCTTGCCTCGTCCTAGATGCATAGGCCCGTAGTTTCGCTTTTCTCCGCCGCCGATTTCGTAGGCAACCTCGCTGATGCGCTCCCCAGTTCTGGCGTCAATTCCCGTACAACGATGACGACGAAGATTCCATATCACAGGCTGTTCTGGCTCAGATAAGTCAATTTCTATTTTACCATTGTGGTGGTCATACCTTTCGTTGAAGTCACCGTCCACAATTTGTCGTTGCCATACGATCTTAGGTTCTGCGTCGGCAGAAAAACTGATTAGGATACCTTCTTCCCCATGCGTAGGAACTATGATTGCCTCTAACCCAGATACCTCAGGCAGAATATCGGCAATCTTTCCTCCGGCAAAGACATACGCCGGTTCCAAACTATGTTTCCATATGTCTTCGCCGGTTACTAAATCGAGTAGGGTTAAATGTGGCCCCGCGCTCATCAAAGCATAGCTTCCGCCGTCACCACGAAGATCGCCTGATCCAATCAACGATCCAACTGAAGGCCTGTTCCAAAGGATCTTCCCAGACAGGTCAATTAGCCGTAGCCGGCTATCGTCAACCAACAAACGCGTCGCCTTGTCGGGACCGATTACTTCGTTTATCCCATTCAAGGAGCCGCCGACACTGATATCACCCCATACTCTCGGAGCTTGTCTCATATTGCAAACTAAGGGTGAGAAGCCCGTGGCAAGATGATCATGCTGGGTTCGCGGCCAATCTGGGTCACGGATATGCCGGGAAACTATTCCTGGCATGAGCACATGAGTGGATTGAGAGTTCGTGCCCTGCTGTGGCTGCAATTCAGAGGCGTTCTGAGCATTCGTAGTCACCCCGAAAAAGAAGGCAAAAATCAGCCCTAAGTTCGGATAGATTAGCAGGCGCAGCCAGATTCTACGGTCAGTTAGGAACGCCGCACTTTGCATGGATACTAGACCCATGTACGCATCTGAGGTGGAATTCTGCATGTAATCATCTCTTTATATCGACAGGGGACTCCAAAAGTGAATGCAATCTGGAGCAGATTCTACATCTTAGAGCCCATTTCTACGATGCCCTCGTCGAAATACGGTCTTAGTAACCACTATCAAGATGATGGCTTCAGCTAAAGAAATTAGTTAAATAGTTGCAGTGCAAAGGCTTAAGGCAACTATTGCAGTTAAGATTTCTTGTCCGCTCGTACCTAAGTGACATTGTTTTTTAGGAAAGAAGAGTTCTAGTTGATGTGGAAAAACACGAAGAATTCTGGTGAATTTGCTTGACATTTTATGCTAATACTGTCTATTCTGAGTTTGTTGATTGCATGCACTTTAGGCGATCTATCACGGGAGGGTTTGGAAATCTATTGCTGGCCGAGGCTTTCGATTCGCCTAGAGTCTCATGCCTGGAATCTCTTTTTGCTGTCTGAAGTTCTTCAGTCTGCTCCTTTTATTCACCTTAGAAAGGGGAAGGTAAGCCAATGAAACTGCTCTTTAGTTTGGCTGCGTTCGTAGCTGTCGTGTTTCTAGCGATGGGGCAAGCCTCTGCGTTGGGAGTTCTTGCCGATGTGAATTTTGATACTGATACGGTGGATCTATTACCCACCGATCCCGACTACTTTGCCTTGGTGGATGATGATCCCAATGTGCCGGGTCCCGATCGAGTCATGGTATCGGGTCCGGGCGGCATTCATGCCGATCCCTTTGGTCCTCCTGGTAACCAAAGCGCCGTGATCGATAATTTTGCACCGATCGTCAATGGCAATAGTCAACCACAATTCGGTTTTGCCTCGATTTTCCCAGACGACCCTGCGGATTTCACCGAAGGAACTATCGCGTTTGACCTTTTCATGGAAACGCCGACCGATCCTAACAATCAATGGTGGACGTACCTAAACGTACGCATGGGTTTTGGTGATGAAAATCGTACTGGTTTTGCTAGTGGTCTAGCAGCCGATACTGCGATCACCGTGAGCTTTCGCCAGCAAATAGGTGGTGGTTGTTTTCCCACTGTTTGTTCAGGGCTATTTGATGACGGTAATGGATTCCCAGGCGGCTCTCCTCTAGTACTGCCAGCAGTGGCCACCAATGTCGAATTCACCCTCATTTCTCCAGATCCGAATGATGCTTTTCCGATCGGGATGTATGAGTTACGGCTCGACGGCAATCTTGTGTCTTGGGGTGGTGATCCGCTGCAAACTAAGCAGCCCTGGACAACTTCAGGTTTTCCACCAGCTGGTGCGCCTGGCATTAACACGCTGAGCTTCGTCGCATCGTCTGTTGGAGCTGCACCTGATAATGGACGAGTGTGGATCGACAACGTCAAAGTGGTTCAGACTCCTGAACCGACCAGTATCGTGCTGTTTAGCCTCGGAGCCGGCGCACTACTGGTTCGAACCCGAAGGCGCCGTGCTGCTTAATTCGAGTTCGACGGACGACGATTTGTGTAGAGTGTAGTTAACTATCGATCAGGGGGCTGGCCTCTTGAGGCCAGCCCCGCTGATACTTTTCCTAGTCGCGCACTGATAAGGGACAAATCCGATGATTTTAGGAAACCGAAGTTACTCTATGGCTGGTGTCGTGGTTCAATTGAGTACTTTGGCAGTGCTGGTTTTTTACTGTCTGCCTGACTTAGCTAATGCCCAGCAAATACTGCTCAACGAGACTTTTGAGAATGATGCGCCAGACTCGTTTCCTAACTCAGCAGATTTTTTCGCACGTAGTTCGATCAATCCTGATCCAAATTTAGATCCTTCCACCGCCGTCGTCACTGGCGGTACTTTTACCGACCCGTTTTCACCGGGCAACCAGAGCTTAGTGCTTCACAATCCCGAAGGCACAACTCAGATGGCGGTAACTTGGGCCAATGTCTTTAGCAACGATCCGTCAACGTTCCGGAACGGTTCGATCGAGTTTGATCTCTATATGGAAACGCCAGACCCCAACGCTTTTTGGACCTTTTTTAGCACACGTATCGGTTACGGTGATAATAATCGATCTGGCATCTCAGGAGCAGCGTCGGATACGACCGTTTGGAATACATATCGATTGCAGAATCAGTTCGTGCCTGACCCGAATTCACTAGATCCGAACGCCCCTGAAGTTCTGCAGACTCTTGAGCAAGTGACTGATCCTGGCTATCGAATTACTTCGGGCACAGAATTTACTTATACGGATTCCGATCCCAACGACGTTTTAGGCGCCGATCGGGCAATGCATGTGAAGTACGAAATCATAGAAACCAGCACTAGTGGCAGCACGTTTAACGGGTTTCCAGTCTATCGTGTAACCATCGATGACAAGACCTTTGAATGGAGCGACGAGGAGACTGAACATCCTTGGGTATTTAATAGTGGAGCCGGAGATTTTGTGCCTGGCATCAACATCATTTCATTTCTAACTGACGCTAGTGGAAACAGTGTGGATCAAGACCCTGGCACGGGTAATGTCTACATCGATAATCTGTTGATCATTAACAACGACTTATCACCGGCGGATGCCGATTTCGACGGCGACGGCCTCGTAACGGGCAGTGACTTCCTCATCTGGCAGATGAACTTTGGGCTTACCGGTCAAGTCGACAATAGTAATGGCGACGCGAATGGTGACGGTACGATTGACGAAACGGACTTAGTGTTCTGGGAGAATCAGTATGGAACATCTCCGCTAGTCGCTGCCGTCAGTGTAGTTCCAGAACCGTCCGCACTGATACTTGCAATGTTAGGCTGTACGATCATGCTACGGCGTGGGTATGCGAGATAGCTGCTGAGCGCTACTCAATCACAACACTGGTGCTCGTGTTCGGTATTCGTTTAGCTATCGCGCGGGGCAGCGCCCACGTTTCGTAGCTGTTCACACTTGAGAATTAGCGGTGGGGCCTAGTTTGATTCTTGCCCTACTGATGTAGCATCGATTTCGTGACTTGGTTGAGTACGATGGATCGTAGAGCCTTTATAAAATCAATGTCCGTTGGTTCGCTTGGCGCCTTCTCTAACGCGCCCTTCTGTTCTCAGAGTTCTGCTGAGCCCCGAGTTAAGCCGGCTACAACGAGTGTGAGTTGGGGACTGCTCTTGCACCTCGGTTACAATATGTGGTGCGATTGGGACAACCCCAGCCGATCGAGGAACCATACGAATGCTAGTGCTTCTTTGAGGTTCGATGACCTTTTGTGGAACGACTTGTTGGAACAGATGGCAGGCGGCGGGTTGAATTTGTTGGTGATCGACTTAGGAGAGGGCGTGCGTTATGACAGTCATCCAGAATTGGCCGTGGAGGGCTCTTGGTCTACTGGCCGCTTAAAGCGAGAATTGGCCAGAGTTCGGGCTCTTGGTATTGAACCTATCCCGAAAATGAACTTTTCAGCGACCCACGATGCTTGGTTAGGGAAGTATTCCCGCTGTCTTTCGACCGAACGATACTATGCCGTTTGCAGCGAACTGATCGCCGAAGCAATTGATCTCTTCGATCAGCCACGGCTGTTTCACTTAGGTATGGATGAAGAGACAGCTAAACATCAAAGAGATTACGAGTACGCAGTGATTCGCCAAAATGATTTGTGGTGGAAGGATTTCTATTTCTACGTTAACCAAGTTGAGCGGGGCCATGCCCGGCCTTGGATATGGTCGGACTACGTGTGGCATCACCCAAAAGTATTCTTTGAGAGAATGCCGAGGTCAGTGGTACAAAGTAACTGGTATTATGACGAGAATTTTGATTTGACCGAGGGCAAGGATGCGATAGGTGCTTATCTTGAACTGCAACGGCATGGGTACGATCAGATACCGACGGGCAGCAACTGGACGAACGACGTCAATTTTGGACGAACCGTGGACTTTGCCCGAGAGCACATTGATACCGAGCGGCTCCTTGGTTTTTTACATGCTCCGTGGAGACCCACGCTCGAAGAGTACCGAGGACATCATGAGGCGGCGATCCAGCAGGTTGCCGCGGCAAAGACATGAGCGCACCTTGAATCGCTGCAGCTTTCTTGGTGGGCCTACAAGAAGTCGCTGAAATACGACTTAGAAAACGACTATTTACAAACTCGCTACTCTCAGATTGCATGATTGTCAGCGAGAGATTACTTTTCGACAAGAGTTGTCTCGACCACGAAATCTTGTTTCTTCTACTCCTCTTCTAGAATCCATTCTTTGTTAAACGTTGCGTACTTGATGCTCTTGCGTTCACCTTCAGGAGTGGAAATGAAATAACTGTAGGTGGCGTGCAGAGTGCCGTCGGTATCCTGGATAATAGAGGGGTAATGAAATCGTCCCTTGCCAGATTCGTCTAACTCAAGATGGCGGGTAATGGGCCAGGTGATTCCACAGTCACTGGAAAGCGAGACAGCTAGACTATGACGCCCTTCTTCGAGATCGTTATAGATGCATATCCAATCTCCATCGCGTAGATTGGCAACCTCCAATCCAGCCCCAGGATTTGGTAGTTGCGGATGGTCGTAAACTGTACTCCAAGTGACGCCATTATCGGTAGACTCGGAAACATGGACACGCTTTGGGGGAGGACCGTTGTCTCGCATGTATGCAACGAGAGTGCCGTTTGGTTTGTGCGCAAAACTTGGTTGAATATTCCCACCGCCAACGATGGGGTCGCTGAAGCGCCAGGTTTCACCCCAATCGTCAGTCAGAGCCACTAGTGAAAAGGAGAATCCATCGGAGTAAAGTCCGACTAGCATCGTTCTATCATTAAGTATGTAGGGGTGGGCTCGAGTGAACCAACCGATACGGCGCGTAAGTTTGTCACTTGCTTGGCGGTAGTTATGCTCTGCTAAGTGTCTCGCTCTGGCAGCCAATGTGTCTGAAATATTGAGCGTAGACAGATAGGTTTCTGTTGCATCCTGAACTCTTTCTTTGAAGTCGTCGCCTGGCTTCAAGTGCAAGACCTTCATGGCATCCCACAGAGGAGGTCCGTCAGGCTGCATGTACGAGGTTGAGGTCTTGTATTTCATCAACGCACTTTCCCAGGTGTTGGCTTGGATAGTAGGCCAGAATAGCCAGAGTCGATTCATAGGATCGATAATCATGCAACAGTTCGTATCAGGAAAATCTTGCGTGTCGGCCATCAAGAATGGTTTAGTCCATTGCCCTGTGGACTTTACTTTTCTAGCTCCAAGTATCACAACGTCGTCTTCTTTCCGTTCTCCAGAACCGTGAAACCAACAGACCAACAAATCTCCATTGGAACACTCGACAATGCAAGAGCCGTGATTGTGCCAGTGTTCGAGTGGAAAAATCAGCTCAGCTGAGAAGTCCACTGCCGCCCAAGATGGCCCGGCGAACAAACTGATAGCGAACCCAAGAATCAATAAACGAGTTAACACAATTAGGTACTCACTTGGTCCTAGTTGATGTTGATATGCATTGACCTAGTTCCCGCCACATTAGTGGAAAGAGATCAGTGCTTTCTAAGGGACGTCAGTTCGACATTTCAGCAGATAGCAATTGCCGTCCTCAACACTCACGACAACTTCGGGATGCCCATCAAATTGCAAGTCAACGATTGCTGGGCGACCGACTGTGGCATCAAACTCCAAAACCGATTCAACCTGGAGGCTTCCTCCTTCAATACCTAAGACTAAGAGTTCTCCTTGATCGGTCCCGGCTACAATCTCGTCGCGTCCATCACTATCCAAATCGACGCTAACGAGGCCGCCCTGACAGACGCCATCCAGCGCCAGACGCCCTACTTCCTTGCCGCTCGCCAACTCCCAGATGCAAATGTGTTGGTTCCAGTCGTCTTCGAGACTTCTGAAGGGATTAAGTGCGAAGCGCTTTCCAGCGGTTTGACTAGCAGCATCAATTTTTCCGTCACCGTCGAAATCGCCAACAGTTGCCGGGCGGTATCGATCTGAGAAGGGAATGTTCCATTTTTCGGTGCCGTCGAAACTCTCTAAGCGAAAGGTACAATTGCCACCACTCATTAACAGGCTCGGTTCGGTGTTAGGACCGTCCGGATAGACGACTGAGACACAATGCTGCCCCTGTTTCCAAGAGACAGGATACAGATCCAAACCGTTACGTCCATCAAGAACGTGTCGCATAAAGTAATACCGTAGGGCAACGTCCTCAATGCCGTCGCCGTTGGCATCGACAACCGCTGGAAATCCGTAATACGTGGCGAGGTCGCGTGTCCAAGAGGGCACCTGACTCTGCTCTGCTAGGTCAAAGAGGCTCATCTCGTCGCCACCCGAAACTGGTTTAGTCGTCACTAAGAGATCTGTGAGTTCGTCACCAGTAAAATTGCCAAATGCCCAATCATGAAGAGTACCATTCAGCTGCCATTGACGGATAACATTACCTCCAGGATCGAGGATTGCTAGGCGGTTATCGGCCAGTCCTGTGAGAATTTCTTGTGTCCCATCCCCTTCGATATCTAGTATCGAAACAGATCTAAGGCCGCCTGGAAATCGTCTTGGTATAATCGATTCTTCCCAAGCTAGTTGTGGATTGGTTGAGCAGGATGACCAGGCCTGTAACCTGGCTCTACCGTCGACTAACAGCAATGTTAGTTCTTGGTCTTCTTGGTGCATTCGCGCTGCTACCGTTGCAGTTTGCGGTCCACCGGTTGTAACGCTAAAGAGAGTTTCGGATTCTCCTCCAGAAACGACCTCAAGACGGTTCAAGCTCGCGCTGTGCAGCACCGCGTCAATATTGCCGTCCCCATTCACATCATTCAAAAGTCTAAGATTATACCCTGCTGGAAGATCCACTAGCTGTTGTTTCTGCAGAGTTTTCTCGGGGTTCTTCAGTGACACTTCCACCACAGATCGGTCTTCTTGGATGAAGAATTGTTCGTGCTCATAACCTAGCGGGAGTAACGGTCGGCTAGATATTGGAGAAGATATCGAGAAGGCTGTGTCATTCGGGTAGTTTCGTCTTGTCGTGTCTTTTATTAACCGGCCTGTTTCACTGACGACCTGCGTCCGACCAGTGTCGAGCCAAACTACCTCTAGACTATTCGTGTTCTGGCGATCAGCCGTGCGGGTAAGCAGAACGGCCGGCGGGCCTCCAGCCCTCTGTTGGACCACACCTTCGACTCGTCGATCAAGAATGTCCTGCTTCACTTGCCCCGTGATAGCGTCTACTACCAGCGTGTGCCACCGCTCATCACCAGTGTCGTTGTACAGCGACTGGAGGATCTCCATCTCACCGTCGCCATCAAAATCATCCACGGAATCGAGGCAAGTGGTATAGCTCTTCTTGTCGTGAGGATAGTTCTGCTCGTAGAAGTGTTGCCAGCCGAAGGAGATGTTCTTGCCATCATTATCAAGAACCGAGAGATGTTCTCGCAAATTGCAGGCATGAATCACTAACTCCGGGTGCCTGTCTGCGTCAATATTCTTGGTAACCAATTCCGCGTAGCATCGACCAGAATTCCAGTAGTGGAACATTCGTGGTCGACCGTCGCTAAGGTCAAAGGCGTAAGCTCGATCGTACGTGATGCAAACGATCTCAGGAATAGTATTGCTGTCCATGTCGACAACAGCAAGAGTTGGATTGAAGTTCGTGGCAGCAGCAGCGATGTGGAATTCAATTTCGCGGCGTCCTGATCTTTGCCCTGAGGGGAATCGATAGACATATCCTGTATCGCTTCCAACAAGGAAGAAAATGGCACAAAGACATTTGTCTGGAGATCCTAAGCTCGGCACTATTTGAGGAGAGCCTTCTTCAGGCTGTGGATATAAATCGATCGGTAATTCGACAAATTGCCAACATCCCATATGCACTGGTTCTTCTTCAGACTCATCCGTTACTACATACTTATCTGCTCCAGTAAGCCCATCGAGCGCGACCAAAGGATTGAGGACAATCTCGTCGCATCCATCACCATCAAGGTCGTGGGGGCCAATGATTGTCCCAGTGCGTCGAGATTCCCAAAGCAATTTTCCAGAAAGATCATAAGAACGAATTCTACCACCAAACTGAACGATAATCTCTTTCGCTCCATCTCGATTTACATCAGTAATCAGCACGTCCTGGATCGTTCCTCCGGCAACTGGAATAGAGTTAAAAACTTCGAGCGAAGCACTTGTTCCTTTTAATGGCGAGTGACTCGTGTTGTGCGGGTCCCTCAACAAAGTAGGCCACTCAGCCGGAAGCGTAGGGCGCGGTCGATAATTAACAGTGCCTTCATGTGGAGTATTATCCCACGATGCATCGCCGAGAGTGATCCTACGTACGTTGACCTCAGCTGCCAAATTGGAGGAACCTCGGGCAGTGACTCTGACTCCCTCTTCAGGCAAGTCGTATGCGTGATAGAGTCCGAGCGTCCGCCCATCAACGGACACCCTCATTAATTTGCGACTCGTGTTTACCAGAAACCCGAAACGCTGGTGTTGAGTAGAGCTACGGAGCATCTGGTACTGACCCCACTGACTATCGAACAGTAAGCGATCGGCCGAAACGTATAGATCGAGTCCGACACCATTGAAGCTGAAGTAGATGTGTGCTGTGGCATGCTGTGCCGTTGAATCGTCCATGGCGCCCAAGCTCAACAACGCCAGATCGAACTCAATAAAATAGCAATCGCCGCTGGGGACAAACGAAACATCTCCGCGCAGCTCGGCACTTACGTTTCTTCCTCCCTCATCATCGAGAACTCGCACGCTTCCATCTTCGAGCAATTCGACTTGACCTTCATAACCACTCGCCTTGGCATCCAAGAACCGCCAGCCGTTAGCTGAAACTTTCGGCCAGTCATCAAAGGACATTTCCTTGGCTTGCGCTGCCAAGCATGCCGCCGTGGTTATAACCAAACTCGCAATCGATCGCAGTTGAAACGATTTCATCTTGTCAAGGCTCCAGGACTCCAGGGTAGGTATTCTCAAGCAGAACTAATCATGGTTCATCTTCCAGCAACGAAGCGGACGGTTCATCAAGAAATAGAGATGTTCGCTCGTGCTGTTGAAGGATAGAAGCAGGAACCATGGGAGAAATATCGCCGGAGATTGTGTCTCGAACTGCCGCTGCTTTACGGCCGTCTGGTACCGTACAGATGATTACCTGACTTTTCATAATTTGTCGGATGCTCATCGAAATGGCTTGTTTCGGCACATCTTCGAGCGTCGGAAACCAACCTTCTCCAAACTGTTGCTGTCGACACGCTTCATCCAGTTCAACCAACAGATAAGGTGTCTCCGTTTCAAAGTCTGCTGGAGGATCGTTAAAGGCCAGATGACCGTTCTCACCAATGCCAACAAATGCCACATCGATAGGCCGTCTAGTGATCTCGTTCCCGATTTGATCGCACTCCTGCGCACAGTCGCCTTCGCCATTGATATAGTGAAACGCACGTGGCGGCTGGGGGAGCTCGTCGACAAACCGCTCTTTGAGGTAGCGTCGAAATGACGCTGCGTGCGAATCAGATAGGCCGACATATTCGTCCAAATGAAAGCAAGTGACGTGGTCCCAAGCGATGTTCGGTTCCTTAACAAGAGCGGAGATCATTTCGAACTGGGATGCCCCAGTTGCCAATATGATATTAGCCTCGCCGCGTGCCTTAATGGCTTCCCGAATGATCTGCGCACCATTTACTGCCGCAGCTGATCCCATCGCCTCCTTAGAGGCAAAAATCCGAATTTTCATGCGTATTCACCTACAGTTCAAATCGTTACATGTGAAGAATCAAAGACTAGCTCCTAAGCCGACGGGAATTTTTGTCGGTAGTTGGTGAACTCCTTGAGTTGGTACAAACAGAGAGCTGAGTCGAGGAAGAAATGGTTCGTTGGCTGCTGGGGTGAACTGTGGGGAGTTCAACTCAGCACCGTTGATCGTGGGTAGATGTGCGCCGACCAAGGCAGCGTGGATTAGCGAAATACCCGGATTGGTAAGATCTTGAAGCGAGAGCAACATGTTGTGTTGATGGCCCCATGCCGCCGCTGCCAGCAACATACTGTGACCTTTGCAAGTCTTTAGCGCCAGACCACTCCATCCTTGAGCCTCGGCTTCGGCCAACACGGACAGATCCGTCAACCCTTCGTCAAGCATGACAGGTTTCTCAGCGGCAACTTTGTGCCACTCGAAGCTATGCTCGGAAATATCGCGTCCTGTTGGTTGCTCCAAGTATTGCAATGCTTTGTAGGCATCAGGATCAATAGTTGTTAATAGGGCCAAGAACTCCGCAACGCTTGCAGCATCGGGATTCGCTTCATTGCTGTCTACGCTTAGCTGCGGGGATACGACGCCGATATTCTTCACAGCTTGAAACACTTCAGACGTGCGCTTCGCATCGGCATCAACATCTCGACCTGTAATCTTCAGCTTAAAACAGCGGTATCCATGATCCCTTATCGCGCTAACAACAGTAGTAGCCAGGTCGTCGCTCTTATTCACGATCAACCATGCAGGCAACTCGGTCTTAGGTTTCTTCAATAGATTAGCCACGGCTCGAATTGCACCACCAGAGGGGAAATAACGGTCCGCCGAGGGAATGGCAATCGTCTGTTCGAAAAGCTTAAATGCTGAGCAGTTCAAAGCATTGCCTACCGCGTCGTGGATGGCGGCATCAAACGGACTGGCGCACATCGCGCGTGCGAGCGGAGGTGGATCTTCGGGAACGCTCAGATCATGACACACCCAATCATGAAGCCTAAGGCCAATTTCCAGTGGATGATGAAACTCTTGGCTAATACCCAGGCAGATGTCGGAGGCTATTTGCTCGCACAAGCCGCGCAATATCTTGTCGCAGCGAGCATGGCCTAAAGAGTTGTCGGGCCATGCCCATAGATCGCTCAGGTAGATCGATCCCTGACCCTTTCCGCGCCCTTTTTCACCAGCAAGCTCAACGGCAACTGATACCTTCGCTTCGGTAATTTCACTAATCGTGCCCGTACTTAGCTGTAGTGGGGTTATCAAAGTTTGTGGGTTGAAAGCAACTGTCGCATCACAGACGTGAGCAGCAGCGGGGTGGTCCATACTATTCAATTCATTCATTGCGCGCGCCGTTTGATTGCAAAGTAGTTGACTCGTCATCAGACCAGCGCCCATTTTCAACAGAGCTTTGCGCCGCCCTTGTTGCTTGGAGTTTAGTCTCATTCGCTCAGCCATTGGTCTAGATTCTCCGAGACGAATTCATCATCCGTGAGGTGTGGATACGCCGTAGACACTCGATCAATTTCGTTTGCTTGTCCTGGGGATAGAACTTCGCTTTCCTCCAAACACCACACTCCAGCCAGTAATCCTTGCCGACGCAATACTTCATGAATTCCCGGAATACAACCGCGGAAATTGTTGGCGACGTCGAAAACTGCAGCGTTGCAGTCGGTGATCTCGGTCGATAAACGCAATAGTTGTTCGTCTACCTGGGAATGCGAAGTTGCTTGGTCGCGGCATAATCGCAAGATTTGCACGGCTCTCGAGGTCCAAACAGACCAATGTCCCAGCAATCCTCCTACAAAACGGAGTCTGGTCTGCTTTTGACCGATACTGAAATCGTATGGCGTGATTAGATCTAGAATTATATTGTCATCGTTCCCCGTATAGAGAGCTATGTCATCACGGCCGCTCTCGGCGACGGCCCGAACGACTTCAAGCGTTCGATAACGGTCGAAGGCCGCGATCTTGATCGCGGCAACATTCTCGATTTCACAGAAACCTCTCCAGAATTCGTGTGGCAGTTCGATACCGCCTACCGCGGGCTGTAGATAAAAGCCAAACAGTCCAATGCGATTGGAGATCTCGCGGCAATGTTCTAGAAGTTGATCGATGTTTCTACCCTTGAGAGAACTTAGATTCATCAACCCGAATTGGTATCCCAATTCGCATGCTAATTGAGCCTCTCGGATCGCCTGATCGGTTTCGCCACAAATGCCAGCAACTCGTATCAGAGTTCTCTGCTGGGCAGCCTCTACTCGGTCCATCTCTTCAGCCGCCAGTTCGAGCACAGGTCTTAGTAGTCCGACCCGAGGCTCGTGGATTTTAAACTGGGTAGTATGCACACCCACCGCGAGTCCTCCTGCACCCGCCGCTAGATAATACCTACTTAAGGCACGTTGTCGGCGTTCATCGAGCTTGAGTTCAGCAGTTAACGCCAGCGGATGCGCAGGAATCGCCACGCCGTGTCGAAGCACTTTCTCCGCAGGTTTGATTTCGCTGTTCGCAGACAAGGCAACATGACCTCCTGAATCAGAACTTGCCATCTCGCACCTCAAAATGCGTTGGCGCGTCCAGAAACTCCCCACTATTCGCGACCCAGTGCGCAGTTCGCTCGATCATCTCGTTTATATTTACTAGCGGATCTCCTAGCAATTGGCATGCAACCGCGGAATCACTCAGCAGCGCAGTCGGCTCTTCAGAACCCAGGAACGTAACTTCACGGCCCATCAATTCTCCGAAGCGGAGGCACACGTCGCGACAACTAATAGTTTCTGGCCCTGTTAGGTTGAGAACGCGAGGAGGGCTACTAACATGAGTTAAACTACGTAGCGTCATGTTGTTGGCGTCTCCCTGCCAGATACAGTTGAAATATCCGGTCGAAAGTGGAATTGGCTCTTCACAAAATACCCTTCGCGCCAAATCGACAAGCACCCCATAACGCAGTTCTGTGGAATAGTTCAGGCGGAGAATTACAGCGGGAATATCTAGAGACTGGCAGAAGTACTGCAGTACGCGTTCTCGCGCAACGGCACTCATCGCGTATTCACCCATCGGTAGCAGTGCGTCACTTTCCTTCGATCCACGACTGTCTATGCCAACCAGTGGATAAACGTTTCCTGTTGAGAAACTTGCTATATTGCTGTTAGCAAACTTTTGACAAATTATTCCAGGAATGAAAGCATTTGTGGCCCACGTTGCCTCAGGAGCCGTGGAAGTTCCGAATTTTTGTCCAACCATGTAAATGACATAGTCGAACTCGGGAAGCGAATTCACAAAACATGAATCGAATAGATCCCCCTGTAGAGTCTCAACGCCTGATCGACTTAGACTCCTGGTCGCAGACGAGTCAGAGAATCGGCTTACTGCTAAAACTCGATTGGCGAGACCAACCGCATCGAAAGCTCTTCGCGCCATCGTGGCGAGAGAAGTTCCCATCTTTCCGCCCGCGCCGAGCAAAAGGATGTCACCTCCTGATTGTCGAAGCACTTCGATAGTCGATTCATGCGGCTGACTGAGCGATTCTTCTAACGCGTTAGTTGTGCTGATTAACATTAAGCAATCATATCCCGGACTAAGCAGCACCCATTCCACGCGAAAGTCGGATTAAGGGCAGATTGGTCATTGATTAACACTGTGAAACACTAAGCACAGGACACGATCTCCTGAATCGAAATCTCGACTCCAGCAATAGTGAACTATCGCCAGGGGGTGTCTCCCAGCGGCCATTAATGCATGCAATTTTTGGTGTTCGGGAGACTAGAATTCTAATAAACAGTAGTTTTTTGGTGCAAATTACTAAAAATTGCTTGAGTAATGCATTCATTATGGGTATACTCCACGTTTATTGCAACCGAGCCTGTATGGATCAAAGCAGAAATTTATCGGCCAGGCGGGGATGACGTCGTAGAGATGAGCAAAAGATCACAAGGAAATTCCCGCTTAAGCCGTTCTCGCAAGGCTAGGCATCTTTTCAAGCCGCATTTTGAGGTGCTCGAAACTAGGCTTGCGCTCAGTGTCACGCTACTGACGGAAGATTTCGAAGGCGACGCCGTCGACTCCCAACCGGTAAGCGCTGACTCGTTCTTTAACGAGACTGGCCCGGAGGGCTTCATTCAAGTTGCCGGTTTGGGCGGGACTTACAACGACCCTTTCAATCCATTTACTAATCAGAGCCTGGCATTCGACAACCCAGGTGCGGCCCAACCAATCGTTGGCTGGTCGTCGATTTTCTCCGATGACCCTGCAGACTTTCGTACAGGAACGATCTCGTTCGATCTCTACATGGATCCGCCAGGAGGTCTCGACTGGACGTATATCGATTTTCGGCTTGGTTTTGGCGGCTCTGGTCGCAGCGTACCCACAACGGTTGGCGATACCACCGTTTGGAATTCCTTCAGGATCAATGCTAGCTCTCCAGACATTGTGTTTGACAATGGTACCGGGGCAGGATTGAGCTCGATTTCGGTGAGCACGCCAATGCACATCGAATACACGCTGGACGGAGATACTGAGACATATCAGCTCGCGATCAATGGCTCAACGATCGATTTTGGGTCAGGAAATCCCGATCGATCATGGATTGCTGGGGCAACAGGCGTCAATATGCTCGGATTTTTCGGAGCCTTTCCGTTGACTTCGGCTCCGGTGTACATCGACAACTTAGTCGTAGTGAATGATACCGACGAAGGCGACCCGCCAGATCCACCGGACCCCTGGAGCCCGCCCGGGAACGAACCGACTGACCTGCTGGAATGGCATCAACACCGTGGAAATAAGCGTCTGACTGGTGAGGCAACTATAAGTCAAGACATCACAACCGGAGCGAGTGTACTGTGGTCGGAGTTTGTAGGCTCGCGAGAAAGTTGGACGGAAGTGGGGCCTAGCGCTGGAAACCAGGACATAGATCTGCCAACAAGTAATGTCAGCATTTCTCAGTCGGAACTCATTTCGTGGGATCTAAATGGGCCTTATTTCGATCTGGCCGGCACGGGGACTTTAACCGCAGAATCAACACACTCTGGAAAACGAATTGGCGACTTCATTCCAGGTAACGGTGTCTTAGAGAAGTTGGAGATTGAGGTCTTCGATACCACCTTCGGTCAAGGTGTAGTGCGTCTGTTTACCTACAGCGGTGGAACCTGGGTACAACAATGGGAATCGGCCGAAATTCCCTCCATGTTTGGGACCCCGAATCTGATCACTGGCGACTTCGATAACGATGGCAATCTCGAAGTTGCTCTGACGCCTTGGTACGACGTGTATGTGTTGGACATGGCCACTGGAGCTGTTGAAGATACCGTTGAATTTAAACCTGCTTCGAATCAGAGTGGCCGTGGCTACGGATGGTTTGGGGGCTTCGATGTTACTGGCGATAATCGTGAAGAGTTGTTTGTTATCGGCGACTTTCAAGACTTTATCTCAGTGCAAACTTGGAATGGATCTGGCGATTTAGTGAATCTCTGGGAGCATGTCTTCGATCCGGATCTTGCTGACAAACAAACGATTCATCGGCCAGTAGCGTTTCCGATTCGCGACGTCACCGGTAATGGGCAACTCAATATCGCGACAACTGTGTTCAATGAGACTGGCGACAATCTTTGGCACGTGTTGATATTCGACGCAGCAACCGGCTCGATTCTGCACGACTTGCCCAACCATGCCATCGATGGTTCACATGACGTTAATGGCGATGGTGATTTTGAGCTGTTCGTACGTCAAACGCAGGGTGCACTGCTCTCCTCTTCGACTACAGTCAAGATTTTGGACTGGAATGGCACAGGATTCGATACTCTCTGGTCGCGAGACAATACAGCTTTTGTCACCCAAGACATTTCAGATTTCCCCCTAAATATTAATAGTAGAACCTCGACGGGGAAACTTGATTTGCTGATCGGTTCGTTGCAATCGGGCGGGTCCGACCATTTCTTCACACGCACCATAGTCGACGCGTCGACGAACGAAGCTCAAGTTAATTTCTGGCAACTTGACGGAGCGGGAGGTGTGAGTGGTGTGGGCAGTGCATCAGGGTTAAATCTCGATGCGCTGGCGGTGCGTGAGACGGCTGACAGCTCTGACAGTATTTTACTTACTGCCGAAGTGGTAGGGGATACGACTCTGCTTGACGCAGATTTTAATGCCGATCGAGCGCGCTCCGGCCTAGATTTCCTGGCTTGGCAGCGCGGCTCTGGCATTACTTCGGGTGCATCGATCGGCGATGGCGATGCAAATGGCGACGAAAAGGTAGACGGCCTCGACCTCGATATCTGGCAGCAAAACTACGCCGTCAGCGATCCCAACGCGGTGGTGTTGAATTCGTTAAGCGGTTCCGCAGTGTTTTCCCAGGGTGGATCGCCACCTCGTTCAAGTGCTGTTGTTGGCCGGCTCGGTGGGCCAGGCGATGATCCTACGGTTATTTTGCAGGGTGGATCCGAAACGATCGTTGCTCTTCAGCCGCAAACCGACGGTACAGTCAACACTGCTTGGACACGTGCTGGCCTGGGCGCTTACTTCGGCGCAACGCAGAACCAGGGACAGCATGACAGTAGTGGTGTAGCACTTGGCGATGTCAATGGCGACGGCGATTTGGAAACGATCTATGCCACCACTGGCGAAGCGGGACAAGCCAGGCTTATGGTCGCTAATCCCGACGGCACTGAATTATGGCACGCCGATTTCGACGTCCCCGGCGGTAGGCGTGTGTGGAATGAACCTGGTTTGGTGCTTTGGAGAACAGGTAATTTTACTTCCGCTTCGTATGAAGACGTACTCGTGCATATTATTCGCGGCACTGGAGGTACGGGGGAAATATATCTATTTAACGGACAAACTGGGGAGATTCGCTGGTCTCGAGATTTCGGTAACACCCCTGGCAGTAGTACAATTCAACGGGGTGCAAGCGAAGCCCACATGGCAATCTACGACTGGGATGGAGACGGACTGGACGAAGCCGTCAATTTTAACCCAGACATGTTCTATGTGATCGATGGTGATGGTACGAATCTGATCGACAAGTCGGTTTTCAATGGTGGCGTATTCCCAGGTGGTTCACCATTATTTGGTGCCCCGATCGTTGCCGATTTCCTTAACAACCAGACAGACTCAATTCTCTTCGCAGGTAGTTACGCGCAATTTGGGCTGGTCGACAAGAATGCGGTTCCTGAGTGGAATACACCTTTCATATTTGATGACACGCCTGGTTTTATTCAGGGTATTGGAGATGCTGATAATGATGGTGATTTGGACATCTTCAGCCCAGGACATCCGATTGCGCCTGCGACCTACACAACGTCAATGTTCCACGCTTATGATGCCGCCACTGGCTCACTACTCTGGGATCTTACGCTGCCCGGGCGTCCTCACGCACCTGTAGGAGGAGCGTATCACGATACACCTACCTTGAGTGTTTCGGCTGATATCGACAATGACGGCCGGGTCGAATCGGTGTTTGCGATAGCCAGCACTCTATATGCAGTGGGTGCCGACCCTGGAGGCACCAGCGGAAGCATTGAGTGGTCCTTTACGCCTGACGGCGGATTCTTAGGGTCGCCGATCATAGCCGATGGTAATGGAGATGGTCAGGCTGAAATCATTGTTGTCTCTACCAGTGGTACAGTTTACGGGATCGGCGTCGCACCGGCGCCGTTGGCTGCGGTCGCAACTGCCTCCGCTTCCGCCCCAGCAGTTGCAGCGCCAACGGTTAACACCGACTCTCGCGCCATTGATGCAGCCATTGTGCTTTGGATGAACGGCGATTATCTACATGAATTGCCAGTTCGTGATGATAAGGTCGAGCTGGAGAGTAATGCCGATTCTGTCTTTGCCAGTATTGTATCGAGCGACAGTCAACCCTCGGCAGCAGATTCTTCGAGTGTTGCCGTTCTCTCGCCGATTCAATCTGGCGACGATGAGTCTCAAACGGCAGGAACCGAGGAAGACATTTCTAACTTGGATGTCGAGTGGAAAGAATTCTAGCGTTTTGGCTTAGTGTCATGGCGCGGACCGAATAGACGGAAAACCTGTATTTGTTTAATCGATGCTGAGGAGGAGAAATCGGCGGTGACTAAGGAAAACGAAAAGTCTTGTCGGCGTGAGTTGATTGGCACCGCAGTGATGGGAGCCGCGGGCGGGGTTTTGGCGGCACCGTTTCTACAGGGAACTGCGCAGGCTGAAAGCCACGGTAGCCATACGTTTCAAAGTCGGGCATTGCGCCCCAAAGGTGCGCCCTCGGCTGATTCGGGGTACTCACCGGCGATTTTAGCCCAGGGGCAGCAGATGTTGTTCATCTCTGGTCAAGGTCCGGAAGATATTAGCGCCGACATGGAAACACAAATTCGCCAGACGTTCGATCGAATCGGCCTGTTGTTGGAAGCGACCGGTGCAACGTTTGCGAATGTTGTGATTATTCGATCGTTTTGGGTTCACATGCTTCGCGACTTGGAAATCTATCGTAAAGTTCGCAAAGACTACTTGGTGGAACCTTATCCTGCTTCAACGGCGGTTGGTACGCCCGAACTTGCCATTCCTGGATTAGAATTGGAAATCGAAGCAGTTGCAGTGCTCTAACTTATCGTGGCGAAAGGTACCTGTACGTCTCTAACGACGCCAATTGCGATGTCTTCTAGGCAAGCCATACTGTCCCGCAGAGAATTCGCGAGAAATGCATGTGTTGCCTTGGGTTCGGCTGCACTCTTTAGCGGCAATGCTGTAGCCATCGAACAGCTGAAATCAGATCGGACTGAAAATTACTTAGACTTCCACGTCCATCTCGCACAAGAATGGTTCGGCTCGGATCACGGACCGTTGACCGCGAGACATCTTCTGCGTTGGATGGACAATCACGATATTTCTCAAGCGGTCGTGCTCCCCTTGGTGTCACCGGAATCATTTTGGTATCCCGTAACAACCGAGTATGTGCTGAAGCAAACCGACGCCTATCGAGATCGGCTAATTCCGTTCTGTGCAATCGACCCGCGCGCGCTCTCGACACACCTAACTGACAATCGTCAGGTTGTCGACATGCTTCGTCGCTATCGTGATGCCGGCGCACGAGGCTTCGGTGAACACAAGCCGAAATTGTCTATCGATGATCCGTTAAACATGAAACTGTACGAAGCATGCGCTGAGGTCAAGTTGCCAGTGCTGTTTCACCTTGACAACTATGCCAATATGGATCGCCCTGGTTTACCAGGTCTGGCCAGGGTACTCTCGTCGTTGCCGGAGTTAATCATGATCGGCCATGGCAAGGGGTGGTGGGCATCAATCTCTGGTGGGCTGAATCAGGCTGACCTTCAGGTTGGGTATCCGAAAGGTCCTGTGGCACCAGGTGGTGCGATCGATCAGCTAATGGATGAGTTCCCTAATCTTTATGCTGATTTATCTTCCAGCGGGGCGCACGCGATACTTCGGGACCGAGAGTTCGGTGCGGCCTTTCTAAACCGTAGAGCCGAGCGGCTCCTATTCGGTACAGATTATTACGATCTAACACAGATTGAGTTCCCGCATTTTCACTTGTTAGATCAATTTGATCTTCCACGACAGACTACTGAGAAAATCGCCCGAGGTAATGCAGTTCAATTACTTCAACTCAAATAGTAATTCTTAACTTCTCCAGGAAAAATGAAGAACCGCACTATCGAAACTCTACTCATCATTGCAGTTGTCTCGATGACATCTATCGCATGTGCCGAAGATTCCTCGTCACCCTCGAGCTCCGACCTAGCTGAATTACCAGCTTATAATATTTATCGAACAAATGAGCCGATTCGCATTGATGGTAAATTGGATGAACTGGCCTGGTGGGTAGCGCCAAGCTTAGGGAAGTTTCGATTCACTTGGTATGAGCAAGGAGACAAAGAGAGCACCGTTGCCAAAATGCTCTGGGACGATGAGCATTTGTATATTGCACATCTCTGTCAGGATGCCCATATCACTGCTCGACACAAGAACCATGACGATCCTATCCCGGAGGACGACTGTTTCGAAATCATGCTGGCACCGAACCTAAAAAAGGGTGACCAGTATTTTAATATTGAATGGAATTTACACGGTGGTTATGTCGACGGGCATCGTCCCGCAGGACCGACCGGACCGCGTGAACCTTGGGATGTTCAAGGCTTGAGAGTGGCCAGTACGTTCGTGGGTACACTCAACGACGATACCGATATCGATCGCTACTGGATTGTAGAAGTGGCGATCCCTCTGAAAAACTTCTCCAAATACATGCCGCATACTCCTCCTCTAGCTGGATACCAGTGGCGAGTGAATTTCAATCGCCATGGAGGGGATACCAACATGCAATACAGCCAATGGTCGTCAGGCGATACGCCGCAGCCGGCATTTCACACTCCTCATCGTTTTGGATACGTCACCTTCATAGACAGAACGAGTCCGTTTGAACCATGAACAATAACGACCAACGCTCGGCTCAGAAAAACGCCGCTAGTTCCTCGCTCTGGCAAAACAGAGAACTAACATCGCCAAGTCGACGTAAATTCCTAAGTACGGTGGTGGCTACCTCAGCGGGTGCCTTGGCAGGTCGGCCTTGTGCCGCGGCAGATGCCAAGGCGGACTTTCCTAGATACAACAAAGCACAGATCGCGATCACACTCGATCTGGAGATGTCTCGCAATTTTCCAAACTGGGAAGATTCGCATTGGGACTATCAAAAGGGCAACCTCAATCAAGAAGCGAAAGATTATACGGTAGAGGCATGCCGAAGAGTTAAAGCTCGTGGAGGACTAATTCATACGTTTGTGGTAGGCCAGGTGTTCGAGCAGGAGAACGTGGATTGGCTCAAAGAGATAGCCGATCAAGGTCACCCGATTGGCAATCACACCTACGATCACGTTTACGTGCTCGCCCAGGATAGAGAGAACATCCAGTATCGTTTTGCCCGTGCGCCATGGCTAATTGCTCATCGCGATATCCCAACGGTTATCCGTGACAATGTAGCATTAGCCGGTGTGGCAATCAAACAGCGGGTGGGCGTAGAAGCAAATGGCTTCAGAACGCCGGGGGGGTTTGCGACTGGCCTGCACGGCCGAGAAGATATACAGCTTATACTACAAGGCTTAGGTTTTGATTGGATTAGCTGCCGCTATCCAGCACACGCTGGCATGGAAGACCTACATGGGACCGACCATCGTCCGTCGCAAGAAGCGTTAGACAACATCCTAGCAGCACAGAGTGAAGCGCAACCATTTCTATACCCAACCGGTTTGCTCGACATCCCGATGAGCCCGGTGAGTGACATAGGGGCGTTTCGTACTGGGAGATGGAAAGTTCCGTATTTTAAAGAGGCAGTTCGATTGGCGTTTGACTGGGCTGTGGAAAATCGCGCTATGTTTGACTTTCTTGCTCACCCCTCTTGTTTAGGAGTGATGGACCAGAAGTTCGAGGTCATCGATTACATTTGCGAGCTCGTCGAACAGTCAGACGGTCGAGCAGAACTTGTCACGCTTGACGCGATAGCCGAGCGCGCACGACCTCAGTTGGAAGCATAGGGATGACTGGACTAACAATTGGGCGGGTGCTTGCTTTGCAAATTGCGTCTCAAGTGCTATTTCTAATGAATGCGGCTATCGCTAATGAACAGCAACAGTCATTGTTCGTGTGGAAAGATAGTACAGGTCACTCACTGAGTATTACGACGACTGACGAGTGGATTGTGCAGCGCAAGCTGATCCTTCAACGAGTTCAGGAAGTGATGGGCGACTTTCCTCAGCCCAAGCGTACCGTGCCGCTTTTGCCAATAGTTGTCTCCGATACCAAAGAGCGTTCCTTCGATCGGAAACATGTTTCTTATCACACCGATAGCCTGGACTATCGAGTTCATTCTTGGCTTCTCGTTCCTTCCTCCGCATCGCACAAGACACCTTTACCCGCGGTTTTGTGTCTCCACCAGACAACAGACGTTGGAAAGGATGAACCGGCTGGCTTGGCTGGTGATCCAAAACTTGCATATGCACGCGAGCTAGCAGAACGCGGATTTGTAGTCCTTGTGCCCGACTATCCTTCGTTCGGAGATTACGAATACGATTTCGAAAGCGATGATTATGCAAGTGGATCGATGAAGGCTATCTACGACAATGTTCGAGCGGTTGATTATCTGACAACACTACCCGTAGTGAACGATGCCAAGATTGGAGTTATTGGCCATTCTCTTGGAGGGCACAACTCGATTTTTACGGCAGTGTTTGAACCTCGTTTGAAGGTTATTGTCAGTAGCTGTGGTTTCACAGAGTTCGAGAAATATTATCAAGGCGACTTAACTGGTTGGACAAGCCAGCGATACATGCCCCGCATCCTTGAACGTTATCGCGCCGATCCGGCAGAAATGCCGTTTCGATTTTCTGACCTGGTCGCGGCGTTGGCACCACGACCATTTCTAGCGGTGGCGCCGGTGCACGACCACAACTTCGACGTTAGTGGTGTGCGCGATGTCATGTCGGCCGCCTCGCCAATATATCGCCTCCATGATTCTGACAGACACTTCCAAGCAAGCTATCCCAACAGTCAGCACGAGTTCCCAATTGCTCAACGTCGAATCGCTTACCAGTTCCTAGCTGAGCATCTTTCTCAAAGCCCTAAGGATCCTCGATGACCGCAGATCGAATATTTTTCGCCGCAATGGCGATTATCACTACAATGCCTAGCCAGGTTATGGGGCAGGGTTACGCCCCAACAGATGCGATGAAGCAGATGACGGTTAACGATGGATTGGGAGTTTCGCTGTTTGCTCATGAACCTGAAGTGCGGCAGGCAATTTTTGTGAAATGTGACGATCGTGGACGGCTGTGGACAATCCAATATCTGCAGTATCCGAACCCAGCCGGATTGAGACGAGTAAAAATCGATCGCTGGTCGCGCACTATTTACGATCGAGTCCCTAAACCACCACCGTATGGTCCACGCGGCGCAGATAAAATCACGATCTGCGAGGACACTGATGGAGATGGTCGGGCAGACGAGTTTACCGACTTCGTCGATGGACTAAATCTTGTAACCGGTGTGGCGTTTGGACACGGTGGAGTGTTCGTATTAAACGTTCCGTACTTGTTGTTTTATCCCGACCGAGATCAGGATGATGTGCCCGATTCAGACCCTGAGGTATTGCTTAGTGGCTTTGGCATGGAAGACGCACAGTCGATGGCCAACCATCTGACTTGGGGACCTGACGGGTGGCTGTATGGAGTGAATGGCAGCACGACTACGTGCAATATACGTGGGATCGAATTTCAATCGGGAGCATGGCGCTATCATCCTCTGACTAAGAAATTCGAGCTTTTTTGCGAGGGTGGGTACAACTGTTATGGACTTACGTTCGACGAAAACGGCGAACTCTTGTATAGCACTAATGGCGGACCGTTTATTCATGCCATGCAAGGGGCCTACTACTATAAGAGCTTCGGTAAACATGGACCTCTACACAATCAATTCGCCTACCACCATTTTCCAATCCAGGAGTGCGACCAAGTACCCGGTGGTCCACCGACGGGCGGTACGATTTATCTTGGCAACACTTTTCCGGAACATTTTCGTGGGAAGTTTATTGCAGGAAATTTTTTGGGGCATACTGTTTCTTGGTGGAAACTACATCCTCAAGGAAGCAGTTTTCGAGCAACGTATGGCGATGTTCTTTTCGACTCTCACGATACCTGGGTTGGGCCGACGGATGTGTGCCTAGGACCGCACGGGGAAATCTACGTTAGTGATTTCCACGACAAGCGTACCGCTCATCCTGATCCTGACGCCCAATGGGACCTGAGCAACGGACGCATTTACAAGATCGCTGCGAAAAATCAAACGTCTTCGCACGTTGCCGACTTGAGTAAACTGCCAAGTGACCAACTTATCGATCTATTCCAAGATGACAATGGTTGGTTGGCCGATAGAGTGCGGGTAGAGTTGGCTCATCGGCAGGACAAATCGGTTGCGAAGCGGCTGCTGTCGATGGCTCAGCAGAAGGATAATGGTCGTCTCGCGCTGCAGGGGTTGTGGGCGCTTAATGCAGTTGGGGCTGTCGACGAAGCGGTTGCTCACGATTTACTTGAACACCCTTATCCTTACGTCCGTTTCTGGACAACTAGGCTACTCGGAGATTCTGGTAAGATAAGCCCTGCACTCGCCGAAAAGCTTGCTGATATGGCAAGTCGAGAATCAAGCGCGCCGGTCGTGGCACAGCTTGCCTGCACAGCTAAGCGTTTACCTGCGGAGTACGCACTGCCTATTATTGAACAGTTGCTCTACTCACAGTTTGCAGAAACCGATGAAAGAATTCCATGGCTCATCTGGTGGGCTATCGAGAGTAAGTCGATGACGGCGACCGACTCGTTGATTAATCTGCTCTCGACTGAGCAGGCGTGGCGCCTCCAGGCTTATCGTGACAACGCCTTGCGGCTAATCCGACGTTGGTCGGCAGAAGGCAATCAAAAAGGCTACAAGTCGTGCCTCGCCCTTCTCGAATCTGCGCCAGTCGAGTACCAGCTTGCGGCTCTTGAACATCTCCGACTTGGTCTATCTGAGCGAGCAGTGGGCTTGCACGGCATCGGTCAGGGCGGACTCTTTGATCAGCAAGCAGCTGATGACGACGCCCCGCCTACGGTTGCCAGAGGTTACGAGCCACTGACGGAAGAACTCAAGAGATACATCCAACAGATTTGGCACGAAAATCAGTCGGATGTACTGTATCTGGAACTCGCGATTCGGGCCAAGGTAACAGACGCTTATCGCGCTCTGCTTGAGACGGTCCAACAGTCGGAGGCGGAAAACGATTCGCTTACCGATGCATTAGCTTTGTTACGTGAAGTCGGAGATACTGATGCTAGTACGGCAGTCCTGGGAATAATTGCCAGTAATCAGTCCGAGCCGATCTCTATTGCCGCTATCGAAGTTGTAGATGCCCATGGAAATGGTGAAACCGTCCAAATGCTCCAAGATGACTATCATTCTTTCTCTCCTTCAATACGTACTCGACTTCGAGACCTGTTTTTCAGTCGAATTGATTCAGCCAAGTCGTTTCTTGGAGAAATCGGGCAGGGTAACGTCCCTGTGGAAGAAGTGCCTGTTAGTCAACTTAGCCAACTAGCGTCGCACAAGGACAAAGAGATTGATGACCTGGTGCGACAGCTATGGGGCAAGATAGGTCGGGGCTCAACTGAGGAAACTCTGGCAACCATGCGACGCTACAATAACGATCTCCGTGCAGGAACGGGTGATCTTCAGAATGGTAAAATGCTTTTCACTAAGCACTGCGCGGTCTGTCATCAGCTGCATGGCGAAGGAAATCGAGTCGGCCCCGATCTAACAACTGCGAATCGAAAAGATCTGGCTGCTTTACTTGGAAATATCGTAGACCCTAGCGCGGTAGTCCGCCGTGAATACGAATCGTACGTCGTTCTCACCGACGCTGGCCGAACGCTCACAGGTTTGATGGCTGAACAAAACGCTGCTGCGGTCACGTTAATAGATGCTCAGAATCGTCGTGTTAAAATCCCTCGCGATGAGATCGAGGAGATATTTCCATCCGATGTTTCGCTGATGCCGGATCGACTCCTCGAGCAGCTGACCCCGCAACAACTTCGCGACCTGTTTGCCTACCTGGAGAAATAGGTCAGCTTTATTGGTCCGCAATTCCCCTTAAAGCACGTGAAATCCAATCAACACAATCATTACTTAAGTCGTTTCTCTGATAGATGTTAGAGCAATCCGGAAGGGCCGCTTACCCTCTGTTTTGGCGGGAGCAATAGTCACCGTTATCCATCGTTTGACAAGTCATGACATCGATCGACGATTTGGCATCGCAGGGCGGGCCGAGCTCGGCCAGCTGAAGAGGTGCAGAGGTTTGTCATCGCTCTTTTCTACTTTATCAGTGCATGGAAGTGTCAGCTCATGACAGGTTGGTTTTCGCTTTTTCAGTCTTATTAATCCAGGTGTAAACCAATCGAATTGAGACGGAAGAATCAGAATTGTGAGGGAACAATTTGTAATGGCTCGCGAGCTGATCCTAAACAACTCGATCGCTAGTTGCAGATTGCCACTGCGCGAATTCTGAAAGTCGAAACAAGTTGGTTGAGTAAAGGCAACCACAAGAGTCTACGGGGCTACAAATTAACACCTATCTGTTACAATGCACCTGCTGTTAGTAAAGTTAATTCCTCGACACAAACTTCTTACAACCAAAGCGAGCTATTGAATTTTTGAGCGTTTCACCAGCGGAGGTTTCTTAAGCTCGCTCCGTTGAAGTGCCTTTCATCGGGAAATGATAGTGACCAGTTGTTGCGACAATACGGATGTTCTATTCGAAAGGATATTGTGATGAAACAAGTATTCGTAGGAGCTATTCTTGTGTTTACAGCCACTCTATCCGAAGAGGTCACCAATGCTGCTGAAAACACAGTTCTCTCTCCTGAGCTGAGAAGTGTCGATCATTCATCAAGTCCATTGCAAGACTACCTTGCGACAAGGGACGACAGTTATCGCTGGCATAAAGTCCGTGAGGGCGAAATAGCAGGGACAAGATATGTCGAACTAATCCTCACTTCACAAACATGGCAAGATATCACGTGGAAACACCGCCTGTTTATCGTAATGCCTAATGGCGTGGCGACCAGTAAACACGCGTTACTGGTTATTGCCGGCGGGAAATGGAAGGAGAAGTACCTTGACCCGTCGTACGAAGACTCTCCAGCGAAAGAAGCAGTTCTTCTTGCAACTTTAGCCCAGCAGCTTGAATCTCCCGTTGCCGTGCTATCGCAAGTCCCGCAGCAACCAATATTCGATGGGCTGGTCGAAGACGAAATCATCTCATATACGTTCGAAAAGTTTCTTGATACGGGCAATCCAGAGTGGCCATTACTCTTGCCCATGGTCAAGAGCGCCGTGAAAGGCATGGATGCCATCCAAGAGTTTTGCGAGGAAGAATGGTCGCTCCCGATTGAGTCGTTTACAGTAACTGGCGGGTCGAAGCGTGGCTGGACAACTTGGCTCACGGGAGCCTCGGATGAACGAGTAACTGCCATCGCTCCGATGGTAATCGATATGCTTAACATGAAGGATCAGATGGATCACCAACAGGACATGTGGGGGAGGTTTTCGGAACAGATCCATGATTACACAGAACGGAATATACCACAAAGAACAAAAACTGAGGCCGGCGAGGCACTCCTGCGCATCGTCGACCCCCTGGCGTATCGAGATTCACTCAAACTTCCGAAGCTCATTATCCTCGGCACGAACGACCCGTACTGGACTCTCGATGCCTTGAACTTGTATTGGTCTAAACTCATGGGTCCTAAGTACGTCCTCTACGTGCCAAATAATGGCCATGGACTGGAAGACTTCCCACGCGTGTTAGGTGGCATTTCGGCTTTACACGAACAAGCCAAGGGGAGCGATCGACTGCCGGATGTGACCTGGTCGTTCCATGAGACGGACGAAAATGTTGCGCTTTCTATTAAGTCGGATACTCCTCCCACCAAATGCCAGGTATGGACCTCTGAGTCGGAATCAAGGGACTTTCGAGATTCAGTTTGGACAGCCTCAAAAGTTACCTGTAGCGGCGACTCCTACACATTTCAGATAGAGGTCCCCGAAACCGGTTCCAAGGCGTTTTTCGGCGAAGTTCTCTTTGACGGCAAACATGTGCCACTTTATCTTTCTACGAACGTACAGATCATAGAGTCCGCTGAACTCAAGTCGCAATCGGCCGGCAGCCAACCATCTTCGGCGGCTTCACAAAGTAGCCGCTAACGCCCCAAAACCGCATACTTATTCTTAAACCGGCAATTAATCCTTGGCTTGGTGCGTCTGGGTATCTGCGAATATCCAATCAGACCGTTCCAAGTTTACCAGATCCGTCGTCTTGACAAGGGCCGATCGTTTTATTCGAAATTGCGCTAGGCTTCCTCTTGCTGTGTAGTGAGGAATCCCATGGACAGGCTCGATTGGTTACAATAGTTCTGACCTGTCGAAGTCGATGGGAAAGTCGCCAATCGATACCCCTTTCCCGCCGATGATGCCATGCCCTCTGTCCGGAAAACGCGGTCGCTCAAGTTGCTTTTGCTCGCTGGGCTGCTGGCTGTGGCCGGTATCTGGTGCACGGCCGACTGGCTGACAGGATTGCCCGCCGACGCCAAGGCGACCTACGTCGGCCGCCAAGCTTGCGCCAGTTGCCATCAGCCTGAACTTGATCACTGGACCGACTCCCACCACGATCGAGCTATGGAGTTGGCCAACGACAAAACGGTGCTTGGCGATTTTCGTAACGTCGAGTTTACCCGCTTTGGCGTTACCAGCCGCTTGTTCACTCGCGACGGCATCTACTATGTCCACACCGAAGGGCCCGACGGCGAGCTGCGTGACTACGAAATCAAATACACGTTTGGCATCGAGCCGCTGCAGCAATACATGGTGGAGTTTCCTGACGGGCGAGTGCAAGTGCTGCGCATCTCTTGGGACACGCAGCAGGGGAAATGGTTCTATGTTACTCCGGCTGACGTTATCGACGAACGGATCGAACCGGGCGATCCATTGCACTGGACCGGCATCGCGCAGAACTGGAACACGATGTGTGCCGAGTGCCACTCGACCAATTTGCAAAAGAACTTTGATCTGGCCACGAATTCCTACCACACAACATTTTCGGAAATCGACGTAAGTTGCGAGTCGTGTCACGGTCCGGCCAGCCTGCATGTGGAGTTGGCTGAAAGCCACTCGATCTTTTGGGATCGCCGCTTTGGTTACGGCCTTGCCAATCTGAAAGGGGGCACCTCCGCGACGCAAGTCGACACCTGCGCCCCCTGCCATTCGCGTCGCACGCCCGTCCATGCAAACTTTCAGCCGGGACATCAATTCCTCGACTACTACAATCCGGCCCTCATTACGACAGGGCTCTACCACGCCGATGGTCAAATCCTCGACGAAGTCTACGTCTACGGTTCGTTTCTGCAGAGCAAAATGTACTCCGAGGGCGTCCGCTGCACCGACTGCCACAATCCTCACAGTCTGAAACTAAAGTTCGAAGGCAATCTTCTCTGTGCCCAATGCCACCAACCGGGCAAGTACGACGTGTTCTCGCATCATCATCACACCGACCCCGCCGCCACGCAGTGTGTGAATTGCCACATGCCGTCGCGCAAGTATATGGTGATCGACGATCGTCGCGATCATAGCCTGCGGATTCCTCGACCCGACTTGAGCGTGAAGCTCGGCACGCCCAACGCTTGTAACGACTGTCATACGAAACCTGCAGAGGACGCTGCCTGGGCCGCCGAGGCTGTTCGCGATTGGTATGGCGAGAAGCGGCCCGACGATCCCCATTTCGCTCCCGCAATCGCTGCTGCTCGTCAAGCTGATCCCAATGGGTTCGAGTTACTGAAAAGCGTTTTGCAACGCAAACAGACTCCCGATATTATCCGCGCCACGGCGGCCGAACTGCTCGCAAACTATCCTGGTAGCGAGTCCGACACGCTGTGCAAACAGCTAATTAGCGACGATAGCGCACTAGTTCGCTCGGCTGCGTTGTCGGCGATATCGAGCAGCTCACTGCAGCAGTCCGTGCAAAGAATCTCCTCGATGCTATACGATCCTGTGCGGCTAGTCCGCTTTGCCGTGGCGCAGCGCTTCGTCGGAGCGGCGAGTGCATTGCTCGATCCGCGGTTTCGCCAACTGCTCGACAAAGCGATCGTCGAGTACCGCGAGGCGCAGCAACTCATCTCCGATCGGGCCGGCTCTCATATCAACCTGAGTGTGCTCAACGCTCAATTGGGCGACATGCCCGCAGCGCGCAAGTCGTTGGAAACTGCGATTCGGTTGGAACCTTATCTCTCCGGTGTACGTAGTGAGTTGGCGCGGCTCATCGAGGGTGACGGCGGCGATCCGAATCACGTTCGCCACCTCCGCGAAGCCGAAGTTGATTTGTTGACCCGCGATGCAAAACTATTGCCCGGCCAATCCGGGCCGTTCTACAGGCGCGGCATGCTGCTTTACTTATTGGGCAGGTACGATGAAGCCCGTGTTTCATTCGACGAAGCCTGCCGGCTGAGTCCCAACTCCTACGAAAACTGGCTAGCACTAGCGCTCATCTGCGAAAAACAGCAAGACTGGGACCGCGCCATGGAGGCCCTGGGGCGCATGTACAAAATTCGCCCCAACGACCCTGCCCTCCGCGGCATTCTGCAACGCATCCAACAAGCCGGCGGACTACCGGAGCGGGATAGTCAAAAGTCGAAAGCCGAGAGCACACAGCCGGAATAAGCGCGTAAGCTTATCTCATGATCTCATTACGTGCCCCCTTCCCCCTCGTTTGGTTCTTTCCCGTCTACTGGGGTCCCAACTTCGGGGAAAAAATACGCCCATTCTTTCCCGATTGCTTCCGGAATCCCTCGTAAAACAAGCTGTTTGCCAGATCGGCATGGGTAAGAACTCGCTGCATTTTGGGTTTTATCGATTGTTTATTCCGTGCTGTCGTCGATCGAATTCGTGTTACACATAAAAGATTGATATCAGGAGGCAGCACAGATAATCATTTGATAGTGAACTCTGCTGCCTCTGCTACCTCCCGTTCAAAAAAATTCGCACACCGCTCCATTGTAGTAATCGGTGGCAAAAATTCAGCAACGATTATTGGCCGCGCTGAGGATTCAGAAATGGGATTCTGGATACTATAGTAGGTAACTGCAGCGCAACACGAGTACAAGGGTATCACTGCTCAGCCAACCAGATAGGATACATAAGGCATTCTAATACAGCGGCTCAGGGTTAGTTGTTAACCACAAAGACACGAAGAACACAAAGACTAACGCGTGAAACATGGAGAGAATAAGAAACACGTGACCCAACCAGCTGCCGTATAAGCGGATTCACGAGGATACAGGGTGTGCGCCAATTCGGCCATCACAGTGTCGTGGATACAGGCGAAATCCAGCTTGTTTTCTTCGTGTCCTTGGTGGCTTCGTGGTTCCACTCTGCTCAGTAGTATTGACATTCCGCATGTTTTCGGAAGCCGCTCCCCGAAGGATCACAAGACAGAGACATGAAGCTACTGAACCAATATACCTTGGCCGCACTGGTACTTACGCTGATCATGCACAACGTCTGTTGCGCTTGGTCGGAAGGTGGCCATCACGTTGTTGCCTTGTTGGCATACGACCTGCTAACCGAGGCAGAACAGGCGGAAGTTCTAAGTATTCTAGAGCAACACCCACGTTTCGCACACGACTTCCGTCCTCCACGCAAAATCCGTGATACGGAGCGCTGGCGGATTGGCCGGGCAGGATTTTGGCCAGACGTTGCCCGTAATCTGCCGGAATACAATCGCCCGAATTGGCACTACCAGCCGGGTAAAGCGCTGACAATAGGCAACGAACAGATGTTGAATATTCTGCAGTCGCCAGGCCCTTGTCCCGTGGAGGCGAGTCTCGATTCGGAGGAGCTGCACATTGCCCAGGCTGTTGAGTTGTGTCGCCGTGTATTAAGCGATCAAACTCAGCCAGCGGGAGATCGGGCGATTGCGCTTAGTTGGTTGGCTCATCTGGTTGCCGATGCCCACCAGCCTTGTCACGCAGGCAGCCTATACGCGGAAGATGTATTTCCTGAGGGCGATCGCCAAGCGAATTTGATCAAGATTGTTCGAGGCAAAAGTCTGCATGGCCTCTGGGATGGGCTGCTAAGCCAACGTTATGACGAGCAAGAAGTCAGTGACCAGATTGATGAGATCACTCACGGGGGGGATGCGATGAAAGCTGGTCCAGGTGCACGCAGGCGTCCCGATTCTTTAAATCCGCTCACCTGGATCGACGAAAGTCGCACGCATGCCCGTTCGCTAGTCTACTCATCGGAAGTCTTGGGTCCGATCCGGGCGACTGTCGAAGGAATGGCGGATGAGGTTCCGCGGATCGACTTGACTGACGCCTATCTCGAGCGGGCTAAATCACTAGCCGAAGTGCGCGCCGTCCAGGCGGCCTACCGCTTGGCGGAAATCTGGCGCGAGGCATTAGACTCTGAGTCTCATAAGCAGGAGTGATGATCACTTGTAGTGAGACCTTAAGCGACACCTTAATTTAGGTAACTGCAAAGCGCTCAAGGTAGTAATGAATAGTGTATTCCAATCTGCCCGGTCCCTACTTATTCTAAACTAGAATGTATCTCGCAGAGGCGCTGAGACAGCAGAGATCGCCCTTCGACAATTAGCATTTCTCTCTGCTGGCTCTGTGCCTCTGCGAGAGTCTTTCACTTGTTGCACCCTGGGCCGTGTCGAGATTCTCTGTGGCCATAACATAAAGGGATACGCCTACTACTCGCTGGCAGATTTCTCGCAGTATTTTTTGAGGCTTTCCAGTTCGTCGTTTTGAGCTTTGCAGTTCGCTTTGCGCACAAACGGTCCGGCAAGCAGCATCAGCAGTTTGATGTATCCCTTGCCAGTGACAGTGGCTTGTTGGGTCACTCGAGTACGGCCACCTAAATCCTCAAACCTAAAACTAGTGTCGATGTCAAACGGCTCTCCAACCAGGCGGACGGCACTAGCAAACGGTGGTTCGTGTTGCGTAACGACTCCCCGAAACTCCAGCCGAGTGCCACTCTCCTGGGTGACCGTGCGAAACGTTGTGCCCACGCCCTCAGGTTTTTCGTCGATCACTTCGTCCTCAACTACTACGTTGCTCCACTGGGCAACATGTTCGTTGGCCAATCGGAAGACCTCGTCGATTGGGCGATCGATTTCAATACTGCCGGTGTTGTGCATGGTTTGCTCTTGAAGTGATGGCTAAGTTTGAATCGTGCATGCAATGCCGTGAAGCGCATCGGTAATGGCAGTGTGTCACTTTACGAGTGAATGCAACTTACCGATGTACTAAACCATGAACTTCGCACATTGGCAGTGCCTCCTCGAGACGCTTGATGCCATCGGATGTAACGTGAGTATCAAGATCAACAGTGATCAATTCAATATAACTGCCCAGATGATGCAGATAATCCATCCCTCGATCGCTAAGTGTGGGGCCCTTTAGCACGAGGCGCTCCAACTTTGGCATCAGCGCCACGTGGCGCAATCCCTCGTCTGTGACTCGCGTAGATTCAAGTTTAAGGCTTCGAATCTTCTTCTCTCGAATACCCTCCAGGAATTCGTCGCCTACGAGGGCTTTGTCCAGGGAGATATACTTGAGGTCTGGAATCTGATTTGCCAGGGAGAGCAGAACAGTATCAGACAGCCTACTGCTGGTGAGCCTCAGAGCCACCGACGGATTGTCGGGTCTCGAGCTGAAAGATGTAACCTCACCATCTATTTTCAATTCTTTGAAACGGGCGTTTATCTCAGCGAGTGTCGGCTGGTGCTCTCTGGGAAATAGCAATTCCTCGGTGGGAACTTCCCCAAGCCCAAAGCGAACGAGCACACGGCAGTTTGGAACTGCCTGCCTAAATCGCGATACACCCTCCGAAGTGACAAAGGTGCCGTCCACATCCAACATCTCTAGTTGCTTTAGCTGCTCGAGTTGCATCAATCCAATGTCGGTAATGTTGGTGAATCGTAACGAAAGCTCCCTTAGTGCCTTTGCCTTGACGAGGTCGGTCATGCCCGCGTCAGTGACCTTCGTATTGTCCAAGAAGACTTCTGTCAGACTTTCCATTCTTCCCAAGTGCTTCAGGCTAGAGTCTTGGAGATGGGTATGGCTGAGCAAAATTCGTTCCAATTTTGGTAGAGTCGAAACATGGACTAACCCAGTTCCATGAATATCGGTTTCAGACATATGTAGCTTGGTCAAATTAGACAGTGATTTTAGATGCGCAAGGTCAGAGTCAGAGACGTACCGGTTATTTCCTATTTTTAACGTCTCCATGTCCGCGAGAGATGCCAGGGCATCAAAAAATGCGTCGGCAGACTTCGCTCGAGCACTACTGTGATCGGTTCCATAGGAAGGGGTTAAGCGAACCTCCGTTACGGTGCGAAAATACTCCTCGCCCAAAAAACTTCTTAACGAGTAGTCTACATTGAAGTTCGTGTCGAAAGATACGGTACCCCCGTTCGTCCGTATCTTCTTTACGGCTGACTTCTGCTGGCGGGCTTCGCTCGAAATCTTTGCCAACCAAATCGACGCCAGAGTGACAAAAACTAACAGACTGGTGACGCCAAACCGAATTCTTATCGGCGCGTTTACTTTTGCCAGGAGCGGCCGCCATCCCCAGCGCACATTCCGTTTTTGAACGGGTGTGTTCATAGTAAGAATCTCACGACTACCGGGATCTTACGCGAAGCCAAGTCAACAACGCCGATCGTATCTATAATTCGATTGCTTGCCAAAAAATATGCGGTCCGCGAGCATATTGGTCACTCAATGCAGCTACCCTAATTATCATCAATCGTGCTGAATTCTAATATCATCCGGATAGGGCATCCCCGTGCCTGTTTCTAGCAGCGCCTTCAGGCTCACTAGAAACATTGGCCATTTGGTCGTGAAATATTGAACCGCCTCGGGCGGCGTGTTCGAGCCTGTGCGATGAGTAAGCGTGACGAAGACTTGGTCGTCGGCTTCCAGCAGGTCAAAGGTCAACTCGGAACCCAGCCAAGGGTCGGGACCTGATAGGAGCGTGAGCCGAACCCGCTCGTCAGGAATTAACTCGGCGATCTCCCACAGTTGGCTTGGATATCCTGGAAAGCAGAGTTCGACGCGCGCGCCGACCTCGCAACCACCTGAGGCAGTCGTAGCCCACCAACCGGTTAATTTCTCGGGATAATGGACCGCTTCGTAAATGTTTCCAAGTGGTGCCCTAATACCTACGCGATGGCGAATAGCATTCATGCGAGCCTCAAGTTTTACGTAACCCAGATTGCGCCACCAGTGAATAGTTTATCGAGGCTGTACTCGACCAGATTGCGAGAAGCCTTATTTCGTGACTGGCAATTGTACACTCTTGAAACTGCTAGCCAAACCTATCTGTTCTGCAATGACTTTAGCCAGGCAACTGGAGACTATCGCTAAGTGCTGCGGAAAGAATATTTTCGGGAAGATACTACAATATCCTGGACATCGCCCGAGTGTCCAACTACTGTCGATTGTAGGGAGAGAGTAGTGGATACGAGGTCAGTACGGACAGTCTTTTTTAGCCTTGTTCCGGAGTGCGTTTTTCGCGGGATGCGACCGATCGGTTCCTTGGTTATGGGCCGGTACTTCTAGTTTTTTGGTCACATTTTTTACTCTTAACGAGGTAAGCTCATGATGCGGACACTTCAGGTCGCGCTGGCGACCGCGCTGGTCGTCTGCGCGCAGGCGGCTCTCGCCGGCACAATTTCTCAAGGCGTGTTTGAACTCTTCAATCATCCCGACGGTGCGCTTACCGGTTCGCATGGGCCCTACGGTTTGCGACTCGATGGTCATGAACCACCGGCGGGCAACGGGCCAACTTTTAGCGTCGAAGCAGACGCGGATCCGGTCACTCTTACTTGGAACCTCGATGGTACTGCCGTGATCGAAGGCCGTCTGCTGAATAATACAACCAACGAGTTTTGGGAAGTGGTCTATACCTTGACGGGGGTCGTCGACAACGGAGGCGGATTCTCCGCCACGGCAGGCTCAGGGACACTCACCTACGACGACGTAGGCGTTGTTCCTTCAAGTTCACCTATTTCTCTAACGGGGAAACAGAACAATTCTGGCCAGGCATTTAATCTCTTTCCCGATGGACATCGCCTTGCGGGCGACAACATGACTCCGGTTGGGCGTGGTTGGCTCGACGATGATGGCAACTACAACGATTGGCTGGTGATTGCCGTCCAGACAGAGATTTTTATAGTCCCAGAGCCGGCGTCCGTCGCGCTGATGGTATTTGCGCTGACAGGTATCCTCCTGGGACGTAAGCGCGGCATCTGATCATCAGACCAGAGATACGCGAATTTTCGAGCCTGGCTTCTTCTAAGAGGCCGGGCTTTTCTGCGTTTCTGCCAGATACTCAACGCCTAGCGTTTTGGCCCGGCAGCAGACTACAATGCCGCGATGAGCGAACCGACTGACCCACCTGCCGAGAATCACGAATCCGCTGCCGACCCGGGTGCCGAAGGCGCAGCTCAGGACCCGCCGTTGCGCAGTGTGCATACGTCGAATCTCCCCCAGATTCTGGCTGAGGGAAAGTTCTCAGTCTTGGTGACAACTTACCAAGCTGGAAAATTGGTGGTGTTGCGCAATGACGGTGGCGTTCTAAATACCCACTTTCGCAATTTTATGAAGCCGATGGGATTGGCGGTGCAGGGGGGTAAGCTGGCGATTGGTTGCAACATCGACATTTGGGAGTTTCACAATATTCCGGCCGTCTGCCCGAAGCTCGATGAAACCGACGAGTACAAAGATAAGAACGTAAAACACGACGCCTGTTTCATGCCCCGCCGCAGCCACACTACAGGCGATATGCAGATCCACGAGATGGCTTGGATCGGTGAGGAGCTGTGGTTTGTGAACACGTCGTTCAGTTGCCTGGCTACGCGTAGCGATGTGAATAGTTTTGAACCCCGCTGGCGGCCAAAGTTCGTTACGGAGCTGGTGCCTGGCGATTATTGTCATCTCAACGGACTGGCCACCAGAGATGGTCGCGTGCGTTACGTCACTGCACTAGGCGAAACCAACAAAGTCGGTGGCTGGCGCGAAAACAAACGCGATGGCGGATTGTTGATCGACGTCGACGCCAACGAAATCATCGCCCGTGGTTTGTCGATGCCCCATTCGCCGCGCTGGTATCGCGACAAGCTCTGGCTATTGGAATCGGGGCAGGGCAGTGTCGGTACGGTCGACTTGAATACGGGTCGTTACGAAGAGATCGCTCAGCTGCCAGGTTTTACGCGCGGCATGAGCTTCCTAGGCCCGCTGGCATTCATTGGGCTGTCGCAGGTGCGCGAGTCGGCCGTGTTCAGCGGTATTCCGCTGGTCGAGCGTTTGGAAGAGCGCACTTGCGGAGTCTGGGTGATAAACATCGAGACCGGCCAGACCGTTGGCTTTTGCCGCTTCGAAGATGCCGTGCAAGAAATATTCGCCGTCGAATTACTCGTCGGGACCTTATTCCCCGACCTGATTAACCACGACGCGGAACTCATCGGCCGTTCGTACGTGCTCGGCGACGAAGCCTTGGCCGAAGTGCCGGAAGATCTGCGGGCGAAGCAGGGAGACTAATGTCCCGCCTTGGGATAGGTAACCACGGGCGCCTCGGGGCCATCGATCGCTTTGAGCTTGGATAGCGGGTCTTCTTGTAAGCGCAGAAACTTGAAGCCCAGCAGCCGAGCCTTCTTCGGGTTTTCGTCTGCACTCTTGAGCGAACGCGCGATGTAGTTGTCGAGCGGTTCTTCTCGCACTTTGGGTTTCGTCGAGTGGATCATATTCACCTTGCCGTCAGGCCCATGGACGATCAGTCCAACGTGTCCGACCCACGCGCTCCCACCAAAGGTTTCATTCTCAGCATCCGACTTGCCAGGAAATCCGCGGACGATGTTGACAAAATCACCGTCGGCAAGGTGAGGTTTGGCGAGGTCGATGTGCTCGACTGGCAGAAACATGTCGCGGTGGGTCTCTGCGGGTATCTCGACAGCCAACTGGTAGCGTTTCTGAAAGAAACGAGCGCGGTCGATTCGCTGTTCGTACGTCAGCGCGTTTTCTCCAGCGAGCTCCGCGGTGATGTCTTCCACGAGCCAGCGATTCGAGGGATTCCAGTCGGCCTCGGTATAGTGATTGCGCGTAACTACTCCGAGGTGGCCATCGCGGTAGCGGATTCGCTGCAGCAGGTTCATGAATTCCGACCAGTCGTGGCTGAGGGCCATCGCGTAGGTATGCTCGCTGTAGACGAGACAGTCGCTTTTCGACAAACAGTAAAGGGGCTGCGGGTCGTACGTCTCGAAAGGCATTTCTCCCAACAGATACAATTCATAAGGCTGCCCGAGATTTTTGCGGGCCAGATGAACGATGCGCTTTCGCAAATCGGACTCGGCAGTCTGTAGGTGTTGCAAATACCGATCAACTTCGGCTTCAGTAAATTCGTAAAGCGGTTTGTCTAGCAATGGTTTGATTTGCTCATCAGCGTTGGAGTTTGTCTCAGCCTGAGCAGACAGGAGAAACGAAGCGCTACAGAAGACCAACACGACGTTCAACCAGAGTGAAAGCTTAACCATGGGAGCAAATTACCTCGAAAGCGGGGCCAATGGATCCGCAAAAAGACGTATTCAGGGGGTGACTGGAAAAAACGAGCATTGAGCTACCCAAGCAAAAAACTCGGTGTTTCATTGTCTCTGAGCAGACTAGGTGGAACAAGTACCTCTGCTACTAAGCATTCTTTGCAGTTTATGACGCGCGGATGTCCATTGAATTTGTTATGCTCCTGGGTGGTATAATTCTATGCCACCGCGCTCCTAAATTGAGAGTTCTAAGAAGATCGAAACACTCCTGCCCTGGCAGGGAAGGCGGGACAGATGAGCGAATCTATGCGGACCGTGTTGGTCACTGGCTGTTCCAGTGGCATCGGACATGCCTCGGCATTGCACCTGGCGGAAAATGGGTATCACGTACTGGCTGGGGTGCGCTCCGCAGAGCAGGTCGAGCGGCTTAACGATTTGCAACTGCATGGGCTGGAGCCAATGCAGCTGGACGTCACCGATGGCGACGACATCAACCGCGCCGTGGAATATGCCGAACAAATTTCTCCGCGCGGGCTGTGCGGTTTGGTAAACAACGCCGGCATGGGTCTACCGGCCGCGGTGGAGCTCTCGACGATCGACGAAGTACGCCAGCTACTGGAGGTCAACACGGTAGCACCATTACGGATGATCCAAGGTTGTTTGCCCTTGCTGCGCGCCGGGCGGGGACGGGTGATTAACATGTCGAGTATGAACGGTACCCTTGCGATGCCCATGGTAGGGGCCTACTCAGCGAGCAAGTTTGCTTTGGAAGCGCTCTCCGACACATTGCGCGTGGAACTCCGACCCTGGCAGATCCCGGTGGTAATTATCCGTCCCGGACAAGTGCGGACGTCGATCTTTGCCAAGATGCGCGATGGCCTGGAGGCGCGCAGCCCCGATATCCCAGAAGAACTTCGTGAAGGATACGATGTTATGTACGCCCGTGCTGGGGAGTTCAACGAACGGGGGGCCCAATCGTCGACGACACCCGAGGCAGTGGCGCGCGTTGTTAGGCGGGCGCTCGAAACTAAGCGGCCGCGCACTCACTATGTCGTGGGCATCGACGCCCAAGGCATGCAATTGGCAAAGTCGCTAGTGCCACAACGGCTGCTAGATCGGGCCTTCGCGCGCGTGATGCATGTGCTCAAGCCAGTCAAAGGTTTGAACGGGGTTAGCAATGCGAATGGAGCCAAAGAAGCGAGCGTCGTCGAAACTACTGTAGCTTCTCGACAATCTTGAGCACCTTGTCGCTATCCTTCGCGGCGTCGACTTTTCTGTCGACATGTGCAATGCGCCAGTCTTTGTCGATGATGAATGTCCATCGCTTGGCAGTCACTCCGCGCTCGAATGTGATTTCTTTATCTTGCAAGGTGCGCTGAAATTCGCCGCCGGGCCCTGTCTTAACACCGAATGCCTCGGCGATCGTTCCTTCGGGGTCGGCTAGCAGGGTGAAGTTTAGTTTGTACTCGTCGCGAAAGTGTTGATGGTTCTCCACGCTATCGCCGCTGACGCCGATCACTTCAACGTCGTCGCGCTCTAGCTCAGCCAACGCATCGCGGTAAGCGCACGCCTGCGCCGTGCAGCCGGGAGTCATGTCTGCTGGGTAGAAATAAACGACGAATATCTTCTTACCCTTGTGCTCTTTCGATTCCCACTTCTCGCCTTCGTCGGTAAGGCCAGAGAATTGGGGGGCTTCGTCTTTCACTTTCAATTTAACAGCCTTATCTGTTTTAATTGCTTCGGCAGCCTGGGCGGCGACCACTGAACACGCGATGGCCAGAAAAACAAGCATTCGGCAGCACATAGTTGGGCCTCTTGAGTACGACACAGAAAAAATTGACTCGCGACAGCGAATCCGCTAGACTCACTAGCGTCTGTTCTAACGCAGTGAAATGCAAGGGGCGAACAGACTGGAACCTGAGGCAACCATGAACTTCTTAACTCGCGAGGGCGGCACCCTGCTAGGGGTTGTCGCATCAAGGCGAGGTTTGGGTCGGCTGCTGGCTAGCAGTCCGATTGCTCTGTGGTCTGCGCTGCTGTCATTTTTCTATCGGCTAGCGAACATCTCTTGCTCAGGCTCTACCTCGCAATCGATTGCCGCTCGGCGCCCCGCGGGCGATTTACCTCTGCTTTATTTTCGATATTTGGGCCGGATTCGGCCATTGATTCGCGTTTCATATTTTTCATTGTTGTTATTCGAACGAGGCAAACATCATGTTTACTTTCCGGAACGACTCCGACCGCCTCCGTAAACATTGGGACCGCAGTAAATCGCGCCGCTTGCGCTGCGAACCGTTAGAAAGCCGTCGCCTGCTGGCCGTAGTCACCGTCGACACGAACCAAGACGTCGTCGACCTCGACGACGGCGTTACCTCGCTGCGCGAAGCAATCTTCGCGACCAATCTGGTCGCCGACGCGGACGAGATCCAATTCGACTTCGGCCACGATGGCCCGGAGACGATTGTGCTCACGATGGGCGAGCTGGTGATTGCTGATTCGCTCACGATCGCCGGTCTGGGTGCGGAACTCTTGACGGTTGACGCTAGTGGGAATGATCCCACGCCGGAGGAAAACAATGGCGATGGTAGCCGAGTGTTTAACATTGATAACAGTGATGTTTTCACCAGAATTGACGTTGAACTCCACGGTCTCACTCTCACCGGCGGTGATGTCTCAGTTAGCGGTGGTGCGGTACAGTCTCTTGAGAACCTTACTGTTACCAGTAGCAAAATATTGCGCAACTCTGTCGCGTCTAGCGGCGGCGCTATCGCGTCCACTGGTAGTCTGGAAATCATCGGTAGTACGATTACAGGCAACTCGGCAGTTGCTCTAGGCGGCGGTGTCTCTGCCCGCAGAGGCACGATGACGATCATCAACACCACTATCTCAGACAACTGGGCCGGCCGCGGTGGCGGTGGTATTTCTGCTAACGCCGGGGGTGAGAGAACAATCATTGACAGTGTGATTTCGCGCAACTCGGCAGGCAACGAAGGTGGTGGGATCGCTGCTCGCTCAGGCACTACAACGATTACTGGCAGCATCATCTCGGACAACTCAGCCGGCACATATGGCGGGGGTATCTATGCTCGCGCAGAAACGACGATCGTCACGGACAGCACAATCTCTGAAAACGAGGCCAACAAGGGGGGTGGCATCTGGTCCAATCGCGAGTTGACAGTTGCTGCGAGCACGATCACGGGAAATTCGGCATCCGATAGCGGCGGCGGTATTCGGTCCTACTCCGGGGTGGCGACGATCACCGACAGCAACATCTCGGGCAACTCGGCTGCGCTGGATGGTGGTGGCATCTGGTCCAATCGTAAGTTGACAGTTGCTGGAAACACGATCTCGGGCAACTCGGCAGGCGACGACGGTGGTGGTATCTGGATGCAGAGTCCCTATCTTGGTCCCTCAACGATTACCAATAGCACGATTTCGCGCAACCTGGCTGATAACAACGGCGGTGGTATGTACACTGTCGTCGGCCCCGGCGCAGGAAGCGGCACCATCGCTCACAGCACGATCGTGGGCAACGTCTCCGATGCGGACCGAAGCGACGGCGGCTCTGGCGGTGGGCTGTTTGTGCGAAGTGGCACTCTGGGAGTGAATCACACAATCGTTTCCCAAAACAGGGATCACTCCTCCGTTGGACGCGACATAACCGGTTTTCTCGGCGTGGTTCTTGATGTTCACTTCAGTCTGATCGGCGATAGCACAGGGACAGGACTGGCCGAGGCGCCTGTAGGATCACCGGATGTGAATGGCAATCTCATCGGTGGGCTTATCAACGGTTCTATCAGCCCTCTGCTCGACCGGCTCGCTGATAACGGCGGGCCGACGCTGACTCACGCACTGCTGCCCGGTAGCCCAGCGATCGATGCAGGCGACCCCGCATTGGTTGCGGGCACTAACGGCACGCCGGGATACGATCAGCGTGGTTTTCCGTGGCGCAGAATCTCCGGCGCGCGGATTGATATCGGCGCGTTCGAGGTGCAGCCCTTACCAGGAGATTTTAATCTAGACGGCAAAGCAGATGGTGAAGACTTAGCTATCTGGGAGAGCAACTACAACCTGAATGGCGATGCCGATGCGGACGGGGATGGCCTATCCAGTGGCATCGATTTCTTGGCCTGGCAGCTGATGACCAAGAGTTCTACTGAACCGGAGCCAGTTGCTAGTAACGCAACAAGTGCGCCCGCTGCTGCAAATCTGATTGCGAATTTGGAATCTGAAGCAGCCACACCTGTAATCGTTACCACGCCGCTGGACGTCGTCGATTTCAACGATGGCGAAACATCGCTCCGTGAAGCGATCTTCGCGACCAATCTGGTTTCAGGGGCGGATGAGATTCAATTCGACTTCGGCCACGATGGGCCGGAGACGATTGTGCTAACGATGGGTGAACTGGTGATCAGTGATTCTTTGACTATCACCGGAACCGGTGCGGAGTTACTAACGATTGATGCTAGTGGGAATGATCCCACGCCGGATGAAAACAACGGCGATGGAAGTCGTATTTTCAACATCGATGATGGCATTTCTGCCAATTACATTCATGTCGAACTCCGCGGGCTGACTCTAATCGGTGGCGATGTGTTGCAAGACGGTGGTGCGATACACTCTCGAGAGACTCTCTTGCTTTCAAATAGTAGGATTTCAGGGAATTCGAGCGCCTCTTATGGTGGTGGCGTAAATGCTCGCTATGGTTCGACGACAATCAAGAACAGCATGATCTCTAAGAATTCGGCCTACCACGGGGGTGGCGGCATTAGAACTTTGGGGGCAACTGTAATCACAGGCAGCAAGATCTCAGATAACTTATCCGGTTCACGCGGGGGCGGGCTCTGGGTCGCCTTCACAACGCAGATCAGGGACAGCACGATCTCGGGTAACTCGGTGGCAGTCGACGGTGGTGGAGTTTATGCCCGTGGCCTGACGACGTTCGCCGGCAGTACGATAACGGACAATTCAGCAGACGGCAATGGTGGAGGTATTTGGAATACCGGCAGATCGAAAATTTTTGCCAGCACAATCTCGGGCAACTCGGCTGGCGATGGTGGGGGCATCTGGGCCGGGAGAACAACAATCTACAATAGCACTCTGTCCGAAAACATTGCACGCGACGAAGGTGGCGGTATCAAAGCGTTTAACCCAACGACGATCACTAATAGCACGATCTTGGGCAACTCTGCGGACGGCGATGGGGGCGGTATCTGGGCCCGCATTACGACCATCATCCACAGCACAATTTCGGAAAACACGGCAGGCGATAGAGGCGGGGGCATCTGGGCCAGCGACGATCCGAAGGTTTCTTATAGCACTATTACGAACAACATCGCGAATTGGACAGGAGGATTGTTCACTTTGGACAGAGCTACTGTGGCCCAATCCATCTTGGCCGATAATATCGATAGCGTAGGCACTCCCGATTTGAGGACTAGCAATTCTGGACTGACACTTTCCCACTCTATCGTCGGCGATCGCGGTACTCTGAATCTCTTGGAGGCACCGGTTGGTTCGCCCGACGCCAATGGCAATCTCATCGGTGGACCAATCCACGGCGTGATCGATCCATTGCTCGGTGAGTTGGCCGATAATGGCGGGCCGACGTTCACGCACGCACTGTTGCCTGGGAGCCCGGCGATTAATCGTGGCGATTTGAATGCCATGGCGGGTGTTGATCGGGTACCCTTTTTCGACCAGCGCGACACCGGCTTTGATCGCGTCTTCAGCGGGCGCATCGACATCGGTGCTTTCGAATCACAAGAGTACAGCGACTTGAATCTGCTGGTCGACACGGTTGTGGACGAATCGGACGGCGACTACTCTCGCTTTGATCTTTCGCTCCGCGAAGCGATTGAGTTGGCGAACGCCAATCCGGCAGTCGATACGATCAATTTCGATCCGATACTTGCCGCAACCCTAGGGCCGTTGCCGCCGACAATTCTGCTCACAATGGGCGAGCTGGCGATTACAGATTCGCTGACGATTTCAGGCCCGGGTGCGGAGCTCTTGACGATTGATGCTAGTGGGAATGATCCCACGCCGGATGAAAACAACGGCGATGGAAGTCGTATTTTTGATATCGATGATGGAAGTTTTGAAACTCTGATTGACGTTGAAATACGCGGGCTGACACTCACAGGTGGCGATGAGTCGGACCATGGTGGCGCGATTCACTCTATCGAAAGTCTATATGTCGCCGACAGCACGATCACGGGCAACTCGAGTCGACGCGACGCTGGAGGTATCAATAGCTTCATTGGCACGGTGACCATTACCGGCACCACAATTTCGGATAACTCGGCCGGCAGCCGCGGTGGCGGGATTTGGGCCGAGTTCCGCTACCTAGACTCAACTTCGATCGCGGATGGCGCGATCTCAGCCAACTCAGCCGTAGATGCTGGTAGTGGAAATTGGGACCTCGACACGACTTCATTGGTAATCGCCGACAGCACGATCTTGGACAACTCGGCCGGCAGCCACGGCGGCGGTATCTTAGTCCTCGGGACGAGTAAAATCACCGATAGCACGATTTCTAACAACTCGGCCAGCCGCAATGGAGGTGGAATCTTCGCCAATGGGAACACGACAATCACCGGAAGCACAATTTCGAATAACTCGGCCAGCCTCGACAACTACAACATCGGCGGCAATGGTGGAGGGATCTATGCCGTTGGGTCGGCGACAATTTCAGATAGCGCGATCTCGGGCAACATGGGCGACCGCGACGGAGGTGGAATTTATGTCTTAGTAGGCACGACGACAATCATCAATAGCACGATCTCGGGCAACATGGGCGACCGCGACGGAGGGGGAATTTCGGGCGCTGGCGATATAACGATCACCGATGCCACAGTCTCAGGCAACTCGGCCGGTAGCCGCGGGGGTGGTATCTTTACCTCTAGCAGTGGTACAAGAACAATTACGCGCAGCACGATCTCCGACAACACATCCGGCGGCGGCGCCGGCGGCATATGGGCAGATGACGGGGCGACAACTATCGCCAACAGCACGATCTCAGACAATTTCGCCAGCAACAATGCAGGCGGTATCTGGGCTGCCACTGACGGAACGATGACAATTGCTGATAGCTCGATCTCGGGCAACTCGGCCGGCTTCAGTGGAGGCGGTATCTTCTCCACAGGCAAAACGATTATCACTAGGAGCACAGTATCTGGAAATTCGACCGATGGCGTTGGCGGCGGTATTCGTGCCTCAGGTGGCGTTGGTGAGAGTATCTATGACTTCTTAGCAACAACAATCACCTACAGCACGATCTCGGGCAACTCGGCTGGCGAGAATGGCGGTGGTATTTGGGCCTTTTCCCGCTTCACTGACGCGACGACCATCACTAATAGCACCATTTCGGGCAACTCTGCCGACAACAATGGCGGGGGGATGTATGTCGACGACGGTTCTGGTGGAGAAGTTGGCACGATCTCCCATAGCACGATCACCGCCAACGTTTCTGATGCGGACCAAAGTGGCGTTGGCTCTGGGGGTGGCGTGTTTGTGCGTAGCGGCATTCTGAGTGTTAATCACACAATCATCGCCCAGAATAGAGACTTCTCCGATGTCGGCGCAGACGTGACGGGGTTTATTGGCGCGGTAGTCGAACCTAGTTTCAGTCTTATTGGCAACAATCAGGGTTCTGGTCTATTAGAGGCCGCGGTTGGTGCACCCGATGCCAAAGGTAACCTAATCGGAGGTTCCGACTTTAGCACCCGTATTGATCCCCGGCTCGGCCCGCTGGCCGACAATGGTGGGGTAACATTCACGCATGCTCTGCGCACCCGTAGCCCCGCGATCGATGCGGGCGATCCTGCCTTGGTCGCGGGCGCCAACGGCACGCCGCAATACGACCAGCGTGGTTTTCCGTGGCGAAGGATATCTGGCGCGCGGATTGATATCGGCGCGTTCGAGGTGCAGCCCTTACCAGGAGATTTTAATCTAGACGGCAACGCGGATGGCAAAGACCTAGCTATCTGGGAGAGCAGCTACAACCTGAATGGCGATGCCGATGCGGACGGGGATGGCCATTCTAGTGGCATCGATTTCTTGGCCTGGCAGCTGATGACCAAGAGTTCTACTGAACCAGAGCCGGTTGCTAGCACCGCGACTAGTGCGCCTGGCGCTGCGAATCTAGTCGCTGCCTTGGAAGTTGAAGTAGCTACGCCGGTGATTGTTACTACGCCCTTGGACGTCGTCGAGTTCAATGACGGCGTCACCTCGCTCCGCGAAGCGATCTTCGCGACCAATCTGGTCGCCGGGGCGGATGAGATCCAATTTGATTTTGGGCATGATGGGCCGGAGACGATAGTGCTCACCCTGGGTGAGCTGGTGATTACTGATTCGCTCACGATCACAGGCCATGGTGCGGAGTTACTAACGATTGACGCTAGTGGGAATGATCCCACGCCGGATGAAAACAATGGTGATGGGAGCCGGGTGTTTAACATTGATGACGGCAATTCTCGTACAATCATCGACGTCGAAATTCGCGGTCTGACGCTCACCGGTGGCGATGAATCAGATGAGGCAGGTGCCATCTATTCTGAAGAAGACCTCTCGATTACTGAGAGTGCGATTATCGAAAATTCGACTGGCTTGAGTGGCGGCGGTATTTATGCCTTTAGAGGGACGGTGAGCATCATCGATAGTACGGTCTCCAGGAACTCGGCTGACGCTGGCGGTGGTCTATTAGTGTGGCCGTTCGCCGGAGCTGTAGAGATTATTAAAAGTACGTTTTCAGACAACAGATCTGTCGTGGGCGGAGGCGGCATAGTAAGCCTGAGTCAAAGTTTGACGTTAGTTGACAGCCGTGTCTCAGGCAACTCATCTGATGGCGCAGGTGGCGGCATCTTGGCCCGTGGAACGACGACAATCATCGACAGTACGATTTCGGATAACTCATCTGATGGCGCAGGTGGCGGCATCTTGGCCCGTAGAACAACGACAATCATCGACAGTACGATCTCCGGAAACTCGGCGGGAGGCGAGGGCGGCGGTTTACTGACATCAGCCTATACCACGACGGTCACGTCTAGCACAATAGTTGACAATGCATCCGGAAACCGCGGCGGTGGCATATTTTCTGGGAGTGTTCTGGTAGTTACTGATAGCAAGATATCAGGCAACTCAGCCAATTTAAGTGGAGGCGGAATTGCTTCCAGTAGCACGACGAGTATTGCGCGAAGCACGATCTCAGGAAATTCGGCCGGCCAGGATGGTGGCGGAATAAAGGTATCTCGCATAAATACTACGATAATTGCAGACAGCGCGATCTCAGGAAATTCGGCTGGCAACAACGGCGGCGGCATCTTGAGCGCAAGCTATCGCAGTTCGACAACGATTACAAATAGCACGATCTCAGGCAACTCGGCGGACAACGACGGCGGCGGCATCTATTTCTTGTATGGCGGGGGCACTGTCTCCCACAGCACGATCCTGGGCAACACTTCGAGCGGCGGGGCCGGCGGGGGAGTGTTTATCCTTGAAGATACTCTCGTACTGGATCACACCATTGTCGCACAGAACACGGCTAGCTCTCCTGTTGGTCAAGACATCACTGGTTTTCTCGGGGTGGTTCTTGATGTTCACTTCAGCCTGATCGGTGACAACAGAGGTACAGGGTTGGCCGAGGCACCGGCCGGTGCGCCAGATGCCGATGGCAACCTCATCGGCGATCCCATGGGCCGAGGCGTCATTGATCCGTTTTTATTTCCGCTGGCCGATAACGGCGGGCCAACGTTCACCCATGCCCCCAAGCCGTTCAGTCCTGTGATTAATGCAGGTGATCGAAATGCCATAGCGGGGGTCGATGGCGTCCCGGAGTTCGATCAACGAGGCGAGGGGTTCGATCGCGTCTTTGGTGACCACATCGATATCAGTGCTTTCGAGTTGCAGGAATCAGTTGAATTGAATTTGGTGGTCGACTCGCTCGAAGACGAAGCCGATGATGACTATTCTCGTTTTGATCTTTCGCTCCGCGAAGCAATCGAGATCGCCAACGCCCTCCCGAGTTCTGATACGATTCGGTTCGATCCGTTACTCAGCGGCGGCACTATCCTGCTCACCTTAGGCGAGTTGGTAGTTACTGACGATCTGACTATTAACGGCCTGGGCCAAGAATTTCTCACGATCAGCGCCCAGCAAGAATCTCGGATATTTAAATTCGATAATGGCAAAGTGGCAAACGATTTCGACGTAACGCTCGTCGGACTAACACTCACCGACGGCCGCACAACTGGTGAGAGCACCTTTTTAAATGATTTTTCTTACAATGGTGGCGCCATCCGATCGCTCACCAGTGGACAACTGACTATCGAAAGCAGCACCATCAGTGGAAATAGTACAACGGGTGAGGGTGCCGACGGCGGCGGGATTTTTGCTGTTGGCAACGTGACGCTCATCCAAAGCACCGTCAGCACAAACAGCGCGACAGGAGTAGATGCCGATGGCGGAGGGGTTATTGCCGAAGGCGATGTTACGCTCATCGGAAGCACTGTCGGAGAAAACAATGGCAGAGGAATTTCTGCCGAAGGCGATGTCACGCTCGTCAGTAGCACCGTTCGAGAAAACAATGGCATTGGGCTTTCTGCCAGAGGCGATGTTTCGCTCGTCCAAAGCACCGTGGGAGTTAACAATGGCACTGGGATTTCTGCCAGTGGAGACGTGACTCTCAACCATAGCACTGTCAGCGGAAATAGCACGGCAGGTCGAAGGGCCTTTGGCGGTGGGATTTCTGCCAATGGCAGCGTGACTCTTATCCAAAGCACTGTCAGCGGAAACAGCACGGCAGGTGAGATGGCCTTTGGCGGTGGGATCGATGCCGATGGCGACGTGACTCTCAACCAGAGCACTGTCAGCGGAAACAGTACGGCGGGGCCAGGGGCTGATGGAGGTGGCATCCATGCCCGTGGTAACGTAACTCTTATCCAAAGCACTGTGAGCGGAAACAGCACGGCGGGGGTAGGGGCTAATGGGGGTGGTATTTCAGGTGATACAGTAACGCTTGATCAGAGTACCGTCAGTGGAAACTTTACAAATGGTGATAGTGCCGGCGGCGGCGGGATTTTCGCACGTGAGAGCGCAACGCTTACTCGGAGCACCCTCAGCGGAAACAGGACGAGGGGAGACTACTCCTCGGGGGGCGGAATTGCTGCCGGAGGCTCTGGCGTGACGCTTAACCAGAGTACTGTCAGCGGGAACATTACTGCTTCAAGAAATTTTTCCTCTGGCGGCGGTATCTGGGCCACTTTCTCGACGATTTCGGACAGCACGATTTTTGGAAACTCATCCAGCACCGACGGAGGAGGCATCTGGTCCAGTTTCGCGACAATCTCCGGCAGCACGATCTCGAACAACTCAGCCGATAACAATGGCGGCGGTGTTTATCTCCGAGACGCAACCACATCGATCTCCCACAGCACGATTACAGGCAACGTCGCAGATGCGGACCAACGCTTCGCAGCGGGCACTGGTGGTGGTGTCTTCATTGCAGGTGGTGATGTCAATCTCAACCATACGATCGTAGCCGGAAATCAGGACAATAGTGGCGGCGCTCCAGACATTGCGGGAGTCGCAAATTCAAGCTTCAGCCTCATCGGCATTGGCGCAGAACTTCTTGGCCCCTTGGCCGATAACGGCGGACCAACGCTCACTCACGCACTGCTGCCCGGTAGCCCGGCGATTGATGCGGGCGATCCCGCCCTAGTCGCGGATACTGGTGACACTCCAAAATATGACCAGCGTGGTTTTCCGTGGCGCAGAATCTCCGGCGCGCGGATTGATATCGGCGCGTTCGAGGTGCAGCCCTTGCCAGGAGATTTTAATCTAGACGGCAGAGCAGATGGTGAAGACTTAGCTATCTGGGAGAGCAGCTACAACCTGAATGGCGATGCCGATGCGGACGGGGATGGCCGTTCTAGTGGCATCGATTTCTTGGCCTGGCAGCTGATGACCAAGAGTTCTCCTGAACCAGAGCCGGTTGCTAGCACCGCGACTAGTGCGCCTGGCGCTGCGAATTTAGTCGCTGCCTTGGAAGTCGAAGCAGCTACGCCGGTGATTGTTACCACGCCCTTAGACGTCGTCGATTTCAATGACGGCGAAACCTCGCTCCGCGAAGCGATCTTCGCGACCAATCTGGTCGCCGGGGCGGATGAGATCCTATTCGACTTCGGCCACGATGGCCCAGAGACGATTGTGCTCACACTGGGTGAGTTAGCAATCACCGATTCACTGACGATCACGGGCCCCGGCGCAGATCTCTTGACGATTGATGCTAGTGGGAATGATCCCACGCCGGATGAACATAACGGCGATGGGAGCAGGGTTTTCTATATCGATGATGGAGATAACGAACTTCAGACTATGGTGATTCTTCAAGGCCTTACTCTTACCGGGGGCGATACGGACAGCTTCCAAGGGGGAGGTGGAATCTATAGCGTTGAGGAACTTTCTATTCTGACGTCGAAAGTCGTGGAAAACTACAGTAGTCGTGGCCGTGGTGCAGGTGTTTTTGCAGCCACCTATGGTGCAGGAGGTCTCACGATCGAATTCAGCAGCATCTCTAATAATTTTGCTGGTGGGAATCAGGGAGGAGGTGTCTATGTAACCTCTTTCGATTCTAGTGAGGTGAAAATCGACTCAAGTTCGATATCAAACAATAAATCGGGGTTCCAAGGAGGAGCAGGCATCCTTCTTAGTACGAATGGGAGAAGCACTGTTGAGATTACATCTAGCGAGATTTTAGACAATATCAATCTTCCAGGTTTTCGTGGGCACATCGGAAATGGCGGTGGGATTCAGATCCTTGCTAGAGATGAGAGCTATGTCGCCATCGATACGACGATAATTTCTGGTAACACAGCAGCGCGTGGTGGTGGTGTTTACAGCAAGACTGTTGGTCCGGAGACTTCCGCAAAAATAGAAATAATCAACAGTACGATATCGCAGAACTCGGGAATCATCGTAGGCGGAGTTCAAGGGAATGTTAATTATGATAGCGAGTTTTCCCTAATAGCGAGTTCTATCGCTAATAATCACTCCGTCGGTCAATCTTGCGCAGGTGGTGTCTGTCTAAGTACTCAGCAGTCTGGCAAGGCCCGAATCATCACGACCACGGTGTCAGGAAATACGTCAGGTAGTGAGTTTGGAGTGGGAGGTGTTAGTGCAACAAGGCGCAGCGAAAGTAGCTCCATTGAAATTAGGAATAGTACGATTAGTTTCAATGAGCAGGTTGGGTCCATCGCTGGACGAGCGGGTGGATTATTTGCTAGAGACTTTCCTGTCGAATTGGATCACACGATACTTGTTGGTAACATCGGCAGTAGTGGGGCAGCCAGTGACGTCGGAGGATTTGTCGAAGCTAGCTACAGTCTCATCGGTGATAACACCGGATCGGGACTCGTGGAAGCCCCCGCTGGCTCACCCGACGCCAATGGCAACCTAATCGGTGGACCAATCCACGGCGTGATTGATCCACTGCTCGGTGATCTGGCCGATAACGGCGGGCCGACGTTCACGCACGCTCTGCTGCCAGGCAGTCCAGCGATTAATCGTGGCGATTTGAATGCCATGGCGGGTGTTGATCGGGTACCCTTTTTCGACCAGCGCGACACCGGCTTTGATCGCGTCTTCGGTGGCAGGATCGATATTGGGGCTTATGAATCGCAGCAGTACAGCGACTTGAATCTGCTGGTCGACACGCTTGAAGATGAATCGGACGGCGACTATTCTCGCTTTGACCTTTCGCTCCGCGAAGCGATTGAGTTGGCAAACGCCAATCCAGCAGTGGATACGATCAAGTTCGATCCGATACTCGCCGCGACTCTAGGTCCATTGCCGCCAACAATTCTGCTCACTATGGGTGAACTGGAAGTCACCGACTCTGTGAAGATCATTGGGCTGGGGGAGGAGCTGTTGACGGTCGAAGCTGCCAGCACCGCGAGTACGATCTTCAATATTGGCGACCTCGATAGTCGGAGCTTGATCGATGTGGTTATCACAGGGCTTACTCTAACGGGTAGTCAGGGATCGGCAATACGATCGACCGAGAATCTCACTATCGAGTCTAGCACTCTGCGCGACAACCAAAGTGGGGCCATTCATGTTAGTTCTTTCGGCCGGCAGTTGCCGGATGTGCAACTCACGATCCGAGACACAACAATCAGCGGTAATATCGCTAAGGGCGATGGTGGTGGAGTTTATTTCCACGGTCGGCATGGGTCGCTAGTCATCGAGGACTCTACGATTGAACAGAATTCGGCCGGCGGCGATGGCGGCGGGGTATTCGCGAGCGGCTTTGACAACCAGATTCGATTGGATGGAGTTGCGATCGCGGGAAACTCGGCTGAGCGGGGTGGAGGTATCTTTATTAGCGACGACAATGCTGGCCTGGCAACCATCGTGGACAGCGAAGTTACAGGGAACATCGCCACGGACGGTGGTGGCGGGCTGTTCCTCACCGGCAAGCCGGTGAACATTTCGAGAACCGAGATCACAAATAATACTGCCCTAGAGCAGTCCTCTGGTGGCGGCATGTATCTAAGCGCACTTGTCAACGTCGCTGACAGCACCATCGCGAATAATACGGCGGCCGCTGGGGGTGGAATCTGGATTAGTCAATTCGGCTCACTGACCATGACCGGCAGCGTGCTCAGTGGTAACACAGCAGTGGACGGCATCGGCGGCGGTATCGGTAGCGATCGTGGCACTGTAAGGGTGCGAGATTCTCAAGTCGCGGACAACAACAGTAGTTTATCTTCGGGTGGGGGAATTGGTGTGCGAGTCGGACTGTTGACCATAGAAAGAAGCACCATTTCTGGAAACTCAGCGGGCGGCGACGGCGGCGGCGTTTGGGCTCGGTCTGTGACAATAGTTGACGATAGCACCATTGCGAACAACGTCGCCGATGGCAATGGGGGCGGAATCTTTTTGGGTAGTGGGAAATCGTTCATTACTAGCACCACTATTTCGGGCAACTCAGCCAAAGGTGAAGGTGGGGGAGTTTTGGTCGGCACGAATAGCAGCGCGATAGGCATCAATCACAGTACGATCGCGTTCAACTCCGCCGATTCGGATGGCGATAATGTTGGCCGCGGTGGTGGAATTTTTGTCGACAGCGGCGTGGCTAAACTGAGTCACACGATAGTTGCTAACAACACACGACTGGATGCGTCGATCAACGAGGATATCGCGGCCACCCCTGGCGGTGCACTGTTTGCCTATTACATCTTTTACGGCTTAATCGACACAATCGCGGCTGGAACTCCTGCGACGCTCACCGATACGATTGTCGGTGTTGACCCAGTGCTAGGACCACTGACTGACAACGGTGGACCGACACTCACCCATGCCCTGCTGCCCGACAGCCTGGCGATTAATCGTGGAAATCCTGAACTTATCGCGGGTGGCAAAGGCGAACCGCAACATGACCAGCGCGGTTTTCCTTGGCTGAGATTTTCCGGCGCGCGGATCGATATCGGCGCGTTCGAAGTGCAACCTCTGCCGGGGGATTTTGATTTGAGCGGCGAGGCGGATGGCGAAGACTTAGCTATCTGGAAGAGAAGCTACAACTTGAACGGCGAGGCCGATGCGAACGGGGATGGCCGATCTAGCGGTATCGATTTCTTGGCTTGGCAGATAACGGCTTACAAACCTGCAGCCATGCCGCTGACATCGTCGCTTATCGCGGCCAGCGATTCCCCTAGTGTCGTTCACCTGGGACCGCGGCTGGCCGACTTGGCACTGGCTGTCGAATCAATGGGGGACGGCAAAGATGCGCCAGAACGTCTGCAAGTTAATCCTGCAAAGGTAGAGGTGCTCGATGAAGTTTTTCGCAGAACCGAATTTGACGGACTAACGACAGTTGCCGCGAAACAATCTCTCAGAGTTCTATCTCGAGCTCTTCTCGACGCGGAGGATGGTACCGAGTCATCGGCGGAGTTGAGCGATGTATCGCTAAAAGCGGAGTTTGTCGAGGAGAGTTTCGCTCTCTTATAGGCAGGCTGTGAGCATGTCAGATGCCGCAGACTGGACAGCCAGCCCACGATGCGACAAAGTAGGTTCTATCCTAACAGCACGCTTGCGCCCGACCGACCTGCTTGATCCTCGAAGCGACATGATCGCATTCAGATTGCCTATACTTGCCGCCCCAGCAGTGCCTCCGCCGTGGCCCGATCGCGTGGATAGTGCGCTGACGCTAACCTACCTGGCAGTGATCTTGGGTGTGCCCCTGTTGGGATATGTGGTGATGTACTTAGATTTCCGCCGCTGGTTGCGATCGCTGCGCCGAGCAATGGTGTTTGTCGCCCACTCGGTGCAATCGAACATGCCGTATTGGGCGATCAGTGAGCGGCCTGGGTGCTTGGCCGCTCTTGATCTTCGCTTGCCCTGCACCGAGGAACAGGTGATGGCGGCTTATCGCGAACGAGTGAAAGAGTTGCACCCCGACCGGGGCGGCGACCTGCAAAAATTCTTACGGCTGCAAAAACAGTTTGAGCAAGCGCTGCATTTGGTGCGGTGTCAGGGCAGTCCTACCGCATCTGACTCGAATTAAGAGATTGCTTGGGGCTGCTAGCGGTCGATCTGCTCTTGCTGGAAAAGCTGCCCCAGCGGTACTATCCAGCCTCTCCGCAGCCGGCTGATTCCTCGCGGTAGGCGGCTAATTCGCACGCTCGTCTCGTCGATGTGCTGGCATAGGACGGCCTAGCGGTTTTTATGAAAGGACCCTTGGATGACAACTCCCCTTGCGCAACTTGCCGAACTCGTAGGCGGTAAACTGCGCGGCGATTCGAAGATTGAGATATCCGAGGCGGCCACACTTTCCTTGGTTGGACCAGGACAAATTACTTTGGCAGACAGCGCGGAGCGCACCGCGGGCTTGGCCCAGTCGTCTGCAGCGGCTGCCATTGTCACTGCTGATGTCGAGTGTGATAGCATGCCTACAATCGTGGTCGACGACGTCCACGAGGCGTTCTCTAAGATAGTCGAACACTTTCGCCCGCGCCGACCAAAGCGACACCCTGGTAGGAGCGAACAAGCAATCATCAGCGAAACTGCCCAATTGGCTGCCGATGTCGACATCCATCCATTGGCGGTAATAGGCGACGACGTGGTGATCGGTGCTGGGTCGACGATCCATTCGGGCGCGAGAATCATGGCCGGATGCGTGATAGGACGCGATGTGACGGTGTTTCCCAATGTAGTGATGTACGAAGAGACGCGCATCGGCGATCGTTCGATCGTTCACGCCGGGGCAGTGATCGGAGCTTACGGATTCGGTTACAGCCAGAACGAGGGTCGCCACGAACTATCATCACAGTTGGGCAACGTGGAAGTCAGCAGCGACGTCGAGATCGGCGCTTGTGCAACGATTGACCGCGGCACCTATGGCTCGACGTTTATCGGCGCGGGCACCAAGATCGACAATCTGGTGATGATCGCCCACAACTGTCGTCTCGGCGAAAACAACCTGATTTGTTCACAGGTCGGCATCGCGGGAAGCACGACGACTGGCGACAACGTAGTGATGGCCGGCCAGGTGGGCGTGCGCGACAATGTGCACATCGGCACCGGAGCAGTGCTCTGTTCGAAAGCGGGAGTACCAAACGACGTGGCAGAAGGGCAAATGGTGCTCGGTTCTCCCGCGGCGCCATTACGTCAGCAAAAACTTCAGATGGCAGCGATCTCGAAACTGCCAGAAATGCGCCGGCAATTTCGCGCCATGCAGCGCCAGTTTGCCAAATTTCTAGAGCAGGCCAATGACGATTCTGGTAGTGACCGCGGCGATCAGGCCGCCTAGTTCTCTCTCGATATCATGTTTGCACACATTTGTTCTGAGCAGGACTCTGCAGCTACAACGGTAGCCGACGCGCCAATTGGCTTAATAGCTGGTTGGGGCGAGCTGCCCTTCGCCCTGGCTCGGGCGTTGAGGAAGCAAGGGCGTCGCGTAGTTGGTATTGGTGTTCGCGATCACGCGGACCCTCGGTTGGCGGAACTGTGCGACGAATTCGATTGGATCGGCATCGGCGGCGTCGGTCGCGCGATTCGCTGTTTCCATCGTTGGGGCGTTACGCAAGCCATGATGGCCGGCAAAATCCACAAGGTCTTGTTGTTCCAACCGCGATGGTGGCTTCGACACCGACCCGACTGGAAAACGATTTGTGCTTTCTCTCCTCATTTCCTCACCGGTGCGCGCGACGGTAGAGATGACTCACTGCTGCACACAGTTGTCGAAACTTTTGCCCGTGACGGGATCTCATTCGAACCCCCCACAAAGTTTGTGCCCGAGCTACTTGTAAAACCTGGATCGATTGCAGGTAAGAGACTCAGTGGAAGGCTCCAACGCGACGCAACATTCGGCTGGGAATTGGCACGTCAGATGGGCGGCCTCGACGTAGGCCAAACTGTTTGTGTCAAGAATCAGGCCGTGATTGCTGTCGAAGCAATCGAAGGGACTGACGCCTGTATCCGGCGGGCGGGCGAACTCTGCAAGTCGGGCGGTTTCACCATGGTGAAAGTAGCCAAACCGCAGCAAGACATGCGATTCGACGTCCCTACTGTGGGCGCGAAAACGCTACGATCGCTGGCCGATGCCGGAGGCCGAGCACTTGTGATTGAGGCAGATCGCACCATTCTACTCGACCAGGAGCAGTTCCGCCGAGAAGCTGAGCGATTGAAGGTATCGGTCGTTGCGCTTCAGGAATCCTCCCTTGTTGAGGCAGCTGCTTAAGGTAGATTCTAAGATAACCGATGCTCGAATTGTCGAGCTTGGGGACGAGCCTGTCTGCCCCAGAGGTCCTGCATGCACCTGCTTTATCGTTTCTTGTTCCTCCTAGCGATTTGCTCTCTCGGCGAGCCGCTCCTATCTGCCGAGCCGAACTCATACATGGGCCGACAGATCGCCCCAACTATGTCGGCAGACGGCGCCGAATGGCTGACGCGTAATAGTCGCGAGCAAGAAGAGCAGCCTCGGCTGTTGCTAGCCGCGCTGGAGTTGAAGAAGGGGCAACAGGTCTGCGACTTCGGTTGCGGCAACGGCTACTACTCGTTGGAAATTGCCCGACGAATTGGCCTGCGAGGAACCGTGTTTGCTGTCGACATCCAACAGGAGATGCTCGATCTACTCGCGGCGCGAGCTGTTCCTCGTGGACTAGATAACGTCAAACCGATTCTAGCCACGGCGACTGATCCAAAGTTACCTGAGGAAAATTTTGATTTAGTATTGATGGTCGACGTATACCACGAGCTCTCGCATCCGGAAAAAGTTCTGAAGGCAGTTCGCGCGAGTTTGAATAAATCAGGACGACTAGTTCTGGTCGAATTCCGAGAGGAAGATCCAGAGGTACCGATCTTGCCGTTGCATAAAATGAGTCAGGGGCAAGTGTTAAAAGAGATCTCTGCCAACGGCTACAAACTCGTTGGGCAATTCGACAAACTGCCTTGGCAGCACGTGTTATTCTTTGCCCGAGACGATGGATCTGTGCCTGTGGTGCCGCTAATTCCCTGGAGTCCTAAAGGGGTGATTGGGGGGAAAGCACCAGATTCTCCGCTCGTGATCCCTGGCGGTCGCTGAGCCCGGGGGTCGCCAGAACGCCGTAACCTACTTCACAGAAAGCACTTGCAGAAAAAACTGGCGGTTGGAGCAGTCGAAAATTTTTTGCTAACTTGCAAACTTTCTCCAACGCACAGAGTTTGAGAGAATCGCAGCCCGGGATTACAATGAAGGTCGGACTGCTGGCTGGCAATGATTTGCGAGTGCGGTATTGGTGTGTTGTCCGTGGGCTTCACTTTCACGAGTTTTATGGCTGGGCCGCCAGTGATGTGAGTAAAATTGTTTCTCGGTTGCATTGGAACGGCGACTGAAGAGACTGGGGCAGTTGTTTGGAGAGCGCCGAAGGTCTCTCCTCGGAGTTGAGATATGGCATCTACCGAAGCGGTTTCGTTGGATTCAGTGGCGTCTTTACCGCCAGAGGACCCTGCGAGCCTTCTTATTGGGCGAGACCCGACAATTAGTCGGATTGCTCATCACGCTGAGCGCGCTGCTCAAGTGGAATGCACTGTGCTGATTACCGGCGAGACCGGTACAGGCAAAGAGGTGTGGGCGCGACTGCTGCATCGATTGGGCCCGCGTCATGACAAGCCCTTTGTGCCAGTTAATTGTGCTGCACTAACGGCCACCTTAGCGGAAAGCCAGTTGTTCGGTCACGAACGTGGAGCTTTCACCGGTGCCGCTGGCAAGAGTCTTGGTGTGTTTCGCGCTGCGCACGAAGGTGTGGTTTTTCTCGACGAAGTAGGGGATATGCCACCTGAATTACAACCGAAACTGCTGCGTGTGCTGCAAGAAGGAGAAGTCACTCCGGTCGGTTCACCAAACCCCTTATTTGTAGACGTACAGGTCTGTGCCGCCACAAATCGCGACCTGGAGAAGGACGTCGAGGAAGGCCGGTTTCGCGAAGATCTTTATTACCGGCTAAATCTGGTTGAGCTCCAGATGCCTCCCTTGCGCGATCGGGTTGAAGATATCCCGATGTTTGTTGATTATTTCTCGCGTCGATTTGCTGCCCAGTACGAGCAGCCCGTCTGGCAGCCCGATCCCGAGACTTTGCGGCGGTTCTGCGAGCATCGCTGGCCGGGAAACGTCCGGCAGCTTAGTTTTGTGATCGAGCAGAGCTATGTTCTAGAATGTGCGCCGATATTGCCTGGTGAGCGTATCGACGATCCCAGAATGGCCAATCTTCCCTTCACCCATTTGGGGAGACTTCGTCAGGCTGCGGTGAAACAGGCCCTGAAGACTACAGGTGGCCACAAGGGTCGAGCTGCAGAATTGCTGGGAATTCACCCAAATACGCTCACGCGGTTGCTAGCACAGGGATCAGAAGAGTAAGCGAGCGCGTGAAGCACCTCTGTGAAACGTTGATTCCCTGGAATTGTCGCTCTTAATCATCGGCCGAAGTTCACCGCTTTACAGCGATCTTCGGTCTGAAGCCCTCTCGAATCGGCTAGATTCCCTTTTCACAGGAAAGTCGAGCGGAGAGCCTCGGCAACTCTTCATTCTCGAAAGCCCCAACGCTATCTGGGCCAAACAGGCCACTATCTGAGATCCTAGGCGGTATTCGTAGCGAGTTTGAACCTGTCTGGGGGGCCACACCATCCTAGGGAGAGTTCACTAACACAGTGAATGTGCTCTGCTTGCTCGGTAATGACAGGGTTTGCCGAGATCTCTTCGGATTTTGCTCACCATCTTGGTGATAAGCCCTCCGCAGGTTGTTCAACGGCGTTCAATGCGCAAGTGCCTTGTTCTTAACAACTTGACCTCTCTAAGTCGCTGCTCGCGAGTTTAGGCACGGTAATAGCTTAAGCAGTAGCCGTCTCAAAGCGCGTGTGCTAGTTGCCACGTTGCAAGGAGAGAGCCGGCTGTTTAATCGCTGTCGGTTGAAGTTGCATCGACCCATGCAGGCGGCTGTACGTCTGCAAGTCGGGTTTGTCTTTTCAGCTTAGGAGAACCAGTCAATGAGTCACTCGCAAAATTACGAAGCTATGGAAGCAGACTACGGCACGGACACCTTTCGTCGTTCGACTCCAATTACGTCGTCGAAGAGTCGTCGCCCAACGCGCGGTCGTACTCGTGGAAAGAGCCCGCAATCAGTGAACGGAATGCATCGGCGCCGTAAGCGCAAGATGTCTTGGTAGACCGATTTTCCGGTCACGAGTTAGTTACGAGCAATGCCTCCCCCGGTTGGCTGATCGAGTCGAAGGTGGAATGTTGCTGAGTTCAGAGAAGCAGAGCTTTGGCGCCAGGCGTGGATTCGATTCACGTGCGTAGCGCTGAAGAGAGCGGAACTACAGAGAGAGATAAGGTCTGCGCGCCATGAATGGCGGCTAGGTCTTGATAGTGCGCGGTAGACGTCTCGCAGGCACAGATTGTATGTGCGCCGAGGGCGGCCTGCTGGATTACTTGAACATGAGATATAGAGCACCAGTTTATCGACCAGCATTAACTGTTGAATTGGAAGGGATGCAGCGATGCCCAAGATAAGACACCACCAGCGAAAACTACCAGGGAGTTAGCAACGTGGCATCCGCCTCTACTCGAACAACTGTATCTGATCACTTATTGCCGGCGGGCAAGGTGCAATCACCTGTACGCGTACTGGCCCCGCCCGGCCTATTGCGCTGCTTAGTCTTTTCTTGGTCTGACCAGCGTGCACTGAGATTTCAGAAGGCCGCCGAAAGAGAAGCTTGGGAAGTAACTGTCTGCAATGGTGCGAGACAGTTCTTGCAACATGTGTTCCGCCAAAAAGTTCCGCTCACACTAGTCGACCTCCCCGCAGTCGAATTGGAGAGCTACTCAGTATTGCAAAATGCTACGGCCAAGGTGCGCGAAGTGAGCGATTCGCTTTTGATCATTTGCGGGTCCGAAGAGAACGAGAAAGAGGAGACGTGGGCCCGACAGTTGGGTGTGTGGGCCTATGTGCCTGACACCGAAAACAGCGAAGAGATCGATTGGATATTCACAGAAGCCCGCAAGGCCTTGGCACAAAAGGCTAGCGCTCGCGTCGATTCTTCGGCAATCCAAGTTACGACAGAGGCGCACTTGCGCCTCGACGGAAAGACATGAGCAGTATGACCAGGCCCATAACCAGAGACACGTCCATCGCGACCACAGTAATTGTTAGACGGCAGTAACCACAAATGTTTCACTTGCTTTTTCGGAGCTAAATCGATGTCCAGAAAAAGAACAGAAAACCAGTTGGATTTTGAAGCTGACTTCACGACCACCGGACCGGTCAGACAAAGCGTCAGCATTCGTGCGAAAGCGTCCCGGAAACGGTCCTCCGCACGTCGCAAACAGAGGTCAGCAGAAGCCAAGACGCCTAAGGTTTCTGGTATGCACAAGCGGACGAACAAACGTATCAATTGGTAGGTCGACCGCCGCGTTGATTGCCAAACCGAGTTTCAGAGGAACTAAGAAGATGTGCCACGGATCGCGGAGCGACTTGAATCAGACAATTACTGGAGCAAGCTCGAACGGCAGGGAGTGCCATGTGGTGTGTGCCAATCAGAGATTTTGATTTGATCATTTAGTGAATTTAACCTTCGTTCGATAACAACAACTAAACGAAAGATCGCAGTCATGCGCCAATCATCAAGGAACTACATCACATTAAGCTGTATCGGAGTCGCGCTACTGGCCGCCTCCATAAACCATGCCCAGGCGAGTTTAGTAAATTATCCTCATCTAACGCCGAACGACCCGAATCAGTCCGTCGTGCTAAGCGATTTGCTCAACGGAGAATTCCCGGGCGTTGTTGTCGGCGACAAGGTTTTTAATCAGTTCTTCTATAGCACGCTACCAAACGACGATATGCCCGATCCTCAAGACGTCAACGTATTCGGTTTCCAGGATAACGACGGCAACCTGGGGATCAGTTTTCACGGCGTGTTCTGGGACTTGCCTGGAGGAGGTCCGTCAGATGCCTTAATTCGATATACCGTCGGCGTATCGCGGGACGGTTTAGCCGATGGGTACCGTATTTCTGACGCCCACCTATTTTTGGAAGGTGTAGGCGTAGGCGATCCGAATCAGAATCAGATGGCTTATGTGGCGGTTGATGAGTCTTTTCAGGGCATCAACGAGACGCTCAATGGTTATGCCTCGACGTTGGGCGGACCGAAAGTACAAAAGTTAAGCGATTGGGTATTCTTTGACGAGCTCTATACAACGCTGAGGGTGACGAAAGACATCCTAGCTTATTCGGGCAGCGACGACACTCCCGCGGTCGTCAGCGTGATTGATCAATCGTTTTCACAGACGATGATCCCCGAACCATCAACCATAATTGTATTTGCCATGTTCGGCTTAGGATTGGTTTCTAGACGACACCGCACACCTAGTCAGGATGTCGGTCATTAAGCAACCCGTCCTGTTTTTTTCATGCTCCGGACGTTGAGATTAGAGACGAGACATAAACCTATCACTCTCACTTGAGAAATCACTTATCTAGAGTCAATCGGGAGAGATTCTCCCAGGAAACAACCCATGAACCACAGAATTCTACAGACCATTCGCCACACAGTTTTTGCACTTGGGGTTTCCCTCTGCTGTAGTCTCAACTCAACGGCTTTGTATGCCGGCGGTGACGATGTAGTCCTGGATCCGGGCGATTCCAACGACTCTGTGATTCTGTCCGAATTGGTCGACGGCGACGTAACAAGTGTGACCGTTGGCGATAAGAAGTTTAGTGTGTTTTCCTATTCCAGCGTTGGTAACATGCCGGCCGCGTCAGAGATCAATGTGTTTGGCTTCCAAGACCAGGACCAGAACTTTGGCCTTTCCCTTCACGGAGTGTTTTTTGATCTCCCAGGCGACCCGAACGAATCCTCGGCACTGTTGGATTTTAACGTGATGGTAACTGAGGAAGGACAGCAACAAGGATATGTCATATCCGACGCCCATCTGTTCATGGTAGGCACCGACCTTCCCGATGAATCAGAAATCAGCATAGAGGAGAGCTTTCAAGGTGCCAATGAAACACTGCGTGTGTTTCAGTCGACCATTGGCAATGAGGCGGGCAGCCAGCTCTCCGATTGGTTAGATTTCAGCGAGACGTCGATCAGTCGTCAGGTGTCGCTTGAGATCGCAGCACTTACTGATGAGCAGGCCTCCCAAGTGGCCCAGACGAGTGTGATCGATCTCACTTTCTCTCAGGTCGTCGTGCCCGAGCCCTCGGTCGCGATGTTGCTGATGTGTGCAGGTGTGCTCACTGGAGCGGGTCGCTCCCGCTTCAGAGTGTGATTCGACGCGACCCAGCTTAGTTTTGTAGAAGCTCATCGACTGCCGCGCCGATGTCAGCCTGGCGCATTAGAGATTCGCCAACAAGAATCGCGTCGACACCGGCCGCTTCCAATCGCTTGACATCCGCATGCGTCTTGATGCCGCTTTCGCCAACGAGCACGCAATCGTCCGGAATCTCTTTCCGCATTCGTAACGTATGTTCCAAATCAACTTCAAATGTGTGCAGGTTGCGGTTATTGACACCCACCAGCGTAGCGCCAGCCTCTAACACGCGTGGAAGATTCGCCGGGTCGTAGAGCTCCACCAACGGCGTGAGCCCCAGCTCGATGGCTTCGTTGTGGAGCTTGCGAAGCTGGCAATCGTCTAGACACTCGGCGATCAGCAATACGGCATCAGCGCCGGCGACTCGCGCTTCGAGCAGTTGGTAGCTATCAATCAGAAAATCCTTGCGCAGCACGGGTAGTGAGACTGCTTCGCGAACCGCGCCCAAGTATTCTAGGCTTCCTTGGAAATACGATTCGTCGGTGAGCACGCTGAGGCAGGTGGCGCCGTGCTGCTCATAGATCTTGGCGATTGCTACTGGATCGAAATCGGCTCGGATCACTCCGGCCGAGGGACTCGCCTTCTTTACTTCGGCAATGAGTCGAATAGGCCCCGCTGCTGCCAGCGGCCCGAAGAAATCGCGCACCGGCGGGGCATCGACGAGTGCAGCCCGCAGGTCAGCTTCCGATCGCTTCTCGCGGGCTGCCGCCAGCTCGGTTCGCTTGGTCGCAACGATTTTTTGCAGGATGGTTTCGGCCATGCTGCAATGATAACGGGCTGAGGAAGGATGGAACACCCAGGCATCCCTAGCCCGACGCGCAAGCAAGCCAACCCTTAAGCGTCCTTCGTGCAAAAACTTCGTGTCAACGTTAGCCGGCACCGTCCCGGTGCAGAGTATTCGCCGACGCCCGCGACATCGGGACAGTGGCGGCTAACACTAGATGCGACGGGCCCATTTCGAGCAGGAAACCCGCACCTTTGGCCGCAAGAGGCGAACAGGGTACAATCCGGCTGGCAGACATGGTATCGGCGAGTTCATACTTGACAATAACTCGTCGGTCGAATCCTCGTTGGTGGCACCATATGAAAAGGACTTACTGCACAATAAGGCGAAAGAAACGCTCGCCAGTCCAGGCGGTTTGCGCCGTAGTTGTCTGCCTCTTTTTAATGCGAGCCGCGTTTAACGCATTCCCGGGAATCGGGGGATGGATATTCAGTACGTTCTTTTTACTAACGGCAATAGCCTCCATCATTCGCCCTCAGGGGTGGACCTTCGTATTGGTTCCAGCAAGTGTATTGGGTAGCCTTAGCATCTATGGTAATTCCAATGGTCCTGTTACTATCAGTTCAGCGCTCATCTTTCTTGCAGGTGTAGGGATCAGCTCCATTCTTGGGGTGTTTATTGATGCAAAGATAGAGGACCGAGAGTTTCTGAACTGTCTAGGTGAAGAATGTGGACCTGGAATCTGTCGGCGAGTCGGTTGCGAACGGAAGAGGATTCAGTTCAGTGTATTATGCCGCAGGCATCACTTCGAGATGGTTCGAATAGTCGACCCAGAAGTCGTTGCAGTGCAGCTAGATACTCATCAAGACTAGTTGACGCGCCAATAGAGCTTGGGGGCTGGGCCGTGTGCTACTGCCGAGCAGATTTTGGGCGCAGCATTAGCGCAGGAAACTTGCCTCTTGAGTCGGGCGGTGAAGCCAATTACCGCTTCGAGAACTGCGTCCCGCGTCGTGCACCGTGGAGGCCCGGCTTTTTGCGTTCTTTCATGCGGGCGTCGCGGGTGAGATAGGTCTTCTCGCGGAGCTTTTCCTCGAGGTCGCTGTCGTGTTTCAGTAGCGCCCGGGCGATGCCTTGCATGCAGGCCCCGGCCTGGCCGGTGGTGCCTCCACCATGAACGCGGATGATCACGTCGACCTGATCGCGTACCTCGCAGTGCTCGAGCGCGGCAAGCACCGCATTGCGGTCTTGCTCAACGCAGAAGAAGTCGTTGAATTCGCGATTGTTAACGGTGATCTTACCGCTGCCTTGGCGAATCCGTACTCGGGCTACCGAAGTCTTGCGACGGCCAGTGCCCAAAGCTTCTTCGACGGTTGCTGCCATGGAGATGTTTCCTCGTTACTCTTGACGGTTGATTTGTAGGGTTAGGCTTTGATCGCCAGTTCGGTTGGCTCGGGCTGTTGAGCCGTATGCGGATGGCTCGGGCCGGCGTAGACTTTTAGTTTGGAGAGCATCGCTCGCCCCAGCTTGCTCTTGGGCAGCATGCGGCGTACGGCTTCGGTGAGGATCATCTCCGGCTTGCGTTCGCGACGCACTTCGGCAGAGATGGTCCGCTGCCGGGGATAGCCGGTGTACCAGGCGTACTTCTTATTCTGCCACTTGTTGCCTGTGAAGCGGATGTTCTCGACATTCACCACGACCACAAAGTCGCCCGTATCAACGTGCGGCGTATAGGTCGGGCGGTGCTTACCCATGAGGATCGTAGCAATTTCGCTCGCCAGACGTCCGACGATTTTATCGGTGGCATCCACAAGCAGCCATTTCTGCTCGAGCTCACCCGCTTTGGCCATGTAGGTCTTCATAGATCTCTTATTCCATGCGCGATTCACAAACATCGCGACAGTGCCCCAACCGTTCGGAGACCTCCGGTGTGACGGGGCCGAGTGCCACCAGAGAATCCACCAATTTACCGGTCTGGGGCCCACCCGGCAAGGGCGCGAATCGGCGAGCGGCGGCCAGATCAGATAGCCAGATTACCGATTTTCCTGCTCGGAACTCCGCCGGCGGACTTTTCGGGCATGGATCGCAAGCACTAAGCCCCACAGCAGCAAAAACCCACCTACCATACCGGCCACAACCCACAGTTTGCGATAATCGCCTTGGCTGGAATCTGCTCCGCCAGGTGCCAGCCAGGCTCCCAATGCCAACAGCACACCCCAACCCGCCAGGCTCCCTGCGATCAGGAGCACAGGTATCCATTGCTGGTTTTGATCTCGGGGCATGGATCGCAAACTGGCCGTATTCTGTGGTCACTGAATGTAATGATCAACTCAGTGCCCCATTCTAGCATCATCAAGTCTGTGGCTGAACCGGGCGTCTGTGGCAGAAACGCGAACTCTTCGGATTGCCCGCTGCCACTGCTGCCCCAGCGTGTGTTAGACTGGCTGCCCCGAAAATTACCCTCTGCTAATCAGGAGCCGAGTCATGATCGTTGGTGTTCCCAAAGAAGTGAAATTAGACGAATACCGGGTAGCGATGTTACCGGTGGGAGTCGAGGAACTCGTGCGGCGGGGGCACCAGGTACTCGTTGAAGCGGGAGCCGGCCTAGGATCGGGATTGGCCGATCACGACTATCTCTCACAAGGCTGTGAGATGGTTTCTACTCCCGATGAAATCTTCGCGCGGGCCGACTGCGTTGTGAAAGTAAAAGAGCCGCAGCCGAGTGAATGGGCCTTAATGCGCCCCAGACAAATCCTGTTCACGTATTTTCATTTTGCGGCCGATCAGGAGCTGACCGAGGCGGTTATTAATACGGGCTCAACAGCTGTGGCCTACGAAACATTGGCCGACGATCAAGGCCGACTGCCGCTACTGACGCCGATGAGTGAAGTCGCTGGGCGGATGAGCGTGCAGGAAGGGGCAAAGTACCTTGAACGACCGCAGATGGGTCGAGGTATTCTGCTGGGCGGCGTGCCGGGTGTCGCGCCAGCGAATATTACTATTCTCGGCGGCGGTGTCGTAGGCGCTAACGCAGCAAAGATTGCGGCGGGCTTCAATGCCAACATTGGTTTGTTGGATATCAACATGGATCGACTGCGATATCTCGACGACATCATGCCGGCTAATGTCGATGTGCTGTTCAGCGATCGCCACACGATTCGCGATCAACTGGAACGGGCTGACCTCGTAGTAGGCGCTGTTCTGATTCCAGGAGCCAAGGCGCCGATGCTGATCGAAGAAGAAGATCTCAAGCGAATGAAGCCGGGAAGTGTGATTATCGACGTGGCGATCGATCAGGGTGGCTGCATCGCTACCAGCCGACCGACATCGCATAGCGAGCCCACTTATATTGTCGATGGCGTCGTGCACTACTGTGTGACTAACATGCCAGGTGCGGTGGGCCGCACCAGCACCTACGCGCTCTGCAATGTGACGCTTCCTTGGGTACTCCAGATCGCTGATCGCGGTATCGAGCAAGCAGCCCGCGACCTGCCCCCGGTAGCCCGAGCAATCAACATGCACCAAGGAAAAGTAACTAATCGCCCAGTGGCGGAGACTTTTGGGATGAACTATTCGCCACTATTCGAATCATGACTCAGCGCGTGACAACACTCCGTTGGCAGGGCGACTTCGATGGCCATCTGGTGCTGTTGGATCAAACACTCTTGCCCGGAGAGCTCAGAGAGATCGAGTGTCGAACCGTCGAGCAGGTATGGCAAGCCATTCGCCGCTTGAGCGTACGCGGCGCGCCAGCAATCGGCTGTGCGGCAGCGTACGGCGTTTGTATCGGCGTACAAGCAGCTGTAGAGTCTGACATCGAGGAGATGCGTCACCGCATCGTCGAGGTATGTGAGTATCTCGCCACAAGCCGGCCTACTGCAATCAATCTATTTTGGGCGTTAGAGCGGATGGGCGCGACCGCCCAGCGCGGCGAGGCGTCCGATCCGCGAAATCTGGCTGACATTCTACTGGCCGAAGCCCGAGCTATTCACGATGAGGATCGCGAGACTTGCGACGCCATTGGCCGCCATGGGGCGGATCTCTTGGCAGATTTGCCCTCGGGAAGTGGCATTCTTACGCACTGCAATGCCGGTGCCCTGGCTACGGGAGGTGACGGCACGGCTTTGTCTGTCGTTTTTGAACTTGCGCGACGGGGCAAACGACCTCACGTCTGGGTCGACGAAACTCGCCCGCTGCTGCAAGGGGCGCGGCTGACCGCTTGGGAACTCATCGAGCGCGACGTCGACTGCACACTAATCTGCGATAATATGGCCGGTGCTGTGATGCGTAAGGGCAAGGTGCAAGCGGTCGTGACGGGAGCAGATCGAATCGCTGCCAATGGCGACGCCGCCAACAAGATCGGTACCTACGGGGTAGCGGTGCTAGCCCAAGCTCACGGTATCCCGTTCTATATTGCCGCGCCGGCCAGCACTTTCGATCTAGCACTAGCCACAGGGGATGAGATTCCCATCGAAGAGCGGTCAGCTGAGGAAGTCACCCGTGGCTTTGGCATGGCAACCTCACCAGCCGAAGTAAAGGTGTTTAATCCGGCTTTCGACGTCACACCGGCCAAGTTAATTGCCGGACTAATCACCGATCGGGGCATCGTAACGCGTCCTGACACTGCGGGAGTCGCGACGCTGCTCCGCGATGACATAGGCAGTGACTAAGGCGGCGGCTAAGCTAGCCACAACTGGGGACGGATTCTTTTCTTGCCGTGGACGGAACAGTCGGCCTATTATGGAACCTGATTCGCGTTCTCCTAATACACCTCTCGAAATATTGGATCAATGGTTTCATCATGAATATTGTGTGGCCAGTGATGGTTTTTCTACTTGCGCTCACCGCATCGTTGATAATTATTCGAATGGGAACGATGGCGCTAATGCTCACCGGGCTATCGCGTGAGTCGGCACGGTTTCAAGCGCATTCCGCGTTAACGGGTGTTGGATTCACAACCGAGGAGTCGGAATCGATCGTAGAGCACCCAGTCCGCAGACATCTAACCATGGGGCTGATGTTACTGGGCAGGATCGGCATCGCGACGGTCATTGCAACGCTTACAGCGACACTGCTAAGCAAGCAGACCACGGAACAGTGGGGAATGAGTCTGCTGCTGCTCTGCGCAGGCATGCTGGTACTCTGGCTGCTCGCGAAAAGCGACTGGGTCGAACGCCAATTGAATCGACCGATTGCTCTCGCTCTTCGTCAGTTTACGCACCTCGACGTCCGCGACTACGTTTCGCTGCTGGAACTTTCTAGCGGCTTCGCTGTTTACGAACTCTCTGTCGAATCGAACGACTGGCTGGCTGGCAAAACTCTGGTTGAACTAGGGCTTCCTCGCGAAGGGATTTTGGTGCTTGGCATCCATCGCCGCAACGGAAATTACATTGGCGCCCCTTCGGGGAATAGCCAGATCTATGCTGGTGATGCGCTCGTGATTTATGGTCCCTACGACCAAATGGAGGAGCTCGATAGCCGCAGCGCTGGTGAAACAGGCGACCAAGCTCACGCCGCTGCCGCGAGGCACTACGACAAGTACCTCAGCGAGGTGCAGCAGGTAGACGTGACCGTCAAGTAATTTCGCGTCTACATATCGTAGTACAAACAAAACTCATACGGATGCGGTCGTAAAGCGAGTGCGTCTACTTCATTCTCCTTCTTATAGGAGATCCAGGTGTTGATCACATCTTGCGTGAACACGTCGCCGCGGAGCAGAAATTCGTGGTCATTTGCCAGCGCGTCGAGCGCGTCGCCGAGCGATCCGGGCGTAGTGGGAACTTTGGCAAGTTCCTCCGGCTCGAGATCGTAGATATCTTTATCAAGCGGCTCACCAGGGTGGATCTTATTCTGAATGCCATCCAGCGCAGCCATCATCAGCGCTGAGAAAGCCAAATATGGATTCGAACTCGGATCGGGACAGCGAAATTCGATCCGCTTGGCCTTCGGGCTCGGGCTGTACATCGGAATGCGGCACGCAGCCGAGCGGTTGCGCTGCGAGTAGGCCAGGTTTACCGGAGCCTCGTAGCCGGGCACCAGGCGCTTGTAGCTATTGGTTGTGGGATTAGTGAATGCGAGCACAGCAGGCGCGTGTGTCAGAATGCCGCCGATCGCGTAGAGCGCCTCATCGCTGAGCCCTGCGTAGCCTCCTCCGGCAAACAGTGGTTGGTCACCCTTCCAAAACGAAATATGCGTGTGCATCCCCGAACCGTTGTCGCTGAAGATCGGCTTGGGCATGAACGTTACGGACTTGTTGTGCTTCCAGGCGACATTTTTGATGATGTATTTGTACAAGCACATGCTGTCGGCCATGTGAACTAGATCACTGTACTTCAGGTCGATTTCCGATTGACCCGCCGTCGCGACTTCGTGGTGTTGGGCTTCGACATCCAGACTGCAGTCGATCATCATCTGCATCATCTCATTGCGGATGTCCATCAACTGATCGGCAGGTGGGACGGGGAAGTAGCCCTCCTTGTGTCTCAGTTTATAGCCCAGGTTCGGCCCATCACCAGCGGCTTTCGTGTTGGTACCCCGATTCCACTGACCTTCGACACTATCAATAAAGAAAAAACTGTGCTGGGGAGTTTGATCGAACATGATGTCATCGAAAATGAAAAACTCCGCTTCGGGTCCGATGTAACAGGAGTCAGCAACTCCGGTACTCTTTAAATAGTTTACCGCCTTGCGGGCCACGTTGCGTGGATCGCGGGTGTAGTCCTCGCGAGTAATTGGATCTTGGATATTACAGATCATCACGAGCGTGCAGAGCTCGGTGAACGGATCTATGAAGGCTGTTTCCGGTTGCGGAACCAAAAGCATGTCGCTTTCGTTGATCGCCTGCCACCCACGAATGCTAGAACCGTCGAATCCCAAACCGTCTTCGAAAACCTCTTCTTCCAGTTTGCTAACTGGAATCGTGAAATGTTGCCAAAGACCGGGGAAATCCATGAAACGCAGATCGACTGCTTTTACGCCATGTTCGCGGCACATCGCTAAGACATCTTGCGGTTTCATTGCATCGTCCTTTGCAGAATGGGAGTTCGTGTGGAACTGGGACATTAACAACCATACAAAAGAAAAACCCTCTTCGCCAGCAGGGGCGAAGAGGGTTAGTTAGTTCGAATCTGTGGGCTAGGAAATGGGGGAAAGCCTCGTCTCCGGTTGCCCAAGCTAGGAACGCAGAGTTGTGAGGATCTCACGAACTACCTTGTAAGGATCAGCATTCGATGCGGGCCGACGATCTTCGAGATAGCCCTTCCAGCCGTTTTGTACCGTACCCACTGGTATGCGAATCGACGCGCCACGATCGCTTACATCGTAGCTGAATTGGTCGATCGACTGCGTTTCGTGCAACCCGGTGAGGCGCTGGTCGTTGTCCGAGCCGTAGGCGGCAATGTGATCTTCGTGGCGATGCTTGAATTTCTCGCAGATGCCCTTGATCAACTTCTCTCCGCCCTGCTCGCGGATCGGCGTGTTGGAGAAATTAGTATGCATACCGCTGCCGTTCCAGTCGCCTTTGATCGGCTTGGGATGCAGTTCGATCGTTACGCCGTATTTCTCTGCCGTACGATGCAGCAGGAATCGGGAGAGCCATAGGTCGTCACAAGCGTTCTTAGCACCCTTGCCGAACAACTGGTATTCCCATTGTCCCTTCATTACCTCGGCATTGATTCCGGTAATCGAAAGGCCGGCCTCCAGGCAGATGTCCAGATGGTCCTCGACGATTTCGCGTCCAACACAATTGTCGTAACCTACCGAGCAATAGTAAGGGCCTTGTGGACCTGGATAACCTTCAGCGGGGAAGCCCAACGGCTTCGCACCGTTCATGATCGTGTATTCCTGCTCGAAGCCTAGCCAGAGATCTGAGTCATCCTCGAACGTGCCACGACCATTGGAAGGATGGACTGAGCCGTCGGCGGTCAGAACTTCGCAAAGAACCAGCGAAGCATTGTCGCGAGCCGGATCGTGGACCAACTTCACAGGCTTTAGTAAGCAGTCTGAAGAGTGGCCTTCGGCCTGCTCGGTACTGCTCCCGTCGAAGGCCCAACCGGGGCAATCTTCAACCTTGGCAGGCTCGCTTTCGATGATCTTAGTTTTGCTACGGATGCTGGGTTCCGGAAGGTAACCGTCCAGCCAAATGTACTCTAACTTATGACTCATTTTTTCTTTCGCTCCTTGGATTGTCGACCGAATTATTCCCTGTGAATTGCTGCTTCCCTGACAGGAGAAAAACGTCGTCGATCCTCAAGTGCGGCACTCAGGCCGGCGTTGACGACGGATTGGCACAAGTTTGGTAGGTTTGCCCGACGGCGATCGGCTTCATGGTGAGTCCGTCGGGCAGCGAGCAAACCCTCATCGTAGAAGGATCACCTCTCCCCCGCTAGGCGTCGGTGACACAATGGGGCTAAATCGAAGCCCTAAGCTCACGCGATTTGCGATGAAATCTGTCATCTACCGCCATTTTGGGGAACGTTTCCCGCGCACTGCCGAATTCTGATTGGTTTGGCTGGCCTTGGGATAGACCCATACTACGCATGCAGAAGCCCAGAAGGATAGGAGTTCTTACACTCCTCAAGGTTTTAGCAATCCTAATGCCAAACACTTCATAAGGACTAATGGTTTTACGTAAGTGTTTTTTCTGAAAGCAGTTAGCTCAACTATCAAGTTATTCTCGGTAAGTGCTGTTAGTAACTTATTGCCTAGAGACCATGCAGGGTTTGCCGCTGAGCCGGGCAGGGGCAATGGCACTACGTTGTGCCCCTCGGGTTGTGTATGGTAGGGGGCAAGTTCGTTCGTCGATCAGAAAACCTGCGGATCAACGTGGATAATTTGCCGGTTCCCGGCATGCCGAGAGTTAGCCTTTAGATTAATGACCGATTCCGGCCCCCCTACCCCACAGCGCAAACTCAAGTTTTTGCCTACTGCTGCAACGTTCAAGTTGCTTGATCCCTTAGGCGTGGGGACGGTCGGGGCCGTCTTTCGGGCCGAGAGTCCCGACATCAAAGAGCAGGTCGCGATCAAGCTCTTGCATCCGACGATCGCCCATGATGAGAACATTGTCGACCGCTTCCAGCGTGAAATTGTTGTGATGGAGCGTCTCAACCATCCCCACATCGTCCGCAACTATGGCGGTGGATTGATGGGCGGACAATATTTCTATGCGATGCAATTGTTGGATCACGGTACGCTTAAGGATCGGCTTCAGAAACATGGCCCCCTGCCCTGGCCTCAAGCAGCCGCGTACACGGCACAGATCGCTTCGGCTCTACAACATGCTCATAACCATGGCATCATTCACCGCGACCTGAAAGCCAGCAACCTGTTTTTCGGCGCCGATGGCGGCCTGATCCTCGGCGACTTCGGAATCGCCCGCGACACACACGAAGCCGACGTCACTGATTCAGGTATTACTGTCGGCACTTATGCTTACATGTCGCCCGAGCAAATCTGTGCTGACAAAAGCATCACCGGCCAGGCGGATATCTATTCGCTCGGCTGCGTGCTCTACGAAATGCTTACCGGCAAACCTCCGTTCGTAGGTGCCAATTTCGCGCAGATCTGGGACCAACATCTTCACGCCCAGCCAAAAGCTTTGAGTGGCCAAGGAGTAGATTGTCCCGAGTGGTTGGAAGAACTCGTCATGAACCTACTAGAAAAAGACCCGCAGAAGCGACCCTTCAACGCACGGGCCGTGCAGGGCATTATCAAAGATCATCTTATCGACGAGTTCGGTGCCGACCTGTCGCAACTGACCCAAAATCTGCCACCTCTGGAGGAAGTCCGCAATGCGGACGGCATCCGCTGGGGTCGACTCGCGATCGGACTAGTGGCCATCGGGGCAATCATCGCCGTGGTAATGTTACTAGACAGATAGTTGCGCCTTTCGGAATTCGACTTAATCGCCGGTACGCAGTTCTGTCGACGAAACATCATCACGAAACTCGGCCGCGGAGACTTCATCACAGAGGTCGCGAAGCTTGTCGGGGATCGCGAGCTCGCTGAGCACTTGGAAGCGGTCGTCGATCAGTCGGCCAAAGACCAGGAAGCGACAACCTCGGTCGGCTATCTCTGCGATTGCCGCGTCGCGGTCGGTAGTGTCTTTATAGTAGCGCGGATTTCCGATTCGCACCAAAGTGTCGGCCCCGACGACAAATGTGCAACCGGAGAAAAGAGCCGCCTTCTGCCAAAATGTTGGGGCGTCGGTCAGCACGATTTTCGCGGTTTCGTCCAATTGGCGCAGCGCGCTGAGCCGGCTGGAGATCTCAATAAAGTCGAGCGGTGGCTTGTCGACATTGGTCACGGATATTTCGTAGACCACCGGCAGACCCAATCGTTGGGCGGCAATGCCCGCCAATCGTTGGTGACCGATATGAGGCGGGTTAAAAGCGCCAGGAAGAACTGCGTGCGGCAGTTCCGGCTGATCAACACTTACTAGGCTGCCAAGCAGCAACTCGGTCCACGCTTTTGGCGCTTGCTGGCTGCATTGATGAATTGGCTCGTCGTCTCGCAGCTGCTCGATCAGCGCATGTCGAGCTGCACTGGCATCGCTTTTCGCTGCTTCGCCCAGCGCCGTTAACACCAGCTTGGCGGCAAGCCATTCTTCTTTTTTTCGGTCGCGTTCTCCCTTTGCGAGCGTGAGCGAAACCGAGGTTGATTCGGTCGCGGTTTGCACGGCTACGTGTATCCGATGATCGCCGCGTTTGGGTCGATTGCTGGCTAAGCTGGCGGTACAGCCCATACCGAGTAGCTGATGCGGGTCTGTTTCGGGCGTTAGCTGACGTGCTCGCAACCAAGCGGCCATTGCCATCGCCCGTGCCGTCGGTTCGCAGCAGGCCTGATCGACGGCGCCACCGAGCCATTGCTCCAGCGCTGCCTGCGAATACGGCACCGCGGCTTCCAACAAAGTCCTCGATCCGCCTGGCACTTCCAAGATTTGGCTAATCGCTTTGGAGCCACCACCGGTCACTGCGATTACCAGTTGGCACTCGCTGGAATGAATACGCCCCACAAGATCGGTCCAAGCAGTCGAAGGCACGGAAAGGCTCGTCATTGGTGTGGAAAGTCAACATGTTGTTTTCGGTCAACACGAGGCGATCGATCTTCAGCTATTCAAGCAAGGGGAAAATAGCTTCGCCCAGTGCATCGTAACATCTGTACCCCAGCGAGCAACATTCGGCACGAGCCTTGCTGAGAATAAGCCACAGACACTGGCAACTTGATCGGAAATGCCAACCATCACAACCCGAGGGTGCGGTCGATGGCGGATGTTATTGAAATTGGTTCTCTGGAAGAGCTCGAGTCGTATCGCTTGGTGTGGGACTCACTCCTGCCCAAAACGCCCCAGGCTTCGTTTTTTCATACCTACGACTGGTTCGCCACATATTGGAAACACTTTGGAGCTGAGCGGAAGATGCGAGTGCTAATCATTCGCGCTTCTGGCCAGCCGATAGGCATTGTGCCGCTTTGCATCCAGCGCGAGCGCTATCAGATTGGTAATGTTCGTGTGCTAACCTATCCGCTCAGCGATTGGGGCTTCTGGTACGGGCCGATCGGTAGCAACCAATCGGCATCGATGTTCATGGCGTTGCGGCATGTCCGAGAAACCGCGCGCGACTGGGATATGCTCGATCTGCGCTGGGTACCAGCCGAAAGCTCGGATGGCAGTGCCACGAGCCGTGCACTGCGAGCCGCCGGGTGGAATCCCAAGAAGATCCTCTATCAAGAATCTTCGGTAGTCCGATTGACCGATAGCGACTGGGAGAGCTTCTTCGCAAGCCGTTCGAAAAAGTGGCGCGCAGAAACTCGCCGCCAATTGCGATCGTTAGAGCGCGACCACGAGGTGACTTTCCAGCGAGTCCGCCCTGCAGGTGCGGCCGGCGGTGACGGCGAGCCACGTTGGGACGTTTTTGAAGATTGTCTGGCAATCTCACGAAACAGTTGGCAGGCCCAATCACAGTCGGGGAACACGCTGTGCCATGACGATGTTGAGCCTTTTCTGCGCGATTGCCACGGTATGGCAGCCAAATTGGGGATGCTCGATGTGGGTCTGCTAAAAGTGGACGGAAAGCCTGCTGCTTTTCAATACAACTACTGTTACGACGGCGACATCTTTGGCTTGCGAATGGGCTACGACAAACGATATGACCGTCAGGGGTTAGGTAACGTTGTGTTGAACCGTACGCTAGAAGACAGTTTCCAACGAGGCGATCGGAAGCTTGAGCTGGGCATCGGCGACTATCCCTTTAAGAGGCGGATCCGCAACAAGGTGCACCGCAATTACCGCCTTACCTGCTATCCCGCGCTGGCATGGCGTGCTCAAGGAGTGAGAATCACCCGGTGGCTCAAAGAACACCGTCCCGCACCTTCGACAGGCAAAGCCACGAGACCGACACCGGTCTAGCACGATCGTACCTATCTAATTGGTCTCTATTGGTCGGTGATATTGCTTGAGGGCTCTAACTTCTCGGCTCTGCTAGCACGTCGTGCGACTTGCCCTTGACCAGACGGGCTGATGTTCCGTACTGTTCGCGCGACCTGGAGTCAGGCTGCGCGCCGCTGGCGGGAGTTGGCTCCGACTATTCTCCTCCACTCGTCAGTTTGCCATGCACTTTGTCATGCCGAAATCTTGCGCGGCCGTTGCAGTAGCAATTTTGCTGCCTGCCAGTGGTTGCACATCGCTAAGTTTGAATCCGACTACCTGGCAGATGCCTTCATTGGCTAGCGAAGAAGCTCCACCTGGTACGTCTGACTGGTGGAAAAAACACAAGAGTAGTGCGGAGTTCGTTGTCGGCGAGGGTTGGCGTGTGCCGGGTTTTGAGGAGTTTTACGACGACCAAGGACGGCCGATTCGCGCTAAGGTAGCAAAAGTCGTTAAGAAGGAGAAACAGAGCAAGGATGCTCTTCTAGAAGACGTGAAAGTAGTTGAGTCGGTTACCAAGTTCAAAGAACAATTTGGCTTGGGACCTGATCAACAACGGGCAGAACAAATCTACGCCGAGGGAGAAGCCCTATATCGCGCTCAGAAGTTTGCCGCCGCCACCAAGAAATTCAAAGATGCCGCCGGACGCTGGCCCGACTCAAGGCTCCAACAGGACGCAATGTTCTATCTTGCAGAAAGCGAGTTCTACAACAAACAGTATCCTGAGGCAGTGAATGCGTACGACGAGCTGCTAGAGAAATACCCGAACTCGCCACATCTAGACGATGTCGTCCGCCGACAGTTTGACATCGCCCGCTATTGGGAAGACCACCATCAATGGCAACCGCACTGGGCCACGACCCCCAACGTACTCGACGAAACCCGACCGTTGTTCGACACCTTGGGCCACGCTTTAAGAACTTACGACAACATCCGTCTGAACGATCCTACCGGCCCATTAGCCGACGATGCGATCATGGCCTCGGCTAATTCTTTTTTTCTGCGTGGTCGATACAGCGACGCCGACTACCAATATGGGCTGCTGCGTAGCGAGTATCCCAATAGCGAACATCAATTTGAGGCTCACATACTAGGGTTGCAATGCAAGCTTCGAAAGTACCAGGGTCCAGATTACGACAACACACCGCTGCTTGAAGCCAAAAAGTTAGTGAAGCAACTCAAAGTACAGTTCGCCGGACAGTTGAACTCTGAGGAGCGGGCCCGGCAGTCGGAGATCCAGGCCCAACTCAATCGGCAGTTGGCTGAACGAGACTGGAAGATGGCTCAGTACTTCGACGATGGTGAGCACTATGGAAGCGCGAAGTTCTACTACGCCCAACTGGTGCGTGATTACCCCAACACTCCTTTGGCCGAGCAAGCCCGGGGACGATACCTAGAGTTGGGCGGAAAACCTGACCATCCGACTTCGAAAATGGGATGGTTGGTCGACCGTTTCCCAGAAAATGCCGAGCGCAAGTCGATTGAGCAAGTACCACTGATCGAATCAGGGAATCAGACACGCCTCGCCACCGAACCCCAAGACGGCCCCTCCACCGATGGCCAGACCATTCGTCGTTAACCAGTACGCCCTACAAGTGATCACGCTTTGCGGGCTGCTCAGCGCAGTTGGCTGTGCGTCGTATCAGGTAGGAAGTCGTACGCTTTACGCTCCGGATGTCTCGACGGTTTACGTGCCGATGATCGAGTCGAACAGCTTTCGTCGCGACTTGGGCGAACGTTTGACTGAAGCAGTGGTAAAAGAAATCGAGCTTAAGACTCCTTATAAGGTAGTTGGTAATCCCGATGCCGACAGCGTTCTTTCTGCTCGTCTTGTAGGCGAAACGAAACACATTACCGTCGAGAACCGCAACGATGACCCACGCGCTGTAGAGATAGGCATGGTGGCGGAGGTCACCTGGCTGAACCGTCGTCGTGAGCCCTTGCGATTGCCCACGAGCATCGCCCTGCCGCCGGAATTCGTGCCGATGAGTCAAACATCCACGCTGGTAGCCGAAGTAGGCCAATCAGTCGCCACGGCCCAACAACAGGCCATTGAGCGTCTTGCACAACAGATCGTCTCCACGATGGAAGAACCTTGGTAGGAACAATCTGGCGCAGAGCGCTGAAGCATTGAGAATCGAAGGCCTGGAGCTGTCTTTGTAACAGTGCTAGGCTCAAGGGATGAGTTCCCTTTGTCTATCGCACCGTTTTCCTTGCCGGGCTTCTAGTTGGCAGCTGCGCACGCGGTCGCTCCACTTTGGACGCCGGCCTTTGTTAATGGGAATCGTTAACGTAACGCCCGACAGTTTTTCCGACGGCGGCAAGTTCTTAAGTGTCGAATCCGCCGTTGAGCAGGCTTTGCGGTTGGTCGACGAAGGGGCCGATCTGCTAGACATCGGTGGTGAAAGTACTCGACCCTATTCCGAGGCAGTTTCCACTGATGAGGAGTTGAATCGCGTAACTCCTGTATTCGAAGCTCTGAAGGACCGGATCGAAGTCCCTCTGTCGGTCGACACTAGCAAAGCCGTCGTGGCGAACGCCGCCGTAAGTGCTGGTGCCGAAATCATCAATGATGTCACTGCGTTGACTGGCGATCCCTCCATGCTTCAATTCGCCTGCGATTGTGAAGCTGGTATCTGCGCTATGCATATGCAGGGCACTCCGCAAACGATGCAAGACGACCCAAGGTACGAAGACGTCGTAAGGGACGTCAGCGAGTATCTTGGCGCGCGGCTGGAAGCCCTGACCGCGGCAGGAATCGCGATTAATAGAGTTTGCCTAGATCCAGGGATTGGTTTTGGCAAGTCGCACCAGCACAATCTGACGCTGATGGCTCGTTGTGGCCAACTGCACGAACTGGGTCGGCCTTTGTTAGTGGGCCACTCACGCAAGGGGTTTCTCGGCAAGCTGTTGGGCGACAAACAGGCCGACCGCACATCGGCAACCGTGGGAGCCGCTCTGTCACTTGCTGCCCAGGGAGTTCAAGTGATTCGCGTCCACGATGTCCGTCCAGTGCGCGAAGCGCTGCTGGCATTCGAGGCCGTAGGGGGCATCGATGGCGAGATACACCTGCTAGCGGAGTAGCTGGATCGGAGACGAAACACCTCAGCGACATTGACCCGATCCGGCCAGTGGAGGATACTTGCAGGGTTGGGATATGCCCGTCGGCCGCTTCTCTGTCGACGCAAACGCCTAGCCGCTTCCTCCTGTCGAACTTTTACATTTTCACGATGGCAACTGCTACCACCAAAACAAAGCCGTCAGTCGACCTCGCCCAATATTGCCGCGAGGTGGCTCAGCGTGCGAAGCTTGCAGCTACGCAGTTGGCTCAAATCAGCGATGCGACCAAGATTGCCTGGCTTTGCCGCGCGGCCCAACTGCTCCGCGAGAATACCGATGGATTAAAAACTGCTAATCAGCGCGATCTCGATGCAGCACCAGGATATGGGCTGACCGACGCTCAGATCGACCGCTTGCGCCTGACACCGGAGCGCGTCGAGGGAATCGCGACGGCACTGCTGGAGGTGGCCCAACTGCGCGATCCGATCGGGCAAGTAATCGACTCGACCGTGAGACCCAATGGACTGGTAATCAACAAGATCCGTGTACCACTGGGAGTCGTATTCTTCATCTACGAATCGCGTCCGAATGTTACGGCAGACGCGGCGGCGATCTGCGTAAAGGCTGGCAACGCGGTCATTCTACGCGGAGGCAAGGAAGCGATTCATTCCAGTACCGCGATCGTGGCTCTGCTGCATGAATCTGCCAAGGAGGTCGGCCTCCCAGAAGATGCCGTACAATTGGTCGAAACAACCGATCGCGAGGCGGTCGGACACTTCTTGAAGATGCCCGAGTCGATCGACGTGGCGATACCTCGTGGCGGCGAAGGATTGATTCGTCGCGTAGCCGCCGAGGCGCGGATGCCTGTGATCAAGCATTTCGATGGCAACTGCCATGTGTATGTCGACGCCGCGGCTGACTTAGAAATGGCCCGTTCGATCGTCGCGAATTCCAAGTGCCAGCGGATGGGCGTATGCAACGCGGCCGAGTCGTTGTTAGTGCATGCCGACGTCGCAGGCGAACTTTTACCGGCCTTGTATGGCGACTTAGAAGAATTTTCGATCGAGTTGCGCGGCGACGAGCAGACTTGCGAACTGGTCGAAGCAGCAAAGTTGGCGACTGAAGATGATTATCGAGCTGAGTTTCTGGGCCCGATTCTCTCGGTCAAGGTCGTCGGTTCGCTAGATGAGGCGGTAGAGCACATTAACAATTACGGCTCGGGGCACACCGACGCGATCATAACCAACGATCTGAGCGCATCTCAACAGTTCGCGGCGCGGGTCGATAGCGCGGCCGTGATGATCAACGCGAGCACGCGGTTTAACGATGGCGGAGAATTCGGGCTAGGCGCGGAGATTGGAATCAGCACCGACAAGTTTCACGCCCGGGGCCCCTGTGGCATCGAAGAGCTGACCAGTTATAAATACATTGTCCAAGGAACAGGGCAGATCAGACAGTAATTCCAACCGTCTACTTCGCGATGGAGTGCGAAATGAGTGGAGACGTATTAAGCCAAGCTGAAGTTGAGAATCTGCTCAGCTCGATGGATGAAGACGTCGAGGAGAGTCTAGCGGCGCCTCCTCCGACCCTTGCGGCGCGTCCTCGAGAGAAGGTCTCGGTCTACGACTTCAAGCGTCCTGAACGGGTCGGCAAGGAGCAGATGCGCGCCCTGCAGACCATGCACGAAGGTTTTGGCCGCAACTTTGGTGCGGCTCTTTCGGGCCTATTGCGTTCCATCGTCGAAGTAAAGCTCACCAGCGTCGACCAGTTGACCTACAGCGAGTTTGTCTTCAGCCTTGAGAATCCCACTTGTTTCAACTTGATCAATGCCGAACCGCTAGAAGGTCAGTTGATTCTCGACATCAATCCGTCGATTCTATTCCCGATTATCGATCGATTGTTAGGCGGGAACACAAGTTCTGCGCTCCCCGACCGGCGCCCCTTAACTGAAATTGAACTCCGTTTAGTTTCTCGCATCACGAGCCTGTTTCTCAATGAGATGCAAAATGCTTGGGAAAACGTCGTTCACCTCGAGCTATCGGTCGAGCGCGTGGAGAGCAATCCTCAGCTAGTGCAGATCATTCCGGCCAACGAAGTTGTGGTGTTGATCAGCTTTGAGCTGATCGTGGGTGAAACTCGCGGCATGATTAATTTATGCATCCCGTTCAATTCGATTGAACGGATTAGCAATAAGCTCACGTCAAACAGCTGGGCAAGTTTTAGCAAGCGTCCGCCGACAACCGAATCGATACACAATTTAACCTCCCGTATCGCCGAAGCACCGGTTGAGGTAGCAGTCGAATTGGCTCAGACCAAGATCGCCACGAGCGACCTGATCGGACTGCGGGTTGGAGACATTATTGCCAGCGAGAAAGATGTCAATCAGCCTCTGATCGTCTCTGTGGAAGGACGGGCCAAGTTCCACGCTAGGCCAGGGCAGTGCAAAGGTCGAAAGGCCATCGAGGTAATTTCACCGATCGAAGCTAAACAATTTGACTTGCCCCCGGTCAGTCAGAACCAAGTAGCGACTGAAAAAGCGACGGCCAGCTAGCGCGTGACCCCCAATGATTAGTGTGTAAACAGCCTACATTATTCTTCTCCCATCTCCCTGGCTAACGATCATAGGATTAATTGACAAGGCCCGGCAATCTGCGACAATACAAGTGGGTGGGATCAGGTGGCTTCGGCCAGTAGCTCTGTCGCAAACAGTCGTCCCTACTTTTCGAATAATTGACTCATATTCACTGCGACGAGCACCTGTGATTGATAATTACTTGTGCCATCACGAAAGTGCGGTGCAAGTCGGCACTGGAAAAGTGTGTATATAGCTGCCAAGTGCACGTGCAGATTCTCTTTTGGATTGTTCAGCTAAGAGAATCCGCCCTGTGCAACGGGAGCAAGCAGAGGCCTACAATGCGTCCGAAGATTCGTTGGTAGACGACCATCGGCTGCGGGGATCATCAACCTGCCGGTTTGGTGAGGAGTTGGGTCATGGGGATTTCGGTAACTTGCCCGAACGGGCATGAGTTCAAGGTAAAAGACAAGTACGCTGGCAAGAAGGGACTTTGTCCATTCTGCAAGGGTCAAGTTGCAGTTCGCGTCCCCGATGCTGTATCCTCGGACCAGTTGCAGAAAGCCGCCCGCCGCATTGCTGCGGAAGAGCATGGCGCCGGAGCCGCGGCCGATGCGGATTCAGTTTTCGATGATTCTCTGGCCGAAGGCGCAAGTGCGAGTAGCAGTTTGCTAGGCTCTTCGGTAATTCAGCATAATATCAGGTGCAAATGCGGCGAACATGTGCCCATGTGGTTTGCCCGTTGCCCTAAGTGCGGAGAGTTCATGCCGCAACGTTGATTCTCTATAGTCGGCGCCATCTCCGTCCCGCAATTTCTTTAGGCAACTCTTTCTCTAGACGATAGTGGCGGCAACATCTCTTCTAAAACGCCTTTCGCCTGAGGCCAAGCTATGATCGCCTCGAAGACCATCCAGAGTTGCAGGAACAAGGTTGCCCCGCCGATGGACGCTAACAAGTAATTTCCCTGCGGCCACCAACCACTATCGCCGTTAAATATCTGCCAACTCAGGGCCCAGATTGGCATGACGATCATCGCTATCATTGGCACCAGGGCGAACCAGTACGGCTTGTTGCGGCGATAGAGATAGAAGACAGTTACCATCAAAGCTAGTCCCGCGAGTAGCTGGTTCGTCGCACCGAATAATGGCCAGAGGTACAGCCCACCGGTGCCGTGAGGAGGTATCGCGCCGTTTGGGGCCGATGGGCCCCTCATCATCGCCAGCATCATCGCCAGAGAAACGGCAAGCAGCGTGGCCAGGTACTTATTCTCCAACGGTCTAACGTGGAGCGAGGTGGCGAGCTCGTGTACGACATAGCGTTGTAATCGAGTAGCCGTGTCGAGCGTCGTAGCTGCAAAACAGGCGACAAGCACGGCGATGATACCGACTGAAAATTTAAGTGGCAGCCCCAACGACGTGATAAAATTCGCACCTCCTTCGATGAACGATCCAACCATTCGGCCGAGTCGAAAACCTTTCCAGCCGCTCGATACATCGTACCGCGTTCTCCAGGCGGCGAGGCCTGTAATTGCCGCACCGTCTCCGCCAGTTTGTTCAACATATTCAAAGGGCTGCACCCAGCTGCTGGTGCCCTCAACCGCGGTACTTCGACGTTCTGAGAGCCCCATACCGATACCGGCACAGCACGAGAGAATTACGATCACCGCCAGCGCACCTTCCAAGAGCATCGAACCGTAGCCGACGTATTGGGCGTCACACTCGTTGGCCACTTGCTTGCTCGAGGTGCCGCTGGAGACCAAACAATGAAATCCGCTCACTGCCCCACAAGCAATTGTGATAAACAAGAACGGTAGTATCGGCGGAGCATCCGCAGGGCGTTCGGCTGCTGAAACAACAGCAGGAGCGCTCGTTTGTAGCTGCGCCTGACCCGTGAAGCCAGCCACGCCGATACCCGCCACTAACAATAGCAAGGCAACAAACAGCTGTTGACTATTAATGTAATCGCGGGGCTGTAACAAAACCCAGACGGGTAGCACCGAGGCGAAAAAGCAATAGATAAACAACAACACGGTCCATGCTACGACCGGATTTCCCCAGGAGGCGTCCAGTCCCAAAGATGCAGCGATCGACTGGCACCAGTCGGCAGGCAGTGTGATAGGTAAATACTCTACGCCGATCCATATCGCCACATACAACAGCACCAGTGCCAGCAGCGAGGGCCAGAGCAGCCCACCGCCACGGTGCATCCAAAAACCGACTGCCACCGCCAGTGGCATCGCCAACCACACACTAAGAACTGACTCGGGATACAAGCTGAAAATCGACGCAATGACCAATCCGAAAATCGCTAAGACGACTGTCAAAGCAAAAAACAAAACGAGCAGAAACAAGACTTTGGCTCGAGGAGAGATCATCCGGCCCGCGATTTCGCCAACCGTTTGCCCTCGATTGCGTAAGCTTATGATCAGCGCTCCAAAGTCGTGCACCGCGCCAATAAAAATCGAGCCCAACACGACCCATAACAGGGCCGGCAGCCAGCCCCAGAACACAGCGATCGCCGGGCCCACGATCGGTCCCGTACCGGCTATGCTGGTGAAATGATGGCCAAAGATGACTTCTTTGCGGGTTGGGACAAAGTCGACGTCGTCTCGCAGCTGCTGGCTGGGCACCTCGGCTAGCGCGTCGACGGCAAATATCTTTCTCGCCAACCACCGTCCATAGGTATGGTAGGCGACGATGAATCCAGCAAACGATCCTAGGGCAACGAGCAGAGTGAACATAGGCGAAGAGTTGACATTCAACGATGATTTCGAAGGCGGCATCGATGCGGACGCGAGCTTCCATGATATCAGCCTGGCACGCGACTGGGAACGTGGGACATCCACGGAGAAATCGTCAGGCCTTGGTTTCTACCAACCGCTGACGCTATAATCTTTGCTCGGCGGGAGCTCCGTCGGAATAGCTTTTTGGTTTAGGTTCGAGAAAATCTCGTTGAAAGGATTTGTCGCCGTGGCAGAGCATGTAGTTATCGTTGGAAGCGGACCCGCCGGTTGGACAGCCGCAATCTACGCATCGAGGGCGAGTCTGAATCCGATCGTATTCGAGGGGGCAGTCACGGAAGATAATCGCCTGCAGGGGACACTTCCGTTAGGACAGTTGGCGCTAACAACCGAAGTTGAAAACTATCCAGGCTTTCCCGCAGGCGACTTGAGTCACTTTCTAAAATCCTCGCTCGCCGAGGAGCATCAGTGGCTGGTGGACATGCATCAGAAGGAAGGTTGCTCTGGCCCCGAGTTGATGCATTTGATGCGACAGCAAGCCTTGAATTTTGGCACGAAAATTGTCACCGACGATATCACGGAGGTAGATTTCGAAAACCGCCCATTCAAACTTAAATCATTAGGCGGTCAAGAGATTGAAGCCCATAGCGTTATTATCTCCACTGGCGCTCGGGCCAACTACCTTGGTTTGGAATCAGAAGAGCGATTTAAGAACAAAGGGGTCAGCGCCTGTGCCGTCTGCGACGGGGCTTTGCCAAGGTTTCGCAATCAGCCGCTCGTCGTGGTGGGAGGAGGAGACTCGGCGGTCGAGGAGTCCGACTACCTCGCCAAATTTGCCAGCATGGTTTATTTAGTCCATCGCCGCGACCAGTTGCGAGCCTCCAAAATCATGGCCCAACGTGCCAAAGATAATCCTAAGATCGAAATCCTGTGGAACAGTGCCGTCGAAGAGATTCTTGGGAACGACGACGATGGAGTCACCGGAGTGAAAATTAAGTCGACGGTCGATGACAGTACCCGCGACCAGGATGCGGCCGGCGCGTTCATGGCGATTGGCCATACGCCCAACACAACTTTCCTGGAAGGCAAGCTAGAGATGACCGCCAAGAAATATCTCAAATGGACTGTACCGTTCCGCACGAACACCAGTGTCGAGGGAGTATTCGCAGCAGGCGACGTCGCCGACGACTACTATCGACAAGCGGTCACAGCCGCAGGTACGGGGTGTATGGCGGCCCTTGATGCGGAGCGCTGGCTGGCGGCTCAAAATTTGTAATCGAGCAGCGGGAATCCGTTTCGGTATGTCGATAAAAGCTCATTGCTTTGCGAGCGCACCAGGCCCAAGGATGTAGCTATGGAAACTATCTCAGTTCGCAATGCCCGCAGCCCCGATGCCATCGGCCAACAGGCAACGCTGCAAGGCTGGGTACGGACACGTCGCGACAGCAAAGGGGGCTTCAGCTTTCTGGAGCTGAACGACGGCTCCTGCCTGGCCAACATCCAGATTGTCGTCGATGGCGATATCCCGAATTACGAGTCAGATGTCAAGCGGCTTTCGGCCGGTTGCAGTGTGACGATTCGCGGCGAGGTCAAACCCTCCCAAGGCAAAGGTCAAACCAACGAAGTTCAAGCTGCCGAGGTCATCGTCCATGGCTGGGCCGACCCCGAGCACTACCCATTGCAAAAGAAGCGACATTCGTTCGAGAAACTGCGTGAGTGGGCTCACCTGAGGCCGCGGACCAATTCCATAGGTGCCGTAGCCCGTGTGCGCAGTCAGCTTTGCACTTCGATTCATGAGTTTTTTACGACCAAGGGTTTTCTTTACGTCCACACACCGATCATAACCGCCAGTGATTGTGAAGGCGCAGGCGAGATGTTTCGCGTTACCTCGCTCGATCTGGCCGACGTGCCGCGCACGGCGGAAGGCACGGTTGATTTCGCTCAAGACTTCTTTGATCGACCTTCGTATCTCACAGTCTCGGGCCAATTGGAGGGGGAAATCTATGCCACGGCCTTGGGCAAGGTATACACGTTTGGCCCGACTTTTCGAGCTGAGAACTCCAACACGGCTCGCCATTTGGCCGAGTTCTGGATGGTTGAACCTGAAATGGCGTTTTTCGACCTCGAAGCCAACATGGATTTGGCAGAAGCCTTTTTGCGTTACCTCTGCGGCATGACACTCGCTCTCTGCGAGGAGGATCTGCAGTTTTTCAACGATCGCATCGACGACGGACTGCTCGATCGACTCAATCGCATGATAGACAAGAAACCGTTCGCTCGAATTACCTATTCAGATGCGGTCGCCTTGTTGGAGAAGTCAGGAGAGAGTTTTGAGTATACGGTCGAGTGGGGAACCAATTTGCAAGCCGAGCACGAACGATATCTCGCGGAGAAAGAATTTAACAGCCCAGTGATCGTGTACGACTACCCTGCCTCGATCAAACCGTTCTACATGCGTATGAACGACGACGGCAAGACGGTCGCCGCAATGGACGTCTTGCTGCCTGGCGTGGGCGAAATCATTGGTGGCAGTCAACGCGAAGAACGACTGGATGTACTCCAGGATCGCATGCAAGAGCAGGGGCTGGATGCGGACGAATACTGGTGGTATCTCGACCTGCGTCGCTTCGGTACGGTCCCCCACTCAGGTTTCGGTTTGGGTTTAGAGCGGATGGTGCAGTTCGTCACTGGCATGGCAAATATCCGCGACGTTATTCCATTCCCACGTACTCCTGGTAACGCTGAGTTTTAGTCGCAATTCTCACCGCAAGGCCCGTACTGCCACGGCCAAGATTGGCGCCAGGGCGATGCACAACCCGAAGGCGACCAATCCTCTCGGCGGAGGTGTCTGGCGAAGCCGCTGCATCAGTGGCAGCATTGCCAACGAGAACAGCCCTACTAGCGCTCCAGCAAATAAGAGCAACTCGCAAAGCATCGCCATTCGCTGCGCCTCCGGATTCGCGGCGACGTAGAAGTGAGCACCGATGGCTGCCAGATTGCAGAAAAACAGCGTTGTCAGGGTGACTGTCCAGCCGACGGTCACCACCTCGCTGGCGCGGCTTTCTGCCGGTAACTCTGGAGAGCGCTTGGCGAGTTTCTGTTTCGAGCGGTTTTTTTTTCGCGAAGCCATGAGAGTCAGATATTTGGGGATAGTAGGAACGTAGGTTGCGAAAAAGCAACGTTCAGTAGAACGGATTTAAAAAACTTCGGCTAGAGTCTCCAAATCTCTCCGATCAATGATTTCTATTTTGCTCGCGGCAGATTCGTAAGCTATCGTTTCAGAGACGAAGGGGTTTACCCTCACTTTTCACTAGACTCTTCCAGTCCACGGCCGACTCACTTACATGTCGTAGGCCTGATTCACCTATTGTTTAAATGCATTTCGATTCCGAAGTTCACTCGAATAGGGCGGGTGTGTCGCGTGCGATACATTCTTGTCCGCTAGTCACAGGACCCGAACCATGTCTGCTGCTACCGCCGAAGCCGTCGATTCACTGCAAGCGACCCTAGAGCCTATGGAATCTTTGCAAGGAGAACATTCTCAGTTGGAGGGATGGGTCCACGATTCATTTGCGGCGCTGGAAAAGCTGCATAGCGAGCTCACCGAGTGGCAATCGGAGCTGGCGCGTAAGCAGACTGAGCTCGATTTACGCGAGGATGCCATCTCTCGCAGTGAAGCTCAGACAGTGAGCGGCGACGCTGAAGAACAGATTGCCCATTGGCAGAAGGAATTGGCAGAGTCTCGCGAGGAAATTCAGCAGGTCGAGCAAGAAAATGCTGAGCAGCTCCAGGAGTTGGAACACCTGGAACTTGGCCTCGTACAGATGGAGAAGGAGCTTCAAGACGCTCTCAAACGATCTTCCGATTTGAATCAAATGCTGGAAATGGAACGCAGCCGATCCACCGAGGAACAGCACCAGTGGCAAGGCGAATTCCGTGACATGCGTCGGCTGATGGAAAAGCAGTACTCACTACTAGAAAATCGAATTCGTGATTCTCGCGAAGCGGCCGAGGGCGAGGACGACTCCGACGGCGCTCCTGGCGAAGGAGAGTCCAACGGCGAAGCGACTTCTCGCACTGCTGAACTGCGGCGTCGGGCCAAATCTCGTCTGGCGGCTAAACTGCGCAAGCACAAGGATTCCGATTCCTCGAGCGATTCATGAGCGACCCAAACCAGCGATCCCATGCCGCCCACTCTCGTGGCAAGGGGGCTGGAGTTGCGGGGGCCGTGCCGACTGACGAGCTGCCCTCGTATCTCTTGCATCCCGATACAGACGAGATGCGCGAACTGTTGGAAGACTTGGACGACGCCATCTTCGCTGCGCTCCAGGGAAGCAATGATTCGTTAGACCGGGCGAGATCGCTCTGGCCTCGGGCTCTCACAGAGATCGATGAGGAGCTAATCGAAGAATCACGCGAGCACTATCTTCGCTTTGCCGTGGAGGCATCGCAGCGGCTTCAGAAAAACGATGTCCGCTATCCCGGGCGATCTGTCGCTGCGATCGAAATCATTCTGCTACTAACCGAAGGTCAATAAAAAGCACATCATGTTCTCGAAACGTTATTACAGGTATGCAATTCTCGGCCTGATACTTATCGGCTGGCTGTCGTTGATCGACTACCGCAACCAAAATTATCCGCAAGTGAGCGGGGTCTCGGTCGAATCCGATGGGCCGGATCATCTGATTAGCTGCGAGATTTGGAATCCTAGCCTCGAAGAAGTGCATGTGATGGCGATGCTGCGTCTGGTGGATGCCGGGAGCCCAGGCAGCGGAGTTGGGGTCACGTCGAGCCCGGCTGCGATCGTGAAAAAACGAATCGGCCCGCAGCAGAGGATTTACATTCGACAGCCGATCAAGGGCTTTGGTACCTGGAACGATGCCGATGTGCAGGTCTTCGTGATCACCGACGCGATGGAGATTGCAAAAATCGCCGCCCGATAATGTCTTAACAGTCTTCGCTACCGATTGCCCGCAGGAACTCTTGAAAAAGATAGTGGCTATCGTGAGGGCCGGCTGAGGCTTCTGGGTGATACTGCACGCTAAAAGCGGGCAGCTCCCGATGGCGTATACCTTCGACCGTGTCGTCATTCAAGCTGCGGTGCGTCACTTCAAGTAAGTCGGGCAACGACTGTTCGTCGACCGCAAATCCATGATTCTGCGAGGTGATCTCCACCGCGCCCGTGTCGAGCCGCTGCACAGGCTGATTAGCGCCACGGTGACCAAACTTCATCTTGAATGTTCTCGCCCCGCAGGCCAGTGACAGCAGTTGGTGGCCAAGGCAGATGCCGAAAATTGGTTTCTTGCCGAGTATCCCGCGAATCGTGCTGACTGCGTAATCGAGCGGTTCTGGGTCCCCAGGCCCGTTCGAGAGAAATACCCCATCGGGCTCTTGGGCGAGTACCTCTTCTGTAGTTGCCGTACCAGGCAAAATAGTTACCTGGCAGCCGCGGTCGTACAGGTGCCGAGGGATGTTCCACTTCATCCCGAAATCGAGGGCTACGACGTGCGGTCGTACTGAAGGTGGAAGGGGGAGGGCGGAATGCGGAGCAGAATCATCCTTCCTCATTCCCCCTTCCCCCTTTCCGCCGAGATGCGTCCACTCGCTCACGGGTTCTTGCCATTCGCACGGTTGGTCGGGGATGACCTCGCGCACCAGATCACGGCCAACCAGGCCAGGGCTCGCTTTCGCTTTGGCAACTAGGCTGTCGTCATCTAGGTCGATGGTCGACAACACACCGCGTAGTGCACCGGCCGAGCGGATCCGACGCACCAGGGCGCGCGTATCAATCGACTCGATTGCCACCACACCCCATTCTTTAAGAAACTCGCTGAGAGAAGTTTCAGAGCGAAAGTTGCTATCCACTCGGCTATGTTCTCGAACAATGAAACCCGCCAGATGTGGTCGGGTGCTCTCGAGGTCCTCAGCATTCACGCCGTAGTTGCCGATCTGCGGATACGTCATCGTGACGATCTGCCCCCGATAGCTAGGATCAGTGAGAATCTCTTGATACCCGGTCATCGAAGTGTTGAAGCAGACTTCGCCATCGACTTCGCCCGGAGCACCGATCGAAGATCCAGTGAAGACTGATCCGTCTTCCAAGGCTAACTTTGCGGTTTGTTCCATCTCTAACGCCTGTAGGGTCTGGTTTGCGGCGGAGGTTAACGGCAGGTGGCCTTGGCGGTTAAGGCAAGCCATATTTGGGGACGATAGCGCTAAATAGGCTGTGGGTCTCCAGCTGCAACCCCCTCGCAGCTGGTCAGCCTAAAATTTGAGGGTCCTTGTTCCGGCGAGCGAGGACCCTCGTTTTATGCGCCGCATCCGGAGGCAGTATAGCGAGTCCCGGAGTGAGCGCGTAGGACGGGAGCACAGCCGACCAAATCATCTCCTCCGCTTTCCCCCTTCCGCCCCCCGCCTTTTCTTGCTTCCCGCCAGCAAATCACATTTCGGGGAAATAATTCATGGGTTTTTTCCCTGGCCCTTTGCCATCGAGCCTTCAATTCTCGAATTACGGTGTACGCACGAGGGAAAAAAGTCGCCGAATTTAGGGCATAAACGACCAATTTTTGCCCCCTTCCAGCGGTCAATTTTTTCCCGCCCCGCGCCAATTCGATCAGTATTTATCGAGATGCGGGATAACCCACAAGGAAAAAACTCGCGGGAGTTTCTTCTCCTCCATGCGAAGTCAAATTGGAAAAAACTCAAGACCGCTGGCACAAAAACTGGTTTCAGAAATACAGATTTCAAGAACGTGAGCCGCTGGAGCTAGCCACGGGTGCCTGCTACTCAGGGCACAATCGGTATTTACCCGATGCTAGCGCATGCGGTTCAGAATTTCTGAAACCGCTTCGAGCCAAATTGTCAAAGAACGTACGCACTGCTGTGCCCCAGTATTATCTCGATTTACATACGCCGATTCCACAACGATTTTTGGCCGGCTGTACTATCGGTGACGCAACCAGGGCCTACAGATGCGTTGCGGAGCTCACTATTTCCAACCCCAGTCGTGTTTGACTGTCTGCCAGGCTAGGGCGATGACGACCACTAGCGAGACAATCATTATTGTCACATTTGTTGCCGTCGACAGCTGTAGATTGTCGTTGAATTTTGCCAGCAGATAGGCTCCGATCATCAGGATACTTACGGTAAGCGCCGCTGCATACAATGGCTGTCGTGTAAGGCACTGCGCTGTCATACCTATGCTGTAGGTAATCGTAAGGACCCAGGTCGCAACATGTGCCCCATTCCAGAATTCATTCCAATCGAGATCGTGGTGTCCCTCACTCCAGTAGAATAGTCCTGCCATGAACAGTGGGACGCCGAGAACAGCAATGAGCACGAGTAAACCTGCAACATACTTGACGCCGAACCAAAGTCGTAGATCGTTCGGGCGCGACCGCCAGAAATTGTTTAGACCAGGTTTGAGTTCGTCTAAATAAAGCCCGATTCCCGCGACGAGAACGACAAAGAACGACATCCCCGTGCCAATTTGTATGAAAACTCGTTTGAAATTGACGTTCTTGGTCTCATCCGCCAAGAGTACGATCGCAGTAAATGCAAGAGTTGCCGCCAGTGCAAACGCGGCCAGCGGACCCGTTTCGCGCAATTGTTTCCAAGCAATCGCCGAGGATTGGGAGTGCCTGGGCGGTCCAAGTGTGTAATCCACTTGGACAACCGAGTCTCTAGCCCCGCCGCGATTTGATTTGAATTTCACTTGGCCAAAGCGGCCAAGAAACCAAGCTCCAGCGCCCGCGTGTCCGACGAGTGCGATAAGGAGACACGCTAAAGTGTTGCTTTTTGTCCAAACGGAATAGCCAGGGCCACCTGGAGCCGCAGATATCGCAACCTTTAAGAAAGTTTCGATTGTTGGTAGTTCTTTCTTCTCCGCGATGTACCAAAGACCCGCAAAACATAACCACACTGCCGTTACTGTCAGGAAACCTACGGCCCCAGCACGGATTTCGTCGGAGCGATTTACACCCGCTGCAGTTAGCCATAGCAGAAAGCTGAGGATGCCGAGCACGGAGCCGACCAATCGAGCCGTGAACCAGTCGTCAATGCCCCATGGCTGAGGCCAGCGTCCCTGGTCCCAATCAATCGCATTTCGGACCGACTCGCTGGATTCAGCACCAAGAAGAAAAGGCAAATAGACGAATGCCATCACCAAGAGCAACGGCAAAATGAGTGTCAGGCTGGCCAGCAGCAACTTGGCCGCCGCGGGCTGCCACATCGGCACCGGCAGCGATTGCAAAAAAGGCATAGTCTTGCGGGAACTCTCACCGCCCGCCACGTTCATGGCAACGAAAAAAGTAGTCATGAAGACGTAGCAACCGAGGCTTGTAGTCATGAATGCAAACACGTCGATAATATTATTCCTGAACGTGAAGCAAATAAGAAATAGCGTGAGGAACGCGACACCTGACAGAGCAGCCAGCTTCATGCGGTGCTCGCGCCACTCTTTCCACAGTAGACTCAGCCAAACTGATTGCATGGAGTTACTCTCTACGCTTCACCGGCGATGCGTTGCATCTCGGCTTTCTTGTGAGGTTCAGCGTTGTTTGTTCCAGTTACATAGGCTTCGAAAATTTCGTCGAGGTTCAGATCCACCACGCGATGCTCGACGCCTTCGTTTCTCAGGCTCTCGATCATGTCCTGCGCCTTTTCGACCACAATTGCTAGCTCCGAACCTTCCGCGCGACGTTGCAATACGCTTGTCGTTTCGTCCACCGCAACGGCCGCGTCGCTACTTAGCACAATCTGCTTCACATCATTTCGCAGATTTTCAGTTTCGCTTTGCCGAACAATCCGCCCCTGGTCGAGGATCGCCACCTCGTCGGCCACCGGTTCTACTTCGTAAAGCAAATGGGAGCTGTAAAAGACCGTGCGTCCCTCGCCTTGTAGGTGGGTAATCAGGTCGCGATTGAACTGCTTGCGCATAATCGGGTCGAGACCCAGTGCAGGGTCGTCGAGGATCACCAGCTCAGGCCGATGTGCCAGCGCTAACACCAGGCCCAATCGTACGTTCTGCCCTTTGGAGAGATGTTTTATTTTCGTCTGTAATGGCACCTCGAAATCGCGTGCGTATTGCAGGGCCAGATCGTGATCCCAGGTGGCATAGAACGGCGCCATGAATCGTAGGATTTCTTCGCAGCGCATCCAGCCGTACATGGTCTGGTCTTCGGCCAGGTAACCGACACGCGACCGCACCCCGATCGGGTCGACTTGCGGATCGAGCCCCAACACTCGGATCATGCCATCGTCGCGGTTTAACAGCCCCAACATCATGCGGATGGCGGTTGTTTTTCCAGCTCCGTTGCGTCCCAAGAACGCGAACGTCCGACCAGTCTCTACTTGAAATGTCGTGCCCTGCAGAACTTTGTTCTTGCGGAATGACTTGTCGACGACTTGAAACTCAATGGCATGAACGCCCATTACGAAGCCTCCTTCTCGACGGATGCAGACGATTGCAGCTGCTCGAGTGCTTGGTCCATGAGTTCGTGGAGCTGCTCAGACTCTAGGCCTAGTGCCAGGCCTTGTCGGGCCAACTGGCGAAGTTCCTCAACCAGACTGTCGCGATGTGCTGCTAGGCCGGTCGAGGCGGCATTAGCGGCGACAAAAGTGCCCTGCCCTTGTCGCATCTCCAGCAGCTGGTCGCGAACCAAGCGTTCGTAAACGCGAAGAACTGTATTCTGGTTGACGGCCAACTCTCGGGCCAACTCGCGCACCGAAGGCATCCGTTCACCGGGCTGCAGCCGACCCGATGCGCACAGCATCGAAATCTGTTGGGCGATCTGCGAGGAGATCGGCACCGCCGAGCCTTTTTCGATCCGCAGAATCATGGTTTTAGCCTCGAATAAAGAGCTAATCGCCCAAGTGATTACAGTTGTATAACACTAGTCATTAGGCGTGTCAAGCGCCACTTATCAGTCTTCGATTTTCGGATCAGCCGCAGTGCGTTAGCACTCGGTTCAGCGCGTTAGCACTCGGTTCAGGAAGGAAAGAACCGGACGCTAACGCGTGGCGGCTGATTTCTTCCAACCCGAATCTACAACGGCGACAAGGCACAAGTAGTGCTAGGAATCCAGCCTTGAAGGAGGTCTCTCAGGCAGTGGCATTCTGAGCCGTCGTCGCAGAGTCCGAGATATCGGCTTCGGCGTCGGTGAGACAACGTTTGATCTGCCGCACCGCCTGTTGCAGCCGCTGCTCGTTTTCCACTAACGAGAGCCTCAGGAAACCTTCGCCTGCCGGCCCGAAGCCACTGCCCGGGCTCACAGCGACGTTACCCTTATCGAGCAGCATCATGGCAAAGTCCATCGTGTTCATCCGCGACTGCCACAACTCGGGAATCTTCTGCCAGAGGAACATGCCGGCCTTTGGTGGGTCGACGTCCCAGCCGATCCGCGTCAAAGAATCGCAAACCGCGTCACGACGGCTCTGGTAGATCTTCGACTGCTGTTCTACGGCAGCGTCGGTATGACGCAAGGCAACAATCGCGGCAATCTGAATTGCTTGAAACATGCCATAGTCGTAATAGCCTTTGATGGTGGCCAGCGCTGCGATCATCTCGGCATTGCCCGAGCAATACCCAACTCGCCACCCAGCCATGTTGTAGCCCTTGCTCATCGTGGTGAACTCAACTCCCACTTCAGCAGCGCCGGGCGACGCCAGAAAACTGGGCGGTTGGTAGCCGTCGAAGGCGACGTCGGCATAGGCAAAGTCGCTGATGACCATGAATCCGTATTTCTTCGCCAGTTTCACGACTTCGTCGTAAAACGATTGTTCGACGACAACACTCGACGGGTTGTGCGGGTAATTGAGAATCAGCAGCTTCGGACGGGGATAGAGCGTTTCGCAAGTATAGGCAATGTCGGCGAGAAATTTTTCGCTGTTGGCAACTTCCAATGCAATCACATTGCCGGATGCAAGCGCGACCGAGTAGACGTGGATCGGAAAGTAGGGAGCTGGCACAATCGCTGTATCACCTGCGCCCATCATCGCGAGACACATGTGGCTGAATCCCTCTTTCGAGCCAAGGCAAACGATTACTTCGCTCTCGGGATCGAGCCGCACGCCGTAATTCTTGTTGTATTTGGCGGCTACCTCGCGGCGCAGATTGGCGATACCGTTCGACTTGCTGTAGCCGTGGTTGCGCGGTTCGCTGGCCGCCTCGGCGAGTTTTTCAATGACCTGATCCTCGGGCGGGTCAGAAGGATTGCCCATGCCCAGGTCGATAACGTCGTCGCCAGCGCGTCGTTTGTCGTAGAGCATCTTATTGATGCGTCCGAACAGGTAGGGCGGCAGCCGAGTGACGCGCTGGGCAACTTGCACCTGAAACGGCTTGTCGGGCGAGGTTGATTCTGGGGGCATGTTCTTGCTCGGCGGGCTGGAGACAGTGGCATCAAGACCAAGTATACCCGCTGCCGGTTCGCCACCCAATGCACGAGACACCAGCCATCAGCGTCGCCCGGACGTTGGCTTGACTGCCGAATCCTGGTGAATTTCGGCTTGGCCCGGGGGCGCCTCCGACGTGCCTTCCAGATAATTGTCGATGCGCGAGCGTTCGCGAATCGAGGCGAATTTTTCGTTCATCGCCATGCGGAGCTTTTTCTCGTAGATATCGCGGTGCAGAATGTCTTGAACTTCGTCCTGGTCGACGTCAATTGGGTTGGTGCGGCCTTCGCAGCGCAGGACTACAAACTTGTCACCCAACTGAACAATGCCCGACAGCTGGCCCGGCTCCAGACCGAAGGCGGCTTTCTCCAGCTGAGGCTGGCCGCCGAATCTCTGGATTGCCGGCACCTCGCCGCGCAGCGCTTTGCTGGTCGGTTCAATCGAATACTCTTCGGCCAGGTCGCTGAAGTACTCGACTGATGGATTCCGCCGCGCCTTGTCCCACACCTCTTGTGCCCGACGCATCGTGCCCAGCACGATCGCCCGACAGCGCACACGCTCACCGTAATTGGCTGCAAATGCTTTATTTAAGTCTTCCTCAGTCACCTGCACGTCTTGAATGGTGAGCTTTTTCAACGCAGCCGACGGCCAGACGGCAGTCTGCAAGTACTGTGTTTTCGAAATGCCTTGTTTCTCGGCCACCGTGGCAAACCAGGAATTGAGATCGACCTGGCCCTGATCGTCGACCATGCCGGCCAGCTCCGCGGCGTGGTGGACTTCAGCTTCTAAATCGGTTTCGGTAATCGTGATGCCGGCTTCTTTGAGCGACTGAGTCAATAAGAGACGTGAGATTTCGTTTTCGAGCACCTCATCGCCGTGGCGCAGCAGGCATTCCTGTCCGAGCTCTTTCATCGTGATGCGATCGCCGTTAACTGTGGCGACGACGCCTGGCATGGTTTCGCGTAGTTGCGGGTTGTTGTATACGTTCTGAATGGTCGCGGTTTTTTGCAATCTTTCGAAAAGAGTATTCGCGACCTCGCGGAGCTTTTCGTCTTTGATTTTCTCGACGATTTGCGGCTCGATTTCTGCGCGGTCTACATTGCGGGGCGGAATCCGGCTCTCGCACTTGAGAATCACAAACTGACCCGCGACCGGCAGGATCGAAGAGATTTGGCCAGGCTGAAGACCAAAGGATGCACGCTCGATGATTTCGTCGCCCACATGCCGGCGGATTGGCTGAATGAGTCCGCCTACACTGGCACTGTTGATATCGATCGAATGTTCGATCGCAAGACGTGCGAACTTGTCAGGCTCAGCCGTTAGCTCTGCGTAAATTTGTTGTGCCAGCTCCTGGCTTCCGACCGCAATCAATCGTGCATGGATCATCTCGCCATATTGGTGTTCAAATTCTTTTTGCACTTCCTCGGGAGCGACCTGCAAATCGGTGATCGCCAACCTCCTGAGGGCGAGCGTGGGCCAGACGATGTCGCGAGCGTACTCCTGGGGAGAGACGTCTCGCTCTCGCTTGAGCAGATCGAACCACTGCTCGCGTCCCAACTTGAATCGCTTGGCCATCCGGTCGATTTCGGCGTTGATATCGGCGGAAGTGATTGCGATACCGCGTTTTTCGCAGTGGTTGAGGATCAAGCGTTTGTTGACGAGGCTCTCCAATACTTTTTCGCCATGCAATAGAAGGCTCGCGTTTGTTAGCGCCTGACGACTAATATCCTGGCCGTTTACCAGCGCCATCACGTCGTGTTCGGGATGTTTTATCTCGGGAAGCTTTTCGCTGCCCGCCGGCGTGCCAGATGATTCGGCTTTTGCGGTTCGTGGACCTTCCATGCTTCGGAAGTGCAACACCACGGCTAGCACTACAGCTGCCGCAACGATCCACGCAATCTGCGTTTTCCAAAGCCAGTGGGTGAAGCGCGCAGCGCGCGTACTTGAGTCAGCGTCCTTGCGAGACGTCTCCGTGAGAGACATGGCGGTTTCTCCATAAACCGAGTGTTCAGATTTGGGTCCACGCGCGATTCATTCTTGCGCGTAAGAAGACGGGGGTTAGGCGGGAGTATACGCCGTTTTCCAGAATGCAGGCAAGAGAAAGCTCAAGATCTACGTTCTCGATCGTCTTTCTCATTTCCGAACAGTTTGTTAAGCATCCAAACCGTGGGAACCTGAAACATAACAAGAAACGCCAGCAGTGCTAGCGTCGCACCTAGGAACAACAGTAATACCTTAAACAAGTAGGGATACATGCCCATCGCGATGCAGGCGAAGGTTACCACTAGAAGTAAACTGCTCAGGCGGTATCGAAATTCTTGTGACACAGGAAGGCAACTCGATCTTGGCTATAGCCTTGAGGAGGTTGCTGGCTGCAAGAGGCGGATTCGAGATTCCCGAGATCTGTCGATTTGCTCTTCGCGCATGATCTCTGTCCGAAGCTCCTTCCACAGCTCTGTCATAGTATTCACTTCGGCTTGAAGTAACTGGATTTCTGCAGGTTCCGTCGACTGAGCGGAGCCGAGCTCTTCCCTGAGGGCTTCCAAACGATTCATCTTGACGCTCAGTTCCAGGCGGAGATGCGTAGCAGAAATTTTCTTGGATTCTCTTGCTACGGAACGCCGAGTCTTGTCATTGAACACGATCTCATTCATATAGCTTTCTATAATCGCATCGATCAGCTGGCAGTATTCCGGCATGCTGGCGGACCCGCCAGAGAGAGCGACCCTCATGAGTTCACCGTCTTCGGGGAAGGAGACTTCCAGTTCATCGCTTAGCCACTTCGCAGGTTCTTCCCGACTCGCCACGCATTCCAGGCTGGCGATCCTCTTTCGAGCCAAGGTCGCGTTGATAACGAAGTCGCTCGCCATCAGCGACTTCTGGGCCTTGCAGAAGACTTCGTAGGGCTGATCAGATGCCTCACTGGTATTCCAATATTCGATCTTCAAAAATGCCACGGCGGCATATTTTTGAGGGCGAAATTTCCACCCCATCACAAGGCAGACGATTGTAACGAACAGGAGCACCGCCAACAGCGAAAACCGTATGCGGGCCGTTCGATCGACCAGGTAGGAGAAATGGGTAGCCATCGATTCGACTGTGAGAACGTGCGACTCTGCATGTCAAAGAATCTGTTATATGACGATATATGTTCGAGCCTGCGCGTGGGGCTCGATTAGTGCAACAATGAGATGCTCACACGAGTCCTGAGGTTCCCCAAACCGAAGAACTAGTCGTCCATCACCTCAGATTCTTTCGCTTTAGCCAGCTTGTTGGCTTGGTCTTCGTACTTTTTTGTGAGCTCCTGAATTTCCTTCTTGAGATCGTCGCGATCGTCTTCGGTAAGCTCTTTATCCTTCTCGCCCTGATCGGCGTGTTTGTTGCCGTCGCGGCGGACATTGCGAATAGCAACTTTTGCTTCTTCAGAGAGATCTTTAGTGCGCGCGACCATCGAACGGCGTACTTCGGTCGAGAGGGCAGGAATATTTAGCCGAATCACCTTGCCATCGCTCTGTGGTGCCAGACCCAGATCGCTGGCAATGATGCCTTTTTCAATGTCTTTGATCGTCGAAGGGTCGAACGGCCGGATCACCAACTGCGTTGGCTCAGGCGCGCTGACTGAGGCGATCTGCTTGATCGGCGTTGGAGAGCCGTAAGCGTCTACCCGCAAGGTATCAACCAAACCCGGTGCGGCCCGACCAGTGCGGACCCCGGTCAAGTCGTTCTTGAGCTTGGAAATCGCCTTTTCCATACGTTCTTCAGTGTCGAGAAGAATGTCGTCAACGCTCATGTTGTTGCCTCTATTACTAACCACGGAGTCACGGAGGACACAGAAAGGGAAAGAATGCCTACTATAAGACCATGCGGACGATACCATCTCTCAATAGTGGTACATTGAAGTTCAAAAGAAGTCCGACATTTAGATGGCTCAACTTCAGATAGGTAAGCAATTGAGCCCGATGGATGTCATTAATGTGCTCCACACACTTGAGTTCCACAACAACCTTCTCTTCTACCAATAGGTCTAGACGATAGCCACAATCTAGGCGCACCGACTTAAACTCAACTGGCACATCTACCTGCCTGCGAAATGATACGTCGAGAGCTTTCAGTTCATAGCAAAGACATTGCTCATACGCCGACTCTAGCAACCCAGGTCCCAGCTCTCGATGCACTTCAATCGCAGCACCAATAATCTTCTCAGTTATCGCTTCCTCGTGCAACATTGCTCCGCCATTCACAACCTCCGTGCTCTCCGAGCCTCCGTGGTTAACCCTCAACTGCTGTCTTGCGACTGCCGACGGAGGTGCCGATCTTTTCGCCGCGGACGGCGCGCTCAATATTGCCGTCTTCCCGGTAGTTGAATACTAAGATCGGTAGATCGTGTTCCATGCAGTGAGCAATTGCCGTAGGGTCCATCACCCGTAGGTTCTGGTCGCGAACTTCCTGAAAGGAAAGCTCGCGGTACAGAACGGCGTGAGGGTTCTTCTCGGGATCCTCGCTGTAAACGCCTTGTACTCTTGTTGCTTTCATTAGGATATCGGCTTCAAGTTCCAATGCCTTTTGGGCGGCAGCCGTGTCGGTGGTCACGAATGGTGCGCCAGTACCGCCGGCGAGAATCACCGTTCGGCCTTTTTCAAGGTGGCGTCGGGCACGGCGGCGGATGAAAGGTTCGGCAACGCCATCCATTTTTACGGCGCTCATCAAACGCGTTTCGCAGCCGAGCGACTCGAGGGCGTCCTGCAATGCCAGACCGTTGATCACGGTAGCCAACATGCCCATATAATGCCCGGTAGCCTCTTGAATACTGGAGTTACCCGCGGTGAATTGGGCACCCCTCAAGATGTTGCCGCCGCCAATGACGATCGCCATCTCAACGCCTTGCTGTTTCGCGCGATAAGTTTGCGAGGCGATATGCACAATCTCTTGCATGCTAATACCACGCTCGCCAGGTGGAGCGAAGCTCTCACCGGATAGTTTCAAAATAACGCGGCGATAGGGGCCCTGATCAGATTTCACAGTCGAGTCGGACATGGCGTGCAAGTGATCCTTGGAGTCACAAAAAAGCCCTGAGCAAAACTGCTCAGGGCTGGGGGATGGAACGATCAGGCGGCCTCGCCGGCCTGGTCGTCGGCCGACAGTTCACCAAGTTGCCAGCGAATAAACCGTTTGATTTTCATGTCGCCCGCTTGGGCTACCTTGCCGACGGTCTGTTTCTCGTCCTTCACAAAAGGCTGCTCGCTAAGCACATGTTCTGCGTAGAAGTTGCGCATCCGGCCTTCGATCATCTTTTCGATGATATTTTCCGGCTTGCCTTCCTTTTTGGCCGCTTCGGTCAATAAAGATCTTTCGTGTTCCACGACGGCAGGATCAAGATCTTCTTTGGTGGCTGCCTTGGGATTCATCGCAGCGATATGCAAGCTAATTTCCTTGGCCAACTCATCGTTGCCGCCTTCGACCTCCAGCAGCACGCCAATCTTAGCCATATGCACGAAACCGCCGCAGGAGGCGTCGAATCTTTCGAGGCGCGCCAACCGAAATACTTCGCGAATTTTGTTCTGAAGATCGTCTCGCTGGTCCTCGAGAGTCGACCCGCTCTTGGACGGCGATGGTTGCGACCAGAGCTCGTCGGCCGTCTTCGCACCAGGTCCGGTGGCGAGTTGCTGCGCCAGATCGTTTGCCAGCTGGATGAAGTCGTCGTTCGTCGAAACGGGTGCCGATTCGCACTGCAATTCGACCATCGCGCCGACTTTGTCGCCCACGCTGGCATAAACGCCAAGTCGGCCTTCGTTCGTAGCCCGGTCTTGCCGCTTACCCATGAATTTCTTGCCAGCTTCGCGGAGATTCTGCTTGGCGACTTCCAGATCGCCTCCCGCTTCGTTAAGCGCTTTCTTGCACTCCATCATCGGCAACTGCGTGTCATCGCGCAGCTGTTTCACCATTGCTGCGGTGATTTCGGCCATCGTAAGGATACTCCTAAGTTTGTGTTGGTATCAGGCTTTCGATTCTGAACCGTAGGCGCTAGCCCCGTGTGAATCAAAGTATTGTCAGCTAGGGGATGTGTGTACCCGACGCAACCGCGTTTCGACCCACTGTTATCAGACGTGTCGTCTAAGAGGTTGCTGCCACCGCTGGAGCAGCCTCAGCGCCCTCAGACTGCTGCTGCTGTTGGGCGGCGGTCTGGGCCTTCCCTTCGGCAATCGCGTCTGCCAGGATGCCGACGACCAAGTCGATCGAACGCATGCTGTCGTCGTTGCCGGGGATCGGCAAGTCAACCAGGTCAGGATCGCAATCGGTATCAATCAAAGCCACCGTGGCGATGCCCAATTTGCGAGCTTCCTTGACTGCGTTCTTCTCCTTTTTCGGATCGACGATGATCATGCATTCTGGCAGGCGGTTCATGGTGCGCATGCCATTGAGATTGCGGAACATCTTGCGGTATTCGCGATTGAGCGAAGACTGCATCTTTTTGGAGTAAGTATTGATTTCGTCACTCTCGCGAACCTTCTCAAGCTCTTCCAGGCGAGAGAGCCGGCTACGGATCGTGCGGAAATTGGTGAGCGTACCACCGAGCCAACGGTCGTTGATGTATGGCATACCGCAACGGTCAGCTGCCTTCTGCAACGTGTCACCCGCTTGGCGCTTGGTGCCAACGAACAGAACTAGACTGCCGTTCGACGCTACATTCGAGAGATACTTCTTGGCACGTAAGAGACCGCGAATTGTTTCGCGGACGTCGATGATGTGGATCTTATTGCGGCGGGCGTAAATATACGGCCGCATCTTCGGGTTCCAACGGCTCGAGCGGTGTCCGAAATGGACCCCCGACTCGACCAACTCCTTGACGAGTGTCGACACGGATTACAACTCCTAATTGTGGCACACCGGCTCTATCCCGAAGAGATTTCAATCTCCAGGACCACGGCCTGAGCCGCGTAAGCACCTCTTGGTGAGGGCTGGTCGTCCGGCGTTGGGTAAATCATTCTCGGCCAAGGATAGTTCACTGCATTTGGCTCGGGCCGCACGCGCCAAATTAGCCCTGCAGTCTACCGCGATTCGAGAACACCGTCAATTGGGGCAACTCGTATCTCTGGAAACACTTAGATCGTGTCCGAGGTCAGCATCGGCTGGCAAATTAGGCGCCGATACGCTTGAGCCCATCGAGGAGCTCTCCGTGAATCAAGCCATTGGTTGCCAACACGCCTCGGTTATCAGCTAGAGTGCGGCCTTGCGAAAAATCGAGCGGCCGTCCCTGCAAATCGGTGATCCGTCCGCCGGCCTCTTCGACCACAATCGAGCCGGCCGCCTGGTCCCAGATCTTCTCGCGATAGTCGGGTCGAGAGGGTGAGAGCAGCCGCAAGTTGACGTCGCCTCCGCCCGCGGCTAGCACCGCGTACTTCGCTTGGCTATCCATCGGAACGGGGTTGGCCGTGATTCCCAGTCGGGCGACTAGCTGGCCAATGCCGCTAGTATCGGTGTGCGCCTTCTCGACCGAGCGCAATAGTCTCGCGCGCGTGACGTCGGAATAATTAGAAACCTGCAGCTGCTGCCATTCGGCCTCTTCATTGTCGAGTTCCCGACAATAGGTGCCGCTTGTACGACGTGCAACAATCAGCGATCCCGCGCCGCCTTTGTCAGCACATATGCCTTTCGCCAATTCCGGGCAGCCCAATGCGCCGACGCGGACTTCGCCATCGCGCAGATAGGCGAGCGCCACCGCATATTGATCCCCTCGCAAAAATCCTTTCGTGCCGTCGACAGGATCAAGCGTCCAAAAATTATTGGTCGGCTCGCCTGCCCCACGATCGATCCATTCGCAGACGTCGTCGTCGGTGGCTTCGGGAATTGACTGACGTAAGAAATGCGTTACCTGCGCCAAAGTTTCGCTGCCCTCTGCTGTGCGTAGCGACTCTGAGGATTCCTCGCCTACAAAACCCATGTCGGGAAAGGTTTCTTCCAGCCGTTTGCCGATCAGTGCTTGCGCCGCAAAATCTGCAACCGTCACGGGCGACTTGTCGCCCTTGGCCAGAGCTTTGCTAACCATCTTTTTCTGTACGCGGCGAACCAACTGAGCCGCTTCGCGCACGGCGGCGACGGCGAAACGGGCTTTTGAACAATCAATGGGGCAGGACATGAATTATCGATCCTTCAACGGCAAAGCCCATGGGTAGTCGCCCATGGGCTTAAGACTTGAGCTGATTAAAACTACCCCGCCAGGACTTGAACCTGGAATGAGGGAATCAAAATCCCTAGTGTTACCAATTACACTACGGGGTAAGAGGGAGTACCTCTATGCGTTACCTAATCTACGGCAAAACAGGCGTTGGGGCTAGTTGGTTCCCTGGTTGCCACGATTAGCTACGGCAAAGGTCACTTGCTCGAGCTCGCGAGCCAGGTCGACGCCTACCTTGCTTACCCCCTCAGGGACGGCAAGGGTCACGGGAGCAAAATTCAGGATACCGCTCACACCAGACGCTACCAATTTATCGGTAACCTCTTGCGCCTTCTCAGCCGGCACTGCCACGAGTCCTAGCTCGATATCTTGCTCGGAGAGAACGTGTTCAAGTTGGTCGATATGATGTACCGGTACGCCGTCGATGGTCTCCCCCACATCCTCAGGCTCAACTTCAAAGGCGGCGACAATTCGAAACCCTTGCTTCTGAAACCCACGATATCCAAGCAAGGCTCGGCCCAAGTTGCCCACGCCGACCAGTGCGACCTGCCACTGCCGATCGGTTCCTAAGATGTGTCGAATCGCCGGTACTAATTCTTCACACCGATAGCCAATGCCAGGATGGCCGAAGTGGCCAAAATGAGCCAAATCTTTGCGTACTTGGGCATCGGTGAATCCCAGCCGTTGGCCCAGTTGGCTGCTGCTAATCGTCTCCTTGCCATCGCCGATCAAGTGCTGCAATTCTCGTAGGTAGAGACTCAACCGATTAACGACCGCACCCGGTACCGAGGAGGGATCGGGACGGGACGGGTTGGGCTTGGAGGATGTCATGTCAGGTACAGAAATGATTGGAAAAATAGTGTTTTTCAGTGCCTTGCAGGCGGTCGACACTCTAGCAGCTATTCCCATCGACCAGCAAGCCGATGCTACGCTGCAAATTTGGCCTCTCGAGCGAATGGTCTTCCATCAGAATCGGACCGTTTCTGCTGCTAAGGATCCAAAGCGTCTGAGAGTACTTGTTGACGCCGCCCGCCCCCTCTGCAGTGGCGTGGGACAATTGGTTTAATCCGTCGATTCGGCATGAGTGGCTTCCCTTTGCCAAGGTCTGCGGTTCGGGCAAAACACAACAGTACGGTGGTAGCGATTGGGAATGCCGGGTGATTCGCGTGTTGTGGGAATTTCACGATATATGGCTAAGGGAGGCAGTTTATTCCTTCCGAATACCAGTATGGATGGAGTTTTCTCCATTTTGACCAAGCTACGCAATTCCCCGAATCAGACCCGAAGGAGACCACTACGATGAGAGCGAAGTCCGGAGTGTTGGCTCTTGCCATAGTCGCCGTCGCCATGCTGCAGTCTGCAGCAACGGCCGGCTACTGCGGAGCCGCACGATACAACCGCTGTTGCAAGCCGAAATGCTGCCACACAGTCATGAAGACCGTGCGCTGCGTACGGTACGAGAAAGAGTGTGTAACGTGCTACCGCACAGTCTACGATCGAGTTTGTTGCGACAAAGTCATCAACTGCACGCGATACGTCCCAGAAACTCGCACGAAAGAGGTTTGCTACACCGTGTGCAAGCCAGTCTGGGAAACCAAGACTCGCCAGTACACCGTTTGCAAACCGTGCTGGGAGACTAAAACTCGCCAGATTTGCTACACCGTTTGCAAGCCAGTTTGGGAAACTAAAACACGTTGCTACACCGTCTGCAAGCCGTGTTGGGAAACCAAAACTCGCGAAGTTTGCTACACCGTGTGCAAGCCGTGCTGGGAAACTAAAACTCGCTGCTACACCGTGTGCAAGCCAGTTTGGGAAACCCGCCAGCGGCAATACACTGTGTGCAAGCCGTGCTGGGAGACCAAAACTCGCCAGGTCTGCTACACCGTGTGCAAGCCAGTTTGGGAGACCAAGACACGCGAGTACACCGTTTGCAAGCCGTGCTGGGAAACCAAAACACGCGAACAGACTTACTACGTCCGCAAAGCGGTTCCTTACACCAAGACGATCACCATCAACTGTGGTCATTGGGAAAAGGAAATGTACGAAGTCCCTGGCCGCTGCTACACCAAGAAAGTGCGTCAGCCTGGTTGCTGGAAGTGGGACGCTTGCCGCTGCAAGTGCGTCTACTGCCCGGGTCCTTGCTGCACCGTGAAGTGCCAAGGTCCTCCGCGAAAGTGCTGCAAGCGAGTTTGGGTGCCCGAGTGCAAGACCAAGGAAATCTGCTGCACGAAGTACGTGTGTGAGCCTCGCACTCGCACGTGCTGCTACAAGGTCTGCCACATGGTTCCCGAAACCAAGACCTGCTGCTACAAGGTTTGCCGCATGGTTCCTGAACAGCGGACCAAGACTTGTTGCTACAAGGTCTGCCACATGGTTCCCGAGACCAAGACCTGCTGCTACAAGGTTTGCCGAATGGTTCCTGAGACCAAGACCTGCAGCTACAAGGTTTGCCGCATGGTTCCGCAGCAGTGCAAGAAGACCGTTTGTTACAAGGTCTGCCGCATGGTTCCCGAGACCAAGACTTGCTGCTACAAGGTTTGCCGCATGGTTCCTGAACAGCGGACCAAGACTTGTTGCTACAAGGTCTGCCACATGGTTCCCGAGACGAAGACTTGCTGCTACAAGGTTTGCCGCATGGTGCCCGAGCAGCGAACTCGGACATGCTGCTACACCGTCTGCCGCAAGGAGTGCTACCAGAAGACAATCAAGTGCTACAAGTGCGTGCCGCGGAAAGTTCCGTACACCGTCACGCGTTGTGTGCCTCGATGTTACTGCAAGCAGGTTCCTGTGTGTGTTTGTTGCCCTTGCTGCAACTAGTTAGCTACTAGTGCGGCAAGGCTGAGGAGCTTCCTTCGAACGGGGGAAGCAAGCTTGGTCAGCGAAAGTAGATGGCGGCCCGATTCACTCCGGTGAGTCGGGTCGCCTTTTTTTGTGCGCTGAGAAGATCAATAACGCCATGAGCACTATGTTGGCTGGACTAGGCTCAGGGACCGCATTCACGACGACTGCTGAGTCGGCCAATCCCGCACCATACTGCCGCTGCCAAGCCAAGAGATCAACTCCGTCAGTGTCGCCGTCGTTATCCGCGTCTCCAAGGCTTGTATTTCCGTAGGCTGCTTCCCAAGTGGTTAAATCAACCGTGTCAACGTCACCGTCATCGTCGAAATCAGCTGAAGGCCCGTCTAGGAATGAAAAGTGAAAGAAGTTCAGTGTGTTGATCACGCCACCAGCACCCAAAAAGGGCGGGCCGACGGAATTGTCGCCCGTGTCGATCAATCGCAGATTGTCTGCCGTTGCTAGGAACATCCCGCCGGTAGGACCAGGCTCTAAGCCGATTCCACTCGTGGGGAGCGTAATGAAAGTGTCCTCATCGATATCGTAGCGGAAAGTCTGGCCGTTGCTGGCGAAATACAGGTCATCGTTATCGCCAAACTGCAGACCGAAAGTATTTCCGACTCCAAGCCCGTCATTCGGATCGGCGATCGTTTCTTCGTAGACTCCGGTAGTACCGTTGTAAGCAGTTACTGTACCCGAGTAGCGCCCTGCCACGTATAGCCTGCCATCAGGGCCAAAGGCAAAGCCACTCGGGCCGTCGAGACCACCACTACCTGTTGTGACAAAGATATCAACCAATGCGCCGGATTCGCGGTTGAATCGAATGACTTCATCACTCTGTTGGCTGGAAACGTAAAGCAAATCGTCGGGTCCGATCGCCATGTACACGGGATAGTCGATGCCAGAGGCTGGGCCTATGAACGTGCCTAGCAGTTCGCCCGTTACTCGGTTGTAGCGGAGCACCTCGTCGGTAACGGCGCTGGCGACCAGCAGGTCGGTCCCGCGATCGAAGAGTCCATGCGGTTCGACCAACTGCCCTCCGGTGTTGGTAATCAATGTATCGATGAACGCTCCTGTCGTCGCATCGTAACGCAGCACTTGATTACCGCCAAAGCTGCTGACGAATAAGTTGCCCTGAGAGTGTGCTGGCATCGCGAACGCTAAGACAAGATAGAGTGAATACCCAAGGGAGCCTCGGAACTGTTTGTTTTGTTCACACATGCACATCGTCCTCGGGGCCATTATAACCAAGAACTGGCCAATCTTGCGAATCCTGGCTCGATTAAGAATCTCAGGATGATTTGTCAGCAAATCATGTTTTCTGTAGTTCGAGAATTCTAGCGAGTCAGGTTTGGATAGAAGCTCGATTAATGTTACTTCGGATAAAGGCGATCGCTACGAAGTCGTACACAGCATGCGCTACTACAGGAGCGACCAGATCATCGTAAGCTTCCATTAGCCACCCAAAGTAGCAGCCGATTAGCGTGGCTATTACGAAATAGGCAATGGACAAAGAGTGGGCTAAACCGAATAGTACGCCTACCGCCGCGATGGCGACTGCCGGATTTGTGAACCGAGCTACTAACGGCTGAAGTGCACCGCGAAATAGTAGTTCCTCGCCGAGCCCAGCTGCAAAGCAGATCGCTGCGATCTCGACCCACGAGCTGCCGCCGAGCAGCTCATGGACGACTGCCTCGACTTGTTTACGAAGACGAATTAAAGGGGGCCAGCTACTTGCGCTCACAACAACGAGTAACAGCAACATCGGAAGGCAGGCCACCAACCCTCGGATCACGGCTGGCGGTGTTATTTGCAAGCGGGATTGCAGCGAGATGTTGAAACCCCAGGCCAAAGCTAATCCCACGAATCCTAGGCCAGATTCGAACAGCGTGGCCACTGCGAAGTTTCGGGCGTTATGTTGCATGGAGGGCCTGGATTTTACCTGAACGCAGCTACTTAGAGGGGCGCACCTTGACGACCGGCAGAGGGCAATTTAGACTACCGTGCTTCGATTCGCTCCGCCGCAACAGCCTGTTGATCTGCCGTCGGGTTTTCGCCATTGCTTACAGCGAACTGACGCCCTCTGATGTCGTGCGGAAAATGAGTTCGCCATCCGTCGAACGTCTCGGCTGATCCTTGAATGCCTAAACAAACAGTATAGCAAATAGACTTTCGCAAGAAACGCGTTTACCGAGAGGAACAATCTACCAATGGCCAAGAAAGCCTCACGCACTTCCAAGATGATTTACTACTTCGGCAATACTAAGACCGAAGGCAATGGCAAACAGAAAGAGCTGCTCGGCGGCAAAGGCGCTAATCTGGCAGAAATGACCAGCATTGGCCTGCCTGTCCCTCCCGGCTTCACGATCACGACGGAAGTTTGCGATCTCTATTACAAGAGTGGCCGCAAGCTACCCAAGGGTTTGGTCGAATCGGTAAAGAAAAACGTCGGCCTGTTAGAAAAAGAACTTGGCAAAAAGTTTGGCGACACCAAGATGCCGCTGTTACTGTCGGTTCGCTCGGGAGCCGCCGTTTCGATGCCTGGCATGATGAATACGATTCTCAACCTGGGGTTGAACGACCAATCGGTAGTCGGCCTAGCAAATGCTACTGGCCAGCAGCGCTTCGCATACGACGCCTACCGGCGGTTAATCAATATGTATGGCGACGTTGTCTGTGGTGTCGACCATCACCACTTCGAAGTCGCCTTCGACAAGATCAAGAAACGCTACAAGGTGACCGAAGATACCGACGTGCCGTTGGAAGGCATGGTTGAGTTGTGCGACGCTTACAAACGAGTGTTCCGCAAGCATTTTGGCAAGCCCTTCCCACAGGACCCCATGAAGCAGTTGGAACTTGCGATCGAAGCCGTGTTCCGCAGTTGGATGCAGTCGCGAGCCGTGAAGTATCGCCAGGTGGAGAACATTACTGGCTTGCTCGGTACCGCGGTAAACGTGCAGTCGATGGTATTCGGCAACATGGGCGACGACTCTGGAACAGGCGTCGCTTTCACGCGCGATCCTTCGACGGGTAAGAACAAATTTTACGGAGAGTTCCTGATCAACGCTCAGGGCGAAGATGTTGTGGCAGGCATTCGTACGCCTCAGGATGTGGACCAGATGCCCAAGTGGAATAAGAAGGTTTATGATCAGCTAATAAAGATCAAGACGAAGCTCGAAAAGCACTACCGAGACGTTCAGGATATCGAATTTACGATCGAGAAGAACAAACTGTTCATGCTGCAGACTCGCAATGGCAAGCGAACGGGTGCGGCCGCGGTAAAGATCGCCTGCGATATGGTCAAGGAGAAGTTGATCACCGAAAAGCAGGCTGTCCAGCGCATCCCGGCTGGCGACTTGATTCAGTTGTTGCTCCCCAGCTTTAGCCCTGCCGCCAAGGCGAAAGCCAAAAAAGCAGGCAAGTTGCTCACCGTGGGACTACCTGCCTCGCCTGGGGCCGCGTCTGCCAAGTTGGCCTTTACGGCCCTGGAGGCGGTCGAGCGCACGCAAGCAGGCGAGAAAGTTCTGCTGGTTCGAAAAGAGACCAATCCAGAGGACATCGACGGGATGCATTCTGCTGCGGGAATTCTCACAAGCACGGGTGGCATGACGAGCCATGCGGCCGTCGTGGCCCGGGGCTGGGGGCGTTGTTGTGTGGCAGGCGCTGGGGAGATTCAGATTGATGAAAAGGGCCGCAAGATAAAAGTAGGTGGTAAGACGTTTACACACAAAGACGTGCTGTCGATCGATGGTTCCACCGGCGAAGTGATGGTGGGCGAAGTCGATACGCAGACCCCCAAGCTCTCTGGCGATTTCTCGAAGGTTATGAAGTGGACTGACAAGTATCGCAAAATGAATGTTCGCACGAACGCCGATACGCCGGCAGATGCGAAGAGAGCTCGCGATTTTGGCGCTCAGGGCATCGGCCTTTGCCGCACGGAGCATATGTTCTTCGAAGGCGAACGGATCATGGCGATGCGGGAAATGATTCTGGCCGAAAGTGAGGCTGATCGAAAGACCGCGCTGAAGAAACTACTGCCTCTACAGCGAAAGGACTTCGTTGGTATCTTCACGGCAATGAAAGGTTTGCCGGTTACGATCCGCTTGCTCGACCCGCCGTTGCACGAGTTCCTCCCGCACGACGACCGCAGCCAAGCCGAAATGGCTGGGCGGCTGGGCGTGAAAAGGGCCACCGTAAAGTCGCGTGTATTAGCGCTTCACGAAGCCAATCCGATGCTCGGTCATCGTGGCTGCCGACTGGCAGTTACTTACCCTGAAATTCTCGACATGCAAGTGACCGCGATCACCGAAGCAGTGATTGCCTGCAAAAAGAAAAAGGTCGACGCGAAAGCTGAGATCATGATTCCCTTAGTTGGTACGGCGGCCGAACTAGAGTTGCTAAGCGACCGCGTTCGTAAGGTGATTGACGAAGTGCAGACAAGCAAGAAGTACAAAGGGAAGTTGGATATCTTGGTCGGCACAATGATCGAGATCCCACGAGCGGCTTTGACTGCCGATCAAGTTGGCGAATCGGCTGATTTCTTCAGCTTTGGAACAAACGATCTCACGCAGATGACTTTCGGTTACAGCCGAGACGACATTAACACATTTCTGCCCGACTACCTAAACGAAGAGATCTTACCTCGCGATCCATTCGAATCACTCGATACGGCTGGCGTAGGTCAATTAGTAGAAATGGGAGTGCGAAAGGGCCGCTCGGTAAAGAAAGCGCTGAAGTGCGGTATCTGTGGTGAGCATGGTGGCGATCCCGATTCGATCCAGTTCTGCCACCAAGTGGGTTTGGACTATGTGTCGTGCAGCCCGTTTCGCGTGCCGATCGCCCGTCTGGCCGCCGCCCAAGCGGCGCTGGCCAACGGCAAATAGTTGGTCAGAAAAAAAGAGACTCTAGCCCGGGGCGTCAAGCAATTTTCTTGGCGCCCCGTTCTGTTGGGCATCATGCTGGCAATCCCTTGAGATACAGGGAGAATCGATACTGACTCTCGAAAAAAGGCCCTGTTCTCGGCCCACTGCTTTTCTGATGAGAAAAGCAATAATGTCAGCGCCTTAAATTGTCGACGAACAAAGATAGGCCATTCTCCCTTCATGCCGTACTCGGTCACGCTCCCCGCAAAATGCCGAGTTTGTGTTCTCACACAGTGGGTGGTCTCTCTCTATTCGTTAACCAAGAGGTTCGAAGATGAAACTCGTCTGCCCGATTCTGGAAGTGGTTACCGAGGTCGAACCGACGGAATATTCCCGTGATCAATGGCTCGTTGTCCGTTGCCGCACCACCGGCTTGGTGTTTCTCGCCAATCCGCCATCCTACGAACAGTTGGCCGAACAGTTTGCCTGGGAAAAATCATGGCAGGTAGAGTCTCGACGACGGCGCGCAGACGAACCCTTAGTGTCGCGGCTGTCTTCGGTCGCGAAACGCTTGAAGATGACTTTATTACCGCGTCGCAACAAGATGCTCTCGTTGATCTGCCAAACTGTGGCGACGCAACCAGCAGAGCGCCAGATTAGGTTTATAGATATTGGATGCGGCTGTGGCACGCTCATGCAGAAAGTGCAGGAACGTTTGCAGTCAAAAGGGCACGAGGCCGTTCCGATGGGGATCGAAGTTTCGAAACAGTTGGCGAGTATCGCCCAGGCGAAGGTTGCCCAATTTGGTGGGAAGGTACTTGTGCAAGGCTCGGTAGACGGCGTTATGCAGCTAGAGGCCGACAGCATCGACCTGGTGATCATGTCTTCATTCTTAGAGCACGAGTTTCAGCCAATGCGCCTGTTCCGCGAACTCCGCCGTGTGCTCCACTTTGATGGATCCATAGTGTTGAAAGTGCCCAATTTTGCGAGCTGGAATCGAATCGTTCGAGGAAGAAAATGGAGCGGCTTCCGGCATCCGGACCACGTCAGTTACTTTACACCACAAACACTCACGACGCTGGCGGAAGCGGAGAAATTCACAATTTCTCGACAGGGTTTGCGTGAAAGGTTCCCCCTGAACGACAACATGTATGCTGTGCTGAAAAAGGCGGCTTAGGCGGGATGCCCATCCTCGCACGTCAGTTACTCGCTGCCTCTGAGCCCTTCTAGAGTAGAGCCGGGGAGTTTGTGTGGTGCCTCACCCATGGCGATTGTAACGGAGCGGGTCTGATATCGTCGTTGAAGTGCCTTTCGACACAATCGCGCGACATTCCTTATCTAGCAGATTCTGGTTCCTGCCACGGCCCTGGTTGCCTGCCGGCTGACCGCAACTTATACTCGGCTCTTGGCTTCGGACGCTAGTCTGGTGGCTATTTGGAGGGTTAGAGACCGAATTTCTTTGGCCCCTCGAACCGCTTCTAGTGCCCAGACGTAGTGACTAGCGTGGGCTTGCGCACCCGCTAATTGCGTGATGCACTTGGTCCGCCCTATTTCTTCTGTTTCATTCAATTCATTAAACTCCGCTGACAAATCCATGAGCGAAGACGTTGTAATTCAGACACGGGCCCTCTCGAAGGTCTACCGAGACTTCTGGGGGCGACAGAAAGTGCGTGCTCTTAAGGCGCTCGATCTTGAAATCAACCGGGGCGAAGTATTTGGCTTGCTCGGCCCCAATGGCTCAGGAAAGACAACTACGATCAAGTTGATCCTGGGGTTGCTGTTCCCGACTGAGGGCGAAGCGCTAGTCTTTGGGAAACGAGCTACCGACGTTAGCAAGAACGAACGGATCGGCTATCTCCCTGAGGAATCATATCTCTATAGGTTTCTCAATGCCGAGGAGACGCTCGACTTTTACGCCCGTCTATTCGATATGTCTCCCGAGACCCGCCAAGAACGTATAGACGCGCTGATCAAGCAAGTGGGGCTCGATACGGCTCGCAAGCGTCAGCTGCAAGAATACTCGAAGGGCATGACGCGACGTATTGGTCTTGCTCAAGCCTTGATCAACGACCCCGACCTGATCTTACTAGACGAACCAACCAGTGGTCTCGATCCTATCGGCACGCGAGAGATGAAGGATATGATCCTGCGGCTCAAGCAAGAGGGTAAGACGATCGTCATGTGCAGTCATCTGCTGGCCGACGTTCAGGATGTCTGCGATCGGATTGCGATCTTGCACCAAGGCGAGCTGAAGGAATTGGGCCGTGTCGATTCGCTTTTGACCGTTGCCGACGTGACCCAAATTAGCGCGCGGGGATTATCAAGCGATTGTCAAAATGAGATCCGCGATGTGATCTCTCGGCATCATGGGGAGCTTCTTGAAATGGGCAATCCGACCACGACTCTGGAAGAATTATTCCTGTCGATCGTACGCGACAGCGAAGCACGACCCGGTCGACGCGCTAAGGTGGAAGACACTGAATCTGGGACAGATTGACGTAAACCTCTCAAAATCGATCGACGTATGTTCACCCGGCTCAATCGTTTACCGGATCTTTCCAAGAAATTATTGACTGTTATCGCCTGCTAAAATGGTTCTCGAACGCGAAATTCTGCCGTATTTCGATTGGCTCTTCTCCTACCAGGGAGCATTAGGCGCGCTGCCACGTTTTTTCATAATTGCAGCCGTAGTGAGTCTGCTTGCTTTAGTGGTTGGCTACGTGATTTCAGCGGCCCGGTATGGGTTTCTGCGAGGTGGCGACGTCGTATATCGCACAGTTTCCAGCGGTATCCGCGAGCTAAGTGAAACCTCGCCGCGACGAATTTGGGCGCTGGCTCGGCTGGCTATCAAGGAAGCTCGACGGCGAAGAGTCGAAGTGGCCTTGGTTGTTTTCGTAATAATCCTGGCTTTCGCGAACTGGTTTCTCTCGGCTGATAATCAAGATCCAGCCAAGCTCTACATCAGTTTTGTATTGACTGCTACCACCTACCTGGTGCTAGGCATCGCACTATTATTAAGTGCGTTTAGCTTACCTGGAGATTTTAAATCGAAAACGATCTACACCGTCGTAACCAAGCCGGTACGGGCAGTGGAGATCATACTGGGCCGAGTCATCGGCTTTTCGATTGTGGGGACGGTGTTATTGGTAATCATGGCGGTCTGTAGCTATGTGTTCGTCATACGTTCTCTTAGCCACACGCATGAAGTGGATGAAGGTTTAACGCACGTCTACGGTACTTCGGGTGAGATCGTTGGCTATACGAGCCGCACAACGTTAGATCTCTACCACAGACACGATGTCGAGTTAGATACTGAAAAGAAGGGCTATGCTCTGAGGAACTACGGGCATTATCACGAAATCGACCCTCGAGGCGACGGCCAAATTGTCCACGAGGCAGAAGGTCTTTTGCGTGCCCGACGGCCTCAATGGGGAAAGCTGACATTTCTCGATCGCCAAGGTGTCGCCAAGGAGCGAGGGATAAATGTTGGCAGTGAGTGGACCTATCGCAGCTTTATCGAAGGCAATACCCAAGCCACTGCTATTTGGACGTTCGACAACATTAGCCGGGCTCTCGACAGAGACGGCGAGGGGTTGCCGATCGGACTTATCGTACGTGTGTTTCGCACGCACAAGGGGGTCATCGGCAAGCAAATCAGCGGGGCTATTCAGCTACGAAATCCAGAGACCAACTTGAGAAGCGACTTGATTTCGTTTGGCGCGCTCGATAATAAGATTGAAGAGATTAATATCAAGCCAAACTTACCAGATACCGAAGGCGTAGTGCGAAACCTTTACGACGACTTTGTGTCGCCCACCGGTCAACTTGAGATACGCTTCCAGTGTCTGGAGAGAGGGCAGTATTTCGGCTTCGCCCAGCCCGATTGCTACCTGCGCCTGCCTGATGCTTCGCCCACTCTGAATATCGTTAAAGTTTACTCAAGCATCTGGGTGCAGATGGTGATCGTTATCTCGATCGGAGTCGCAGCTAGTGCGTTGCTGAGTGGACCTGTTGCTATGTTGTTTACCGTGTCGTTCATATTGCTCGGCTTCTTCCGCGAGTTTTTCCTGGGTATCGCAGCCGGAGCCGACTATGCGGCATACGGTGTTCCCAAGGTTTATGGGGGTGGGCCGGTCGAGTCGCTCGTGAGAATCGTAACTCAGAAAAACGTGATCTCGCCACTCGATCCTAGCTTTGGTGCCTCGGTGGTCCAAGGCATCGATTCGGTCTTGCAACTCATGATGTTGAGTGTCGCACAGATACTACCGGACTTTTCGGCGTTTAGTACCGTAGACTTCGCAGCCTATGGTTTCGCCGTTCCCCCTGAGCGAGTTGCTCAGGATATGACAGTCTGCCTGGGATATGTAGTGGGGATGGCAGTGATCGGGTATTTCTTGCTCCGAACACGAGAGGTGGCCAAATGACCGAACGAGGCTCTTTTTACCGAAAAATTACTTACTTGGTGCTTATTGCCGTATTGCTATTTCCCATTTCGCAATTAGGAGCGCCCGCAACCCTGGAAGATCAAGGAGGGGCGCTGGCGCAGATGCGCCACGACTACGATTTGGGTCAATCCAACTTGGGAGATATCGACCCTGCGAGCGAGACAATTCGACTGGCAACACTGGGTCTGCGGGGCATCGCAGTTTCGATGCTCTGGCATAAGGCAAGCGAGTACAAGAAGAAAGAAGACTGGACTAATTTTAGAGCTACACTCCAACAGTTGTCCAAATTGCAGCCCTATTTCGTTTCATTCTGGCGATATCAGGCTTGGAATCTCGCTTACAATGTCTCAGTTGAACTTGATGATGTACGCGACCGCTATTACTACGTGCGGCGCGGCATCGAATTTCTAGAGGAAGGTGCCAAGTATATTCGATTCAGCCCTTACCTGTTGACCGAGTTGGGTTGGTTTACAGGAAGCAAGATTGGCACGGCAGACGAAAAAACTGAATACCGTCGACTCTTCAAAGCTGACGACGACTACCATCCAGAGGATCGCCCTCGCGAACAGCGCGATAACTGGCTAGTTTCCCGCGGTTGGGCCGAAGCTGCCATCTCCGCGGTGGACGACAGAGGTGAAAGTATGGGACAGAAAAACCCCTCGGTCTTCTTCGCCGCACCTGCGATGGCGCAAATCAACTACAGTGATGCGATCGAACGGGAGGGCTCTTTTGGTGAAAAAGCAAAGAACGCCTGGGCAACTGCCGGCCGATTGTGGCGGACTTTTGGCAATCGCGAAATGATCGCATCAACAGGTGTTAAGATCCGATTGCTGGGTATCGATCGCTTGCAAGAGGAATCTGACCGACTCGTGGGAGAACTAGAATCGCTCGTGGGTGATTCTCGCGAAAAACTATTGGAAAAGCGTCGCGCCTCACTTTCCCCGGAAGAACTCGAGATTATCGATACTCCAGCCGAGGATTTAAGCGATGAGCAATATGAACTCTATGCTGAAGCAACGCAGAAGTTGTCGATCACGCCAGAAGACATCGCCGAATTCATCGCCGAAGAATACCCGGAGAAATCTCTTGAGGCCCGTAAGCTTGCTCATCGAATTGCTGAAACCAATGAGCGACTGTTCCTCACCAGAAACAATCGTGACGTGGCCAACTATGCCTATTGGGCGGCGCGCTGCAAGGTGGAGCAGACGCCTGAAGCATTGAATGCTCGTGAGCTGGCTTACGCTGCTAATCGTGCCTTTCAAGAAGACGCCGATCTGCTTGAAGCCAAGCGAATGTACGAGGAAAGCTTCAAACTCTGGGCACAAGTCTTCGCCGATAATCCTGAATTGGAGATGGACTCTCCATCCGCGTCTGACTTGGTGGATGAGATTGAACAGTATACGAATGTCTTGGAGCAATTGGACCTGAATCTGATGGATGAGGAGATCGGTAGCGAATTTCCGCTTTGGGATCTAATGGAAGTTAATAATGCGAATGGCGAATTCTCCGAAGCGCTTGAAGCCTACCATCGCAAGACTGCGCCTTCCGAGACAACGAGCGATTCTCTAAAAGGTATTCCTCAACTGCCCGAATAAGCGGATGGCCGAAAAGTCTCGCGCGGCTCCCACAACAGGTTGTCGCACTTACCAGACCGGCACACTGGCGATGGTCCAGAGGGCTCTCGATACGGAAATTCTGGATCGAAAATAGGCCTATCCGCATCGCCTTTGCATAAATGGCTAGATGGGTGATAAAATGCCTCGTAGGAAACGTTCGAGGTGAAATCCACTCTGGAGTGACATCATGTCTGCGTTGGATCCACTTTCCTGGGCATTGCTGCTAATGCTCATTGGTTGTGGACTGGTTGTCATGGAGATATTCATCCCCTCGGGAGGAATTCTTGGCTTCCTTTCCGGAGTATGCATTATCGGCAGTATTGTCATGGCCTTTCGCCGAGACATGACTACGGGAATCGGATTCATTGTCATCACACTGGTGGCCGTTCCGACTGCCATAGGGCTAGCATTCAAATACTGGCCTCTCACACCGATGGGCAAAGCCTTCTTGGGAGAACTCCCTGACGCGGAGGAGCTGAAACCGAGCGACCCTCGTCGCGAACTGGTTGGTCGAGTGGGAACCGCCAAATCGAAAATGCTCCCCTCTGGCTCGGTTTCCATTGATGGGCAATTGGTCGATGCGGTGAGTCAAGGCTCTGCGATCGAGAATGGGCAAGCGGTTGTAGTTGTCGAAGTGCGGGGTAATCGCGTCGTAGTGCGGCCCGCCGACGAGACTGAAGCCAAGCAACGTGGAGACTACCCGACGGACGTGCTTTCAACGCCAGCCGAGGACCTCGGTCTGGATTCGCTGGGAGATCCGTTGGCTTAGCTTAACGTTCACTTGCAATCGCTAGTGACAAACATTACAACCCGGCTAGAGAAAATGCCCATTTTTTGTCAATACAACCGCGAGCCCTTCCCTGGCGGAGGTCACCTACGATGCCCATGCTAGAAGGATTCTTCCTCACTACACTGCCGCTTGCCGACGGGATGATGACGTTCGGGCTCGTGGCGGCTGTCTTTATCATCATTGCCCTGCTGGTCTTGTTTGCTGTTTTTGCCCGGTATGCCCGGCTCTGGATTCAGTCGAAGACAACAGGCGCAGGTATCGGCATCTTTGACCTGCTGCGTATGAAATTCCGCAGAGTCAATCCAACCGTGATCGTCCGCTGCAAGATCATGGCTGTGCAGTCAGGGCTCGACGAAACCGAAGGGCTCACTACCAAAGCGCTTGAGGCGCATTACATGGCAGGTGGTAACGTGCCGTTAGTAATTCGTGCAATGATTGCTGCTCGCAAAGCAAAGATCATCGATCTCGACTACAAAATGGCCACCGCAATCGATTTAGCTGGGCGCGACATTTTGGAAGCTGTGCAGACGAGTGTTTATCCACGTGTGATCGATTGCCCAGCTCGAGAATCAAAGCGCCCTTCGCTCGACGCGATCGCCAAGAATGGCATTCAACTTAAAGTGAAAGCGCGGGTCACCGTACGCGCAAATCTTGAACAGCTAATCGGCGGAGCCACCGAGGAAACGATCGTGGCGCGGGTAGGCGAAGGAATTGTCAGTGCGATTGGCTCTTCTCCCACGCACGCTCACGTGTTGGAAAATCCGGATACAATTACGAAAGCCGTGCTGGCTCGTCGGCTAGATTCGCAGACTGCGTTTGAGATTGTATCAATTGACATCGCAGATATCGATGTTGGCGATAACATCGGCGCTCGCTTGCAGGCCGATCAAGCCGAGGCCGACACACGCGTGGCCCGCGCCCAGGCGGAAGGTCGGCGTGCGATGGCCGTATCGCAGGAGCAGGAATTCTTTGCCAAGATCGAAGAAAACCGGGCTGAACTGGTCGAATCGGAAGCGGAAGTCCCCAAGGCGATGGCCGACGCTTTTGGAAGCGGAAAATTGGGTATTCTTGATTACTACAAAATGAAAAACGTGCAGGCCGATACCGACATGCGTGATGCGATTGCCGGCACAGGATCTCGTCGCAACTAGCTATCACAGTGCAAGTCGATCGCTGCTAACAGCACTTTATTAACGAGTGTCGTCAAGTGTTATCTATTGAAGCCATTTCGTTGCTCGCTGCACCTAATTGGTTCGAAATTGGTGTGGGGGTAATTTTCTTCATACTCTACGGCGTTGGCCAGATTATGAGCGTTCGAGAGGAGGCTAAGAAGAAGAAGGCTCGGCCACCTCGTCCTCAGCCACAGCGGCCTGGAGCACCCGACGCTCCTCCCAACCAAGCCGATCCGTTGCGGGCTGAAGTCGAAGAATTTCTCCGCCGTGCAAAGGGCAAGCCAGCTCAGAAGCAGCAACCTGCCGAACCAAAGCCTGCTCGACCCCAACGGCAACGCCCGTTGCAAGAAAAACCTAGAGAGCTAAGCCCAATAGATCGTCCACTTCGCGAGCCGGCAAAGCGTAGACCTCAGCCGGCAAAACGAAGACCTCAATCTGAACGGCCACGTATTGAAGTTGCCTCAAGGACCCAGCCAGAGTCGCCGGTCGATCTCCGCCAAGAAAGCGTATCCAGTCATGTCGCACGACATGTTAGTACTGAAGATATCGTCGAGCAAACGAGTCATCTGGGCGAAGAAGTTTCGCTTGCCGATGAAAATATGGAGGCGCATCTGCAAGAGGCGTTTTCTGGAAAACTCGGTAGCCTACAACACGTCGAGCGAGAAGTAGCCGAGGAAGGGCCGACGATCGCCGAAGAGATCCGAAATCTCATCAGTCAACCTGCCGGAATGCGACAACTAATCGTGGCCAATGAGATTCTGCGCCGCCCCGAGGATCGCTGGTAGCGAGCGAGGTATCTATGCCCCTCTACGAATTCGTCTGTCAGAATTGCAGCCGCGAACAAGAGCTCCTGGTTCGCGACGAGCAGTCGCAGCGGTGCGAATCGTGTGGAAGCACTCGCTTGACGAGGCTCCTGAGCGTTCCAGCGGCACACTCCGTAGGTGAGCGTGTCGGTCAGAATACTTCTTTGGGCTCCAACGGGCAGCCTGGGCCCTGTGGCTCCAGCTGCGGCTGTTATCCCGGCTAATGCCCGACATCAGCCAGGATAGTCGGCAAAATCGGCCTCTGGGATGACCAACCCCCCATTTTGCCCAGGCGAAAGTTTGACACTGTTTTAGCACGCTGATTATACTGCTCCTAGGGCCACTATCTCCTGTGGTGATAGGTATTTGGGCTCATTTACCACAATTTCGACCGCTATCCGGTCATCGCCCCCTTGGCGGACCAAGACTAAAATTACAGAGGCCGAGCATCGGAGGCTCTCCCATAAACGGAACGTGTTTATTGCAACAGGCTTCTCACGCCGCAGGCAATGGCTCTCCTTGAGGAAGTGATTCGATGAATTTTTTTGGCAAAATCCTGACCGGTCTGATTTGTATTGTCTCTCTGTTCTTGATGTGGGTCTCGATTGTGGTATACGCCACACACAAGAACTGGAAAGAAGATGCTACTGCTTTACAGACGCAGTTGGACCAAACAAGAACCGAGAATACAAAGCTGCAGAGTGAACGTCAAAATCTTGAAAGCCAATTAAAAGCTGAAATCGAAGCCTCGCAACAAGAAGTCCGGAAGCTAGAAAGCGAACGCGTTGCGCTGCTAGGTCAGAATTCCACAATTCAGAGCGAACTCGACCAGCTACGCCAGAAAGAACGCGCCAATACGGCAGCGGTGGCCTCTACGCAATCGAACAACGAGAAGCTCACCGCAGAGGTAGAGGTCTTAAGGAAGCAGATTCGAGAGAATCAGCAAAACCGCGACGAGGCTTATGCCACGATGATCGAAGCGACCGACAAGCTTCATCAGGCCCAAGGCGAAGTTTCCTCGCTCAAAGAACGAAACATACAGCTCGTCGGCGATCTTGGCACCAAAACTCTGCTGCTTAACGAGAATGGAATCGATCCCGATCCGGAAGCAATTGTTCCGCGAGTTCGTGGTGAAGTTTTTGCCACTCGCCGTAGTGCCGGTAATCAGCTGATCGAAGTCACTATTGGTGCCGACGACGGCCTCAAGCCAGGTCAGACCGTGGAAGTCTATCGCGGCGAACGCTACCTGGGTCGAGTTGAGATTCTTACAACCGAACCCGACCGGGCCGTGGGACGTGTGCTTCGCCGATTCCAGCAGGGACAGATTCAGGAGGGCGATCATGTCGCAACCAGACTTAGAATCGGTTAGCGCACCGAGCGTACTGGCCAAGAAACCGCAGATGAATGTCTACACAGTCATGCTGATTGTGGCGCTACTATCGCTGATTTTCGCCTGTATCTTTCTGTGGCTTGAAATTAGCGAGTATGGCGGCTGGGGTTCCTACAAGGGACGCATTGGCGCAGTCACACGACCCGTAGTCGACTTTGCTCGTTCGATCTGGGTCTAGCCGGCTAAGCGCCTTCATCTTCAGCAACTCGGCTACTAAGTTCGCGGTCCAGGTCCAGCAGCGATGCCGGATCGTCGGCCACCATGTGGAACTTGTGCACGACCTCCCGGGCCGTCTTTTCTTCTTCTACCTGCTCGGTGATGAACCACTCGAGTTCGACGAGCGCGGCGAAAGCTTTTTCTTTGAAAGCAAGTTCATAGAGTCCATCGATCTGAGCAGTAACGGTCTGTTCCTGAGCGAGCGCCTTCTCGAAAACTTCAGCCACAGACTCAAATTCGCAAGCAGGCTCGGCGATAGATTTGTAATACACGCGGCAGTTTCTGGCCAGCAAAAAGTCCTGCAGCCGAGTAGCGTGTCCTCGTTCTTCGTCGCTCTGCAACCGCAGCCAATGTGCACAGCCGACAAATTGCTTGTGCTCACACCATGCAGCCATAGACAAATAGGTGTATGACGAGAAAAGCTCGTTGTTGACTTGATCGTTGATCGCGTCTTGCATCACTTGGCTTAGCATCAGAATAAACTCCTTGAAGACTGGACGTAATATGTATGAAGCTGCCGTCCCTGGAAACCTCTGGTAATAGAATTGTAGGAAGACTCTCGCAACAGTCTAGGCAGCAATAACCGCTCGCACAGTGAAAGATTGAAAAAAGGTTTGTGGACTTGATGACTACGAGCCTCAGTCTCAGCAGGACTTGCAACGAAAGCTGATCCAACGTGATCGGATATGAGCGAAAAAAGCCCGGAGATTGCCACCTCCAGGCTTTGTATCTCAAGGATAGATATCTTTACTCATTCCAGTGGGCCCGACTGGAGTCGAAGTACCCCCCGAAACCTACAGGAAAACAGCACTATCCGGAATAGGCGGCACAGAGACCGGCACACTTGCTGCATATTTGGCCCTAGCTGATCTCGATTTGCAGCTTGTGATCGAATCTTGGTATACCGTATCCGAGACAACCAAAGTCGCCATCCTAGCAATGATCCAGGCGGCGAAGTAATCGATAGCAGCCTGCTAAGGTATTTTCTTGAATCCCTGGGAGACTCCAGCGACTCATCCTCAGACGACGAGCACTATTGGGTGTAGTATGCCCCAGGTAAATTTGTCTGCGGGCTCCCTCTAGGGAGAGTTACACCGCGTTCCATAGTGTTCTAGCGTTTGAGTAAGTCGTAGAGAAATTGTACTCCGTTGCTCACGATAGCGTGCCCTTGCAGCGATTAGAATTCCGTTAACTGTGAGTGCACCCTGTTGATCTCATGAATCTCATGCCTCTTTGGGGAGGTAGATATCATGTCTCTGAACGGAAACTGATTTACGCATCAGGCTAGGTACTTCACTAAGTCGTTACGAGGTCACTCTAATGAGACGCGCCGTTGTGTCGCGGCTGACTCATAGCAAGCTGCCAAAATTCGCTGGATCCATAACCCCTGAGATGCAGGAACGGGGGCAGCCAAATCTTTCAATACTGCAGTACCAAACTCCTCGATCTGAGTCCGATACATATTCTCCGCTTCATACTCAGCTGTTTGCCAACCATCTTTTCCGTAAGGGGATCGAATTGCGTCATAACTTACTTCGGAATTTTGCTCGAACCACTTCATGTTTCCGGTAGTCGTCTGACCAATAGTACCTTCTGCCAAAACTCCCCCTGAAGAACCATATACCTCCAGGCGGTTGGGAGCTGCAGCATCCGGCAGGTTGAACAAGCAATCAACCGTGGCGACCGTGCCACCGTTAAACTGCAGGAGAAGCACGGCGGTATCATCCACTGGATAGTTGTGTACGAGTGTATCCACGACTGCCATGACGCTCGTGATCTTCTGGTCTAGGATCATTTCCAGTAAGTCGATGCAGTGTGGAACCAAGTCAGGCAAGGCGCCACCTCCGCTTTGCTCAGGATCTTGCCGCCAGGTGCCTTTTAAAGGTGGATACCAGCACGAAAGTTGCGCCCGTGCATAAGTGGGCTTGCCAATGCGTCCGCTTTGCACGATATCGCGAATTCGTCTATGCAAGGGATGGCAACGCATCATTAGGGCTACACCCAGTTTGACATTGGCACTATGACATGCTTCCACTATGTCCCTAGCCTCTGTAACGTTTAGTGCCAACGGCTTTTCGCACAGAATATGTTTGTCAGCGCTTGCCGCACGAACAACTTGGCTCGCATGACAGTTTACCGGGCTCGCAATATAAACCGCGTCGTGTGGAAAGCCGAGAAGTGACTCCACCGTTTCTGCTGCGGCCACACCAAACTGCTTTGCCACTTCCACACCAGAATTCGGTGCATACACAGCCACAAATTCTGCATTCCGAGCAGGCACAATCCCTTCAGGAATCGTGCGTCTTCGAGCGATCCCCCCGGCTCCAATTACTGCCCAGCGTACTTTTTGCATTGCTATTTATCCGCCTTAGAGGCAAGCGACAACTCGTTGATTGATTATCTGGAATCGAACCGACTCACACTACGAGCACAGCAATACGCTGATTCATTCTCGCACCCTAGCCACAACGTCAACCTCAAATGCTAAAGACTCTGGCAGGCAATGCGTTAGAGTTGTTCGAGCTGGGTAGGGCGCCTGAAAAAACTCGCGATAGATTTCGTTGTACTCAGGCAAATCGTTAGGATCTCTTACATAACCCCGAACCTGGACTACATCACTTAAGTCCAGCCCTGCTCCGGTTAGTATTTTCGAAACATTCTCGAACGACCTGCGCATTTCTCCAGCAAACGTATCGGGAACAATCGCTCCATCTTCGTCGACAGAAGCCTGTCCCGAAACAAAGACAAACCCACCAGTTTGTACAGCCGGAGAAAGGGGAAGTTGATTGGAGGATCCTGGTACCGGGACAGGTTGCCACATACTAAAACCTCGTCGTTGAGAAGAACTTTGGGTTTTATTGAAGAATTGATCGTTTATTGGGGAACGCACTATAGGAATATTTGCTCAGAGAAACTGGTCGTGGAGATCAATCAAATCGCACATCTACCGACCAACGTGTTATGACTATATAGACCAACTGGATTTGCAGACTTCTACTCTACAAGCGTCTACCTGCATGTCTGCACGAGAGACGAAGGAGCTCCTCTAAGTAATTGCTTTCCATTGTTTCATGATTGTTAGATCTTCTTTGACATACTCGAAGAGACCGGTTGAGGGCGACAACTTGGAGACGATACACCGAGCCCTAGACGACACTCCCAAACTTCGCTCGGTCTCAGATCAACCCTGCCTTGACCCGAGTTGATCGCATTTGGCCAGCCAATCCATGGCTCTAAGCAGAAGAAACGCCTCTGAGGATCGAGAAACGTAACCCAGACCAGGTCTCCTACACTTGAGGCAGAAACTGATTTAAAGGACATTTCCAATGAGCGGTCACCATCAGGACAAACGAGACGTATCGATTCATCAAGACTAGCGGGGATGATCGCACTTTTGAGAGCAGGATCTAACAAGCGCACTGAATTCGCGGGCAGCTCCAATCGCTCGGATGCCTGGGCTAATCTATCGGTCTTCCAGGCGAATCGGCCGATGTTCTCAACCAATCCTTGGAGCCATTCGTCCCCCCACCAAGAAGAAAAATCAAAGCTGAAATGCAAGCCAAGTGCAAAGGGCATTGGACCGGAGTTGTCGGATGAAGCTTCTACTTTAAAACTGATTTCGATGCCGTCGTTCGAGAGTTCTTGGCTGGTCGAAAGTAGAAAATCGAATGGATAAATCTCTCGATTACTTGGACCGGAAAGTAGATGAGCCCCAGACGAGACTCCGTCAGTCATTATCGCAGGTGGTGACGAGTACCATTCTTGATGACGAGCGAAACCGTGCCAAGGCATTTTGCGCACAACGCCGTTCCAGTCCCAAGAGCAATCCTCATCATTTTGGTCGGGCGATACCGTGTCCGAAGAGGCGATGCATCGACCTGCTACCGGCCAGAGCCACGGCGCACGCCCTGGCCAATCATCGACCCTCGCCCAGTCATTGCCTCGGTATAGCAACTCATGCCATTGCGCATTGTCGTAGACAGAGAGCGCACTTAGCTCGGCCCCGTCAGAAGGAGACATGCATACAGCGAGCCCTCGGTGAACATCGCACATTGCAGACAGTTCCCGATTCCACTCCATTATCCGGCTGCATACGAATCGTTCGACCTGTTCCTGTTGCAAATCTGGGCCATTAGCATCGAGTGCCCTAGGTAGCCGGAGCGATTCAAGCCATTTATTCCAACTCACAGAATCTCCTTACTGTTTTCCGGTCCTAACAATTTAAATCCGGAGTGATTCAAGAAACTAGAAGTCCGCGCTACTAAGGTCTTCAAAAGGAAACAATGGCCTGCGACGATGCACGAACTCTAGCTGAAGCATGTCTGCACTCGTTATGCCAGGTGTGTTGACACGGATAAACCGAGGGCATGTATCACGGTAGGCCGCCAGCGGAGCATTGACACCTTTGGCCACAATAGTGTGAAAATCTAGAGGATCTATATCGCAGCTGGTAATCTGTTTAAGGCTAAACGGCGGCACCCTGTGCGTCGTCAAGATTACTGTAGTGCCAAGATCAGTAGTCACTACAGCAGTAGGTCCCATGTCATATCCCGTGCGACCGCCATGTCTCACGTCTGACTCTGTAAATCGCCCTTGGTGCATTCCCACAACTCTGACCTTTTTCACAAACGGCCGCCCATGGAGTTGATCTGTTTTCGCGCCCATGCTAAGCAGCAGTATGGCACCCACTCCGCTGTCATTCGCCTTCGTTACCGCTTGGGGATCACAAATGCAAACGAGCGATTTCCCATAGTGGGCGGACTCCAGAGCGTGCACAAGAATCGTGCCGTCGCCTGGCCCCCCGCCACCGACATTATCGCCCATATCCAATAGACACACGGGCGTTGGTCCGCGTGACGCTTGCTGTATCGCCTGCTCGGTACCTATAGACTGGCAGGCATAATCTTGACGGTGATGGGACAGCCAATTGGCTAGGCTGTTGGCATGCCGACTCGCAACCGCCTTGTCGCCATTGCTTACTACGACGAGACTCGATCCCATCTCGTGGACATCTGCGTACGGAAAACCAAGCATGACACTGTCTGAAATTACGTTCGGAAGCTGCAGTAGATCGTCCGCTTGCTCGTATAGAGCCAAGCATGGCTGAGCTGCCGTCTCCTGTCGATCCATGCTGATCGCAACTGGTGGCCTGGCAATGGCCTGAACCGGCTGAAACTCTCCGCAAAGGGTTCTGGCCAACAAGTCTGCGGCACGAATCCCGGTTTCGTATTGATCCACATGAGGATTGGTTCGATATGCAATAGTCGCGTCGCAGGCTTGGATCATTCGGTCTGAAACATTCGCATGCGGGTCTAACGTACACACGATAGGAACATCGCCGACTCGCTCACGTACAAGTTTGAGCCAATAGCCATCCGCATCGCGGTGCTTCTCACTGACCGCAGCACCGTGCGGTGCGACTAATAGACCATCGAGGGGGCCGGCTTCATTCAATTCGTCACACATGGTCTCAATCAGTAGATCAAATGCCTCGTGAGTAATCACACCACTCGGCGTTGCCAATGCAAGCAGAATGGGAACTGCAGTCAGGTTGGCCTCGTCCAATCCATGGAAGAAGCCTCCGACCTCGTGCCGTGAATCTGAATAGGCATCCCGAATAACTTCTCCCTTAAGAAAGGCATCGGCACGAAAATCATCGATTGTCGTCGATCTGGGTAAGAAGGTATTCGATTCGTGCTGAATCGCTATGATCCCGATCCGTTTCATGCATGTTCCTCCAAGCCTGCCGTGGAGCTAAGTCGTGCCGAGATCATATTCTCACCTGCCTGTCGATGAGTAAGCTCATAACACACAAGAACACATGAGATCGCGAACTGGGATTGTGACCAAACCCTTCGCGAACGACAGTGGTGGAAGCACGTCGCTGTCGTCGATGTACTGTTCGGACAGAAAAGTGAGGAATTCTGAGCATGATCTTCTAAACTCGTAACTTCACTAGCCATGAAATTGAACGTATTAAGATCAGGCTTCCTACAACTAGAAACCCGTAGCTTTTTGACGTCACGATTTCCGGTCCCGTCTCAACCAATTCGGAACATGTCGGTCAAAGGGTGCTCCGATGATTGTTCTCTTTAACTGCTCCATCGGTGCAGGGCCTCCCGAAGTGGTGCGGGAAGATGTGATAGACGTATGCTCGCAGCGGCCGGGTAGGGCGGCTGGTTAAGGTTGCCAAGGGTAATCGAAACGGTCTGGCTAACAAGGTTGTACAAATCAAAGCGGTTCATGGCTTCCGTTAGCGCCAGCCAGTTCACTAGCCCACCGCATGCCTGCTGAACTGACTGGCGGAGATCGCTGTCGGTACCGATTGCTGATAGGCTTTCGTTGTCAAGCACTCCGCACACGCCAATGGGACGTAGCTTTAGAAGTCGGATGGTGCATCCAATTTTTCCCGAAGTCTCGATGCCTCCGCCGATGATTTCTCCGTGGCCCTGTGCCGCATGGATGTCGCCCATCAATAGCAGCGCCCCCTCCTGGTAAACCGGGAGGTAAACTGTCGAACCTGCCCGAATTAAGGGAAGGTCCAGGTTACCGCCGAACGATCCACAATAGAGCGAACTGACTGCTTCTCCGTTAGGCGGGCACACTCCCAAGCAACCTACGAACGGGTCTAACGGTACGACAGCATTCAACCCTCCTAGCGGATTGACCATAGTGGCCGTGCTAGCCGCGGTGTCGATTGACCAACGATACATATGTCGTGGTACGACAGAGTCGCCTTGATCCTCATCGCCGTATTCCGAAATTAAAAACTTGCTTGGTACGACCCCGTGATCAGATGCTAGGAGAGTTATCCCAGAATCGCGGTCCAATTCAACTGAATCGATTGTTACTGCCACCATGTCGCCACGTTCAGCTCCGTCAACGTGAATCGGTCCAGCTAATGGGTTGCCTTGAATTGGGTTGGTAGTGTCATTGCTGTTCCGCTGCTCCGCATTAAGCTCTGAGCCATCCGACATCATGTTGTCACAATCGGCGCAAGTCACAAGAATCGATGCGCCAGGCTGTATCGTCAACGCTGGCGCATGGGGGCCAAAAGAGTAGTGGAAACACGAAGACAGAAACTCGATCCGTGCCATTGTCCGTCCAGAGCCCTAAAAAGATGGTAGGTTTATTGATTTCCCTGCTTCCTCAAAGCTTTCCCCGCTAGCTAGCCTTTTGGCCAGCGCCGCTTCTTTCGCATGGATGGCCTCGGTCTCCTGGGCAACATTATCCAGCATCGCCTGCGGAACTACCACGATGCCGTTGCGATCTGCCACAATCCAGTCCCCGGGAATGACTGGAATGCGTCCGCAGCAGATCGTCGTTTGTAATTCACCGATCTCCGCAAAAGTGCCGGCTCTTGAGCAGATATGCCGGGCAAAGACAGGGAAGCCAAGTTGAATTATATCGTTCACGTCCCGAACCGCTGCATCCAGAACCGCACCGGCAATGCCGCGTGCCTTGGCCCTTGTCGACATGAGCGCGCCCATGAGGATTGCATCCGGTGACGCCCCCCCGTCTACGATCAACACGTCGCCATCGTTGGCCTGTTCCAACGCCTGCTCCATCGCCCAGGTGGCTCCGGGATAACAGCGAACCGTAAAGGCTGGCCCGGCAACACTCATGTCTGGAGCAAGCGGTGAGATTCCTGCTGGCATGGTCTGGAATGATTTGCCTAATGCTCGCAGAGCGTCGCTAACATTGGCGCTGCCCCATTGAGACAACTGGGCAAGCGTATGTTGATTTGCCATGATGACTAATCCTTCTGGATTTCTAACGTATCGGCATGCACTCAGGCTGGGCAATTCTAGGTGATTTGAATTGCAGTTGCCTTTTTTTGTAGGTCAGCAGGGCCGAAATCTGTTTACGGATTCTTCATCGGATACTGTGAGTAAACTGAAAAGGGATTTGCGCTTAGATTCTCAGACCATGCGTAACGATGTTCTCTTGAAGAGGCGGCCTCTCCAGTGGTGTTATTATGGGGCTTAATACACAAGCCAAAATTGGCACCGCAGCTGTTGACCGTATATTAATTTGTGCTATAAACATATTCGTAGATGGCGCCATTCGGGTCAAGCCTTGCACCTTTTTTTTGTTTAGATTTCCCTTGGCGTTCACCAAAGGCGATAGATGTCCCAAGGTATCTCACAATCGAGCCAGTTATCAGAAGAGGCAGTCAAAGGGTCGATAGGCAATAGTGACCTGATCTCAACTGTCAATTCCCGGCTCATTCTGGAAGCTGTGCGGACCTTAGGGCCAACTTATCGTGCCCAGATTGCGCGCAAAACAAATCTTAATCCCGCGACAGTCACAGGAATCGTTAACGAGCTGCTTGAGCGTGAAATGCTACTAGAGGTTCCTGCTGAATCCGAGGTAAGTGGCCGCGGCCGCCCACCTCAAATTCTTCAGATCAACGCAGATGCTAAGAACATACTGGCGATCGATATAGAGCCAGATCGGATTCGCGTAGCAGTACTAAATCTACTGCTTGAAGTTAAAGAATACAGTGAGAGACGCGTCGACCGTTTTTCTGGGCCAAAGCCGATCTGGCAGCAGATTCTGGATTTGTGCAATGAAGTCTCTAGTGGTACGGGTATTACGCCGCTTCAAGGTATAGGTGTAAGCCTTCCAGGTCTAATTGATGTGGAACAAGGTGTGCTGCTTGGATCCACTAATATGCCCAAGATGGTAGACGTTCCGATCCGCGAATTGCTTGAGAAAGAATTTACTGCTCCAGTTTATCTGGAACGATCAATGCATTTGGCTTCGCTATACGAAGCATGGGTCCGCGTGGACGGCTTCAAGGGCAGTACGATGGTGATCACTCACAGGACCGGTATCGGCATGAGTCTGATGCGGGGTGGTGAGCTTTACCTTGGTAGTCGGGGTTACGATGGTGAGATAGGTCATACGGTAGTTGACTTAAACGGTGAACGGTGCGAGTGCGGCGGTAGAGGCTGCCTTGAAACGTTTGTAAGCGCCAGCGCGATCTGCAAACGTGTAAACCAAATGTTGGCTGAAGGACGATGCGAAGCAATTCGACGAGCATGTGACGGTGGCGCGGAGCTGCATCCCGAGTTGGTTTTTCGGCTGGCCAAGGCCGACGATGCTGACTGTGTAGAAGTTGTGAGAGAAGTTGGTCGCTATATCGGGATCGCAGTCGCAAACATGATGAACGTCCTAGCTCCCGACGAGGTATTGATTTGTGGGTCAATCGACGTCGCGGATGAACTGGTTTTGGAGTCGGTCAGCGAACAGATCCAGCAGCGAGCGCTACCTCGCATCCGGGAGAACGTCGTTGTGCGACTGGCGGCTGCAAAGGAACTATCGCCCCTATATGGGGCCGCAGTCTTAGTTGCCAAGCGGTTGTTTGAATTGCCTAAACTTTCCCATGCTCAATGAAGGTCGCAGAGTGGGAAGAAATGCACGACGTGATGCCATCTGGAGCTTTTAGCCTACTTCATCAATACTAATTCCTATTTCATTGCACCGGTCCAATACAACGGGAGCGTCAAAGTGCAAAGTGACGATCCACGCGAGTTCCGACAGCCCCGCATAAAAACCGAGTGACCTTGCCGAGTACGGTTTTGCGGCAAATATGAGGGATCTCTGGAAGTGCCCCACGATCTACCACTGCTGCGCAGACTAATTCGGCGATTAGTTCGTCATTTATCGCGCACGAGATAGTTCGAAAGACTCTTCTAAACACTACTAACTATTCACCGCGTGAAGACACCGGTAATTAATTTACCCCGTGAAGGAAATGCATCGGTATGTATGCCCAGGGATTATTCTCATTTCGTGAGATAGCATTTCGTTGGATGGTGACATTTACTCTGTGCTTCAGTTGTCTGGTTATGCCAGTTAATGCCGAGGAACAGCAGCGCCCATTGGGTCTCTCCGAGCTTCCCACCGCACGGCAGCGAGAGATCGAACAGCGGATCGAGCCCCCGCCTCTCGCTGAGCGCGACGCGCCATATTCCACACCTATGTACTATCTGATGCACAAGGGGTTCTCCGACGGCATCAATAACGAGATCCTCCTGGATCGCAATCGCCCAGATTGGCAGGAGGCGCTTATCCGAGACTGGGCGGAACTGGGCCTTACGTCCACTTTGGCGTGTACAACTCCCAAAGAATGGGACGACGCAAATATTGCGCAGGCTTATCGGGATTACTTCAGACTCAGCAAGCAGTATGGCTTGGATGTCGGAATGAGGCTTGCCGGTGATGAAACGTTGGAAGGCATCGAAGCAAGTGGGTGGGGTGTCCATCCCCGAAATCCGGACAATCGATTAGATGATTACGCCAAATGGGCTGGCCGCATTGCATTGGCCGGCAGAGGTACTGTTGCCTATTACATCGTGGGCGACGAGGTTAACAGCCAGGGTTGGGAAACTTCGGACTCGGAGGGAAATACAGTGAAAGGGCAGACCGCCGACAATCGCCGGTGGACGCCTGAGGATTACTTAGTCGCGTTCACAAAGATCGCCAAAGCGATCAGGCAATCAGATCCTGATGCGAAGGTTTCCATGTTTGGCATGAATGGTATCGATGTAAGCTATCTCGATGAGCTCTTCGACTTAGGCTATGCCGATATCGCCGACGGCGTCGCAGCGAACATCGATTTCGGACGCTACAGCCCGGCACAAGTACGCGACTTCGTGGAGCACGTCGGGAGCAGAGCTCCAAACTTCAAGTTCTACTCCAATGGCGTGGGCTATGTGGCAGCTAGAGACACGAACTTCTATCCTGCGAATCACGGCTACCTACCCGTTTCTGACGACACTCCCGATGGCGCGGATGCTGCAAGCTCAGATGACCATACCCCCCGTCTGTATAGTGACGAGGCACAGGCCAAGAGAATCGCAAAGGGTATGTTCGCAGGTTTCATCGCCGGGTGGGATGTTACACCATATTACATCGTGCTGCGGCAGTGGTTATTACCAGACGGGACACCCGCCCCACACTGGTACGGTTTCTTCGGAGTTAATGATCTTAAGGTTGACGAGTTCGGCCACGTCACGCCGATCCGCCATGCAGGTTGGTACGCGATCCAGACTATTTCGCATATCTTTTACAGCAAGGATCGGACGAAACTTGCGCCTTTTCAAATTCAGATTAGTGGTGAAGTAGATCAGTCTTGGGCGTTTGTTAGAGATAACTACGAGTGCTTGCTCGTGCTATGGAACGACAGTGGGGCCGAGCCTGTGACCACCGATATCGTAATAGGGGACACGGAATTCACTTACCCTGTTCAGGTGTCGTTATTCAACTACAGATTAACGACAGAACTGCCTTATGAAATAGACGAACAGGGCAGATTGACGATCCACGATGTTCAAGTAACGGATGCCCCCTTTATCATCCGGCTGGTCAAGGAAGAACAGGTCTGGGCGGGTTCACCCTGACCGCGACTGCGTGGGCGGCAGGGCCTTTCTGAGGCAATTCGAATGGGACATTTAGGGTGATATTTGCGGCATCGCGGAATACTGACTTTTCGAATTCAAGAGTACATGTCAATGATTCAGAATATCAGAGGATACTCTCCAATAGTTGAAATCCCTTCGGCTAGGACGCAATACCTTAGTGAGGGATTTGTCCAAGGTCCCAAGTTGGTTTCTGATTCCGACTTGCAGAGGTACAACGCGGCGTTCGACGCGGTGATGCAGGGCGAGTGGGAAACGGGCAAGCCCCCACGCGATGAATGGTGGGAGATTGGGGACGACGCGGCCAAGAAGTTGCGTAAGATCGATCAACCGCATGTATCTGATCGCACCCTCCACGACGCTGTTTGTCATTCCGGGATTGCCCAGTGGACAGCCAACATCATCGGGGCGAAGAAACTACGTGCGTTCGCGGTGCAGTTGCTGCATAAGCCACCTGGGGGCGACCCTTCTGCCCAGATCGGCTGGCATCACGACTTTCGATACTGGGGGCCATGGTTCGAGCCCGACACATGTGAGGCGTTTACAATTTGGGTTGCACTGTCCGACGTGCATCGAGATTCCGGACCAATGTGCTTTGTCCGAGGTTCCCATCAATGGGAGTTGGGTGTCGGAGGCGACTTTAGCGATGAGATCGATGGCAAAGAGCATGAACGATACAACGTCCCGGAAGATGCCAAGTGGGATGAAGTGCCCGACGTGATGCCGGCAGGCGCTTTCAGCCTACACCATCAATTCCTCTTTCACGGCAGCCGTCCAAACACATCCGATTCGGCGAGACGAAGCCTAGCTATCCACGTGTGTACCCAGAGGGCCGTCCCGAAGCCGGGCGTCCATGCCGAGTACGACTATGCGGCAAAGATGAGTGATCCTTGGGAGTGCCCCACGATCTATTGCGACGACTCGTTCGACCGCGTTAATGCCATTAATCGAGTATCAGATAATTCGATAAGCAACTCCTAACACTACGTATCTATCCCATAAAGGAAGGTAACTGACATGAACTCTCAGGGAGTATTTTCATTGCGTGAGATAGCATTGCGTAGGATGGTGACACTAGCCCTGTGCTTCGGTTGTCTGGTTGGTTCTGCCAATGCCGAGGAACAGCAGCGCCCGTTGGGTCTCTCTGAGCTCCCGATCCAGCAGCAGCGACAGATTGAACTCCGGATCGAGCCTCCACCGCTTGCTGAGCGCGATGCGCCATACTCCACACCTATGTACTACCTGATGCATAAGGGTTACTACGACGGCATCAATAAAGAGGTCTTCCTGGATCGCAACCGCCCGGATTGGCAGGAGGCGCTTATCCGAGACTGGGCGGAACTGGGCCTTACGTCCACGCTGGCCATTACCACGCCTAAAGAATGGGACGACGCGTCGATCACTCAAGCCTATCGTGATTATTTCAGGCTCAGCAAGCACTACGGCTTAGATGTTGGGATGAGGCTTGCCGGTGATGAAACATTGGAAGGTATTGAAGCAAGTGGGTGGGGTATCCACCCGCGCAATCCAGAAAATCGGTTGGATGACTACGCAGAGTGGGCGGGTCATGTCGCCGCAAATGGCCGTGGTGTCATCGCATACTATATCGTGGGTGACGAGGTGAACAGCCAGGGTTGGGAGATCTCGGACGGCCAGGGCAGATCTGTGCGCCACCATGTCGATGACAACCAGCGGTGGACCCCCGAGGATTACTTGGTCGCGTTTTCCCGAATCGCCAAAGAAATCCGCAACAGCGATCCGGAAGCCAAGGTTTGCATGTTCGGCCAGTCCGGGATCGACCTGTCGTATATCGACGCCCTGATCGATCTGGGCTACGCCGAGGTCGGCGACGGCGTCGCGGCGAATGCCGGCCTTAAACGGTTTTCTCACGGCAAGGTTGACAAGTTCGTGTCACACATCCGTCGAAAAGCGCCAGACTTCAAGTTTTACTCTAACGGCGTGGGCTATGTGGCCGCGCGAGACACCAACTTTAATCCGGTCAATCTTGGGAAAAGAACCCTTTACAGTGACATGGACCAGGCCAACATGATCGCCCAGGTGATGATTCAGCTTTACCTCAACGACTGGGATGTTGCGCCCTATTACATCATCTTGCGCCAATGGCTGCTACCGGACGGCACGGCCGCGCCGCATTGGTACGGTTTTTTTGGCGTCCAGGACCTGAAGATTAATGAGTACGACCATGTCAGCGTTGTACGGCACGCGGGCTGGTACGCGATGCAGACTGTCGCTCATGTGTTTTATGATCGCGACCGTACTCCCGACGCGACTTTTGAAATCGACGCAGGAGAAGAGGTTGACAATGTCCGAGCGATGATCCGTAATGACTATGAGTGTCTCGTTGTACTGTGGAATGATGATGGTACGCCGAATGTGTTGACAGACATTCAGTTGGACACCGACGAATATACTTATCCTGCTCAGGTTTCTCTCTTGAATTATCGCACGGTGACCGATCTACCTTATGACATCATCAGTGCCGATGGGGGTTTGGTAATCCGTGATGTGGAGATAGAGGCAAACAAGCCCGTAATCATCCGTTTGGTCAAGGAAGAGCAGGCTTGGGCGGAGTAGCGTATGGATTCCCAACAGTCCCGTACCCAGCCGGAACGCATTTACGAACACAACATCACGCACAACCCATTCACATGGATGGGTATCTGGACGCCGCATGGCTGGCGCGTCCATCGCAAACGGTTTGGTAAGGCCCAACGTGTAACGGTAACTCTCAGCGGAGATGGACTGACCACATTCTTTCCCCAGGCACTAGTTGATCCAGATACTGGCAAAGTCGAGTGGCAGGACGACTTGCATCTTGGGAACGATCCATTCACCGACACGGGCCACTTCCCCTGCGACCCACGCGTAGAGTACCCGGTGGGGCGACCGCGTTGGGCAGTTTCACACACACTGCTCTGCTATCCGGTGGCGGACCACACGCTCTACACGCATGAGTACAACTGGGACATGCAGCATGGTCACCTTCAGACCCACTTCCGTAAACACGTAGTCCTAGAGGAAGCGCGGACAGACAAAACTGGCGGCATGACGGTGACCATCGCAAATCGGCCGATAAGTCGAGTGATCGAAGGAAACGTTCAGTACCCGCTGCCTAACAGCGCAGTGCGAGGAGTATGGGCGAGCGCAGACAAGGCCGGCGTCAATCTATATACGCGCCGGTGCACGCAGTTGATCCACATGCACAATGCGATCTATGGCAGCCCGGCATATTCACCCATCGTCCAGTGCCATGGCCTTTGGCCCGTCGTATCGGGCGACCCGATCGGTGAAGTGTTCGACGTTGATACCCGGCTATGCACCGATCGACAGCGCGTGATTGAACAGATGCTTATCCCACTGGATAACCCGAAGATCTCAAGCATCAACCCGCGTTGGCGCGAGGTTCAGAGCAGTATCTACGAAGGGCCGTTACACATGCTGGGGGACCCGTTCACCGAAGTCAGCGAGGAGCATCTCGTGCAACTTCGTGATCGTCTCGGTAGCCGATTCGAAAAAGACACGGTTGGATTCCACGGCAGCGGGGAGCGGGGCAGTGACATGCGGTTCTACCGTGGCTACGCCCCCGAATTCGATCTGAACGACAACGGCGAGATCGACGAGCAGGACGAACACAGCATCGCTACTCGTCTCGGTGAGAAGGTACGACAGAATGTGTACTTCATGGCATACTTCGGCGGCGACTGGTTGACCAGCGGCGCTAGCCTCGACCCGGAGCATCCCAGCGGGATACCCGTGGTCGCGGACTATTCTTACGGTGCCGGGTACGACGCAGAAGCGGGGATCGTCAATCTATATGAGACACCCGGCCCAGACAAACCGGTCTGGGTCGAGTACCACTACGACGCCCCTGCCGAAAAGGGCGAGAACAACATCCGCTTGCACATGTACCGTGAAGTGCCATAAGGATTTCACAGGATGATAGGAACCCAGAATTCATGAATATCGCACTGATCGACTGGGTAATTCTCGGTGGATTGTTCGTGGTGTTCCTGGCCATGGCGATCTACATCAACTCTATTTGCAAAAGTGTGTCAGACTACCTAGTGTCTGGCCGGAAAGTCCGCATGTGGCTGGGCATGGGTGCCGGTGTCGCCGGAGAAATCGGCCTGGTAACCATCGTTGGAACATGTGAGCAGGGATACCTCCGAGGCTTCTCGTCGGTGTTGATCATTACCCTGACCATGTTCATCATGGCACCGTTGTTCGGGATATTCGGATTTGGGATTGAGCGATTCCGTGCCACCAAAGCCATGAGCGTTTCTCAGTACATTGAAATGCGGTACAGCGGTCGGCTGAGGGTGATCACAGGGTTTCTTAACTCGGTGTCTGGCGTCCTTCAGATGTGCATTTTCCCAATCGTTGGGGCACACTTTATTCGAGTTCTGATTAGCGCCCCCGAGTATATTTACCCAGGCAGCCCCATCCAGACGGCGTGGATCATTATGGCGATCCTATTGGTGGCAGCGATAATCTTTACGTTTCTCGGCGGCTATATCACGTTGATCGTCACCAACTTCTTTCAGTCTATCATCATAGTCGGCGCGCTTTACTGGCTGCTCTTTCACTTGATAGGTATGAGCAGCATGCAGGAAATATGGAGCGGCCTAGAGCAATCTAAGGGTATGGCCGGCATTTACCCGTTCACCGGCGATGATGGATCATACGGAGTCGTGTTTTGGCTATGGATGTGCACCATGAGCATCCTTCTCCAGTTTTCCTACGGACCGTATTTGCAGAAATACGCCTCAATGGATAAACCCAAAACGGTATCTCGGTCTTACCTGCTTGGGTATCTATTCGGGAACGGCAGAGCATTTGTGATTCTGGCTTTGGGTGTGGCTGCTCTTGTCGCCCTTGGGACTTCCCAACCCGACGGGATCGATGTTGGAGAGTACGGTTGGTCGGCGATAGCGACGCCCTATTATCTTAGCACTGTGGTTCCCGTGGGCATGATGGGAGTACTGCTGGCCGGTTTGCTCTTCGCCGATGTGTCCACTACAGACCAGTATATCCTCAGCTGGTCAACCTCGATCGTGAACGACTGCATCGTACCCTTCAAGAAGAAGCCGTTCACACCAAAGCAGCACATTATGGCGGTCAGGATCACCATTGTGATGCTGTGTTTGCTATTCCTGTTAGTAGGTGTCACCTACAAGCCGACGATGCCTCTCTGGGAATATCTATGGCTCTGCGTCAACATCATTGGCGGCACAGGAATCGCCGTGCTATTCGGGATGTACTGGAAGCGTGCCACAACACTTGGGGCCTACGCGGCGGTGATCACCTGCACGGTCCTGCCGCTATCCGATCTGATCGCCCGTCGGGTGATCCTAGAATTTAGCCCGAAGACAAGTTACCCATTCACGCCGCAAATGACTGGATTCTATTCCTATGTACTTGCGGTAACTCTGCTGATCGCCGTTTCTTTGATGTCTAAGAAGCCAACCGGATACTGGGATCTAGGTGATGCCGTTCGAGAGATGAATCGCGGATGAGCGTAGCTAAGAGCAATCTGTAGGATCGTTAAACAGACGAGGAGTAGGATGATAATTGAATTTGCCCGGGATTTGCAGCCGCTTTCAGGGATCATCTATTGGTTCGTAGTCGTCAATGCAATCGTATGTTTAGCTTTCACCATGGTTGTGATCGTAGGAGGGATAAATGATCTGAAATACCTCCTATCGGCGTTGCAGGAGGAGGAAATAGACGATTCCGATGACGGAAGAGTTATCAAATCGGTTGTGAGCAACGAACCCACAGGACCAGCCTAGGGGGACGCTTAGGTCAACCGGCGGGCTTGTCTTCGCAGGTGGTCATCGCGACTACAGCACCCACCCTATCTTCAGCACTTCTTGAGCCAACTTCACAGGCTCAGTCAGGTCTAGCACCTCCAGGGGGAGTGTCATTTCGAATGAAAATCGCCTGCGAAAATCATAAAATACCATTGACCAGGCTTTAATTTGTGTTATAAATAAATTCGTTGGCGAGGCTGCGGAGCCTGCTGAAGGCCTCTTTATCCCGGCGGGAGCGACTTCAACATTATCTCGGGGATCGACTCGAAATTCGAAATACCGAGTGAGGCGATGCTCTTCTCGTTCATTGAACAGGACAATCTCGTGCGTGCTTTTCCGTCCGCTGGGCTTACGATTTCAGAGCGAGGAGTTGGGCGCTTTTCTTGATGGCTATCTATGCGGATTAGGTCGCCTATCGAGCAGTTTGTCGTTCGTTTTATTTCTTTATTTGTGGAGGTGGACTAATGGTAAGACATACTCTTCTAGCCGCATCTGTCCTTGCTTCGGTAATGATGATCGGTACCGTGGCTCAAGGTGCCACGACTTTTGGCGCTAAGTACGATAGCAGCAAGACGGCCGACATTGCGGCTGGCAACCCAGTCCCAACTGTCGCGGGCGGATCGACGATCAACAACGCCAGCAGCAAGTTTGGCGGTGGGTCGCTGGATACCACTAGCGTATTCTCAGGCGGCAACGGGACTAGGTACTCGACCGCCAGCAACTTCAATCCCCTGGCCGGTACCGTCGACTTCTGGATGCAGATGCCCAACGGCTACAACGGCGTACGGCAGGACTTGTTCAGTATTTTCGCGGGCGGATTTACCGGCGACTTCTCGCTGTACCTTAACCCGGGGACGGATCGGCTGCTCTCAGTAGTGGATGTGGCTGGCGCCAACCAATGGTCACAAGGTGGCTTCGCCAGTGTCACCAATGTTCTCGGTGACGGCAACTGGCACCACATCGCGTGGGAATGGGACACCAACGCAGGATTCGCCACCCTCTTTGTGAATGGCGCCCCGGAGAACTTCGTTACCATCGGTACGGTCTCCTTTGCCGGCGGCACATTGGGTACCGAGATGGAAATTGGCTCTCGCCAGGGTGGGTTTGACGCGTTTCAGGGTAATATCGACGACCTACGTATCAGCAGCACGGCGATCTACGGTCAAGTGGGGTTCACTCCTCCGACCCAATCGACCATACCTGAACCTGCTTCGGTGGTGATGGCACTGACTGGTGGTGCACTACTGCTGATGCGCCGGCGCGCATTGTAAGAGAAATGAGCGCATCGCCACCGGCGGCCCAAACGCCGTCGGTGGCGTTGAGGAATGAAAATGGTGCGCCGTTGGAGGACATCATCAACCCGTGCTCTACGTACTATTGTCTCGCGCCCGTCGAATCAGCCCGCGGCCCTTCGTGAAAAGACCACTGATTTGCGATACTGTGTTATTCTTGATGATTGAGATGCATAGCTCCGAGTTTCACTCAAAGGAAGCCAGCGGATGCTGAAGTCTACACTATTTCGCCTCTTGGTCGCGTCTGCTTGCGTCCTGTCTCTGGCCGACGATGCCGATGCGGGGATGGATCTCTACGGCGACGTTAAACCGTCCGAGGGATTGACGCAGTCACTTGTTTCACAGGCGCAGGCGGCGGGTTTTTCGCGCATCGTCGTGTCATTGTCCGGCGGCGACGGGACAGTCATTTGGCAGACACCGCTGGAGGATTATTACATCCCGCTATTGGGTCCGCTCGCGAATGGCCATGACGCTCTTGAATCGTTGATCACCAACGCGCACGATGCGGGGATCGAGGTAGTCGGGTCGGTGATTGTGGCTTCAGGAGGTAGCATCACACAGAACAATCCCACTTGGGCCGCCCTCGACGCCAACGGACAGACCAGCGCGGGTACCGAGTTTCTCGATGACACGTTGTCGTTCGCCTACCCCGAGGCGCGTCAGGCCAAGATCGATGTCATGATGGACTTGGTAGATGGGTACGACATTGATGGCATCTTCCTTGACTTCACGCGCTACCTGTACGGGTTCGGATACGACCAGCCCGTCCTTGATGAGCTGCAAGCGAACTACGGATTTGACGCGCGCTCGGTGCCCGTACCACCAGTCGGCTCTCCTCAGCAGGGAACGACGGAGTGGCAACTTTTCTCGCAGCTGCGCGCCCAAAACGTCCAGACGTTTGTCCAGGAACTTGGTGACGCGGTAGCCCAGTCGAGTAATCAAGTGGACTTGGGCACGTTTTCCGACCACCGCTGGGGGATGGACCTGGATATCAACCACCTGGGTCGCAACTTTCCTGCCTGGGCCCAGGCAGGGCTGGTAGATGAGGTGTGGATCGGCAATTACTCGGAAACTCCGGTCAATCAAATTCAGAACGTCGTCAGCAACGTGCGTGCCGCAGTAGGACCGGACGTCCGTCTCAACGCCGCGCTGACCACCTGGAACAACCACCTCACCACCCAAGCCGAGTTCGTCGGAGCCGTGCGTGAGGCATTCCTCGGGTCAGCCGACAACATGTTCCTTTACCGGGAAGATTTTTTAACTTCTAACGACTTGTGGGATGAAGCCACGGTGGCCAACGAGAAACTAAACCACTTCTTGTTTCCCACAACTGGGACCGCGCACGCCAGCTACGAGGCTGCGACCGAACCGGGTGTACCCGCCGGCGGTGTTGGCGGTTGGGTAAATGGCGGGCTAGACATGGTCAAACAGAGTGATCATCTGCTCCAGGCCGGCAGCCCGCCCCTGTCCCTGAGCCGATACACGGCAACAGGAGTAACGCCGGGGCTTATGGATCAGGCTTCAGGGTACTACACCGTGGACTTCGAAGTACGTCCCCTTGACGACCTAGACCTAACTGCAGGTGACAACATCTTCAACCTGCACGTGCAATGGGCAGACGATCAGTCCATCTACAATGTTGTGATCGACCTTGATAGCGATGACGGTGGTGGGGGTTCCCTTGGGTCGATCAACTACGGTGGATTCGGCTCTAGCCAGGCGATCACTGGTATCGATTGGTCCACGTCTCATCAGGTGACCATCGCCTACCACGCCAACGACCAAAATTTTTACTTCTACCTTGATGACGAGTTCGTCAGCTACGTGACGATGAACGACATGCGCATCGGAAACTCGTCGGCGGCTCTCCAGGACACTCTGATATTCGGAGACTCGTCGGATGAATCCGGCGACGTCGCAGCTGAGTGGCATGGAGTCGGTGTGTACGGGGTCGGTGTGTTTGAGTCTGCGCTTGCCGGCGACTTCGACGAGGATGGCGACGTGGACGGTGCCGACTTTCTGGTTTGGCAACAAGGCTTCGGAAGTACTTACAACGCCGACGATTTAACTGATTGGGAGAGTAACTATGGGTTGGAGGCTAGTTCCACCGTCGCTGCTGCAGCCGTACCCGAGCCGATGACGACTGTCATGTTGATGCTGGGGATTGTGGCAATGCCTACCAGACGGTGCTTATTCCGAGAGCGGTGATGTCCACTTTATAGGGAGTTCGTTGTGTTGCAGCTTTGGGTTTCTGGGAGAGCGGATTGAGGCGTAGGAATTGGCCATGTTGGAAAATTTCCTATCGAATCAAGATTCAGGATGATGAGAGGCTTCCCGATGACGCGGTTTTTTCTTTTGGTCTGTATGATCTTCGGTGGGATGACCATGTGTTCGTGCAGTGAGCCAACTGAAGGTATAGAAAAGCCGGAAACCGTGACGCCGCCGCCACCTCGAATTGGGCCAGGTAGCCCAAATTTGGGTGGTGACAGCGATTCCTCAAAGAGTATCGAATAAACGCACCCGACAGGGCAAGATGACCAGATCAAGGTATGTGGATCAATGCAGCACTGTTGACCGGGTTTTAATTTATGTTATAAACATAATAGTTGGTAAGTCACGGAGAACGACAACGAACGGCTTGAGCGTGAATTGCTGCACCTTTTCTTTGTTTCGTCTTGCGGAGGTGGAATTATGATGAGAAGTCCCATGTTAACTGCGGCTGTTGTGGCGTCGGTCATGTTGATCGGTACTGTGGCTCAAGGCGCTACGACCTTCGGTGCGAATTACGACAGCACCAAGGCGGCTGGAATAGCGGCCGGCAACCCGGTCCCAGTAGTCGCGGGCGACACCTTCTCAGTGATCGACCCCAACACCAGTAAGTTTGGCGCAGGTTCTCTGAATACCACCGGTGTCTTCCAGGGTGGTAACGGGCTGAAGTACGACACCGCCAGTAACTTCAATCCCTTGGCAGGCACTATCGACTTCTGGATGCAGATGCCCAACGGCTACAACGGCGTGCGTCAAGATCTGTTCAGTATCTTCGCGGGTGGCTTTACTGGCGACTTCTCGCTGTATTTGAATCCAGACTTCAGTCGACTGACGCTCGTCGTCGATGTGGCAGGCGCAAACCAATGGGTGCAGCATTCTCAGGGTGGCCTTGCAAATGCCATTCTCGGTGATGGCAATTGGCACCACATCGCCTGGGAATGGGACACCAGTCCCGGCGATCCCAACTCCGCCTTCTCCACCCTCTACGTTGACGGCGTCGGGGAAAGCTTCAATCCTCTCTTTGGTACGGTCTCTTTTGCCGGCGGCACATTGGGCACCGATATGGAGATCGGCTCTCGTCAGGGTGGGTTTGATGCTTTCCAGGGGAATATCGACGACATGCGAATTTTCGACACGGCGATTTACAATCAGGTGGTGTCGTTCACTCCTCCAACCACATCGACCATACCCGATTTCATATTGTCGGGCGACTTTGACGGTAGTGGCACAGTCGACGGATTTGATTTTCTCGAATGGCAACGCGATCCCGGTGTCGGCAACCTATCAGATTGGGAGGCCAACTACGGCGCGAGCGTGGGCTCGACAGCGGCAATCAGTGCGGTGCCAGAGCCCAGCAGTGTCGTGCTGCTGGCACTATTGGCTGCGACTGTGACTACCACGGTACGCAAGAGGAGCCCGCTGTAGAGTTGATAAATATTAGCGACCCTATTCCGGGGCAGGAATAGGGTTGCCGCAGAGAGGATAATCGTGAACTAAACAGACGCAAAAAGCGGATGAGTTTAAGAGGCATTCAGCTTTCGAGTCAAATTCCATCCTGATTTGCTTCCTCATGGAAACTCTTAGATGAATTTTCTTTTGGCTAAGCACTACAGTTGTGATTCAAGGTGATTATGTACGCATTCCTGGGTGCGAATATCACGCGATTTGATGGTTGACATTCTGAATTTGTTCTTAAATCCTTCTACGTTTCCTTCGAATACCTTGCGACCGACACAAAGCCGGCAAAGAAGTCGGTCGTTTGAGAGTCGTTATGATCTTAAGCATAGATAAGAGACTGAATAGGAAAAACCGCTTCTCCAGGACCTTGCGCGGTTTTACGCTCGTCGAACTCTTGGTGGTGATAGCCATCATAGGTGTCTTGGTAGCGCTATTGTTGCCTGCGGTTCAAGCGGCGCGCGAAGCAGCGCGGAGAACGCAATGCGCAAACAATCTAAAACAGCTGGGGCTTTCAGCCCAAAACTACTATTCGGCGCAGAACCAGTTTCCAACCGGATTTCTCGGCTCGATGGGGTCAGACCCTGGTGATATCTTTGACAACACGGTTCAATGGCTAGGCATCTTCACCTATCTTTTGCCCTACTTTGAACAAGCAGGGATCTCGGACCAAATCAACGATATTGATCTTAATGTCAACAACACGGACACACCCTATTCGAACGACACCGATCACCCCAACGCCTGGGCTGCAAGCCAGTGGAAGATTGGAGCGCTGACGTGCCCGACGATTCCAAACCAGAAGCCAGATTACACCTATTGGGATAGGATCGCCTATAGCTCTCTGTGGCGAATCATGCGTGTGGATGGGTTTACCGCTCCAGATATTGAAATGGGAGAGACGAATTACCTCGGCGTGTCGGGATGGTTTGGTCCCGTGACGTCGAACCATCCCGATGCCGAGCTTTATAACTCATTGGTCGGCATCTTCTACAACCGAAGCAAGACAAGAATTCAACAGATTTCGGACGGGACGTCCAATACGCTCTTGTTCGGAGAGGCGGGCGGCACGATCGGTCAGAATGTCTCAATTAACGGCGTAGTCTACAACGGAAAAATAGCGGCTCACGCTTGGACTGGCACTAACACGTTGGCTGTTAAGTGGGGCATTGATCCCTCAGTCAATGACTCGCCAGGTACAACGTTCGATTCTCACTGGGCCAATTTTGCTAGCCTCCATCCGGGGATCGTGCAATTCTGTTTTGCCGATGGCTCGGTTCGTTCGTTGAACGTATCAATTTCGGTCGAACCGTTACAATTCTTGGCAGGGATGGGCGATGGTGGAATCGTTAACGAAGACGACTTTTGATTGCTCAGAACATAAATAGAAATTAAGGATTTGGGTGGAATTCTGATACCTATTCCGTTGGACAGCGGCCGAGCCGAAAGGGAATGCTGGTTTTCAGGCGAAGAGTACCAGATGCGCCTGAGCAGTGTACGGGCCAGTTTGGAGGCGCGTGGCCTGGAAGGACTGGTCGTTTTTTCTCCGGCCAATATCTACTACCTCACCGGCCACCACAGCATCGACTCGTGGGAATTTCGTGCCGCGGTGATTAGCCACGACAGGCCGCCTGAAGTTCTACTCTTTCACTTTGAACGAGGTCGGTTCATCGCCAGCTCCTGGCTGGATGAGGCTCGGTATTACGGTCCGGGGGACGATCCGATAGCCATGCTTGTGGCGATGATAGAAGAGGCCGGACTTGGTTCCGCTCGTTTAGGTATCGAAGTCAACGCTGCGACATTGAGCGCTGAGTTGAAGCAAAGGGTCTCCGATTGTCTGCGGTCGGCGGAGTTCGTGGACGTGGCACGTTTAGTCGATGAGCTGAGACTGTGCAAATCCACCGAGGAATTGGCCACCATCGAACAAGCCGCAGCGATAACCGAATTAGGGATGCTAGCCGCCGTTGATGCGGCCGAGGTTGACGCGTCAGATTACGAAGTTGCAGCCGCAGCAACCCACGCGATGCTGATGGCGGGTAGTCACAACCTGGTAATGATGCCAACAATAGCTGTCGGACAGCGTAGCGGACTCGCGCATAGTGAACATGTTGGCAGAAAAATACAGATTAAAGATAGCGTATTTCTGGAGATGAGTGCCTGCTGGCGGCATTACTCAGCGCCATTGATGAAGACAATTTTTGTCGGTCAGTCGGACCGGGACTGGGACAATATGCTGCAGATAGCCCAAGACACCGCCGACGCGATAGTCGAAACGGCCAAGGTGGGTGTGCCCGCACGAGAGGTCGCACTGGCAGCTCGCAGTGCAATGAGTTCCATTGAACAGAAGGTCCAATTCCATTTTAACTTTGGATACTCTGTGGGCATCAGCTATCCACCACACTGGTTGGAGGAGTCCGCGTTCTATTTGACTGAGTCCAACTCGAAGCCACTCAAGGCGGGCATGGTGTTCCACCTTCCTTTGACTTTCCGAATTCTGGGCAAGTGTGCGTCGGGACTTAGCTATACTATCGCAATCACCGAAGATGGTGTTCGTATTCTTACTGGAGCAGATCGTTGACGCTACAGGAAGTTGTACCCTATCGAAAGCGAATCGGGATAATCTGCCCGGACGATGGCATCAACGATGATGAGTACTGGCAGTACACACCTCAAGGAGTGACTCTGCTTTGGACTCGCTACCGAACGCCCGAAAGATTCGAGCCAATCAGCGTTGAGATGGTGGGTTCCTATGGAGACATGCGAATCCTAGAGGAAAGTGCCAGAACACTACAGATCACCCAGCCGGATGTCGTAGTGTTCTGTTGCAACTCGTGTGGTTTTGTTCATGGCTTGGAGGGGGACCGAAGAATTAGCGAGTCCATTTCTAAAGCGTCCCAGAGTCCGGCGATCAGTATTACGGGGTCGCAGTTGCAAGCCTTGCAGACCCTTCAGGCCAAACGAGTCGCCGTAGGTGCACCGTACCCGGAAGAAGTGACCGCGTCGCTTGTTTCGCTACTGGAAGGTGATGGATATCAGGTGACTGGCAGTGAGTCACTAGGACTCACTACGGAGTGGCAGATCGGCAACAGCGACCCAACGGTGTGGGCCGAACTGGCGAAGAGAGTTGACACTCAATCCGCAGACTGTGTTCTGTTGGCCTGCGGCGGTATCCGAACGGCAGCGATCATAGAATCGCTGGAACAAGATTTAGGTAAACCCGTCATCAGCGCCCCTGCCGTCACGATGTGGCATGCGCTACGCACCGCAGGTGTTGCTGAGCCAATCTCGGGCAAAGGCGTGCTGTTTGAACAGCACTAACATAGTATTGAGCAATCCAGTCATGCCAGAAGACTACCAAGCATATATCAGCGGGCAATTTACTGACGGTGAAAGCGGCGACACATTCGCATCGATCAATCCCGCGACTGAAGAAGAGATCGCGCGTGTGCCGATCTGTTCGATCTCCGACGTCGACCGTGCGGTGTCAGCCGCTCGGAAGGCCTTTGAGGGCAGTTGGAAGAATGCGGACTGTGGCGACAGGTCCCGAGTGTTACGTCAGATAGCCGACGGTATCCGAGCCCACGCATCAGAACTTGCGGCACTCGAGACAGCTGACAGTGGCAAGCCGATCAATGACAACCTGGATGGCGATATTCCGGAAGCGGCGGGCTGCTTCGACTACTTCGCTGATGCGGCATCTAGCCTACATGGGCGCGAGTATGAGGTGCCATTCGGCCACTTTTCCGACCACACCGTGCACGAACCGGTGGGAGTCGTTGCGTCAATCGCTGCGTGGAACTACCCGCTGGTTAATGCCGCTTGGAAGATCGCTCCAGCGATCGCGGCAGGCAACTGTGTGGTTTATAAGCCAGCCGAAGACACTTCACTTTCTTCCCTACTGCTAGCGCGAATCATAGATGACACGCAGGCGCCGAAGGGGATCATCAATATCATAACCGGCACCGGATCCGTTACCGGTGCGGCCCTTGCATCACACCCGGGAGTCGACAAAATATCATTTACCGGTTCTACCGGAACCGGCAGGGAAGTACTCCATTCTGCTGCCAACAACATTACCGGCACAATGCTCGAGTTGGGCGGCAAATCACCCAACATCGTTTTTGACGACTGCGATCTGGATAAGGCTGTGGCGGGTGCAATGTTCGCCGTTTTTGTGAATGCCGGCCAAGTCTGCACTGCGGGGTCAAGGCTGCTGATTCAGCAAGGCATTTACGATTCGTTCATGGATCGATTCGTGCAGGCTGCCGAGTCGATCCGGATCGGTGATCCGCTGGACCCCAAGACACGCATGGGGCCATTAGTTAGCAGTCGGCACCTCGATCGAGTGGCCGGCTTTATTCAACAAGCCAAGGACGACGGCGCGCAACTCTGCACGGGCGGGACACGTCCGGCTTGGTTGAAACAAGGCTTTTACCTGGCCCCTACTATCTTTGAAAACGTGCAGCCCGGATCTCAGCTTGACCAAGAAGAGGTATTCGGCCCGGTTGTCGCCGTTCATCGCTTTCACAAGGAAACTGATGCAATTCGCCTTGCCAACGCAACGGATTACGGGCTCGCCGCCGGAGTGTGGACCCAAGACATCCCCCGTGCACATCGCATCGCCGCAGAGCTGGACGCTGGCACCGTTTGGATCAATACCTACAACATCGCCACTGCGGGCATCCCTTTTGCTGGTTTCAAGAAAAGCGGGATTGGTATCGAGCTTGGAGATGAGGGACTGAAAGAATACACCCGGCTAAAGAACATCTGTTTAGACTTGGACGACGTGCCAATCGATTACTTCAGTTGAATCATCAAGACCATCTCAATCGATTTTCAGACCATTCTCGCAAGGAGCATTCATCATGAGTTCTGTTTCCGAAAAGA